>Ga0208271_100005_pt1 | contig 456252 bp, 444 predicted proteins | sample LakWasM111_LOW13_2_FD_183927 | JGI IMG/M metagenome (GOLD analysis project Ga0208271, IMG submission 183927) | Freshwater sediment methanotrophic microbial communities from Lake Washington under simulated oxygen tension - Sediment Metagenome... | ecosystem: Environmental > Aquatic > Freshwater...
GTTCTTCTCGGGTCAAGTGTTTGTAGGTCATGGCGCTTCGTTGAGACTGGCTGGTCACAAAGAGCCCATCCTATTGACTCTTGGCCCACCCTATTTCTGAACGTTGCACTTCGTACTTGAATCCGCCTCATAAATTTCTATGGGCTGGCAGACGCCTCAATGCAGCTTTGAGATGCTGACCGAGGCGTCAAGGCTGAACCCGCGTTCAGGCCAGCGCGACTTGCTTCAGATCGCTGGCTTCTTCCACCCGCTTGGCCAGGTGCGCCAGCGCTTCCTGCACCTGGTCAACCAGGATCAGGCACAGGTCACCCGGCTCCAGGCGGGCCAGCGCGGTGTCGATGGCCAGGAACTCGCCATGGATTTCCTCGATGTGGGTGGTGCGGCTGGCGCCCACCAGGCCGTCGCGCAGCAGGCCCATGACCTCGCCGTCGGCGCGGCCGCGCTGGGCGGCATCCTGGTAGAGCAGGACATCGTCGAAAGCGTGACCGAGGATGATGGTCTGGTCGCGGATGTCGTTGTCCCGGCGGTCGCCCGCGCCGCTGATGACCACGCTGCGGCGTTTGGCCGGCATCGCTTCCACCGCGCTGACCAGCGCGCGCATGGCGTCGGGGTTGTGGCCGTAGTCGGCAATCACGGTGGCGCCGCGGTAGTCCATCACGTTGAAGCGGCCGGGCGCGTTGTGCGCATCGTTGACAAAGCTGGCGAGTCCGCTTTTGAGGGTTTCCCAGGTCACACCGACGGCCCAGGCGGCGGCCAGTGCCGCCATGACGTTTTCGACCTGAAAGCCGATGCTGCCGTTGCGCGTCAGCGGAATGCTGTGCAGCGGCACACGTTCGCGCCACGCGCCTTCAGCCGCGACCAGCTCGTTGCCGTCCACATACACCGTGCGTTTGCCCTGGGCGCGGTGGGTGGCCATCAGGGGGTGGTGCCGGTCGGCGGCGAAAAAGATCACGCTGCCGGGGCAGGTGGGCGCCATGGCCGCGACGATGGGGTCGGCCGCATTGAGCACGGCATAGCCGGTCGGCGCGACATTCTGCACAATCACGCGTTTGAGCACCGCCAGGTCTTCGACCGTGGTGATGTAGTTCAGGCCGAGGTGGTCGCCGGCGCCGATGTTGGTGACAACGGCGACCTGGCAGCGGTCAAAGCCCAGGCCTTCACGCAGCACACCGCCGCGTGCCACTTCAAACACCGCGGCATCCACGTCGGGATGCATCAGCACGTTGCGCGCGCTTTTCGGGCCGCTGCAGTCGCCGCTGTCGGTCTGGCGGCCGTTGACATAAACACCGTCGGTGTTGGTCATGCCGCAGCGCAGGCCGCTGGCGGTCAGCAGGTGCGAGATCAGGCGGGTAACGGTGGTCTTGCCGTTGGTGCCGGTCACGGCCACCACCGGCACGCGGCCGTCATCACCCGGCGCAAACAGCTCGTTGATCATCGCGCCGCCGACGGCGCGGCCCTTGCCGTAGGACGGCGACAGGTGCATGCGCAGGCCGGGCGCGGCGTTGACTTCGACCACGCCGCCGTTTTGCGCTTCGAGCGGGCGCAGCACGCTTTCACAGACCATGTCCACGCCGCAGATGTGCAGGCCCACCATCTGCGCGGCGGCCACGGCACGTGCGGCGACTTCGGGGTGTACGTCGCCGGTCACGTCGGTGGCGGTGCCGCCTGTGCTCAGGTTGGCGTTGTTGCGCAGGATCACGCGGCGGCCGCGCGCCGGAATCGATTCCGGCGTGAGGTCTTGCACGTGCAGGCGGGCCACGGCGATGTCGTCAAAACGGATCTTGGTCAGCGAGGTGGCATGGCCCTCGCCGCGGTGCGGGTCCTGGTTGACGATGTCGACCAGCTCGCGCACCGTGTGCAGGCCGTCGCCCAGCACCTGGGGCGGGTCGCGCCGCGAGGCGGCCACCAGCTTGTTGCCGACCACCAGCAGGCGGAAGTCGTTGCCGGGCAGGAATTTTTCCACCATGACGGTGCCGTATTCGGCCGCTGCACGGAAGGCGATCTCGAGGTGGTCGCGGTCCACGATGTTGACCGTGACGCCCTTGCCCTGGTTGCCGTCCTGCGGTTTGAGCACCACCGGCAGGCCAATCTGCAAGGCGGTGGCCCAGGCTTCGTCAGGGTCGGCGACAGGCCGGCCCATGGGCACCGGCACACCGGCGGCGAGCAGCAGTTTTTTGGTCAAATCCTTGTCCTGGGCAATCGATTCGGACACCGCGCTCGTGGCATCGAGCTCGGCGGCCTGAATGCGGCGCTGGCGCGAGCCCCAGCCGAACTGCACCAGGCTGCCCTTGGTCAGGCGCTTGTATGGAATGCCGCGGGCGACGGCCGCGTCCACAATGGCGCCGGTGCTGGGTCCGATGCGTTCGTCCTCGTCGAGGTCGCGCAACTGGGCAATCGCGGCTTCCATGTCGAAGCTGGTTTCATTGAGTGCGGCGTGGATCAGCGCCTGGGCCAGCTCCAGCGCCAGCCGGCCGACCGCTTCTTCGCTGTATTCGACCACGGTCTGGTAAACACCGTCCTCGAGCGTGGCGGCCGTGTGGCTGAAAGTCACGGGGCAACCGGCCTGGGCCTGCAAGGCCAGTGCCGCCGATTCCAGCACATGGGCCAGCGACACGGGGCCAACATAACCACTGGGACGCAACGCGCCTATGGCGGGAAACAGTGAACGCACGCGCGGCTCAAAGCCGGGCAGGGCGTCGATGGCGCACTCGGCCTGCGTGCAGGTGATGATGGCCTCGAGCGCCGTATGGCGGCTCCAGAGGTTGGGGCCGCGCAGCGCACGGATGCGGGTAACTTTCATCGGCGTGTCTTTCCGGGCTGGGGGTCACGGGAGGGACGTTTTGCGAGGGCGCCGGTGTTCATAAGGCGACCTTTTCTTCCCGGGTGGAACGCTCGGTGGCCGTTTCCAGGTTGAAGGCCTCGATACCGGCACCGATCAGGTTGAGCGGGATGCCGAGCGCCCACGCCGCTGAAATGGCAGCGAGCAGGCTGTCTTCGGCAGTCGGGACATGCCGGCCCTGCCAGACGGCCAGCTTGTCCAGCCCGGGCAAGAAGGCTTCGCTGGCGCCGGTGGCGAGCACGACCTGGCCCTGGCGCATGAAAACCGCCCGACCGCCGCCGTCCAGGTGGATGGCGATGGCGGGCAAACCCGGGTCGGCGGCGTAAAAGATCACCTCGCCGTCACACAGGCGGGCCATCTCGACGATGAGCGGATCGGCGGCATTGAGCACGGCCACACCGTCGGACAGCACGACATCGACTTGCGAGCGCATGACCTTGAACATCTGCTCTTCGCCTGCCACATCGAATTCGCCCAGCGCCCCTGCGCCCCCGAGGTCGGTGACCACCCCGACCTGGCAGCGGTCATAGGCCAGACCGCTGCGCAAAATGGTGGCGGCACCGTTTTCAAAGACGGCGGCCTGCACGGCACGGTTGATCAGCAGGCGCTGGCCGGCCTCCCAGTGTGTGCAGTCGCTGGCGTCCAGGCAGCGCCCGTCGAGGTACAGGCCGTCGCGACAGGCCAGACCGGTGTGCCGCCCTGACAGCTGCAGCAGCCAGGCCACCAGCCGCGCCACATGGTGCGTGCCGGCCGAACCGGCCACGCCAACCACGGGAATGCGGCCGCTGTGCGTGCCTTCGGGTGCCTCGGGAAACAGGTGGTCGCAGATGGCACGGCCGACCGGCCGCGGCGCACCTTCGGCCGGCTTGAGGTGCATCAGCAACCCGGGGCCGGCGTTGACTTCCACAATGGCGCCGCCCTGGGCATGCAGGGGTCTGGAGATGTCCTGCGCCACGACATCCACGCCGGCGATGTCCAGACCGACGACGCGGGCGGCCAGCGAGACGATATGGTCGACGTCGGGGTGGATCTCGTCGGTACAGTCAATCGCCACATTGCCGTTGCGCTGGATCAGCACCTGGCGCCCGGCCTCCGGCACCGAGGCGGGGCTCAGGCCCTGGCGCTGCAAGTCCAGCAGGATGGCTTCGTCCTTGTCGAGTTCGATCAGGCCGAGCGGGAAGTCTTCAGTGGCCCCGCGCCGCGGGTCGGTGTTGAGCTGCGCCTCGACCAGTTCGGCCACGCTGGCGCGGCCGTCGCCGCGGACCGTCGCGGTGTCCCCGCGTGCGGCGGCGACCACCCGGCCGCCCACGACCAGCAGCCGGTGTTCGTGGCCGCGCACAAAACGCTCGACCATCACTTCGCTGCCCTGTGGTTCCGCGACCTGGAAAGCCGCCTCAACCTGTTCGCGGGTGGTGAGGTCCAGTGACACGCCCCTGCCATGGTTGCCGTCGGTTGGCTTGACCACCACCGGCAGGCCGATTTCCTGCGCGGCCTCCCACGCGGCTTCGGCGCTGTCGACGATTTCGCCTTCGGGCACGGGCACGCCGCAGGAAGCCAGCAGGCTTTTGGTCAGGTCCTTGTCGCCGGCGATGCCTTCGGCAATCGCGCTGGTGAGTTCGGTCTCGGCCGTCCAGATGCGGCGCTGGCTGGCGCCGTAGCCCAGCTGGACAAGGTTGCCGTCGTTCAGGCGGATGTGCGGGATGCGGCGCTCGGTGGCGGCAGCAACGATGGAGGCCGTGCTGGGGCCGAGGTAACACTCGTCGACCTTGTCCCGCACGCGGCCGACGGCCGCCTGCAGTTCGGCGTCACTGAAAGCCTCGCCGTTGACGGCGGCCATCAGCAGGCGGTGGCCCTCGGCCAGCGCGCTGCGTGCCACCTGCTCGTCGCGTGCGCGGACCACCATGCGGTAAATGCCGCGCTGCGAGGTGCTGCGGGTCTGGCCGAAACCGGTGGGCATGCCCGCCAGGTTCAGCAGTTCGATGACGACATGCTCCAGCACGTGGCCGGCCCAGGTGCCTTCGTAGAGCCGCTGGATGAAGCCGCCGCGCTCGCCGACGCCGCAGTGGTGCTCCAGCAGGGCCGGCAGCAGCGCGACCAGGCGGTCGCTGAAACCCGGCAACAGATTGGAAGGGAAGTCTTCCAGGGTGCCAAGGTCCATCCAGACTTCCAGCACAGACCGGTAAGTCCAGATGTTGGGGCCGCGCAGGTAATTGATGCGCAGAAGCTGGATGTCGTCCTGTTTGCTCATGTTTTTCTGGATTCGGTCAACCGGCCGGGCCGGGGCAACGTTTATTTCTGAATAAGCGCCCACAACGGGCGTTTTCGTTTGTTCGGGCGGGTTTTCCGGTCCGGTGGCCGAATCTTGCATCAGCCGGCGCGGATTGGGCGAAAATCCCTGATTTGACCCCACTGTTTCGGGGGCACCGGTTTCTACGGCTTCCACATCACAATGCAACATTCCCATCCGGTCGACGCCTCCAGCGAGGCTGGTTCAGCGCAGACAGACCTGCGCGCACAACTCGCAAACCATGAGAACGTGCTATGTACGGTGCTGGTTGACCTGAATCAACAACTTCGTTTTTCCCGGGGTTTGCTGGCACTGACCGACCGCCGCCTGATGGCCCGCGACCCGGACACCGGCCTTTGGGCCAGTTGGCCGTTGCGCCCGGCGGATGCCTCCGGCCAGTTGCCGCCCCTGTCCCTGCGTCATTTCGACCATGCCGGTGTCGGCACACTGGAACTTCACCAGGGGGGGCAGCGCCTGGCCAGCTGGCGATTTACGCTGGCGGTCAATGTGCAGGCGCTGCGGCTGCTGCGCCTGTTTGAGCAGCAATTGGCGCCCGGTGCCGCTGCCGCCGGCGACGACATGGCCCTGTGCCCCTTTTGCGATACGGTGCTGCCGCCGGACAGCGAAGAATGCCCGACCTGCGCCCGCGAACTGCACACGCCGCCGTCGACCTGGGTCTTGCTGCGCCTGTGGCGCTTCGCCCGGCCTTACCAGTGGCAGCTGCTTTCCGGGTTTTTGTTGACCCTGGCCTCCACCGCCGCCACCCTGGTGCCGCCCTACCTGACGATTCCGCTGATGGACGACATCCTGATCCCGTTCCAGAACGGCCAGCAGATCGAGACCTGGAAGGTGCTGGCCATCCTGGGCGGCCTGCTGGCGGCGGCACTGCTCGGCTGGGCGTTGAACTGGGCGCGCACCTATTTGCTGGCGCTGGTGTCCGAACGCATAGGCGCCGACCTGCGCACGGCCACCTTTGACCACCTGCTGGAGCTGTCGCTGGACTATTTCGGCGGCAAACGCACGGGCGACCTGATGAGCCGCATCGGCTCGGAAACCGACCGCATCAATGTGTTCCTGTCGCTGCACGCGCTCGACTTTGCGACCGATGTGCTGATGATCGTGATGACCGCCGCCATCCTGTTTTCGATCAACCCCTGGCTGGCGCTGGTCACCCTGTTGCCGCTGCCGTTCATCGCCTGGATGATCCACACGGTGCGCGACCGCCTGCGCACCGGGTTTGAAAAAATCGACCGGGTCTGGTCCGAAGTGACCAATGTGCTGGCCGATACCATTCCCGGTATCCGCGTGGTCAAGGCCTTTGCCCAGGAAAAGCGCGAAGCCCAGCGCTTTCGCGACGCCAACCGGCACAACCTGCTGGTCAACGACAAGCTCAACAAGGTCTGGTCGCTGTTCACGCCGACGGTGTCGCTGTTGACCGAAATCGGCCTGCTGGTGGTCTGGGCCTTCGGCATCTGGCTGGTGTCCAAGCAGCAGATCACGGTCGGTGTGCTGACCGCCTTCATTGCCTACATTGGCCGTTTTTACACCCGGCTGGACTCCATGAGCCGCATTGTCTCGGTTACACAAAAAGCGGCGGCCGGCGCCAAGCGCATTTTTGACATCCTCGACCACGTCTCCAACGTGCCGGAGCCGGCCAACCCGGTGCCGATGGCGCCCATGCAGGGCCGCATCGAGATGAGCGGACTGGGCTTTCGTTACGGCAACCGCGCGGTGATCCGCGGCCTGGACCTGACCATCCAGCCGGGCGAGATGATCGGCCTGGTCGGTCACAGCGGCTCCGGCAAAAGCACCCTGGTCAACCTGATCTGCCGCTTCTACGACGTGACCGACGGCAGCATCAGTGTGGACGGCACCGACATCCGGCGCTTCACCGTGGCCGACTTCCGGCGCAACATCGGCCTGGTGCTGCAGGAGCCCTTCCTGTTTTTTGGCACGATTGCCGAGAACATCGCCTATGGCAAACCGGGCGCCAGCCGTGCCGAGATTGTGGCCGCGGCCCGCGCCGCGCATGCGCACGAGTTCATCCTGCGCCTGCCGCAGGGCTACGATTCGCTGGTAGGCGAGCGTGGCCAGGGCCTGTCGGGCGGCGAGCGCCAGCGCATCTCGATCGCGCGCGCGCTGCTGATCGACCCGCGCATCCTGATCCTCGACGAGGCCACCTCGTCGGTGGACACCGAGACCGAGCAGGAAATCCAGAAAGCGCTGGACAACCTGGTGCAGGGCCGTACGACGATTGCCATCGCGCACCGCCTGTCCACCCTGCGCAAGGCCGACCGGCTGGTGGTGATGGACCGCGGCCAGGTGGTCGAGGTCGGACCGCACGACGAACTCATGGCGAAGCAGGGTGCCTACTGGCGGCTCTACGAAGCCCAGGCGCGCCAGGTCGACAGCGAAGGCAATGTCGATGCCGAAGAAGGCCGCATCGCCCTGGCGACCTCGCAGGTGACCCATACCGCCCAGCACAACGGCCATGTCTGAAGGAGTCCGCATGACCACCCCACTCACTTCAGCCCGCCCCGCTTTTCAACTGGAGCGGCTCGCCTCGGGCCAACTGCTGCTGGTTGCAGAGAACGGCGAGCAGCACCTGGGTGTGGTGCCGGTGCGCGCTTTCCCGATCGCCGCGCCCGATGAAGGCATTTCCCTGATCAGCAGCGAGGGCCATGAACTGGTCTGGCTGGAGCGGCTGGATGATGTGCCGCTGCCGCAGCGCAGCCTGCTGGAGGAAGAACTCGCGCTGCGCGACTTTGTGCCCGAGATCACGCGACTCATCAGCGTGTCGAGCTTCGGCACACCCAGCACCTGGGTCGTGGAAACCGACCGCGGCGAGACCTCGTTTGTGCTCAAGGGCGAAGAAGACATCCGCCGCCTGAACCGCGAGTCGCTGCTGATTGCCGCCGGCCATGGCGTGCATTTCAGCGTGAAGGACATGGGGGCGCTGGACCGGGCCTCACGGCGGCTGCTCGAACGCTTTCTCTGAGTTCTATCGTCCGGCCGGTTGGTGGCAGGCATGGGGAGATAACGTGGCCGTTGCGCCGCTGCCAGCGGTTTGGGGATACCGGGCGGCCGTCTTGCCATCAGCTCACCGGGCTACAACCGCTGCACCGCGCGGAAATGAAAAATCGGCCCAGCGGGTGGTAGCCCCATCCGAAGGCTGCAGCAGCCAGTCAGGCTGACCGGCGAATCAGCGGGAGGGGTCTTCGCGCCGCTTTTCGCCGGCGCGGGTGGTTTCCCTGTCGGCCGGCTCCGGGCTGGTGCTGGCGGGGTTCTCCGGCGTCACCAACGAGCCCGCAGCGGCGCCGCCCAGTGCCCCAGCCACCCCACCCACGGTGCTGCCGACCAGCACACCGACCGGGCCAGCCAATGCGGCGCCAACGGCTGCGCCGGTAGCCGCACCGGCGATCATGCCACCGCCCATCAATACCGAATTGGACTCGCGGTCGGACTCTGCAGCCGTGATGGGAATCTGTGCCGCAGGCTCAGGATCCTGCGACGGAATGCCGTGACCGGGCAGCGCTTGCTCGGCAAGGTCCTTGTCTGCCGGCTCGGCGTCCAGCGGCCGGGTGGCAGGGGTGGAGGGGGTGGAGGGTGGGGACATGTGTCTCTCCTTGGAAGTCAGCGACCTAGGGCACGAGCGCAACACGCGCTACCACTCCGGTGTACCTCCGGCACCTGTACCGGGTGAGTCGTCGTGCAGGCCGCACCACTGTCAGACAATGTCCTTGTCTGAGGCAAACCCCCTGCACCGATCACCGACCGCAAACGAGTGGAATCCAGTCCGGGATGACAGAGGCACCCGTGGCACGGATTCAATCGCTATGACTTCAATAGCAGATTGCCTATGTTTCACGAGGGCTGGAGCCCGATTTCATCTATGAATCCGGAGACGGACAGCCTCAGCCGCCCTGCGATCCGCGGTGCGCCCAGCCGGTCGTGTGTTTCTCGATGTAGCTGAACAGCTCGTACATGACCATCGCCATGGCGCCGATCACCACCAGCCCGGCAAAGGCCAGCGCCATGCGCTGCTGCGAGCCGGCGCTGAGCATCAGGTAGCCGATGCCGGAGTCGCCCGCCGTCATCTCGGCCAGCACGGTGCCGACAAAGGCCAGCGTGATCGCGATCTTGAGGGAGCCGTAGAAGTAGGGCATGGAGCGCGGCAGGCCGACCTTGACCAGCACGTCCCAGCGCTTGGCGCCGAGCACGCGCAGTACGTCTTCCAGCTCCGGCTCCAGCGTGGCCAGGCCGGTCGCCATGTTGACGGTGATCGGGAAGAACGAGATCAAAAAAGCGGTCAGGATGCCGGGGCCGACGCCAATGCCGAACCAGACAATCAGGATGGGCACGATGGCCGCCTTGGGTACGGCATTGAAGGCGACCAGCAGCGGGTAAACCGCGGCATAGGCCAGGCGCGAGGAGCCGACCAGAAAACCCAGCATCACGCCGACCACGATGGACAGGCCGAAGCCGACCATGGTGACCCAGAAGGTTTTCCAGGCGGCCTGCGCGATCGGGCCGGCGAACTCGGCCATGGACTGGGCGATCGCCAGCGGCGCGGGAAAGATGTAGTCGGCGATGCCGAACACCATGACCACCCCCTGCCACAGCGCCAGAATGACCAGCAGCAGCACAAACGGGGACCAGCGTTCCATCTGTTTTTTAGTCATGGCTGCCTTCGGTGGCGGGCGCGGGGTTGAAGACGGGGGTGCGGATGGCGCCGATGTGGCTGCGCAACTCGTGGACGATGTCGCCGAAGGCCTGGGTGTAGGTCACCTCGAGGTCACGCGGGCGCGGCAGGTCGATCTCGCGTTTGACGACAAAACGCCCCGGGCTTTTGCTCATCACATACACGGTGTCGGCCAGGAAGACCGACTCGCGCAGATCGTGCGTCACCAGGATGACGTTGAAACGCTGCTCGGTCCAGAGGTCGCGCAGGATGCACCACAACTCCTCGCGCGTGAACGCGTCGAGCGCGCCGAAGGGCTCGTCGAGCAGCAGCATCTTGGGTTCGTGGATCAGCGCGCGGCAAATGCTCACGCGCTGCTGCATGCCGCCCGACAGCTGCCACGGGAACTTGTCCTCGTAACCACCCAGGCCGACCTTCTGCAGCAGCTTGCGCGCGCTCTCCTCGAACTCCTTGCGTTTGGACTTGAACTGGCTGCGGAAAGGCTCGACGATCTCCAGCGGCAGCAGCACGTTGTCCACCGTGGTTCGCCAGGGCAGCAGCGAGGGCGCCTGGAAAGCCATGCCGGAAATCTTCAGCGGGCCGGTCACCGGTTGGCCGTCGATCGTGATGCGGCCTTTCGACGGCATTTTCAGGCCGGTGGTCAGCTTCATGAAGGTGGACTTGCCGCAGCCCGAGGGTCCGACGATGGCAATGAACTCGCCCTCGCGCACCTTGAGGTCGATGGCTTCCACGGCGAAGTGGTTCTGCGCCAGCAGTTCGTCGTTGTAGGCGAGCCAGACATCGCTGAAGTCAACAAAATGGCCGTCGGGATGTGCTTGCATGGATCTTTGAGTTTTGTGATTCGCCTGGGGTCTTCAGGACAACGGCCGGCATTTCAGGGAAAGGCCGGCCGTGCCGTTCAGGGTGTCTGCCGGCGCGGGTCGCCGGCAGGCGCCGTAGGTCGCGGTTGCTTGATTACTTCTTCGCGGCGGGCAGAATGTTGAGCTCGGCCACCGTGGGCAGGAAGGAGCCGTTCCACACGTTGTTGGCATTGACACGCGTCTTGGTGGTGAAGGCGTCGGACACCTGCGAGGCCATCAGTGTCAGGCGCGGGCCCCTGACCTGGCCGAAACCTTCGGCACGTGCGTCGGGGCTGTTGATCACGGTGTCAATGGCCAGCTGCAGGCGGCGTGTTTCGAGCGCGGTGTTGATGATGCCGTCGCGTGCCTTGACGTCTTCAATCGCGGCCGCCGGTTTGGCGATGACTTCCTTCACGCCCTTGGTGAAGGCCAGCAGGAAAGCCTTCACGGCGGCGGGGTTCTCCCTGATCATTTTCGGCGAGGCGATGATCACGTTGCCGTAGAGCTTGACGCCGTTGTCGGCGTAAGGCAGCACCACCACGTCCTCGGCTTTCACGCCGCGCGCTTCGAGGTTGAGCAGCGACGTGAAGGTGAAGCCGGTGATGGCATCGACATCGCCGCGCGCCAGCATGGTTTCGCGCAGCGGCGGGTCCATGGCGGTCCACTGCACGCCGCTGATGCCGTTGGCCTTGGCAAAAATCGGGAAGGCGCGGCGGCCGGCGTCGAACACTGGTGCGCCGAGTTTTTTGCCGTTCAGGTCGGCCACGGTCTTGATGCCGGACTTTTTCAGGGCCATCACCGAAGCGGGTGTGTTGTTGTAGACCATCATCACCGCGACCGGCTTGTTGGCGGCGTCGGGGTTGTTGGCGTGGAATTCCATCAGCGCGGCCAGGTCGGCAAAACCCATGTCGTAGGTGCCCGAAGCCACGCGCGTGACGGTGCCGCCCGAACCGTTGCCGGCGTCAATCGTTACGTCGAGTTTGGCGTCCTTGAAATAACCTTTGGCGGCAGGCGTGACAAACAGCGCCGCCGGGCCTTCGAAGCGCCAGTCCAGCTGGAACTTGATGGGGGTGTTCTGGGCGTAGGCAGTGCCGCCGACAGCGGTGGCGGCCGTGACGGCCAGGGCTGCGAAGGTCTTGATGAAAGCGCGTTTTGTCATGGGTGCTCCAGGGAAAGGTAGGGATGTATCACGTCAAGCAAGAAAAATGCCCGGCTGGTGTCTGGAGGCACCATGTGCATCCCTGATTGTGGGTCGGGCGCACGGCCCAGCCATCGGGATATCCCCTGAACCGGCCCGCACCTTGCTGCATGGGGAGGGCTGCCGGCGCCGGGCGTTCATGGCGGGGGTGCCAGCAGTTCACGCAGAGTGCGCGCAATCACCTTGGTCGCGCCGCGCAGGTCGTCGAGGACCAGGTGTTCGTCGGCGCGTTTGGCGTTGGACTCGAGCACCGTGCGTGGCCCGGCGCCGTAAATCACGCCCGGTATGCCGGCCTCGGCGTACAGGCGAACATCGGTGTACAGCGGCGTGCCCATCGCCGGGATGGGCTCACCGAAGACCGCCTGGCCGTGCTTCTGAATCGCGTCGACCAGCGGCTGGTTGCCCGGCAGGGGCTTGAGCGCGTTGGCCAGCAGCAGGCGCTTGATCTCGACGCGGACACCTTCGCACTCCTTGGCAGCCTCGGTGATCACCGTGCGAATCGCGCGTTCCACTTCAAACGGTTTTTCCTCGGGAATCATGCGGCGGTCCAGCTTGAACATCACCTTGCCCGGCACGACGTTGGTGTTGGTCCCGCCTTCGATGCGGCCGACATTCAGGTAGGGATGGTTGATGCCCTCGACCTTGGAGCTGATCTTCTGGTACAGCGTGTTCTGCGCGTACAGCGCATTGAGGATGTGCACGGCGGCCTGCAGTGCATCCACACCGGTGTCGGGGATGGCGGCATGGGCCATCTTGCCGTGCACCGTGACTTCCATCTGCAGGCAGCCGTTGTGGGCGGTGACCACTTCATGGCTGAAGCCCGCGGCGATCAGCAGGTCCGGCCGGGTGAGCTTGTTCTTGAGCAGCCAGCCGGGACCCATCTCCCCGCCGAACTCCTCGTCGTAGGTGAAATGCAGTTCCACGCTGCCGTGCAGCGGGATGGCCAGTGCCTCCAGCGCCCGGACGGCAAACGTGTAGGTGGCGAAATCGGACTTGCTGACGGCCGAGGCCCGGCCGTAGATCCTGCCGTCCACAACCTTGCCGCCATAAGGTTCCTGGGTCCAGCCTTCGCCGGGCGGCACCACGTCGCCGTGGGCGTTCAGGGCAATGGTCCGGCCTTCGCCGTAACGCCGGCGCACGATCAGGTTGGTCAGGGACTCCAGGCCATAGGCCTTGACCTCCACCGGCGCGATCTTGTGTTTTTCCGCTTCGAAACCGAAAGCGTGGAGCAGCTCGGCCGTGCGTTCGGCATGCGGGGCGTTGTTGCCGGGTGGCGTGGGCGTGGGCACGCGAATCAGTTCCTGCAGAAAGCGCACTTCCTCGTCGAAGTGGGCGTCCACCCAGGCATCCAGTTTTTCGTCATCAGTCATGGCGGGGTCCGCCCAGTTGGTTCAGCAGGTGCTGGAATGCCTGGACGGCCAGGTCGATGTCGTCGCTGGTCGTGCTTTCCAGCGGGTTGTGGCTGATGCCGGAGTTCTGGCCGCGCACAAACAGCATGGCCTGCGGCATCACCTCGTGGAGCTTCATCGCGTCATGGCCCGCGCCGCTGGGCATGCGGTAAAGCGGAACGCCCAGGCTGTCCACCGATTTTTCCCAGCGCTGTTGCCAGTCCGGGGCACTCGGCGCTGCCGCTGCGCGCATGGTCTGTTCGGTGGTGTGGTGGACACCGCGGCGTTCGCAGATGGTTGTCAGTTCGGTCAACACATCGGCCACCATCGCGTCGCGCTGCGCGTCGTTGGGCGCGCGCAGGTCCAGCGTGAACTGGCAACGGCCGGGCACCACGTTGGTCGAGCCGCCGGGCACCGTCCAGATGCCGATGGTGCCGACCGAGTCGCCGTCGCGTGCCGCGCGCTGCTCCACATACAGCGCGAGTTCAGCCACGGCCAGCGCCGCGTCGCGCCGGCGGTTCATGGGGGTGGTGCCCGCATGGCTGGCCATGCCGTTGACCTCGCAGGTGTAACGCACACCGCCGTTGATGGAGGTGACGATGCCCAGCGGGATGTCGAGTTCGTTGAGCACCGGGCCCTGCTCGATATGCACCTCGACAAAACCCAGGTAGTCGGCCGGCTTGCGCTGCAGGGCGCGGATCGCCTCCAGCGTGGCCGGCAGGCCGGCGTGTTGCATGGCCTCGCGCATGCTGATGCCGTCGGCATCCGTCTGGTCCAGCCAGGCCGGGTTGAACTGGCCGATCAGCGCGCCGGAGCCGAGAAAGGTGGCCTTGTAGCGCTGGCCTTCCTCTTCGGCAAAAGCAATCACTTCAAAGTCGAAAGGCAGTCGCTGGCCCGCGCGCGACAGCTCGGCCACGCAGGCCACGGGTACAAAAATGCCGAGGCGTCCGTCGTACTTGCCGCCGTTGCGCACGGTGTCGTAGTGGGAGCCGGTCATCAGTGTTTTCACTCCCTCTCCTGCTGGGAGAGGGTGGGGGTGAGGGTGCGCCCGGTAGCGGCCCACGACGTTGCCGACCGCGTCCACGCTCACCTCATCAAAGCCGCTGTCCCGCATGGTTTGCTGAATCAGCCGGGCGGCGGCGCGGTGCGCATCGGTCAGGTAGGTCACCGTGAGCTGGCCTTTTTCCAGGTAACCCGGATCGCTGAAAACGCCGAGTTGTTCCTGCCAGTCCCAGACCTGGTTGCCCAGGCGGGGCGCCACGCCAAACCTGTCGTTGAGCCGCAACTCGGCGATGCGGTGGATGTTGCGCAGGGCTTCACCGAGCTCGAAGTCGGGGTGGTTGGCCAGCCGCTGCTCAAAGGTGGCGATGATCTCCTGCCGGCTCAGGCCGGTGCCGCGCGGGCCGCGCACGGCGAGGATGAAGGGAAAGCCGAACCTCGTGTTGTAGGCGGTGTTGAGCGCCTGGAGGCGCGCGAATTCGTCGGGCGTGCAGTCCGACAGGCCGGCCTTGCCCTGTTCGTTGGTCGACTCGGCCGTCAGAGCCCGGCTCACCATGGCCTTGCCGGCCAGCTCGGGATGGGCGCGGATCAGCGTGAGCTGGGCTTCGCGGCCGGCTTCGCGGACGATGCCGGCCATCAGGTGTTTGAGGTGCGCCAGCGACCGGAAAGGGCGGTGGGCCAGCGCGGCTTCGGCGATCCACGGGGAATGTTCATAGAGGCCAGTCAGGCAGGCCGCGGCTTCAGGGGCCGGGGCGGTGTTCAGTTGTTCAAGGGTCAGGGACGTGGTCATGGTCTTGGTCATTCTTTGAAGGGGTGGACTTGCTGCCAGTGGCGAGCAATGTCGATGCGGCGGCAGATCCAGACATGCTCGTGCTGCTGGACGTGGTCGAGGAATTTTTGCAGCGCCACGATGCGGCCGGGCCGGCCCAGCAGGCGGCAGTGCATGCCGACGCTGAGCATCTTGGGCGCGTTCAGGCCATTCGGGTCACCCTCGGCATACAACGCATCGAAGCTGTCGCGCAGGTAGGTGAAAAAGTCGTCGCCCTGCGAGAAGCCCTGGGGCAGTGCAAAACGCATGTCGTTGGTGTCCAGTGTGTAGGGCACCACCAGCCGCGGCACCACGGTGCCGTCGGTGCGCGCCACCTTCATCCACAGCGGCAGGTCGTCGCCGTAGTAGTCGCTGTCGTAGGCCAGTTGGCCGTCGTCGGCGACCAGCCGCCGCGTGCGCGGGCTGTCGCGTCCGGTGTACCAGCCCAGCGGCCGCTGGCCGGTCATCTGCGTGATGATGTCCAGGCCCAGGCGCATGTGTTCGCGCTCGACCACTTCGTCCACCCCCTGGTAGTTGATCCAGCGCAGGCCGTGGCAGGCGATTTCGTGGCCCAGCGCGACGAAGGCGGCGGTCAACTCGGGGTGGCGCTGCAGGGCCATGCTGACGCCGAACACGGTCAGCGGCAGCTGGCGTTTTTCAAACTCGCGCAGCAGGCGCCAGACGCCGGCCCGCGAGCCGTACTCGTAAATGCCTTCCATGCTCAGGTGGCGTTCGGGGTAGCTGGGCGGATTCGCCATCTCGGAGAGAAACTGTTCGGAGCCGGCATCGCCATGCAGCACGGCGTTCTCGCCGCCTTCCTCGTAGTTCAGGACGAATTGCACGGCAATGCGGGCCTGACCTGGCCACTGCGCATGCGGCGGCGTGCGGCCATAGCCCACCAGGTCTCTGGGATAGGACAGGGTGGTGTCGTAGGTAGTCATGGTCATGCTCAGGTTCAGGACAGGGCCATGGAAATATCGTTGGTCGGCATCGGGCGGTCAAAGCTGAGGTTTTTCTCGACATGCTGCAGGTGCTCATCCATCAGGCGCACGGCGCGCTCCTCGTCCCTGGCGGCCAGCGCCCGGACGATTTCGGCATGTTCGTCGTGTGAGTGTTCGGCTGCACTGGCGCTCTGGTACATCAGCGTGATCAGCGAGCAGCGCGAAATCAGGTCGCCCAGCATTTGGGCCAGCACCTCGTTGCCCATCAGTTCGGCCATGCGAACATGGAAGTCACCCAGCAGTTCGGCGCGACCCGGCGCATCCTGCCGGTCCACCGCCATTTTTTCCTGCGCCACATGTTCCTTCAGGGCCTTGATCCTGGCCGGCGTGGCACTGCGCACAAACGCCCGGGTCATCTCGGCTTCCAGCATGCGGCGCACGGCAAACACCTGGCGCGCTTCATTGACCGAAGGCGCAGCGACAAAGGCGCCGCGCGCGGGCTCGAGCCGGATCAGCTGGTTTTGCGACAGCTGGAACAGGGCCTGGCGCACCAGCGTGCGCGAAACGCCGAAGTGGTCGGCCAGTTTCTGCTCGGCCAGTTTGGTGCCGGGGAGCAGCCGGTGCTCCACAATGGCCTTGGTCAGGGCTTCAACAATGGCGCTGGTGGTGGACGATTCCATGGCGCAAATGATAGTCGGAAAGCCCAAAAGTGTATACACTTTCAGTAGACCATCGGGTTGACCGATGCACCGCAAACAAGGAATTGACATGGGCCTGAGCACACATGTGCTGGACACCATGCACGGCACGCCAGCGGCCGGCATGTTCGTCGAGCTGTACACCACCGATGGCGACCAGGCCACGCTGGTGAAAGCCTTCCGTCTGAACAGCGACGGTCGCAACCCCGATGGTCTGCTGTACGACACCCGCAGCCTCCAGCGCGGCACCTACCGGCTGGTGTTTGACGTGGCGGGATATTTCCGTGCGCGCGGCGTGACGCTGCCGGAGCCGAATTTCCTGAACCGGGTGAGCCTGGACTTCGGCGTGGCCGACACCAGCCAGCATTACCACGTGCCGCTGCTGGTCAGCCCCTGGAGTTATTCCACTTACCGCGGGTCCTGAAACCGGCGGGGCGCCCCGCCACAGGCGCAGGACGATCGACCGGGAAGTGAGCGACCACGGTAAATCTCCAACCAAGCAGGGGCCGCGGAACCGGCTTCGCCGGGCCGCAGGCGCAGCGGCCCCCTCGGGGGGCAGGGTGCTCACGCAGTGAGCAACCGTGGGGGCTTAATTCTGCCCTTCGGTCAGTGTATCGAGCTGGAATTTTCCGCTTTTGTGCCAGAGCCAGGTGTCGGTGTAGACAACCTTGCCAATCCGCGCAGGCGCCGGAAAAGGCGATGCGGCCTTGATCATGCGTTCGATCTCGGCAATCACTTCAGGCGCATGGCGCGGTGCCCGCATCCAGTCAAGACGGGTCACGATACCGGCCTGGTTGATTTCCACATTCAGCACACCGATGGCGTACAGCAGGGGCGGCATTCTCCCCTTGTAGATCCGGTCGGCGTGCAATCCGTAAAGGTGGCTGGCGCCGCTTTGGCGGTAGGCGCGGGCGTTCGGTGCCGCCGATTGGCGCGCTGAGCCAGCCGCGCCGGAGATCGGGCCGATCACCGGGGATGGTGCGGCAGGCTCGGGCGCCGCCGCCGGTGGGGGTGCGGACTTGCAGGCCGAAACAAGGGCGCCGGCCACGGTTGAAAGCAAGGCCACAAGCCAGAAACGGCGGTGTGAAGACTCAGGCATACGTATCCTTGTGTAGTTGCCAGACGGTGGCGGCTGCTATTGTGCATTCTGGCCGGGGTGCGGTGGTGTAACAGAAACCCGCTGCCCTGAGGCTGAATTATGCGTTCTGCGGACCCTGGCTGAGGGCCGTGTATCAGAGGGTTTCTACCGTGAGTCAGCTCAAGGATTTGTTTTTGGCCCGGCTGGCGCTGGAGCCGGCCGTGCTGGTCGAGGTGAGCGCCACCGAAGGCTCGGTGCCGCGCGAGGCCGGGACCTGGATGGCGGTTTTTGCCGGCATGGCGATTGGCACCATAGGCGGCGGCCATCTGGAATACGAAGCGATGGCGAGAGCGCGCGCGCGCCTGCAGGGGCTGCCGGGTGAGGCGTCCACCCGCTTTGTGCTTGGCCCGTCGCTGGGGCAATGCTGCGGCGGGGTGGTCCATCTGCGCTTTGAACCGGTCGGTCCCGACGACGTGCCGGGCCTGCGCCGCCGGCTGGACACCCATTTACAGCCTGTTGCGCTTTTTGGAGGGGGGCATGTGGGTTTTGCGCTGATTCAGGTGCTTTCGCGCCTGCCGTTTGCGCTGAGCTGGATCGACAGCCGCGACGGCATTTTCCCCGAGGCGGTGCCGGAGCAGGTGGTGTGCGAACATTCCGACCCGGTGCAACGCGCGGTGACGGGCCTGGCGCCGCAGTCGCGTGTGCTGATCATGAGTTTCAGCCACGCCGAAGACCTGGACATCGTGGCCGAATGCCTGAGGCGCCAGCGCGAGCGGGGCGACCTGCCTTACATCGGCCTGATCGGCAGCAAAACCAAATGGGCGACCTTCCGCCACCGGCTGGAGGCGCGCGGTTTCAGCGCTGAAGAACTGGGACACGTGACCTGTCCGATCGGCCTGCCCGGCATCACCGGCAAGGAGCCTGAAGTGATTGCCGTGTCCGTCGCGGCACAGTTGTTGCATGCCCGTACGACATAGATCGCATACACTTTTAGCTTCCTGAATTCGGTCGCAGCGGAGCACCTTGTTGTTCGTGGCCTTTGTCTGCTTACAGCGCCCGCAGTGGTGAGCAGCTTGCACAAGGCAGCGCCCCGGCGCTGCATAGGTTGAGATCATGGAAAGTTACCTTCTAGCCTGGTCCGAACTGCTGCTGCGCTGGGTCCACGTCATCACCGCCATCGCCTGGGTCGGCTCCTCGTTTTATTTTGTCTTTCTCGATTCCAGCCTGACGCCGCCGGTCGATGAAGACTTGAAGAAACAGGGCGTCAGCGGCGAACTTTGGGCCGTGCACGGCGGCGGTTTCTACCACCCGGTCAAGTTTGCGGTCAAGCCGCCCACACTGCCTGACCACCTGCACTGGTTTTACTGGGAGAGCTACAGCACCTGGCTCACCGGTTTTGCGCTGTTCACCGTCTCCTACCTCTGGAACGCCGGCACCTACCTGGTCGACAAATCGCTGATGGACTGGTCGTCCGGCGCGGCCATCGGCGTGGCGCTGTCTTTCTTTGTGGTGTTCTGGATGTTGTACGACGGCATCTGCCAGCTGTTTGGCAAACGCAAAAACGGGGATGCCATCGTCGGCGCGCTGGTGCTGGTGCTGGTGTGTGTCGCGTCCTGGCTGGCCTGCCACTGGTTTGCCGGGCGCGCCGCGTTTCTGCTGGTGGGCGCCATGATCGCCACCGCGATGAGTGCCAACGTGTTTTTCTGGATCATCCCCGGCCAGCGCAAGGTGGTGGCCAGCATCAAGGCCGGCGAGGCTGTGGACCCGGTGCATGGCCAGCGCGGCAAGCAGCGCAGCGTGCACAACACCTACTTCACCTTGCCGGTGTTGTTTGCGATGCTGAGCAACCACTACAGCTTCACCTGGAGCCACCCGCAGAACTGGCTGGTGCTGATTGTCATGATGCTGGCCGGCGCGCTGATACGCCAGTTCTTCGTCATGCGCCACGGCTACAAGCTGGGCCGCAACGGCAACCCGCTGCCTTATGCGCTGGTCGGGCTGGTCCTGATCCTCGGCGCCATCGTCTGGATGAAGCCGCCGCCGCAACCGGTCAGCGCCGGATCTGCTACTGATTCAATAGCTGGTAGCTCAGGATTGACGGGGGCTGCAGCAAAAAATGACTACACAAGTCTGCAAAAAGTGCTGGAGCAGCGCTGTTACCTGTGCCACGGCGCGCAGGTACAGATGAAAAACATCCGCCTCGACTCGCCGGCGCTGCTCAGGCAGCATGCGCAGGCGGTCTACCAGCAGGTGGTGGTCAGCAAAACCATGCCGATGAACAACGCCACCGGCATCACCGAGGCGGAACGGGCCCTGGTCCGGCAGTGGTTCGAAGCGGGTGCGAAGACACCCTGAGATCGCCCTGGCCACCCCCTGACCACACCTTCTACCAGCTGGTGACCAGGCCCGCGGCCCGCGTGGACGATTTCTCGAAGTGGCCCGCCAGGTAGTCCACAAAGGCGCGCACGCGTGCCGACACCTGATGGCGCTGCGGCCAGACCGCATGAATGTCGGCCGGCGGGGTCTGGTAGCTCTCCAGCACCTGGCGCAACCGGCCGCTGCGCAGGTAGCGCGCGACGTCCCACTCGGCGCGCATCACGATGCCATGCCCGGCCAGCGCCCAGTTGACGGCAATCTCGCCGTCGCTGGTGCTCAGGTTGCCGCGCACCTTCACGGTTTCCGTGCGTTTGCCCGATTCCAGGCGCCAGATGCCGTAGGCCTCGTCGCCCTGGCGGATACCGATGCAGTTGTGCTGGGTCAGGTCGTGCGGCACCTTGGGCATGCCGTGTCTGGCCAGGTAGGCGGGGGCCGCACACAGCAGGCGCCGGTTCGGGGCCAGCTTGCGGGCGATCACGCGTGCATCGGGCGGCTCGCCGAAGCGCACACACACATCAAAGGCGTCCTCGCTGGCCGGCGGCGGGTTGACCGTGAGCTGCAGCTGGACCTGCATGTCCGGGTGCTGTTTCACGAAACTGGAGATCAGCGGGGCGATGTGGCTGCGCCCAAAACCCAGCGTGGCATTGACGCGCAGCAGGCCCTTGGGCACCGCCACCGCGCTGGAAACCAGTTGCTCCATGTCGGTGATCTCGGCCAGGATGCGCCGCGCATGGCTGAGGTAGATCTCGCCTTCGGGCGTGGGGCTGATGCGGCGTGTGGTCCGGTTCAGCAGCTGTACGCCCAGCCGCGCTTCCATGAGCGCCAGGCGTTTGCTGACCGCCGGTGTGGTCACGTCAAGCTCGCGCGCCGTGGCCGACAAGCTGCCGCTGCGCGCCAGCAGGCTGAAAAACGCCATCTCGGAAGGGGCCGAGGCCGGTGTGCTCATTATTAACTCAAAGTAAACAATGCAATAACTTTAAGGCGTTCTGTTGAATCTGGCAAGCGTTAGAGTTCATCTTTGTTGGTCAATGATTTCAAGGACATGTCATGAAGGTTTACAAAATTGCCTGCATCCCGGGCGACGGTATTGGCAAGGAAGTGGTCCCGGCCGGCCAGCAGGTGCTGCAGGCCCTGGCCGCCACACAGAATTTCGGCTTCACTTTCACCTCTTTTGGCTGGGGCGGCGACTGGTTCCGTGAGCACGGCGTGATGATGCCCGACGACGGTCTGGACGCCCTGCGCGGCCAGGACGCTATCCTGTTCGGCTCGGCGGGTGACCCGCACATTCCCGACCACATCACGCTGTGGGGCTTGCGCCTGAAGATCTGCCAGGGCTTCGACCAGTACGCCAATGTGCGGCCCACGCGCATCCTGCCCGGCATCGATGCGCCACTCAAGCGCTGCACGCCGGCGCAGCTCGACTGGGTCATCGTGCGCGAGAACTCCGAGGGCGAATATTCCGGCGTCGGCGGGCGTGCCCACCAGGGCCATCCGATCGAGGTGGCCACCGATGTGTCGATGATGACGCGCGCCGGCGTCGAGCGCATCATGCGTTACGCCTTCAAGCTCGCGCAGTCGCGTCCGCGCAAGCTGCTGACCGTGGTCACCAAGTCCAATGCCCAGCGCCACGCCATGGTGATGTGGGACGAGATCGCGCTGCAGATCAGCAAAGAGTTCCCGGACGTGACCTGGGACAAGGAACTGGTGGACGCCTGCACCGCGCGCATGGTGAACCGCCCGGCCTCGCTGGACACGATCGTCGCGACCAACCTGCACGCCGACATCCTGAGCGACCTGGCGGCGGCGCTGGCCGGTAGCCTGGGCATTGCGCCCACGGGCAACATCGACCCCGAGCGCCGCTACCCCTCGATGTTCGAGCCCATCCACGGTTCGGCCTTCGACATCATGGGCAAGGGCCTGGCCAATCCGGTCGGCACGTTCTGGAGCTGCGTCATGCTGCTCGAGCACCTCGGTGAAAACATCGCGGCGCAGCAGCTGATGCAGGCCATCGAGGTCGTCACCGCCAACCCGGCCCTGCACACGCGCGACCTGGGCGGTAACGCCACCACCGCACAGGTCACCGCCGCCGTGTGTGCGCTGCTCGCCCAGGGTGGCACGCAGCAGGCGCGCGCGGCCTGAAACGTTTTTCCCGTGGCATTCCATAAAACAAGGAGACAGCAGCATGAAAGTTGACATCAGACAATGGATAGGTATCGCCTGCCTGGCCGCAGCGCCCGCCGTCATGGCGCAGGCCTGCCCGGACAAGAACCTGCAGTACTGGCAGGCTTTTCCGCCCGGCGGCGAGTCGGACCTGTCGGCGCGCCACCAGCAGATGGTGCTGAAAAAGAAGTGCGCGGCGATTGAGACCATCATCCAGTACAAGGCCGGTGCCGGCGGCGCGCTGATGTGGTCGCAGATGAACACCCTGCCCGGCGACGGGCTCAACATCGTGGGTGTGAACCTGCCGCACATCGTGTTCCAGCCCATCGAGGGTCTGGTGCAATACAAGACGCAGGACATCACGCCGGTGTTCTGGTTCCACTACACGCCCGACATCCTGGTGGTGCCCGAGCAGAGCCCGATCAAGAATTTCGCGGACTTCATCAAGGCGGCCAAGGCCAACCCCGGCAAGCTGAGTTTGGGCGGCTCTGGCCAGAACTCGGCCAACCATGCCGCGCACGAGCGCTTCAACGCGGCGTTTGGCGTCAAGACCATCTATGTGCCGTTCAAGGGCACGGGCGACATGGCCACCTCGGTCATGGGCGCACAGGTCGACGGTGCGATGACCTACACCGCGTTTGCCATCAACAACAAGACCCGTATCCGCCCGCTGGCGGTGGCCATGGACAAGCGTCATCCGCTGATGCCGGATGTGCCGACGTTCAAGGAGCTCGGTGTGGACTGGGTGGACGGTGCCTACCGCGGCATCGGTGTGCCCCGCAGCACGCCGCCCGAGACCCGCAAGAAGATTTCGGACATGTGGGCGGCCCTGAACAATGACCCGGAGATGAAGGAGCTTGCCGCCAAAAGCGGCTTCGAGCTGGTCAACGTGGGTGTGGACCAGATGGACGCGTTCATGAAGGAAAAAACGCGGCTGTACACCGAAAGCGCACAGCGTCTGGGGCTGGGCAAGAAGTAGCCTGGCGCCGCCGATGCACCGGTGCGGGCCACCGGTGCCGCGGCCGTTTCGGGCGGTTGAAAGGCGGGGTACATGCGGATTACCAGCGGGTGGGGGCGTCACAATAGCGGACAGGAGATATTGAATGACTGCACCCCATCCTGCCACCCATCCGCGCCAGTTCCTCGAGCATCTTTACCAGGCCGCGGTCACGCGCGCCATGCCGCTGCACAACACGGCTGCCTGCCTGCCGCCACCGCCCAAGGGCAGAACCGTTGTCATCGGCGCCGGCAAGGCCGGTGGCTCGATGGCGCAGGCTGTTGAAGCGCTGTGGCCGGCGGACGCCCCGCTCGAAGGCCTGGTCGTCACGCGTTACCACCACATTCCGCCGCGGCCCGAAGGTCTGCCGCAGCGCATCGAGATGGTCGAGGCCGCCCATCCGGTGCCCGACGCGGCCGGCCTGGCCGCTTCGCAGCGCATTCTGGCCATGGTGCAAGGCCTGACCCGGGACGACCTCGTGTTGTGCCTGATCTCCGGCGGCGGCTCGGCCTTGCTCACGCTGCCGGCCGAAGGCTTGAGCCTGGCAGACAAGCAGCGCATCAACAAGGCGCTGCTCAACAGCGGCGCCAACATCGGCGAGATGAACTGCGTGCGCAAACACCTCTCGCGCATCAAGGGCGGGCGTCTGGCCGCGGCCTGCGCGCCGGCGCGCGTGGTCACGCTGACCATCAGCGATGTGCCGGGCGACGACCCGTCCATCATTGCCAGCGGCCCGACCGTGCCCGACGCCAGCAGTTGCGCCGACGCGCTGGCCATCCTGAAACGTTACGGCATCGACGTGCCGGCGGATGTGTTGTCGCGGCTGGAAAGCGGGGCGCTGGAAACCCCCAAGCCCGGCGCCCCGGCGTTTGACGGCCACGAGGTCCACATGATGGCCACGCCCCAGCAGTCGCTCGAGGCCGCCGCGGCCGCTGCGCATGCGGCGGGGCTTCAGGCCTACATCCTCAGCGACGAAATGGAAGGCGAGTCGCGCGAGGTCGGCAAGGTGCATGCGGCGCTGGCGCGTGCGGTGGCGCTCCGGGGCCAACCCTTCAGTAAACCCTGTGTGATCCTGAGCGGCGGCGAAACCACCGTGACGGTCCGGCCGCTGCAAGCGGGAGCTGCCAAAGGGCGCGGCGGGCGCGCCGGCGAGTTCTGCCTGGGCCTGGCGCTCGCGCTGCAGGGGCAGCGCAGCGTGTACGCGCTGGCGGCGGACACGGATGGCATCGACGGCGTGGAAGACAACGCCGGCGCGTTTGTGGCGCCCGACACCCTGACGCGCGCGGTGGCGCAGGGCATGAAGATCAACGGCTTCCTGGACCGCAACGACGCCTATGGCTACTTCGAACCGCTGGGCGATCTGGTGATCACCGGACCCACCCACACCAATGTCAATGATTTTCGCGCGCTATTGATTTTGTAGCTGATGACGATCATCCAGCAAGGGATGGAAGCGATTTTTATGCAAAATCATTCGCAGAGGCTGCGGATCTCCGGCGGGATCAAGAGGGCGCGTATGGCTTCCGGGTTGTCGGCCCGGCGGCCGGCAAAAATGCGCACCTCCTCACACTCCATGATGGCCTCTGTACCGCGCATGATGCGGTAACGCTGCACAAAACTTTTCTCGCGCCATTCGGGGATGGAGGTGTGGATGTCCAGCATGTCGCCGTAGGTGGCGGTGCGGAGGAAACGCGAATGCGTGTCCACCAGCGGCGTACCGAGCACGCCCAGTGTTTTTTCCGTCTCCTGCCAGGACGGCACGCCGCATTGGACAAAGAAGTTTCGCGAGGCAGCATCTATCCAGCGGAAAAAATTGGGAAACCACACAATGCGCGCCGGATCGCAATCGCCAAATTCAACGCGGATGGTGTGGGTGATCTGTTTGCTCATGGATTCAATTATGTAGGCTGTGATGATTCACCAAAGGAGTCTGCGCCCGCGGATGTCTTTTCAAGCAGGGGCCGCGGATCTGGCTTCGCCAGTCCGCAGGCGCAGCGGCCCCCTCGGGGGGGAGGCAGGGAGCTACACGCAGTGAGCGACCGTGGGGGCTAGTCACCTTTGATGTTGCGCGCCCGGATCAGCGCGCCGAAACGTGTGCCGTCAATGGCGGCGCGCATGTTGAAGTCGGACGGCGACATTGGGGCCGGAATGCCGCCTATCGCCATGATGCGGTCTTTCACCGGCTGCGTGGCGAGGATCTTGTTGATCTCCTGGTTCAGCCGGTTCACGACGGCCGGCGGGGTACCGGCTGGCGCATAAAAGCCGAACCAGGTGTCGGCGTCGAAGTTTTTCAGGCCGGCTTCGTCGAGGGTGGGCACATCCGGAAACAGCGGAGAACGTTTGGCGCTGCCCACGGCCAGCAGCTTGAGCTTGCCGGCTTTCACATGCTGCAGGCCGATGCCCGGGTCGAACATGAAGTCGAGCTGGCCGCCCAGCAAGTCCTGCATGGCCGGTGCCGCGCCGCGGTACGGCACGTGCACCGCAAAGCTGTTGGTCTGGGCCTTCAGCATCTCGGCCGCCAGGTGCGGCGAGCTGCCATTGCCCGGTGAACCGAACGACAGCTTGCCGGGGTTGGCCTTCAGGTAGGCCAGGAATTCCTTCACGTTGTTGACCGGCAACGAGGGTTTGACTTCCAGGAACACCAGCACGCGCGCCGCGGCCGCCACCGGCACCAGGTCCTTGGCCGGGTTGAAGGCCATCTTCGGGTACAGGTGCGGGTTGACCGACACCATGCCGCCCGAACTCATGAGCAGGGTGTAACCGTCGGCCGGCGCCTTGGCCACGGCTTCGCCGCCGATGTTGCCGTTGGCGCCACCGCGGTTTTCCACCACCACCGGCTGGCCCAGGGCTTCGGCCAGCGGCGTTCCGATGGCGCGTGCCAGCTGGTCGGCCGCGCCGCCGGGCGGGAAGTTGACGATGACCCTGACCGGCTTGGCCGGCCAGGCCTGTCCTGAGCCTGACGAAGCGGTCTGCGCCTGTGCTGCGAAAAAAAGGCTGCTGGCGATCAGCGCCAGTGCCAGCAGGGTGCGGCGGCCGGGCTGGAAGAATGGGCTCATGGTTTGTCTCCTCTGGGGTGGGTAAAAAAATCAGGTGCTCTTGGCGGCACGCGGCTTGCGGTGTGGGTTGGCTACCCATCTGATCGGTTGTGCTTTCACCGGGCGCGCCGGTGCGCCGTGGCTCACCAGCGCCTGGTCCAGCGCCTTGCCGGCTTCGTCCGCCAGCGCGGCCTCGCGCGCCTGGGCAATGGCCGCGGCACGTGATTCGTTCGATGCGAAGGACGCGCCCGTCGCCAGGTGCTCCAGCACATGCATGAGGTTGTCCTTGCCGCGTTCGTTGGTGCTGCCGTAACCCTTGATCAGGCGGCCGCACAAGGCGATTTCGTGGCCCAGCTGCCAGTGCGCCTGCGTGCCGCGCACCACCCCGGCCAGCCATTGCTCGATCAGCGCCTGCTCGGTGGCGAAACGGCTACCGCGCACGCGCAGCCACTTGAGACTGGCCAGCAGGCGCAGCGAGAGCATGCCGAAGACCGAGTGCGTGCCGACCTTGAGCGGCAGGGCCCACGGCGCCTTGCCTTTGGCCACGCGTGCGCGATCCCAGCGCGTCACACGCGCGGCCAGGCCCGCCGGCAGCAGGGCCGCGAATTCCGCGGCGCCGGGCTTGAAGTGGTCGTAGACCTGCAGCAGGTCATCGGCGCCCGCCTTGACCTCGCCGTGCACGCGCTGCCAGCGGCTGGCGCTGCTTTTCAGATCGGCGACGCGCACGATGTCGTCAAACGCCATCCACAGTGCCAGCCAGCGCGCCATCTCGCGCGTGGTGGCATAACCCTGCGCCGCCGCCGGGTCTGCCTGCACCTCGGCGGCCAGCACCTGCCGCAGGCGCTGGACATAGAGGTCGGCGTACGCGCGGTCCTGGTAGTCCAGCATGCGGGCGTGGCCCAGCGCCAGCATGTCGTGCACGGCCGGCGGGAAAAGAGAAGCCAAATCGGCCTCCAACCCTTTAGGGGTGGGCGCAAGCAGCTCTTTTTCTGATAGCAAACTGGTAACCAGCGCCGTCTGCGCGCGTTGCGTGCCCACCTGTTCAAAGGCCTGGGCGAAGCCACGCAGGCTGGCTTCGGCACCCTTGCCCCCGTGCTGGATCACGGTCTCGTAGGCATCACGCGCAAAAGGCAGCAGGCCGCTGCCGGCGATGGCGCCCAGCATCACGGCGCTGACGACGGTGCCGCTGGTTTTGGCCAGCTCGCCCATGTCAAACACATGGTGCTCGCGGCTTTGCGCACGCAGCACTTCCAGCAGCGGCGCGCTGTCGGTGCGGCCGTCACCCGGCTCCATGCGTTCGGCCGTGGTGAAGGTGCGGCTGCTGGAACTGATGACCAACGTGCGCAACGGCGAGCTCATGCCGTTGCCGATCTGGCGCGCGGTTTCCAGCAGCTCGGACGACACGATGCCGTCCAGGGCGCCGGGCACCGGGTTCAGGCTGAACACCGGCCGTTTTCCCTGCAGTTCGGCCAGCGGCACCGGGAACACTTCGAGGTAATAGGTGGTCGCGCCGGTGCGCTGGGCCACGCCGGGAATCGACGTGCTTTGCGCCGCATAACCGCTGGCCAGCGCGATGTCGACCAGCCATTCGGTCAACACGCCGCCGCCTTCGCCGCCGAGCGCGCAAATCAGCAGGGTGATGGGCTTTTGTTGGTTCATGGTCATCACGCTGTTTGCATGGCCCGCACCAGCGCGCCGCGCACACTGCCGAGCAGGCGTTCGTGCCACTTCGGGTTCTGGATCACCTCGGCACGGTAAAACGAGGGGCACAGAGTCGCCGCATGCGCATTGGCGCCGCACAGGCCGCAGCCGACGCAGCCGTCGATCACCGTGGCCACCGGGTCCACCTTGAGCGGATCCGGGTTGTCCTTGAGCGTCAGCGTCGGGCAGCCCGACAGGCGAATGCACGCGTGGTCGCCGTTGCAGATGTCTTCATCAACGCCGTATTTCACCCGCACCACGCGTTTGCCTTTTTTGAGCAGGCCGGCCAGCCAGGGCTTGATGCGGCGCTGGCGCTCGAGCTGGCATTCGCCCTCGGCAATGATGACCTTCAGGCCGTTGAAGTCGGTCGTGAAGGCTTCGTTGAGCGTCTGGCGCATTTCCTCGACATGGTAGGTGTGCACCGTGCGCAGCCACTGGATGCCCAGGCCCTGCAGGGTGTTTTCAATCGTCTTGTTGGTGTCGGTCAGGCTTTGCAGCTTGTCGCTGGCGTTGAACTTGGCGTCATCACTCGGCGTGGAGATGATGTCCTGCGTGCCGGTGGCCGAGGTGTAGCCGTTCTTGAAGATCAGCAGCACCGCGTCGTCGCCATTGAACAGCGCCGACTGCACGCCGGTCAGCAGGCCGTTGTGCCAGAAACCGCCGTCACCCATGATGGACAAGGTGCGCCGCGCCATCATGGGCGAGACGCCGGCCCGGCTGGCCAGGCTCATGCCGTAACCCAGAATCGAATGACCGAAGGAAAACGGCGCGAAGGTGCCGAAGGCGTGGCAGCCGATGTCTGCCGCGATGTGCACCGGCCCGACGTCCTGCTGCGCCAGCTTGAGCGCCGAGAACACCGGCCGCTCCGGGCAGCCGATGCAAAAACCGGGTGGGCGCGCCGGCAAAGGCTGGTTCAGCTGCGCCTCGATCTCGCGGCCCACCGCGCTGCGGCGCTCGGCATTGCCCTGGAGCCAGGCCTTGGCCAGTTCCAGATTCCCTCTCCCCATGGGAGAGGGTTGGGGTGAGGGCTGGTGCGCGGCTCCCTCACCCCCGCCCTCTCCCAGAGGGAGAGGGAGCAAATACTTCTCGACGAAGTGCACGAGCCCCTGCGCCACCACCTCCACCGAATATTCCCCGCCCAAGGGCAGCATGTCCTTGCCATGCAGCGGCGTGTTGATGTCGCGGCGGCGCAAGAAGGTGGCGATTTCCTGCTCGATGTATTCGGGCTGGCCTTCCTCGACCACCAGCACCGCGCGTTTGCCCAGTGCGAAGCCGGCCACCTGCTCGGGCACCAGCGGGTAGGTCACATTGAGCACCAGAATCGAAATGTCGGTCTGGCCAAACGCGTCGCACAGGCCGAACTGCTGCAAGGCGCGAATCAGCGCGTTGTAGATGCCGCCCTGCACGATGATGCCGAGGTCTTTGCGCGGCCCGTCGATCAGCTCGTTGAGCTGCTGCTCGACGATGTAGCGCCGCGCCGCCGGGATGCGTTCTTCGAACTTGAGTTTTTCATGGCGGAAAGTGACCGGCGGATGCGCGAGTTTGGCGTAGTCGAAGGCCGCGGGTTCTTCCATCAGCTGGCGCGTCGAGATCGCCGGCGGGCGGTTGTCCTTGCATTCGAAACTCCCGCGCACATGGCAGGCGCGAATGCGCAGCTCCAGGATGGCCGGCATGTTCGAGGTCTCGGACAGGCGAAAACCGTGCTCGACCATGTCCACCATCTTGCCGAGGTCGGGCCGCGGGTCCAGCAGGCACATCGACGACTTCAGCGCATAGGCATGGGTGCGCTCCTGGATCACGCTGGCGCCTTCGCCGTAGTCCTCGCCGACCACGATCAGCGCGCCGCCCGTCACGCCGGGCGACGAGAGATTGGACAGCGCATCGGCGGCGACGTTGGTGCCGACGATGGACTTCCAGGTCACCGCGCCGCGCAGCGGGTAGTGGATGGACGCGCCCAGCATGGCGGCGGCCGAGGCTTCGTTGGAGCAGGCCTCGACATGCACGCCGAGTTCGTCCATGTAGGGCTTGGCCTGCACCATGACGTCGAGCAGGTGCGAGACCGGTGCCCCCTGGTAGCCGCCGACATAGGCCACGCCGGACTGGAGCAGGGCCTTGGTGATGGCGAGGATGCCCTCGCCGTGGAAAGTGTCACCCGCGCCCATGCGCAGCGACTCGATTTCCTTGCTGAATGAAACTTCCAAGGCTGTCTCCGGGTTTTATTTTCGTGGGAAGCAGCGAGTTTGGGCCCCATTCGACTATCCATCAATAAAATAACAAGACTATCTGGTATTCATTAAATGCATATAAAAGACATCGACCTGAACCTGCTGCGGCTGTTTGATGCGGTTTACCGCACGCGCAACGTGAGCCGTGCCGCCGAGTTGATGGACCTGACGCAGCCTGCGGCCAGCCAGGGGCTGACGCGGCTGCGCCTGTTGATCAAGGACCCGCTGTTTGTGCGTGCCGGCGGTGGTGTGCAGCCCACCCCCCGGGCCGACCGCCTGGCCGACGCGGTGCGCAGCGCGCTGGCCACGCTGGAGCAGGCGCTCAACGAAGCGGTCCTGTTTGAGCCGCTGCGCTCGCGCAAGGTGTTCCGCATCCACATGAGCGACATCGGCGAGGGCCGCTTCCTGCCCGAGCTGATGGCGGCGCTGCGCGAGCTGGCGCCCGGGGTGCGTATTGAAACCTCACCGCGGGCCAGCAGCGACATCGCCCCGGCGCTGGACAACGGGCGCATCGACTTTGCGTTCGGCTTTTTGCCGGCGGTGAAAGACACGCAGCGGGTGCAACTGCTGAAAGACCGCTACATCGTGCTGCTGCGCGAAGGCCACCCTTTTGCGCGGCGCCGGCGCAGCGGCCAGGCGCTGCTCGACGCCCTGCAGCAGCTGGAGTTTGTGGCGGTGCGTACCCACTCCGACACCTTGCGCATCCTGCAGATGCTGCAGCTCGAAGAGCGCCTGCGGCTGACGACCGAACATTTCATGGTGCTGCCGTCCATCGTCAAGGCCACCGACCTGGCGGTCGTGATGCCGCGCAACATCGCCAACATTTTTGCGGCCGGCGGCGGCTACACCGTCATCGAGCCGCCGTTTCCGCTGCGCGACTTCACCGTGTCGCTGCACTGGAGCAAACGCTTCGAGGCGGACCCCGGCAACCGCTGGCTGCGCGGGGTGATCGAGGACCTGTTCCGGGAATAGGGCGGCTTCAGCAGCCGTCAAAGAAGTTTCAGGGTGCCCGGATCCGCTTCCCCGGTGAAATACTTTGCCAGGGCACGATGGAACAAGGGTTCTTGCGGTGCCACCTGTGCAAACAGGGTCAGGCAGGAGTGGAATTTGAGGCAGTCCGTCACGCCAAAAATGTCCAGCGCGGTTTTCCCGTCTATCGCCAGCACGTGTTCAATACATTGCCTGAGCCGCGGCCCGAGGACCGGATGCTGCCAATAGGCCTGCGCCTCGGCCCGGGAGGCGATGCCGAAATGCTGCGCGAGGGCGCTGTGGCCCAGGCCCTTGAGCTGCGGAAAGATGAACCACATCCAGTGGCCGGTCTTTTCGCCGGCAGCCAGCTCGGCGCAGACCTGGCGATAGACCGGCTCCTGCGCCGCCACGAAACGCTGCAGCTGGTGCGGGTCAGCCATGCTCAGAGCCCCACGGCGTAGTGGTGCGCGCCCCGGCGCAGGCCGGGCAGCTTGCGCGCGGCATCGAGCATGACGCGCGCCGAGAAGGCGGTGGAGTCGAAGCGGGCCTCGAGCAGCAGGTTCTGGTGCGGACCGTGGGCGGCGCTGCCGCGGCGCTCCAGCACCACGCCGAAGCCGTTGTCGCCCTCGAGCGCCGCCGCGCATCCTCGGCCTGGCAAAGCCAACTCGATACGAATCCGGTCTCCTGTCGCCCTCTCTCTTGTCTGCGTAGCACGCCTCGCCATGCCTGAATCCCCCCTATTTGGAGGATACCGGAGAGCCAGGCCAGCGCTTATCATGCCCTTTGTATTCATAGCCCCCCGTGTTGTTTGAAGGTGGGTGGGCGAAGTCAGCCAGCGGCAGCTTGCAGGAACGATGAATGGCCGCAGGCGGCCACATGCGGTCCAAAGTAAGTAAGGGCGACTGGGGTGATCAAAATGAAAACCATCAAACCGCGGAGAGAAGAGAATGTTGCCCAACCGAGTGAATGGACAGGCCGCCCCTTTCCGCTCATCATTCGGCCGGATGACTTGCCTCGCATGCAGGCGTTGTTTGCGAAGGTGCAGGACAGGAATCGTGTCGAAATTCTGGCCAGTGAGGTGCTTTCCAGATGAAAAATATTCCCAGAATACTGGTGGTGGACGACGATGAGAGTCTCAGGAAGATGCTCTCCGGCATCCTGCGCATCAAGGGTTATGAGGTGGCGACCGCAGAAACCGGGGCTGAGGCCATGGTGGAGGCAGCGCGCGCCTTTGTGAACGTGGCGTTGATTGACCTCAAGCTGCCGGACATGTCCGGCATCGAGCTGCTGGGGCGCATCAAACTCGCCACCCCCCTCACCGAGGCGATTATCCTGACCGCTCATGCCTCACTGGATACGGCGGTCGAGGCGACCAACAAGGGCGCATTCTCCTATCTGCTGAAACCCTGCGACATTGACAAGTTGCTGCGGCACATCCATCGTGCCCTGGACCAGCAGCAAACCCAGCAGGAGATTCTGCGGCTGGCATCCTTCCCCGGGATGAATCCCAACCCCGTGCTTGAGGTCAACGCCGCCGGGGTGATCACTTACCTGAACCCGGTGGCCGAGAGGCTGTTTCCGGAGCTGGCCGTAGCGCAGCCCGCCCCCGGCGCGCTGGGGGATATTTCGGCCTCGGCCGCCACGAGGAGCGGCGAGCGGCCGGAGCTGGTGCGCGAGCTCAGGGTCGGGAGCACAACATTCGAGCAATTCCTTTACCCGGTTCCGCAAAGCGACCTGATCCGCATCTACATGCTCGACGTCACCGAGCGCAAGCGGGCCGCGCAGGCATTGCGCGAGAACCAGGCGCGGCTCGATCTTGCGCTGCGTTCGGCCCGTATGGGCGTATGGCACTTTGACATGATCGAGAACAGACGGTATTTCGATGACCAGGTCTGCCGTCTGCTGGGGCTCGATCCCGCGACTTTTAACGGGACCGCGGAGGAGTTCCTCGGGGCGATCCATCCCGATGACCGGGAGACGGTCAAAGCCGCACTGGTGCGAACCATCGAACAGGAGGTACCGTACGAACCGGAGTACCGCGCAGTCTGGCCGGACGGAAGTGTCCACTACATCACGGCCCGCGGCCGGTTGGTCCGCGATGACAAGGGCCGGCCGGCGAGGATCAACGGCATCATCTGGGACATCACCGAGCGCAAGAAATCCGAGGAAGAACAGAAGCTGTTTCGAGCCTTGGTTGATCAAACGACCGATGCCATCGAGGTGCTCGATCCGCAAACATATCGGTTCCTCGATGTCAATCAGAAGGCCTGCCTGGCTCTTGGTTACAGCCGGGAAGAACTGCTGTCCCTGAGCGCTTTCGACGTCGATTCCACGCTGGATCGGTCCAGAGCCGCGGAACAGACGCAGAAGCTTCGGAAATTCGGTTCACTGACCCATGAAGGCCGCCACCGGCGCAAGGACGGCTCGGAGTTTCCTGTTGAAGTCAGCCTCGGATACGTCCAGCTTGACCGGGCGTATGTCGTTTCCGTCGTGCGCGACATCACCGAGCGCAAGCAGGCCGAACTGGCGCTGGAAAGAGCAAACCGCGCCTTGCGCACCCTCAGCGCCTGCAACGGGGCGCTCGTGCACGATAGAAACGAAGCCGAGCTTCTTGCTTCCATTTGCCGGCTGATCGTGGAAACAGGCGGCTACCGCATGGCGTGGGTCGGCTTCCCCGAGCAGGATGTGGCGAAGACCGTGCGCCCGGTGGCCCATTTTGGCCACGAGGAGGGCTATCTGGCGGCGGCGAAAATCAGCTGGGCGGACAACGAATTCGGCCGCGGGCCAATCGGGATGGCCATACGTACCGGCACCGTCCAGGTCAACCAGCACTTCCTGACCAACCCGGCAATGGCGCCGTGGCAAGAGGCGGCACGGCCGCGCGGCTATCAGTCCAGCATTTCGCTGCCGCTCAAGAATTCTGCAGGCATATTGGGTGTGCTGACCATCTATGCGTCGGAGCCGGACGCCTTCAATGAAGCCGAAGTAAGACTGTTGCAGGAACTCGCCGCAGACCTGGCCTTCGGCATCGAGACCCTGCGCGCCGGCATTGAGCATGACCGTATCGTCCACGAGCACCTGCGCGATGCCGAGTTCCTCATGCAGAGCCTGGAAGACTCCATCAAGGCCATCGCCGCCACCGTGGAAATGCGCGATGCCTACACGGCCGGTCATCAACGGCGCGTCGGGCAACTGGCCGTCGCCATCGCGAGTGAGCTGGGATTGCCGGAAGGAACGATTCGCGGCATCGAACTCGCTGCGAGCATTCACGACTTGGGGAAAATCGGCGTCCCTGCGGAAATTCTATCCAAGCCGACCAGGCTGACGGACCTCGAATTGATGCTCGTCAAGAATCACGCGCAGGCTGGCTACGAGATTCTCAAGGACATCAAATTTCCCTGGCCCATCGCCACCATGGTTTGGCAGCATCACGAAAGGCTGGACGGCTCGGGCTATCCGCAGGGGCTCAAGGGTGAGCAAATCCTGCTGGAGTCCCGGATCATGGGGGTGGCGGACGTGGTCGAGGCGATGGCTTCGCATCGTCCGTACCGGGCGGCGCTGGGGATCGACATCGCGCTGAAGGAAATAGAACGCGGCCGGGATTCCGCCTATGACGCCGCGGTAGTCGATGCCTGCGTTCGGCTTTTTGCGGAGAAACGGTTTGCGTTTTCAGCCTGACTGAACACTATTTTCGGCCAGCATCGGCCGCTTGGACAGCCGCAATCGAACCCGAGTCTGAAGTCCCGGCAGCGGGCTTTTACATCGACGAATCCCATATCCGCACACAATTGCGCCCCCCGGATTTGGCCGCATACAGAGCCTTGTCGGTGCGGTCGATGGACGTTTCAACCGGGATGTCCGGGTCGAGGAGCGTCAAGCCGAAGGATGCGGAAATGTGGATGGGTTCTTTTTTGCCGATGTCTATTTCCAATGCGGCAATTCCTTCCCGGAGTTCATTGACTCTGTCATGGCATGGGGTCAAGTCGGCATAGGGCATGCTGAGAAGGAATTCTTCCCCGCCGTAACGGAACACCTTGTCGTAGGGACGGAGATGCTTGATCAGGTACTGAACTGTTGCGGTCAATACGAGGTCACCCGCGTGGTGCCCATGGAGATCGTTGACAGCCTTGAAATGATCCAGGTCCATCATGGCAATGTAGTTAGCCTGGACACGCCGCTTCACCAGTTCTTGTTGCTCGCGCAATGTTGGCAATATGCCGGCCCGGACGAGCGCCCCGGTAAGCGGATCGTGGTTGAACAGCGAGTCTTCCAGTTCCCGTTCCAGGCCAATAATTTCAAGCCGCAGCCGTTCGAGCGCATTGGCAAAGTTATCGAAGTCGGTGCTGGGAATGGGACTGCCGGCATCTGCGGCGATGAGCAGCTGCCCGGCCAGGCGATGCATGCGCTGGTGCTCCTCTCCCATGGCGAGGAATCCGGGGTGGTCACGCAGTTTTTCGGACGCTCTGCCGTAATACCATTGGCCGAAGCGGCATTCCATGTGGGCTAGAGGGGCGGTTTCACGCTTGTCGCCCGGCAGCTTGCAAACGAGCGAGCGGATCAAGGCACTATGCCATTGTTGGTGGTTGTAGAGAGCTTCTTTGAGTTGTGCGATAACTCCGGGCATTTCATCGCGAGGGACTTCATTGAGTGACATGGTTTGTCCCCTACAAATTGTTTGCATCGATTTTCAGCGCGTACTCCTATGCCAGTTTGCATGAGCATGGGGAAGATACTGGCAACAGGATAACCGCAGAATCGTGTTCGGGGATGTCGCCGGTCGCCGGAATCTTGCAGGTGCTGGGCGCGTGGGTGCTCAGATACCACCTGTCGTTCCACACCAGCTGCTCGGTGGTCAGCCCGCCCATGCCCTGCACAAAGCCGCCTTCGATCTGGCCGATGTCGATGGCCGGGTTGATGCTGGTGCCGACGGCGTGATTGAATAGCTGTTCCGCGAGTCCGCCTAGCCGGTCGCAGCCGCGACCTGGCGCCAGAAGTTTTCAGCCGCCGGCGGCAGGGCGGCGTTGCTGCGGAACAGCCGGATGTCGAGCTCAATCGCCCACTCGGGGCCGCCGGCGGCGACCAGGCGCCCGCTGGCCAGGTCCTCGGCGATCAGGCTGAGCGGTAGCCAGGCCACACCGCGCCCGCCCAGCACCATGGTTTTGAGGACCGAGGCCAGGTGGGCGGTGAAGACCGGCTCGCTGCGGGATTTTTCAAGCGCGCCGCTGCGCAGGGCGCGCACGATGCGGCCCAGCCCGGACTCGCTGCTGTAGGCCAGGATGGGCGCGCGTTTACCGCTGGCCGACAGCAGGTGCTGGGGCTTGCCGTTTTTTCCTGGCGCTGACACCGGCACCAGGGTGTCGCCGCCCACCGTCACCGAGCGGTGGCTCGCCGGATCCAGCCGGCCCGGCACCTGTTCATGCCAGTGACACAGCAGGAACTGAATCCGCCCCTGCAGCATCAGCGCCTCGCATTGCTGCATCACGTCCGAGACGAGTTGGATCGGGCCCATCGGCGAGCCGGACTCCAGCCCACGCAGCCAGGTCGGCAGGAAGGTGAAGGACAGCGCATGGGTGGACGCAAAGCGCAGGGTGGCCGAGCTGGCGTCGGCCACCGCCCGCGCCTCGTCGGGCACGCGCGCCACACGCGCGAGGATATCCTGCGCCACCGACTGGAACCACTGCCCGGTTTCGGTCAGCGTGACCGGGTGCGTGCTGCGGTCGAACAGCGCCACGCCCAGCCATTCTTCGAGCGCCCGCACGCGGCGGCTGAAGGCCGGCTGCGTCATGTGGCGGTCGCTGGCGGCGCGCGAGAAATTGCCAGAGCTGGCCAGCGCCAGGAAATCCTCAAGCCAGGTCAGGTTCATGGGCGGTGCTTTGCGGGCATGGAACAAGAAAAAACCGGCATTGGACGCCGGGGCGGGAGGCGCCGATGATAGCCCCATCACTCACCCACTGCGAAGCCATCCCATGAAGATCATCGATATCCGTGAAGTCACCCAGCCCATCAAATCCGACATCCGCAACGCCTACATCGACTTCTCGAAAATGACGTTGAGCCTGGTGGCCGTGGTCACCGACGTGGTCCGCGACGGCAAACCCGTCGTTGGGTACGGCTTCAATTCCAACGGGCGTTACGGCCAGGGCGGCCTGATCCGCGAGCGTTTTGCGCCGCGCATCCTCGAAGCCGCGCCGGACAGCCTGCTCGCCGAGAGCGGCAACAACCTCGACCCGCACAAGGTCTGGGCGACGATGATGACCAACGAAAAACCGGGCGGCCACGGCGAACGTTCGGTCGCCGTCGGCACCATCGACATGGCCGTCTGGGACGCCGTGGCCAAGATTGAAGGTGTGCCGCTGTACCAGCTGCTGGCCGAACGGTATGGCGACGGCACGCCCAAGCGCAAGGTGTTCGTGTACGCCGCCGGCGGTTACTACTACCCGGGCAAGGACGACGCCAAGCTGATGGCCGAAATGCGCAGCTACCTGGACCGCGGTTATGCGGTGGTGAAGATGAAGATAGGCGGCGCGTCGCTGGCCGACGACTGCCGGCGCATCGAGGCGGTGTTGGGCATGCTGGCGCCGGGGCAGAAGCTGGCGGTCGATGCCAACGGCCGCTTCGACCTGAAGACCGCCATTGCGTATGCCAAAGCCCTGTCCCACTACGACCTGTTCTGGTACGAGGAAGCCGGCGACCCGCTGGACTACGCCTTGCAAGCCGAGCTGGCGCAGCATTACGACAAACCCATGGCAACCGGCGAGAACCTGTTTTCGATGCAGGACGCGCGCAACCTGATCCGATACGGCGGCATGCGCCCGGACCGCGACTGGCTGCAGTTCGACTGCGCGCTCAGCTACGGCCTGGTCGAGTACCTGCGCACGCTGGACATGCTGAAGGAACACGGCTGGTCGCCCACACGCTGCATCCCGCACGGTGGCCACCAGATGTCGCTGGCGATTGCGGCGGGGCTGGGCCTGGGCGGCAACGAGTCCTACCCGGACCTGTTCCAGCCCTATGGCGGCTTCCCCGACGGTGTCAAGGTCGAGAACAGCTACGTCACGCTGCCTGAACTGCCGGGCATCGGTTTCGAGGGCAAGGCCGACCTGTACGCGGTAATGAAAGAGCTGGCCTGCTGAGAATGCGGTGAGGCCTGTGGCAAGCAGGTTTCCAGCACGCAGGAAGGAAGGCGGCTCACGAACTGTCAGTCGCCCTTCAAGGCCTTCAGCACATGTTCGGCCGTCGCCGGTGCCACCAGGCTCACCGCACCCGGCCGGGCTGCTGCCACCGCCTCCTTCAGCGCCTCCAGCACGCTGATGGCCAGCATGAAAGGCGGCTCGCCGACGGCCTTGCTGCCGAAGACATTGTCCTCGCGGTTCGGCTCGGGCCAAAGATCAATTTTGAAGTGTTCGGGGATGTCGCCAGTCGCCGGAATCTTGTAGGTGCTGGGCGCGTGGGTGCTCAGCAAACCCTTGTCGTTCCAGACCAATTGCTCGGTGGTCAGCCAGCCCATGCCCTGCACAAAACCGCCTTCGATCTGGCCGATGTCGATGGCCGGGTTGATGCTGGTGCCGACGTCGTGCAGGATGTCAACCTTGAGCACACGGCTTTCACCCGTGAGCGTGTCGATCGCGACTTCGCTGCAGGCGGCCCCGTAGGCAAAGTAATAAAACGGCCGGCCGGTGAGGGTGGTCTTGTCGTAGTGGATTTTCGGTGTGCGGTAAAAACCGTCGCTCCACAACTGGATGCGGTTGGCGTAAGCCATGCGCACCACCTCCGGGAAGGGCCGGCTGGCCTTGGGCGACATAACGGCGCCTCCGGCGAAAGACACGGCGCCGGCGCCGCAGCCGTCCAGCCCGGCCACAAATTGCGCGAGGTTGTCACGCACGTTGCGCGCGGCATACTGCGCGGCGCGCGCGTTGAGGTCGGTGCCGGCCGAGGCGGCGGTGGCCGAGGCATTCGGGATCTTGCTGGTGTCGCTGGCCGTGGCCAGCACGTCTTCGAAGGCCACGCCGAGTTCGTCGGCCACGATCTGCGCCACCTTGGTGTTCAGGCCCTGGCCCATTTCGGTGCCGCCGTGGTTGACCTGCACGCTGCCGTCGGTATAGACATGCACGAGTGCGCCGGCCTGGTTGAACAAGGTGGCGGTGAAGGAAATGCCGAACTTGACCGGCGTGATCGCGATGCCGCGCTTGATCACCGGGCTTTTGGCGTTCCATGCTGAAATGGCTTGACGCCGGTTCCGGTATTGCGCCGACAGCTCCAGTTTTGCTAGCAGCGGATGAAGGATGTTGTCTTCGACCTTCATCTGGTAGTGGGTGGTGTTCCTGTCTTCCACACCATAGAGGTTGCGCTTGCGCACATCCAGTGGGTCCAGACCCAGATGCCGCGCGATGTCGCCGAGAATGGTTTCGATCAGCACCACACCCTGCGGCCCGCCGAAGCCGCGAAACGCCGTGTGGCTCTGCGTGTTCGTCTTGCAGCGGTAAGAGGCGATCTCCACGTCTTCTAGAAAGTAGGCGTTGTCGGTGTGGAAAATCGCGCGATCGGCCACCGGGCCGCTCAAATCGGCGCTGAAACCACAGTTGGCCGCCATCATGAGTTTGAGGCCGTGCAGGCGTCCGCTGTCGTCAAAACCCACGCTGTAGTCGTAGGCAAAGGGGTGGCGCTTGCCGGTGACCATGAAGTCGTCATCGCGGTCCAGCCGCAGCTTGATGGGGCACTTGAGTTTGTTCGCGGCGATCGCGGCCCACACGGCGAGATGGCCGGCCTGCGTTTCCTTGCCGCCGAAGCCGCCGCCCATGCGCCGACATTCCACACGCACCGCATGGTTGCTGATGCCCAGCGCGTGCGAGACCCAGTGTTGCACCTCGCCCGGGTGCTGGGTGCTGGAATACACCAGCCACTGGTTTTGCTCCTGCGGCAGCGCGTAGGCGATCTGGCCTTCGAGGTAGAAGTGCTCCTGGCCGCCGACCTCGAGCTGGCCGGAAAGCAGGTGCGGGGCCGAGGCCAGCGCCTGCGCCGCATCGCCGCGTTTCACAAACACCGGCGGCAACACATAGTTTTCGGCACTCAGCGCATCGCGCACGTTCAGGATGGCAGGGAGTTCCTCGATGTCGAGCACTACCCGCCGCGCGGCGCGGCGCGCCTGCATGACCGAGCTGGCGACCACCAGGCCAATGACCTGGCCGATGTGTTCCACCGCGTGAGTCGCAAACACCGGTTCGTCGTGCACAAAGGTGGCCAGCAGCGGGTCGCCCGGAATGTCGCCTGCCAGGACCACGTCACGTACGCCGGGCATTGCCAGCGCGGCGCGGGCGTCCACGCCGCGCAGCCGGCCGTGGGCGATGGTCGAGAGGATGGGGGCCGCGTACAGGGTGCCGCGCGCTTCCAGGATGTCGTCCACATAGGTCGCGGCACCGGCCACCTGCGCGCGGGCGCTTTCGTGTTTGTGCGACTTGCCAGCGGCGCCGCGGGCCGGTTTGGTCGCTGCGGCGGGAGCCGCCACGGGCGGCAGGGTGACCACGGGCACGGTCGGGTTGTCGGCGCGGCTGATCGGGCCTTCGTTGTGGTTCTTTTCCCGGGCGTTCATGCGGATTCCTCCACCAAAACGAAGGATTCCAGGTTGATCTGCTGCAGGCCCTGGCTCTCCAGCCAGAAACGCTGCAGCAGGTTGCCCAGCACCTCGCTGCGGTAGGCGCCGGACGCGCGCATGTCGGAGATCGGCGAAAACTCCGCGCGCAGGGTGGTGATGGCGTGCTGCACGGTTTGTTGTGACCAGGGGCGGCCGGTGAGTGCGGCTTCGGTGTGCGAAGCGCGCACCGGCGTGGCGGCGACACCGCCCGCGCCCAGCGAGGCTTTCACCACCTTGCCGCCCTCGATCTGCAGGTTCAGTGCCAGGCAGACGGCCGAGATGTCGTCGTCGTAACGCTTGGAGATTTTGTAGACACGCAGCAACTCCTGCCCCTCACCCCAGCCCTCTCCCCAAAGGGGCGAGGGGGCCGGAGCGCCTGGTGTTTTTCCCTCTCCCTGTGGGAGAGGGTGAGGGTGAGGGCTGCCAGGCCGGGGCACCTTGACCCAGGCCAGGACCTCGTCTTTCGCCATCACATTCTTGCGGTAGCCGGTGTACAGCTTCTCCAGCGGCAGTTCGCGGTGGCCGCGCACACTCATCAGCACGATGCTGGCGCCCAGCGCGATCAGCAGCGGCATCGAGTCGCCGATCGGCGAACCGTTGGCCACGTTGCCGCCCAGGGTGCCGGCGTTGCGCACCGGCAGGCCGGCAAAACGATGGGCAAAGGCCTGCAGCTGCGGCCGATCGGCCACCAGCGCGGCAAAGGCGTCGCTGAGCGTGACGGCGGCGCCGATGGCGATGTGGTGCGCGTAGTGCTCGACGCGCCGGAGTTCTTCCACCCGCGTCAGGTCCAGCACCTGGCCGAACTGCCTGTGCATCTTGGTCACCCAGAGGCCGACGTCGGTGCAGCCGGCGACGAGTTGGGCGTCGGGCTGGGCGGCGCGGGCGGCCAGCAGTTCCGCCAGCGTGCGCGGCGCGTTATAAGTCAAATCGGCCTCCAGCCCTTGCCGGTTCTGCGCAAGCAGCTTCAGTTTTGGTAGCAGATCGGTTTCGTCGACAGCCACGGCAGGCAAGGCCGCCATCTGCTGCGCAGCGTCCAGAATCGGCCGGTAGCCGGTGCAGCGGCACAGGTTGCCCGACAGGTCCTGCTGCGCCAGCTCGCGCGTGATGGTCTGGCCTTTGCTGACATGGTTCTGGTACATGCCAAAGAGACTCATCACAAAACCCGGGGTGCAGAAGCCGCACTGCGAACCATGGCAGTTCACCATGGCCTGCTGCGCTGGATGCAGGGGTGACTCAACCCCTGCTCCCTCGCCAGCCGGGGCCGCGGAACCGGCTTCGCCGGGCCGCAGGCGCAGCGCCCCTTTATCTTGAGCAAGGGGCAGCGAATCGCCGAAGGCTCGCGCAGTGGGGAGCGTGGGGGCAATATCTTCCACCGTCCACAGCGCCTGGCCGTCCACCGAATGCGCCAGCTTGATGCAGCTGTTGACCGCCCGGTAGCGCATGCGCCCGCCTTCGGCCTCGCCGACCACCACCGTGCAGGCGCCGCAGTCGCCTTCGCCGCAGCCTTCCTTGGTGCCGGTGCACCCCAGGTCCTCGCGCAGCACCTCCAGCAGCGTGCGGCTGGGTGGTACATTGGCGAGCGCGACCACCTCGCCACCCCGGATGAAATGAATGGTTTTAAGAGGCGATTGAATGTCCATATTTACTAGGGTAAACCCAATCGCACGAGGCGGGTATATCCATCGCCATATCAAGCCGATGCACAAAAAGGTATGAAAGACCAGGCCTTATTCGACAAGATAGACCTCCATCTCATAAGGGTCTTGAACACCGTGCTGACCGAACGCAGCGTTTCGCGCGCCGCCATCCGCCTTGGAATGTACCAACCTGCCGTCAGCGCCGCGCTCAAGCGCCTGCGCGAGCTGGCGGGTGATCCGCTGCTGGTGCGTTCGGGCGCCGGCATGGTGCCCACCGACGCCGGCCTGCGCATGATCGACCCCTCGGCGCGTATTCTCCGGGCGGCCGAGGTGCTGTTCAGCGACGCACGCGGCTTTGACCCGGCCACCGCCAGCCACACCTTCAGCCTGGCCTGCAGCGACTACATGGATCCGCTGTTTTTGCCGCAGCTCGTGGCGCAGATCAAGAACCTGGCGCCGCTGTGCCATGTGGACATTCACCCGCTGTCGGGCGAGTCGAACTACCGCACGCGGCTGGCGCAGGGCGATGTCGACATCGTGGTCGGCAACTGGCCGGCGCCGCCCGACGACTTGCACATGGCGCGCCTGTTTGGCGACGAGGTGGTGTGCTTGGTGGCCAAAGACCACCCGGCGGTACGCCGCGGCTGGGACAGCGCGAGCTGGCTGACCGCCGAACACGTGGCGCCGACGCCCACCCACCCGGGCGCCAAGGGCGTGATTGATGACCACCTGGACAAGCTGGGCCTGCAGCGCAACATCAGCGTGCGTTGCCCGCACTTCGGCCTGATCCCCGCCATGGTGGCTTCCAGCCTGCTGGTGCTGACCACCGGCCGCCAGTACTGCGAGCGTTACACCGCCACACTGCCGCTGCAGATCCTGCCTTGCCCGGTAGACTTCCCCCGCATGATGTATTACCAGCTCTGGCATGAGCGCACCCATGCCTCGGCGTCGGCCAAATGGCTGCGCGACCGTGTCAAGACGGTGGCTGCGGCGCTACGAAAAGAATAGCTGTTTGCGCTTTCTGTACAAGGGATAGAGCCTTGAAACACATATAAAAACCAAGAGACAATGTCCGCTTCCACCGTTCCTTCCGACCCGCCGTCCGGCCCGCCTTCCGCCCCCACGGCGCGCCTGCGGCTCACCGGCATCACCAAGGCCTACCCGGCGGTAGTCGCCAACAGCGATGTCTCGCTGACGGTGTTGCCCGGCGAAATCCATGCCGTGCTCGGCGAAAACGGCGCCGGCAAGTCGACGCTGATGAAAATCATCTACGGCGCGGTCAAGCCCGACGCCGGCCGGGTCGAGGTCGATGGCCGCAGCGTGGTGATCCGCAACCCGCAGGAGGCGCGGGCGCTGGGCATCGCCATGGTGTTCCAGCACTTCAGCCTGTTCGACACGCTGACCGTGGCCGAAAACGTCTGGCTCGGCCTCGGCAAAAGCCTGAGCCTGGCCGAGGTGTCGCGCCGCATCATCGCCACCACGCAGGAATACGGCCTGCAGCTCGAACCCACGCGGCCGGTGCACACGCTGGCTGTCGGCGAGCGCCAGCGTGTGGAAATTGTCCGTTCGCTGCTGACCGAGCCCAAACTCCTGATTCTTGACGAGCCGACCTCGGTACTGACGCCGCAGGCGGTGGAGAACCTGTTTGTCACGCTGCGCCAGCTGGCCGCACGCGGCTGCAGCATTTTGTACATCAGCCACAAGCTGCACGAGATACGCGCGCTGTGCACGGCCTGCACGGTGCTGCGCGGCGGCAAGGTCACCGGCGTCTGTGATCCGCGCCAGGAGTCCAACGCCTCGCTGAGCCGCCTGATGATTGGCGCCGAGCCGCCGGCACTGGAGCACCGCGAGCAGCCCGCTGGCGCCGTGGTGCTGGAAGTGCGCGACCTGAGCCTGGCGCGGGAAGACCAGTTTGGCGTGGACCTGCAGCACATTGCACTGACGGTGCGCGCCGGCGAGGTCGTCGGCATTGCCGGCGTCTCGGGCAACGGCCAGAAGGAGCTGCTGTATGCGCTGTCGGGTGAAGACATCCGTGCGGCGGGCGACAGCATCCAGGTCGCGGGGCAGGGCGTGGGCCGGCTCGGCCCCATGCAGCGCCGTGCGCGCGGCCTGCATTTCCTGCCGGAAGAGCGGCTGGGGCGCGGCGCCGTGCCGACGCTGAGCCTGGCGCACAACCTGCTGCTCACGCGAAGCGATGCCGTGGGCCGCGGCGGCTGGCTGCGGCTCGGTGCCCTGCAGGCGCAGGCGGCCGGCATCATTGCACGCTACCAGGTCAAGGCTGGCGGCCCGCAGGCGGCGGCGCAGTCGCTGTCGGGCGGTAACCTGCAGAAATTCCTGGTCGGCCGCGAGATCGAGGCCCAACCCACGCTGCTGATTGTTTCGCAACCGACCTGGGGTGTGGATGTGGGCGCGTCGGCGCAAATCCGCGGCGAACTGCTCAAGCTGCGCGACAACGGCTGCGCGGTGCTGGTGGTCAGCGAAGAGCTCGAAGAACTGTTCGACATCTGCGACCGCCTCTACGTGATGGCCAAGGGGCAGATCTCGCCGGCCCTGCCGCGTGCCGAAGCCACGGTGGCGCTGGTGGGGCAGTGGATGAGCGGGTTGTGGACGGACCATGCCGTGGAGGGTGCTCATGCTCAAGCTTGAAGCCCGGCCGCAGCCCTCGAGATGGTGGAGCCTGGGCTCGCCGCTGCTGGCGCTGCTGATCACGGTGGTGATCGGCGTGCTGCTGTTTGCGGCGCTGGGCAAGGACCCGGTGCGCGGCCTGCAGATCTTTTTCTGGGAACCGGTCAAGTCGCCCTATGCGCTGAGCGAGCTGATGGTCAAGGCGACCCCGCTGCTGATCATTGCGCTGGGCCTGGCCGTGTGTTTTCGCTCCAACGTCTGGAACATCGGCGCCGAGGGCCAGTTTGTCATCGGCGCGGTGGCGGCCGGCGGCGTGGCGCTGCTGGCCGACAAAACCACCGGACCCTGGATCGTGCCGGCCATTGTGCTGGCCGGTGTGCTGGGCGGCATGGCCTGGGCCGGCATCACGGCGCTGCTGCGCGACCGCTTCAACGCCAATGAAATCCTGGTCAGCCTGATGCTGGTCTATGTGGCTGACATGGTGCTCAGCTACCTGGTGTTCGGCCCCTGGAAAGACCCGCAGGGCTACAACTTTCCGCAGACCAAGACCTTCGAGGCGGTGACGCAGATTCCGCGGCTGATGAGCGGTTCGCGCGTCAGCATCGGCCTGTTGATCGGTCTGGCCGGCGCGGTTGCCTTGTGGCTTTTCCTGTTTCGCACCCGCGCCGGTTTTGCCCAACAGGTGGGCGGCCTGGCGCCCGCCGCCGCGCGTTACGCCGGCTTTTCGTCGCGCAAGGCCTTGTGGGTGGCGCTGCTGACCTCGGGCGGTGCCGCCGGGCTGGCCGGCGCGCTGGAGGTGGCTGGCCCGATCGGCCAGCTCACGCCTTATGTGCCGGCCGGCTACGGCTTTGCTGCGATCATCGTGGCCTTTGTCGGGCGGCTGCACCCGGCCGGCATGGTGTTTTCGGCGATCCTGATGAGCATCTTCTACATTGGCGGTGAACTGGCCCAGTCGCGCCTGGGCCTGCCCAAGTCGCTGACCGGGGTGTTCCAGGGTCTGCTGCTGTTCAGCCTGCTGGCCTGCGACACGCTGATCGCCTACCGCGTGCGCTGGACGGGCCGCGTCAAACCCGTCATGAAAGGCGCCCGCTGATGGACTCCTACGCCTTGCTGCTGGCGGCGACCCTGAGCGCCGGCACCGTGCTGGCGATTGCCTCGCTGGGCCTGCTGATCAATGAAAAAGCCGGCATCGTCAACCTGGGCGCCGAGGGCATGATGCTGTGCGCCGCGATTGCCGGTTTTGCCGCCGTGGTGCACAGCGGAAACATCTGGCTCGGTTTTGCCGCCGGCATGGCGGCCGGGGCCTTGCTGGCCGCCATCTTCGGTGTGCTGGTGATCTGGCTGGGCACCAACCAGTACGCGACCGGGCTGGCGCTGAGCCTGTTTGGTGCGGGCTTCTCGGCCTTTGCCGGCATCAAGTACGTGCAGGAAAAGCTCCCTGAGCAGGGCCAGTACGCCTTGCCCTGGCTCGGTGACCTGCCTTTTGTTGGGCCGGCACTGTTTCGCCAGCACCCCATGGTCTACCTGGCCATGGCGCTGACGCTTGGGCTGATCTGGTTTTTGTACCGCACACGCGCCGGTCTGGTGCTGCGCTCGGTCGGCGAAAGCCCGGAGTCGGCGCACGCACTCGGCTACCCGGTGCGGCGCATCCGGCTGGCGGCGGTGGTGGCCGGCGGCGCGCTGTGCGGCCTGGCCGGTGCCTATGTCTCGGTGGTCTACACGCCGCTGTGGGTCGAAGGCATGATTGCCGGCAAGGGCTGGATCGCGCTGGCCCTGACCACCTTTGCCACCTGGCGCCCGGCACGGGTGTTGCTTGGTGCTTACCTGTTCGGTGGCGTGACCATGCTGCAGTTTCACCTGCAGGGGCTGGGCGTGGATGTGCCACCCCAGTTCCTGACCATGCTGCCCTACCTGGCGACCATCGTGGTGCTGGTGCTGATCTCGCGCAACCCGCGCTGGATCAGGCTGAACATGCCGACATCGATTGGCAAGCCTTTCCACCCCGGTTCATGATGTTCCCGGCCCATAATCTGGGGTTTGCCACCTCGCCCACCGTTAACCGCAACCGTCGTTACAGGAGATGACATGACTGACCTACAAAAACGCTCACTGCTCAAGCTGGCTGCCCTTTCGGCAGTCGCTTCCGCCGCCCTCATCGGGTGCGGCAAGAAGGAAGAGGTCGCACCTGCACCGGCGCCCGCGCCTGTGGCCGCACCGGCGCCGGCCAAGGTGGAGCCTTTGAAGATTGCCTTTGCCTACATCGGCCCGGTCGGCGACGGCGGCTGGACCTTTGCGCACGACAACGGCCGCAAGGCCATTGAAAAGGAGTTTGGCGACAAGGTGGTCACCAGCTTCGTCGAAAAAGTCCCCGAGTCGGCCGACGCCGAACGTGTGATCCGCGACATGGCCAGCCAGGGCAACAAGCTGATCTTCGGTACGACCTTCGGCTACATGGAACCCATGCTCAAGGTGGCTGCCGACTTCAAGGACGTCAAGTTCGAACACGCCACCGGCTACAAGACCGCGGACAACCTGCGTACCTATGACAGCCGCACCTACGAAGGCGCCTACATGGCCGGCGTGATTGCCGGCAAGATGAGCAAGACCGGCACGCTGGGCGTGGTCGGCTCGGTGCCGATTCCCGAGGTGGTGCGCAACATCAACAGCTTCACGCTGGGCGCGCAGTCGGTCAACCCCAAGGTCAAGACCAAGGTGGTCTGGGTCAACGAGTGGTTCAACCCACCGAAGGAAACCGAAGCGGCCACCGCGCTGATCAACGGCGGCGCCGACATCCTGTTCCAGAACACCGACTCGTCGGCCGTGCTGCAGACGGCCGAGAAGATGAACAAGCGCGCCTTCGGCTGGGATTCGGACATGACCGCCTACGGCCCCAAGGCCCACCTCGGTTCGGCGGTGATCAACTGGGGCCCGTACTACATCAAGGCCACGCGCGACGCGCTTGAAGGCAAGTGGGCGACCGGCCAGGCCTGGTGGGGCGTGAAGGAAGGCGCCATCGACATGGTGTCGATTGCCGCTGACGTGCCCGATGACACCAAAAAACGCATCGACGAGATCAAGGCCGGCCTCAAGGATGGCAGCTTCTCGATCTGGAAAGGCCCCATCATGGACAACACCGGCAAGGAACTGGTGGCCAAGGACGCCGTGGCCGACGACAAGTTTCTCGGTGGCCTGAAGTCTTACGTCAAGGGCGTGGAAGGCAAAGTCCCGGGCAACTGATGCCTTGCTCCCTCTCCCTCTCCCCAGGGAGAGGGCAGGGGTGAGGGTCCCAGCTGCCTTTAGGCAGCTTTTTTCGTTTCTGGAGCCGACATGAATTCCGTCCGACCTGTCTCACCCGAGAGATTGCCCGAGCTGCTGCGCCTGATGCCCAAGGCCGAGCTGCACATCCACATCGAAGGTTCGCTCGAGCCCGAGCTGATTTTTGCGCTTGCCCGGCGCAACGGCATACAGCTGCCGTACGCCAGCGTGGACGAACTGCGCAGTGCCTATGCCTTTACCAACCTGCAGAGTTTCCTGGACATCTATTACGCCGGCGCCAGCGTGCTGATCACCGAGCAGGATTTCTACGACATGACGCGGGCTTACCTAGCGCGGGCCGCGCAGGACAACGTGATCCACACCGAAATATTCTTTGACCCGCAGACCCACACGGCGCGCGGGATCGGCATGGAAACCGTGATCAAGGGCCTGCACCGCGCCTGTGTCGATGCGCAGGCCGAACTCGGCATCAGCGCCGCGCTGATCCTGTGTTTCCTGCGCCACCTCAGCGAAGAAGAAGCTTTCGAGACGCTGGAGCAGGCGCTGCCCTGGCGCGACCTGATCATCGGCGTGGGGCTGGACTCCGGCGAGGTCGGCAACCCGCCCGAGAAGTTTGCGCGTGTGTTTGCGCGCTGCCGCGAACTCGGCCTGCACCTGGTGGCGCATGCGGGCGAGGAGGGCCCGCCGGAATACATCTGGACGGCCCTGGACCTGCTCAAGGTCGAACGCATCGACCATGGCGTGCAGTCGGCCAAAGACCCGTCGCTGATGCAGCGCCTGGCCAAAGACCGCATCGCCCTGACGGTGTGCCCGCTGTCCAACCTCAAGCTGTGTGTGTTCCCGGACCTGGCCCGGCACAACCTGCGCCAGTTGCTCGACGCCGGGCTGGCCGCGACCGTCAACTCCGACGACCCGGCCTATTTCGGCGGCTACATGAACGAGAACTTCACGCAGACCTTTGCGGCCACCGGCATGGACGCGCAATATGCCTGGACGCTGGCGCACAACAGTTTCGAAGCCAGCTTCGCCGACGCAGCGGCCAAACGCCGCCACCTGGAAAGGCTCGCCGCCTGTTTCGAGAGTTTTCGCTAGGGCGGTCGCAGCTCAGGACTTGGCGTCCCGGTTGACCCAGGGGTTGGCCGGTTTGTCGGAGGCCGCCGGGTCTTCCGGCAGACCCACCACGGTCCGGACCGCCCGCATCAGCGCATCGGCCTCGAAAGGTTTGGTGACATAACCGTCGGCGCCGCCGGCCAGGCCCTTGATCACGGATTCACGTGTGGCCTTGCCGGTCAGCATGATGACCGGGACGTTTTTCAGGGCCGGGTGCTGGCGCACCCGAAGCAGGATGTCGAAGCCGTCGGCGTCGGGCAGCATCACGTCGAGAAGAATCAGGTCGGGAATCGGGGGCTTGCGGAATTCGGCCACCACTTCCGCGCGGTTGCCCGCCAGCCGGACCTGGAAGCCCTCGAAGGAGAGATAGGTCTGGATGAACTTGGCGAGCATGGGCTCGTCGTCCACCACGATAGCCGACAGCATCTCTCCGGGCGCCAGCTTGCGGGCTGGTCCGCGGCCGCGCGCGATGCTGACGTAATAGCCGGCCTTCTTGAGGGACGCAGCGCCCGAGTCGGCCTCGGCCTCGGCCCTGGACAGGGCGATCTGGTTGAGCTGGATGTTGAACTGTTCGGTGAAGGGATCGGTCTCCGCCTGCGCCAGCAGCCCGCGCTGCAGCAGGCTCTGGAAGGTGTCCGAGAACGTCTCGGCGGCGACGGCGGGCATGCCTGCCTTGATTTGCCCGAAGCTCAGGATGCCATCGATGCGGATCAGCAGCTCAATTTCAGCAGGCGGCAGTGTGGTCGCACCGCTGCGCAGTTCCTGCTGGCCCTTGGGTGTGAGTTGGTAAACGTCGTTGTCCCGCATAGTCGCTGGCTTTCCTGTTTGTCGCTCCGGCTGCCCGGCGAAAGGGCTCTATTGCCCGGTTGATTATCGTCGTTTCGGGTCGGGCGGGCACCGTCGGTGTGCTACCGTGCGTGCAGGTCAGTTCGCCGTATTGCGGCAGGACCCTTCCATCGCCTGAGCAGCACCCATGAAACGCCTGATCACCGTCCTTGCCCTGATGAGCCTGAGTGCCAGCGCTGCCGCGCAATGGACGCCGGTCATGATCGATCCGGTGGTGGTCACCTACATCGACCGCACCACCCTGCGCGGCAAGGGCGGCATGATCAGGATGTGGTGGCTGATGGATTACCAGCTGGTGCAGATCACCGACGAAAAGGGCTATTTCTCGCGCCTGCTCCACAGCGAATTCGACTGCAAGGGCCAGCGCATGCGCCTGCTCTCGGTGGCGCTGCTGTCTGAGTCCATGGGCCATGGCCAGGCAGTGTTCAAGGACCCGTTGCCGCGCAAATGGGAAACCGTGCAGGAGGGCTCCTTCCAGGGCGCTTTGTGGGATCTTGCCTGCGTGGCTTACTAGCCCCCACGATCGCTCACTGCGTGTAGCTCCCTGCCCCCCGAGGGGGCCGCTGCGCCTGCGGACTGGCAAAGCCAGATCCGCGGCCCCGACTGGTAGGGAGAAGAGCCCTCTTCGCGGCTCTAGAGCGCCTGAGCCGCTAAAATAGTGCTTCTCCCGCGTGCTGTCCCGGCGCGCTGGTGTTTTTGTTTTTCCGGGGCCATGTAGAGGACCACCATGTACAAAAACCTCGCTGCCGCGCTCGCGGCCGCCTGTTTTATTTCACCCGTTTTTTCCCAGCCCGCCGCGCCCGCCAGAGAGAATTTGAAGATCGGCTTCGTTTATGTGGCGCCGCTGACCGACGCCGGCTGGGTGCGCCAGCATGACGACGCCCGCAAGGCCGTCGAGGCGGCGCTCGGCGACCGGGTCAAAACCACCTATGTCGAAAACGTCCCCGAAGGCGCCGATGCCGAGCGCGTGATCCGCGACCTGGCCAGCCAGGGCCACCGGCTCATCTTCACCCCCAGCTTTGGCTACATGGAGCCGACGCTGAAGGTGGCGAAGGACTTTCCGGATGTGAAATTCGAGTCCGTCACCGGCTACAAGACCGCGCCGAACGTGGCGGTGGCCAATGCGCGTTATTACGAAGGCCGCTACCTGGCCGGAATTGCCGCGGGCCGGCTGGCCAGCAGCGCCGGTTACGTCGCGGGTTTTGCCATTCCCGAGGTGATCCAGGGCATCAACGCCTTTACCCTGGGCATGCGTTCGGTCAATCCGCAGGCGAGTGTCAAGGTGGTCTGGCTGGGCGCCTGGTTTGACCCGCCGCGCGAACGCGAAGCGGCGATGACGCTGTTCAACCAGGGCGTGGAAGTCATGGCCTTTCACACCGGATCCACCGCGGTGATGAGCGCCGCGCAGGAGCGCGGCAAGCTCGCCATTGCCTACCATTCGGACATGCGCAAGGTGGCACCCGATGCGCAACTTCTGGCGGTGACGCACCAGTGGGGCGACTACTACACCCGCCGTGCCCGTGCCGTGCTGGACGGCAGCTGGAAAAGCGGCGCGGTGTGGGGCGGTGTGAAGGACGGCATGATCCGCGTCGACGGCTTTGGCCCCAAAGTGCCGAAAAAAGTGGTTGACGAAGTGCTGGCGCGGCAGAAGGACATTGCTGCCGGCAAGCTGCATCCATTCCGGGCGCGCACCGCGCTGCTGGACAACGAGGGCCGCGAGGTGCTGGCCGCCGGCAAGACGCTGTCGGACGAGCAGATCCTGGGCATGAACTTCCTGGTGCAGGGCGTCCAGGGCAAGCTGGCGAAAACGCCATGAGTTACCAGGTCAAGGAGATTTTCTACACGCTGCAGGGCGAGGGCGCCAACGCGGGCCGCCCCGCGGTGTTTTGCCGTTTCGCCGGCTGCAACCTGTGGTCGGGTCGTGAACAGGACCGGGCTGCAGCGGTCTGCCGGTTTTGCGATACCGACTTTGTAGGCACCGGCGGAACGCTGGGCGGAAAGTTTGCAGATGCTGATGTACTTGCCCGGCAGATCGACGCGCTGTGGCCGCCCGGTGCCGGGCACCGCATGGTGGTGCTGACCGGCGGCGAGCCGCTGCTGCAGCTCGATGCGGCGCTGATCGCAGCCCTGCATGCACGCGGCTTCATGCTTGCCGTCGAGACCAATGGAACCATTGCCGCACCTGCCGGCATCGACTGGCTGTGCGTGAGCCCCAAGGCCGGCGCGCCCTGGGTCCAGCGCGAGGGCCAGGAGCTCAAGCTGGTGTGGCCGCAGGCCGGCTTTGACCTGGCGGAGCTGGAAGCCGCCAATTTCACGCAGCGCTATCTGCAACCAATGGACAACCCCCAACGCAGCGACAACACCCAGGCCTGCATTGCCCTGTGCATGCAGCGCCCTGCCTGGCGGCTGAGCCTGCAGACCCACAAGATCACGGGTATCCGATGAACTACACCATCAGCCAGAAATTTTTCTTTGATGCGGCGCACACGCTCAGGCGCGAGATCGAAGCCGACAGCAGCCGGCGCGTGCACGGCCATACCTACAACGCCGAAGTCTTCCTGAGCGGCCCGCCCGATCCGCAGTCCGGCATGGTGATGGATCTGGGCCTGGTGCGGCGCGAACTCGAGCAGCTGCGGCAGATGCTGGACCATCGCCTGCTCGACGATGTGGCTGGCCTCGGTCCGGCCACACTGGAAAACCTGTGCCGTTTCATCGCCGGCCAGTTGCAGCCGCGCCTGCCGGCCTTGAGCTCGGTGCGTGTGTGGCGCGAGTCGGTGGGTGACGGCTGCATGCTGAGCCTATAGTCCTTATCGGATACGGCTTATAGGCCGGGCGGGCCGCTGAAGTATTCTTGCAGCCATGAAAGCCTATCGCGCCTCCATTTTCTACTTTGCCGCGCCGGCGCAAGCCGTGCTGGAGACCGATGGTTTGCTGGTCGTCGGTCCCGACGGCAGCGGCCGGCAGGTGGTGCAGGCGGTCGGACCTTTTGCGTCCGTTTCCGGCCGTTACCCCGGCATTGCCGTGCAGCATCTGCCGGGCCGCATCATCGCGCCCGGTTTTGTGGACATGCACATTCACTACCCGCAGCTCGACGTGATCGGGTCGCCCGCCGAAGGCCTGTTGCCGTGGCTGGAGAACTACACCTTTCCGCATGAAAAGCGATTCTCCGCCCCTGCCTACAGTGCTGAGGCAGCTATATTTTTCATAGCGGAATTGCTGCGCCACGGGGTCACGACGGCGCTGGCCTTTGCCACCTCGCACCCGGAATCGGTGGATGCGCTGCTCGGCGAGGCGCAGCGGCAAAGCCTGCGCATGGTTGCCGGCAAGGTGTTGATGGACCAGAACGCGCCTGAAGGCGTGCGTGATGCCACCGAACAAAGCCTGATCGACACCGAGGCGCTGATCACGCGCTGGCACGGCGTGGACCGGATCGGTTACGCGATCACGCCGCGTTTTGTGCCCAGCTGCAGCGAAGCGCAGCTGCGCGGCGCCGGCGAGCTGGCCGCCCGATACGCCGACGTCTGGATCCAGTCGCATGTGGCCGAGAACAAGGACGAGATTGCCTGGGTGCGCGAACTGTACCCGCAGGCGCGCAGCTACCTCAGCGTGTATGAACAGTTTGGCCTGCTGCGTCCGCGTGCCGTGTACGCCCACTGCATCCACATCGACGACGAGGACCGTGCGTTGCTGCGGGCCACCGGCACGGCCGCGGCCGTCAGCCCGACCAGCAACCTGTTTCTCGGCAGCGGTTTTTTTGACTACGCCGCCGCCGACCGCGCGGGTTTTTTGTACGGGCTGGCCAGCGACGTGGGCGGCGGCACCAGCTTCAGCCCCTTTCACACCATGCTGGCCGCGTATTACGTGGGCCGGGAAGGGCAGACCAAGCCCGGCGTGTCGCTCAAGCCGCAGCAGTTGTGGTGGCAGCACACCGCAGGCGCGGCGCGGGCGCTGGGCCTGGAAGGCGTGGTGGGCAACCTGCTGCCCGGCTGCGAGGCCGACTTTCTCGTGCTCAACCCGCAGGCGACCCCGCTGCTGGCGCGCAAGACGGCACAGGCTGGCAGCTTGGACGAACTGCTGTTTGCGCTGATCGTGCTGGGGGACGACCGGGTGGTAGAGCGCACGGTGATTTCGCAGGCTGCCAGCGCCGAGTAGTCGAATCGTGCGGGATTTGCAGAAAAATCGGCCGACAACCCTTTTTGAACGGCCGTAGTTTGCTATTAAATAGATAGTAATTCCGGTGACGACCAGGCCCTGCCGAAGCTTGCCTACAATTGGCGGCAAAGCAAGGAACCTTCCGAATGAGCATCAAAAGCGACAAATGGATACGCCGCATGGCCGAGACCACCGGCATGATCGAACCCTTCGAGCCGGGCCAGATCCGCGAAAGCGAAGGCAGGAAGATCATCAGCTACGGCACCAGCAGCTACGGCTACGACATCCGCTGTGCGCCCGAGTTCAAGGTGTTCACCAACATCCACAGCACGGTGGTCGATCCGAAAAACTTCGATGAAAAGAGTTTTGTCGACTTCCACGGCGACAGCTGCATCATCCCGCCCAACAGCTTTGCGCTGGCCCGCACGCTGGAGTACTTCCGCATTCCGCGCAACGTGCTGACCATCTGCCTGGGCAAAAGCACCTACGCGCGCTGCGGCATCATCGTCAACGTCACGCCCTTTGAGCCCGAGTGGGAGGGTTATGTGACGCTGGAGTTCTCCAACACCACGCCGCTGCCGGCCAGGATCTACGCGGGTGAAGGCTGCGCGCAGGTGCTGTTCTTCGAGAGTGATCCCGACGACGTCTGTGAAGTCAGCTACAAGGACCGCGGGGGAAAATACCAGGGCCAGGTCGGTGTGACCCTGCCCAAGGCCTAGCTTGCTGCGGGGCCCCTATTGGTGAGGGCGGGGCAGGCAGCCTCATTTTTGGCGGCGGGATAGGCGCCATCATTGAATACAACAAAGGCACGGCCTATCCCTATCCGATGTGGACGCAGGTGGTGATGGGAAAACTTCTCACGTTTGATCGACGGACCGATGTTGAAGGCCAGCCAAACCGAGGGGTCGAGATGACCGCGCCGGTGGCTGTCAAATAGCAGGCGAGGAAGCGCGTGCCCCAATGAAAAAAAGCTGACACTGTCAGCTTTTTTGTTTTGTCTGGCGGCGCGTTATGGCCTGGCCTGCTGCAGTCTATTTGACCAGCAGCACCGGAATTTCCGAGTCGGTGACCACGCGCTGGGCGACGCTGCCCATGACGGCGCGGCCGAGGATGCCGTGGCCGTGCGTGCCCATGACAATCATGTGGGCCTTCTCGCGTTTGGCGACGCGTACCACTTCAGCCGCTGGTGGTCCGGCGACCCAGAGCGTGCGGTAGTGCAGCTTGTGCCGCTTGAGGAAACGCTCGATGGGGTCCAGCACCTTCTTGGCCTCGTCCTCGTAGTAGGCGTTGACGGTGCTCGCACCCACCATGCCCTTGACGCGCGGAGGAACGGGTGGCTGGACGTTGAGTACCACCACCTCATCCTCGGGGCCGGCCAGGCTCTCGTGCGTGACGAGAAAGGCCAGGGCCTTTTTGGTGTATTTGCTGCCGTCAGCGGCGAACAGGACTTTCATTATTTCTCCTTGTGCTGGATAAAGATCGATTTTACAAAATAAGTTTAGCGCAACACCAGCACGGGAACGCTGCTGTGTGTCAACACATGCTGGGTTTCGCTGCCCAGCAGCACGCGTTTGATGCCCTTGCGGCCATGCGAGGCCATGACGATGAGGTCGCATTTGTGTTTTTTCGCGGCCGAGATGATGGACTCGGCCACCAGGTCGGAACGCGCGATGACGGCTTTGGCCTTCAGGCCTTCGCCCTGCGCCAGCAACTGCACCGCATCCACCACGGCCTGGCCCTTGTCGGCCCATTGCTTCTCGGTGCGGGCCACGTCCTGCGCAGAAATCGTGATGCCGCCTTCGAAATAGCTGACCGGGTACCTCGGCACCACATACAGCGCGACCAGTTCCGCCCCCACGATGCCGGCCAGATCAATGGCGCTGCGCACGGCTTTTTTCGAGAGTGTGGAACCATCGGTGGCGACGAGGATGCGTTTGTACATGGCGGGTTCTCCTAGGGTTGATGCGAGGCTTGCAGCTTAGGCTGGCGATTGTCCGGCGCGCTTGATCCATGTCAAGCGGGCGCTACCGGCGGGCGGTAGGCTTGCCCCATGCACACTGCCACCCGCGATACCGGCGCCGCGCGACAGGCCATGCGCTGGTCCGCTCTGGATGAGCGCACCGAATGGGAGGGCTTCAGCCGGCCGCTGCCTGGCCGCGCGGACCTGTGGGAGTCCTACCTCGCGATCGAGGGCATGCATTGCGCGGCCTGTTCGCTCACGGTAGAGGAGGTGCTGCAAAAGCTTCCCGGCGTGGACAACGTGCAGGTCAATGGCGCCAGTGCCGTGGCCCGCGTCGCCTGGTCGCCCGGCCAGGGCCGGCCCTCGGCCTGGCTGGCCGCGCTGCAGCGGGCCGGTTACGGTGCGCTGCCCGCCGGCGACATGCTGGCTGCGGCGCCGCGCATCCAGGCCCAGCGCATGATGCTCTGGCGCTGGCTGGTGGCAGGCTTTTGCATGATGCAGGTCATGATGTACGCCTTTCCGGCCTACATCGCCGAGCCGGGCGACATCTCGCCGGAGGCCCAGGGCCTGTTGCGCTGGGCCTCCTGGGTGTTGACGCTGCCGGTCGTGCTGTTTTCCTGCTGGCCGTTTTTTTCTTCAGCACTGCGTGACCTGCGCAACCGGCGTATCGGCATGGACGTTCCGGTGGCACTGGGCATCCTGATTGCGTTCGGTGCCAGCTCGGCCGCCACCTTTGACCCGGCTTCGCGCTGGGGCGCAGAGGTCTGGTACGACTCGGTCACCATGTTTGTGTTCTTCCTGCTCTCCGGACGCCTGCTGGAGCAGCGCCTGCGTGACCGCACCGCCGGCTCGCTCGAGGCGCTGATGCGCAGCCTGCCCGATGGCGTGGAGCGGCAGGGGGCTGACGGTACCTTCGAGCGCGTGGCCGTGCGCCGCCTTGTGCCGGGTGACCTGATCCGCCTGCTGCCCGGTGACGTGATTCCTGCCGACGGCACGGTGACGGCTGGCGAGAGCCAGGTCGATGAAGCCCTGCTCACCGGCGAGTCCACGCCGCTGCAGCGCCGCGTCGGCAGCGCGGTCATTGCTGGCAGCCACAACCTGAACGGCATGCTGCTGGTGCGGGTGGAGCGCGCAGGTAGCGAGACCCGTTATGCCGGCATGGTGGCGCTGATGGAACAGGCTTCGGTGCAGAAGCCGCGTCTGGCGCGAATTGCCGACCGCATTGCCGGGCCTTTTGTGCTGCTGGTGTTGCTGGCCAGTGCGGCCGCGGCGCTCTGGTGGTGGCCGACCGACCCGGTGCATGCGATCAGCGTGGCCGTGGCGGTGCTGATTGTGACTTGCCCCTGCGCGCTCTCGCTGGCCACGCCGGCTGCGACGCTGGCCGCTGCCGGCGCCCTGGCGCGGCGGGGTGTGCTGGTGCGCCGGCTGGAGGCGCTGGAGAGCTGCGCCATGGTGGACACGGTGGTGTTCGACAAGACCGGCACCCTGACTGAAGACCGCATGGCGGTGACTGTCAGCCGGACCCGCGAGGGCACCACTGCCGCGCAGGCCCTGCTGCTGGCGGCTGCGCTGGCGCAGCATTCCCTGCATGCTCTGTCGCGTGCCATTGTTCAGGCGGCGGGCACCGTGATGGGGTCTGCGGTGGATGTCACCGAAGTTTCCGGCCAGGGTTTGCAGGGCCATGTCGCTGCCGACGCTGGCGGGAAGTCGTACGCCATGCGCCTCGGGTCGGCCGCGTTCTGCGGGGCGCCGACCGATGTCCAGGCCGCGGGCGGCCCGCAGGTGCATTTGTCGGACGAACAAGGCTGGCTCGCCAGTTTTGAGATGGATGAGGCCTTGCGGCCGGACGCCAGGCCGGCGGTGGGGGCGCTGCACGCCTTGGGCCTGCAGGTGCAACTGCTTTCCGGCGACCTGGTGGCCGCCGTCACGCGCCTGGCTGCGCGCGCGGGCATTGACAAGGCCTACGGACAGCGCACGCCGGAAGGCAAGCTGGCGCATGTGCGCGAGTTGCAGCAGCAGGGCCGGCGTGTTGCCATGGTTGGCGACGGCATGAACGACGGGCCGGTGCTGGCCTGTGCCGATGTGTCGGTCGCCATGGGCCAGGCCGTGCCGCTCGCGCAGGCCAAATCCGACTTTATCGTACTGGGGGGCCAGCTGGCTGCGGTGTCTGCATTGCTGCAGCATGCGCGCCGTACCCGTGCCATCGTGCGCCAGAACCTGCTGTGGGCGGCCCTGTACAACGCCGTGTGTGTGCCCCTGGCCATCCTCGGCTTCATGCCGCCCTGGCTGGCCGGACTGGGCATGGCCGCCAGTTCGCTGCTGGTTGTACTCAATTCAGCCCGGCTGGCCCGCCTGCCGGGATAACAGGATGACTCCATGGATATTCTTTTTCTGCTGATTCCCCTGTCGGTCGGACTCGCGCTGCTGATTATTGTTGCGCTCGCCTGGGCCGTCTGGCGCGGCCAGTTTGACTCCGTGGATGCCGAGGGTGAGCGCATTCTTCGATCGGATTGACTTGCATCAAGCGCCGCGGTCATGCCAAAAGAGACACTACTTACATATCGACAATAGGTGACTCATGAACGAACCACAAGCTCGCGCTGCTTGCTACCACGACACGGTGGTGCGGCAGTTTTCCCTGATGGCCGTGGTCTGGGGCGTCGTCGGCATGCTGGTCGGCGTCATCATCGCCTCCCAACTTGCCTGGCCCGAACTCAACTTCGGCATCCCTTGGCTCAGCTATGGCCGCCTGCGGCCGCTGCATACCAATGCGGTGATTTTTGCGTTCGGCGGCTGCGGCCTGTTCGCCACCAGCTATTACGTGGTGCAGCGTACCTGCAGTGTGCCGCTGTTCGCCCCCAAACTGGCCGCGTTCACTTTCTGGGGCTGGCAGGTTGTCATCGTGGCGGCAGCGATCAGCCTGCCTTTGGGTTACACCTCAGGCAAGGAGTATGCCGAACTGGAATGGCCCATCGACATCCTGATCACGCTGGTGTGGGTGTCCTACGCCATTGTCTTCTTCGGCACCATTGGCATCCGCAAGGTGCGCCACATCTACGTGGCCAACTGGTTTTTTGGTGCCTTCATCCTGGCCATTGCCCTGCTGCATGTGGTCAACAGCGCCGAGGTGCCCTATAGCTGGATGAAGTCCTACTCCGCCTACGCCGGGGTGCAGGATGCAATGATTCAGTGGTGGTATGGCCACAACGCAGTGGGCTTCTTCCTGACCACCGGCTTCCTGGGCATGATGTACTACTTCATTCCCAAGCAGGCCGAGCGGCCGGTTTACAGCTACCGCCTGTCCATCGTCCACTTCTGGGCGCTGATTTTCACCTACATGTGGGCCGGTCCGCACCACCTGCACTACACGGCGTTGCCGGACTGGACCCAGTCGGTTGGCATGGTGTTCTCGCTGATCCTGCTGGCGCCCAGCTGGGGCGGCATGATCAACGGCATCATGACCCTGTCGGGTGCCTGGCACAAGCTGCGCGACGACCCGATCCTGCGCTTCATGATCGTGTCGCTGTCCTTCTACGGCATGAGTACCTTCGAAGGGCCCATGATGTCCATCAAGACCGTCAATGCCCTGAGCCATTACACGGACTGGACCATCGGCCACGTACACTCCGGCGCTCTTGGCTGGGTCGGGCTGATCACGATGGGCTCCTTGTATTACCTGATTCCGCGCATGTTCGGCCAGAAGCAAATGTATTCGGTCAAGGCGATCGAGGTGCACTTCTGGACCGCCACCATTGGCATCGTGTTTTATATCGCTGCGATGTGGATCGCCGGTGTGATGCAGGGTCTGATGTGGCGCGCCCTCAATGCCGACGGCACGCTGACCTACACCTTCGTCGAATCGGTCAAGGCGACCTATCCCTTCTACGTCGTTCGGGTGTTCGGCGGCCTGCTGTACCTGTTCGGCATGGTGGTGATGGCCTGGAACACCTGGAAGACCGTGGCCAATGGCCGCTCCGTCACCGTGGCCGTGCCAGCGCCGCAAGCCGCCTGAGGAAACATACATGAGCGATAGCAAAAACACCACCCCCGGCTTCTCGCACGAGAAGGTTGAAACCAACAACTTCCTGATGATCGTGCTGATCGTGCTGGTTATCGCCGTCGGCGGCCTGGTCGAGATCGTGCCTCTGTTCTTCCAGAAGTCCACCACCGAGCCTGTCACTGGTGTCAAGCCCTACAACACGCTGCAACTGGCCGGACGCGATGTCTACATCCGCGAGGGTTGCTACAACTGCCACTCGCAGATGATCCGGCCGTTCCGCGCCGAGACGCTGCGCTATGGCCACTATTCGGTGGCTGGCGAATTCGTCTACGACCACCCCTTCCAGTGGGGCAGCAAACGAACCGGGCCTGACCTGCATCGCGTGGGTGGCAAGTACAGCGATGAATGGCACCGTATCCACCTGAACAACCCGCGCGATCTGGTTCCCGAATCCAACATGCCCGCCTATCCATGGCTGGAGAAGAACCTGGTTGATGCCGCCGACATGGCGCCGCGCATGCGGGCGCTGCGTGTGGTGGGCGTGCCCTACACCGACGCCGAGATCGCCAAGTCTGCCCAGGACGTCAAGGGCAAAACCGAAATGGACGCCCTGGTTGCCTATCTGCAGGGCATGGGCCTGGCCCTGACCAACAACTTCGCAGGCAAGACCGTTGCGGGCAGCCCGGCCAGCGCGGCGCCCGGCGCATCGGCCCCGCCGGCTGCACCTGCAGCACCCGCTGCCAACTGACAGGAGCCATGCCAATGGACATCACCACCCTGCGTATCCTGGCCACGCTGGCCAGCTTCGCCACCTTTCTGGGCATTGCCTGGTGGGCCTACGCCCGCCACAACCGTGACCGCTTCGATGAAGCTGCGCGCATCCCGTTTGAGCAGGATTGATCATGAGCGATTTCACCGGTAATTTCTGGTCGGTCTATGTGGCCGTCCTCACCCTGGTAAGCATCTTTGCCTGCCTGCTGTTGCTCTGGATCACGGCGCGCAAGAAGATCACCGCCAGTGTCGACAACACCACGGGCCATGTCTGGGACGAGGACTTGCGTGAAATGAACAACCCCATGCCGCGCTGGTGGATGTGGCTGTTTGTGCTGACCATCATTTTTGCCCTGGGCTATCTGGTGGCCTATCCCGGCCTGGGCAGCTACAAGGGTGAACTGGGCTGGACCACCCACGGCGAATATACCGACGAGGTCGAAAAGGCCAACAAGGAACTGGCGCCGCTGTATGCGCAGTTCACCGCGAAACCGGCCGAGGTGCTGGCTGGCGACCCGGCGGCCATGGCAGTCGGCGAGCGTCTGTTCATGAACAACTGCGCCCAGTGCCACGGTTCGGACGCACGTGGCAGCAAGAGTTTCCCCAATCTGACCGATGGTGACTGGCTGCACGGCGGTGCGCCTGCCAAGCTTGTCGAGACCATCACGCTAGGCCGGCAGGGCAACATGCCGCCCATGGCTGCGGCCGTGGGTACGCCCGACGACGTGAAGAATGTGGCCCATTACGTGCTCAGCCTGTCCGGCAGTCCGCACGACTCGCTGCGTTCCCAGCTCGGCAAGGCCAAGTTCACGGCTTGTGCAGCCTGTCATGGCATGGACGGCAAGGGCAACCAGGCCCTGGGTGCGCCCAACCTCACCGACGACATCTGGCTGCACGGCTGGGGCGAACAGGCGATCGTCAGCATGGTCAACAACGGCAAGGTCAACGCCATGCCTGGCCAGGCGGGTAAGCTGACAGAAGCGCAGATTCATGTGCTGTCAGCTTACGTCTGGGGAATGTCCAACAAGACAGCGACGCTCGCGAACGCGCGCCCCTGACAACCGAAAGAGTTCATCCCGTGCAGGAATCCCCGGTCCGCAAGATCATCCCCATTGTTCCCGAGGAAGAGGTCTCGCTGTACGAGGCGCAGAAGAAGCTGTACCCGCGCTCGGTGACCGGGCTGTTCGCCCGCTGGCGCTGGTTTTTCGTGTTCCTGACACAGCTGGTGTTTTATGGCCTGCCCTGGCTGGAATGGGGTCAGCGGCAGGCCGTGTTGTTCGACCTCGGGGCACGCCGCTTCTACCTGTTCGGCGTCGTGCTGTATCCGCAGGACTTCATTTACCTGACAGGTCTGCTGGTGATCAGCGCGCTGTCTCTGTTCCTGTTCACGGCGGTGGCGGGCCGGCTGTGGTGCGGGTTCACCTGTCCACAGACCGTCTATACCGAGATCTTCCTGTGGATCGAGCGCAAGGTCGAGGGTGACCGCAGCGCGCGCATGCGGCTGGATGCGGAGCCGGCTTCGGCGCGCAAACTGTTGAAAAAGGGGACCAAGCACTTCCTGTGGATTGCCCTGTCGTTATGGACCGGCTTCACCTTCGTTGGCTACTTCACGCCGATCCAGACTTTGTGGGCCGAGGCGTTCACGCTGTCGTTCGGTCCCTGGGAATGGTTCTGGGTGAACTTCTACGCCCTTGCCACTTACGGCAACGCCGGTTTCCTGCGCGAGCAGGTATGTAAATACATGTGCCCCTATGCGCGCTTCCAGAGTGCCATGTTCGACCGCGACACGCTGATCGTGAGTTATGACGCGGCTCGCGGCGAGCCACGCGGCGCCCGCTCGCGCAAGGCCGACCTGTCCACCCTGGCGTTGGGGGCCTGTGTGGATTGCACCCTGTGCGTGCAGGTCTGCCCCACCGGCATCGACATCCGCGAGGGACTGCAGTATGAATGCATCGGCTGCGCCGCCTGCGTCGACGTGTGCGACACCGTGATGGACAAGATGAACTACCCGCGCGGCCTGATCCGCTTCAGCACCCAGAACGCCATGGCTGGCCAGTGGAGCAAGGCCCAGCTGTGGCGCAGGGTGCGGCGTCCGCGCGTGCTGGTCTACAGTGCGATCCTGGTGGCGCTTTGCGTCGGCCTCTTGTGGAGCCTGCTTGAACGTACGCCGCTGAAAGTGGATGTGGTGAGGGACCGTGCGGCGTTGTCGCGTATCGTGGCCGGCGGCAAGCTGGAGAATGTGTATCGGCTGCAGATCATGAATGCCACCGAGCAGCCGCAGCGGTACCGCATCACTGCGTCCGGCCTGGAAGGCCTGGCGCTGGCTTCGGAGTCCGAAGTCGATATCGGCCCTGCCGAATCGCGCTGGGTGCCGGTGCGCTTGCAGATCGGCTACGGGTCGGCTGCGCCCGGATCGCACGCAATCGAGTTCAATGTCGGTGACGTTGCAGGCGAGAGCCATGTGAGCGAGAAGTCGATTTTCCTTGTCCCACGATGATGGAGAGCAACATGAAGGAAAACAACATGAGTATTGCCCAGGCACCGCAAGCGGCACCCGCGCCCTGGTGGAAGTTCGGCTACGTCTGGCTGGTGATCGCGGGTCCCGCTGTCGTGGTGGTGGCCGGCTTTGCCACGCTCTGGCTTGCCCTGGCCAACCCGGAATCACTGGTGGCCGAGGACTATTACCGGCAAGGCATGGAGATCAACAAAACGCTCGCCGCAGAGAGGGAGAAATCCCTCATGCCGGCCGTGCAGGGTCGCAACCATGCAGCCACGCCGCCCGGTGCCACGCCGGCGCCGGCCGGACAGCGCTGAACCACCCTAAAGACGGAGACAGCCATGTGGAACCAGAAACTGATGTGGATCGTGTGGCCCGCGTTCCTGGGTGCTTGCGCGCTTGAGCTGCTTGTCTTTGCGGTGGTCGATCCGGGTGACCTGCACTGGTCTGGCCAGCCGCTGGGCCTTTCGCGGCAAGGTGTGTACACCGTGGCTTTTTTTGTGTTCTGGATGGTGTGCCTGGTGTCGAGTGCCTTGACCGCGCTGCTGGCCATGTCATCCGCCGAGGTCAACCGCTGTCCCATCCCCACGGGCGATCGCCCGGACAGTTGCCGACCGCGATAACACGGATACGGGGTAGCCTGGCGCATTTCAGAACGACATGGTCATGACCACCCTGTTCAAGGATCGCGCTGAAGCCGGTCGTGCGTTGTCCGACCATCTGCTGGCGTATGCGGGACGCGACGATGTCGTCGTGCTGGCCCTGGCACGTGGCGGCGTACCGGTTGCGTGGGAAGTGGCCCGGGCGCTGGTTGCTGAACTGGACTTGCTGGTTGTGCGAAAGCTGGGGGTGCCGAGCCGGCCCGACCTAGCCCTGGGCGCCATTGCCAGCGGCGGCGCAAGGTATATCGATCCCAAGGTGCTGGCTGCCAGCGGCCTGAGTCCGCAGCAGCTCGAAGAGATCATTGCGACCGAGAGCCGTGAGCTGGCGCGCAGCGATGCGCTGTATCGCGGGTCACGGAAAGCTGCACGCATCGAAGGTCGCACGGTCATTGTGGTGGACGACGGTGTGGCCACCGGGGCCTCGATGTGCGCCGCACTGATGGCTTTGCGAGCGTCCAAGCCAGCGTGGATTGTGGTGGCCGTGCCGGTCGCGCCTCCCGGTGCGCAGGCGTGGATCGGGACCGCGGCGGATGAGTTTGTCTGCGCCCTGAGTCCGCCGGATTTCTGCGGTGTCGGAAACTGTTACAGCGACTTCGGACCGGTGGGCGACGAGAAAGTACGCATGCTATTGGCCGCGTCCTGAGGACGCTCTGCTACGCCAGCCAGCCAGCCAGCCAGCCAGGTATTTTTGCCCGCCTCAGTGGTCGGCTGGCTTGCTGTCCGTCTCCGAGCGGATCACCAGCACCGGCACCGGGGCGAGCCGGATGACCTGTTCGGCACCGCTGCCCAGCAACATCCGACCGACGCCGCGCCGACCATGGGTACCGACGACCACCAGGTCGGCTTTCCATTGCCTGGCGGCCTCGGCGACTGCCTCGGCGAGTCGCTCCCCCAGATTGTCGAAAAGCACCGTGTCCGCCTCCACGCCAGCAGCCTGGGCAATGGTCATGGCGTCATTGAGGATCTGCATCCCGGCGTCGCGCATGATCCGGGTCAGATCACCCGAATACCCGCCAAATTGTTCATAACCGGTCAGGTAGGTCAGTTCTTCCAGCACATGGACAAGCCGCACCCGGCCGCCAGAATCCCTGGCGAGCTGCAACGCCGCTGTCAGGGCCTTGTTGGAGGTATCGCTCCCATCGACGGGAACAAGTATCCGTTGGTACATGATCGACTCCTTGAAAGATGCTGCGAAGTGGGGCTCAGTGTGTCGCGGGGTCGGGGGAAAACCATTGATATGAGTCAACGGTATTTGATCCGGGAACTGGGTACGGGGGATATCGCCAGCATGGTCTAAAGTCATCACTACCCAGTTTTGGGGTAAAAAACGAATACTTTTGGTCATTGCTACACTGTGGTATGGATTATTCTCCTATCGGTCGCTTGGACACAGCCTCATTGGCTGATAACCCCGGTAGCGCAGCAGCGCTGCTGGCGGGGGTGCTGGACTCGGCCATGGATGCCATCATCACGGTGGATGAGCAGCAAAAGATCATTCTGTACAACCGCGCGGCTGAAAAAATCTTCGGATGGCCGCAGCAGGAGGTCATGCACCAGTCCCTGCAGAGGTTGATTCCCGACCGTTTCCGGCCAGGGCATGGCGGGCATGTCGAACGCTTCGGAACCACCGGCGTGACATCGCGGCGCATGGGTACGCGCAATGTGGTTTATGGCCTGCGCGCCAATGGGGAGGAGTTTCCCCTGGACGCGTCGATTTCACAGCTTGATACGCCGGGCGGGAAGCTGTTCACGGTGATCCTGCGTGACATCACCGGCCGGTTGCTGGCGGAAGAGGAGCATGCGCGGCTCGCGGCCCTGCTGGACTCTGCCATGGACGGGATCATCACCGTGGATGACAAGCAGCACATCGTGATGTACAACCGCGCGGCTGAAAAAATCTTCGGCTGGCCGAGCGGGCAGGCCTTGGGCCAGCCTCTGGGCGAGCTCATCCCCGAACGTTTTCGCGCCGGTCACGGTGAACATACCCGCCGGTTTGCGGCAACCGGGGTCACTTCCCGGCGCATGGGCGACGGCTCCGTGATTTACGGCTTGCGCGCCAGCGGGGAGGAATTCCCGATGGACGCCTCGATCTCGCAGCTCGACACGGCCGACGGAAAACTCTACACCGTGATCCTGCGCGACGTGACCGAGCGGGTCCGGGCCCAAGAGGAGCGAAGTGCCTTTGCGGCAGCCGTGAATGCCGCGCGCGAGGAAGAAAAAACCCGGGTGGCCCGTGAGTTGCATGACGAGCTGGCGCAGTCGCTGACGGCACTGAAGATGGACACCATCTGGGTGCGCGACAATATCCGCGCGGCGCCTGACCTTGCTGCGGCCAAGCTGACGGAGATGCTGGCGATGGTGGACGGCATGGTGGCTTCCACGCGCCGCATCGCGGCGGACCTGCGGCCGCTGTTGCTGGACGACCTGGGCCTGCTGGCCGCTATCGAGTGGCTGGTCCACAACTTCAACCACCGAACCGGCGTGGTTTGCACCCTCTCGGCTGATGAAGACCTGGAGCTGCAGGAGCCTTATGCCACTGCCATTTTCCGCATTGTCCAGGAGGCGCTGGCCAATGTCGCCAAACACGCCGGCGCGACCGAAGTCGCCGTGGTCATCGGCAGCTTGCCGGGCGAGATCACGCTGTCGGTGCGCGACAACGGCAGGGGCTTTGTGACCGGGCGGCCGCGCAAGCCGCAGTCGCTGGGGCTGATGGGTTTGCACGAGCGGGCGCAACTGCTCAACGGACGCTTCAGCATCGACAGTGCGCCCGGACAGGGCACGCACGTCGGCGTGACCATTCCGCTGCCCGAAGCGGAGGCCGCCCCGTGATCAGGATCGTGATCGCCGACGACCACGCCATTGTTCGCGAAGGGCTCAAACGCATCGTTTCATCGGCGGATGACCTGCAGGTGGTGGCTGAGGCGGCCAATGGAACCGAAGTCCTGCAGCGCGTGCGTGAATCCGAGTTTGATGTGCTGGTGCTGGACCTGTCCATGCCGGGCCGCAGCGGCATGGAACTGATCAAGCTGGTGCGCAGCGAAAAGCCGAAAGTGCGGATTCTCGTGCTCAGCATGCACCAGGAGCTTCAGTATGCCGTGCGCGCCATCAAGTCCGGCGCCAGCGGCTACCTGACCAAGGAGAGTGCGCCGGGGCAGCTGGAGCAGGCCATCCGCAAGATCGCTGCCGGCGGCGCCTTCATCAGCGCCGAAGTCGCCGAGCAGCTCGCCCTGAGTGCCATGCCGGGCGGAACCTCGGCGCCGCACGAGTCGCTGTCGAACCGCGAATTCGAGGTGTTCCGCCTGATTGCTGCCGGTGTTTCCGTGACGGACATTGCCACGCGCCTGAAACTTTCGGTCAAGACCATCAGCACCCACAAGGCTAATCTGATGCAGAAAATGGGCCTGCACAACCAGAGCGAGCTGATCCGTTATGCCATCAAGCACGGGGTGTCGGAGCCGCTGGAGCCCTGAGTCCGCTCATGACCGGCGCTTGACCTTCGTCAAGCTGCTGCCGGCGCCTGTCCCCTAAGGTGGCGGGATCGCAATGACCAAGGAGCCGGCCCATGAAAACAACCCTCACGCAGCTGCTCGTTCATCTGGACGCTTCGCCTCAGGCCGCGCAACGCCTTGAGGCGGCGTGCCGCATCGGTCAGTCCCACAGTGCGGCCGTGACCGGCCTTTACGCCGTGACACCCAGTTTCGTGGCGCTGCCCTTTGCGCCCGAGGTCGGTCCGGGCGTGGCGTCGGCCTTGCGCGAGATTGATGACGAGTTGCGCACGCGCGCCCGCGCAGCGTTCGACCGCGTGCTGGCGCAGCCCGGCATGCAGGCCGCTTGGGCCGAAGTGGATGACGACCCCATCATCGGCGTCTTTGCCCAGCAGGCCCTGTACGCGGACCTGCTGGTGCTCGGCCAGCACGATCCGGCCAGCACACCGGCAACCGGTGTGCCGGTCGATTTTGCCGAGTCCGTGATGGTTGCCAGCGGCAAACCGGCCCTGATCCTGCCTTACATCGGTGTGTCGTCGTCCATCGGGGACACCGTGGTGCTTGCCTGGAAACCGACGCGTGAGGCGGCGCGGGCGGTCAGCGCTGCGCTGCCCCTGCTGCAGCGGGCCAGGCGTGTGCATGTCCTTTCCTGGTCAGGCGCGGACGAGGCGGTGAGCGGCCAGCGGCTGGACCTGGACAGTTATCTCAAACTGCACGGCGTGGAGACGACCTGGCACCGCGAGACAGGGGAGCCCGAGTTGCTTGGTGAGTTGCTGCTGTCGCGCGCCTTCGACCTTGAGGCCGACCTGCTGGTGATGGGCTGCTACGGCCACAGCCGTGCGCGTGAGTGGGTGCTGGGCGGCACCTCCCGCACGGTGTTGCAGTCCATGACCCTGCCGGTGCTCATGGCGCACTGACGGAGCGGGCACGGCAGGACGCTTGGGACCGGCGGTAACCGGGGCATTTTTGCGCTCGGATTATTCCTAGATGGGGTAGGAGCGCTGGTCTGCTGAATCCGGACTACTCCGAGGCGTGCATTCAGCCGCTGCCTATGGCCGCAAGGCCCGGTTGCGGCCACAGTAGGGCCATGCGTTCCCGCCAAGCCCCTCTCAAAGTTTTTATCGTCGATGACTCCGTCCTGATCCGGGACCGCGTTGCCGCCATGCTCGAAGCCAGTGCGATCAGCGTCGTGGGACGGGCCGCCACGCCGCAGGATGCCATCGATGGCATCCTGGAGGCCTCGCCCGATGTGGTGGTGCTGGACGTCCAGCTTGAAGGCGGTACCGGCCTGCAGGTTCTGCGCTCCGTCCGCCAGGCCGCACCGGGCATCGCCTTTGTGGTGTTCAGCAGCAATTCCGGCCCCGCCTACCGTAAACGTTATTTCGGGGAGGGCGCCGAAGCTTTTCTCGACAAAAGCACCGAATTTGATCAGCTCGTGCAGACCGTGGCGAAGGCCTCCCGGTATGTCGCGTGCTGACGCCTGAGTCACCCAAGGAGGATCCCATGTCTACAGCCACCCTCGAAGCCGTCGCCGCCCCCATCCGCATCGTGCCCCGGCAAGCCGCTCCCGCCGCCGGAGCGGTCGCGCCCCTCATGACACATTGCTCCACCTGCCACCTGCGCGACCTGTGCCTGCCCTGCGGCATGACGGGCAGTGACGTGGAGCGGCTGGACAGCCTGATGTTCAGCCGGCGCAAGGTGAAGGCTGCCCAGACGCTGTACCGTGAAGGGGACCGTTTCCAGTTCATTTATGCCGTGCGCAGCGGCACCTTCAAGTCCAGCCTGATGCTGGCCGATGGCCGTGAACAGGTGGGCGGGTTTTACATGGCCGGTGAACTGATGGGCCTGGACGGGGTCGCCAATGGCGCGCACGCCAGCAGCACCACGGCGCTGGAAGACACCGAAGTCTGCGCCATTCCCTTTGCCCATTTCGCCGAAGTGGCTGCGGGCAACCCGGGCATGCAGCACGTGGTCACCCGCTTGATGAGCCGCGAGATCGTGCGTGAGCACAGCCTGATGGTGTTGCTGGGCAGCATGAATGCCGAAGAGAGGCTGGCGGCATTTTTGCTGAACCTGTCGCAGCGCATGAAGGCGCGCGGCTATTCGGCCAGCGAGTTCCATCTGCGGATGTCGCGTGCCGAGATCGGCAGCTACCTTGGCATGACACTAGAAACGGTGAGCCGGACCTTTTCGGCCTTCCAGCAGCAGCGTCTGCTGGAGGTGGACAAACGCCACATCCGCATCACCGACCTGGACGGCCTGACCCGGGCTTTTGAGATGCGCGTGCACTGAACGCGTGTTGAGCGGCGGGCCCTGTCATGAAGTACAAGGACTATTACGCCGCGCTGGGTGTGCCGCATGATGCGGACACCGAGCAGATCAAGAAGGCCTACCGCAAGCTCGCGCGCCAGCACCATCCCGACGTGTCCAAGGCGCCCGATGCCGAGGCCCGCTTCAAGGAAGCGGGGGAGGCCTATGCAACGCTGAAAGACCCCGAAAAACGTGCGGCCTACGACCAGTTGGGCCGCCGCCCTGCCGGGGAGGAGTTTGCGCCGCCTCCGCAGTGGCGTCATGATTTCGGTGCGGACGGCCAGGGGTTTGAGGGCGTTGACCTCGCCGACCTGCTGGCCGCCATGGGGCGGGGGCGCAGGCCGTCCCGGGGGCCGGTGCCGATGCACGGCCGGGATTATGAAACCAGCGTCCGCATCACCCTGGAAGACGCGCACCATGGGGCCAGCGTCAAGCTCGATCTGGCCGATGAGGAAGGCGGACGCACACTGGAAGTCACCATTCCTGCGGGTGTGACCGAAGGCCAGAAGCTGCGGCTGCGCGGCAGGGGCGGAAAGGGTCGCAATGGCGGGACCGATGGCGACATTTACCTTCACATCACACTCGCGCCGCACCGGGTGTTTCGTGCCGACCACCATGACCTGTACTTTGACCTCGCGCTGGCGCCCTGGGAAGCGGCGCTGGGTGCGGACGTGGAGGTACCGACGCTGGACGGGCCGGTGCTGCTCACCGTGCCACCGGCGACACATTCGGGCCGCAAGCTGCGCCTGCGGGGACGGGGCCTGGCCGATGGCCACAGCGGCCGCGGCGACCTGTACGCCACCGTGCGCATCGACGTGCCCGCCAACCTGACCGAGCGGGAGCGCGAGCTATTCGGGGAGCTGGCGAAGGTCTCGCGTTTCAACCCGCGCGCACCTGCGGGCAAGGAGAAGTTTCATGGAACAACAGCTGCTTGACGTCGCATGGCTCGACGCACGCGAGGCCGTGACCCTGGCTGAACTCGCGCAAATCTGCGCCATGACTGTGGCCGAGCTCGACGAACTGATGGACTATGGCGCCCTGGTGCCGATGGAGGAGCTTCGGCAGGAGCGCCTGTTCAGCGCCGAATGTGTGATGCCGCTGCGCACGGCCGGCAAGCTGCGCCACGACTTCGACCTGGACCTGTTCACGGTCGGTCTCCTGCTTGGCTACCTCAACCGCATCGAGGCGCTGGAGCGGCAGGTCCGGTCCTTGCAAGCGCACCTGCCCGGCAACGCGTCCGTGGAACGGCGCTAGCGCCGGCGGGCATCAGTGTTTTTTTTGCCGGGAACGCTGCAGAACTGGTCGTAGAGCACCTTCATCACGTCAAGCGCCTGCGGGCTGTCGATGCGGTAATAAATGGCCTTGCCGTCACGGCGGGTGCTGACCAGGCCTTCGTCGCGCAACACGCCCAATTGCTGCGACAGGGTGGGCTGCAGGATGCCGACCGATTCCTCAAGTTCGCCCACACGCATCTCGCCCTGTGCCAGCTGGCACAGCAAGAGCAGGCGATCCGGATTGGAAAGCACTTTCATCAGACGGCAGGCAGCATCGGCAGAACTGCGCAGGCTGCCGAGATCCATCACAGTGTCTGCGGGCATGGGAGGCACTCCTTTTGATTTGCGACAATGATATTATATTGACAAATATAATGTTTGTAAATAGAATGTCAGAATCGAAACTGAGCAAGCCGGAAAACAGACATGACACCTACTGTCAAAAGCTTTTTTGACCCCGATACCTGGACCGTCAGCCACGTGGTCCATGAAAAGGGCGGCGCAGCCTGCGCCATCGTTGATGCCGTGCTCGACTACGACGCCAAGTCCGGCCGCACCCGAACCACGTCCGCCGACAAGCTGGCGGCTTTCGTGCAGGAAAACAAGCTGCAGGTGGCATGGATCCTGGAAACCCATGCCCATGCGGATCACCTGTCGGCGGCGCACTACCTGCGCGGGAAGCTGGGCGGAAAAATCGCCATCGGGGCGGCCATCACGCAGGTGCAGACCACCTTCAAGCGCATCTTCAACCTCGAGCCCGGGTTCCAGACCGACGGGCGCCAGTTCGACCGCCTGCTGCAGGACGGCGAGACCCTGGCCATCGGTGCACTCCAGATCCGGGCCCTGTCGGTGCCCGGCCACACGCCGGCCTGCATGGCCTACCTCACCGGCGATGCCGTGTTCGTTGGCGACACCCTGTTCATGCCCGATGTCGGCACGGCGCGTTGCGACTTTCCGGGCGGGGACGCCTCCGCCCTGTACCGGTCGGTGCGCAGGCTGCTGAGCCTGCCGCCTGAAACCCGCCTGTTCATGTGCCACGACTATCCACCCGAGGGTCGGCCTCCCGTCTGGGAGAGCACGGTCGCCGAGCAGCGCGCCAAAAACATCCATGTCCATGACGGTGTGAGCGAAGAAGATTTCGTGAAGATGCGCACCGCCCGGGACGCCACGCTCGACATGCCCACCCTGATCCTGCCGTCGGTGCAGGTCAATATCCGCGCCGGCGAGCTGCCGCCTGCCGAGGACAACGGGGTGTCTTATCTCAAGATTCCGCTCAATGCGCTGTGATCGGGTGCCGGTCCTTCATCCGGGACGGAGCGACGCCCCGCCGGAAAAGCAGCGGGAGATTGATATGAAGCAAGTTCAGAAACAGCCCCTGAACCGAATATTGAAAAACAGACGGCGGGTCCGGAGGCTGACGCGCGGCAGCCTCGGGCATGACAAAGGACAAATGATGAAGAAATTGCAGTTCCCCATGTTTCAGGTGCTGGCCGTGGTGCTGGGCCTGGCGCTCAGCGCAGGCTCGGCGCGTGCCGTCACGGCCGTCGAGGTGCCGGTGGTGCAGATCCGGGCGAAGGCGGTGCCCACGGGTTTCGAGCTCGACGGTGTGGTCCAGCCGGTGCAGCAAAGTACCTTGTCGGCGCAGGCGTCGGGACGGGTAGCCTCCCTGCTGGTGAAGGCGGGTGACCGTGTGCGTGCTGGGCAGTTGCTGGCCACCATTGACGATCGCGAGACCCAGACCGGCGTCCAGCGCAGCCAGGCGCAGGTGGCGCAGGCCGAGGCAGAGCTGCGCAATGCACGGGCCAACGCCGAGCGCTCGCGGGAGTTGCAGGCCATGGGTTTTGTCAGCAAGGCCGCCCTCGACACCGCCAACACGCAGCTCAATGCCGCGCAGGCCGGACGCGACCAGGCTGCGGCCGGCTCCCGCCAGTCGGCATTGGCGCAGGGCTTCACGCGCGTGACCGCTCCGTATGACGGCTGGGTTTTGCAGACCCTGAGCGAGGCGGGCGACCTGGCCATGCCGGGCACGCCCCTGCTGACGCTTTATGCGCCGCTGCCCTTGCGTGCCGTGGTGCAGGTACCGGCGTCGCTGGGCGACATCGCCCGGTCGGCCAGCCGGGTGGACATCCAGGCCCCGGCCGGCAAGGCCGGGCCGCAGTGGCTGGTGCCGGTGGCGCGCAGCGTCCTGCCCTCGGCGGACCCGGTATCGCAGACCGTCGAGTGGCGGCTGGAGCTGCCAACCGCCGGCGCGGAGGGCCTGGTGCCGGGCCAGCAGGTGCGTGTGCGTTTTGTCGGCGGCGCGTCCGAGCGCAGAGTGGTGCCGGCCTCGGCCGTGGTCCGGCGCGGTGAATTGACCGCGGTGTATGTCGTGGCCGGGCAGGGTTTTGCGCTCAGGGCGGTGCGGCTGGGCCCCGACCATGGCGCGGCCGGCGTGGAAGTGCTGGCGGGCCTGACCGCCGGTGACAGCGTGGCGCTGGACCCGGTGCGCGCCGGCCTCTCCGGTGCCCGTCCGCAAACCGCTGCGCGCTGAGGTGGCCATGAACGATCCGACCTCTTCCGGTTCCACCCGCCTCGGCGCCTCAGGCCGCATCGCGGCGGCCTTCCAGTCCAATGCCATCACCCCGCTGCTGGCACTGATGGCCCTGCTGCTGGGCCTCTTTGCCGTGCTGGTCACGCCGCGCGAGGAGGAGCCGCAGATCAACGTGACCATGGCCAACGTGCTGATCCCGTTTCCCGGGGCCAGCAGCGAAAACGTGCAGAACATGGTGGCCCGTCCCGCCGAGCAGGTGCTCAGCCAGATTGCCGGTATCGAACATACCTACTCGGTGGCCCGGCCCGGCATGGCCGTGCTGACCGTGCAATTCAAGGTGGGCGTGCCGCGCACCGAGGCGCTGGTGCGCCTGTACGACGTGCTCAACGCCAACCAGGACTGGCTGCCGCGTGACCTGGGCACACTCGCACCCATTGTCAAGCCCAAGGGCATCGACGACGTGCCGGTGCTGGCCGTCACGCTCTGGAGCGGCGACGCGCTGGCCGCCAACGATCTCGAACGGGTGGCGCGCACCCTGGAGATGGAACTCAAACGTGTGCCGGGCGCGCGCGAGGTGCAGACCCTAGGCGGCCCGGGCCGGGCCGTGCATGTGTGGCTGGATCCGGTGCGCCTGCGTGAACGCGGGGTCGATGTGCTGGGGCTCAAGCAGACGCTGGCCGCTGCCAATTTCGGCATGCCTTCGGGTTCGGTGCTGGACCCTTCGGGCCCGACCCCGCAGATGCTCAGCGTGGAGACCGGCGAGTTCCTCTCCTCCGCGGAGGAGATCGGTTCCCTGGTCGTCGGTGTCAGCAACGGCAAGCCGGTTTACCTGAGCGAGGTGGCCCGCATCGAGGCCGGTGCCCAGCTGCCGCAGCGTTATGTGTGGTTCACGCCGGGCGCGGCCATGACGGATGCCGGCGCGACGGCCACAGCGCCACCGGCTGCGGGGCAGGTTTATCCCGCGGTGACGCTGACCGTGACCAAGAAGCCTGGCGAAAACGCCGTGGATGTGGCGCGCGCTGCCAATGCCCGCCTGGCGGAGTTGCGCAACACGGTGATCCCGGCCAACATCCAGACCACCGTCACGCGTGACTATGGCGAGACCGCCGCGGAAAAAGCCAACAAGCTGATCCAGAAGCTGGCCTTTGCCACGGGTTCGGTGATTTTGCTGGTGGGCTTCGCCCTGGGCCGCCGGGAGGCCGTGATCGTCGGCGCCGCCGTGATCCTGACGCTGATGGCCACGCTGTTTGCCAGCTGGGCCTGGGGCTTCACGCTGAACCGCGTGTCGCTGTTTGCACTGATTTTTTCCATCGGCATCCTGGTGGACGACGCGATTGTGGTGGTGGAAAATATCCACCGCCACCAGCAACTCTTTCCGGAGAAGTCGCTGGCCGACATCATTCCCGGTGCGGTTGACGAGGTCGGTGGGCCGACCATCCTGGCGACCCTCACGGTGATTGCCGCGCTGCTGCCCATGGCCTTTGTGAGCGGGCTGATGGGCCCCTACATGAGTCCGATCCCGATCAACTCCAGCCTTGGCATGGCGATCTCGCTGGCCATTGCCTTTACCGTCACGCCCTGGCTAGCGCTCAAGCTCATGAAGTCGCATGGTCCCGGGCACGGCCATGAGGCCGCGGCAACACCTGGCGGGCTGGGCCCCAAGCTGCAACGCTTTTTCACACGCATCCTGACGCCCCTGCTCGACAGCGCGCGCAAGCGCTGGCTGCTGCTGGCCGGCATCCTGGTGGCCTTGCTGCTGTCGGTCGGGCTGACCATGGTGCAGTGGGTGGTGCTCAAGATGCTGCCCTTTGACAACAAGAGCGAGTTCCAGGTGGTGGTGGACATGCCAGCCGGCACGCCGCTGGAAAACACCGCGGCCGCCCTGCACGAGATGGGGACGTTTCTGGCGCAGCAGCCCGAAGTGCGCGACCTGCAGGGCTATGCCGGCACCGCCAGCCCAATCACCTTCAACGGCCTGGTGCGCCAGTACTACCTGCGTGCCGAGGCCGAGCAGGGTGACCTGCAGATCAACCTGGTGGACAAGGCACACCGCAGCGACAAGAGCCACGTGATCGCCCAGCGCCTGCGCCCGGAGCTGGAAAAAATCGGCGCGCGCCATCAGGCCCGGGTCAAGGTGGTGGAAGTGCCGCCCGGCCCGCCGGTCATGAGTCCGCTGGTGGCCGAGGTCTACGGTCCGGACGAGGCCGGCCGCCAGGCGCTGGCCCGGCGCATCGCCGCTGCCTTTGCGGCCACGCCCGACATCGTCGGCATCGACACCTCGCTCAAGGAAGACGCGCCGCGCGCCCAGCTCACGGTGCGCCGCCAGCGGGCCGAATCACTGGGCATTCCGGTGGCGGCGATTGCCCAGACGGTGCAGGGCGCGCTCTCGGGTGCGGATGCCGCCTACATGCACGATGGCCAGTCCAAGAACCCGGTGCCGGTTCGCCTGCAATTGCCGCTGGACAGCCAGGTGGGGCTCGATGCCCTGCTGGCCCTGCCCATGAAGGCCGCCAACGGCCGCATGGTGCCGCTGTCGGAGCTCGTGCGCGTGGACCGGGGCGTGATCAACAAGCCGCTGTTCACCAAGGACTTGCAACCGGTCAGTTATGTGTTCGGTGACATGGCCGGCAAGCTCGACTCGCCGCTGTACGGCCTGTTCGGCATCCGGCCCAAGCTGGCGCAGGCGGCCTTACCCAACACCGGGGAACTGGGCGAATACTGGATCAGCCAGCCCTCCGATCCCTACCGCCAGTACGCGGTCAAGTGGGACGGCGAATCGCAGATCACCTATGAGACTTTCCGCGACATGGGCACGGCCTACGGTGTGGGCCTGATCCTGATCTACCTGCTGGTGGTGGCGCAGTTCAAGAGCTACCTGGCGCCGCTGGTGATCATGGCACCCATTCCGCTGACCATCATTGGCGTGATGCCGGGGCACGCGCTGCTCAATGCCCAGTTCACGGCCACCAGCATGATCGGCATGATCGCGCTGGCCGGCATCATCGTGCGCAACTCCATCCTGCTGGTCGACTTCATCGAGCTGCAGGTCGCGCAGGGCATGGCCTTCAAGGAGGCCGTGGTGAGTTCGGCGGCCGTGCGCGCCCAGCCGATTGCGCTGACCGGCCTGGCCGCGATGATTGGCGCCTTTTTCATCCTGGACGATCCCATCTTCAACGGCCTGGCCATAGCGCTGATCTTCGGCATCCTGGTGTCCACGCTGCTGACGCTGGTGGTCATTCCGGTTCTCTATTTCGCGCTGTACCAGCACCGGGTGGCCCCGCCGGCCGCGCGCATTGAAGCCTGAGCGACGGACTGATTTTTCAACCTGAACCAAGGAGACATGACATGGCCAACATCATCATCATGGGTGCCGGGATAGGCGGCATGCCGGCTGCCTACGAAATGCGGGAGCTGCTGCCGCCGGAGCACAAGATCACGGTGGTCAGCGCGGTGGATTATTTCCAGTTCGTGCCCTCCAACCCCTGGGTGGCGGTGGGCTGGCGCAAGCGGGACGACATCGTGCTGAAGATCGCCCCCCTGCTGGAGCGCAAGGGCATTGCCTTTGTGCCCAAGGCTGTCACCACCATTGATGCCGAGGCCAGGCGCCTGACGCTGGAAGGCGGCGACAGCCTGGACTACGACTACCTGGTGATCACCACCGGGCCCAAGCTCAGCTTCGACGAGGTTCCCGGCGCCGGCCCCCACGGCGGGCACACCCATTCCGTGTGCACCGTGGGACATGCCGAGGCGTTCTGGGCGGAGTACCAGGAGTTCCTCAAAAGCCCTGGCCCGGTCGTCATTGGCGCCATGCCGATGGCCAGCTGCTTCGGGCCGGCCTACGAATTCGCCTTCATCCTCGACGCCGACCTGCGCAAGCGCAAGCTGCGCCACCTGGTGCCCATCACCTTTGTGACCAGCGAACCCTACATCGGCCACCTGGGCCTGGGCGGTGTCGGCGACAGCAAGTCCATGATGGAGTCGGAGATGCGCGGCCACGACATGAAGTGGATCACCAACGCCAAGACCACGCGTGTCGAGGACGGGAAGATGTTTGTCACCCAGGTCGATGACCTCGGCAATGTGTACAAGGAGCATGAAATCCCGTTCCAGCTGTCCATGATGCTGCCGGCCTTCAAGGGTGTGGACGCGGTGGCAGCGGTTCCGGGGCTGTGCAACCCGCGCGGTTTTGTGCTGATCGACGAACACCAGCGCAGCAAGGCCTGGCCCAACATCTTTGCGGCCGGCGTCTGCGTGGCCATTCCGCCGGTGGAGGTCACGCCCGTGCCGACGGGCGCGCCCAAGACCGGTTACATGATCGAGACCATGGTCACCGCGATTACCCACAACATCGCCGACGAGATTGCCGGCCGGCCGGTGCAGGCCAAGGCCACCTGGAACGCGATCTGCCTGGCCGACATGGGCGACACCGGGGCCGCCTTTGTGGCCCTGCCGCAGATACCACCGCGCAACGTGAACTGGTTCAAGAAGGGCAAATGGGTGCACCTGGCCAAGATCGCGTTCGAGAAGTATTTCATCCGGAAGATGAAAACCGGCAACTCGGAGCCGGTGTATGAGAAGTACGTGCTCAAGCTCCTGGGCATCGTGCGCCTGAAATAGAACCCACCTTTTTTCTTTTTTTTAACTCTCTGGAGAATTTTATGACCGTCGAACGTTACATCCGCATCATTGCAGGCCTGTTCATCCTGGCTTCGCTCGCACTCGGCATCGAGGGCAGCCCGCTGTTTGTGAGCAAGTGGGCCCTGGCCTTTACCGCCTTTGTCGGCTTCAACCTGTTCCAGTTCGGGTTCACCAACATGTGCCCGCTCGGCTTCATCCTCAAGAAGCTGGGCGTGCCTGAGTCCAAGTTTTCTTGCGGTACCTGATCCTGTTCATCTTCAACCCGGAGACGCCATGAGCGACACCCTCGTCCAGGTCAGCCTGGTCCAGCAGCACGACTACCGCTTTGACATCCAGTTTGGCGGGGCCATTCCGGTGCTGACCGGTGATGAACCGGCGCCACTGGGGACCGGGCTCGGGCCCTCGCCGGTGCAACTGCTCAGCGCAGCCGTCGGCAACTGCCTGAGCGATTCGCTGCTGTTTGCGCTGCGCAAGTTCAAGCAGGCCCCGGAGCCGATGCGCTGCGACATCACCTCGCAGGTGGGCCGCAACCCGGAAGGACGCCTGCGTGTGCTGGGCATGACCGCGCAGTTGACGCTGGGCGTGCCGGCGGCCTCGCTGCAGCACCTGGACCGCGTGCTCGAGCAGTTCGAGGCGTTCTGCACCGTCACCCAGAGTGTGGGGCAGGGCATCCCGATCACCATTGAAATTTCCGACAGCACCGGCCAGCGCCTGAAATAAGCCGTGCCGGTCCGCCATGCCCGCCATGCCCGCCATACCCGCCATGTTCAAGTGCATGGATTTCTCATGAAAACAGGCTCCAGCCCTTTTCAGGAAGCCGCAAGCAGCTATCACAACGGTAGTATCGGGGCATGACTTCCAGCTTGTCTTCTGCTGCTGCTGCTCCTTTCCCTGCGTCCTTCGCGTTGCTGCCGCCCGACGATGCGCAACGTGCCGTGCTGCACAACGAGCTGCATGCGCGGCCGTCGGCCCGCGTGCGGCTGCCGGCACTCATCATTTATGTGGCGGTGCTCAACGCCGGCGTGACCCGCGAGCAGGAATGTGAACACCTGCGCCGCCTGCCGGGTCAGCAGGATTTGCCGCAGGACAGCCTGAACGGCAACTTCCTGAGCCTGCGCTGCGGCGGCTACAGCGTGCAGTGGGAACGGCACACCGAGTTCACGCGATATGCCGTTGTGCAGCCGCTGCCCGCCAGCGCGCTGTTGGGTGCCGCTGAGCCGCTCCTGCTGTCGGCCCCGGTGGTGGCACCAGGCTGGTTGCCCGGCATTCCGGGGCGCACGGTAGCGGCCATCCAGCTGGCCCTGGTGCACGGCGATCTGTCCGGCGAGGCGGCGCTGATGGCGCAGGCGCTGGCCTGGTTCGGCGGCCGGGCCGTGGTGGCTTCACAGCTGGGCAACGGCCACTCGTGGGCGGTGACCGCGTTCCACCTTGGTGCCGACGGGTTCGAGCGCATGCTGGTGATTGCACCGCCAGCGATGACCGACATGCGCGCCGGCCGCATTTCCCAGCGCCTGCTGGAGCTCGAGACCTACCGCCTGATGGCCTTGCGCGGTTTGCCCGTGGCCAAGGCGCTGGGTCCCATGCTGGCCGAGGCCGAGGGGCAACTGGCCGACATCACGGCGCGGCTCGAAAACAAGTCGGCCTCCGACCAGGACCTGCTGGACACGCTGGTGTCGCTGGCGGCCCGCGTGGAGCGCGCGACGGCCGAGCATAGCTACCGTTTCTCGGCCACGTGGGCCTACAGCGCGCTGGTCGGGCAGCGCATCGCCGAGCTGCGCGAAAAACCCATTTCCGGCACCCAGCTCCTCGGCGAATTCATGCAGCGCCGCCTGTCGCCGGCCATGGCCACCGTGGCGGCCACGGCGCAGCGGCTGGCTTCCCTGTCCGAGCGGGTGTCGCGTACCAGCGCGCTGCTGCGCACCCGGGTGGACATCGCCACCGAGGTGCAGAACCAGCAATTGCTGGAAAAACTCACGCGCGGGCAGGAGCTGCAATTGCGCCTGCAATCCACGGTGGAAGGCCTGTCGATTGCGGCCATCTCGTATTACGTGGTGAGCCTGCTGCTGTATGTGGGCAAGGCGCTCAAGGCCGCAGGTGCGCCCGTCAACCCGGAGATCGCCGCCGGAGCCCTGATCCCGCTGGTCTTGTGGGGCGTGTGGCGCACCACGCGCCGCATCCACGAAAAAATCCGCGCACCCTGAGCTTGCGGGATCCGGCGCACGCGCCGGGTGCAGGCTGCCCGACCTATTCCAGATCCGATTCTTCACTTTGCTACCAGGAGTTCCCCATGAAAACCGCCCATGATCTCGTCGCCGCCGCCAAAACCCGCGTGCAGGAGATCGCCGTGTCAGACGCCGAAGCCGCCCTGCGCGATGCCGATGTGCTGGTGGACGTGCGCGAAGCCGACGAATACGCCGCTGGCCACCTGGCCGGCGCGGTCCTCGTCCCGCGCGGCCTGCTCGAATTCAAGTTCAGCAGCACCCCGGCGCTGCAACCGCGCGACCTGAAGATCGTGCTGTACTGCAAGACCAGCGGTCGCGCCGCCCTGAGTGGTGCGGCGCTGCACGAGATGGGCTACCTGAACGTGCGGTCGATTGCCGGTGGCATCGATGGCTGGGTGGCTGCCGGCAAGCCGGTGGTCAAGCCGGAGGCGCCGTCCTTTGAATGATGATCTGCATCTTGTTTGTCCGTGTGGCCGGCAGCGGCCGCAGGGAGTCTGGCCATGAAGTGGCTGGACCGCATCCCGCTGGTCTGGCTGGTCGTCCTGGCGCTCTGGATGGCCGTGGCGCCGATCACGCCCGAGCCGCACCTGATTGAAAAATTGCGGATGCTGGGTCAGGGCACGCTGTCCCGCCCCCTGGACATCTTCGACCTGTTCATTCACGCCATGCCCCTGGTGCTGCTGGTGCTGCGACTCTGGCGCCGGATGATGGCCGCACGCGCCGGCGCCGGGCGGCGCTGAGCCTGCAGGCCCTGAGCTGGGGTTTGGATGCCGACTGGGCGGGGCGTAGCCTGATCCGGTCAAAGCCGGCTCGGACCCTCACCGGCATTACGTAAATAGCTATTAAAACAGGAGCATTCAGGGTGCACTGCGCGCCCTCGCTGCGCCTTCAGGGGGCGGCAGCCGGAAACCCGACCGTCTGCGACAGCAGGACTTGCTGGTCGTGGCTCAGGCCCAGCGCGTCGGCGATGGCCGTGCGGTCTATCCAGGCGCGTATCACCGTGGCCAAGCCGCTGCTGGCCGCGAACAGGTAAACGTTTTGCGTGATGGCGCCGGCGGCGACATGGGCGTAGGCTTCGCGCTGTGCGGCCGGCACCAGCGACATGCGCGGGTGGTTGGCGACGTAGACCAGGTCCATGGGCGCCTCATCGACAAAGTCCTGGTAACCGGTCACACGCCGCAGGTCGGCGCCGGCGACCAGCTGCAGTTGATGCCCGGCGGCGTCGTAGCGATAGGCCCCTTCGGGCAAGGCCACATAAATGTCGATTTCCTGTGCGTTGAGCGCCGACGGCGCGGTGCGTCCGCCATCGGCGCGGTTGACGCCGCAGGCGGCCCAGAGCAGGCCCGACAACAGCGCCAGCGGCAGCGGGTCCGGCTTGTAGTCGCGGCGCGACTGGCGCTGGGCCAGGGCCTGCATCAGCGGCAGCCCGGCCTGCCGGTCGGGCGGCGGCAGGCTGATCAGGGCCGCCACGTTGCCGAGGGTCGGTTGCGGCCGCAATTTGCCCATCATGCCGAGGGCGAGCTTGGTCAGGGTGGTCATGGCGTTCCTCCTGGTTTCCGGTTCTGCCTAGACCGCTTTGGTCATGTAGCCCATCCAGGGCCAGTAGGTCAGCGCGAAGACAACCAGCAACGCCATGGCAGCCAGCGTGATCACCAGGCCGGTACGCACGAAGTCGCGCGCATCGAAGGTGTCCGTGCCGTAGGCGATCATGTTCTGCGGCGCGTTGACCGGCAGGATGAAGCCGAAACTCACCACAAACTGCAGCAGCATGGTCATGCCGATCACGTTGATGCCCGGCGTCTGCACCGCCGTCAGCACGCTGATGATGATGGGGATCATGGTCGAGGCCAGCGCCGTGGCGCTGGCAAAGCCGAGGTGGATCACGATCAGGAACAGCGACAGCAGCATCAGGATCGCAAAGGCGCTGGCCTGCTGCAGCCCCAGGTGCTGGACGATCAGGTTGGCCAGCCAGCCGGCCGCGTTGGTTTTCAGCAGGGCGGTGCCGACGCTGATGCCGACGGCAAACAGGATCACCGTGCCCCAGGGGAAGCCGCGCTGCGACTCCTTCCAGTCCATCACACCCAGGCGTGGCACCAGCATGAGGGCGATGGCCGCGATGGTGGTCGACGAGGTGTCGAAGTTGTGCAGCACTTTTTCGGTGGCCCAGAAGCCCAGCAGCACCAGCACGATGGCCAGCAGCTTCCACTGCCGCAGCGTCATCGGCCCGATGGCTTCAAGCTGCTGCCGGATGGTGGCCTGGCCGCCCGCGATTTCCTTCATCTCCGGTTTCATCAGGCGGGTCATGATGAAATACACCGCCACGCTCAGCACGGCCGAAAACGGCGCACCGGCGATGAACCACTCGGTCCAGCTGATGCTGGTGCCGAACTGCTTCTCGATGAAACCGATGGCTACCATGTTTTGCGCCGCTGCCGTCTTGATGCCGATGTTCCAGACGCTGGCGGTTTGCGCTGCGGTGATCACCAGCAGGCCGGCAAAACGGCTGCGCCTGTCGACCTTGAAGGCCAGGATGAAACCCATCATGATGGGCACCAGGCAGGCCACGCGCGCCGTGGTGCTGGGCACGATGAAGGACAGCAGGAAACCCGTCACCATGGCGCCGATCACAATGTGGTTGGTGCCCGCGTCCACCTTTGACAGCACCTTGAGAGCGATGCGCCTGTCCAGCCCCGTGGCGGACATGGCCGCGGCAATGAAGCAGGCCGCCGCTACCAGCGCCACGGCACTGTTGGAGAAGCCGGACAGGGCCAGCCCGAGCGCCGCACCGGTGCCCATGTCGGGGCCGGCGGGCTTGGCGGCATCGGGTGCATAGGCCAGCAGAAAGATCATGAGTGCACCTATGACCACCGAACTCACGGCGTAGTCGAGCGCCTCGGTCATCCAGACGATCACGGCAAAGGCCAGGATGGCCAGCATCACCTGCCCGGCGGCGGGCAGGCCCTGCAGTGCCGGCATCCAGACGATGGCCAGCAGGGCCGCCAGCGCGGCGAGCAGGCCAACCCGCTTGACAATGTCGCTGCCGGGCTTGCCGGGCGCGGGGGCGATCGGTGGCGTAAGGGTTGGCGCCATGGGGGCAGGGTTCATCGGGGTCTTTCTTGGGTGGATGGAGTGGGCAGGTTGGCCATGCAGCCTTATTGAGTGCGTTGCCCGAGCCGGCGCAGTTTGGCCAGCCAGCGGCTGCCGTCGTGCGCCTTGAAATCGCCGACCATGCCAATCATTGTGGTGTGGACCGGGGCGATGCCGACGAAACCCAGGATGTTGCGCTCCAGCGATTTGACGCTGTGGGCGCGGAAATACCAGCGGTACACCAGCGCCGGCATGCCCATGGTCACCACCACACGGGCCGATCGGCCTGTCAGCCCTTTGGTGGTGAAGGTCGCGCGGCCCGCTTCGTGTTCAAAAGCAAAACCGGGTCGGGCCACCTGTTCCAGGAATCCCTTGAGCAGGGCCGGCATGTCGCCCAGCCAGAGCGGAAAGAACAGCACGATGTGTTCGGCCCAGCGGATGTCGGCCTGCGCCTGCTGCAAGCCGGCGGGCAGTGCGCCTTCCTCCCAGGCCTGCTGGCTGCGCAGCAGCGGGAAATCAAGCTCGGCGACCTGGATGCAGCGCACGGTATGTCCGGCTTCTTCCGCGCCCGCGGCATACGCGGCCGCCAGCGCGTGGCACAGGTGGGGCACAGTGCTGTCAGGATGGCCCTGGATCAGGACAATGCGTTTCGCCGTCATGTCTGGACGTCCTTGCTGGCTGCGCTGAGCTGGCGCACGGCGCGGGCCAGCAGCGGCGCCATGTGTATCGCGTTGGTCGGGTGGGTGATGGTGTCGCAGGTCAGCACACGGGTGACGCCAGCTTCGAGCAACTGGCGCTGGGCCTCGGCGTCGAAGAGCGCATGCACGCCTATGCACAGCGGGGCGCCCAGACCGGCCTTCTTCAGGAGCCGCGTCGCCGCCAGCATGGTGTGCCCCGTGGAAATGATGTCGTCGAGCAGCACCGGTGTCCGTTCCGGCCAGCGCTCGCGGCTGACCAGCCGGACCCCCACCTCGCGGTCGCCGCGCCGTGTCTTGGCCAGCACGGTCCAGGGGGCGCCCGCCAGACCGGCCACCTCGGCAACCCATTGTTCGCTTTCCTGGTCGGGTCCGATCAGCCAGGGCGCTTCCACGTGGCTGCGCAGCCAGCGCGCGATCAGCGGCGCGGCCGGGATGACCTGCGTACGGATGCTGTACACCTCGCCCAGGCTGCGGATGCGGTGCAGGTGCGGATCCACGGTGACCAGAAAGTCGAGCGAAGCGGACAGCAGCCGGGCATAGCTGCGGGAGGTCACCGCCTCGCCGGGCTTGAATCGTTTGTCCTGCCGCATGTAGGCCAGGTAGGGCGCGACCAGCCCGACCTGCCGGGCGCCCAGCTCACGCGCCGCGTCGGCGGCAAAAATCAGCGGCAGGGTCTTGCCATCGGGCTGGTCCAGGCTGCCGGCCAGGACCACGCAGCGGCCCTTGACCGGCATGGCGATACGCACGCCAGTTTCACCGTCGGGAAACCGGTGCAGTTGCAAGCTGGCGACGTCGCAGCGCAGGCGGCTGGCGAGGCCGGCCGCGAGCTGCTCACCACCGGGGAGGGCCAGGACCAGCATCAGGCCTCTGCCATCACATGCACCGCTTCGGCCTGGGTGGTGGCGTACTCCAGGGCATAGGCGAGTTCGCCCGGCGTAGCCGCATGCAGCGTGAACAGCGGCTGGCCGCGCTCGACCACGGTGCCGAGCTGCACATTCATGTCGATGCCGGCACAAGCCGCCGAGGGGGCACCGGCCAGTTTGGCGATGCGTGCCAGGCGCCGGTTGTCGATGGCGATCACGGTGCCGTTGTGCCGGGCCGGCACCGCTTGCTGGTGAGGGGCCACCGGTGGCTCGCGCAAGCCGCCCTGGGCCTCGCAGATCTCCTGGAACTTCTGCCAGGCGCGGCCGTCCTCCAGCACCGCGGTGGCCTGGGCCAGGCCGGACCCGACGGGTGCCGCGCCGCCGAACTCGAGAATCTGACCGGCCAGCTGCAGCGCACGCAGCGCCAGGTCGGCCGGCGCCTGCGTTTCGCGGCGCAACACGGCCAGCACGTCGCGCGCTTCCAGCGCGGGGCCGATGCCGCGGCCCACGGGGGCCACGCCGTCGGTCTGCGCCACCCGCACCTGCATGCCCAGCGCCTGGCCGACCTGTTCAAGCTGTTGCCCCAGCAGCTTGGCCGCATGGGCGCTGCGGACTTTGGCCGTCAGCCCGACCGGCATGTCGATCAGCACATGGGTGGCACCGGCCGCGGCTTTCTTGGACAGGACCGAGGCGACGAGTTGTCCCTGGCTGTCCAGGTCCAGCGGGCGCTCCACGCGGATCAGGATGTCGTCCGCGGGGCTGAGCCGCACGGCGCCGCCCCAGACAATGCAACCGCCGGTGCGGTCGACCACGCGCCGGATCTGTGCCACGTCCAGGTCCACCGGCGCCAGCGTCTCCATGGTGTCGGCGGTGCCGGCCGGCGAGGTGATGGCGCGTGACGAGGTCTTGGGCATGCGCAGCCCGCAGGCCGCGATGATGGGCACGATGATCATGGTGGTGCGGTTGCCGGGCAGCCCGCCCACGCAGTGCTTGTCCATGACCAGGCCCTCGCCCCAATGGATGCGTTCGCCGACGTTGACCATGGCGCGGGTCAGCGCAATGGTTTCGTCCATGTCCAGATGGTCGCCGGCGCAGGCGGTGACGAAGGCAGCGAGCTGCAGGTCCGAATAACGCCCGGCCGCCACGTCCGCAATCACCGCGTCGATGGCGGCCTGGCCGAGGCGGCGGCCGTAGACCTTGGCGCGCACATGGCTCAGCGATTCGAGCGGTGCGGGATGGTGCAGTGAAATTTCCTCCCCCGGCCGCGCATGAAGCAGGCGCCAGGCCGCTTCGGACAGGCCGGCCTCGTCGACCGATAGGAAATCCCCGCTCACCACATTGAGCGTGGCCACGATGGTGTAGCCATTGAGCCGCAATTCCACGCGCGACCGCGCCTCGAAGCCTTCCGAGTGGCAGATGGGGCAGTCGCGGTGCATGTAGAGCACCGGTTCCTGGTAAGTGTCGATGCCCAGCCGGCGCAGGCGCAGCCGGTTGACAGTGGAAGGGGCAGTGACAGTGGCAGGGACAGGGACAGGGGGCGGCGTTGCTTGCATGGGGGTCCTTTCGCGCCACTGTAGGCAAGGCGGGTATTGCTGGCCTTGATGCAGCGCAAGTCCGGCTTGACGGCCGCAGCTGCTGAACCGTTCGGGACCTGTGTTCCGGCCTTTCCCGGCTGTCCCACGTTCTGACAAATCGCAGGCCCCACTGCTGCGCATCAGCGGATAGCGGGTTGTGCGTTCTTTCGCCGGTTGATATAAATCATGGCGCTTCCCGGCCGTGCGCCTAAAGTGTGTTTGTCACCGTGTCGAAAGCATTGCCGCCGCTGCGGCTAGGGCAACGGTACAGGGTCGTCCGCACGGCCCGTTCGCTGTGGCGTTCTGCGTCGCGGTCGTTGTCCGTTGTGCAGGCGGCTCCGCCTTGGCGGACCTTGAGATGCGGCGACACCCGCGTTGCCCGCCTGCTGCCGGTCTGGAGCCCTGCCATGAACATTGCCACCGCCTGGTCACCGCCAATGAGCAGGTTTCGCGGCATGCCCGATTCATTCCTGCCAGGACCGGGTGCCGCCACAAGGGACGCAGATCGACCGCGACATTTTTCGGGAGGTAAACCACCATGGCCGCCAAACAGATTCTGTTCAGAGAGGATGCGCGGGACAAGATCCGCCGCGGCGTCGAGGTCCTTGCCGATGCCGTCAAGGTAACGCTCGGTCCACGCGGACGAACGGTGGTCATCGACCGCGAATTTGGCGCCCCCCAGATCGTCAACTCCGGCGTGGTGGTGGCCAGGTCCATTGAACTGGAAGACCGTTTCGAAAACATGGGGGCGCAGCTGTTGCGCGAGGTGGCGGCGCGTACCAGCGAGATGGCGGGGGACGGCACCACCACCGCCACGGTGCTGGCGTACAGCATGATCCAGGAGGGCCTGAAATACCTGGCTGCCGGCATGAACCCGATGGACCTGAAGCGCGGCATCGATCACGCGATCGAGGTGGTTGTGGGTGAGCTCAAGGCGCTGGCACAGCCCTGCACGCTGTCGCAGGAAATTGCCCATGTTGCCACCATCTCCGCCAACAATGACCGTTCCATCGGTGAGCTGGTGGCCAGGGCGATGGACAAGGTCGGCCGCGAAGGCGCCGTGTCGATCGAAGACGGCTCTGGCATGGCCAGCGAACTGGAGGTGGTGGAAGGCCTGCAATTCGATCGGGGCTACCTGTCCGCCTACTTCATCAACAATGCCGAGCGGCAGTCCACCGTGCTGGAAGATGTGGCGATCGTGTTGTACGACCAGCGCCTCTCGACGGTGAAGGACCTGGTGCCTTTGCTGGAAGCGGCCGCCAAGGCCGGCGCGCCCTTGCTGGTGATCGCAGAGGATATCGACAACGAGGCGCTGGCGACGCTGGTGATCAACAGCATGCGTGGCGCGATCAAGACCTGTGCGGTCAAGGCGCCCGGTTTCGGGGACCGCCGCAAGGCCATGCTGCAGGACATCGCGCTGCTGACAGGCGGACAGGTGATCGCCGATGAAGTGGGGCTGACCTTGGAGAAGGCGACTTTCGAGCACCTGGGTCGCGCGCGCCGTGTCGAGGTGGAAAAGGACCGCACCACGATTGTTGGCGGTGCCGGTGAGCCCGGGCGAATCCAGGAGCGTGTTGCCGCCCTCAGGAAGGAGCGCGAAAACCTGAGCAGCGAGTACGACCGCAAGCAGCTCGACGAACGTATTGCCAAGCTGTCCGGCGGCGTGGCGGTGATCAAGGTCGGTGCCGCCACCGAAACCGAACTGAAGGAGCGCAAGCTGCGCGTGGAAGATGCGCTGCACGCCACGCGCGCGGCAGTGGAGGAGGGCTTGTTCCTGGCGGCGGCGTGGCCCTGGTGCGTGCCCGCAAGGGGCTGCAGGGCCTGGCGTTGCCGACGCTCGATCAGGATTCCGGGGTGAAGATCGTCGCGCGGGCGCTGGAGGAGCCGTTGCGGCGCATCGTCATCAATGCAGCAGAGGAAGCGTCCATCGTGCTGGAACGGGTGGAAAATGCGAGCCAGCCCAGTTTCGGCTACAACGCCGGCACGCGCCAGTACGGCGACATGCTGGAGATGGGCGTGATCGACCCCGCCAAGGTCACCCGCCTGGCGCTGCAAAATGCCGGCTCGATCGCCAGCCTGGTGCTGACCATCGACTGCATGATTGCCAACGCGCCGCGCAAGGAGGCGCCCGGCGCACCCGCCTTGGGGGGACAGCCGGACCTCTATTGAACGCGGGCGCTGGCAAGCCCCTGTGGGCCCGGATACCGAAAATTCATCACGCGTGAGCCGCACTGGGGGCGGCTCGCACCATGGCAATCTCATCGCCCGACAGGGGGTCCCCGGCGTCGCGCAGGCGGTCGAGCACCGCGACGTTGGCCTCCGACGCATCGCCGCGGCGGGCCAGCAGGCGTTCACGCAGCACGGGCAGGGGGGCTTCGCAGTGCACGATGGAAAACGGCACACCAAGCGCTTGTGCCAAGGCGTGTGCCTGATCCCGTTCGATGCGGTGGGGGAAAGCGGCGTCCAGGATCACCGGGTACCCCGCCTGCAGTGCCGTGCGCGCCAGGCCGAACAGCTGCGCATAGGTGCGCGCGGTGATGTCTGCGCGGTACAGGTCCAGCCCCCGGGCACTCGAATCCTCCAGCATGCCCAGGCCGTACAGGCGCTTGCGTTCCACGTCCGAGCGCAGCCGGATCGCGCCTTCCTGCTCGAGCAGGTGCTGCGAGACATAGGTCTTGCCCGACCCCGGCAGGCCGTGCATGATGGACAGCCAGGCCTTGCCCGGTCGCGCCCAGGCCAACGCGGTCGCCAGGTAGCGGCGGGCCGCGTCGCTCCCGGCGCTGCGCAGGTACGCCACCTGCGCGCGGACCAGCGCGCGGTAAACCACGGAAAACCGCAGTGCGGGCAGGCCGGCATGGTCGCCGGTGCGGTCCAGCCAGGCGTTGAGGAAGCGGAAGCACAGGTCCTGCCGCTGGTGGGCAGCAAGGTCCATCACCACGAAAGCTGCATCGTCGAGAACGTCGATCCAGCGCAGCGCCGGGTCAAACTCGATGCAGTCGAAGGCTGCGACATGCTCGTCAAGACGCACCACGTTGGCCAGGTGCAGGTCGCCATGGCATTCGCGCACATGCCCGTCCGTCAGGCGGGATGTCCACAAGGTCGTCAATGCGTTGGCCTCGACCTCCAGCCAGGTTTGCAAGTTGGAGAACGCAGCTTCGCTGGCCAATGGCCGGGCACCTTCGAGCGCAGCCAGCGCGATGCGCCGGCGCTGGCCGGCGCTGGAAAAACCATCCGCGGCAGCCGCGCGCGGCGCGCTCTCATGGAAATCGGCCAGCAGCGCGGCCAGCTGATCCACGTCCTTGTTGTCCAGGGTGCCGGCGGCGATTCTTTCGCTGAAGAGAGCGCCCGGGGGAAAGCGGCGCATGCACACCGCGTACTCCAGCACCGGCCCGGCGCCTCCGATGCCGGGCGAGGCGGTCGTGCCGGTGAAGTCTGTGACGCCCAGGTACAGCCCGGGCGCCAGCCGCCGGTTGAGCCGGACTTCTTCCTCGCAGAAGTGGCGCCGGGCTGGCAGGGCGCTGTAGTCGACGAAGGGCAGGTGCACGGGTTTCTTGATCTTGTACGCGGTGTTCGCGGTCAACAGCACCCATGAAATGTGGGTCTCGACCAGTTCCGCGCGCAAGGTGTCGGCCAGCGAGGTGACCAGGGCGCGGGCGGAGTCCAGGGCAGCGTCACGAGTTGGCGTCATGCAGCCAGACTATGCCGTCCCGGTGGCGCCGGGCTTGATACACCTCAATGCCCCGACCGTGCTGATGCCTATAGTTTTAAAACCACCTCAGAGGAGAGCGCAATGGACGGGATCCTGGTTGTCTTTTATTCCTACACCGGGACGTCACGGCGCCTGGTGCAACTGCTGTGCAGTCAACTCGGCTGGCCCTCGGGCGAAATTGTGGAGGAGCGAACCCGTTCCGGCGCATCCGGTACGCTGCGCTGCGTGGTCGATTCCCTGCTGCGGCGCCAGCCGCGCATCCGCTACCAGGGACCGGATCCCCAGGATTTCGCAACCGTGGTGCTGGTCTCCCCGATCTGGGCTTATCGCCTGGCCTCGCCGATGCGCAGTTTTGTGGCCGACCAGCGCGATGACTTGCAGCAGGTGGGCGTGGTGTCGGTGATGGGCGGCAGCGGCGCACCGAATGCCGTGGCCGAAATCGCGCACCTGCTGGGCCGTGCGCCCCTGCTGGCGACCGCATTCACCACGCGTGAGGTCGACGACGGCAGTTGTGCCGGCCGTCTGGAGGCCTTTGGTCATGCCTTGCAGGCGGCCAGCCGGCATGCCAGCCCGGTGCGTCCTGCCAGTTGGTCGCCTCTGGCCGGTTGACGCCTGGCGTGGCGGTGGCTGCTTGGCAGCGCGGGCAACACGGTGTCAAGGCGTGCGCACGTGGACCTTGCGGCCGTCGCGGATGGTGGCGGGAGGGTAAACAATCACGGTCTGACCCGGTGTCAGGCCGCTGCGCAACCACGCCTCGTTGTTGTTGCGGGCGCCGACCTCGACCGGCTGCAGCCGGGCATGACGACCGTCCAGCCGGTAGGCCGCCATGCCCTTGCCATGAGGAAACAGCGCCCCCAGGGGTGCCAGCACGGCCTGCTCGATACTGGCCGTGACAATCCGGACCGAGACCCGGAAGCCGTCGCCCATGCTGCGCCAGGCTTCGGGCGGGTTGCTGACGTCGATCAGCACGTTGACGCGCTGTTCTTCGACCCCCAGCGCCGAGACCTTGGTGAAAGCGGCCGGTTCCACCCGGCGCACAACGCCCTCGACGGGCGGCCCGCCCCAGCGTTCGATCACCACACGGCGCCCGGCCGTGGCCTGCACGGCGTCGGTGGTCAGCAGTTCGCTGATCACCTCCATCTGGAGGGGGTCGCCAATGTCGAGCAGGGCGGCACCCGCGGCAATGGTGGCCTCGCTGGGCTGCGGCACGCGCAGCACCACCCCGCTGACCGGCGAACGCACGCTCAGCGGCCGGGTGCTGCTGCTGCCGGCAGCGGCCGGTTGCAGCGCCGCCGCGGCCTGGGCCTTTTCCTGCACTGCCATTTCACGCTCCGCGTCCGCCACCTGCAGTTCGCGACGGGCGCCTGACTGGGCCAGCCGGACCGCATCGAGCCTTGAGGCCGACAGGAATCCTTCGCCGGCCAGTTTCTCGGTACGCTCCTTTTCCAGTTGAGCCTCCTGCAGGGAAATCCTGGCGCGTGCCACGCGGGCCGAGGCGCGCTCCACACCGGCGGCGGCCGCTTTCAGCCGTGCCGTGGCTTCGCGTGTGCTGCGTTCATCGACCATCGACGACATGACCGGCGTCAGTATGGCCACGACGTCGCCGGCGGCCACGCGGTCTCCCTCGCGCAGCACGATGCGCGCCACGCGTGCGGCCACCGGCGCCGAGACGGTGTAGCGGTCCTTCAGCCGGGTGCGACCATCCTCCTCGATGGACTGCTCGAAGTGCCCCTGTCTGACCGCCGCGGTTTCGACTTCGACCGGCCGCGGCGAAAAGGCCCAGGCCAGCGCCGCAAGCACCGCGACGCCCGCCGCGATCCAGAGCCAGGTGGTTTTTTTCAGTTTCAGCACGTTCATTCCCTGTTTCCCCTATGCCTTATTCCCTTGTCTTGAGCGCAGCCACCATGTCGAGCCGGTCGATGCGCCGTCGCACCACCAGGGCGCTGGCCACGCCGGCGGCGACAACGCAGATGGCCGCCCAGGCGTAGGTACGCGGCTGGATCACCACTGGAAACTGGAACTGATCGGACTTCAGCAGTTCCGCGACCAGGTGCACCAGGCTCCAGCCCATCAACATGCCCAGCGGCAACGCAATGGCGATGCAGATGGCCAGTTCGCCGAGCAGCAAGACCGAGACTTCGGCGCGCGTGAAGCCCAGCACCCGCAGGCTGGCCAGCTCCCACGTTCGCTCCGAGAGCGCAATACGTGCATTGTTGTAGACCACACCCACGGCGATCACGCTGGCAAACACGGTGAGAACCAGGCTCATGAGGCGGACATTGCGTGCGCTGACCTCCTGCATGTTGCGCAGCAGGTTGGCTTTGCTGAAGGTGCCTGCCACGCGCGGCAGGCCCTGGCTGGCGGCCAGGAAAGCGACCTCGCTGCCGCGCTGCAGTGCCACCGCGTATTGCGAAGCCACGTCACCTTCGCGCATCAGGCGGTTCAGCGCGCGGCGCTCCATGTAGGCGTTCAGTCCCATCATTTCCTGCACGGTGGCTGCCAGTGTCAGCTGCAGCGTCTCCCGGCGTCCTTCGAGCACCTCGGTGCGCACCGTATCACCCACACGCAGGCCCAGCTTGCTGGCCAGGCGATCCGTCATCACCAATCCGCCGTCGGGCAGCGGCACTTCGCGGCCGCGGATGTCGACGATGCGCCGAAGTTCGGGCTGTTCTGCATACCCCTGGATGAGGCCGCGCTCGCTGACCGGGCCGTTGACGAAACGCACCGGAACATCGCGGGTCGCCTCCACCGCGATGACCCCGGGCAGGCGTGCCACCTCATGGCGGGCCTGGTTGCCAATGGGGTCGCTCATCCACAGGATCACGTCGCTGCGCATGGCCAGCGTGAACTGGGTGTCCACAATATGGTCGATCGCGTCGCGTATGAAATTGCCCATCACCACGATCGCCACGGCCGCGGCCACGCCGGCAATGGACAGTCCGGTGCGCAGCGGACGGCGTTCCATGTTGCGCAGGATCATCTGCAGCGCCGGCTTGACGCCCTTGACCCCCAGGCGCTCCAGCAGCGTGCGCCTGAAGTGGCCGGGTGCCGGCGGGCGCATGGCTTCGGCCGGTGCCAGGCGCACCGTGGCGCCGATGGCGCTGAGCGTGCCGAGCATGGCGGTCGCCAGCGTCAGGCCGGCACCTACCACCAGCAGCCACGGCGCCAAGTGGTGCTCGAAAGTTGGAAAGTAGAAGAAGTCGGCATACAGCCGCGTGAAGGCGGCGCCCAGCCAGTCGCCGAGCCAGATGCCCAGTGCCAGCCCCAGGAGGACGATCACCAGCACCAGCTTGAGGTAGTGCGCGCCTATGCTGCGGTTGGCGTAACCCAGCGCCTTCAGGGCCGCGATCTGTTCTCGCTGCGTGGACACCAGCCGTGAGACCACCACATGCAAAAGAAAAGCTGCCACGCCAAGAAAGATGGAAGGCAGCACCGTGCCCAGCACCTGCTGCTCCTTGATCTCGGCGTCCAGCATGGCGTGTGACATCTGGTCCTCGCGGCCGTAGGCTTCTCCTGCGCCGTAGCGTGCCAGCTGTCGGCTCATGCGGGCAATCACGTCCCGTTGCGATGCCCCCGGCGCGAGCTTGATGCTCACGCGGTTGAAGGCGCCCTGCATGTCATAGGCGGCGGCCAGGGTGTCGCGGTCCATCCAGAACACCCCGAAGCCGCGCTGGTCGGGGCTGCCGCCGAGGCCGGCAAAAATATACTCCGGCGACAGCGCAATGCCCGCGATCAGCAGGGTGCGCTGTTTCCCGTTGATCAGGGCCGTGAAGGTGTCGCCCGGCTGCACGCCCCGGGATGCCGCAAAACCGGCCGACACCAGCGCCTCGATCCGCCCGTCGCTACGTGCGCCGGAGGAAGTGGCCGCAAGGTCCAGCGCCCGGCCGCGCGAGACAGTCACCTGGTTCATGCGCGGCAGCTGTTTGCGGTCCACGCCGATCAGCTGGCCGAGAATGGGGTCGCTCACACCCGGAAGCCCGATGCGCACCACCTGCTCGATCGTGGTCTGCACGTCGGCCACGCCGGGCACCTGCTGCAGCGTTTCGACCAGGGCATTCGGCGCGCGTTTGACCGTGGCGAACACGTCGGCGAAGCGCGCCTGGGCATAAAACCGCTCACGCGCCAGGTCCAGCGAGTCCACTGCACTCAGGCTGGTGATGAAGCCGCCGATGCCGCTGGCCACCACCAGCGCGATGGTCAGGCCCTGGCTCCAGAGCAGGCGCAGGTCCCTCAGCAACTTCCGGTCCAGCGCTTTCATGGTTTCACCATGACAATTCTGCGGGGGTCAGGCGCCGCGAAGGAACCTCAATGCTGGCAATGCGCCCGTCCGCCAGGCGGATCACGCGATCGGCCATACCGGCGATGGCGGCGTTGTGGGTGATGACAATGGCCGTGGTACCCAGCTCCTGGTTGATGCGGGCGATGACTTCGAGCACCAGCTTGCCGGTGGCATAGTCCAGCGCGCCGGTGGGCTCATCGCACAACAGCAACTGTGGGCGCTTGACGATGGCCCGGGCAATGGCCACGCGCTGCTGCTCGCCGCCGGACAGTTGGGAAGGGAAGTGGTCCTGCCGCGGCGTCAGCGCCACCAGCGCCAGCGCCTCGTCCACCGGCATGGGGTTGCTGGCAATGTCGGTGACCAGTGCCACGTTCTCGCGCACGGTCAGGCTGGGAATGAGGTTGTAGAACTGGAACACGAAACCAACGTGTTCACGCCGGTAACGCGTCAACTCCTCATCGGGCGCATCGGTCAGGCGGTGGTCCAGGAATGCCACCTCGCCGGTGCTTGGCCGGTCCAGGCCGCCCAAAATATTCAGCAGTGTGGACTTGCCACTGCCCGAGGCGCCGAGCAGCACCAGAAATTCACCCGCCCGCACCTCAAGATCCACGTCGCGCAAGGCGTGCACCGCAGTTTCACCGCTGCCATAGGTCTTGGACAGCGACCGGATGCGCAGCACCGGGACGTCCGGTTGCCACGCGGTAGCCATTGGCGCAGGGCCTATTGAACCGCTATTTTCTTGCTCGCTGCCGAGGCCTTTTTAGGCAGCTCCAGGCTCAGGACGCCGTCAGCGTACTTGGCCTGGACCTTGCTATCGTCCACGTCCTGGGCCAGGCTGAAGGTGCGCGAGATATTGCCCCAGTAGCGCTCGCTGCGCAGGACCTTGTCACCATTGCCCTTGGTCTCCTTTTCGCGCTTGACCTCGGCGTCGATCTGCACCACGTTGCCATCGATGCGCACGTTGATATCTTCTTTTTTGACACCGGGGATGTCGGCCTTGACCTGGTAGGCGTCGTCCTTTTCCGAGACATCGATGCGCATTTTCAGCGCCGGGGTCTCCGTCTCGAAAACTGCGGGCGAGAAGAAGCGGCGCATGGCCGACTCGAAGGAGTCGGTGAAGGTGGGATCCAGGACACGAAGATTGCTCATGATTGACACTCCTTGAATGAGTTTAAAAAGGATGAAAGAAATGTGCCTTCCAGGTCAGGCACCGACTTCCAGTTTGTCCACAACGCGCGAAACACCGCGCGCCGAGAATGCAGCACCAACGGCCGCTTCGCGCTCCGCCAGAGAATGCACTTTTCCCCAGAGGGTGACGACGCTGCCTTCAACCTCCACGGTGATGTGTTTGGCCTCCCGTGCGGCCTGCCGCGTCAGGGCCGCGGTGATCTGGGTACCGACGTCCTTGCTGCTCGCGCGGGACTTGATGGTGATGCGGTTGGACAGGCCGCGTACGCCGGCCAGCGGCCGCACACACTGTTCGGCGCTGGCCAGTTGGTAGCTCCAGTCGACTTCGCCGGTCAGTGTGACCCGGCCGTTTTCGACCAGGACCTGGATCTTCTCGTCCGGTACCAGGGAGTTCAGCTGCAGGGCCGTCGCCGCCGCCTGCGCGATGTCGGAGTCGCTGCGTTTGTGCTCGGCAGCCAGCTTGACATCAAGCTCCACCGCGATGCCGCGCACGCCTGCCACGCGTTGCACAGCCCGTTCCACCGCATGTTTTTCGGCGTAGCTGTCGAGGTGGCCGGTCAGGGTCACCACACCGTCCTTGACCGCCACGCCGATGCCGGTGGCGTTGACAGCGGGATCCCACGCGAGCTCATCGGTGACGTCGGCCTTGATGTGGGCATCCGTTTTCATGGAACTCTCCTTGTTGCTGTGGGTGGTGAACCGCCGCTCGGTGCTGCCAAAAAACTCAATTTATTCTTCTTTGCCCGGCGCGCATTGACATTGCTCAAGTCCGGGCGGAACCCGGCTCACGCGGGGGCATGGCTTGATCTTCCGCAGTCCTTCAGCATCGCTGCCGCGCACAATGACCTGCAACAAATGGTAGCCATGGAGCTTGTTGATGCCGCTTTTCCGCCACAGGATGAACCGGGTTCGAAAACACGTCGCCGCTGCCTTGCTGGCAGCCTGCTGCGCATCGGCGGGCGCCTTCGATCCGGTGACCGACATGGCTGTGCTGTACAGCAGCCAGGTCGACCGCACGCTGATTGTGGAGTCTGCGGATGCGCGCCTCTATGTCCGGCTGGCTGAAGAGGCGTTGGCCGGGGCGGGGATCACCCCTGCTTCTGCGCAATACCTGGTCGTGGTTGATCGGGACCCCAACATCCAGGCGCTGTTCCTGCTTTTTCGGCCCGCGGAGGGGCTGGCGCAGTTGGTGGGCGCTTCGCCGGTGTCCACCGGTCGGCCGGGCAGCTTCGACCACTTCGAGACGCCGTTGGGTGTGTTCGAGCACACCTTGGGCAACCCCGACTTCCGGGCCGAGGGCACGCCCAACAGCCAGGGGATACGGGGGTATGGTGCCAGGGGCATGCGGGTCTACGACTTCGGCTGGCAGCAGGTAGCCAGAGGCTGGGGCAAAGGTGGCGTGTCGGCGATGCGGCTGCAGATGCATGCCACGGACCCGGATCTGCTGGAGCGCCGGCTCGGCAGCGCGCAATCCAAGGGTTGCATCCGCATTCCTGCCTCGTTGAACCGGCTGATGGACCACTACGGATTGCTGGATGCGGACTATGAACAGGCGTTGCGCGATGGCCGCACGGTCTGGGTGCTTGATCCGCGGCGGGAGCCCGTGCCGTTTCCGGGCCGCTACCTGATCGTGGTGGAGTCGGGTCGGCAGGGCCGGCCCGACTGGAGTCCGGCGCCGTCCCTGCCCCATCGCAAGCCGGCGCCGCCGGTACGCTAATCCGGGCTCCAAGGCAGCAGGACCGCCGCGCCCTGCACCTGGCCCTCGCGCAGGGCCTGCACCGCCGCGTTGGCGTCCCGCAGAGAAAAGGTCTGCACATGGGTCTGCAGGGACATCCCGGCCACGGTGCGGAAGAAGGCTTCGCCATCTTCGCGTGTGAGGTTGGCGACCGACCGGAGCACGCGCTCACCCCAGAGCAGGCCATAGTCGAAAGCCGGAATGGTGCTCATGTGGATGCCGGCGCAAACCACGGTGCCGCCTTTGCGTGTGGCGGCCAGCGCAGCCGGCACCAGCGCGCCGACCGGGGCAAAGATCAGCGCCGCGTCCAGCAGTGCGGGCGGGACTTCGTCCGAACCGCCGGCCCAGGTGGCGCCCAGGCTGCGGGCGAACGCCTGTCCCGCCGTGTCGCCCGACCGTGTGAAGGCATGGACTTGCTGGCCGCGCGCCACGGCGATCTGGCAGACGATGTGTGCTGCCGCACCGAAACCATACAGGCCCAGCCGGCGCGGCAGGGCCTCGCCCGCCATGCGCCAGGCGCGAAAGCCGATCAGGCCGGCGCAGAGCAGCGGCGCGGCATGGGCGTCGTCGTAGCGGTCGGGCAGGGCAAAGCAGAAGCGCTCGTCGGCGGCGGCATATTCGGCAAAGCCGCCATCCCGGTCATAACCGGTGAAGACCGGCTGGTCGCACAGGTTTTCTCGGGCCATGGCGCAGAACGGGCATTCACCGCAGGCCCTGCCGAGCCAGGGGATGCCGATGCGCTGGCCGAGCGCAAAACGCCGTGCCCGGGGACCGTTGGCGATCACCTGCCCCACCACCTCATGCCCCGGCACCAGGTTTGCGCGCCGGGCCGGCAACTCACCGTCGATGATGTGCAAATCGGTGCGGCATACGCCACAGGCCAGCACGCGGACCACCACCTCGCAGCCAATTGCCTGCGGCACGGGTTTTGACGCGGGCTGCAGTTGTGTACTGGAGGGATCGACCGTCATCGCGAACATGGCATCGGGCAGCATCCGGGCATGTTACGCAGCTGGCGAGGCCATGGGCCGGGATTGGAGGTTTCGTTGACCTTGCGCAAATGCCGGGTGGCGCGGCTACGGGACGATTGTGTTTTTGGCTGACCGGCGGCGAAGTGGTGCCGCAACTTTTTATGACACTCTCCCACCCCCGCCCGCACGGGCACGCACCGGCTCCGATGGACCTTCCGCTCAAGCTCGGGTTGGCCAGGCTCACGCACGGTGTCTCCCCGGCATCGGTGGCCATGGCGTATGCCGACTGGTACACACACCTGCTGGTGTCGCCGTCCCGGCAGGCCGAGTTGCTGGCCGACGCCCTGCGCAAGGGCCTGCTGTGGGCGCAGTATGCGCCGCAAGCCTGGCGAGGCGATTGTGTGCGTTGCGTGGAGCCGGCCCCCCAGGACAAGCGGTTCTCGCCGCCGGAATGGAACCTGCTGCCGTTCAACGCCATGGCCCAGGCCTTTCTGCTGCAGGACCAATGGTGGACCGGGGCCATGACCGGCGTGCGCGGCGTATCCCGGCACCATGAAGACGTGGCAGCGTTCACCACCCGCCAGTGGCTGGACATGTGGTCGCCCTCGAATTTTCTGTTGTCCAACCCCCAGGTACTCAAGCAGACCCTGGCCACAGGCGGGACCAACCTGGCCAGTGGTTTTGCCAACTGGTCGCGCGATGCCATGGCGGTGCTGACGGAGGGCAAGCCGCGCGGTGTGGCGGCCTTCCGCCCCGGCAAAGAGGTGGCGCTCACCCCGGGCAAGGTGGTTTTTCGCAACCGCCTGATCGAACTGATCCAGTATGAGCCGGCCACGGCAAGGGTTGACGCCGAGCCGGTGCTGATCGTGCCCTCGTGGATCATGAAGTACTACATCCTTGATCTGACACCGGCCGATTCGCTGGTCCGCTACCTGGTGGACCAGGGCCACAGCGTTTTCATGGTTTCCTGGAAAAATCCGGACAGCCGGGACCGTGATCTGGGTCTCGACGATTACCTGGAACTCGGGGCCATGGCCGCGTTGAAGGCGGTGGGCGAGTTGCGGCCCGGCGCCGGCATTCACGCCGCGGGTTATTGCCTGGGCGGCACCTTGCTGGCCATGGCGGCTGCGGCCCTGGGCGCGCGGCCGCGCAACCCGCTGAAAACCGTGTCCCTGCTGGCCGGGCAGGTTGATTTTCACGAGCCTGGCGAGTTGGGGCTGTTCATCGACGAGAGCCAGATCGCGTTTCTGGAAGACCTGATGGCGGGACGCGGCTATCTCGACGGCCGCCAGATGGCGGGCGCCTTTGCCCTGATCAATTCCAAGGACCTGGTGTGGTCCAAACTCGTGCATGAATACCTGATGGGCGCGCAGACACCCATGACGGCGCTGCGTGCCTGGAATGCCGACGCCACGCGCATGCCGGCGCGCATGCACAGCGAGTACCTGCGCCGGCTGTACCTGCACAACGACCTGGCGGAGGGGCGTTATATGGCCGGTGGCCGCGCCATCTCGCTGGGCGACATCAAGGTGCCGCTGTTTGTGGTGGCCACCGAGCGCGACCATGTGTCGCCATGGACCTCGGTCTACAAGATTCACCGACTGGCGCGTGCGCGGGTGAGTTTTGTGCTGACCTCGGGCGGTCACAACGTCGGCATCGTCAATCCACCGTCCGGCGCCGCGGCCCACCCCCAGGCAAGTTACCGCTTCGCCACCCATGCGGAAGGCCGGGCGCCTGCGGATCCTCAGGCCTGGCTGCAAGGAACACCACCGGTTGCCGGCTCCTGGTGGCCGCGCTGGCACGCCTGGCTGCATGAACATTCAATGGGGCCGGTCCGGTCAGTACCGGTCGCCGGCCTGCCTTCTGAGGACCATTTGCCAGCGGCACCTGGCAGCTACGTTCACCAAGGTTGAGGCGCGGCTTTTTTGTCGCCCTTATAGGCCCCTGCCCATAGGCAGGGGCAGCAGGCGAAGCGCTTCAGACGCGGGCTTGCGACCCCGTGGTGGCGGGCTTGCCCGCCAAAAAGCCATTGCCCGACGTGAGCGCCGCCTGAAAACTTTCCATGGCGGATTTCAATGCACCGCCCTTTTCGCTGTCGAGCAGGTGGGTCGCGCTGGCCATCATCTCGACCTGCGACTGCAGTGCCGCTGCGGTGATCTGCTGCCAGTACTCGGTGGCACCCTGCAGGTCATAACGCAGCAGGTCGGCCGGTTCACAGTTTCCATGCAGCTTTTGCGCTGCCGCCTGGTGACGCAGCGAAGCCTCATGGGCCGTCTGATGCTGGATGGCCCGCATGGCTTCGCTGCCGCGCAACAGGGCACAGGCCGCATCGGTGGCGACGGCCAGTTGCTGGCGGCCGAGTTCGGCCAGAAAACTGGCGGGGGTGGTGCCCGTACCCGTGCTTTCGCGGGTCGGGACGGGGAGGGGTGTCTTTGCGCGCATGGAAATTCCTTTCGGGTGGGGGACGGTTGCCGGTTCAGCGCCGCATCGCCATCGGACGCTCATGCTCATGGATGGCCTGGCATGGGGTGCACAGGGCCGCGGCGGGCCGGGCCGCGAGGCGCCGCAGATCGATGGCTTCGCCGCAGTCCAGGCAATGGCCAAAGCTCCGGTCGGCCAGACGGCGGCGCGCCGCCAGCACTTCTTCGAGTTCGAGTACCGCGTGCCCGGCCTTGGCTTCATCAACCGTGGCCAGGGCCTGCTCCATGGCGACATCCTTGAAATCCATCACACGGTGTTGCCCGGGGCCGCCTGCCGCATGGGGCTGTTCGGCGCTGGCTTGCAGAAGGGCACGCAGTTCGTCTTCGCGCAGCAGCAGAATCTGGCTGAAGCGCGGCATCAGGGTGCTGTCGTATGTTTCCATGGAGAACCTTGTGCTGGCGCGACCATTCTGCGGGCCACCCGGCACCCGGGTCTTTGATCTGGAGCAACTGCGGGCGCTGCTCGGGCGCTAATCTTCCAACGTGGGGCAGGTTTGGTCCCCTGTTCCAAGGATATTCATGAGCGTACGCAATCTCGAAACCCTGTTCCACCCCGCTTCTGTGGCCCTGATAGGCGCCTCCGACCGCGAGGGCAGCCTGGGTGCCGTGGTCCTGCGCAATCTCCGGGCGGACGGGTTTCAGGGACCGGTCTGGCCGGTCAACCGCCGGCATACCCAGGTGGGCGGCGGGCCGGCCTGGATGGATGTCGCGTCGCTGCCGCAGGCGCCTGACCTGGCCATCATCTGCACGCCGGCCGAAACAGTGCCCGACCTGATCACCGCCCTGGGACGCAAGGGCACGCGCGCCGCCATTGTGCTGTCGGCCGGGCTCAAGCAGGCCACCAGCGCGGGCGGGCCCACGCTGGAGCAGGCCATGCTGGATGCGGCGCGGCCCTGGCTGTTGCGCATCCTCGGGCCCAACTGCATCGGGGCGCTGGTGCCGGGGATCGGGCTCAATGCCAGTTTTGCGCCCGGCAACGCCTTGCCCGGCAAGCTGGCCTTTGTGACGCAATCGGGCGCGCTGGCAACCGCCATGCTGGATTGGGCCAACAGCCGCGGCATCGGGTTTTCGCATTTCATCTCGCTGGGCGACAGCGCCGACGTGGACTTCGGCGACGTCATCGACTACCTGGCCAGCGATCCCGGCACAAAGGCCATCCTGATGTACATGGAGTCGGTCAAGGCCGCGCGCAAGTTCATGTCGGCGGCGCGCGCTGCTGCGCGCAACAAGCCGGTGATTGTTGTCAAGGCCGGCCGTGCGCCCGACGGTGCCCGGGCGGCCGCCTCGCACACCGGGGCGCTGGCCGGCTCCGATGTGGTGTTCGACGCCGCTGTCCGGCGTGCCGGCATGTTGCGCGTGGACACGCTGGAGGCGCTGTTCGACGCGGCTGAAACCCTGACCCATGTGAAGGGCTGGCAGGGTGAGCGGCTGGCGGTGCTGACCAACGGCGGTGGTGCGGGCGTGTTGGCCGCCGATGCACTGGCGCTGGGCGGCGGCAAGCTGGCGCTGCTGGCTGACGGGACGCTGGAAGCGCTCAACCAGTGCCTGCCGCCCACCTGGTCGCATGGCAACCCGATCGACATCGTCGGCGACGCTCCCGTCCACCGTTATGCGGACAGCCTGCGGGTCTTGCTGGCAGCGCCCGAGGTCGACGGTGTGCTGTTTATCCATGCCCCCACGGCGATTGTTCCTGCCGACCGGATTGCAGCGGCCTGCCTGCCGCTGATCCAGGCGGCAGCCAAGCCTGTGCTGACCTGCTGGCTGGGTGGTGCGGCGGTGGCGCTGGCGCGGCGGGACAGCGCCAGCGCCGGCATTGCCAGCTACAACACACCGGAACGCGCGGCGGCGGCGTGGCTGCAACTGGCGACCTATGCACGCAACCAGCAGGCGCTGCAGCAGCTTCCCGCCTCCGTGCTGGAGGACTTCACGCCGGACCGGCAACTGGCCCAATCGCTGCTCGAGGAGGCGCTGCAGGAAGGCCGCGAGTGGCTCGGTGATGCGCAGGCCCAGGCGCTGCTGCGGGCCTACGGCATCCCCACGGTGGAGACCGTCAGGACCCGCGACGTCGAGGAGGCGATCGCCACGGCCAACCGCATCGGTTACCCCGTGGCCCTGAAGATCGTGTCGCCCGAGGTCATCCACAAGTCCGACGTCGGCGGCGTGGCGCTGAACCTGGCTTCGGCCGAAGAGCTCCGGCTGGCGGCCGTGAAAATGCGCCGGCAGGTGATGCGGCTGCTGCCGCAGGCGCAGATACTCGGCTTCACCGTGCAGGCCATGGCGGAACGTCCCGGGGCGCACGAACTGATTGTCGGCATTGCCTCGGACCCCGTGTTCGGGCCGGTGATGCTGCTCGGCGAGGGTGGCGTGGCCGTCGAACTGCACAGGAACCATGTGGTGGCGTTGCCTCCGCTCAACACCCGCCTGGCGCTAGACATGCTCGCCGGCAGCCGGCTGTCGCTCCTGCTGGCGGGTTACCGTGGGCGCCCGCCCGCCGATGAGGCCGCGCTGCTGGCCACGCTGCTGAAGGTTTCGCAGATGGCCTGCGATCTGGCCTGGCTGGCCGAACTCGACATCAACCCCCTGCTGGTCGACGAACACGGCGTGCTGGCGCTCGATGCGCGGGTGCGGTTGCGCCCGGTCCCGGCGGGCGAGCGCAGCCGGCTGGCCATCCGTCCCTACCCGCAGGCGCTGGAAGAGCATGTGCAGGTCAAGGGTCAGGATGTGCTGCTGCGACCGATCCGCCCCGAGGATGGCCAGCGCCTGATGGCCTTTTATGCCGGGGCGTCGCCCGCCGACATGCGGCTGCGCTTTTTCATGACGCGGCGCGAGGTGCCGCATTCCGAACTGGCGCGCTACAGCCAGATCGACTATGACCGCGAAATGACTTTTGTCGCGATGGTGCCGCAGGCGGGCGGTGAGCCGGTCATGGTGGCCGAAGCGCGGGCCGTCTGCGACCCGGACAACCTGCAGGCGGAATTCGCGATCCAGGTGGCCACGGACTGGCAGGGGCGCGGTCTGGGGCGCCAGCTGATGGACAAGCTGATTCGCTACCTGCGTCAGAACGGCACCACCGAGGTCGTGGGGCAGTGCCTGCCGGAGAACGTGGGCATGGCGGCTCTGGCGCGCCAGATTGGGTTCGACGTGTCCATCGCGAGCGCGCAGGACACCATGGCCATGCGTCTGTCGCTGCGCTGAGAAATCTTTGACCGAGGAGAAAAAATTGTCCGCTTACCGTCAGCTTCTTGTGCCTTTCGACGGCAGCCCGACATCGGACAAGGCGCTCGATGAAGCCATCCGTCTGGCCCGGCTGACCGGCGCGCGGCTGCGGCTGCTCCATGTGGTGGACGAGCTGAGTTACGTCAACGGCTTCGAGACGGCGATGAATTACACCAATGAAATCGTGCCACTGATGCAGGCGGCGGGTGAGAAGCTGCTGGCGCTCGCCCGGCAAAAGGCCGTGGACCAGGGTGTGGACGCCGACCGCGTGCTGATGGTGGGCGGGCCGGGCCGCATCTGCGAACATGTGGCCGAACAGGCCAGGAGCGCGAAGGCGGACCTGATTGTGGTTGGTTCGCACGGGCGGCGCGGCATCGGCCGTGTCCTGCTGGGCAGCGACGCCGAGCAGATCGTGCGGACCGCGCCGGTTCCGGTGCTGGTGGTGCGCGGGGCCGCGGATGCTGCCCGCCAGTAGTGCGCTAGTTGCAGCCCTGCTGGTTGACGATGGACTGCAGGGCGTCGGTGTCGAGGATGCGCACATGGCGCTGGCGGACATCGATGACGCCGTCGTCGGCAAACTTCGAGAAGGTGCGGCTCACGGTTTCCAGCTTCATCCCGAGGTAGCTGCCGATCTCCTCGCGGGTCATGCGCAGGACCAGCTCCGACCCCGAGAACCCCCGTGCGTGCAGCCGCTGCACCAGGTTCAGCAGGAAGGCTGCCACGCGTTCTTCGGCCCGCATGCTGCCCAGCAGCAGCATCACACCGTGTTCGCGCACGATCTCGCGGCTCATGATGCGGTGCACATGGTGTTGCAGGGCATTGATCTCGCGCGAGAGCTCACTGATGCGATTGAAAGGCATGACGCAGACCTCGGCATCTTCGAGCGCGACGGCATCGCAGGTATGGCGGTCGTTGACAATGCCGTCCAGACCGATGACCTCGCCCGCCATCTGGAAGCCGGTGACCTGGTCGCGGCCGTCCCCGGAGGTGACACAGGTCTTGAAGAAGCCGGTGCGAATGGCAAACAGCGATTCGAAAGGCTCGCCGTTGCGAAACAGGGTGGCGCCGCGTTTGACCTTCCGGCGAACGGCCACGACCTCGTCGATGCGTGCGAGCTCTTGCGGGCTCAGGCCCACCGGCATGCACAGCTCGCGAAGGTTGCAGTTCGAGCACGCCACCTTGATAGTTTTTTCATCGACAAACGGTCCTTCCTGGACAGTCGCTAGCAGATCCGCGGTGGTCGTACGGACGGGGATTTCCTTCATGGGAGAGCCTTTTTATGATCTTGATCAAATTGTCCGGGTCCACGACCCGGCGCCTTTGATCCATGTCAAGCGCTCGGGAGGGCGGACGCGGCACAGTCGGTTATCTCCACGAGAAACATGTCATGACCAATGTATCGCCCGAACTGCTCCAGCGATTCGACGTTCCGGGGCCGCGGTATACATCCTACCCAACGGCCGATCGTTTCGTAGAAGCCTTCACTGAAACTGACTATGGCCAGGCCTTGGCCCAGCGCCGCACGGGCCCGGCCGGCTTGACCATGCCGCTGTCGCTGTATGTCCATATTCCGTTCTGTGAATCGCTTTGTTATTACTGCGCCTGCAACAAGATCATCACCAAGCACCACAACCGTGCCGTCAGCTACCTGCGCTACCTGAGCCGCGAGATCGACCTGCACACGGCCCAGCTCGGCCGGGGCCAGACGGTCACGCAATTGCATCTGGGCGGAGGCTCGCCGACCTTCCTGTCCGACGATGAGTTGAGAGAGCTCATGGCCATGCTGCGGCGCAGCTTCACGATGGTGCCCGGCGGCGAATACTCCATCGAGATCGATCCGCGCACGGTGGATGGTTCACGCCTGCGCGCCCTGGCCGACATGGGTTTCAACCGTCTGAGTTTTGGCGTGCAGGATTTCGATCCCGATGTCCAGAAGGCCGTGCACCGCATCCAGCCGTTTGAGCAGGTCAGCGAACTGATGGTCCAGGCGCGCGAAGTGGGGTTCGACTCCATCAATGTCGACCTGATCTACGGCCTGCCGCGCCAGACGCCCGAGTCCTTTGCGCGCACGCTGGCCCAGGTGGCGCAGTTGAAGCCCGACCGCATTGCGCTGTATGCCTATGCGCACCTGCCCGAGCGTTTCAAGCCGCAACGGCGCATTGCCTCCGCGGACTTGCCCGGCGCTGCGGCCAAGGTGGCCATGCTGTCACAGTCACTCGCTGCCTTCATGGCTTCGGGCTACGTCTACATCGGCATGGACCACTTTGCCCTGCCCAACGACGCGCTGGCCGTGGCCAAGCGCCAGGGCCGGCTGCATCGCAACTTCCAGGGCTACAGCACCCAGCCCGACTGCGATCTCATCGGCCTGGGCGTCTCGGCCATCGGACGCATCGGTGCGACCTACAGCCAGAACGCCAAGACGATGGAAGAGTATTGCGACCATCTCGACCAGGGCCGCCTGCCGGTGGTGCGCGGGCTGGCGCTCAGTCGCGACGACCTGGCGCGCCGCGCCGTGATCATGGCGCTGATGTGCCAGGGCCAGGTGATCTTCGAGTCGATCGAGCTGGCCTGGCTGCTAGACTTCCGCAGCTATTTTGCGGCCGAGCTGGAACAGCTGCGCAGTCTGGCCGATGAGGGGCTGGTGCTGCTCGACGAATCGGGCATCCAGGTCACGGCGCAGGGCTGGTTCTTCGTGCGTGCGGTGGCCATGGTGTTCGACCGCTACCTGCAGGCCGACCGCAACCGCGCCAGGTTTTCGCGCATCATCTAAGAGGCTGAGAGTCTTTTGTTCATACCCGCTTGTCACGCCAAAACGCACCCACTCGTCGTTGCAAATGCGCGCCATAGCCCGAGCTATGGCTGTGCTTTGCGCCTCGATTGGGCACGCTTTGACGCGCCACTCGGGCACGACCAAAAAACTCTCAGCCTCTGAGCGGGTTTCCGCGATGTCCACCACACTGGCCGTGACAGCCCTGATGATGGGGCTGGCCGGCGGCCCGCATTGCGCTGCGATGTGCGGCGCTGCCTGTGCGGGCATTTCGCGCCTGGGTCCGCGCCAGGGTTCCGGCTCGTCGTCGCGTTCGCTCTGGAGCTTTCAGGCCGGGCGTCTGGCGGGTTATTCGCTGGCCGGCGCCGCTGCCGCGCTGGCCGTGCAGAGCCTGGCCTGGCTGACCACGAATACCGCGGCGCTGCGTCCGGTCTGGACGCTGTTTCACCTGGCTGTGCTGCTCTGGGGGTTGATGCTGTTGTCCCAGGCGCGCCAGCCCGCATGGGTCAGCGACGCCGGCCGCACCGTCTGGTCACGCATCCGGCCACTGGCCGCGGCGCGTGGCGGCATCTTCGCCACCGGTGCGTTGTGGGCCTTCATGCCCTGCGGCCTGCTCTATTCGGCGCTGCTGGTCGCTTCGCTCAGCGGCGGGCCGCTGGAGGGCGCGCTGTCGATGGCGCTGTTCGCTGCCGGCAGCAGCGTGTCGCTGATGCTCGTGCCGCTGCTGTACGACAAGCTGCAGGGCCGCGGCAACAAGCTCAAGCAGGACTGGGGCACACGCGCGGCGGGTGGCTTGCTGATCGTCGCGGCGGCCTGGGCGCTCTGGGCGGATGCCTTTCACCGCTTTGCCGAGTGGTGCGGTATCGGAATTGCCTGACCTGGGGTTCCGGTCGATGGTCAACGCGCGACGGTGGCGCGGATGGCGATGAAAATGGTGTGGAGTGCCGGTTGAAGCAGGCCCATGCAGGGTAGACTGCAAATTCCGCTGCAACAAGGAACGCCCGTCATGGACGCCATCTCATCTAATGACCTGAACGACATGGGGCGCTATCTGCAGTTCATGGTGAAGTCCGATGCTTCGGATCTTTTTGTCACCGTGGGTGCCCCACCATCTGTCAAGGTACATGGGGTGATCCGCCCCATGAATCTGCCCGCCTTGACGTCTGACGATGCGAAGTCGCTGGCCTATTCGGTCATGCGCGAGTCCCAGATGCGTGAGTTCGAATCATCGCTGGAGTGCGACCTGGCCACAACCATCGACGGCTTGGGGCGCTTTCGCTTCAACATTTTCATGCAGCGCGGCGAGGTGGCGATGGTCGTGCGCTACATCACCTCGACTGTCGCATCGATAGATGAACTCAAGTTGCCGCCTGCTCTCAAGGGCCTGGCCATTCTCAAGCGGGGCCTGGTATTGGTCGTGGGTGCCGCCGGTTCAGGCAAGTCCACCACGCTGGCCGCCATGCTCGACTACCGCAACGGCACGGTGCCGGGACATATCCTGACCATTGAGGATCCGATCGAGTTTGTGCACCACCACAAGCAGTCGCTGGTCGACCAGCGTGAGGTGGGCCTGGACACGCATTCATTTGAGGATGCGCTTCGCCATGCGATGCGCGAAGCGCCGGATGTGATCATGATCGGCGAAATTCGCGATCGCCTCACCATGCAGCATGCGATGGCCTATGCCGAGACGGGGCACCTGTGTGTGTCCACGCTGCACGCGAACAACGCCAACCAGGCCATCGAACGCGTGCTCAACCTGTTTCCGGAAGAGTCTCGCCGCCAGGCGCTGATGGATTTGTCGCTCAACCTCAAGGGCGTGGTGGCGCAGCGCCTGATCAAGGGTAGCAGCGGCAAGCTGGTACCAGCCGTGGAGGTGATGCTGCAGTCTCCCTACATCTCGGATCTGATTCTCAAGGGCCAGGCGGATCAGATCAAGCCGGCCATGGCCAAGAGCAACGAATTGGGCATGCAGACTTTCGACCAGTCCCTGTACAACCTCTACACCGCCGGAGACATCTCTCTGGAGCAGGCCATCGAGAACGCAGACTCGAAAACCGACTTGTCCCTGAGGGTGAGGCTGACCTCCGGCAGGGCTCCGGACGCGTCGGGCATGGAGATCAAGTCGTGAGGCGGGGGGCGCGAAGATGAGCGAATCGACGGATTCATCCACGCCGCAATGGGACGGTGAACCACACGAGCTGGCTCCTGCCATGCTGGCAATGGCAGCCGGCTTGCCTGCGATACCGCCGCCGGTCACCACCATCCCGCAGTTGCTTGTGGCCCTGGAATATCTGCGTACCCGCCCCAGCCAATCGGTCGAGAGCATCATCCTTGACTTGGGCTACCTGTCGAAAGAGGCGCTTGCATCCTACTTGCATAAGGCAGGGTCTTCCGGGTCTTCAGGTTATTTGTTGGGGAATCTCCTCGAGAAGGGGTTGATCACGCTGGATGCATCGCACCGGATACTGTCGAGGTTGGCCGGTCTGCCGGAGGTGGACCTGAGCCATTTCGAGATCCGGACGGACGCTGATGAATTGAACGTGAGTGACGCGCGTCGCTACCATGTGTGTCCCCTCGGGGCGACGCCCGACAGCTTTTTTGTGGCTTCGTTTACACCGACCCAACAGGAACTCGCGCTACTGCTTTCGTCCCTTCTCAATCGGCATGTGCAACTGGTGTGGGCGTCGGCTCAGGCCATCGATGAAAGGCTCGTGAATCTTGTGCCGGGTCGGCGGAATCCAGTGCCCGCTAACGGACCGGCAGCAAAAGGAGCGGCGCCGAATGCGCGCGTCACCGGGTTGCCGGAGGCAGCAGACACCGGGACGGAAAATGAGAATATCGACCTGTTGCTGGCCAAGGCGATTGCCGAGGCGGATTCCCATCCGGCGGGTGCGCAGCTCCTCGATATTGTCGAGTCGTCCAGCTTCGTGATGTTGGTCAAGCGCATGATTCAGGATGCCCAAAAGCTCAATGCCTCTGACATCCACATCGAAACCAACCCGGGCCAGATGGTGACCCGTGTTCGCTTTCGCCGCGATGGGGACCTGGAACCCTACCTGAAGTTGCCGGCTTCGCTGCGCGCTGCGCTGGTGTCGCGCATCAAGGTGATGTCGAAACTCGACATTTCCGAGCGCCGCCGGCCGCAGGACGGGAAAATCAACTTTGCTGATTTTGGCGGCAGTAAGCTCGAGCTGCGGGTTGCGGTGCTGCCTACCCATGATGGTCTGGAAGATGTGGTGATGCGCCTGCTGGCGTCGAGTAAACCGATCCCGTTGGAGAAACTGGGTCTCCAACCTCGCGATGAAAAAAAGGTGTTGGCCATGTCGGCCCACTCCTTCGGCCTGATCCTTGCCGTCGGTCCCACCGGATCTGGCAAGACCACGACCTTGCACTCGATGCTGAAAGAGATCAACACAGACCAGCGCAAGATATGGACCGCCGAAGACCCCATCGAGATCACGCAGGACGGCCTGCGCCAGGTCCAGGTCAATCCAAAGATTGGCGTGACCTTTGCCGCTGCCATGCGTGGCTTCCTGCGGGCCGACCCGGACATCATCATGATCGGCGAAATTCGTGATGCCGAGACTGCCAAGATCGTGATCGAAGCATCGTTGACGGGGCATCTGGTTCTCTCTACCCTGCATACCAACAACGCCTCGGAGAGCGTGGTTCGCCTGCTGGACCTGGGCATGGACCCGATGAACTTTGCCGACTCGCTGTTGGGCATCGTGGCCCAACGCCTGATTCGGGCGCTGTGCCCAAAATGTGCCGCACCCAAGACACTTCCCCGCGAAACGTTTGACGAGCTGGTGACGGAGTACATCGACGGCACGCCCATGGATGCCGAGGAGGGTCGCCGCCGGCTGGTGGACGCCGCCGGCGTCAGCAAGTCCGACGAGATCGTGGTCAGGACGGCGGTAGGCTGCCCACAGTGCGGAGGCAAGGGCTACAAGGGTCGCATGGGGATCTACGAGGTGCTGGAGAATAATCCGACCTTGCGCGGCCTGATCCAGCATCAGGCTCGTCCGTCTGAGGTGTTCGAGACCGCCATCCGGATGGGCATGCGCAGTCTGCGGCATGACGCGCTGGAGAAGATGGTGCAGGGGAAGATCGACCTGCCACAGGCCCGTGCCGCCTACGGTTGAATCAATCAGTATGGAACGGGCGTGAAACTCGACGTTTCCTGTACGGTGCGCGCATTCGCCAGCTGGCATGGCCACGCGCCGGGATTTTTGCACCCGGTGCGCTGTGCAGACCTTGTACACCGCGTTGCGTTATGGTTCGGTCTGGCGCAGGGCCCATCGCTCCCCCGGCGATAGCGTTAACAGGCCATGAGCCCATCAACGGAGAGTGACCGTCTCGAGGTAGAACGGCATGTGAACCTTCCAGTGCAGCTCGCGTTCGATGTGCTGGCGCATGGCGTCCGCAGCAGCGGGTTCACCGTGCGTGATGAAGGTCTGTCGCGGCGGCGCCTTGAACCCCTTGAGCCAGCTCACAATTTCGGCGGCATCCGCATGGGCCGACAGGTCGTCCAGCATGGCAACCTCGGCCCGGACGGGCACGTCCTCGCCGAATATTCGCACCGTCGGCGCGCCCCCTGCGATCGAGGCACCGCGCGTGCCGCCGGCCTGAAAGCCGGCAAACAAAATGGTGTTGCGTTTGTCGGGCGCAAAGGCCTTGAGGTGGTGTACCACGCGCCCGCCCGTGGCCATGCCACTGGCGGCGACGATCACCATCGGGCCATGGCGCGCATTGAGCAGCCGCGATTCTTCCGGCGTTTGCACGATATGCGCGGCGTGCGCCAGCGCATCACATTCGGCGGCCGTCAGCCGCAGTTCCGATTTGTGTTTCAGGTACACCTGCATGGCGCTGGCCGCCATGGGGCTGTTGAGGTACACCGGAATGTTGTGGATCACGCCCTGGGCCTTGAGCAGCTGGATGCAGTGCAGCAGGCTCTGGGCCCGGCCCACGGCGAAGGCCGGGATCACCACCACGCCGCCGCGGGCGGCGGTGCGGTTGATCACCTTGCCCAGTTCCAGCAGCGGGTCCGAATTTTTGTGCGGGCGGTCGCCATAGGTGGATTCCACCACCAGGTAGTCGGCCCCATCCATCTGCACGGGGGGCTTGAGCACCAGATCGTGGGGCCGGCCGATGTCTCCGGAAAACAGGATGGAGCGAGAGCCGTCATCCAGCCAGACAAACGACGAGCCGGCCATGTGGCCCGAGGGCGTCATGCGCGCGTGCAGGCCTGGTGCGGGCTGCCAGTCCGTGCCATAGGGCACGGGATGAAACAGCTTGAGGCACTGCAGCGCGTCGTCGCGTGTGTACAGCGGCAGCGCCTCCTTGTGTTTGGACAGCTTGTGGCGGTTGGTGTACTCGGCTTCTTCCTCCTGCAGGTGGCCTGAATCGGGAAGCAGGATCCGGCACAGGTCGTAGGTGGCGGGTGTGCAGAACACCTTGCCGCGAAACCCCTGGCGCGCCAGCAGGGGCAGGTAGCCGCTGTGGTCAATGTGGGCGTGCGTCAGGATCACGGCGTCGATCGAGGCCGGTTTCACCGGTGGCGGTGCCCAGTTGCGCAGGCGCAGCAGCTTGTAGCCCTGGAACAGGCCGCAATCGACCAGCACTCTGGACTTGTCGTGCTGAATCAGGTATTTGGACCCGGTGACGGTGTCGGTCGCGCCAAGGAATTGAAGTTTCATGGCTTCAGTCTAGAAAGGGCGGTGGGGCGGCCCCTTGCGGTGGATCAACAGGGGTGGACGTGACTAACGACAGGCTCTTCTTTCTTCTACCGCGCCAGGGCCGTCCGCGCGGCCGCCAGGTCCCAGCCGGCCCAGCCGCAGCTCTTGAAAAGCACCGGCCCTGCCGGCCTCGGCGTGTCGTGGGCCAGCACGTCCGCGAGTGTTGCAAAGCGGCTCACATCCAGACCGGCCTGCAGCAGATCGCCTGCTTCATGGCTTGCATCGGCGGTGTCCACAAACACCGCGCCCTGCTGTGCAAAGTGACGGCACAGGTCGGGGCCAAGCTCCACCATCCGCGGCGTGAAGGCGCCTACCGCGCTGATGAACGCATCCCGGCGCGGCAGGTTGTCGAGCACCACGCCATGGGCCGGCGTGCAGGTGACCGCCAGCGGGCAGTCGGCCAGCGCGGCGTTGGCGTCCTGCACCACACGGGCCTGCAGGCCCAGCGCGTGCGCATGCTGCACCAGCGCCTGCGCACTGGCCGCGCTGCGCGAGGCGATCACGACTTCACTGACCTGCAGGACTTCGGCAAAGGCGTCGAGGTGGGCCTTGCCCTGCACCCCCGCGCCCACAATCAGCAGCGGCCCGCGGGTGTTGGGAGCCAGCCGCTGTGCCGCCAGCAAGGAGACGGCCGCGGTACGCCGCGCCGTGACCGTCGGGCCGTCCAGCACCAGCCGGCGTTCGCCGCTGGCAATGTCAAACACCACCACATCGCCCTGGATGGTGGCGCGTGGTGTGCCGGCGTTGGCCGGCGTGAAGGTGATCAGTTTGGTCATGGCCACCCGGCCGTCCGAGGCCGGCATCACAAACAGGCTGCCGCCGCCGGCCAGGGGCAGCACCTGCCGCTGCGGAACCTGCACCGAGGCATCACCCAACTGGCGCACGATCTCTTCCAGCAGGGCGGGGTAGGGCAGGCGTGCCGCGGTCTGCGCGGCGCTCAGCAGCATGGGAGAATCGGTCATGGCTGGATGGTAATTCCATTCCCAGATCCTCCGTGCACTTTGTCGGCTTCGCTAGCCGTACGCCCGTACTGTCGTCGCTTCGCCTTCGCGTTCACGAATGATCAGGAAATGGAATAAGCCAGCCTGCACATACCCTGCCCGTGGCGTCGGCACAGGGCCGGTCAGGGCGTGTTTGCGGGAAGCGGTTTTATCCTACATCGGCACGGGAAATGCCCCGCGTTGAATGTCCAGGGCGCGTTCATAACATCGAAACAGTCGCAACGAGGAGTTTGTTTCATGTTTTCCACCCATCTGCCCCAAGTCAATGCCATCCCCCGTGAATACCTCTATCTGGGTGGCGGGGCGGTGCTGATTGTCAGCCTGCTGGCGGCCATCGCCATGGTGGCCGGTGGTGAAGTCAAAAAGGCCAAGGCGCGTGACTCCATGCTGGCCTCCCAGCAGACCGCTGTGGCTTATTGTGTGGAAACCCTGCGCGGTGCGGCCCTCAGCAGTTGCGTGCGCCATGCCCGCGCCGACGGGTACAACGATGGCGCAAAGGCCACGCTGGCTGGCAATGATCCGACGGGTGCTGTGATGGCCAGCGGCCAGGCCAGGGCCCCCGTGGACAACATGGGCATGATGCCGGTTTCCTTCAGCGCCGTCCGTTAACGCCGGCTTTTGCACCGGTTTCCGGCGGGCACCCGTCTGCGGTGCTGAGGATTTTCAGGAAGGGCGCCGGCAGCGGTTAGCATTCCTTCCATGAAGTTATCCCGCCTGTTTCAGCCTCGCAATCCCCTGTTCTGGATGGCCATGGCGCTCAATGCCCTGTCGGCCGCGCTGGCCTGGATTGTCCACAACCGGGTGCTCGACACCTGGGCGACCCTGATCGTTGGCGGTTTCGCCCTCAGCAACGCGCTGATCGGCAGCTGGCTGGTCTGGCGGCTGCTGCGGGGCGAGCCAGCTCCCAAAAAAATCAACTGATCGCTCCCGCGCCGTGCGATATGTCGCGCTGCGTGGTCAGTGCCGCGCGCAGGGCCACCCGCAGCCCGCGCACCACGTCCTCCTGCGCCATGTGGGGCTGGCCCTGGCCGGGCAGGAAAGGCACATGAACAAAGCCGCCGCGCGTGCGTTTGAAGCCGCGCCGCGTGGCCAGCATGTGCATGAGTCCGTAAAACACATGGTTGCAGACAAAGGTGCCGGCGGTCTGCGAAACCTCGGCGGCAAGGCCTTCTTTGTGCAGCGCCTGCAGCATGGCCTTGATGGGCAGCGTGCTGAAATACGCCGCCGGCCCGTCAGCGATAACGGGCGTGTCCACCGGCTGCGCGGCGGCATTGTCGGCAATGCGCGCGTCGTTCACATTGATGGCCACCCGCTCCAGCGAGAGGGCGGCGCGCCCGCCGGCCTGGCCGACACAAATGACCAGCGCCGGCTTGTGCGTGCGTAGCAGCCGCCCAAGTTCGGCCAGGGAGGCTTCAAACACGGTCGGCAACAGGGCTGCCACCACCTGATGGCCGGCGATGCGCCGGCCGTGCAGCGCCTGGACCGCCAACCAGCTCGGGTTCAGGGCATCGCCGCCGAACGCGTCAAAACCGGTCAGGAGGATGGGCGGCAGGGGTGGGGCGGTCGGCGGGCGTGGCATGCCGCCATTGTGCGGCAGGCCGGGCCACATGGCTTCCCGGCATCGATCGCCCCGGCGGCGCTGGCGCAGGGCGCCTATTTCCTGATCAGTGCGCCGGTTTCCCGGTCGAAACGGACCTGGCGCACCTGCCCGTTCTGGCCGGGAAAGCCGTCCAGCGCTGCGCGCACCAGATACGGCATGACCGCAGGCAGGGCGGCGTTGCCTTCATACACCACGCGGGATTCGAACACGGCGCGTGGTTGCCCCGGCGGGCCGCTGCGGGTATCGAGCAGGCGCAGGTTGAGCTGGCTGAACTGCACGGTGTAGGGCACGACCCGGTCGCCCACATAGGTCGGACCGAACCGGCTGGGCGCCCAGAAGCCCGGAAAATACTGGCCGGCGGCATTGCGGCGCGGCGGGTAAAACACCAGGGGGTCTTCATACACGGGCTGCAGATAGGTTCTTTGCTGGGTCTGGCTGACCGTGCTCAGTTCGGCCAGCAGGCGCGCCTGCTCGCCCGCGGCGGCAGGCCGCAGCCCCAGTTTTTCCAGTTCAAGCTGCGCATACCGTTCATAGGTGGCCTGTTCCAACTCCTGGGGTGCGCCCCAGCGGTTGGGCGGCGGCTTGATGAAGCTGAAGCTGCTGCCGGCGGCGTCGGCGGGCCACTGGTTGAAGCTGGTGACCTGGGTCACCAGCGGGCCGGCGCAGGCGGTCAGCAATAAGGCTGACAGCAGAACGGGAAAAATGCGCGCGCGTTCAAGAAAGTTGTTCATGTTCAATGGGATGCTGCAACATACAAAATGTTCCGTCTCTGGATTCAAAGCTCAAGTAAAGTCATTTGCACAGTTTGCATCGCATCCGCGGCGCTGACACCAACGAAAGTCAATCATGAAGTGGGAAGGCAACCGCGAGTCGGACAACGTCGAAGACCGCCGCAGTGGAGGCGGTGGGGGCGGGCTGCTCGGTGGCCGGAGCATCGGCATTGGCACGATTGTCGTGGCACTGGTGGGTGGCTGGATCTTTGGCATCAACCCGCTGACCATTCTGAGCATGCTCAGCGGCGGCACGCCCACCGCACAGGTGCAGCAGCAGGGGCCGGCGCAGCGTCCGCCGGCGGACGACCGCATGGCCAGTTTTGTGTCCACCGTGCTGGCCGACACCGAAGACGTCTGGAAAGTCGTGTTCAGCCAGGGCGGCAGCACCTACCAGGAGCCGCGGCTGGTGCTGTTTCGCGGTGCCACCGCCACGGCCTGCGGCCAGGGGCAGGCGGCCATGGGGCCTTTTTATTGTCCGGCCGACCAGAAGGTCTACATCGACCTCGGGTTTTATGAAACCCTGCAGAAAAAACTGGGCGCGCCCGGCGACTTTGCCCAGGCCTATGTGATTGCCCACGAGGTCGGCCACCATGTGCAGAACCAGCTGGGCATCACCGGCAAGATGGACCAGATGCGGGGCCGTGTCAGCAAGGCCGAATACAACGCCATGAGCGTGCGGCTGGAGTTGCAGGCCGACTGCTTTGCCGGCTTGTGGGCGCACCACGCGCAGCGCGCCCGTGCCATCCTGGAGCAGGGCGACGTCGAGGAGGCCATGAATGCCGCCGCGAAAATCGGCGACGATGCGCTGCAGCGCGGCGGTGGCGGTGCCATCGTGCCCGAGAGTTTTACCCACGGCAGCAGTGCCCAGCGTGCGCGCTGGTTCAACAACGGCTTGCAGCAGGGCAGTGTCAAGGCCTGCGACACCTTCTCCGCCAGGAATTTATAGAAAACAAGGCTCCAGCCCATGCCCTGTCAGCGGAGGATGCTATTAAATTAATAGCATTTGGGCGACGGAAAACCGGTCATCCGCAGGCCCGACCGGGCGGCGGGCCGGCCAAAATGCCTTTATCGCCCAAAGTGCGACAATAGCAGGCTAAATGACATCATCTTTTTCGAACCTTTCGCTGGCAGAACCGCTGGCCCGCGCCGTAGCCGAAATGGGCTACGAAACCATGACCCCCATCCAGGAGCAGGCCATTCCGGTCGTTCTCCAGGGCAGGGACGTGATGGGCGCCGCCCAGACCGGCACCGGCAAAACCGCCGCTTTCGCGCTCCCGCTACTGCAACGCATGATGAAGCACGAGAACGCGTCGACTTCGCCGGCGCGCCATCCGGTGCGTGCCCTGGTGCTGCTGCCCACGCGCGAACTGGCGGTGCAGGTCGCCGAGCAGGTGAAGTTCTACGCCAAGTACACCAATCTCAACAGCGCGGTGGTGTTCGGGGGCATGGACATGAAGCCGCAAACCGCTGAGCTGAAAAAAGGCGTCGAGGTGCTGGTCGCCACACCGGGCCGCCTGCTCGACCACATCGAAGCCAAGAACACCGTGCTCAACCAGGTCGAATACGTGGTGCTCGACGAGGCCGACCGCATGTTGGACATCGGCTTTCTGCCGGACCTGCAGCGCATCCTGAGCTACCTGCCCAAGCAGCGCATCACCCTGCTGTTTTCGGCCACGTTCTCGCCCGAGATCAAGCGCCTGGCATCCAGCTTCCTGCAGGACCCTATCACGATCGAGGTGGCGCGTTCCAACGCCACCGCGTCCACGGTGGAGCAGCATTTCTACGCCGTCAGCGCCGACGACAAGCGCCGCGCGCTGCACCAGGTGCTCAAAACCCGTGGCATCAAGCAGGCCTTTGTGTTTGTCAACAGCAAGCTCGGCTGCGCTCGCCTGGCCCGCTCGCTGGAGCGCGAGGGCCTGAAAACCACCGCCCTGCACGGCGACAAAAGCCAGGACGAGCGCCTGAAAGCGCTCGAGGCCTTCAAAAGCGGCGAAGTCGACCTGCTGGTGTGTACCGATGTGGCCGCGCGCGGCCTGGACATCAAGGACGTGCCGGCGGTGTTCAACTTCGACGTGCCTTTCAACGCGGAAGACTATGTGCACCGCATCGGCCGCACCGGCCGCGCCGGCGCGTCGGGCCTGGCAGTGAGTTTTGCGGCTGCGAGCGACCAGCGTCTGGTCACCGACATCGAAAAACTCATCAAGACCAAGATCGAGCTCGAACCCATGGAGTTCGATGAAGACCAGCCGCGCATCAAGGAGCAGGGCCGCATCAACGACGGCCGGCGCATGTACCGCGACAGCGGCGACCAGCCCGTGCGCGAGGCGCCCGAGGCCCAGCGCGACAGGCCGGAGCGCCGCGAACGCCGCGAGCCCGCGCCGCAACGCCAGTCGGCCTCGCGCGACCCCTTCTTCGACAAGCCTTACGAATCCAGCCTGCCGGCCGAAGCGCAGCCGGCCTGGGAAGCGGCCGGCAAGGGCGGCGCCGCACGCGGCGTGTCGGCCAACATCAAGCCGAAGAAAAAAGTCGCTGCGCTGTTCAAGACAGGTAGCTGAGGCGGCGGGCCCGCTGGCTGTCGGGACCGGGGCCTACTGTTTCCCGCGCAGGCGTCTGATGGTTGGGCCACGCGAGCCGCGCCAAGCTGGGGCCATGATGCCCTCGATCGCTGGCCTGCGCCGCGCCTACCAACGTTCCTCCTTTCCCACCCTGTTGCGTCCGGTGCGCCGTGCCGTCGACCTGTGGATGAATGCGGACGGCCTGCGCATGAGTGCCGCCATGTCCTTCTACGGCATTCTCAGCCTCGCGCCCCTGCTGGTGCTGCTGGTGGCCGTACTGGGCTGGTGGCTGGACCGCAGCTACATCGAAAGCAGCCTGATCCGGGAGATTGGCGGCGTGATCGGCGAGCAGGGCGCGCAGATGATCAAGCAGGCGCTGGCCAGCGCACAGGAGCCGTCGGAGGGGCTGCTGGCCTCGGGCATCGCCTTTGTGTTGCTGCTGTCGGGTGCCACCGGCGTGTTTGCCGAACTGCAGGACGCCTTCGAACGGCTCTGGCGCCAGGACACCGGCGTGCCGCCGCAGCAGAAGTGGTGGTACGGCGCGTCGCTGCGTGTGCGCGGCATTGCCTACATCCTGGCCTTCGGTTTTCTGCTCCTGGTGTCGCTGGCGATCTCGGCCATCCTGAGTTTCCTGACCACCTGGGCTGGCGTCTACATGCCGCTCGAAAGTGTTGCGGTGGCGATCAACGAGCTGGTCTCCATGGGGTTTTCCGCGGGACTGTTCGTCGCGCTGATGCGCATGAGCGCCGGGCCCAAACCTGCGCTGCGTTACCTGGTGATGGGCGGCATCGCCGGCGGCATTTTGTTTGCGCTGGGCAAGTACCTGATGGCGATTTACCTGTCGACCGCGGCCGTGGTGTCGGCCTACGGCGCGGCCGGCTCGCTGGTGGTGCTGCTGATGTGGATCTACTTCTCGTCGGCGGTGCTGCTGCTTTCGGCCAGTGTGGCGCGCGCCCTGTCCGACGAGGCGGAACTCAGGAAGGCCGCCCCGGCCCCTGCGTGAGCGGTTGGCAGGCTGTTGAGATGCTATCTTATTGATAGCTGTTGGCGCAGGTACCTGTTGGGCTGGAGGCCCGAAATCCTTGGAAACCCTTGGATGTCCGGCTGCGTTCAGTCCGGTGCCTGGACCTGCGGACAGGGCACACGGACCAACTCGAACTGACCGGGCCTGCTGCCCAGCCGCGCCGCGCTCAGGCAGCCGCCCCAGACACAGCCGGTGTCCAGCGGCAGGGTATTGGCCAGCAGGCCGGCCCCGCTGGCCACGGTGTCGGCGCCCAGCGTGGACCAGTGGCCGAAGGCGACCGGCAGACCGGCGGTTTTTCGGCCGGGCACTTCAAACCACGGCAGGTAACCGGGGGGTGCCGCCTGCGTGCTGCCGGTGGTGGCAAATTCCATGGCGCCGTCGGCGGTGCAAAAACGCATGCGTGTCAGCGCATTGACAATCACGCGCAGCCGCTCGGCACCGGTCAGCGTGTCCTGCCACTGGTTCGGCGTGTTGCCGTACATCGCTTTCAAGAAGCCGGTCAGGTCGGGGCCGCGCAACGCCTGCTCGACCTCGCCGGCCAGCGCCATGGTTTGTGCGGCGCTCCACTGCGGCAGCACGCCGGCGTGCACCATGAGCCAGCCGTGTTCCAGCATGGCCATGCGGCGGTGCCGCAGCCAGTCGAGCAGGGCGTCGCAGTCGGGCGCGTCCAGCACCTGCTGCACGGTGTCGCTGCGGTGTGGTTTGCGCAGCCCGTGGCGGATGCCGAGCAGGTTCAGGTCATGGTTGCCCAGCAGGCACTGCGCCGCGTCGCCCAGGCCGGACAGGCTGCGCAGCACGCCCAGCGAGTCCGGGCCGCGGTTGACCAGGTCGCCCAGGATGTAAAGGGTGTCGCGGCTGGGGGAAAAATCCACGCTGTGCAGCAGGCGCTGCAGCGGCTCGTTGCAACCCTGCAGGTCGCCAATCAAGTAAAGTGCCATGTGTTCATTCTGCCTTCGGATCCATGGATTTCATCCTCATCGCCTTTTTGACCCTGCTTAACGGCGTTTTTGCCATGTCCGAGATGGCGCTGTCGGCAAGCCGCAAGGCCAGGCTCACCGCCCTTGCAGAGTCGGGTGACAAGGGCGCGCAGGGGGCGCTGTCGCTGCTCGATAACCCGACGCAGTTTCTCTCGTCGGTGCAGGTCGGCATCACCTCCATCGGCATGCTCAACGGCATCATCGGCGAGGCGGCCTTCAGCAACGGGCTCTCGGCGTGGATACAGACTTTTGGCGCCTCGCCCCGTGCGGCCGACATCACGGCCACGGCACTGGTGGTGACCATCATCACCTACATCACGATTGTGTTTGGCGAACTGGTGCCCAAGCGCATCGGCCAGCTGTACCCCGAGACGGTGGCGCGCCTGGTGTCGCGTCCGATGATGTGGGTGGCCACCGGCGCCAAGCCTTTTGTGCGGCTGCTGTCCTTCAGCACCCACAGCGTGCTCAAGCTGCTGCGTGTCGACACCGCCGGCGACCGCACCGTGACCGACGAGGAGATCGCCGCCAGCCTGGAAGAGGGCGTGGACGCCGGGCTGATCGAGGAGCACGAGCACCAGATGGTGCAGAACGTCTTTCTGCTCGACGACCGGCTGCTCACCTCGCTGATGCTGCCGCGCTCGGACATCGAGTGGCTGGACGCCAGCGACACCGTGGCGCAGGCCATCGTCAAGGCCGGCGCGACCGGGCACTCGTGGTACCCGGTGTGCCGCGGCAGCCTCGACGACGTCGTGGGTGTGGTCAACGTGGCCAAACTGCTGGCCCTGCGCGGCCAGATCCAGCCCGTCGGCGAGGAGACCGGCACCGGCACCACACCGACGCTGGCCGACCGCATTGACACCTACGCGATCCCGGCCATGTTTGTGCCCGAAACGCTGACCGGCATGGAGCTGCTCGAGCAGTTTCGCACCCAGTCCACCCGCATCGTGTTTGTGGTTGACGAATACGGCGTGGTGCAGGGCCTGATGACCCCGATGGACATGCTGGAGGCCATCACCGGCGAGCTGCAGCCCGGTGCGCAGGTGGACGCCTGGGCCACGCGCCGCGCCGACGGCAGCTGGCTGATCGACGGCGTGATGCCGGTGTCAGAACTCAAGGCCCGGCTCGACATCCGGGAGCTGCCCGACGAGGACAGGGGCCGCTACAACACCGTGGCCGGCCTGCTGCAAAGCGTGTCGGGCCGCCTGCTGGGCACCGGCGATGTGGTTGACGCCGCGGGCTGGCGTTTTGAGGTGCTGGACCTGGACGGCAAACGCATCGACAAGGTGCTGGTCAGCCGGATTGCCGGGCAGCCGGAACAGCCGGCCTGAAAGGGTCAGCCTGAAAGAGCCATCGGTCAACAGGCGGCTCCAATAGTATTTTCGACCTCAAGACCAGACCAGACCAGACTGGACGGTCGTAGACAGCTATTGATTCAATAGCAAATCAGTTTGCGGCGGGCTCAGGGCCGGCTGGCCGGCCGCACCGCTGGCGCCACCGTGATCAGCACCTCGTTGCCGCCAAAGTTGCTGCCCTGCATCTGCACCGTGGCCACACGTTCGGCCTTGGTGAAGGTCAGCAGGCTGAGTTTGGAAAACGAGCTCGAGGTCAGCGTCCAGCCGGCGGCGGGCAGGTTGTCGCGGAACCAGGCAAACGCCGGTTGCGCCTCGCCCGGCACGGTCAGGCTCAGCCGCCCCATCCAGGTATTGCCCGAACCCATGACCAGGCTGTCCTGCTGCTTGATGACCGCGCCCTGCGGCAACGGCACGTCGCCCGCCAGCTGTTTCGCCGTGGCCTCGGTCACGGTGCTGTCGCTGCCCAAGGGCGTGCTGCCCATGGAGCTGCAGGCCAGCAGCGCGAAGGTGGTGGAAAGCGCGAGCAGGGTCTTGAGGGACGTCATGGTTGGAACCCGGTAGGCGGTGACACATTCCTGGCCGCACCGTGATGCCGCACCAGAGGCTGCGAGATTGTAACGGGGGGTACGCGCGGGAAGCCGGCGCACGCTGCCGGGGCGGACGCTGTATCCTTGTTTGCACCACCAACCGGAACAAGACACCCGGGCCGCTTCAGCCCGGAATCCTCCATGAATCCTCCGCACCGCCCATTGCGCACCCTGCGAGACCGGCCCCGGCACGGCCTGACGGATGAATAACGCCGTGTGGTTCTTGCTGGTGGGCGGCCTGCTGCTGGTGATGGGTCTGACCTACACCGTCCTCAAGCGCTCGCCGGTTACGGCCGCCATCATTTACCTGGCCGTGGGCTTGCTGGTGGGCCCGAGCGCGCTCAACCTGCTGCACTTCAACCCGCTCAAGGAGTCGGCCCTGCTGGAGGTGCTGACCGAGGGGGCCGTGCTGATCTCCCTGTTTTCTGCCGGCGTCAAGATGCCGGTACCCTTCAGCTTCACCCGCTGGCGCGCGCCGATTCTGCTGGCCACCGTGTCCATGACGCTCACCGTTGCCATGGTGGCGGCCTTTGCTTTCTATGTGCTGGGCCTGCCGCTGGGCGCCGGCGTGCTGCTGGGCGCGATTCTGGCGCCCACCGACCCGGTGCTCGCCACCGATGTGCAGATCCGCCACCCGGGCGACCGCGACCAGCTGCGTTTTACCCTGACCTGCGAGGCGGGCATGAATGACGGCAGCGCCTTTCCCTTTGTGATGCTGGGGCTCGGTTTGCTGGGCCTGCACGAACTCGGCGACTTCGGCCTGCGCTGGGTCCTGGTGGATGTGCTGTGGGCCACGCTGGCCGCAGTCCTGATTGGTGGCGTGGCCGGCATCGCACTGGCCCGCCTGGGCTGGAAATTCCGGCGGGCGCCGCACAAGCACGAGTTGCTGGACGACTTCCTGGGCCTGGGGTTGATCGGCGTGGTGTACGGCTTGACGGTCATGGTGCAAGCCTGGGGTTTTCTGGCCGTCTTTTTTGCCGCCGTGGCGCTGCGCCAGACCGAACTGAAGCTGGCGAGGAGCGCACCCAAATCCGCCGCCGCCGTCACCGAAACCGCCGGCACCGGCGCGCCGGCCAGCGCCGGGCCCGCCGCCGATCCGGACTCCTTGCACACCGTCAGCGAAGGCTCGCTGGTCTTCAAGGAACACCTGGAGCGGCTGTCGGAACTGATGCTGGTGCTGCTGGTGGGCGGCTCGCTGTTCCTGACCTCCTGGAGCTGGCCGGCGGTGGGGCTGGCGCTGTTCCTGTTTCTGGTGGCGCGCCCGCTCAGTGTGCTGGCCGGCCTGCTGTTCACGCCGACGCCCTGGCGCATTCGCGGCATGACGGCCTGGTTCGGCGTGCGCGGCATCGGCTCGCTGTATTACCTGATGTATGCCATCCAGCACCAGCTGCCCGAAACCCTGGCCTTGCAGATGATCCAGATGACGCTGGTGGTGGTGGCACTGTCCATCCTGCTGCACGGGGTCAGCGTCAAGCCCATGATGGGTTACTTCTGGCGGCGCAGCAAACAGACGCCGGTGCCCTGAGGCCGGCCTGCTTTTTTTTCATGCGAACCGGTGATACGGCGCCCGGTGCAGGCAGAACGTCCCGTCCCTGCCAGGGGGCAAGGGACGCCCGCCGCGCCTGCCTGCGGGCCGCTGCGTTAAGCTGCCCGCCATGGATTCGCTGACCCAGATTGCACTTGGTTCGGCCGTGAGCGTGGCCGTCATGGGCCGGCGCACCGCCGTGTGGAAGGCCGCGCTGTGGGGCGCGGTGGCCGGCACGCTGCCGGACCTGGACGCCTTCATCGACCACGGCAACGCCATCCTCAACATGACGCTGCACCGCGCCGAAAGCCATGCGCTGCTCTACCTCACGCTGGCCGCGCCGCCGCTGGCCTGGCTGGTCTCGCGCCTGCACGGCGAGGCTGCGCTGTTCCAGCGCTGGTGGCTGGCGCTCTGGCTGGCGCTCATCACCCACCCGCTGCTCGACGCCATGACGGTGTACGGCACCCAGTTGCTGCTGCCGTTCACCAGCTACCCGTTCGGCGTGGGCAGCGTGTTCATCATCGACCCGCTCTACACCGTGCCGCTGATCGTTGGCGTGGTGGCCGCGCTGCGGCTCAAAAGCAGCCGCGGCCTGCGCTGGAACGCGGCGGCGCTGGTGCTGAGCACGCTCTACCTCGGCTGGAGCGTGCTGGCGCAGCAGCAGGCCACCGGGGTGGCGCGCAGCTCGCTGCAGGTTGAGGGCATCACCGCCAGCGCGCTGCTGGTGACGCCCGCGCCCTTCAACACACTGCTGTGGCGCCTGGTGGCCACCACCCCCACGCAGTATTTTGAAGGCCACTATTCGCTGCTCGACACCTCACCGCGCATCACCTGGACCGCGCACGACCGCGGCGCCGACCTGATCACCTTGCACGGCCAGGACCCGCCGGTGGCGCGCATCGCGGCCTTCAGTCACGGCTTTTTTCGTCTGTCCGAATCGGGCGGGCGCCTGTTTGTCACCGACCTGCGCATGGGCCAGGAGCCGGCCTACACCTTCCACTTTGACCTCGGCACCGCCGCGGCCCGCGCCGCGCAAAGCCATGTGCCCACCCTCAACAGCGCGCGGCCCAATGTGGCGACGGCCCTGCCCTGGCTGTGGCGGCGCATGTGGGGCGACCCGCTGCCGCCGCCGCGGTGAACCGTTCTTTGTTGCTACTGATTCGATAGCTGCTTGCGTAGGTGTTGATTGGGCTTGGGTTCAATTTGGCTTGTTGATCTTGTCGCGATTCGTCGCGCCCCACAGTTCGGGCTGAGCTTGTCGAAGCCTGTCTGGTACTTGGGCACGAACAAGGCGCGCCAGACCCCCTGCTAAAATTAACCCCGGGTGTCAGCGCATTCGCGCCAGGGCAGGTATGCGTCGGTCGGGCCGCCACGCGGAGTACCTGCGCCCATGCCTTCGACCCCTGACACCATCCAGGTGATTGCTGCCGCCATTTTTGCCGTGGCCCTGCTGCACACCTTTGCCGCCAAACAGTTCGAGCGGCTGTCCCACCGCTATCCCCGCCATGCCGGGCTGTTTCACCTGCTGGGTGAAGTCGAAGTGGTGTTCGGTTTCTGGGCCATCGTGCTGGTACTCGGCATGGCGCTGCTGGTCGGCGGCGGCGACGCGCTGGCGTATGCCGAGTCGCGCAACTACACCGAGCCGCTGTTCGTCTTCGTGGTGATGGTCATCGCGGCGTCACGGCCGGTGCTGCGCGCGGTGATGGCCTCGGTCAACACCCTGGCCCATTACATCCCGGTGCCCACCCCGATCGCGACCGCCTGGCTGGGCCTGGCCGCGGTGCCGCTGCTCGGCTCGTTGATCACCGAACCCGCGGCCATGACCATTGCCGCGCTGATGCTGGCGCCGCAGATCTTCCGCACGGCCGTGCCCGAAGGCGTCAAGTACTTCGCGCTCGGCGTGCTGTTTGTCAACGTGTCCATCGGCGGCACGCTGACCGCCTACGCGGCGCCGCCCGTGCTGATGGTGGCCGCCGCCTGGCAATGGGACAGCGCCTTCATGGCGGCCAACTTCGGCTGGAAAGCGGCCATCGCGGTGGTGATCAATGCCACCGCCGCTACCTTCGTGATGCGCCGGCACCTGCGCACACCGCCCGCGCCCCGGGGCGGGGAAGCGCGCATGCCGCTGTCGGTGGTGGCGGTGCACATCGGCCTGCTCGCGGCGGTGGTGCTGATGGCGCATCACCCGGTCGCTTTTCTTGCGATCTTTCTGCTGTTCCTCGGTTTCACCCAGGCCTATGACCGGCACCAGAGCCCGCTGATCATCAAGGAAGCGCTGCTGGTCGGCTTCTTTCTGGCGGGTCTGGTGGTGCTGGGCGGCATGCAGGCCTGGTGGCTGCAGCCCATTGTGGCCAGCCTGCAGCCGCTGGCGCTGTTCATGGGCTCGCTCGGCCTGACCGCCATCACCGACAACGCGGCGCTGACCTATCTGGGTTCGCTGATCGAAGGCATCTCCGACGAGTCCAAGTACATGCTGGTCGCCGGCGCGGTGGCTGGCGGCGGCCTCACCGTGATCGCCAACGCGCCGAATCCGGCCGGCGTGGCACTGCTCAAACGCGGCTTCGCCGACGAAACCGTGGGCGCCGGCGGCCTGCTGCTCGGCGCCTTGGGGCCGACGGCGGTGGCTGCGGCGGCGTTTCTGTTTCTGTAGCCGGGCAGGGCGGGCGTTCGGTTGCTAACTTATTGATAGCTGCTTGCGCCCGTTGAATAAGGGCTGGAGGCCGATTTTGTTCGCATGGTCAGTGGGGATGCCCCTACCAGGGTTTTCTGGCGCCAGCCACCTGCGCTGCACTGCGCGTGATGGCTGGCTGAAATAGCGTGACTACAAATAGTCCCTACCAATCAAATAAACGTAACTACAATAAATCGCGAATGTGACGTGGTCCGCATTGGCGTCGCTGGGCTACATCGGCTTGCGCATCATGGTCGTGGTGTTCGTTGCGCCCGCCCGAGTTGCCCACAGAGCGCCGCATCATCAGCTTGAGAAAAGCCAACACACGCGAGGTGAAACGTTATGCCGAAACTTAAAACCGGAACCATCCTTCCCAACCCTGCCGAGGACGCCGCCATCACGGCCGCTGCCCTGGCAGACCCCGATGCTGCCCCCTTCACGGATGTCGAATGGTTGCAAGTCAAACCACAGGTGCGTCGTGGCCGCCCGCTGGGCAGTGGCAGTAAAACCCAGGTCACCCTGCGCCTTGACGTGGAGGTGGTGGAAAAATTCAGGGCAACGGGCGATGGCTGGCAAACCCGCATCAACGATGCCTTAAAAAACTGGGTACGGACGCACGTGTGAAATACCGAAAATCCGCAACGTGCCTGACGCGTTGCGGTTCGGCGCCCTAGGCCAGGGCAAATAAATGTTCGCCAACAGCGAACAAAATAAGCATAATTCAGCTTTTCCTGATACACTTCGCTGGCGTTGTACTAAAGGGTGTTTCGTCAAAAGCGGGGCTGTGGCAACACAGCTCGTGGAAGCCGAAAGGTTTCTAATGTTTGCAGCAGAGGTCGATTTCTCTTTGCCTTGCGCGTCGCGGTCGTGTCTTCTCGATTCGGTCTTGATGTGTTGGTCAAACGGAACTTGCTTAGCGTAGCTGTGACGGGAACGAACTGTCTATGTCAGTTCGTTTTAATGGGCCCAGAGGTAAAACTGCCAGCGTTCTCCCAGCTTTTCTTGTGAGCGACGGGGCTCCGCATTTCGCGGGGTTTTGCAAGAAAGGAACCAAGATGGTTGATAAGCGCAAATGTACAAGCCGCTGGCAGGCATTGTTGAAGTTGATGTGGGGTTGGATTTGCAACCCTAAGGTATTCAAAGCGATGGTATGGACAGCAAGGGCTGCCTATCTGCTTTGGAAGATCTGGCAGAAGCTCAAGGATGACCTCTGGCCTTTTTATCAAGTGGATTGGGGAAGTCATGCAAAACGACGCCCTTCGGTTGATGCGAGTCTTTCACGACATGTCGCAAACCGCCTTGGCGGACAAGCTCGGTATTTCAAAATCGTACTTGAGCGAAATTGAGAAGGGGGAGAAGAAGAAAGTCACCCTGGACCTTCTTGAGCGCTACTCTCAGGTTTTCAATATCCCTGTGTCGTCTTTGATGTTCTTTGCAGAACAAGTGGATGAGGGCAAGCACGAAAAGGTGCGTGCTACTGTTGCTGGGAAGGTTTTGAAGATGCTCGACTGGATTGCGACAAAGCGAGACGTGGACAAACCTTAGCGTGAAAAAGGTAGAGAAGTCCTACCCGTTGGATCAAAGCCCGTTGTACTTAATGCCGACGCGAAAGAAGTTGGCCGGCCTGCTTGGATTCTCGCCGAGAGCACTCCAGAAACTGGCCGATGGCTCCAACAACTACGTACGGTTCAAAATCAAGCAGGATGGCAAGGAGCGGGACATCCAGGCACCCAAGGCCATTATGGAAAAGGTGCATCGGAAGTTGTTCACCTTCCTTGTCCGAATAGAAAAGCCAGATTACTTGCACTCCGGTCGCAAGATGCACTCGTACATTTCGAACGCGAGAGTGCATCGGGGTGCCGTTCCACTCGCCAAGTTGGACATCAAGAAGTTCTACCCGTCCATCGATGGCGGCAGGGTATATCGCTTCTTTATAGAGGGACTCAAATGCAGTCCAGATGTTGCAGGGCTGCTTCGAAAACTCTGTACTGTGGATGGGCATTTGCCGACAGGCAGTTGCTTAAGTCAGTTACTCGCGTTCTTTTCTGCCAAACCAATGTTTGATGAACTACATGAACACGCCGTAGCCAGCGGCGTGAAGGGGACGTGTTATGTGGATGATCTAACTTGGTCAGGAAGAAACGCCACCGGCAGTTTCTTGTGGGGCGCGAAAAAAATTGTCCATAGCCATGGCTTTTCTTATCATAAGGACCGTCTGTACTCCGAACACGAACGCAAGGTCGTAACCGGTGTGTTCATCTCTGGAGATGATCTGCAGGTGATACCGAGTCGTGAGCGTGAGGTCTGGGAGGCGCTGAATGCGTTGGGGGGTGTCAATGAAGGCGCGCGTCTGAAAGCAATAACTAGCCTAATCGGGAAAGTCTCGGCCTTTAGTCAAATCGACGCACGGTATCTCGCGAAATTGAAGGCACTTCGTCAACGCCAAAAGGCGATAAAGGTCAAATTGGCTCGCGCTGTGACAGTCTAATTGGGCTGGTGTTGTGCAAGAGGACGCAGCGGGACCACCGGAACCCAAAAGGTTAGGCTGGTCGATCTTGAATCTAGCGAGCCTAGACTGCAAAATCAACTAACGGTTACGAATTGACTACATGAAAAAGCCTCTGTTCCTTGCGAAACAGAGGCTTTCATTGGTGCCGGAGAGATGAATCGAACACCCGACCTTCTCATTACGAATGAGCTGCTCTACCGACTGAGCTACACCGGCGAATCCTGAATACAGCCTGCGATTATAGCCGGGCGAAACTCCAACTCACTTGGCGTGGTAGGCGGTGACCCGCTCGACTTCGTTCTTCGAACCCAGGATCACGCTGACGCGTTCGTGCAGCTTGCCGGGCTGGATGTCCAGGATGCGCTGGTGGCCGTTGGTGGCGGCGCCGCCGGCCTGCTCGATCAGCCAGCTCATGGGGTTGGCTTCGTACATCAGGCGCAGCTTGCCGGCTTTTTCGGGCTCGCGTTTGTCCCAGGGGTACATGAAAATGCCGCCGCGGCACAAAATGCGGTGCACGTCGGCCACCATGGCTGCCACCCAGCGCATGTTGAAGTCCTTGCCGCGCGGGCCGTCCTTGCCGGCCAGCAGTTCGTCCACGTAGCGTTTCACCGGCTCGTCCCAGTGCCGCATGTTGCTCATGTTGATGGCGAACTCTTTGGTGTCTTCGGGGATGCGCACGTTCTCTTCGATCAGCACAAACGAGCCCTGTTCGCGGTCCAGCGTGAACATGGCCACGCCGTCGCCCACCGTCAGCACCAGCGTGGTTTGCGGGCCGTAGATGCAGTAGCCCGCGGCCACCTGCTTGTTGCCGGCCTGCAGGAAGTCGGCTTCGTCCACGCCGCGGTCGTCTTCGGGCATTTTCAGCACGCTGAAGATGGTGCCAATGCTGACGTTGATGTCGATGTTGCTGGAGCCGTCGAGCGGGTCAAACAGCAGCAGGTATTCACCCTTGGGGTAGCGATTCGGCACCACGTAGATGGTGTCCATTTCCTCGGACGCCATGCCGGCGAGGTGGCCGCCCCATTCGTTGGCTTCGATCAGCACCTCGTTGGCGATGATGTCGAGCTTCTTCTGCATCTCGCCCTGCACGTTCTCGCTGCCGGCGCTGCCCATCGCGCTGCCCAATGCGCCTTTGTTGACGGCCTGGCTGATGCTTTTGCAGGCGCGGGCCACCACTTCCAGCAGCAGCCGCAGCTGCGAGGGGATGTGGCCGTCGATGCGCTGCTGCTCGATCAGGTAGCGCGTGAGTGATACTTTTGAAGACATCGTGAAGCTCCTCGGTTTGTCATCCCGGACTTGATTCGGGATCCAGGTTGGTGTGCCTGCATGGATTGCGGGTCAGGCCCGCAATGACATGCATGTTCAATCGGCCAGGGCCCGCGTGACGACCTCGTGCGTGTCCTTGCTCAGGTCGGTGCGGGCGGCGACGCGGGCAATGGCTTCGCGCGCGGCGCTGCGGTAGGGCTCGGCCAGCTTGCTCCAGCGGTCCAGCGCGCGTGCCAGGCGGGCCGCCACCTGCGGGTTGATCACGTCGAGCTCGATCACGCGTTCACTCCAGAACACGTAGCCCGCTGCATCGGTGCGGTGGAACGCGGCCGGGTTGCCCTGGCAGTAGGTGCTGACGACGCTGCGCGCGCGGTTCGGGTTGCGCAGGCTGAAGTCGGCATGTTTCATGAGCTGTTTCACAGCCGGCAGGATGTTGCCGCCGCGATCCGGCGCGCTGGTCTGCAGGCTGAACCATTTGTCGATGACCAGCGCCTCGTCCTTGAACATGGCGTGGAAGCGCTGCAGCGCCTCGGCGGCCAGCGGGTGGCCGCTGGAGACCAGGGCGGCCAGCGCGTTGAAACGGTCGGTCATGTTGCCGGCGTCCTTGAAACGCTGGTAGGTCTTGCCGGGCCAGACCGCATCACCGTTGGCGACGGCGGCCAGGCATAGCTGCGTCAGCGCCATGCCGGCCAGCGCGCGGCGGCCCGAGGACAGCGGGTCGGGCGTGTAGGCGCCGGTGTCGTGGTTGGCCTCGTAAGTGGCTTCCCAGTCGGCCTGCAGCGCCGTGGCCAGCTGCAGGCGCATGGCTTCGCGCACCGCGTGGATGCGCTGCGGGTCCACCACGTCGAGCTGCTCGGCCAGGTAGGTTTCCGACGGCAGGGTCAGCACCAGGTCCTTGAAGGCGGCGTCCAGCGCCGGGTCGCGCAGCACGCTGCGCATGGCGCCGATATAAGCGTCATTCAGGGGCTCGGCGCCCACCGGATAAGCGGAAGCAGCTATTGACTTAATAGCGCTTCGCACCGCCAGGCGTTGCCCGGCCTCCCAGCGGTTGAAGGGGTCGCTGTCGTGGGCCAGCAGGTGCAGCAGCTGTGCGTCGCTGTAGTCGAACTCCAGCACCACCGGCGCGCTGAAACCGCGCAGGATGGACGGCACGGGCTCGACGTCCAGGTTGACAAAACACAGCGTCTCGCTGGCGCCGGTCAGCACGAAGGTGCGCGGACCGGGCACGGCAGCGGCTTCGCTTTCCAACTGCAGCGGCAGGTCGGCACCGTCGGCGCCGAGCAGGCCCAAGCCCACGGGAATCACAAAAGGTTCCTTGGCCGACTGGCCGGGCGTGGGGGCGCAGCTTTGCGCCAGCGTCAGGGTGTAGCTGCGCGCGGCGGCGTCGTACACCCCTTCAGCATGCACGCGCGGTGTGCCGGCCTGGCTGTACCAGCGCTTGAACTGCGGCAGCAGGCGCGCCAGATCGGAGGCCGGGTTGGCGTCGGCAATGGCTTGCGCAAAGTCGTCGCAGGTCACGGCCTGGCCGTCGTGGCGCTCGAAGTAGAGCTTCATGCCTTTGGCAAAACCGTCGCGCCCCACCAGGGTCTGCATCATGCGGACGACTTCGGCGCCTTTTTCGTAAATGGTGACGGTGTAGAAGTTGCTGATCTCGATGTAGCTGTCAGGCCGCACCGGGTGCGACATCGGGCCGGCGTCCTCGGGGAACTGCGCGGTGCGCAGCACACGCACGTCCTCGATGCGCTTGACGGCGCGGGCCGAGGCCTCGCCGCACAGGTCCTGGCTGAATTCCTGGTCGCGGAACACCGTCAGGCCTTCCTTGAGGCTGAGCTGGAACCAGTCGCGGCAGGTGATGCGGTTGCCGGTCCAGTTGTGGAAGTACTCGTGGCCGACCACGCTTTCGATGTTCGAATAGTCGGTGTCGGTCGCGGTGGCCTGGTTGGCCAGCACGTACTTGGTGTTGAAGATGTTCAGGCCCTTGTTTTCCATGGCGCCCATGTTGAAGTCGCTGGTCGCGACAATCATGAACCGCTCCAGGTCCAGGCTCAGGCCAAAGCGCGCTTCGTCCCAGGCCACCGAATGCACCAGCGAGTTCATCGCGTGTTCGGTCTTGTCCAGGTCGCCGGGCCGCACATAGACCTGTAGCAGGTGGTCTTTGCCGGCGCGCGAGATGATGCGCTGCTCGCGCGCCACCAGCTGGCCGGCCACCAGCGCAAACAGGTAGGCGGGTTTTTTGTGAGGGTCCACCCACTTGGCGAAGTGGCGGCCACCCTCCAGCTCGCCCTGTTCGACCAGGTTGCCGTTGGACAGCAGCACCGGGTACCTGGCCTTGTCGGCGCGCAGCGTCACGGTGTAGCTGGCCATCACGTCGGGACGGTCCAGGAAGTAGGTGATGCGGCGAAAGCCCTCGGCCTCGCACTGGGTGAAAAAGGAATCGTTGCTGACGTACAGGCCCATCAGCTTGGTGTTTTTGACCGGGGCGCAGGTGGTGAAAATCTCCAGCTCGAAGGGCTCGGGACCCAGCGGCAGGTTTTCCAGCACCAGTTTGTCGCCGTCCATCTTGAACGAGGTGCCCTGGCCGTTGACCAGCACGCGCGCCAGGTTGAGTTCCTCGCCGTCGAGTTTCAGGGGCTGGGCCGGCACGTCGGCATTGCGCCGCAGCGTCATCTTGTTGAGCACACGCGTCTTGGCCGGGTCGAGGTCAAAACACAGGTCGACGGTGTCGATCCAGTAGGCGGGGGCAACGTAGTCTGCACGGTGGATGGCCGTGGCTTGTCCTTCACGCAGCATGGTGGGTTCCTGAAAAGTGGGGGTAATGGGCTGAGTCGCCGCCGGGCCGCCCCAAGGCGACTGCGGCCCCCTCGGGGGGCAGAGAAGTACACGAAGTGACGAGCGTGGGGGCCATGTCACACGCCCTGCTTGAGCGAAGCTTCGATGAACGGGTCGAGGTCGCCGTCGAGCACCTTCTGGGTGGCCGAGGTCTCGTAGTTGGTGCGCAGGTCCTTGATGCGGCTCTGGTCCAGCACGTAGCTGCGGATCTGGTGGCCCCAGCCCACGTCGGTCTTGGTGTCTTCGAGTTTCTGCTGGGCTTCCTGCTGCTTGCGCAGCTCGAAGTCGTACAGGCGCGAGCGCAGCCGTTTCCAGGCCACGTCGCGGTTGCCGTGCTGCGAGCGGCCGTCCTGGCACTGCACCACGATGCCGGTCGGCAGGTGGGTCAGCCGCACGGCCGAGTCGGTCTTGTTGATGTGCTGGCCGCCAGCGCCCGAGGCGCGGAAGGTGTCGACCCGAACGTCGGACGGGTTGATCTCGATCTCGATCGAGTCGTCGATCTCGGGGTAAACAAACACCGAGGCAAACGAGGTGTGGCGCCCGCCCGACGAGTCGAACGGCGACTTGCGCACCAGGCGGTGCACGCCGGTTTCGGTGCGCAGCAGGCCGAAGGCGTATTCGCCCTCGATCTTGATGGTGGCGCCCTTGATACCGGCGGTGTCGCCCGCGGTTTCGTCTTCGATCTGGGTCTTGAAGCCCTTGCGCTCGGCGTACTTGAGGTACTGGCGCAGCAGCATGCTGGCCCAGTCGCAGGCTTCGGTGCCGCCGGCGCCGGCCTGGATGTCCAGGAAGGCGTTGAGCGGGTCGGCCGGGTTGTTGAACATCCGGCGGAATTCCATTTTCTCGACTTCCACCGCGACCTTGGCGGCGTCTTCTTCAATGGCCAGCATGCCGGCGTCGTCGCCTTCGGCCTTGGACATCTCGAAGAGTTCGGTGTTGTCGGCCAGCTCGGAGCTCAGGCGGTCGATCACATGGACCACGTCCTCCAGCGACTTCTTTTCCTTGCCGAGTTCCTGGGCGCGCTTGGGGTTGTCCCAGACTTTCGGGTCTTCCAGCGCGGCGTTGACTTCGCTTAATTTACGTTCTTTGGCAGGGTAGTCAAAGATACCCCCGAAGCTCGTTGACCCGGTTGCTCAGGTCTGCGAGCTGGTTGCCGATGATATTGATGTGTTCTGCGTCCATGGGGAAGTCCTGTCCTGGTGTCTGGGGTTCAATCCGGCATTTTCTCATGCTCCGGACCGCGCGGCCTCAAAAGGGCCATGGCCGCTGGATACCCCGTGGCTGCGCCCGCCGCGCGGGGCTCAGGGGGCGGGCGGAGGCGGAGGCGTCAGGGGCAGGGTGACGGTGAACACGGAGCCCTCGCCCGGCTGGCTTTGCACGCTGATGCTGCCGCCGTGCGCTTCGACGAGCTGGCGGGTGATGAACAGGCCCAGGCCGAGCCCGCCGGTGCCGTCGTCGCTGGCGACACGCGAGAACTGCTCGAAAATGCGCTGCTGATCGGGCGCCGAAATGCCCCGGCCGTGGTCGCGCACGGAAATGCACGCACCCTCGGGCAGCAGGCGCAGGCGGACCTCCACAGGTTTGCCCTCGCCATAACGCAACGCGTTGGTCAACAGGTTGATGACCACCTGTTCGATCCTGAACTCGTCCCACAGGGCGGTGACCGGCTGGCCGGCTTCGAGCGTGATGGCACTGCCGGCGGCCGCGGCCTGGTTGGAGAGGTTGTCCACCACACGCGCCAGCAGGGCCTGCAGTTCGACCTCCATCGGCCTTATGGACAGCGCGTTGCTGCGGATGCGCGTGACGTCCATCATGTCGTCGATCAGGCGCATCATGGCTTCGATCTGGCGCTTGTCGCGCGCCACCATGGCGTTCAGGTAGGGGGCATCGAAAACGTCGGTGCGTCCCCGGTCCAGCTGCATCTTGCGCAACTGCGCCTCGAGAAACAGGGTGTTGAGCGGCGTGCGCAATTCATGCGCCACCATGGACATGAAGTCGTCGCGCATGCGGATGGACGCCTGCAGTTCCCCCTGGGTGGCATGCAGTTTCTGCAGCAGCACGTCCTGCTCCTGCCGGATGGTCTCCAGCACCTGGACCTGCCGGCGGGTTTCATGGCGCTGGCGGTAAAGCTCGACAAAGACATTGACCTTGCTTCTGACGGCCTCCATGTCCAGCGGCTTGTAGAGAAAGTCCACCGCGCCGGTTCCGTAACCCTTGAAGGCGTAGTTGGACTCCTTGCCGGCGGCGCTGACAAAGACGATGGGGATGTGCCGGGTCTTTTCGGTGCCGCGCATCAGTTCGGCCAGCTCGAAGCCGTTCATGCCGGGCATCTGCACGTCGAGGATGGCGAGCGCGAAATCGTGCCCGAGCAGCTGGTCCAGCGCCTCTTCGCCGCTGGAGGCCTGGAAAATGGTGCGGTCGTCCTGCCGGATCAGCGCGTTCAGTGCCAGCAGGTTCTCGGGCAGATCATCGACGATCAGGATGTTGGTGGTGTTGCTCATGGTGCGGGCCTGTCCAGTGTGTGAAGCAGGCTGCGGATGCCGTCCAGCGGGAGAATGAAGTCAGGGGGCATGGTGCGGATGGCGGCTTCGGGCATGGTGACGGCCAGCGCCTCGGCCGGATCCTGCACGATCGTCAGCCCGCCCAGCTGCCTGATCCGTGCCAGTCCGGCGGCACCGTCGGCATTGGCCCCGGTGAGCAAAATGCCGACCAGGCCGGCGCCGTAGGCGTCGGCGGCAGACTCCATCAGCACGTCGATTGAAGGACGGGAGTAATGCACCGGTTCTTCAACGCTCAATGAAAAAGTGCGGTCTTTTTCCACCGACAGGTGGTAGCCGGGACTCGCGAAATACAGTGTTCCCGGCGCAATGCTTTCCTTGTCGTCCGCCTCGCGCACCGGCCGCTGCAGCTTGTGCCGGAAAATGTCGGCGAGCTGGCTGGGCCTGTCCTCCGACAGGTGCAGTACCGCCACGATGGGCAGCTGGAAACTTCGCGGCAGATCCGACAGCAAGGCCATCAGCGCCTGCACGCCGCCGGCCGAAGCGCCGATGACGACCGCTTGCGCCACATGCCCCGCGGTGTTTTTGGGCGCGCTCATGGGCTTGTGTCCGCCATGATTTTGCGGAACAGCCGCGCGGGCTTGTCCAGCGCTTCAAAACGCGTGGCATAGGCCGAGAAGTCGATGCTTTCCTTGCTGCCCAGACCCAGGAAGCCGCGGTGGCTCAGCGATTCGTGAAACAGGCCCAGCGCGCGATTTTGCAGCGTCTTGTTGAAATAGATCAGCACGTTGCGGCACAGGATCAGCTGGGTCTCTGAAAACACGCTGTCCGTGGCCAGGCTGTGGTCGGCGAAGGTGATGCTGTCGCGCAGAGTCTGGTCAAAAATGGCCGCATCGTAGGCGGCGGTGTAGTAGTCGCTGAAGGCCCGCTGGCCGCCGGCCTTGCGGTAGTTCGTTGCGTGACTCTGGATCCTGCTCAGGGAAAAAATGCCCTTGCGGGCCTTGTCCAGCGACTGCGGGTTGATGTCGGTCGCATAAATCAGGGAGCGCTCGAGCAGGCCTTCTTCCTGCAGCAGGATGGCCAGCGAATACACCTCTTCACCGGTGCTGCAGCCGGCAATCCAGATCTTCAGCGAAGGATAGGTCTGCAGCACGGGCATGACCTGCTGGCGCAGCGCCAGGAAAAACGTGGGGTCGCGGAACATCTCGCTGACCGGAATCGTCAGGAACTGCAGCAACTGCATGAACAGCGTCGGGTCCTTCAGCAACGCCGCCTGCAGCGCCGGGACCGTGGGGCATTCAAAGTGGGCCAGGGCCTGCAGCAACCGGCGCTTTTGCGATGTCCCCGAATAGTCGCGGAAATCGTAGCTGTATTTGCTGTAAATCGACTCCATCAGCAGGCGCACTTCGGCATCACTGATGCTGGTGACCGGATGGCTCGTCGGGTGATGGGGCGATCCCGGGTGCCCGGTTCTTTTCGGCATGCTCAGACGCGTTCCAGGCTGGGCATCCACACGCGAAGCAGCGCAAACAGGCGGTCCAGGTCAATCGGCTTGGCGAGGTAATCGTTGGTGCCGGCTTTCAGGCATTGCTCCTGGTCGTCCTTCATGGCCTTGGCGGTGACGGCAATGATGGGCAGGTTCTCAAAGCGCGGGTCCTTGCGGATGCGGCGTGTGGCTTCCAGGCCGTCCATGCCCGGCATCATGACGTCCATCAGCACCAGGTCGATGTCCGGAACCTCGTCGAGCTTGCTGATGGCTTCAAACCCGTTGCGGCCGATCTCGACCACCAGGCCCTTTTGCTCGAGTGCGCTGGTCAGTGCAAAGATGTTGCGTGCATCGTCATCGACCAGCAGGATCCTGCGGCCTTCAAAGACCCGGTCCCGGCTGCGCGCGGCCCTGAGCATGGTCTGCCGGTCTGCCGACAGCTCTGACTCGACCTTGTGCAGGAAGAGGGTGACTTCATCGAGCAGGCGCTCGGGAGAACGGGCGCCCTTGAGGATGATGGAGCGCGAGTACTTGAGCAGGTCGGCCTCCTCCTGACGGGTCAGGCTGCGACCGGTATAGACGATCACCGGCGGAAAGGAGGTGATCTCCCCGGCCGACATGCGCTGGAGCAGCTCATAGCCCTGGATGTCGGGCAGCTTCAGGTCGATGATCATGCAGTCGAATATGGTGGTGGCCAGCAGCGCCAGCGCTTCCTTGCCGGTTTCCACGGCCGTGATTTCCACGTCGGCATCGCCGATGAGCCGCGTCACGCTGGCCCGCTGCAGAGCATCGTCTTCAACCAGCAGGACACGCTTGACCTTCTGCGTCAGCTTGTCCTCAATTTTCTTGAATACCGACTTGAGCTGCTCCCGGGTAGCCGGCTTGAGGGCATAACCGATGGCGCCCATCTGCAGGGCCGACTCACGGTGGTCATGGCCGGAGACCACATGCACCGGAATGTGCCGCGTGCGCGGATTGTCTTTCAGCCGCTGCAGCACCGACAGGCCCGAGCCGTCGGGCAGACCCATGTCCAGCAGGATGGCCGCCGGCAGGAACTGGCCGGCCAGTGCGATCCCTTCTTCGGCGCCGTGTGCCACCAGGCAGTTGTATTTCAGCTCATGGGCCAGGTCGTACAGGATCTGCGCGAAAGGCACGTCGTCCTCGATCACCAGCGCCAGACGTGCTTCCAGCGCTTTGTGCCTGTCGTCGGGGAAGGCCGGTGTGGCCGCCGGTGCCACCCTGGCCGGCGCAGCACCGGATGGCGGCGCGGGCGACGCTGCCGGCGGTGACGCTGTTGCGCCATGCGACTCCTGCGCCTGGTACCAGTGCAGGGGCAACCGCAGGGTGAAGCAGCTGCCCTGGCCTTCGCGGCTTTCCACCGTGATGGAGCCACCCAGCAAATTGCTGAGGTCGCGCGAAATCGACAGTCCCAGTCCTGTTCCGCCGTAACGCCGGCTGGTGGTGCCGTCGGCCTGGTGAAAGGCGTCGAAAATGATCTGCTGCTGGTCGGGGCGAATGCCTATGCCCGAATCCTGCACTGCAAAAGTCACCAGACCGCCAGGCTGCTGTGAGACCGTGAGGCTGACCTTGCCGGCTTCCGTGAACTTGATGGCGTTGGAGAGCAGGTTCTTCAGGATCTGCTCTACACGCTGCCGGTCGCTCACCAGCATGACGGGGGTGCCCGGCTGGATGTTGACCTCAAAGTGCAGCCGCTTCTGGCCGGCCATCGGTTCAAAGGTGTTTTTCAGGGAGTCGACCAGTTTGCCAAGGACGATTTCTTCGGGCGAAAGTTCGAGTTTTCCGGCTTCGACCTTGGAAATATCCAGAATGTCGTTGATCAGGTTCAGCAGGTCGTTGCCGGCCGAGTAAATCGACTGCGCAAACTTGACCTGTTCATCGTCGAGGTTGCCCCGGGTGTTGTCTGCCAGCAGCTTGGCCAGAATCAGCGAGCTGTTGAGCGGCGTGCGCAACTCATGCGACATGTTGGCCAGAAACTCGGACTTGTAGCGGCTGGCGCGGCTCAGTTCCTCGGCGCGTTCTTCAAGCTGGGTTTGTGCCAGGTTGAGCGCCACGTTTTTCTGGTCCAGCGACAGGGCCAGCTCCGACAGCTGTTCGTTGGTTTGTTCCAGCTCGGCCTGCTGGTTTTCAAGGTTGACCTGGTACTCCTTGAGCACGCGCGATTTCTCCTCGAGCTCTTCATTGACGGTGCGCAGTTCCTGCTGCTGGGTCTGGAGGTCCTCGTTGAGCCGCTGGCTTTCCGACAGCACGTCCTGGAGCTGGCGACGGTACAGCGCCGCGTGAACGGAGTTGCCGATGTTGTTGGCAATCATGTTGACGAATTCCAGGTCACGCGCGCCCAGCGCACGCAGAAACCCGAGCTCGACCACGCCGTTGACCAGTCCGTCGTTGTGGACGGGCACCACCAGCACGTGGCGCGGTGCGCCCCGGCCCAGACCCGAGGTGACCTTGAGGTAGCCATCGGGCAGGTCGTCGAGCTGCAACACCCGGTTTTCAAGCGCCGCCTGCCCGACCAGGCCTTCGGCGCTGTAAAACGTCTGTGTCGTCCCTTCGCTGCTGGCACTGAAACCGTAGGCGGCCACCCGCCGCAAGTTGCCGTTGTCTTCCCGGACGTACAGGGCCGCCACCGCCGCATCCAGATAACGCGCGACGAACTCCAGCACACTGCGCCCCAGCGATTCCAGTGCCTGCTGGCCGATGGTGTGTTCGGCCAGCTGCCGCTGTCCGGTGCGCAGCCAGAGCTGCTGGTCCAGCAGCAGTGCCGTGGCAGCCTGCTTTTGCTCCGCCGCGCCATAGGAGTCCGACAGGCGTTGCAGTTCACGGTGGCCCAGAACCGTCAGCAAGCCGCTCATTCCGAGGCTGAACAGCAGATACGCCGCCATGCCCCAGGCCGTGTTGCTTCTGGCCCGGGCGTTGCGCTCCTGCAGCAGGCGTTCCTCCACGCTGATGAACTCGGCGAACTCGCGCCGGATTTCGTCGGTCAGGCTTTTGCCGCCTGCGGAGCGCACCGGTGCCTGGTAGTCGAGGTCCTTGCGCCTGAGATCAACAATGTTTTGCGCAAATTCGTTCCACTGCGTCTGCAGCGCGGCGATGCGTCGGAGCCGGCTGACCTGGTCCTGGTTGTCGCCCACCAGGCCGGCCAGTGTGGCGGTTTCGGCGGCGATGCGCGGTTTGCCGATCTCAAAGGGTTTCAGCAGGGGTTCTTCGCCGGTGACCAGGTAGCCGTACATGCTGGCTTCCATGTCGGCGCCCAGTTTGGCAACCTGGTTGGCGTTGCTGATCGCCCGTTCTGTCAGTTCGACCCCGCCCAGGGCCGACAGCAGGTAAAAGATGAGGGTGACAAAAACGGCGGCGCTGAACGCGCCCACACCCAGCGGCAGGCTGATGTTTCGCGTCAGAACGCGGCGGAAGTTTTCCTGGCTGTCAGGAGTTGGCTCGGTCATGGTGGTCCCCGCGCCAAGCGCTGCAAAAACCTCTAGTATGCGCCCTGGCCGGAATTCCCTATGTGCGCTGCCGCACTTAAGAACAAGTTCTAAGCCAGGAATCCCTCCATCAGCCTGGCCAGTTGCTCCGGCTGGTCGTGGTGCAGCATGTGGCCGGCGTCCTCGATCACGGCGGTGGTGACCTGCGGCACCGACTGCAGGCGCTCGTGGTACTGGGCCAGGGTGTATTTGCCTTCCCACCATTTGCCCAGCGAATCGTCGGACGCCTCGATGGCCAGCGTGGGCGCGCTGATGCGCTGGTAAATCTCCAGCACCTCGTCCACGCGGTAGAGCTGGGCGTTGGTGATCTTGTGGGCCGCGTCGCCCAGGATGCGCCACTGGCCCTGGGCGTCGGGCGCGGCCCAATTGCGGGCCAGCCAGTCGGCCTTGTCCTGGCTCAAGCGCGGATTGGTCCGCATCAGGCGCCGGGCCACGCCGTCCACATCGTTGTAGGGTTTGAGCGCCATCTCGCCCTGGTGCAGGCTTTTGAGCTCGTCCATCCATTTGGCAAAACGGCCGGGCGCCTGGCTCGGCCGGGTCGCGGGCATGCCGAAGCCTTCGAGGTTGACCAGTTTGCGGATACGTTCGGGCCGCACGCCGGCGTAAAGCATGGCCACGTTGCCGCCCATGCTGTGGCCGACCAGGTCCACCGGCTGGCCGGGCGCATAGTGGTCGAGCAGGAAATCAAGGTCGGCCAGATAGTCGGGGAACCAGAAATTGTCGGCTCCCAGAGTGCCGGTCTGGCCATAACCGCGCCAGTCGGGCGCCAGGATGGTCCGGCCCTGCGCAAAGGGGTCGGACAGGGCGTCGACAACAAACTGGTAGGACGCGGCCACGTCCATCCAGCCATGCACCAGCACCAGGGGCGGCAGGCTGCTTTGGGCCTCGCCCCAGTGAAGCACGTGGTAGTTGATGCCGCGTATAGGGACATACTCGCTGCGGGAAAGACGTTTTTCTTTGTACATTGATGCTCATCATAAGGAGACCCGATTTGAAGCGCAGTCAAGACAGGGACATGGCCGCCGCGCGGCAGCCCGACCATTACGCCGCCCTGCACCAGGGCTTTCGCTGGCAGGTGGATGAATACTTCAACATCGCCGACGTCTGCTGCCGGCGCTGGGCTGCCGGCAGTGACAAAAATGCTCCCAAAAGAGTAGCTATCCGCGCCCACCAGACGGGGGCTGCTGCAACCACTTTTTATACCTATGTCCAGCTGCAGCAGGCCGCCGACGCGCTGAGCCATGTGCTGGTGCAGCTGGGCGTGCAGCGCGGCGACCGGGTGGCGATTGTGATGCCGCAGCGTTTCGAGACCGCCGTGGCCTACATGGCGGTGTTCCAGATGGGTGCGGTGGCCATGCCGCTGTCCATGCTGTTCGGTCCCGAGGCGCTCGAGTACCGCCTGCAGGACAGCGACGCGGTGCTGGCCATCTGTGATGAAAACTCGATTACCAGCGTCAACGCCATCCGCGGCCACTGTCCGGCCCTGCGCACGGTGGTGGCCGCTGGCGCGGCAACCGGCCAGGGCGACCTGGACTACGAACCCGCCCTGGCGGCGCAGCAGCGCGCTTTCACGGCCGTTAAAACCAAGGCCGACGACGCGGCCATCCTGATCTACACCAGCGGCACGACCGGCCCGCCCAAGGGCGCCTTGCTGGCGCACCGCGCGCTGATCGGCAATTTGCCGGGGTTTGTCTGCAGCCAGAACTGGTTTGGGTTCAGCCCTCACCCCCACCCTCTCCCGCAAGCGGGAGAGGGGGCTGATTCCTCCCTCTCCCTCGGGGAGAGGGCAGGGGTGAGGGAGGACAGCCAGGCTGTCTTCTGGAGCCCGGCGGACTGGGCCTGGACGGGCGGGCTGATGGATGCCTTGCTGCCCACGCTGTATTTCGGCCGGCCCATCGTCGCCTTCAACGGCCGCTTCAGCCCCGAGCTGGCCTTCACGCTGATGGCGCAGCAGGGCGTGACGCACAGCTTTCTGTTTCCGACCGCGCTGAAAGCCATGATGAAGGCCTACCCGCACCCGCGCCGGCAGTTCACACTGAAACTGCAGGCCATGATGAGCGCGGGCGAAGCGGTCGGCGACGCAGTGTTTGCCTACTGCCGCGACGAACTCGGTGTACTCGTCAACGAGATGTTCGGGCAGACCGAGATCAACTACGTGGTGGGCAACTGCTCGGCCCTGTGGCCGGCCCGGCCTGGCAGCATGGGCAAGGGCTACCCGGGCCACCGCGTGGCGGTGATTGATGACGAGGGCAGGGAGTGCGCGGTTGGCGTCCCCGGTGACGTGTCGGTCAACCGGTTCGATATCCACGGCGATCCGGACCCGATCTTCTTTCTCGGCTACTGGAAGAAGGAAGCCGCCACGCAGGCCAAGTTCAGCGGCGACTGGTGCCGCACCGGCGACCTGGCCACACGCGACGAGGACGGCTACCTCTGGTACGAAGGCCGGGCCGACGACGTGTTCAAGGCCGCCGGTTACCGCATCGGCCCCGGAGAGATCGAGAACTGCCTGGTCAAGCACCCGGCCGTGGCCAATGCGGCGGTGGTGCCCAAGCCCGACCGCGAACGCGGTGCCGTGGTCAAGGCCTTCATCGTGCTTGCTCCTGATTTTGTAGCTGCTCGCGCAGAACAGGCGGGGGCTGAGGCCAAATTTGACCTCAAGCTGACGGCCGAGCTGCAGGCCCACGTCAAGGGCCTGCTGGCGCCTTACGAGTATCCCAAGGAGATCGAGTTCATTGATGCGCTGCCGATGACGACCACTGGCAAGGTCCAGCGGCGGGTGCTCAGGCTGCAGGAAGAAGAACGGTTCCGGCTGGCCTCAGGGCCGGCCTGAAGGGGCGGCGCCGGGCTGGTGGCCCCGGAGCGTCAGGCCCTGGCTTGGGAAGCCAAAGGCTTGCGGGGAAGGGTGACGATGAACCAGGTGCCGCTGGCAGCATCTGATGTGACGGCGATGCTTCCGCCGTGCGCGCGAACGATTTCCTGGCAGATGAACAGGCCCAGGCCCAGTCCGGTCGGCTCCCGCTGCTCGGCCCTGGCGGGAACCAGGCCGCGAACCAGCGGCTTGAAGATCTGCTGCTGCTCCTTCAGGGGAATCGGTGTGCCGAGGTTGTGTACCGAAAAAACCACCGCGTCCTGCTGCTCCCACAGGCGAACCGTGACGGGCTCGCCGCGCGCACCGTAGGAAATGGCATTGGCCAGCAGGTTGGACAGCAGTTGCCCCAGGCGTCCTTCGTCCCAGGTGCCGTTGAAATCCCCCGTGCTCTCGAGATGCAGGATGGCTTTCGGATGGCGTACGCGGGTTTCTTCCAGGATCTTTCCGAACTGGTTGACCAGGTTGCCCGGCCCGGGCTTGATGGGCATCAGGCCCTCGGACTGGGCGCGTGTGAAATCGACCACATGCTCGATCACGCTGTTGATACGCACGACGCTGTTGATGATGGCGTCCGCTGCATGGGCAGTCAGCTGGCCGGAGCGCACCAGGTATTGCGCCGACATGGAAATCGTGCCCAGCGGATTGCGGATGTCATGGCCCAGGATGCCGATGAACAGCTCGGTCGATTTTTTGGTCTGCTCTGTGTAGCGTGCCACGGATTCGGCGATCGCCTGGTCCATCGCTTCATTGAACCGGATCAGGTCACGCATGTCGTTCTGGTGGTCCTGTCCGCCGCCTGCAAGCGTCCAGAGCCGGACGACGCTGGCCCGCAGGGCACGGTACTCGGTGATCATCGCGTCGATCGCAAAGCCGGAGACCATGCGTGTGTCGGCGTGGGTCTCGGCCGCTGTCTCAAGCTCTCCCTGGGGCTCACTGCCTTCACCCCGGGATTTTTCTTCCTGTGCGGCAGCGGTTTGGGGTTGCTCCAGATCGTTGGCAATCGCCGCGAGGATTTCACCCGCGTGATCGCGCAAGGCCTTCTCGTCCAGCATGGTTCCGTCGTGCACCACCGTGGCGGCGAAGTCGTCCCACGCGGTGAGGATGTCTTCCGCGTTGGTTCGGAGAAAGCTGGAAAGTCGCATGATTGAACTTCTTGGGTGGTGGAACGGTTTTCAAGCAATGGCGTGGTGCTTCTTGCTGGTTTCTGCTCGTTCTGGAATCCCGGAATAAAAAAACCCTCCGGGCCACGGAGGGTTTTTTTGCAGCCTGGGTGTCTGCTTAGCGGGCGGTGGCCTGCACAGGCTCGGCCACATAAATCTCGACGCGGCGATTTTTGGCGCGGCCTTCGTTGGTGTTGTTGTCGGCGATCGGTTCGCGCGAACCGCGGCCGTCGGTGGCGATGCGGTTGCCTGCAACGCCACGGGCCACCAGGTAGTTGCGCGTGCTGTTGGCGCGGTCAATGGACAGCGGGTTGTTGATGGCATCGCTGCCAGTGCTGTCGGTGTGGCCGATGATGGTCACCGTGGTCACCGGGTTCTGGTTCAGGCTGGAGGCAAACTGGTTCAGGATGGGGGCGAAGGTGGTGCTCACATCAGAGCGGCCCGTTGCAAACGAGATGTCCGAAGGGATGTCGAGCTTGAGGCGGTTGTCGGCGGTCTGGCTCACAGCCACGCCGGTGCCAGCCGTGGCGCGCTCCATGGCGGCTTTCTGGTCCTGCATGCGCTTGGACCAGAGATAACCACCACCTGCACCGACGGCGCCGCCGAGCACTGCACCCTGGGCCGCACCTTTGGAGCCACCGGTGGCAGCGCCAATCACAGCACCAGCGACGGCGCCGATGCCGGCACCTTTGGCCGTACCCTGCTGGGTTTCGCTCATGTTGGCGCAACCGCTCAGAAAGAGGGCGGCGCAGGTCAGGGAAGTGAGTACGAGTTTCATGGAAGGCTCCTGGGAAGTTGTTGTAAAGCGCAAGGGTTAAAGCTTTTGTGCATGAATGGTAGAACAGCAAAAATCAGGAATTTGTAAGCCAATCACCCGAGTTCGTGCCCTCCTGCAACAGCAGCGGTGAACCTTTAAACTACGACTCGTCCTGGGCGCGCCACCCGCTGCGCCCCTTTATCGCGAAATCCTTACCCCTGATCCATGAACAAAATCCAACTCGGCAGCAGCGACCTGCAGGTCACCCCCGTTTGCCTGGGCACCATGACTTTCGGCGAACAGGTCGACGAAGCCACGGCCCATTCGATTCTTGACCGTTCCCTGGAGCGCGGCGTCAATTTTCTCGACGCGGCAGAGATGTATTCGGTGCCGGCTCGCGCCGAAACCTTTGGCGCCACCGAAACCATCATCGGCAACTGGTTGGCCCAGCGCCCGGGCGCGCGGGACAAACTGGTGGTGGCCACCAAGGTCGCCGGTCCGGCTCGCGGCATGCCCTGGATACGCAATGGCAGCCCCGACCTGACGCCGCAGGACATCGTGCAGGCCTGCCACGACAGCCTCAAGCGCCTGCAGCTTGAAACCATCGACCTGTACCAGATCCACTGGCCGGCGCGCAATGTGCCGGCGTTCGGCATGGTGTATTTCGACCCGGCCAACGACAAGGCGGTCAGCTCGATCCACCAGCAGCTCGAAGCGCTGGGCGGCCTGGTGAAAGCCGGCAAGGTGCGCGCCATCGGCCTGTCCAACGAAACCCCCTATGGCGTGCATGAGTTTGTGCGGCTGGCGGAGCAGCACGGCCTGCCCAAGGTGGCGACCGTGCAGAACCCGTTCTGCCTGATCAACCGCACGGTGGAAAACGGGCTCGACGAAACCATGCACCGGCTCGGTGTGTCGCTGCTGGCTTATTCGCCGCTGGGTTTTGGCCTGCTGACCGGCAAGTACGACATGAGTGGCACCGCCGGCCCGTCCGCGCCAGCCGCCGCGCGCATCGCCCGCTACGAGTCGGTGCGCAAGCAGCGCTGGGGCCGGCCCGAAGCGCTGGCCGCCGCGCGCCGCTACAACGCGCTGGCCCGCGAACACGGCCTCACGCCGACGCAGCTGGCACTGGCGTTTTGCTACACCAAATGGCAGGTGGCCAGCACCATCATCGGCGTGACCTCGGTGGCCCAGCTCGACGAAGACCTCGACGCCTGGGGCACGCAACTTTCGCCCGAGTTGCTGGCCGCCATCGACGCGATCCGCTGGGAGCTGCGCGACCCGGCGCAGTAAGGGCTTTGACAAGCTCAACCCGAACGGTGGATCATGGCAAAAAAAGACCACGTGTCGGAAACGCCGGCCACGCAACTGCTGAAGGCGAACAAAGTGGCTTTCACCGAGCACCCCTACAAGTACCTCGAGCACGGCGGCGCGCAGCACAGCGCGCAGGTGCTGGGGTTCGATCCCTTCACCGTGGTCAAGACCCTGGTGATGCAGGACCAGGACGCGAAACCGCTGCTGGTGCTGATGCATGGCAACCTGGGGATGCTGTGCCTGACTCCCGCCATGCGCGTTCGAGTCCAAAACGGGATGATTTGCTCGCCAACACCACGCAGCGTGTGCCCAGGCACACGCAAGGGGTTTGGTGAGGAAAGCGCCCGTTTTGGGCCGAACCCCTTCGGGGGCGTGGTTTTGCGGGCGATCCGCTTCGTTGCAAAATCAGGCAAGGCGTCAGCCTTGCCTTGGGTTTTGCGCCTCACGGCTCATCCCGCAAAACCCACGCCGCGCGCGGCGGGAGTCAGGCACAGCATCCCTGAGGTGTCGACCAAAAACCTGGCGCGCCAGATTGGCGCCAAGTCGGTCGAACCCTGCCGGCCCGAGGTGGCGAACCGCCACAGCGGCTACCTGGTGGGCGGCACCTCGCCGTTCGGCACGCGCAAGGCCATGCCGGTGTATATCGAGGAAAGCATCCTGGCCTTGCCTAAAATCGCCATCAATGGCGGCCGGCGCGGTTACCTGGTCGGCATCGCGCCGCAGGTGTGCGTGGACTTGCTCGGTGCAAAATCGGTCCACTGCGCAGTTGCTGATTGAAGACAGAACTACAACAACAATACTGGAGAACTCCATGGACTACGCTTATTCCGCCCTGGCCGTGCTGGCGGCCTACCTGATCGGTTCGCTGTCGTTCGCGGTCATCGTCAGCCGGCTGATGGGCCTGAACGACCCGCGCAGCTACGGCAGCAAAAACCCCGGCGCCACCAATGTGCTGCGCTCGGGCAACAAGGCGGCGGCTGCGCTCACGCTGCTGCTCGACGGCCTCAAGGGCTGGCTGCCGATGGCGCTGGTCATGTGGTTCGGCAAGGACTACGGCATGCGGGAAGGCACGCTGGCGGCGGTCGGCCTGGCGGCTTTCATCGGCCATCTCTACCCGGTCTTTTTCGGCTTCCAGGGCGGCAAGGGGGTGGCGACGGCGGCCGGTGTGCTGTTTGGCGTGCACTGGGTGCTGGGCCTGGCGACACTGGCCACCTGGGGCATCGTGGCCTTCTTCTCGCGTTATTCGTCGCTGGCGGCCATTGCCTGCGCCATTTTTGCGCCCTGGTATTACCTGATCGGCGACCGTTCGTTCTGGTATGTCGACAAGATGATCGCGCTGGCCATTGTGGCCATGAGCGCCTTCCTGATTTTCCGGCATCGGGAAAACATCAACAAGCTGCTCAAGGGCACGGAATCGAAGCTGGGCGCCAAGAAAAAGGGCTGACCCGGATTTCCGGTTGCTATCAATAAGATAGCTACTTACGCCTGTTTGGCGTGAGTTACAGCCTGTTTTATTCCTAGAATCGCTTGACCAGCGTCATCTGGTCGTTTTCGCGGATCATCTGGAAACGCGTCAGGAAGCTGTTGCCCAGCAGCATGTAGGGCATGGGCTGGGGCGACACCACCGCGTCGATGTCGTAGACCTCGACATCACCGACCCGCACGGAACCGAGTTTGACGCGAAAGCCCTGGGTCATGCCGTTGGCGGTGCTCATCTGCACTGGTTGCCCGTTTTTGTAGTTGATGCCGGCGCGTTCGGCATCGGCAGCGCTCATGGCCACACCGGTTGCGCCGGTGTCCACCATGAACTGGACGGCCCGGCCGTTGATCTGGCCCGGGGTGAAGAAGTGGCCACCGGTGCCTGCGGTCAGCACGATGCGTGTGCCCTTGCCGGCGCCGCCGCCCGTGCCCCCGCCCGCACCCACGCTGACCGGTGCATCGCCGACACGCACGGTGTGGCGCTTGCCCGAGAGCTCCAGCACGGCCTGGTCGCCGGCGGTGGAGATCACCTTCACCCCCTGGTGGGATTCCCCGGGCGCCACCGATTTCGGGGCGCCGCCGTTGACGATCAACAGCGCCTTGCTGCCCAGCATGCCGGCCAGCGCGACGCTTTGCGCGTGTGCCATGCCGCCAAAGGCCGCCAGCGCGCCAACCCACAGCACGAGTCGGCAAGCGTGAGGCCCCCATCCCCTTCCAGCCGGGGCCGCGGAACCGGCTTCGCCGGGCCGCAGGCGCAGCGCCCCCGAGGGGCTGGAGCCTGCGGCTACAAAGCTGCTTGAGCAGCTTTGGACAGGCGACAGAAGCGAAGCCTCTGGCGAGCTGCGGCCTGCAAGGCCTCGCGAACCACACGCAGTGGGGAGCGTGGGGGCCACGCTAGTCCCTGAAGTTGTTGAAGCTCAGCGGCATGTCGGGCAGGTCCGCCTTGATCATGGCCATCGCCTCCTGCAGGTCATCGCGGTTTTTCCCGGTGACCCGCACCGCGTCGCCCTGGATGGAGGCCTGCACCTTGACCTTGCTGCCCTTGATCAGTTGCGAGATTTTCTTGGCCTGTTCGGTCTCGATGCCGTTGCGCACCTTGATGACCTGCTTGACCTTGTCGCCGCCGATTTTCTCGACCTTGCCGGCGTCGAAAAAGCGCACATCCACGCCGCTTTTGGTGGCCTTGTTGCGCAGGATGTCGGTGATCTGGTCGATCTGGAAGTCGCTGTCACCGATCAGCGTGATCTCCTTGTCCTTGAGCTCGATCGCTGCCGCCGTGCCCTTGAAGTCGAAACGTGTGCCTATTTCCTTGGCGGTGTTTTCGACCGAGTTTTTGACCTTGACCAGATCGGCTTCGAGAACGGTGTCAAAAGAGGGCATGGTTTTCCGGCTTCCGGGGTTGCGTTGCAGGGGTGTCGGGGTGCGACAATCCCGTGATGTTAGTCGAGAAAAACGTTCCCCTCCAGTTTTCCAATACCTTTGGCATCGTGGCCAAGGCCCTCACGCTGGTGCGTATCGCCAGCGAAGAGGACGTGGCCGCCGTGCTGGCCGATCCGGTGCTGCAGGCTTGCCCGAAGTTCGTGCTGGGCGGTGGCAGCAACATCGTCATCACCGGCGACGTCAAGTCCGTCGTGCTCAAGGTGGAGATCATGGGCAGGAAGCTGGTGGGCGAGACCGCCAAAGCCTGGATCGTCGAGGCCGGTGCCGGCGAGAACTGGCACGAGGTGGTGGGCTGGTCCCTGCACAACGGCTACCCGGGCCTGGAAAACCTCGCCATGATCCCCGGCACCGTGGGCGGCTCGCCGGTGCAGAACATCGGTGCCTACGGCGTGGAGCTGCAGGACCGTTTCGATTCGCTGGACGCCATCGATCTGGGCACCGGCCAGAGTTTCACGCTGAACGCGGCGCAATGCGCGTTTGGCTACCGCGATTCGGTCTTCAAACACAGCAGCACCGGCCCGAACGGGCGCCCCGGCCTGGGCCTGGCCGGCAAGGCCCTGATCACGCGGGTGCGTTTTGCACTGCCCAAGGCCTGGAAGCCCGTGCTCGGGTATGCCGACATCGAGAAAAAGATGGCGCAGTCCGCGATCACCCAGCCCGATGCGCTGCAGATTTATGAGTGGATTTGCGAGATCCGCAAGGCCAAGCTGCCTGATCCGAAGGTGATCGGCAATGCCGGCAGCTTCTTCAAGAACCCGACCGTGACGCCCGAGCAGTGCGCCGACATCATCCAGCGCGAGCCCAAGATCGTCCACTACCACCTCGACGATGGCTCGGTCAAACTCGCCGCCGGCTGGCTGATCGACGCCTGCGGCTGGAAAGGCAAGAGCATCGGCAACGCCGGCGTGTACGACCGTCAGGCCTTGGTGCTGGTCAACCGCGGCGGCAGCGCCGACCCGGTGACCGGCGGCGAGGTCATGACCCTGGCCAAGGCCATCCAGACCAGCGTCTACGAACGGTTCGGCATCCTGCTGGAGCCGGAGCCGGTGGTGGTGTAGCCTGCCCGGCGATCTGGCTATGCTATGTTATTCATAGCTGTTGGCCTAGGCGGGACGGTGGTTCTAGCCATTTTTCCTTAAAAAAACCGGCCGGACTCATGTGCAATCGCTATTTTTTTGATAGCTGCTCACGCGCGGCGGACGGGAGTTTCGGGCACTCTTGATCTCTGAAAACGGGCAAAAATCCAGGCTGAAACGGATTTTCGAGCCCCGTGGAAGCACTGGCCGTGCCCCGTCAGCCCTGCGCTACAGTCAGAGCACAACAAAATGCGAAGGGGAGAGGGTCATGCTTATCAAATCAGCCGACGACAAGTCCAGGCGCCTGGCTTTGCTGCAAGACCTGCAAAAGTCCCCCCTGCTCGACGCCGGCCAGAAAGAGTGGCTGCGTGTTGAGCTGCGCAACCTGAGCGCAGGTATCAAGGGTGAACGGGAAGCCGCATTCCATCTGGACGGCCATTACAAAGACGGCCAGAACAACGTGCTGCTGCACGACTTGCGGTTTGTGCTGGATGGCGAGACGGCCCAGATCGACCACCTGGTCATCAACCGCACCGGCTACATGGTGCTGATCGAAACCAAAAATTACTCGGGCGACCTGGAAGTTAACGCCCATGGCGAATTCACCGTGCACTACGGCAAAGAGCGTTACGGCATTCCCTCCCCCTACGAGCAAAGCCGCCGCCACGCGCGCATCTTGGGCAAGCTGCTGGAGCGGCTGGAGATCAGCACCCGCACCGACAAGCTGCCCGAGTTCCATAACGTGGTCATGATGCACCCCCAGGCCAACATCCAGCGGCCCGACGCCAAGGCGTTTGACACCAGCTTTCTGATCAAGGCCGACCAGTTCCGCGCCTGGCATGAAAAGCTGGTGGACGGCTTCAGCACCGGCGGCGTGTTCAAGGCCATCTTCAACATACGCAGCCCCGACACCATTCGGGAGTGGGGCGAGAAGCTCAAGCGCCAGCACCGTCCGCAAGACCTGCTGGACCTGCCAGACTTCATGCAGCCCAAACCTCAACCGGCCAAGGCTGTGATGGAGCCTGGGTCTCCAGCGTCAGTATTTGCTGCAGCACCCGCCAACCCGGCACCCGCACTGGCCGATGCCTCATTGGCCAAAAAGCTGATCTGCGCCCATTGCCGTGAGAAGATCAGCTACCCCGAAGGCAAGTTTTGCTGGAACAACGCCAAGCGTTTTGGCGGGTTGCAGTATTGCCGGGAGCATCAGGGGTTGTTTGCGTGACGCAGATTTCGGCGCAGACGCACCGTTCAGGAGGGCAGAAGTTGTGAGCATGAATGAAGCGGATACCCGCTATCACCTGATCGACCCTTTATTACGGGAAAAGGGTTATGTCAGCCGTGAGCGCATCACACTTGAAACCATCTTGACCCCGGCTCCCGTGGAGCCCAGCGGCGCCAAAGGTCGACGTCGCAAGGGGCCGGGGCGCACCGACTACTTGCTCTGCGTGCAGGTTGGCGATATGCCCAAACCCCTGCCCGTGGCGGTACTGGAGGCCAAGAGGGAAAGCGAAGACCCGCTCAAGGGAATGCAGCAAGCCAAGGGTTATGCGGATTGCGAACGCTTTGATGTGCAATACGTTTTCTCCACAAACGGCCACTTGTATGGCGAGTTTGATTGCGGCACCAGCCTGCAAGATGGCCCGTTTCCTTTTCCAGACTTTCCTCCGCACGCCGATCTAACCTTGCGATATGCCCGCGATACAGGCATCGACATCACCCAGCCCGCTGCCGCCATGCTGTTCCAGGCCGACAGCCCAGCCTGGGCGGAAAGCCGCTACTACCAAGACGCGGCTATTCGCGCCGCATTCGAGAAAATTCTGCTCGACCGGCAGGCCGGAAGGCCAGCGCGCGTGCTACTCACGCTGGCAACAGGAGCGGGAAAAACCATCATTGCCACCAACTTGCTGTGGCGTTTGAGCCAGGCAGGGCAGTTGCCCAAACCGGCGCTCTTCTTGTGTGACCGTGACGAGCTGCGTGGGCAGGCGTACAGCAAGTTAAAGGCTGCTTTTGGCGACAACGCCCGTATCGTGAAAACCGAGCGCGGTGCCAATGCTGCGGCCAATGCACGCATCCACATTGCGACATACCAGACCCTGGGGCTGGATGAAGATGCGAATGGGGACGACAGTGGCTTTGCCAGCTTCTTGAGCGAGCACTATGGCGAAGACGCTTTCAGTGTGATCGTCATTGACGAATGCCATCGCTCGGCTTGGGGCCGATGGTCCGAGGTGTTGCAGCGCAACCCCAATGCAATTCACATTGGCCTTACCGCGACTCCGCGCAGGTTGGACGAATCCAGGAATACGAGCGAGGAGGCGAAACAGGACTTCGCCATCACCGCTAACAATCGCCAATACTTTGGCGAGCCGGTTTATGAGTACACCCTGATCCAGGCGCAGGAAGACGGCTATCTGGCCGCCTGTGAAATCGTGCGGCGCAAAGCCAGCATTGACAAACGTGTTTTCACCAGGAAAGAAATCCTGAAGGCCGGAGTCAGAGACATTCGCACCGGCAAACCGCTGACAGAAGAAGACCTCACCAAAGCCGAGTACACCGGCAAAGACTTTGACGACGAATTGTTCATCGAGCTGCGCACGCCCAAGATGTGCGAAGACCTGTTCCAGCTACTCTGTGGCAACGGCGGGCCGGAGCAAAAAGTCATCATCTTCTGCACCCGCGAAATACACGCCGACCGCGTGGCCCAGCAGATGAACAACCTCTACACCCGATGGTGCAAAGAGCAGGGCCAAACGCCCAAGGACCACTACGCCTTCAAATGTATGGGCGGGCCTAACAACGGCGCCGACATGATCGAGCCCATGCGGGGTTCGGGTGAGCGCGCCTTCATTGCTTGCACGGTAGACTTGCTGGAAGCGGGAGTGGATATTGAGCGGCTGAACGCCGTGGTTTTCTTTCGCTATTTGCAGTCACCCATCAAGTTTTACCAAATGGTGGGGCGCGGCACGCGTATTCACGAAGAAACCCAGAAATACAAATTCTGGCTGTATGACTACACCGATGTGTCGCTGCTGTTTGGCACCGACTTCATCACCAAACCACCTCGACCCGGCAGTGGCGGCAGCGGTGGAAATGGAGGAGGTGGGGGCACTGGCGGGGGCGATGACGATGGCCCCAAAGTGGCTGAATTGCGAGGCGAATTTACGGTGATCAACCCGGAAGGTCATTTCATCTTGTCCCGACGCGATGGCCGCGACACCCCCATTCCCATTGACGAATACCGCCGCGAGGTGATTCAGCGTGTGGTGTCAGAGGCGCACAGCCTGGATGAATTCCGCGCGCTGTGGATCGAACAACAAAAGCGCCAGCAACTCATCAACCATTTGCTGGGCGACCACTTCAACCCCGATGCGATTCGCGATATGGACCAAATGAACGACTTTGACCTGTACGACTTTTTTGGCAAATACGGTTACCACGCCCGCGCCTTGAAACGCCCCGAGCGCGGCGCGCTCTTCATCACCCACAACCAAAATTGGTTTGATGGAATGGCAAGCGACACGGCCACCGTGCTTAAAGGCTTGGGGCACCAGTTTTCCCAAGGCGGCACCGACGCGCTGGAAAGCCCCAACTTGTGGGAGGTGCCAGAGATCAAATTGGCCGGTGGCCTGAATGCCTTGCGCGGGTTGGGTGCGCCAGGGCTAGTGATGCGTGAGGCTAAGACGAGGTTGTTTGGGGTATGAGAAAAGTTAAATTGGCTGACTGCTGCAAGTTTTATAGTGGCGGAACACCCACCAAAGGCAAGCGGGAATTTTGGAACGGTGAACTGCCATGGTTTTCCCCCAAAGACATTAAGAGCTTTGAACTATTTTCTTCGCAGGATCGGATATCCGACGTTGCAGTGTTGGAGTCTGCGACGCGCTTGCTACAACCAGGAGCAATCTTGGTTGTGGGGCGCTCTGGTGTTTTGGCGCACACGTTGCCCGTTGGAATTGTTCGTCAACCTTCGGCGTTTAATCAGGACATCAAAGCCATTGTTCCGAGTGATGGCTACGACTCTGAGTACATTGCGCTATATCTTGCTGCCAAGCAGAACTACATCCTCAAGGAGGGGGTGAAGCGCGGTCCGACTGTGCATAGCCTCATCTCCAATTTCATAGAAGAGCTTGAAATACCGGACATCCAAGTCAAAGAGCAACGCCAAATTGCCACTCGTCTTAAAACCCAACTAGCCGAAGTAGAAACAGCCCGTCAGGCGGCAAAAACTCAATTGCAGGAAGTCGCCGCCCTGAAATCAAAAGCTCTGGAAGCTCTATTCGCGGGCATAAAAAATTGGGAGCCTATTGGCTCCGCAGCTAAGCTGCAATCTGGCTACGCATTCAAAAGCGACACATTCAAAACTACGGGTGTGCGGCTCCTGCGCAATGCGAATATTCTTCCTGGTCGGGTGTATTGGGATGATGCGGTATGTCTGAGTGAGGAAGATTCAACAAAACACCCGAGCTATGTTTTGAAAGACGGCGACGTTTTGATCAGCCTGGACCGTCCCATTATTTCAAGCGGAATCAAGGTGGCGCGCGTCGGCTCTGATGACCTTCCCGCGCTGCTCGTCCAGCGTGTAGGCCGGTTTTTGATTGACCCTGACAAACTGGATGCCGATTACCTTTATGCGTGTTTGCAAACCGACTTATTTATCGCTGAAATATCGGGACACGATCAGAGTTTGGGTGTCCCACACATTTCGCCTTCTCAAGTCGAGAGTGTGCTGATACCCCTGCCAGACGTTGCCGTTCAACGCGAGCTGTCGAAGCGTATGAATGAGGTGACCTTCCAATGGCAGACGGCTGCGGCAGCCATGCGGGGTCAACTCAATGATTTTTCGCAATTGCCGAAGGCAATCCTCGCCCAAGCCTTCAACCAATAAGGAGATAACCATGGCGGATAGTCGAATTGCAAAGCTGCACCATGCCACGTTTGAAGGCATCCGGCAGGTGGATGCCGATGGCAATGAATTCTGGTCTGCTCGTGACTTGGCTCCCTTGCTGGAATACCAAGACTGGCGCAATTTTTTGCAGGTCGTCGAAAAGGCCCGTATCGCGTGTGAACAGTCTGGCCGCAGCACCGACGACCATTTCGGTGAGATCACCAAAATGGTCGAAATCGGTTCAGGTGCCCGCCGCGAGCTGCCCGACGTGCGCCTGTCCCGCTACGCTTGTTACCTGGTTGTACAAAACGGCGACCCCAGCAAACCCGTGATTGCCAACGGCCAGACTTACTTTGCCACACAGGCACGGCGGCAAGAGTTGGCCGATAGCGCTAAGTTTGCGCAACTGAACGAAGACGACAAGCGTCTGGCCATACGCAATGAGCTGGCCACCCACAACAAACACTTGGCGGCGGCAGCCAAAGACGCGGGCGTGGAAACGCCCTTGGACTACGCCATTTTCCAAGACCACGGTTACAAAGGCCTGTATGGCGGTTTGGGTAACAAAGACATTCATGCCCGCAAGGGCTTGAAAACCAGCCAGAAGATTTTGGACCATATGGGCAGCACGGAATTGGCGGCCAACCTGTTCCGCGCCACCCAAACCGAAGAGAAGCTACGCCGCGATCAGGTGAGTGGCAAATCAGAGGCCAATCAGACGCATTTTGAGGTGGGGCGCAAGGTGCGCAAGACCATCGCCGAACTGGGCGGCACCATGCCCGAGAATCTGGCCCTACCCGACAACAGCATCCAGCAGATTGAATCGGCCAAGAAAAAACTGGCGAAGAAGCTGGAACAGAAAAACCCGAAGAAATTACCCGATGGCTCGCCCTAAGAAAAATACCGAAAACACGGTTGCCAAAGCACCCAAGTCCATAGCCTCCACCCAGTCGCTTTCCTCGTTTGTCAAAAGCATTTGCGATGTAATGCGCAGGTCCAATTGCGCCAGCGCCTTGCAGTATGTGCCAGAGCTGACATGGATTTTGTTTCTGCGCATTCTGGACGCGCAGGAGGCCAAGGCCCGCGAGGAGGCCGACGCAGTGGGTGCTGATTTCTCCGCCGCTTTGCAAAGCCCTTACCGTTGGCAAGACTGGGCTGCACCCTATTCAGATAGGCCGGACCACCCCAAAACCCCAGACGGCAAACCCTTTGGCTGGAAGCGGCAAGCGCTGTTTGCAGCGGGGGACGGCAAGTTGTTTGACTTCATCAACAAAAAGCTGCTGCCGCACCTGCACAGCCTGGACATTGACACCCGCACTGGGCTGCCCAATCCCGAGGCAAGCCGCAAGCAGCGCATCATGGGTCGCACGATGACGGCGGTGGAGAAGGTGCGCGTGGATAGCGAGGCCAACCTGCGCGACATTCTGGACAAGGTGCACCAGATCAATATCGACCATGTGGACGATCAGCATTTCTTCACCCTGTCGCAGGTGTATGAAGACTTGTTGCTGAAAATGGGCGAGAAGAATTCCGATGGCGGTCAGTTCTTCACCCCGCGTGAGGTGATTCGCGCCATGGTGCACACCGTGAAGCCCAAACTCGGCCAGACGGTGTATGACCCATGCTGTGGCACCGGTGGCTTCTTGGCGGTAGCCTATGAGCACATTGCCCGCCAGTTAGGCAAGAGCGTCACCAGCACCGACATTGACACGCTCAAGCACGACACGTTTTTTGGCCGGGAGAAGGAGAACCTGGTGTTCCCCATCGCGCTGGCCAACTTGGTGTTGCACGGCATTGACCAGCCCAACCTGTGGCATGGCAATTCGCTGACCCGGCGCGCCACCTACGGCGCGCTGTTTGACCAGGCGCCCAAGCAGTTTGATGTGATCCTCACCAACCCACCATTTGGTGGCAAGGAGGGGACGGATGCGCAGAAGAATTTTGCCTATGAGTCCAGCGCTACGCAGGTGCTGTTTACGCAAGACATTCTGGCGGAACTGGCACCCAAGGGCACTTGTGCAGTGGTATTGGACGAAGGTTTGCTGTTTCGGACCAACGAAAGCGCGTTTGTCGAAACCAAACGCAAGCTGGTGGACGAATGCGATCTATGGGCCATCGTCAGCTTGCCAGGCGGTGTGTTCTCTACCGCAGGCGCGGGTGTGAAGACCAACTTGCTGTTTTTCACCAAGGGCAAGAAGACTCAGAAGACTTGGTATTACGACCTGTCGACCGTGAAGGTTGGCAAGAAGACGCCGCTCACGTTGGCACATTTTGGTTTTGATGAGCATGGCAAGGTGCTGGCCGATGACAAGTTGCCTGCCATCCTCACTGCCGCTTGGCAAGCCGATGAATCCAACGCGGGTAAGCCGTTCCCTAGCTATGCGCGCATGTTGCAACAGCGCGGCAAGCCCGAAGGCGATAGCCCGTATTCTTGGACGGTGGACTTTGCGGCCAAGCGCGCCAAGGCGCGTGTCGACATGCAACCGCTCCTAGATGAAGCTGCGAAGTTAAAAGCTGCCGTGGTGGACTTGAAAGAGCAGCTCAAGCGCCTTAAGAAGGACAAAGCCAGTGATGCCAAGTTAACGGCGTTAGATGCAAAGATCAAAGCGAAGGACAAGGCTGCCCGTGATCTGGAAACCAAGGCTGCAGACATTGACGCTGCAGTTTTTGATCTGAAGGCTGTGAACCCGACTGCTGAGGTGAATGTGGATACCCGCACGCCGCAGCAGATCGTTGAAAGCATCGAGGAGCAGGGGCGTGTCGTGGCAAATGCGCTTGTTCGGTTGAATGCACTACTTGCCGTGAAATGAACAAAGCCCGCTTGAGCGGGCTTTGTTTTTGTGGGAAATCAGAACTGACTTACTTCCCCAACTTCAAGAAATCATCCCCCTTGCCCAACTCCAGCATGCCAGCATTGGAATAAATCCCCAGCTTGGCGCGGGTGTCGGTGATGTCCAGGTTGCGCATCGTCAGTTGCCCAATACGGTCCAGCGGGCTGAATGGCGCGTCTTCCACCTTTTCCATGCTCAGGCGCTCAGGTGCGTAGGTCAGGTTAGGCGATTCTGTGTTCAGCAGCGAGTAGTCGTTGCCGCGGCGCAGTTCCAGCGTCACGGTGCCGGTGATGGCGCTGGCAATCCAGCGCTGGGCGGTTTCGCGCAGCATGATGGCCTGGCTGTCGAACCACCGGCCCTGGTAGAGCAGGCGGCCGAGCTTGCGGCCGTTGTCGCGGTATTGTTCGATGGTGTCTTCGTTGTGGATGCCGGTGACCAGGCGCTCGTAAGCGATGAACAGCAGCGCGAGGCCGGGGGCTTCGTAGATGCCGCGGCTTTTCGCTTCGATGATGCGGTTTTCGATCTGGTCGCTCATGCCCAGGCCGTGGCGGCCGCCAATTTCATTGGCCTTGAGGATCAGGCTGACCAGGTCCGGGTAGTGGACGCCGTTCAGTGCCACGGGGCGGCCTTCTTCAAAGGTCACGCTCACTTCTTCAGCCTTGACCACGCAGTCGTCTTTCCAGAAGGGCACGCCCATGATGGGGTTGACGATCTTGATGCCGCTGTTGAGGTTCTCCAGATCTTTCGCCTCGTGCGTCGCGCCCAGCATGTTGCTGTCGGTGCTGTAGGCCTTCTCGGCGCTCATCTTGTAGCCAAAGCCATTGGCCGTCATGAACGCGCTCATCTCAGAGCGGCCACCCAGTTCGTCAATGAACTGCTGGTCCAGCCAGGGCTTGTAAATCTTCAGCGCGGGGTTGGTGAGCAGGCCGTAGCGGTAAAAGCGCTCGATGTCATTGCCCTTGAAGGTGGAACCGTCGCCCCAGATGTTGACGTCGTCTTCCTTCATCGCGCTGACCAGCATGGTGCCGGTCACGGCGCGGCCCAGCGGCGTGGTGTTGAAGTAGGTGGAGCCCGCGGTGGTGATGTGGAAGGCGCCGGCCTGCAGAGCGGCCAGGCCTTCAGCAGCCAGTTGTGGGCGGCAATCAATCAGGCGCGCCTTGATGGCGCCGTATTCCATGGCCTTGCGCGGGATCTCGTCGTAATCGGCCTCGTCGGGCTGACCCAGGTTGGCGGTGTAGGCATAGGGCAGGGCGCCCTTCTGTTTCATCCACAAGAGCGCGGCGCTGGTGTCGAGGCCGCCAGAGAAGGCGATGCCGACCTTTTGGCCGGCGGGGATGTTTTGCAGGATGGTGTTAGACATAAAATTGGCCTCTAGCCCTTGTGGAATCAGCGCAGGCTGCTATGAAATTAAGAGTAAATCGCCTGCGGATCAGCCGAAATGGCAGATGTAGTGGTAGGCCTCGCCGACCCGGATGTCGAAGCTCGAGTGGCCCGGCACGCTGAATTTTTCACCCGGTGTGGACTTGAGCCAGGCGTCGCTGCCGGCGAGTTTGTACTCGCAGGCGCCGGCCACACATTCCATGATCTCGGGCGCGCCGGTCTTGAAGGTCAGTGTCGAGGGCAACACCACACCGACGGATTTTTTGGTGCCATCGGGAAAGGTGATGCCGTGGCTCACACACTTGCCGTCGAAATAGACATTGGCCTGGGTGGTGACGCTGATGTTGTCGATTTTTTCTGTAGTCATGGTGATGTGAAAGTGGACGGGGAAAACATCCGGCTGCCTGGCTGGGGATGCAAAACCCCTGATTTTAGGTCACCCGGGCCTCCGGCACGTGGCGGGGTGGTCTTGACCGGGCAAGGGAACCTGAATCCGTTCACCGGGTTCGGGCGTATCACGAATGCAAGACAATCAGGTCCATGAAAGCAGAAAGCCCGGATACCCAATTGATCGCGCTCATTGACCGCGTGGCGCTGGCCGACGAATCGGCGCTGAGGGAGCTGTATGAACTGACCTCTTCCAAGCTGTATGGCGTGGCGGTGCGTGTGGTCAGCAACCGGAGTTGGGCCGAGGACGTGCTGCAGGAGGCCTTCATCAACATATGGCGCATTGCGGGCGACTACAAGGCGACGCTGTCGCCGCCCATGGCCTGGCTCTGCCTGATCGTGCGCAGCCGGGGGCTGGACTTTCTGCGGCGCCGTAACTCCGACCGGGCCGATGCGGTGCAGGAGCTCGACGATGTGCTGTCCGACACGCTGGAGGGCGACTCCGCCAACCCGATGGACACCGCCCTGGCGGGCGAGCAGGCCTGGGCCCTGCACCAGTGCCTGAGCCAGTTGGGCAACAAGCAGCGCGAGGTGGTGAGCCTGGCCTACCTGCGCGATTTGAGCCACGGCGAGCTGGCCGAGCAGCTCAAGCTGCCGCTGGGCACCGTGAAGACCTGGATACGCCGCGGCCTGGAGCAGTTGCGCGGCTGCATGGCCCGGTTTGCTTGAGATAGAACTGATGTTTGTTTTTTTGTTTGCTCTGTTTGTTCCTGCTGCGTTGCGGCCGGAAACTTCTGAAGAAGGTGGCGTATGAACCTGACCCGCAATCCCGCGCTGATCGATCAGCTGGCGGCCAGTTATGCGCTGGGCACCTTGCGTGGCGGTGCACGGCGCCGGTTCGAGGAACTGGCGCGTACCCATGCTTCGGTGCGCGCCGCCGCGCTGATCTGGCAAGGGCGCATGGCGTCGGTCACCGAACTGCAGGCGCAGCAGGCGCCCAGTCCGGCGGTCTGGAAGCGGATTGAAAACCTCATCCAGGCGGACAAGCAGGCACGGGCCATGCAGGCCGCGCGGCAGGCGCCCGCGGGCCGGGCCAGCGCGGGCTGGTGGGCCAGCCTGGGCTTGTGGCGCGGGGCTTCGGCCGCCGGTGCCATGGCGGCCGTGGCTGCCGTGGTGGTGGGCGTGAACCTGAACACCCAGCTCAATGGCCAGGTCCGGGAGTTGAGTGCCAAGCTCGCGGCCACGCCTGAAATCCAGTACGTTGCTGTGCTGGCTGATGACAAGGCGGCGCCCTCGGTGCTGGTGACCTACGACCCCAAACACAGCCAGCTGCAGCTCAAACATGTGGGCCAGTTCCACCCCGGGCCCGACAAGTCCCTGCAGCTGTGGGCACTGCCCCAGTCGGGCGGCCCCAAGTCGCTCGGTGTGCTGGGTGAGGGAACCGTGGTTCGCCTTCCCGCGCGCAGCGGCGAGGTCAATCAGGTGCCGGCGCTGGCCATCAGCCTGGAGCCCAAGGGCGGCGTTCCAGCGGGCAGCGGACCGAGCGGGCCGGTGCTGTTCAAGGGTGCGCTGCTCCAGACCACGCTGTAAAGCCGGAAAGCGCTTCAGGCCGCAGCGGCCGGCAACAAAAAAGGGGCTTGAAAGCCCCTTTTTTGTTGGACTGGCTTAGGGCCTGTTCACACTATTTATGCAAGATGCGTTGCGAGTCAAAAAGGCCATGCGTGAGGCGCAAAATGCAGCCGGGCTGAAGCCCGGCAAGGCTTTGCAACGCTGCGCATGGCCTTTTTGGCCACAACCCGGAGGGAACGTGGTGGAAGCAGCGCCACTCCTCGTTGCACTCCTACGCCAGACGCCCGGTCTGGCGGTCGTCGCGCGCCTTGATTGGCACTGCTTTCACCACGTTCGCACTTGTATAAATAGTGTGAACAGGCCCTAGCGCCAGTGGCGGTGCCCGTAGCCGCCGCGGCTGTAACCGAAATTGAGCGACACGCCCACCGGCGGGTAGTAGGGCCGCGGGTAATAACCGGGGTAGGCGACCACCGCCGGTTGCACATAAACCGGCTGGGCATAGACAGGTTGGGCGTAGACGGGCTGCGAATACACAGGCTGCGAGTACACCGGCTGGGCTGGCTGGGCATAACCTTGCTCAACACCGGCCTGCGGCGCGGGCATCGCGCCCACCGGCGTGACCTGCAGCCGCACATACAGGCCGGGGTCACTGGGCATCTGCACGGTGTGCTGCTTGTCGGCGTATTCGTAGACCACGTTGTAGTGCGAGGTGCGGTTTTCGTAGGACATCTGGGTGCCGCACTGCTGCACGTTCTGCACCTGGCTGCGGTTGCCTTCGATGTTGTTGCCGACCATGGCGCCACCGACCAGGCCGATCACAGTCGCCAGGGCGCGCCCGCCACCGTCACCAATGGCATTGCCCATCGCGCCGCCGGCCAGGGCACCCATGACGGCGCCAGCGCCGGACGGGGGCGCCTGGGTCACCATCGGCTGCGTCGTGCAGACCTGCTGGGGCACGCTGACCTGTTGCACCACAGGCGTGCTGGAGATCACGCGCGCCAGGATGTCCGTGGCCGATGCGTTGACGGCAAACAGCCCGGAGGCTGCGGCAACAGCGGATAAAACAAGTGTTTTTTTCATGGTTCAAATCCCTTTTCAGCCTGCTGGAACAGCCCCGCGCGGGGCGGCCAAAACGATGGCTATCAGTTTAATGATTCAGAGTGGATTTGGTGCACACAAGTTCAGTAAAGCCCTGTAAAGCTGGCCCGGGCCGGGGCACTTTTAAAGGCCCTGACGGTGGTTTCAAAGCCGTTCCGACCAGCTTTTTTCGTCAAAACCGACGGTGATCTGCGTGCCCCAGTCCACCACAGGCCGCTTGATGACGCTGGGCTGCGCCCGCATGAGGGCCTGGGCGCTGGCCGCGTCCACCGTGGCGGCCTGCAGCGGCAGATCCAGCTTGCGCCAGGTGGTGCCCTGGCGGTTGACGAGTTTTTCCCAGCCCACCGCGCGCTCCCAGGCGGCCAGCCGGTCTGCCGGTACGCCCTGTTTTTTGAAGTCATGAAAAGCGTGGGCAACGTCGTGCGCGGCGAGCCAGGCGCGGGCTTTTTTGACGGTGTCGCAGTTGGGGATGCCGTAAACAGTGATCATGTGCGCATTTTTGCATGGTTTGGCATCAAATGGGCCTTGACCCATTGTAGGTAGGGTGTTGATAGCTATTGATTTGATAGCTATGCAACCCCATCCGGCGTACGGGCGGGGCGGCGGCACCACGGGACGCGGCGCGGCAGCGGCGACAATACGGGTTCCATGGACAAGCCCAACACCCTCGACGACTGGCTCGCGTACTGTGAGCGCCTGCACCCCCACGCTATTGACCTCGGACTGGACCGCGTCCGCAGCGTCGCCGAACGCATGGCGCTGCGGTTTGACTGTCCGGTCATCACCGTCGCCGGCACCAACGGCAAGGGCTCGAGCTGCGCCATGCTCGAGGCCATCCTGGGGCAGGCCGGCTACCGCACCGGTGTCTACACCTCGCCGCACCTGGTGCATTTTGAAGAACGCTGCCGCATCCGCGGCGAGATGGCCAGCGCCGACCAGCTGCTGCCGCACTTCGAGCGGGTCGAGGCCTTGCGCGGTGACATTTCGCTGACCTATTTCGAGTTCACCATGCTTGCCATCTTCAGCCTGATGGCCGAGTCCAAGCTGGACGTGGTGGTCCTCGAAGTCGGGGTCGGCGGGCGGCTCGACTCGGTCAACATCATTGATGCCGACTGCGCATTGATCACCAGCATCGACATCGACCACACCGAACTGCTGGGCAAGGACCGTGAAAGCATTGGTTTTGAAAAAGCCGGCATCATGCGCGCCGGCAAGCCTGTGGTGGTGGGCGACCCGGTGCCGCCGCAAAGCGTGATCGCCCACGCCGCCGAAGTGGGCGCCGACCTGTGGCGCCTGGGCCATGACTTCAACTTTTCCGGTGACAAGCAGCAGTGGGCCTGGGCCGGCCGCGGGCGGCGTTACGCCGGCCTGGCCTACCCGGCGCTGCGCGGCGCCAACCAGCTGGTCAATGCCTCGGGCGTGCTGGCCGCGCTGACGGCCCTGCGCGACCGCCTGCCGGTGACCGCGCAGGCCGTGCGCAACGGGCTGGGCATGGTCGAACTGCCGGGGCGCTTCCAGATCATTTCCGGCCAGCCGACGCTGGTGCTGGACGTGGCGCACAACCCGCACGCGGTGGCGGCGCTCACGGAGAACCTCGACGCCATGGGTTTTTACCCCTGTACCCACGGCGTGTTCGGCGCCATGGCCGACAAGGACCTGACGCAGATGCTCAAGCGGGTGGGGCCGCTGGTCGACCGCTGGTATTTCACCGATCTGCCGACCGCCCGCGCCGCCAGGGCCGAGGATTTGCTGGCCACGTGGCGGGCGCTGAGCACCCGCCAGGATGGCCGTGCCAGCGTGTATGCCGACCCGGTGCAAGCCCTGCAGGCTGCCGTCGCCGCCGCAGACCCCGCTGATAGAATTGTCGTGTTCGGATCGTTCTATACGGTGGGGGGTGTTTTGAAGGACGGCCTGCCGCGTCTTTTCGCTCCGCACGCTGCGCCTGAGCGCCACGCTTCATCAACCGATACCTAACGGATACCGTCATCGCCATGCCGTTTTTCAACTTTCGCCGGGGCCAAGCCTCTGCTGCAGCCGGGTCTGCCGCCCAGACCGAGAGCGTGGAAGTGATGCGCAAACGTGCCAAGCACCGCCTCATCGGTGCGGTGGTTCTGGTGCTGGCCGGGGTGATCGGTTTCCCTCTGTTGTTCGACACCCAGCCGCGCCCGGTGGCTGTTGATATTCCGATCGAGATCCCTGCCAAGAGCGGCGTCAAGCCGCTGGTGATGCCGGCGCCGGCCACCACACCGGCCGTTGCAGCCAGTGCCGCACCTGCAGCCAGCGACAAGGTCGCCACGCCGTCCAGCCTCTCGCCCCGCGAAGAAATCATCACGGAAAAAAAGGCCGAGGCGCCCGATGAATCTGCGCAAACTGCGATCAAAAAAGAAGCAAAACCCGAACCGAAACCGGAACTGAAGCCAGAACCCAAACCAGAACCCAAGGTCGCGGCCAAAACGCCCGCAACGGCGCCTGCCGGCGACGAGGGCGCCCGTGCCAAGGCCCTGCTCGACGGCAAGGTGCTGGCCCCGGCGCCCGCCGCCAAGGCTGCACCGGCCGAGACGGAAGGCCGTCTCGTGGTACAGGTTGGCGCTTTCGCCGATGCCGACAAGGCCCGGGAAGTGCGCCAGAAACTGGAAAAGGCGGGGCTCAGGACTTACACCCAGGTGGCTGACACCAAGGACGGCAAGCGCATTCGGGTGCGGGTCGGGCCGTTTGCCAGCAAGGCCGATGCCGACAAGGCCGCCAGCAAGATCAAAAGCCTTGATTTGCCGGCCGCCGTCCTGACCTTGTAGCGTGGCTGTTGCGGACTGGGCGTTTCTGGGGGTGTTGGTGGTGTCGCTGATCATCGGCGCGTGGCGGGGGCTGGTGTACGAGATCCTCTCAGTCCTCGGCTGGGCGCTGTCGTTTTACATCGCGCAATGGTTTGCGCCGGAGGTGGCTGCCGTGCTGCCGCTGCAGAGTGCATCCGATCCGGTGCGTTACGCCGCGGCCTTTGTACTGATTTTCATTGTGTCCGTGTTTCTGGCGGGCTTGCTGGCGGTGTTGTTCAAGAAGCTGGTGGAGGCCATCGGCCTGCGGCCGGTGGACCGGACCCTGGGGGCGGCTTTTGGCCTGATGCGCGGGGTGATCCTGCTGCTGGCGGTCACGGTGGTCGTCAATATGACCGCCTTCAAGGCCAGCGCCTGGTGGCAGGAGTCCGTTGGCGCCGGGGTGCTGACGGCGGCGGTCAAGGGCCTGAAGCCGGTGTTGCCCGAACAGTTTGCAAAGTACCTTTAATGATTGGCGAATTGATGAACGGAAATGTATGTGCGGAATAGTTGGTGTTGTCAGTAACGCCCCGGTGAACCAGCTGATTTACGACGGGCTGCTCCTGCTGCAGCACCGCGGTCAGGATGCGGCCGGGATTGTCACGCAGCAGGGACGCAAGTTCTTCATGCACAAGGCCAAGGGCATGGTGCGCGACGTCTTTCGCACGCGCAACATGCGCGCGCTGCCGGGCAACGTGGGCCTGGGGCAGGTGCGTTACCCGACGGCCGGCAACGCCTTCAGCGAAGACGAGGCCCAGCCGTTTTACGTCAACGCGCCGTTTGGCCTGGTGCTCTCGCACAACGGCAACCTGACCAATGCCGCCGAACTCAAGGCGGAACTGTTCAACACCGACCACCGCCACATCAACACCGACAGCGACTCCGAAGTGCTGCTCAACGTGCTGGCGCACGAGCTGGAAAAAACCACGCGCGGCCTGCCGCTCACGCCCGCCGACGTGTTTGCGGCGGTGCGCGGTGTGCACAAACGCATCAAGGGCTCGTATGCCGTCGTGGCGCTGATTGCCGGACACGGCCTGCTGGCTTTTCGCGACCCCTTCGGCATTCGCCCGCTGTGTTTGGGCCGCGGCCAGAACGACAGCGGCAACACTGTCATGGTGGCCAGCGAGTCGGTGGCCCTGGAAGGCACGGCCCACCAGTACGAGCGCGACATTGCGCCGGGCGAGGCGGTGTTTGTGGACATGGACGGCAAGGTCCACGCCGAGCAGTGCGCCGACCACCCGCAACTCTTTCCCTGCATTTTCGAATTCGTCTACCTGGCGCGGCCCGACTCGGTGCTCGACGGCATCTCGGTCTACCAGGCGCGCCTGAACCTCGGCGAGACGCTGGCCAAACGTGTGGTGTCCACCGTGCCGCCCAACGAAATCGACGTGATCATTCCGATCCCCGAGTCCAGCCGCCCGAGCGCGACGCAGCTCGCACACCTGCTGGGCATTCCCTACCGCGAGGGTTTTGTGAAGAATCGCTACGTCGGCCGCACCTTCATCATGCCGGGCCAGGGCGTGCGCAAAAAATCCGTGCGGCAAAAGCTCAATGTGATCGCCAGCGAGTTCAAGGGTCGCAACGTGCTGCTGGTTGATGACTCCATCGTGCGCGGCACCACCTCCAGGGAGATCGTGCAGATGGCGCGTGACGCCGGCGCGAAGAAGGTCTACCTGGCCAGCGCCGCGCCGCCAGTGCGTTACCCCAACGTCTACGGCATCGACATGCCGACCGCGGCCGAGCTGGTGGCGCATGACCGCACGGTCGAGGAAATCCGCGTCGCCATTGGCTGCGATGCGCTGATTTACCAGGACGTCGAAGGCATGAAACGCGCCATCGGTTCGCTCAATGGCAAGCTCGACGGTTTTGACGCCTCGTGTTTTGACGGCGTCTACATCACCGGCGACATCACGCCCGAGAGCATTGCCAAAATGAACGCGCAGCGCGTTGACAGCAGCGAAGAGGGCGATGTCGATGTCTCGCGCCTGGCGCTTCCCAACCCGCAGGAAGCCTGAGCATGGCCGACAAACAACTGCCCGACAACCTGCACCGCGACACGCTGGCCGTGCACGTGGCGATGGAGTCCAGTCAATACGGTGAACACTCCGAAGCGCTCTACCTGACCAGCGGGTTCGTGCAGCCCGACGCCGAAACCGCGGCCCGGCGTTTTGCCGGCACGCAGGACGGCTACACCTACGGCCGCACGTCCAACCCCACCGTCAGCAGCTTCGAGCGCCGGCTGGCCGCGCTGGAAGGCACGGAAGCCGCCATAGGCGCCTCGACCGGCATGGGCGCGATCCTCATGATGTGCATGGGCCTGCTCAAGTCCGGCGACCACGTTGTTTGTTCGCGCTCGATGTTCGGATCAACCATCAACTTGATCGGACGTGAGTTTGGCAAGTTCGGCGTCGAGACCACCTTTGTCTCGCAGACCGATGTGGCGGAGTGGAAGGCAGCGATCAAGCCCACCACCAAGTTGCTGTTCGCCGAAACACCGACCAACCCGCTGACCGACGTCTGCGACATTGCCGCCCTTGCCGATCTCGCGCACAGCGCCGGTGCGCTGCTGGCGGTGGACAACTGTTTCTGCACGCCGGCCTTGCAGCGGCCGACGGAACTGGGCGCCGACCTGGTGATCCACTCCGGCACCAAGTACCTCGATGGCCAGGGCCGCGTGATGGCCGGGGCGATCTGCGGCCCTTCGAAGCTGATCGTCGATGTGTTTGGCCCGGTGGTGCGCACCGCCGGCATGACGCTGTCGCCCTTCAATGCCTGGGTCGTGCTCAAGGGGCTCGAAACACTGGGCATCCGCATGCAGGCGCAGTGCGCCAATGCGCTGGCCGTGGCGCGCTGGCTGGAAACGCAGCCCGGCGTGGCGCGCGTTTATTACCCGGGTCTGGCCTCCCATCCGCAGCACGACCTGGCCATGCGCCAGCAGTCGGGGCAGGGCGGGGCGGTGGTGTCGTTCGACGTTGTGGGTAACGACCCCGACACCGCGCGCGCCAATGCTTTCCATGTCATCAACAGCACCCGCGTGCTGAGCATCGCCACCAACCTCGGCGACACCAAGACCATCATCACCCATCCCGGCACCACCTCGCACGGGCGTCTGACCGAAGCCCAGCGGCAGGCCGCCGGCATCGGCCAGGGCCTGATCCGCGTGGCGGTGGGCCTGGAGCATATTGAAGACATCAAGGCCGACCTGCTGCGGGGCCTGGGCACCCTGACATGACACCAAAAACAAGAACGCGGTTTGCGCCGTCACCGACAGGCTTCATCCACCTCGGCAACATCCGCTCGGCGCTCTACCCCTGGGCGTTTGCGCGCGCCACCGGCGGCGACTTCATCCTGCGCATTGAAGACACGGATGTCGAGCGCTCCTCGCAGGCCGCGGTGGACGTGATCATTGAAAGCATGCGCTGGCTGGGCCTGGACTACGACGAAGGCCCTTATTACCAGATGCAGCGCATGGACCGCTACAAGGCGGTGCTGGCCGAACTGCAGGCCGCAGGCCATGTGTATCCCTGTTACATGAGCGTGGCCGAGCTCGATGCCCTGCGCGAAAAGCAGATGGCCGAAAAGCAGAAACCGCGTTACGACGGCACCTGGCGGCCCGAGCCCGGCAAGACCCTGCCACCGGTTCCCGCAGGCGTGTTGCCCGTGTTGCGTTTCAAGAACCCGCAGGACGGCGTCGTGGTCTGGGACGACAAGGTCAAGGGGCGCATCGAGATCAGCAACGACGAGCTCGACGACCTCGTGATCGCGCGGCCCGACGGCACGCCGACCTACAACTTCTGCGTGGTCGTTGACGATCTCGACATGGCCATCACGCATGTGATCCGCGGCGACGACCACATCAACAACACGCCGCGCCAGATCAACATCTTCCGTGCCTTGGGCAAGGAGGTGCCGGTCTACGCTCACCTGCCGACCGTGCTCAACGAGCAGGGCGAAAAAATGAGCAAGCGCCACGGCGCCAAGGCGGTCACGCAGTACGCCGAAGAAGGTTACCTGCCCGATGCCATGGTCAACTACCTGGCGCGCCTGGGCTGGAGCCATGGCGACGATGAAATCTTCAGCCGCGAACAGTTCCTGCAATGGTTCAACCTTGACCACCTCGGCAAGAGCGCGGCACAGTTTGACGAAGCCAAGCTGCGCTGGGTCAACGCCCAGCACATCAAGGCCATGGCCGACGACAGGCTCGCGGAACTGGTGGTGCCCTTCCTCAACGCGCATGCACTGGACAGCCTCGATGCCGGCCGGCGCGTGGCCGCCTGCGCCTTGCTGAAAGACCGTTGCAGCACCCTGGTGGAACTGGCCGACTGGATGGGCGTGCTGGTCAGCCATGAGCCGGTCAGCGCGGAAGACATCCAGTCTCATGTGCCGGCCGATGTGGCGCCGGCCGTGTACCAACTCGCCGAGTTGCTGGCCAACTGCGAGTGGAGCAAGCCGGCGATCGCGGCCGCCATCAAGCAGGTGCTGCTGGACAAGGGAATGAAGATGCCGCAACTGGCCATGCCGGTGCGGGTATTGGTCGCCGGGCGCCAGCAAACACCGTCGCTCGATGCTTTTTTGTCTTTGATGGACAGGGAAAACGTGATTGCGCGTCTCGTCCACTTGAAAAGGCTCTGATTTTCGGGCTATAATTCAAGGCTCGACGATTGCAAGGAAACTTGCAACATGGGGGTATAGCTCAGCTGGGAGAGCGCTTGCATGGCATGCAAGAGGTCATCGGTTCGATCCCGTTTACCTCCACCATCAAATGGTCGGGAAGTTTTTGAATAGAGTTTTTTTGGCAGGTCTTTGTGTAAAAACAAAAAAGCCTGCTGACGGAAGTTCCAAGGTTTAGACCCTATCGTCTAGAGGCCTAGGACACCACCCTTTCACGGTGGCTACAGGGGTTCGAATCCCCTTAGGGTCGCCAGAATTCTTCACAGCGATGTGAAGCACAAGGCACAAGTTGATAACAAGCCTGCGCAAGCAGGCGACTTGGCTCGCAAGAGCGAAAGTTGTCACTACCAGGAGTGGTAGTTCAGTTGGTTAGAATACCGGCCTGTCACGCCGGGGGTCGCGGGTTCGAGTCCCGTCCACTCCGCCAAGTATGCGAAAAGCCGTTATAAGTCATTGATTTATAGCGGCTTTTTTCTTTTTCTGCTACACCATTTACGGTCCATCGGTGCTACCTGTATCGGGCCGCAATCGTGGAGCAAGCGGGCCACGATCATGGAGCATGCCGCCCGCCTGGCGGGCGGCTGGGTTATCCACAGAACGCCCACAACCCCTAAAACGGGCTTAAATCCAGCTTGAAAGGCCTGACCAAGCCCAAAATCGACCCTCCAAAACGGCCCAGGAGACGCGATCGGCGTCTGGGCAATGGTAGCGGTCCAGCAGGATCTGCCGGCGCCTTGCCGGCCAGGCTCAAAAGTTGGTGATGATCAGCTCGCCCTTGGGCTCCCGGCCGCTACCTGACGCGCCGACCGAGTAGCTGATGCTGACCCGCTTCATGCTGTGCCCCTTGAACGCCTTGCGCATCTCGGGGATGTCGTTCACGCTGACCACCGCCTTGCCCTTCATGGTGCCCATCAGCTCGGCCATCAGGTCGTACTGTTCAAGCCCAAACGCCACGCCGTAGCCCTCGGTGCCCCAGTAGGGCGGGTCGAGGTAGAAAAGGCTGTGGGGGCGGTCGTAGCGGGCCACGCGGCGCTTGCCGCCCACCCACTGCACCATCGGTGCCGCCTGGACCATGTCCTGGTCGCCTGAATTGTTAAAGAGCTTTAGCCGCTCCCGTTTTGTCGTCATCTTTGGTTCCGTCTTCAGATGACGCTCGGTGGCGTGCTGGTGTGGTACTCGGGCTGCTGTGATCAGCTGCGCTGGCTCTCAAACTGTTGTGCCCCTTGCAGCGCGGGCACTTGATCTCCAAACGGGAGAAGGTGCCTTCTCCCAGCTTGCGGTGGCAATGACCGCACCTAATTACCTCAAACTTCGGTTGCATGGATCGCCCTTATGATGGCCCCGCCTGTACAGGTGGCAGGGTCTTCGGTCGAATCCGTGTGCATTCACGGTAGGAGGCGGGGGCTTGAGGTGTTGACGCACCGCAGGCCTTCGCCCTGTCTTTTTTTGATCAGCCCGCGACTGACGCGGCCTCAAGCCGCTTGGCCATCAAGGCATCCTTGCGCCCCAGAATCACCAGCTCCAGATCCGCAGGCGACGGCACCTCGATGAAGCGCGCGTCCCAGCCATTGGCCGCCAGGTCAGCCGCCACCATCTCCGAGCAGATCACGCCGCCCGCATTGCGCGTACTTTTGCCGACAAGGTGATAGGCCCAGCGGAAGCCAAACAGCAGGTAGTCAAGCATCCCGTAGGTCGCGCCGTCTGTGTCGAGCTGCAGATCAAGATATTCAGCCGTGATGGTGACCGGGGCGGCTACCAGGATGACATGCTCCGGTGGATACAAGCCCGCCCAAATGCGCCGACGGCGGATAAGGTTCATGTCCCAGAACTTCACGCCATCAGTGAAGGCGACGTGATAGCAGGTACTGCCGGTGAAAAACTTCGTCAGTTTTGAACTGACGCGGTTGCCGTAGATGAAGACGATTTTCATGGCCGCTACCAGACGATGGCCGCCACCTGTGCCGCCGTGGTGGCCGCCGCGAGGGCTGTTTTCAAGTCCTGCGCGTGTATGAAGTTCGCGTTGCCACTGGCAAACATGCTGCCATAAAACGCTTTCCAGTCGGCCACCGTAGCGATGGGCAGCACCGTGTTGTCCACGGCTTTCCAGCCGCCGGGCCAGCCCGGTGGCATGGCGCCCAGGTTGGCGATCATTCCGTTGGCGCCGTCGATATCGCTGCGGCTCAGAGCGTCGCAGCTGAACACCTTGCCGGCATGCGGGAACGTGGTGAAGTTGGCAGCAAGCCTACACGCATTGACCTCTTCATTCTTTTTTACTTTCAAGGCAGCAAGAGAAGGCGCGCGCAGGGCTGCAACTTGCTCTTCGCTGATTGCCGTCATGTCGGTGGTGATCAGGGGGCCGAAATAGTCATCATCGAAAGCATGGACAGAGTCGTCGGTTTTTTTGAAGTGTTTCATTTGATCTCCTGTTTAACGAAGTTCTGCCCAAGTGAGCTTAGAGGTCAGCGTGGAGATCGAATAACTCATTCCCGGAGGGACGATGAAGGAAACGACGTTTTGCGTATTGCCCAAATCATTGCCGGACGATGCAGCCGTAACGCCGCCAACAATTGCAGAAACAGCACCGTTGCCGCTACACATAACTGACACGGAAATTGGTTTCCCCGTCGTGTTGTAGTACGTAGTGTTGGTGGCCCGCGAAGCCGCCACATCTTGCCAAGTTTGGCCGTAGCCTAGGCTGGACAGCGCAGCGACTGCCTGGCCGCCTGCGGGTTGCACCAAGGTCGGCGCGGCCGCCCACGTCCCAGCGACAGCCTCTGTAATGTCGCAAAAGCCTCGTACCCGAAACGCCACGTTTGCCCGTGCAGTGGTCGAGTAGAAGACATTGGCCGAGCCAGCCGCCGCGCTGATCGCAGTGGTGCTGATCACGGTGGTTTCGTCCAGGTTGCGGCCGCCTGCAAGGTTGCAGACAAAGGGCTCCGGCGTGCCCGCGTTGTCAATCCAGCCCCATACAAGGCGGGCCGCAACCGTGGCGATGGTGCCAAGGGTTGCCCCGCTCGGAACAACCAGGGAGGCGGCGGCTGCGTTACGGGTCACGGGAACGCCGCTGGTCAGGGTGGTCGAGCGGAAGTCAATGGTCTCTGCTGAAAGCGAGCCGGTCAAGGCATTCGCCGCCACCGTTGCGGTCAACGATGAAAGGGCTTTTGGCGCAGCTTTGGCCAATGTCCACCACAGTGCCGCAGCGTCCGATTCAATGACTCGGTAATCACCTTGACCCGCCACGATAAAACTGGCGCCGACTCCGACAAGCGTATCTGCGCCCGCGCAGGTCGCGGTGGCGGTGTTTGCCGTTGAGTCAGCCCGCAGAAATTTCAACTTGAAGGGTGTGGTGAGCGCGTTGGCAGCGGGCAGCGTCGCGCTGATGTTGCCCGCCGTGGCTTCCATGATCACCAAGCCAGCATGATCCGCCGTCAGTACAAACGGCGAGTTGGCTGCGTTGACCGTGGTGACATTACCGCCGAACATGCGTTTAAGCGCCTGGCGCAGCTGCGTGAAGACGCCGGCAGCCGGCACAATACCGGCCCCCTCAATGACCGACATTTTCTCTTCCTGCTGAGCGTTGCACCACTCAGCATTGAAATCAGTCGGCTCAACGCCCGTGGCGACATTGCGGTTTTTCCAGCCATGCTTGCCGACCCCAAAAAGGTCAACAGCTTTCGATGCTGTGTTGATGCGATCCATTGGTCAGGCTCCTTATGCCGTGTAGACAAAAAATACGTTGGTGTGGGCGGGCTTGCGCTCTTTGATCGGGCACTCGATCAAAGATGGCGTGTAAAAGTCAAGAGGGTCGCTGCAGTCGTCATTGCAGTTCATCGGCCGTGCGCCGATGGATGGCGCGGGGATGTTGAGCCGCCAGTTAAAACGGTCCTCAGGGCTGTTCAGGGCGTCATTGCAATCGTCATTGCAGTTCATCGGTCGCAACTCTGTCACCGTGCAGCCCGGCTGGCCCAGCAGCGCAGCCAGGCCGGTGAAGTAGGAGGCTGACTGGCCACCTTGCTCGACCAGGCGCTGATAGGCAGCGCTCTGACGTTCAAAAGTAGATTGATCGGCCGGCGTGCAGTGGTCCGGCAGGCCCAACGTGCGCTCCCAATCGGGCAGCATGCTGGTCGCGCGGCGCGGGTCTGCTTCGTCGAGCAGGGCTTCGAGTTTTAGCTGAGCGGCAAGGAACATCGCGGCGATGGCGCTCAGCAACTTGGTGAGGTTGGCATCCGGCTCGCGCGTGAAGGCGCGGCCTGGCGGCAGCATGGCCTGCAGCGCGGCAAGCCAGGCCTGCAAGGTCACACCCATGTGATGACTCCCAGCATGGGCAGCTGGCCCGTGGTGTGCGCCTGGTTGGCGGCAGGGACGCTCAGCACATGATCAGTCTCGCCGGCGGCGACGGAGATTGCCTCGCGCTCCTGGCTGATCAGCATGGTGCCGCCTGGCTTGCCCGCGCGGCGATACAAGGCGAGCAGCTCTGCCTCCACCGCAGCGCGGATCGCCGCACTGTCTGGCAGCAGCTGGATCGTGTAGTTCTGCGGTGTGGCGATCGGTGCGACCACATAGGTCGTGGCCGTCACTGGCCGGACCGCGTCGATGGCCGCTTGCACAGCCGCCACTTCGCCAGCGTCGGGAATAATGGACGCGTCATCGTCGCGCACGAAGCGCACAACCACCGTGCCTGCGCCCTGCTCGCCAGGGTAGACCCAGGCGCGCGTGACGCCGGGCACCTCAAGCGCCCAGCCTTCGTAATCGTAGTCAGCGCCGCCCTGGGGAGGTTTGCGGATGCGTGACAGGATGCGTGCACGCCAAGGCTCGATGGCCTCAAGGTCTGCGCCGCCTGCCAGGGCAGTCTGAGCGCTGGCGACAGCGTTCACACCGGCGATAGGCGATGTCAGCGTGAGCGCGGTGCCGATGACTGCATTGCCGAGCTGGCCCGGCTCAACCGCCTCCACAGGGATGTTTGCCACGCCGGCCGCAATCACACCCTCAGCCGTGGTTGCATATTGCACCGCGTCAGACCGCTGCACCACGGTGCCCAGGGCGATCACAGAGCCGTTGATGCCGGCGAAGCCTGCTGTGCCGGTGGCAGCAGCTGCGGGCAGCTGGGGCTTGCCCCAGCGCGCGCCGTGCAGCGGCAGAAACTCAGGCGCCGCCCTGTCAGGCCACACCTGGTCGTTGAGGTATTCTGCATATTTGTACAGAGTGCTCAGCGCACCAGCGACAACGCGGTTGAGCACGCCGACCAGGCTGTTGCGCACGCGGGCCAGCACGCCCGGCAGGCGGCTTTCAAACTCGGTTGCGCCCTTTTCGATCAGCTGCGGGAGCGTGTCGCGTTCAAGCGGCATTTAAAAGCCCTCCCCGGCAAGACGCCAGACCTGGCGGGCCTGGTCAAACTCAAAGCGCAAGCTGCGGGACTGGCCGTTGACCTGGAACTTGATCAGCGCCGCCAGCCAGCCGGTGCGCGGTATGAAGGCCGTCACCGTGATGGCCGAGGCGAGGCCGTCATCAAGCATCCATTGCAGCGCCTCTTCGCAGTACTGCTTGCAACGCAGTACCACGCCAGGCAGTTGCTTCTCGCGCTCCAGCAGCCACAGGCGCGAGCCGGTCAGGTGCTGGTTGTCCGCAAAGGCGTCGGCCCACCAGCCGCGCCGGTCTTCGCCGGCGTTGACCTCGTAGGCCGCAGCCAGACGGTCGCACAGCAGCGAGACCAACACCGCGCTGGCCAGCGTGTCCTCGGCCGCCAGGTCTGTGCCATCGACCGCAATGTCGAAGGCCTGCAGCTGCGGGTTGTAGATGAGTGCCAGGTCCATCGTGCGAGTGTGAGTAAAAAGGTGTTTTATGTCGATGAAAACGGTTTAATCAGACCGGCGTGCCGGTCTGTGCCGCGCCTGCCTGCACGCCGCCGTGGACATGGCCCTGCAGGGAGATGCCGGCACCGGTCACATTGCCCACCGCAGTGATGGCGCCGGTGACGTGTAAGTCAGCCTCCACACGGACCGTGGGCGTATTGATGAAGCGGATGTCCTGCCCTGCGCCATCGATCACGATGCCGTCACGCGTCAAATGCACCTTGTGGCCGAGATCGTCGTAAACCACCACTTCGCCATTTGGCAGACCCTTGACCCGATAGCGCCGGTCATCCACATTGATGACCACGGTGTGGCCGGTGCTGCCGCCAATCGCCAGCGCAATGCCCTCCGCGCCGGCATGCGGCACGCTCGTGAATCCATAGTGCTGGAAGTGCTCTGCATCGTCGGGCGTCTGGCCGGCCAGCAGCGTGACCTGCAGCGCCTGCAGCTTGGCGGCATCATTGACCAGGCTGATCACAGCGCGGCTGATCATGCCCCGAACGCGGTCGCCGATGCTCATGGTGCGCCCCTGGTGTCGCGCGGGTTCGGTGGCGCCAGCTCCCAGCTGGGTGTGAAGCCGTCGCCCTTTTTCTTTTTCTCTTTCTGGGTTTTGTCGCTCAGCTTCGCATTGAGCTTGCTGCGGCCGATGCCTTCCACCAGCTGGAAGGCCTCCGGCCGGGCAAAGGTCAGGTCAGTGACTCTGCCCTGCTCGGTGAACTGGTAGCTGCAGCTCACAATCAGCAGCTCCCTGTCGATGTTCATTCGGTCACTGGTCACATGCACCAGCGTGTTGGGCTGCCACAGCGCGCCCTCCTGGCCGTCCTTGCCGGTACGCCAGCCGACCACGGTGCAGCCACCGCGCTTGCCGCGGCCCATGCGCACCTTCACCTCCCAGGCGGCGCGGTCGGCCAGGGACTTGTTGCTGGTGCCGTGCTCGGCAATCACGACCAGCGGCCGGTAGCGGTTGATTTCCGCGTCCTTGGCGGACGCCTTCAAGTGCGCGGCGGCCGCGCCGTTTTCCTGGTCATCACCCGGCACCTGGCCTTTGAGAATGATCTCGCTGTGGCGTTCTTTCCAGGAGTGCTTCGAATTGAACTTCGTCATGTTCACGCCTTCCTGCAGAATCACGCCGCTGCTCACCGTGCTGGCGGTCGTGATCAGCAGGTTGCCGTCTGGCGTGCTGGTGACCAGCACCGCCCGCAGCCGGCAAGCCCGGTCGATCGCGTCGAACGCCTTCTCGCCTTCTTCCAGGGCAAAGCGCTTGAACACGTCGCCGGTATCAAGGCCCGGCGAAACCACCACCTTGATCTTAAAGGGCTCTGCAATGTCGGCCACGATCTGCTCAAGCTTCACCCCGCGCCACTGGCCGCTTTTGTAGATGGCCGAGCAGTCCACCAGGTCGGCCGTCTTGTCACGGCCTGACAGGCGCACGCTGGAACTGGTCGCAGTGTCGTCGGTTTCGTAATCGTCGGTGTAGCCCGATATCACCAGGTCATCGCCCAAGCGTACCTCGCAGGGCAAGCCCTCACGCAACTGCATCGGCACATCAACGCCGGGGTAGCGGCTGGTCAGCTGCAGCACAAAGCCGCCCGCGATCTGCTCAATGCCGCGCTGCACCTCCAGGCGCGTCCAGCCGCCATAAGCCTTGCCGTCAATCAGCAGCGTGCATTCGTTTTGGCCGGTCATCACCGCAGCACCTCCAGCGGCCGCGCCGGCACAAAGGCCGGGTGCGCCACGCCATTGCGCGCCACCAGCTCATCGGCTCTGGCCGCGTCCTGGTAGATGCGGTGCGCCAGCACCACGGCAGGCAGCACGGCCTGCGGCGTGTAGGTAGACCGGCGCCGCAAGAACTCGCTGCGCGCGGCCACGTCACGCACCACGGCCGCGCGCATGGCGCTCAAGGTCTTGGCGACGGCTGCAGGCGGGTCGTTCACCTCCAGCTCGGCATCGATCTGCGCCACCAGGGCATCGCGCAGCGCGGTGGCCTGGTCGCTGGTGGCCACCGCGTCGGTGTTGGTAATCGCCACGGCCAGCAGGCGGGCCTGGTTGCTCAAGCTCAGCCGGCGCTGCAGATCGGCCCTGGCGGTGTCATTGGACAGGCTGCGCGCGCGGCTGGAGCCGCTCAAGGCCACAGCCGGCGAGCGGGTGTTGCCGCCAAATACATACTGCAGCTCGGCGATGGCCGAAAGCGGCCGGCTCACCTCTTGCACTAGCTGGGCATAAATGCCGCGCAAGCTTTGCACCAGCACCACGGGCGTGCGGATCAGCGCCGCCAGGTTGCCGGTCAGGCCGCCCACCAGCCGCACGATGGTGGCCAGGCCGCCAACGCTGGTGGCCAGCCGTGCCGTCTCCAGCAGGCCGGCCACGCTCGACGTCAGGCCCTTGATCGCCTCGGTGGCCAGCACGCTGATGCCCTCGACGGAGAACTCTTCCGCAAAGTCCGCCTCGGCCGCATCGTCGGCCGCGTTGGCGCTGATCTCGACCTGCGAGACCGTGTCGTCCACCGACTTCGGGAAGTTGTTCGCAGCGTCCTCGACGAAGGTGACCGTGATGCGCGCCATGCCGCCACGGTCAGGCGACTCCTTCACGCCGGCATCGCCATCGACCGACACCGTCAGCGCGCCGTAGCGCGGGTGGATCAGCTCGCCGGGGCCCTTGGCCTCCAGCGCCTCGATCAGCGCATTGCGCTCGGCGAAGTAGTTGTCGCCGATGACGTACAGCTCGACGGCGTAGCGCCGCGCCTTGCGGCCCAGATCGTCAACGTAGGGCTGGTCGCGCTGCGGATATTCATTGACCTGGTTGCGCCGGCCCACGCGGATCTCGGCGTCCACCGTGCGAAACGGCACACCGCGAAAACTGCCGGCCACCAGCTGCCTGCCGTCTGGCAGAGTGATGCGGCCCATCTCATCGCGCCAGGCCATTACTCACCCGCCCCGCGCATGGTCTGGCCCAGGGCGTTCATCCGGGTGCCGGTAAAGGGCTTTGCTTCTACCTGCACGGCCAGGTTCGGGTTGCCCAGCGCGCGGATCGTGATCTCGCCGCCGACCTTGCTGTTCTTTAAAGCGTCATTGATGGCCACCGAGCGTTTGGCCTCCTCATTGCCAAACAGGCTCATGAAGCGCGCCACCAGCTCGCCAATGCCTTCGCCGCCCTTGTTGCCCTCCAGGCCGTATTTGTAGATGCCCGTGCCCACGCCGTAGCCGGCAGCGCCAGCCAGGCCCACGCCGGCCGCCGTGTAGCCCAGGCCGGCCACGCCCAGCTTGGATGCGCCGGCCAGCGGTGCCAGGGCGGCGATTGTCTTGAGCCGGGTCAACACGCTCACGGCCGCCGCGCCGCCCGCAGCCGCACCTCCCACGCCCAGCGCGCCGCCGCCGCCACCGTTCATCTCGGCCCAGTTTGTCACATAGACAGGCGTCACGCCGGCAGCGGCCTGCAGGGCCTTGCCCTGGGCCACGCCTGCAGCCACGCCGCCCGTGCGGCCGATCAGCTTGCCCACAACACCAGGCACGATGCGGGACAAGGCGTAGACGCCAGCAGCGCCGGCCGCCGCGCCGCCCGCAATCTGCCCACCGCTCAACTCCAGACCACCCTGGGCCTTGCTGTTGAGCAGGTACTTGATCGCGCTGGCAATCGTTTCGTTGATCGGCCGGGCAAACCCTTCGGCCGATTCGCGCAGCGTGTTCTTCAGGCGCGAGGCCTGGTCGGCTGCGTTGGCAATGGCGGCCGGCAGGTCGCGCTGCAGCGTGCCGCCCGCAGTCTTGATCTCTTCCTCGAATTTGCGGATCTCACCCAGGCTCTTGCCGTTGAGCAGCGCAAAAATGCCGCGCTGGGTGTCCAGGTCGGTTTTGCCAAAGGCCTTGTTGATGTACTGGAAGCGCTGCGCGTCGGTGGTCAGCTTCACAAAACCCTTGCGCATGTCTTCCAGCACCGTGATCGAGTCGCGCCGGCTACCGTCCTTGCCGAAGAACTTGACGCCCGTGGCCTTCTCGGCGTCCTTGGCATAGGCGGCATTGGTGAACAGCCGCAGGGTCGAATCAGCCAGGGTGGCCAGGCGTTCGGGCTGGCGCTCGATCTGCGACAGGCCCTCAATGAAGGCCAGCGTCTTGTCAAAGCTCATGCCCGCCGATTGCGCGCGCGACGCGACACGCGGGAAGATCGTCGAAAGGTTCTCCAGCTCGGCATTGCCCAGCCGGCCGGCGACAGTCATGCGGTCGAGCATGCTGGTGGCAACACCGGCCTTCGCGAGATCAAAGCCATAGTTGGCAGCGCCCACCGTCAGCGCGCCGCTCAGAGAGTCTTCATTCGCGCCGGTGACCGCCTTACCCAGGCTCACAGCCTTGGTGGCCTCCAGCGCTTCCTTGTGCTTGAGACCGGCCTGGATCAGGTTGTTGTAGCCCGCCAGCGTGTCCTCGATCGCGCCGCCGTTCTTTTTGATCAGCGTGAACATCTCGCGGTAGGCTTCGCTCTGCTCCGCGACGGACGCGCCGGCCGTCAGCCGAACCTGGGTGAGCTTTTTCTCCAGCAATGCCGCGTTGCGAGCGGTCTGCACCAGCCCCACACCCAGGCCCAGCGATGCAAGTTGCCCCTGGGTGGACTGCATGAAGCCCCTGAGCCGCTGGAACTCAGCCCGCGCGGCGTTGGCAAAAGCGCGGGTGCCCTGCAGCGCCTGTTGCGTGGCGCGCAGATAGCTGGCTGCACTGCCATCTATTCGGACGCCGACAACGTAGGTGGTGCTCATGATTCAGGTGGTTTCGTGAGGATGTTCAGGTACAGCTCAAACTCTGCCAGCGGCAGGCTCAGGATCTCCGCGCGGCTCCAGTGAAACTTAAGGGCTATCAGGGCAACCCCGCCAAGCTTGTCCTTGTGCTTGGCTACGCGTCTTCCCCCAGGCGGTCGGCCTCCGCCAGCGCGGCTGCAATTTCACCGAAGCGGGCCGGACTCATGTCCATGAAGTGGCTCGCCACGAACGGGCCGGTGAACTCGCCCGCGCGCACGATCTGCAGGCAGGCCATCTGCACGTTGAAAGAGTTCGGCTGAAAGCTCGATGCCTGCTGCTCGGCGGCGATCACGTCTTTCATGGTGGACGGCCGCACTTCAATCTCGCCGGCCTCCCTGCCGCCGACCTTCCAGGGCTTTTTCAGGGGCTTGATCAGGTTCTCAGACATCATGGACTCCGGGTGTTTAAAGCTGTTTAAAAGCAGGGTGATTCAGTGGGAAAAGCCACCCGAGGGTGGCTTGGGTTTGCGAAAAGTGCCAACTTGCACCAAATCGCAAACTGGGCGTTTAGCCTTCCAGGCACTCGGCAGCGCCGAACTCCAGGGACACCTCGCCCTTCTCCAGCTTGGGCGGCTTGGCGTTCCACGCGTTGATCAGCGTGTAGGTGCGGCCGGTGTCGGTCTCGAAGACCAGGGTGCCGTCCTTGAAGGCCTGCAGATCCGCCAGGCGCACGTCATTGGTCAGGCTGACCTTGCATTCGACCTTGGGCGCGGTGTGCTTTTCCATGAAGCCATCTACGCCGCTGTCGCTGATGACCGCCTCGCGCTCGATGCCGCCGGTCTCCAGGCTTGCGCCCTCCTTGCTGCGCAGCCGCTGGCCGTTGATGGTCACAAATACCTTGCCTGCAATTTGCGTCATGTTGAAGCCCTCTTAAAGAATGAATTGAACCGACGCGGCGAACACGCGGAACTGGTTGACCACATTCGGCGGCAAGATGCAGTTGACCCGGCCGGTGTCCACCAGGCTGCGCACCACCACCAGGTCGTTCTTGAACTGCTCGAAGCCCTCCAGCACACCCACCAGCTCCAGCTGGCGCGCCACGTCGAGCAGCTCGCCGCGAATGATGTTCGGCGTGGCCACCGCCTGGCCAGGCGAAAAGCTGGTGCCGTCGTCAGCCAGCTTGTGGCGCGGGAAGCGCAGCGCGATGCGGGCCCGGAAGGCGAAGCGCATGTAATCCACCGTCCACTTGGTCTCCAGGTCGAGGTAGCTCACATCGTCGATGCCGTAGGCATTCACCTGGTAGGTGGTCACCACGCGCTCAATCAGCACGTTGCCACCCTGGTCCACCAGGAAGGTGCTGATGCCGTCGCGCAGCAGCAGGTCGCGCTCCTGGCGCGTGAAGCGGTCGCCCAGGGCCGGCGGCAAGATGCCGGGCAAGCCCAGGGTCTGGAACGGCCGGGCCGGGTCAATCGCGCCGCTGGACTCACATATTGCAGCCAGGGCCGCAGCGTAGTGGTAGCTGGGCGATGGCGCGCTCTTGACGCCCACCACCGTGCTGTGCGGGCTGTTGCGGGCCGCGCCGTAGGTGGTCAGCGCGGCGTGCGTGCCGGTCATGCCGATGAACAGATGGCCGGTGCGCATGTCCATGCCGCCCCAGCGGGCGTTGAGCTCGGTCTCCAGCTTGACCACATTGCTGGCATCGTTGTAGGGCGTCACGATGGTGTAGTAGGCCTCCAGGCTGATGGCGGCCAGGGCAGGCGCAACATCGGGGTTGCCGGCGCCGGCCACGCCTGCGGCGATGACGATGGCCACCCCGGCCGGCGTTTTTTCGTCGGGGTAGTAATTGATGCGTGCATCAATGTCGTTGGTGAATGCGCCCTTGTGGCGCGCGGTGAGGGTCACGACGGCCAAGGCTGCCGCTGCGGTCACAGGGGCATCCAGGCGGGCATTGACGGCCGCCGCGATGGCGGTGGCCACCACGGTGGCCGCATCGTTGAGCGCCACGCCAACGGTGATCTTGACACCGTTGATGTACAGCGCCAGCGTGCCGGCCTCCGTGGCCGGGCCGGTGACCGTGAGGGTCTTGGTGGCGGCGGTGCCGGCCACGTCGTCGGCCAGGCCCATTGCCCAGATGTCGCTTTCCTTGTTGGCGTTGCGGGCAATCACCAGCATCTCGTGCAGCACCGAGCCGCGGCCAAACAGCGCGGCCGCTTCTGCGGGGCTGTTGATGCGCTGCAGCGTCAACGCGGCAGCGCTGCCGGCCGCCAACTTGTTGCCAATGAACAGCATGCGCCGGTTCATGGCCGGCAGGCCGCGCACCGCCTTGCTGTTGTCCACCTCCAGGTACTGGCCTGGCGTGCGCACGTCGATCGGGATGGTGTTAAACGCAATGTTGTCCGGCATGTAATGCTCCAGTTAAAACGGGTTACAGGTTCGAGGCGCTGGCTTTCACCATGCGCGGTTTGGTGGTCTGCGCGTCAGGGCTCTCGCCAGCCGGGGCTGCGCTCTCAGGCGGCGCGGCGCCCACCACATCGCCATCGGCAATGCGGCGCAGCCAGTAGCCCTCGGCGTTGACCAGCTCGCCGCCTTCGGCAAGGTAGCCGTTGACCAGCTTGCGCACCTTCAGGGCCGGCTGGCCTTCGGGCTGCGGTGCGGGTTTCACAAAAATCTGTTCCATCAGGGTGCTCCAGGGAGTTGAACGTCCAGGTCGGCGTCTGGCCGGCTGGTTGAATAGTCGGGTGGCGTGGCCAGCCACTTGGCATGCTCGGCGCTGCCGGCCTGCGGGGGAATGTCGATGTCGGCATGCACCCGCGTGAAGTCCGGCAGCTCGGCGATCTGCGCTGTGCCATAGTCATAAGCCAGCTCGACAGCCGTGCTCTCCAGCGTGATCTCAACCGCAGCCACGCCGGCTGTGTCGAAAATCTCTTCGTCCACCATCTCGCCGCCGGTCACGGACCAGCTGCAGTCGCCAATGAACTGATCGTTGAGCGCCCGTATGGCCAGAATCACCAGGTGGTCGCAGCCAATGTCAATGCCGTCGCCCTTGCGGGCCTGCTCCTGGCCGGCGACATTGCGCACCACGCCGGCCACCGTGAAGCGCATGCTGGCCAGGTTGTCCCTGACGGTGAAGCGGCCCGGCACTATATAGAGAGCAGGCGCATCGGCGTGGTAGCGCTTGAGCAGCTGCTCGCTGGTGAGCTTGGGCAGGGTGCCCACGGTGCGCACCAGGCGCGCCACGTCGCGGTGGGTTTTGAGGCGCGCTATCAAAGCGTTTTCAGCGGCGGCGAGCATCAGCGGCCTCCCCGGTTGCGCGCGGCCAGGTCAATGGCGTCATTGGTCAGCGCCAGCATTTCGCGGCCGTCCTCGGCATTGACGCCCAGGTAAGGCCTAGCCGGGATGGTGACTTGCTTGACCGTCACGAATCCGCCACCCGGCATGCGAAAGCGCAGCGCGCCGGCTGATTTGGCCTTGATGACAGCGCCGAACTGGTGAACGCCGGCATAAATCACGTTGGTGCCCCAGCTGGTGCCGCTGTTGTCCGCGTTGTGGCTGATGCTGCGCAGCAGCCTGGCCTTCTGAATAAGTGTCCGGCCAGGGCCGCTGGCCTGGGCGCGGATGCTGGGCACCCAGCGCTTGCGGTCCGGGCCGGCCTGGTTTTTGAAGCGCAGCCGGGTGCTGCTTTCGCCGTACTGGCCGATGGCCTCCCAGATCGGGCGGGGCTGCTGGCCGAGCGCGGCCATGCGTGCAAACGCACCGCCCAGGCCCTCCAGGCCATCGGTGCGGGCTTCGATGATGATGCCGGTCATATAAACCCCCGACTGCTTTCGCGGCCCCACACCTTGCCGCCGGTCACCAGCTCGGCGCCTGCGCTGCTGACGGGCTGCACGCCGCTGGCTGCGTCTGCGCCCAGGCTGACGACGCCCTTTGAAACGCTTTCAAGCCACTTGATGTTCGCCGCATGGCGGTCCTTGATCAGATCCGTGACCTGATCGTCATAGAGGTAAAAGCGCGCCAGCTCGCAGGCCACCCGCTGCAGCACGGCTGGCACCGGCGCGATCGGCAAGGTGTACCTGGCGCTGATGTAGCCGTTGATGGTGTCGTCGGCGTCCTGCAGGGCGCGCTGCACCACCACCAGGCCGGCCTGGGCGCGGGCGACCGCATCGGCCGGGTAGCCCACCAGGCTGGTTCCTGCGGCCACGGCGATCATCAGCGCGGCGGTGACCAGGCGCGGCACGCCGCGATCGACGCGCTGAGCAATCTCAGTGGCGTCGAAGCGGGTCAGCAGTTCTGTGGCGGTGGCGTAGGGCACTTGGTTTTAAGGGGTGTTTAAGCTTTAAGGAATGCACACTTGGGTAGCACATTCCTGAAACCTCAAAAAAGGCCCGGTGGTGTTACCCACCGGGGCTTTTGCTCAGCTGCTTTGCAGTTGCTTATTTGTGTCGGTCTACGCCTCGGCTGGCGGCTCGATGTCCACTTCCTGCACGACCAGGTTGGGGTCTGTGGTGATCTGCTCGACCTGTTCGGCCGACAGCTCGCTCAGCGGAATCGTCTTTGCCTCGCCACTGAAGGTGTGGCCACCCCGGCGAAAGCTCGCCGGGCGGGCTGTGACCTTCAGGCCTCGGGTGGCCGGGCCAGCGGCCCGGCTTTGGTTCTTGGTTGCCATCTAAGTTTTCTCCTGGAGTTAATCAGTCAGTGGCCGCTCAAGGCAACCAGGGGCAGGTCACGACCACGGCGGTGTTGCGGTAGACGTTGCTGGCGCCGTTTGCCTGGCGCTCGGCGGTGACCACGTCCAGCGCGGCCTTTTCGTTGCTGGGGCCAACGAGCAGCAGGCCGGGCATGATGCCCATCGGCTTGCCGGCATCGTTTTTGACGCTCATCATGGCCTGGCGTGCGGCGCCGTAGCCGGCTGCGTCCAGGGCGGCCTTGCTGCAATAGGCTTGCTGCCACAGCCCGAAGCCCACGTTCAACCGGCCATCGACGCCAAAGACATATTCGTCTTTGTCGAAGACGTGCTGGTCTGTCAGGTCCGTCTTGGAGACAAACGAGTAGTCCCGGCGCATCTGCAAAATGAAGGGCTTGAGCATCTTGCTGATGTCGAGCAGATACCAGGGGTTGTTGCCGCCAACAGACTGGTAGTTGCTGACGCTGACCTCTGCGCCCGACTGACCCACCGGGTGATCGGTATCGAAGAAGTACTGGCCGTCATAGCACAGCGTCGAAGTGCCGGCTGCGATCAGCGAAAAGATCAACTGATCAGGATGCAGCGCCGCGTCCTGGCCGAGGTTTGCCATCAGCGGCGTGTAGGTGCCGTACTGGTCATCATCAATGGCGTCCCTGGGTACCGCCACGGTGTTTTCAAACTTCTTGTTCTTGATGCTGTAGCCGTGCAGCTTGAGGTTCTGGTACACCCGCTCACCCAGCCACTCGCGCATTTGCGTGTTCGCGCCAAGCCAGGCATAGATTTCCTCGCTGGTCGAGGACGGCACCTTCATGGCGACCTTGTCCCACATCGGCTTTGCCGTGGTAAAGGCACCCTTGAAGGCCGCGTTAAAACCCTGCTTGAGCAGTGTCAGGTTGGCCGGCGTGATGGTCAGCCCGCCGAAAGCCAGGGCCGCCCAGGCCTCGCTGTTGGCCGGCATCGAAATTGCCGCCATTGCCAGGCCGGCGTGCGCCGGGTGATGGCCCGCAAAGGCCATGCCCGCGCCGAGCACGGCGAAGACCACGATCGCCAGCAGGCGACCACCAGAAAAAATGCTGCGTTTCATTGATTGCTCCAGGAGTTGAGGGGGGTTAGATGAACTCGATCCAGACGCCGGTGGCGTCCACGTCGCGGATTTTTCCGGCGATGCTGCGGGTCGCGACGCCGTCCGTCTTGGCGACGGTCTGGTTGTCCACGATGTAGGCGTTGGTGCCGATGTCGGCGATGGTGATCAGGTCGGCTGCTGCGCTGTTGGCGAAGCGGAACCAGCCGTCGTTGCGCACCGGCACCTTGATGTCGCCGCTGGCACCCAGCGTGTTGTCAGCGGTTTCGTCGGCCACGCCAACGGCCTTGAGGGTGGTCGCCACCGCGCCGCCCTGGGCGTAGCCTGCGGCGGTGAGTACCACCAGGGTGCCTGCCAGCACCTTGGTGGCGGCAAGCACGGGGTAAGCGGCCTTGTCGCCCGCGCGGCGCTGGGTGTCGCGCTCTGTTGCAATTGCTGTCATGTTGTTTCCAGGTAGTTAGGGGGTTGGGTGGGGGCGCGTCAGGCGGCAACCTCTGCGCCGCCGCGGAACTGCTCAAGCGTCAGGCCCATGCTTTTGCACATGGCCAGCTCTTCGGCCGTGCCTGGCGCCTTGGGGTCAAGCGCTGCGGCAGGCTTGCCGCCGGTTTGCGTCTGGCCGGCCAACGCAGGGTTGGCGGGCGTGTCCTTGATCAGCGCCTTGAGCTGGGCAACGTCCACCTTGCCGATGTCGCGCCACACCTTCTCAACCACCGGGGAGCACTTGCCTTCGGCCCGTGCGGCGGCGATCAGTTCATCGACCTCGCGGTCAACGCCAACGGCCTTGAGCGCGACAACTTCCTTGTTGAGGGCGTTGAAGGAGTCCAGCGAGACAAATTTCGTTGGGTCCGGGTTTCCACCTGCGCCACTGGCTTTCAGCGCGGCCACTTCCGTGGTCAGGCTTTCGGCCTTGTCAGCGCCGGCTTTCAACGCAGCCACAGCCGTGACGGCGTCCGCTGCAGTGACCGTCTCGGCCAAGCCTGCAGCTTTGCGCAGATCGGCAGGCGCCGACCGGAGCATGGTGACGGCGCTCACAGCCTGCTCAGCTGTGGTCGCGTCGGTTTCAGGAAGGCCCAGCGCCTTTAACAGCGCCATCAATACTGGATTCATTGAATTCTCCGAGGGGTTATCGACCGAGGAAGAAGCCGGGTCGATGTCGGCCGTGGAAAAGCGGGCGGTCAGGGCGGCGAGCTGGACTTCGTCCATGCCGTCCAGGCCGGGGTTGTTTGTGAGGGCGGCGCAGATCAGGCGCTCGACCTCGCCAGTTTTTGGGTTGAACTCGAACACCGCACTGATGTAGCGGTACTCATCTGCGCCGATGTATTCGGTCGCTCGCACTGTCCAGCGCACGTCTGTGGCGAACAGCCCTTTCGCCGCATCAAACTCAACGCGCTTGAACCAACCCGCAGCCGGCGCGGGCTGGCCGTTGATGTCGGCCAGTTGGGTTTGGTGCTCATAGTCAATGACGAAGTCGTTCTTCCGGCCGTGAACCTGGGCGACCACCTTGGGCGCGTTCTTGTCGGTCAGCTTCCAGCTGCCGAACGGCATCGGCCGGCCATCGGTCGGCTTGAATTCGCCTGCAGGCAGCAATTGCACGAGGGCGCCGGCGGCCGCGCCAATGGCGAACGTCAGCGCTGCAATGTTTCCTGGCTTGTGTGGTGTCTTCTTCATGAGGCGTTGATCCTCGCGCGATGCCGCACCACACGTCTAGTAAAACGCTTTAGCTCGTTCATGGCTTGGCGCCTTTGTCGGCCTTGAAGGCATGGGTCTTATCCCGCAGCATCTTTTCCAGGTGCGCGCGCCGGCCGCCTGGTGGGTAGTGGAAGGCCGGGTCAACGCCGGTCGGCACGCTCATCACTTCGCCCGTGCGCTTGTTGACCACCTCGCGCATCACCTCGGGCGGCGCCTTACCGACCTTGAGGCCCTCGCGGTCGAGCATGCGCTGCGTGTACTGGATGACGCTGCACTTGCAGCCCCACTCCTTGATCGGCAGATGCGACTGCCAGAACGAGTCGTCGGCGCGCAGCACCAGGCCGGCATAGGCCAGGTGGGTGTGGCGCGGGTTGCTTGACGCGCTGCGCACGTACTCAAGAAAGGGGAACAGCTCCTGGTTGCGCTCGATGCGCTCCCATTGCCCTTCGCTGTAGGCGGTGGCAAGGTTGGTGTCGAAGATCACTTCCAGCCGGCGCGGGCTGCCCAGCTGCACCAGCTTGGTCTCGCCGTCGTCCGGGTCAACCATCTCCTGGCGGCCCCACCAGCCACGCTTGACCAGGCGCGGCATCAGCTCTTCCTGGAACACGGCCAGCGTGGTGCCGTCTGCGATCGCTGCGTCCACGAACTCGCGGATCTCGGCCAGCAGATCCAGCTGCATGGCCTTGGCGACGGTGAACGCGGCCTGGTGTTCCTGCTGCCAGACATCCCGGTAGTCAAAGCCGATCCGGTAGCCCTTCTGCCGGAAATAGGCGATGGCTTCCTCCGGATTGACGGCCTTCAGGACCGGCTTCAAGTCCAGTTTTTTGGGCATTTAATGCAACACCCGCTCAAAACCAGCCGAAAAAGGCAAGCCCATCCCCGCCCCAAATTGGCGCATAGACCCTTTAAAGACCGCTTTAGCAGCCGCGCTGGCGATTTTTTGGGGGGGTGGTAGCCAGATCGGCGAAAGGCGCCACAAAGGCCCTGAAATTTGAAGTGGCCCGGTTTGGGGGCACCGGACGGCCGCCCACCAAAGCGGAAACCTCAATGCTGGCGCGGGTTTACGGCCGTTTGGCTGGCGCATCAATCGGCCTTTTTGACCTGGTTGAGCTGGCCCCAAGTGCGGGCCGCGAATTGGCCGCGCGCCAGCAGCTCGGCCAGCCTGGCCGGATTGGCCTGGCTCAGCGCTGCCTCCAGGGCATCGCGGAATTCCTCCAGGGTGCTGGCAGCGGCCAGCGCGGTCTGGATGGGCTGCAGGGTTTCGCCCAGGACTTCTTCCCAGTCGTCGCCCATGTCGGCCACCAGCGCGTCCAGTTCATCGCCCTCGGGGCCGCCCGCCGGCACACGGGCCTTGAGCTGGGCACTGCCAGGCTTGGGCGCATTGTTCGGTTTTGCCTTGGGGTCGGTCGGTTCGGCCGCCGCAGACGCAGCCGGCGTCAGGATTTCGTCGCCATCGGCCGGTTGCGGGATCTTCAGCTTGTCGTGCGCCCACTTGGCTGGGATGCGCATGCCCACGCCCACCAGCTTGGGAACGGCGTCGCTGTACAGCTTCAGGTCTTCCGGCTCCTGGGTATCAAACACCAGGCTGGGGCAGCGGCGCATGTCCGTCGCCCCCTTGTTCAATGCCAGCAGCGGGTAGATCAGCTGGCGCTTGAGGGTGGCCGCGATCTGCTTGGCGTCGGCATTGCGCAGCTCGGTGCGCACCTCGTTGTGCACCTTGCCCAGGGCCTGTGTGCCGTTGGCGCCTTCGCTGCTGGTCAGCGTGCCGCCCAGGATGGCCTTGGACATCGTCCGCTCCATCAGGCTGATCATGGAGTCGAAGGCCTTGTTGTCGCCCTGGGCCGCATCCTTGAAGTCGATCGCCATGCCGGCCGGGATGATGGCCGCTGCGTTGTGGCCGATGCCGGCGACGGCGCGCAGCAGCGTGGCCTTGTCTTCCTTGGTGGCGCTGGCGTTGTAAATGCCCAGGCGGATCGGCAGGCCGTAGATCTCCAGGAACTCGGCCAGATCGCGCACGGCGTAGTTCTTGAAAATGAAGGGCCACGTCAGCACGCGGAACAAACCGCTGCGCGAGACATAGCCGCTGCGCGCCCGGTGCTGGTGCATGATCCAGCCGAACTGCCAGAGCCGCTCACCGTCTGCGCTGTTGTCGCGCAGCCGCAGCTCGTTGCGGCCGATCTCTGGATCGAGCGCCAGCTTGAACCAGCCCTGTGGCCGGTGCTCGATCTTCACCGGCATCTGGATGCCGTCCACCCGGCCCCATGTCATCTCCAGCGGGGCAAAGCCGTGGCCGATCGCGTCCGTCATGTCGAACAGCACGTCGCCGAAGTCCTCCATCGACTCCAGCACCTCGGTGATGAACTCGGCCTGGGCCTTCTCCTGGGCCGTTGCATTCTTGGGCGGGACGATAGTCCAGTCCAGCTGCTGCACGGCCATGCGGCGCTTCTGCAGCTCGCTGAAAAGGTGGCCGTCCTTTTCTTCCATGTCGGCAAACAGCTCGTGCTGGGCCGTCAGGTCGCCTTGCTCGGCGTCCTGCAGGATCTTTGCCAGGCGTGGCGGCGTCAGGCCCCGGCTGGGGTGGTTCTCAAACTCATAGCGCAGCTGCGCCAGGCGCGCGGTCTGCGGCTCCTGGAGCTGAGCCACGGCTACGTCTTCAAAGGCTTTGCCGAATTGGTCAAGGATGGCCATAGTTGTTTCTCGGTTGTGTTGGCCTACCAGGCACCGCGCTGAAAGTCGCCCATGTCGTGATCGTTGTCGCGGTCATTGAGCGGTGCATCCCAGCGGCCGTGGCGGGCTGGCGCGGCCTCATAGCCGTAGTCATTGGTGCCGGCCAGCACTCGACTGGCGTACCAGGCGTTGGCGCCAGCGATGAAGGTGTCGCCGTGGCGTTTCTTTTTCTGAGCATCGGCGGTGCGCAGATCTGGAATCAGCGGAATGCCCTTGACGACCTTGGGCACGCGGTGGTCGGCCAGAATGTCCGCGTCCATTGGCAGCTCGAACATCCGGTCCTCGAACGCCGCTTTGTACGGAGGCAGGTTTTCCAGGTACCAGGCCTGCGTGGCCATGATGCAGAGAATTCGGTCCGGGCCATACCGCTGCGCCGTCTCTTCAGCCATCTGCGAGCCGAGCCCACGGCCATCCAGCGCGGCACCGACAAAGCGGTGCAAGCCGTCCATCAAATACCAGAGCACCTGCAGCTGCTGACGGAATGGCATGCCGCGCAGCTCGATCGCAAAGGGCGCATAGCGCGTCAGGTTCTGGCGTTGCAGCAGCGGCACCAGGGCAGTCAGGTCGCCGGTGCGCGCGAAGTCACCGCCGACAAAGCTCATCTCGTTTTTCGGCAACTCGGTCAGCAGCGGCTTGAGGTTGTCTTCGCACCAGCCGAGGACGGTGGAAATGCGCGACTGCTCAGACTGGAAAGTAAAAGCCGGCGCGCGCTGGTCACGCAGCACCGGCCAGCCCTTGCGCATCTGGCCTTCGACCAGCTCGCGGGTGAGGAAGGCGCCAGAGCCGTTCTTGGGCACGCAGTCCAGCTCTTCCTCGGCGTCGTCGCCGTACTGCGCGCGGATGGTTGCCGCCCACTTGGCTTCGCCCTCGGCCGTCCATTCAATCTCCTGGCGCTGGCAGACGCGGTGGTACAGGCCGTCGCGGATGGCTTCATCGAAGGTGGTGCGGTGCAGGCTGTAGGGCACGCGGCCGGCGCGGATATCGTTGACCAGGGTGTTGAACGGGTTGTCGTCGCCGTTGTGGGTGCTGATGATGCGAACCTCGCCGCCCCAGATCAACAGCGCCATCGCGGCCTTGATCAGGCCGGCCAGGTCGGTGTGGAAGGCGGCTTCGTCGATGATGACGCGGCCCTGCTTGCCGCGCAGGTTTCGCGGCGTCGATGACAGTGCCGTGATGCGGTGGCCGCTGGCGAAGGTGATGCTGAATTTCAGCACCGACTGGCGCTCTTCGCCGTCAATGAAGATTTCCTCACCCGACTCGATGTCGGCCGCGAAGCCCTGCATGTGCTGCGCCCACTGCGCGCAATCGAGAATGAACTCGATCGCCATGTCCTTGGTGTAGCCGATGTACCAGACGTCCATGCCGGTCGCCGCGGCTGCGCATTCCACCGCGTCTTCGGCTTCGCCCCAGCTCAGGCCGATGCGGCGCGATTTCTCGTAGACCTTGACCTTGGCCTTGTCGGTAACCCACTTGCCCTGGTAGTCCAGGAAGATGCCGGGCGAGCGCTGCGCCGCCTGGTACTGGATCGCCTCGGCCAACGGCGTCAGCGTGGGGGACAAGGCAATCGCGGCCGCGACTGCCAGCTTGGGCAGAATCATTTGGCGGCAACCCCCAGAACCTTGTTGCGCCAGGTCTGGATGGTCTCTTCAGACGCACCCAGCTTGCGGGCACCCTTGGTGATTTCTTCGGCAGCTTTCTCTGCCTTGGCCGCGACCAGCTTGCGGATGGCAAACTCTTTGTCGATCACCAGCTTGTCGGTCTGGGCAAAGCCCTTGATGGCGTTGCTCAGGAACATCAGGTCTTCAGGGCTGGCGCTTTCGGTTTCGCTGATGCTCTTGAAGGCCACCATGCGCAGCATCTCCAGCAACATGCGGCTCACGTCGCCCTTGGGCTCCGCGCCGATCTTGTCCATCCACACCGAGGCCATCTGCTGCGCCTGTCGGTATTCCTCCATGCGCTCATTGGCTGTCTTGACGTAGCGGCCAACGGCAGAGCGCGATGCCTCGCCGCCCAGGGAATTGATCAGCTCGACCAGCTGGTCGATGCTGGTGCGGCCTTCGCGCACGGCCGTGTCCACCGCTTCCTTGATCTTGGGGTCAAGCTGGGTGATGGAGCTGGGCCGGGAAGGCTTGCGCTTGACTATGGTTTTTGTTGCCATGTAAAAGCCTTTAAGGCGTCGGCTTCTTGACGCCTGGCACGCTGGCGCGGCCGGCGGCTACATCCGCGCCACGGGCCGTCATGGTGGCAAGGGTCACCTCGCCGATCACGCGCGAAGTCACCAGGCCCTGCTCGGCCAGCCAGGCAATATCGCCGGTGACCTGGTCGATGCTGGCGTTGTGGCCGTAGATGTCGCCAATGGCATCGCGCAGCAGGAAGCCGTTGGCCTGGTAGCCCTGCGACTGCGCCAGCACCAGCAGCAGCGACAAGCGGCGGTCTTCGGTGACGGTTTTCTGGAAGCTCATCGGTGTTTGTTGTTGAGTAAGTGGTCATGCACCAGGTTGATCTGGTGCTCCATGCGTGCGAGCAGGCCGGCCAGGCCGTTGATCTGCGCCTTCACCGAGGACACGTCATTGGCCAGATGGGCCATGTCCTGCTGGGTCGGCAGGTGATTGACCGCTTCTTCCAGGACGGTGATGCGGGTGTTCTGCTGCTCGTTGGCCTCGGTGCTTGCCTTGATGAAGGTTGCCAGCTCGTTGGACACGGCTTTGACGGCGATAACGTTGTCGTTGTCCTTGGTGCGCAGGTAGCCCCACACGCCCAGGGCGATGATTGCCACCCAATGCGCGATGTCATTGAAGACCTTCCACGAGATGAGATCAAAGGGGCTCAAGGGCTCTCTCCGTTTTGTTTGTTTGTTTGGGTGCGCGACATACAAACATCGCGTCATCCTGCAGGCCGGCTACCTGGTCGCGGAGTCGGTCAGCTTCTGCAGCCAGCCCGAGGAAAGCTTGGTTGCAGCTTCCAAAAAGCTCTCTTGCGGTGGCGGCACCTTCAGCGAGGGCGACAGATCCGGGATCGCTTCCGGCGGCGGATACGTCACGCCGGTTGAGGGTGTCAATGGCGCTGCGCAGCTGGTCAGCAACAGCATCGCCAGCACGGATGCGGCGCTCACGAAGCGCCTCGCGTTTTGCCTGTTCATCGGAAATCCTTTCTGCGTTACGAAACTTGATCAGTTGGTCGGCGCTGCGCTCACGCTCCAGGCGCAGGGTTTCGGCCTGGTCAATGGCCTTTTGCTTGTCGCACTGCGCCTGCGTGCGGGCTTCACCCACACCGATCAGGTGCGAGCGCACGGCAGCAGCCCCGGCCGCAAGCGCAGCCAGCACAGCGGCAATGAGGGCCAGGCGTATCCAGGTCATGACCTGCCCACCGCCGTGCTGGTGATGAATCGCAGGGCGGCATTGGCGACCGGCAGCGCGAAAGCCAGCCAAGGAAACAAGCCACCGGGCAAGACGCCCTGCAAAACATTGAGCTGCGTCTCGGCAGCGGCCAGCGCCAGCATGGCGGCGTTGACCCACAGTGTTTTTGACTTCCACCAGGGCTTGACTGCCGGCGTGTTTTCGGCAGCGGCCCAGCCGGCTTTGGTGGCCGCGTTTAGCTGCCACCAGTCGAGCAGTGGCATGCCGTCGTAAGTCTTGCCGCCAACCGCCAGGCTGTAGGAGGCATAGGCTTTTTGTCCGGGGCTCATTTCAGCCACTTCCACAATGCCCAGGCGAGCAGCGCGATCAAAGCGGCCGCAATGTATGGCAGGCTGTAGATGATCCACATGATCAGCCGGTAGTCGCCGTGGCCCCGTTGCCTATGTTTAAGGTTTGTGCGTCCTCTCATGCTTGCTGCTCCTGGTAGATCTGGCTGGCCTCGGGCTGCATGCCACGGGCCAGCCAGGCGCGCACGTCGAAGCCTGGGCAGGTTTTTGTCCACTCGAAAGGCTCGACCAGGCCGTCGCCATCGCCATCGGGCGACAGGTCGCGGTGGCCGCAGACGCCGCCGAACATGGTGTAGCCCAGCTTGCGCGTCTTGTCTGGCACGCGCTTGGGGGCGGAGCAGGGGATGCCGTAGTCCGACAGCAGCATGGACACCACCGCCTGCAGGCTCTTCCATTGCTCGGCGGTGTATTTGGCCTCGCGCTCAGCGCCGCCCACCAGGCAGATGCCCACCGAGTTGGCGTTGAACTCGGCAGCATGCGCGCCGACCTCGCTCAAGGCCCGGCCAGACCAGACCTCGCCGGTCAGGTCAATGATGAAGTGGTAGCCGATGGACGGCAGCTTCGAACTGAAAGCGCGCACGGCCTCTGGCCGACGCCTGAACTGGCGTGCGGCGTGCCAGGCGTCAATGACCTGGGGCGCGTTCATGTAGCCCACCGAGCCGGGCTTGCCCTGCTGCAACGGCTTGCCGCTGGGGGTGGCGGCGCAGTGAATGACAACCAGGTCAATCGACCGTGGCAGCGGTTGCCCGACTTGGCGGGCGATGGGTGTTTGGTTTGCGAGCATCTGCGGGATGTTCCCGCGTGCGCGCGATGCAGTCTATTAAAACGCTTTAGCTAGAAGCAGTCTTACAGGTGGCCTGGCGGCGAACGCCGCCCCAAGCCGTCCCGGTGGATATCCAAATTTAACGCGTCACGCCGGACGTGCTCGCGTCAGCAACAATCAGCCGCTTGCCGTCGCCATCCACCCAGAAAGTTGTGGCCACGCCTTTTTGCTGTCCAGTCAACTGCTCAAGGTGTCCCTGCATCGCGTCGGAGAACGCCGCCGACACCAGAACTTCAGGACCAATGCGCATGTTTTCCTTGCTGGTGAAACGGTCGCCGATGAAGACATACATTTTGGCAAACTCGCAGGGCTTGGTGCACTCCGCAACCGTGCGGACGTTGCCGCTTTTCACCATCACTTGGTAGGAGTCGCCCCTTCGCCCCAGGTAACTGATCATGGTGATGGGTGCCGCCGCCTGTCCTTTCTGTCTATCAGCCTCGCTGATCCCCTGCTCGTAGCCATATTCCAGGCCGTCCTTGATCGAGTAGCGGGGCTTTGGCGCAGCAGGGGCCGCAGGGGCAGCCGGTGCTGCTGCCGCAGAGTTGCTTGCGCCATTGGACTCCCCGCAGCCGGATACCAACACCATCGCGCACGCCACCAACATCATTTTTAAAGTCGTTTTCATAGATCCCCTTGTCAGCTGAAAGTCACGCCGGCCCACCGCACCCGGCCGATCACCTGGAAGTCACGGTCGCGGTCTTCCGTGCCCTGTATGTCAAATGGCTCATACGCCTGGTTGTAGCTACTCACGCGCAGCACCTTGCCGGGCAGACGCTGCAGGTTCTTGACCAGCAGCGCACCGTCGAGCCTAACGATGTGCACGCCCTCGGTCAAAGCCTCGCGGTCTTTCAGGTCCGTCAGGACGGTGTCCTTGGGCCGCAGCCAGGGCTCCATTGACCTGCCGACAACTGCCGTCATCGCAATCTGGTTGTGGGAGATGCCCAGCTCGTAGCGGATGTAATTCGCGTCGAACGGCCGCATGGCGGTGACCGCCTCAACCTCATTGAAGGCGCCGCCACCGGCTGAAACATTGATGTCGAACAGCGGCACATAAATAAACCCATCGATCTGGACGGCTTCAAGGCCCTTACGCACCGCGTCCGGCCCTTTGGCTTTTTCCTGGTGGTCGCCCTCCAGCAAGTAGGCCGCGCTGGTGCCGTACAGCTGGGCGATCACCTCCAGCTCAAAGGCGTCGGGCAGCGCCATGCCGCGCTCGAAGTTGTAGATGGTGTTGCGGTGCAGGCCCAGGCGTTCGGCCACCTCGCCGATCTCCTTCGCGCCTCTGGCCGTCTTGCAGCGCTCACCGAAGCGGCGCATGTAGGAGCCCTTGGCCTCAGTGCGGGCCGTCTTTAACTCGCTCTTTTCAGACGCTGCAGCGGCATGGTGCAGATACCAGGCGACCGGCTCTTCGGCCACCAATACCTTGGCGGGCTCGATCGAAGAAGGCTCTGTCCCGCCTTGCTCCGGCTGCGCTTGATTTGTGTTCATCGTCACTATTTTCTGTGCGCATCCGGCAAAAGGCAATTCCGTTTAGCCCTTTTGGTAATTATTCACACTGATTTATGCATCAACACAAACCCTTGTGCATAAATTCGTTGACTTCCTTTGTTTTGTGCTTATGATCATGTGCATGAACACAAATAGAACGACATCAGCACAAGAGGATATGCATCCCGCTGACGTTATTGCAGCCCTTCACAAGCGCAACTTGAGCATGCGGCAAATTGCCCAAGCCAATGGTTATGCCCACATCTCGCGTGTGCTGTACGGCCGCTGGCTCGCCGCCGAGCAACTGGTGGCAAAAGCGCTTGGCATGAAGCCGGAGGACATCTGGCCTTCACGCTACCTCGACCCGGCCGACCGCGCCCGTGCTTTTCAGCTGACCCGCAAGATCAAGATCACCATGCCGCGCAAGCAGCGCAAGGCATCCGCCTCAGAGGCCCGCGTATGAAGTGGCTGTCAGCATCCTCCCTTGCCGGCCTGCCAGGCCTGCCCGGAACACAGCGCGGCGTGCTGATGCGCGCCCAGTCCGCCGGATGGGCTTGTCGCCCGCGTGAAGAGGGCCGGGGCCGCAGCGGCTTCGAATACCTCAGCACTGACCTGCCACCCGAAACTCAGCAAGCCATCGCCGCCCAGGCGGCTGGCGCGGTCAAGCCCGCAGCCGACGCGATCGCCGCAGGCAAGCGCGCCAAGCAGGTCGCCCAGGAGCAGGCCTGCGCCACGTCGATGGCGAAGTTCGGCATCGTGCTGGAAGCCAAGGGCGGGTTCGACCCGGCCCGCAACCCGAAGCTGGACCTGTTTCAACGCTTCGAGAAATACCACGCGCTGCGCGGCACGGCCGTCTGGCCTGCCATACAAGAATTTGTGCAGCTGTGGGGCGCCGGGCAGATTGAGGCGCACGGCAACACCCGCACCGCTTACCCAGCCATTCCGGCCAAGACGCTGGACAAGTGGTACCGGGCATGGCGCACCCAGGGCATCGAGGCGCTGCTGGAACGCAAGCCCCGCAAGGACAAGGGTGAAAGCGCTTTAACCCGTGATGAAGACCTGCATGACACCTTCATTGCGGCCCTGGCCGAGATGCATGACCCGACCGCCCGCCAGATGCAGCGCGTGATTCGCAACCAGGTGGGCAAGGAACGCACACCATCAACCAGCACCCTCAAGCGCTGGCTGCGCGAATTCAAGGACAGCAACGCCCCCGCGCTGCTCATGTTCAAAAACCCGGACGGCTACAAAAACAAATACCGCTCGGCCTTCGGCTCACAGATGGACGGCATCACCCGCCCCAACCAGCAGTGGCAGCAGGACAGCACGATTGGCGACGCCATGCAGCGCGCCGACCTGGCCTTCAACCTGGTGGACCAGAACACCGGCGAGATTCGCCGCCACGCCATCATTGCCAGCATCGACGTGTTCACCCGCCGCGCCCAGGTGGTGGTTGCACCGACCAGCAGCTCAAACGCGGTCAAGGCGGTCACCCGGCTTTGCATCCAGGCCTGGGGCAAGCCCGAGCAGATCAAAACCGACAACGGCAAGGACTACACCGCCCAGGACTATGACTTCGCGCTGACCAGCCTGGGCATTGAGCACCGCCTTTGCACGCCTTTCAGCCCGGAGCAGAAGCCCTATATCGAGCGCTTCATCGGCACGATGATGCATGACCTCTTCCCCATGCTGGAAGGGTTTGTCGGCAAGAGCGTTGCCGAGCGCAAGGCCATCGACTCGGGCAAGAGCTTTGCCCAGCGCTTCGGCCTGGGCGGGCTGGATCTGCGCATGGGTGCCAGGCAGCTGCAGGACGTGATCAACGGCTGGCTGGACGAATACCACAACCGCACCCATTCAGAGCTGGGCTGCAGCCCCAACGAGATGGCCGAACGCCACACCACCCATGTGGTGCGCATGGACGATCGGGCGCTGGACATCTTCCTGATGGCGGTGGCCGGCAAGGGCACCCGTGTTGTCGGCAAGCGCGGCATTCCCCTGGACAAGGGCTGGTTTGCCGCCCCCGAGCTGGCCGCCCATGTCGGCAGCACGGTGCGCTGCAGGCAGGACGAACTTGACCTGGGCGCGCTGTATGTCTTTGCGATGGACGGCTCCTTTATCTGCCGCGCCCTGGACCACTCGATGCTCGGCATCAACCGCGCCGAGCTGGCCGCGAAGGCCCGCGCCATCGAGGCCACCAACATCAAGCCGATGGTGGACAGGCTGCGCAAGGGCCTGAAGAAGGGCCTGACCCGCACGGCCGTGCAGGCGATCTACAACGACCGCGAGCGCGAAGCCGAAGCCGCCGCAGGCAATGTCCACCGCCTGGCTCCCCGCGTGCTGCAGCACACCACACCGGCCATCGATTCGGTATTGGCCCACCTGGACACCACCAGCAAGGACGCCGACCGCGCCGCCGCCCTGGCGGCAATGGAGGCCCAGGCCGCCGCACCGGCCGCCGTGCTGCCCCTGGCCAGCCCAAGCAGCCGCTACAGCGCCTGGGCGCGCCTGCAGGCCCGCAAGGACCGTGGCGAGGCCATCAGCGCCCGCGACCTGGACTGGTCAGCCAGCTACCAGACCAGCAAGGAATTCGCCTCGTGGCATGAGCTGCACGAAGGCACCGACCCGCTCGGGGAGGAAGCCACCGGATAACAAAAAGAAAGCCCACCAGCGCTGTCACGCGGGCGGGCTCCAGAGGAAGTGTCTCAACCAGCAATCAGTAAAGACGGAGAAAGTGTATGTCAAACAAAAGCAATGATCAATCCGACCTGTTTCAACCAGGTCAGCAAGTCGCCAAGCTCACCAACGTGGCTTTCGCCATCGAGGCGATCAACCAGGTGACAGATGTGGACGACCTCGGCGCGCCGCACATGGCGGTGCTGTACGGCCCGCCCGGCTTCGGCAAGACGCAGGCGGCCATGTACCTGGCGCACCCGCAGGGCCGCAACGCGGTGTTTGTGTCGATCCGCATGTTCGACACCACCAAGACGCTGGCGCAGCTGCTGTGCCTGGAGCTGGGCATCCAGACCAAAAGCCAGTGGCCGGTCTCCATGCTGTACGACCAGATCGTCAAGCGCCTGCAGCAGCTGGGCCGGCCGCTGGTGCTCGATGAGGTGGACTACATCGCCGAGAAGTCAACCATCGACTTCATCCGCACCATCCATGACAACACCACGATCCCGATCTTCCTGATCGGTGAGCAGGACTTGAAGCGCAAGCTGCTCTCGCGGCACGAGCGCTTCCATGACCGGGTGCTGGTCTGGAAGGAAGCCCAGCCCTGCGATGCGCTGGACGTCAAGAAACTGGCCGCCCACCATGCCGGCGAGCTGAAATTCACCCAGGACGTGATCGACGCCCTGGTGACCAAGACTGGCGGGGTGGCCCGCCGCGTTTACAACGAACTCAAGGCCCTGCGTGAAGAGTGCAAGCGCGCCGGTACCGACACGCCCCTGCTGGCGATGCTGGGCACCCGCAGCGGCAAGGGGGCACGATGAGCCGCAAGTCCATCAACGTGGAATTACGCGCGCTTAAAACGCCGCGTGAGCGGGTGTGGGAAGCCATGCTGCTGCTCAGCCGGGCGCCTGGTGTGCGCTTCGACAAGACATCGGTCCAGGACCACTGCAACCCGATGGTCAGCTGGACGCTGGTCGATGACTACTTTGACGATCTGGAGAAGGCCGGCTACCTCAAGCGTGTAGGCGGTACCGGCGTCAGCAAGGGCGTCATGGGCAAGCCCATCCAGTTCGTGCTGGCAAAGGTCCAGGGCGATGCCCCGCGCGTCAGCACCAAGGGCGAAAAGGTCACCCAGGGCGAAGGCAACGAGGCGATGTGGCGCGCCATGAAGGTGCTGTCCACCTTCGACTACACCGACATTGCCAAGGCGGCCACGCTGGGCACCCTGGTGGTCAAGCCATCCACGGCAAAGAGCTATGTCTCCCACATGGCGCGCGCTGGCTACCTGTCCACGGTGCGCGCGGCCAAGCCCGGCACGCCTGCCAAACACCGCCTGGCAAAGAACACCGGCCCGCACGCGCCGGCCATCACGCGCCGCAAGGTGGTCTTCGACCGCAACACGGGTGAGTTCGCCAACCTGGAAACAGCGCAGGAGGTTTGCGATGGCCTCGAATAGCTCACGCAGCCAAAGCGTTTTACCGGCCGATGTGAAGGCCGCGCTGCAGGCCGCAGTGAAGCGCTTCAACTCCCAGGTCAAGGTTGCCGCCGAACTGCACGTCAGCTCGGCCGTGATCAGCACGCTGCTGCGGGACAAATACCCCGGCAACGTCGAAACGATGGAGCAGCGCATACGCGGCCAGTTCATGGCCGAGACAGTGCGGTGCCCCGTGATGGGCACCTTGAGCAAGCGCAGCTGCCAGGACAACCAGGCGCTGCCCCAGGCCTTCACCAACCCCATGCGCGCCGCCCTGGGCCGCGCCTGCAAAACCTGCCCGAACCGAAAGGACATGACATGAGCCAGGCCAAACGCTTCGGCTGGATCAAACGCAGGGCTCGCCGCCTGCAGCGCTTTTATGGCGTCACTCGCAAGATCGCCGTCTTCGACGCGCGCCTGGACTTCCTGACCTTCCACGGAGGCCAGTCATGAACCGGCACGCCTTTTACCCAGGTGTGGTGATTCCGACCGTGCCGCCCCGGCGCAAGCAGCTGCTGCGCTTTTTGCGCTGGCTGGCGCTGTTCATGGCTGTGGCCTTGATGGTGCTGGGCGCCGTCAAGGTGATGGCCATCTTGTGGACGCTGGACGCCCAGCTGGACAGCGCCTTCATGCAGGGCATGCAGGCCGGTCAGCAGATGTGCGCAAGGGGAGCCTGATCATGCAATTCAAGAAAATGCCCCCCAAGGGCGCCAGGCTCAACCCGCAGAGCAAGGCCATCGTCGCGCACCTGCAGGCGCACGGCCGCCAAACTTTCGACCAGCTCCATGTGCTGTTCAGGGAGCCGTCTTACCACCGCAGCAACGGCCCCAACGGGCATGTGCCGAATCCGGACTGGCTGCGCGCCCGGCTGACCAGCCTGCGGCAAGGCGGCCATCTGTCGCGCGAAGTGCACGAGGGCGCCATGTACTACGTCGCCGGCTATCAGGCGGGCGAGCTGATTGAAGCAACACCCAGGCAGGCCCAGCCCGCTGACGGCTGCGTCACGCCGCCGCGCCGCATCTACGTGATGGGCGGCGATACCTATGTGCCACCCAAGCCCGCGCCGTGCCGCGACGGCGCGATGGACTTCGCCAACTGCCCAAGCATCGAGGCCGGCCGCGCCCGGCCCTTCATTCCCGGAAAGGTCAATCATGGGTAACGCAATCACTCAAGACACCCGCGCGCTCTGGCTGATGCTGCAACGCGACGGCGGCTGGTGGACGGTCACCATGCTCACGCACCACTGGCGGCCGACCTTCCAACCGTATGAGGTGCAGCAGGCCGTGGACGCCCTGGAAGCTGGCGGCTTCCTGGACAGCCGCGACCAGGCCGGCAAGCGCATCTATGCCTTCACTTCCAGCTGCAAGAGCCTTCCGGACCTTGCCGTTGCAAGCCAGCCAGGAGCACTGGCATGAACACGCAGCAGAACGACCAGGACATGGCCGCGTCGATGGCACGGGTTGTCGAAGCCGCCGAGCGGGTGGAAGAACTGCTCAAGGATCTGCCGGCCCTGGTGCAGCTTGACGCGCTGTTTAGCGCCTACATGAAGCTCGGCCGGGCGCACGGCCAGCTTGAGAAGGTCGGCACCTCGCTGCTGGAGCTGGGCGGCGCCATCGTGTTCGGCCAGATGCTGCTGCAGAGCCAGCGGCCCGCGCGCACCACCGTGCCGGCACCCGGCCAGGCCGACTATCCGCCAGCCCCGACCACCCGCCAGTAACAGGAGCCATCCATGCAACTGCAAATCAACAAGGAACAGGTGCTTGCCGAGCTGCAGCGCCATGTCGGCCGCGAGAACGGCATCCACGGCCGCGACCTGGTCGCCCGCATCACCGGCCAGGCCACCAACCAGCCGGCGCTGGAGCGGGCGGTGCGTGACTTCATTGTTGAGCTGCGCATGGACCAGCACCGCGTGTGCGGCTACCCGGCCAGCGGCTACTACATGGCCGCCACACAGAAGGAGTTTGACGACACCTGCGTCTTTCTCCTGGAGCGCGCCAGCACCACGGTGGATCAGGTCGCCGCCATGAAGGGCCGCTTTGCGCCCGACCTCTATATCGAAATGGGCGTTCCCAGCCCTTCCAAAAAATCAACCACTGCAGGAGTTTCCAAATGAATGAACAACAAACCGCCCACCCCGGCTACTGGAAGGATGCCAGCGGCAGCCTGATCCCGGTCAGCAAGATCAAGGAAATCGACAAGCTGCGCCACCAGGTGGTGGGCGAGATCTGCCGGCAGGCCGAGCAGGAGAGCGCCCGCCTGATGGCCTTCAAAACCACAGCGATGCAGGCCATCTCCGACTTCATCGACAAAAGCCTGGCGAACTATGACGTGCAGCACGGCGGCAAAAAGGGCAACGTCACACTGATCAACTTCGATGGCGAGTACAAGATCATTCGCCAGATGCAGGAGACCATCACCTTTGATGAGCGCCTGCAAGCCGCCAAGGCGCTGATCGACGAATGCATCCACGGCTGGAGCAAGGGCAGCAACGCCAACATCAAGGTGTTGGTCAACAACGCCTTCCAGGTGGACCAGCAGGGCAAGATCAGCACCGGCCGCGTGCTGGGCCTGCGCCGCCTGGAGATCACCGACGAAAAGTGGCTCCTGGCAATGCAGGCAATCGGCGACAGCATGCGCGTGGCCAGCACCAAGCCCTACATCCGCTTTTACAAGCGCGATGCCACCACGGGCGAGTACTTCCCCATCAGCCTGGACGTGGCGGCGATATGAGCGCGGGCAAATCAACGGCTGCCATCAACCTGGCAAACCTGCGCGCCTCGGTCAACTACCGGAAGCCCGCCAAGCCCCTGCCGCAGCCAGCCTGCAAAAACTGCGGCTTCTACCTCTGCGACCACGAAGACCGCGAGGGTGCGAAGGGCGTCTATTTCGAGACATCCAACAGCCGCTGCAGGCGTCACACCATGCCGGTCGGCCGCACCAGCGTTTGTGACACGCACGAGTTCAAGCACGCCGACCGGAGGGACGTATGAACGCCACCGCCTGCACCAACTGCGGTTGCACCGAGCTGCGCGCCTGCCCAGGCGGCTGCAGCTGGCTCGGCGTCAATCACCGCGACGGCACCGGCGTCTGCAGCCGCTGTCCGACACACCTCGCTGCCTGGCGTTACCAACAGGCCGAGCCGACTGCTCAGCAGCGCCGCGATCTGCTGCAGATCGGCCCGACCGACATCTGAAAGGTCACACATGGACGCTGCATTGATCGAGAGCCTGGCGCTGATCGTGTTGATCGGCTTCCTGTCCTGGATCTTCACCCGTTTCGATTGATTTTCCTTGGTCACGCCAGCGGCCTGGAAACCGCAACCGGCTGATCTTCCCGCCCCAGGGCTCCTGCCTTGGGGCCTTTTAAACCGCTTTAAAGGCTGTCTTATGAACACCAAATTTACCGCCGCCGCCCAGGCCATCGCCGATCACTTCAACCAAGCCGAGGCCCGGCGCGGCGACCAGTTCCCCGAGACCTTCATCGACCCGATGTGTAACGACGCCGTAAGGGCCAATACGGTCGGCATCCCTGTTGCGCTGCTGCGCGCCCTGACGAACGCGCAAGAGGCTACGGCTAATCCTGTCGCAGAGCCGGTGCACGTCGCCCTCAAAGCGGCATTTTTGGTGGGTCTAGCTGCACTTATCGATCGAATGAATGAAGACGTCGATTCGCCTGCAAAAGCTCGCTGGAAAGCGTGGGTGCAAAAAGAAGTGGACAGCATTCCCGATGAGATGACGGGTGACTACGCGATTGATTGCGCTATCAAGTTCTTCAACGAAGCCGATCCTGTGCTGCTTTCTTCTGATGACCTGAAGAAGGTCAGCAATCCCGATGGCGGCGTTGTGCTGCAGCCTGCGCCCGCTTTTGATCCCTACAGCGGCCGCTGATAAGGAGGCACGCCATGAATACCAAAGTCGAAACCCAAGACGTCACAGTGCGCTCAACAGGCGGCACATATTTGACCAGCACGGTGCGCGGCAGCAAGGCCAGCTGCACCTCTGGCGAAAAGCAGGCGGCCGAGCGTCTGGGCGAGAAGCTCTACGGCGCGTCCCTGGTCACCGTTGAACCGTTGCCGCGCGGCAGCGATCACAACATCACCCACTGGCGGCTGCACGCCGAGCCGGTGCACGCCTGGGCCTGGCAGTCCGGGCTGATCGAGTTCGGCCGCGAAGTGCCCGAGGGTGCCTTGTCGTTCGCCACCGGTATGGACCGCGCGCTGCGCACCATCGTCGGCGGGCTGGCCCGTGAAGGCCAGGGAAAGAGCCAGGGAAAGCTACTGGTGCCTGGTGTGCCAGAGGCCACCACGAGCCGCCAGCAGATCGACGCGTTCATCGCCTGGGTGGAGTGGTGCGCAAAGAGCAACGGCCGGCCTCAATGGCAAGGCGTGGTGTTCGCTCGCAAGCAAGGCGGTGCAGCATGACGTTCACCATCAGCCTGCCGTTGTGGACTGTTCTACCGCTGATCTTGAGCATTGCATTGCTTGCAGTGGTCGCCTGGGTTTCCTTCAAGGATGACGACATAGGAGGAACGCTTGGCTTGCTGCTCGCCTTTGCGCTGATTTCCTGTATCTGGGCACCGATCCTCTACGGTCGTTATGAGCGGTGGCTGGTCGTTTCGGTGTGGTTTTCGATAGCTTTTGCGTGGGCCTGCTGGCGCGAAGAGTTCGAGCGACAAGATCTTCCGTTCATCGCTACCTTTGTGCTCGTGCCTTGGATGTTGGTGATCTACGGGAGGCTCACAGCATGAGCCTGTCGCTCGACCTTTACTGGCTCGACCTGTTCGAAGCCGCGCGGCCGTGGCTCACCAGGGGATTGCAGTACCTCAACAGGCCCTTTGCCCTGGTTGAGCTGTTCGCCACGGCCTGCGGCCTGTTTGGCAGCTTGCTGCTGGCCTTGAAAGGCCGACAGGCCCCGCTGGGCTGGCTCTTCTTTGCCGCCAGCAACATCGGCTGGTTGTCCTTCGCCAACGGGCACGGCCACCAGTTCATGTTCGTGCAACAGATCGGCTTCTCCATCACTTCGCTGATCGGCATCTACACCTGGATCATCGTGCCAGCCGTTGATCACCACTATGAACAGCTTGTGAGAAAGGCAATCGGGCTATGAGCCGCGCACCTGTCACGAAGAAGCCTGTGGCGATGTGCTGCGTCAGCATCGCCTACAACGACTACCTCATGCCTGCCGACAAGGGCATGAAGCTGGTCGAGCTGCTGCAGTCGGCTTTTGCAGCCCGAAAAGGCTACGGCGATCACGGCTACACCTACGCTTTCGGTGAGCAGCCGAGCGTGGAGCTGTCCTTGGTCAAGGCGTCGCAGATCAAGGCGAGGCGAGCCGACACCAACGCAGCCGGCCAGATGCTCCTGGGAGGGCCTGACTGATGCCTTTCTATCGAATCAACGGCATGACCGTCCACATGCGCGGCACGCGCCTGCCTGCACCGTGCGCGGCCAGCATCCTCTTGGAAGGCAAAACAATTCTGTGCCTGGCGCCCAGCGCGTTCCTCTGCGATGGCCCGCCGCCCGCTGAGCGTGCGCGCGACCACCACGATACCGGCACATGCGACCGCCATCTGTGCGCGGCCCACGCCCACCAGGTCGGCAAAAACAAACACTACTGCCCGGCGCACCGCCAGCAGCACCTGGACGATCAGGCGCAGGGCGGTTTGTTCACGTCATTGGTGCAGTCATGACCTTCATCGCCATTCGCACACGCCCGGTCGCTCTTGATGCCTGTCAGTGGCATCAGCCCGGCGATCTGCCAGACATCGTTGTCAGCTCTGGTGTTACTGGAATGTCCACCTGGGGCGTGCACAGCGCCTCGCATGGCTTTCAAAAAATCAACCCTGGTGATTGGGTCGTTTTTGAAGGTAGCCGTCACAGCCCTCGCGTCTACGGGAACGCTAACTTCCACGCAAATTTTGAGATTGTCGAGCCATGAGCAAGCTAGCCCGCGACCACCGCAACAGCGACGTCATCAAGATCCAGATCGCCAGGAAGGAACTGAATCTTCCTGATGACGAATACCGCGCCATCCTGGTTGCACAGGGCGGTGTGGACAGCTCCAAAAACCTGACGCATGAAGGGCGGCAGCGCGTGCTGACCTACCTTCAAAAACAGGGCTGGAAGCCAAAGGCCTCGACCAAACCAAAGCGCCCATCCAGGCCCACACCAAAGGCCGATGCGCTGCCGCTGGTCAAGCGCATTCGCGCCCAGTTGATCAGCCTGGACCGCCTGCCCGACACCTATGCCGACGGCATCGCCAAACAGATGTTCGGCGACGAAGCGCCACAGTTTTTCGAGTGGTGCCCGATCCGCGACCTGGAGCGAATTTCCCAGGCTTTGACCTATCAGCAAAAACGCACAGGAGCGGCCACAAAATGAGCACAGATCACAGCGATAACCAATCCACCATCAGGCGCCATCACCTGCTGGCCGACATGGCCGAGAAAGCCGCGCTACACCTGATCAAGGTCCACGGCCTGGACAAGGAAAACGCCTGCGACGTGGGCAACGAGCTGGCCGATTTTCTGGCTAAAAACTGGCGCGGCCAGCATATCTATTTCAACGCCGACACCCAGTTCTATTTGAGCAAGCGCGACCATGAAATTTACCAGCGCATGGAGCGCGGAAACGCCTATGAACTGGCGAAGGAATTCGACCTGAGCTACGTGCGGATTTACCAGATTTACAAGCGCGTCCTGGCCGAGATGCGCGCCCGCAACCAGCCAGGTCTTTTTGAGGAGGTTCACCTGGTCGAGGCGAAGTTATCCACAGGCAGCGGGGAGGGCAATTAAGATGGACTTCGCTTCCGAATTGGTTGGAGCCGCCATTGGTAGCCAATTCGGAAGTGGTGTTCCGAATTGCCGGTGTAGCATTGCCGCCATGCCAGCCCGCCCCCAGCTTCCCGATTCAAGGCTTGATCCCTCTTTTAAGGATGTTTTATGAGCGCAACACTTACCGCGGCCAGACTTCCTTCGCATGTCCGGGTTCAGCTGGACGAGCGGCTGCGCGGCGCTGCATACGGCGACACCGTGGCAATGGCTGATTGGTTGAAAGAATTGGGCCATCCCATTGGGAAGTCCTCTGTAAATCGCTATGCGGTGCGGCTGCGGTCAGTTGACGCCAAGGCTGGTGGAGTTGCCGCTGTATTGATGACGCCTGCCAAACCTAGAGCGTCTAGGAGCGCCGATCGGCGCGCAGAGATCATGGCCGAGCTGCTCCGGCTTCAAGGCCTCCAGACGGCTCTCTTGGCTGAGCTGGCTGCTATCTCTGCGCCAGCCTGAAACGCGGGACCTGCTGAAAAATAGCGTGGCCCAAGTTTTCTCGAATTCGACGGGCCTGTTTTTCTCTAAGTAGCTGATTTTGCTAGAAAAATCCCGTTGAATGCCACCGAATCCCGGTCAATCCCGTTTCCCCCATGATCGTGGTCTTGCACACTACCCCGAAGCCCCTTTGGGGTAGCGCAGCGCTCACAGCGCTTTTCTTTTTTTAAAGTGCTTGTTATCATACATATGTGAACAATAAGCCTTCTGTCTTCCAGAAAAGCCGCATGCCGCTCTATCTGCAGGTGGCCGGCCTGATGCGGAAAAAGATTGAGAGTGCGGAATGGCGCTTTGGCGAGCAAATACCGACGCTGGACGAACTGGAGCTGGAGTACCGCGTCTCCCGCATCACACTGCGGGCATCGCTGGCGCAGCTTGAAGAGCAGGGCCTGATTCACCGCACGCGTGGCCGCGGCACCTTCGTTGCGAAGGATTTGTCGCAACAGCGCTGGTTCAAGATGCCGACTAATTTCGATGACTTGGTGGCGGCCGTTTCCAGCCTCAAGATCCATCTGCTGGCGATCGATCAGGACGACCAGCCTTTGACCCCCCTGTTCCCGTTCGGCGACGTGGCCCCGGCGTACCGCCGGCTCAGGCGTGTGCATTTCCACAATGACGTGCCCTACTGCCTGATAGAGATCTATCTGGCCAAGGATGTTTTTGAACTCGATCCCGTGGCCTTCAGCAGTGCGCCCATCATCCCGAAGCTGGCGTCGCTGCCTGAGGTGCAGATCGCACAAGCCAGGCAAATCATGCGCATTACCGTGTCCGACGAAGACACGGCCGCTCACCTGGACATAGGCGTGGGCGCTCCGATCGCGGACGTTTGCCGGGCCTTGCAGGACCAGGATGGGCGCATTGTCTATTACGCCCATATCCAGTATCCGGCCCAGATGATCCAGGTTGAAACCGACCTCATGCACGGAGCGGCGAAACCGAAAAAGTCCAGATCGCGCAAAACAGCCGACTGATCCATTATTTCAGAGACACGCATGACCCTTGCTCCTATCACTTCGTTCAACAAGCTCCCCGCTGTTCAGCTGGCCAAAGTCGAGGCCATGGTATTTCGCGTTCCCATTGACGAGCCGGTACAGACTTCATTCGGGATCATGTATGACCGCCCCGCCGTGCTCGTGCGCGTCGAGGACCGCGAGGGCGCCGTCGGCTGGGGCGAGATCTGGTGCAACTTTCCCGGCGTAGGCGCTGAACACCGCGCGCGCGTTCTGGAGTCGGCGATCGCGCCCATCCTGCTCGAGCAAGAATGGAAAACCCCCGAACATGCTTTCCGGGAACTGTCCCGGCGTCTGCACATCCTCGGCATTCAGTGCGGTGAGCCGGGAACGATCGCACAGGCCATCGCTGGTGCCGACATCGCGCTCTGGGACCTGGTGGCGAGAAAGATGGACCAGCCCCTCTGGCGGCTGCTGGGTGGAACGGCCTGCATACAAACTTATGCATCCGGCCTGAGTCCGACGCAGCCGGAAAAACTTGCCGCTGCCAAACGGGATGAAGGATTTCGCGCTTTCAAGCTCAAGGTGGGTTTCGGCGCTGAGCGGGATGTCGCCAACCTGCGCGCCTTGCGCGAGCTGCTCGGCCCGGATGCGACCTTGATGGTCGATGCCAACCAGGCGTGGACACCGGATGAAGTGGCCGATATGAGCCACCGGCTGGCCGAGTTCCGGCCGGCCTGGCTCGAAGAGCCGATTGCCGCGGATTATTCCCTGGCTGACTGGGGCCGCATTGCCAGGCAATCCCCGATTCCTCTGGCCGCCGGCGAAAACATGCGCGGTGAGCAGCAGTTCACCGATGCCATCGCCTGCGGTGCGTTTTCCGTGATCCAGCCCGACTTGGGGAAATGGGGCGGCTTCAGCGGCTGCCTGCCGGTGGCGCGCCAGGCCATGGCAAAAGGCCGTATGTTCTGCCCGCACTGGCTGGGTGGCGGAATCGGCTTGCTGGCGTCCATGCATTTGAAGGCGGCAGTCGGTGGTCCCGGCTACGTGGAGGTGGACTCGAACCCCAATCCCTTGCGCGAATTGCTGGCCACTCCCTGTCCTGTCGTCAACGAGGGCGCCGTCATCCTGTCGGATCATCCGGGGCTGGGTGTCGCGCCTGACATGGACGCCGTGCGCGGCTTCCTGACCAGGCATCACTACGCTTGAACGCACCGCGGCACCTCAAGGCTTGAATTCACCCAGAAAGACAAAGCATCATGACGAAAAAAATAGTGATTTCCGAATTCATGGACGAGGCGGCGGTGGACAGCCTGCGAACGTCTTTTGATGTTCTGTACGACCCTGAGCTCGCGCTGCAGCGCCCGGCGCTGGCCAGGGCGTTGCAGGATGCGGATGGGCTGATTGTGCGCAACCGTACCCAGGTCGACCGGGAACTGCTTGCCGGTGCCGGCAAGCTCGTCGCCGTCGGCCGCCTGGGCGTTGGCCTGGAGAACATCGACCAGGACTGCTGCGCCAGACAGGGCGTTGCCGTCATTCCGGCGGTGGGTGCCAATGCGGCGGCGGTGGCGGAATATGTCATCAGCATGGCCATGGTTCTCATGCGCGGCTTTCTCTTTTCGTCAGCCAGCGTGGCTCAGGGCCTCTGGCCGCGCGCCCAACTGGCCTCGGGCCTGGAGGCCGCGGGCAAGACCATGGCTATCGTCGGGTTCGGCTCCGTGGGACAGAGCGTCGGCAAGCTGGCACAGGCGATGAACATGCGCGTCATCGCCTACGACCCGGTTCTTCCCACCGCGCATCCGGCCTGGATCAACGCTGTGCGCTGTCCGGACCTCGATGCCTTGTTTCGTGCCGCCGATGTCGTGACCCTGCATCTGCCGTTCACACCCGAAAACGCCAATCTGGTCAGCGATCGCGAGCTGGCGATCATGAAAAAAGGTGCTGTTCTCATCAACACGGCCAGGGGCGGCCTGGTCAACGAACAGGCGCTGGTCAGGGCGCTCAGGTCGGGCATGCTTGCCGCGGCGGCGGTCGATGTGTTCGAACAGGAGCCGCTGCCCGCCGACTCTGTACTGGCCGATTGTCCCAATTTGTTTCTGACGCCGCACATTGCCGGCGTCACACAGGAGTCCAATGTGCGCGTGTCATCGCTGATCGCGCAACGCATCGCAGAAGTCCTCAGTTAGTTCCTCGTCCCCTGGTACTCCGACCCAGAAATATCGAAACATGAAAGCGCGCCTTCGCACCCATGCCGTCGTTGCAAATCCTCGCCATAGCGACGGCTATGTCTGCGGTTTGCGCCTCGCCCTGGGCCCGAATCCATCACTTTCATCTTGTTCCGATACCTCTGTGTCGAAGTACTAGACGACAAATTCACAAACCGAAAGGGTCCCATGAAAGTATCGAAATTCCTTGCCGCCTGCGTAATCGCTATCGGCAGCATCGCCGCAGCCAGCGCGCAGACCTGGCCGGCCAAGCCCGTCAAACTGGTGGTGCCGTATCCGGCGGGCGGCGGCGTCGATCCGGTCGCACGCCTGGTCGGCCAGAAACTGGCCGAGCGCTGGAAACAGCCCGTGATCGTCGACAACAAGCCGGGCGCCAGCGGATCCATAGGCGCCAGCTACGTCGCGCACGCTGCACCGGACGGCTTGACCATCATGATGTCGGCGACCGCCGAGGTCGCGATCAACCAGTTCATCATGGAAAAAATGTCATACAACCCGGAGACCGATCTGGTCCCGGTCACGCTCGCCGTGCGGCTCCCCTTCGTGCTGGTGACGAATCCGTCGCGCCCGTATTCCACGGCCGCCGAGCTTGTTGCCTACGTGAAGAAAAATCCCAACAAGGTGACCTATGCCTCATCCGGCCCGGGGACACCACAACACCTGGCCGCGGTGCTGCTGGAACAACTCAGCGGTGTAAAAATGATCCATGTCCCTTACAAGGGCGTGGCGCCGTCGATCGCTGATCTGCTGGCCGGTCATGTCGATATCGGCTTCGCCGGTTTGCCCACGGCACTGCCGCATATCCAGACCGCTGCATTGAAAGCGCTGGGTGTTTCGTCCAAAACGGCCTCGGCTGCTGCCCCGAAAATCCCGCCGCTGGCGGCCACCCCGGGGCTGGACGGCTTTGAGCTGAACCAGTGGTTTGGCGTGTTTGTGCCTGCGGGTACGCCGGACACCGTGGTGCAGCGTATCCAGAAGGATATCTCCGAGGTGCTGCAAATGCCGGACGTCAAAGAAGCGCTCGAAAAACAAGGTGCGCAGCCAAGCGGCATGCCGACGGCGGAATTTGCCGCTTATTTGAAGAGCGAGCGCAAGAAATTCGAGAACATCGTCAAGAGCGCGAATATCCGGCCGTAAGCGGCCGCTCCCAGCGCCGCGCTATCCCTCGCCGCCCCGAAAGCCCTGATCCAGGGGCTTTTGTTATGGATGCTGCAGTCCTGGGACGCTCTTCGGGCATCGGAAATGAGCCACCGCAACCCCTGGTCAGGTCTTGTCGCATGCCGGGCTCCGGCGTGTTGGCGTGACAGTGCGTCGCGCTGATGGCCGGCCGGCACAGATGGCGAGCTCACGCTGCTTTCCTTTCAGCGCCCGGTCGGGCAGTAGCTGTTTTTCGGTTCTTCGCCGCGCAGGTACTGCAATTCCTCTTCGTCAGTGGCCTTGCGCACCGACGCCAGCTTGGCACGGTCGCCGTACAGGTCTTTCAGGGTGTCGGTCATTTTCTGGAACGGATCGTCGTTGGGGCCGAAGGCCCTGAACCAGCGGCGCGGACGGCCTTCGTAGTGGAAGTCCACGACCCAGATGACGGAGGTCTTGAAAAATTCAGCCATGCGAATGTGTGATCCGGTGGGGATGACCGGCCGGGGATGGTGCAGTCCCTCGGCTTGGTGATCTGCCATTGTAGACAGGTGCCGGGAACGTTGTTGCGCTGCATGGCCAGCGTTTTCCATGTCGCCGGGAGCAGGGTGCCTGCCGACGCGGTAACCTTGGTCTGGTCATTGCTGGAAATAAATAAACAGGAGCGCCGATTTTTTCGTCGAACCGTCCATCAGGGAGAAATGAATGAACCGGGATTTTGTCATGCGTCTGCTTCACGAGCGGATGGACCAGGCGGACCTGTCCGAGGGACGGGTGTTTGACATGGGCACGCTGGCCGAGGTGCTGATCAACGAGCTGGCGGAGAGCTGGGAATTGATTCCCGAGCGCACCCGCGCCATCATGATGGGCGCGGCCTTTGACCTGGTGATGCAGGACCTGAAGTTGCAGGATGCCGACATCGAGGCGGCGCTGGTGATTGAAGGCCTGAAGAAGAAATAGAACGCAGGCCCGGCCGTCAGTCTTCGCGCAGTTGCTTGTCCAGCGCCCGCTTGTCGGCATGCCGGGTGGCCGAGCGCGACTTGCGGTGCGCGCCCGCCTTGCGTTTTGCCGCCGGCACGACCAGCGGGTTGCGCGGCCGGGTGGCCTTCAGCTTGAGCTTGATCTTGGTTTTGCGTGCGGAACTCATCGCCCGATTTTAAGCAGCCCGGTGGACAGCGCCGTGCCGCAGACGATGACCACGGCGCACAGCAGCATCCAGAGCGTGACGGCCTCGCCGAGAAACAGCACGCCGTAGAACACGGCAAACACCGGCACCACAAACGTCACGGCCAGTGCGCGCGCCGGGCCGGCGGTTGCAATCAGCCGGAAGTACAAGATGTAGGCAATGCCGGTGCACAGCACGCCGACCACCAGCAAGGCCAGCCAGGCGCTGCTGCCGGGCATCTTTGCCGGCCACAGCCACAGGGCCGGCAACGCCAGGCCCAGGGTGGCGCCGATCTGGCTGCCCGCGGCGGTGACCAGCGGCGGCAGCCCGGTCAGGTAACGCTTGGTGTAGCTGGCCGACAGCGCGTAACAGATGCAGGCCAGCAGGCAGGCCAGCACGGCCCAGCCCGGCGCCACGCCCGAAGCATCGGCCTGGAAGGTGGCCTTGTCCCAGGCCAGCATGGCGACCCCGGCAAAACCGACGACCAGGCCGAGCAGGCGCGAGTGGTTGGGCTTGTCCTTGAGCCAGAGCCAGGCCACGAGTGCGCCGAACATCGGCACGGTGGCATTGAGAATCGCCGACAAGCCGGTCGTGATCGACAGCAGTGCAAACGAAAAGCAGGCAAACGGAATGCCGGAGTTGAACATGCCGATCAGGAACACATGGCGCCAGTTTTTCACCAGGGTGGCGCCGAGCCCGCGCAGCAGCACCAGCGGCAGCAAAAAGGCCGCGGCAATCGCGACGCGTACGGCGGCGGTGGGCAGCGGGCCGAACTCGACCGTGCTGATGCGCATGAACAGGAAGGACGAACCCCAGATGGCGGCCAGCAGCACGAAGTCGATGGCCCAGTTTTTCCGGTGAGCTGCCGGGGATACCGCGGCGGATGTGGCGCTCAAGACGGGCTCCCCTGAAGAACACCTTCTAGCGTGAGCAGGGCGGCCTTGCGTTCAAGTCCGCCCGCGTAACCGGTGAGCGCGCCGTTGGCCCCCATCACGCGGTGGCAGGGCACGATGATGCTGACCGGGTTGCGGCCCACGGCGGCGCCCACGGCGCGCACGGCGGCCGGTTTGCCGATGCGCCGGCTCACTTCGCCGTAGCTCGCGGTACCGCCTTGCGGAATTTTCAGCAGGGCCTGCCACACGGACTGCTGGAAAGCCGTGCCATAGGCCAGGTCCAGCGGCACATCGAATTGCGTGCGCTGCCCGGCAAAGTAGCCGGTGAGCTGTCGGCTGACTTCTTGCAGCACAGGATGGTCTGGATCGCTGGGCCAGACCGCAATACGCGCCGGCCGTTTCGGCGCCGGGCCGCCCCCAGCCGAAACAGCCCCCTCGGGGGGCAACGCAGTACGCGAAGCAACATGCGTGGGAGTTCTCTCTTCACCAGCCGGGGCCGCGGAACCGGCTTTGCCGGGCCGCAGGCGCAGCGCCCCCTCGGGGGGCAGCGAGGACACGCCAGTGCCGAGCGTGGGGGCTAATTCAGGCGGCAAATGGCGCTGGCCCTCAAACCAGAGCCCGGCCAGGCCCTTGTCTGTCGCGGCAATGATCATCTTGCCCAGAGGGCTTTGAAATGTGGTCTGAACGATGGAGCGGTCAAATTTCATGTTGTTCACCTTTTGAATGATTTCGGATTCCGGCCGGTCGTTCAGGCGGTTGCGAGGTTTTTCCCCTTTGAGTACGGAATTTGTTTGCTATCAAAAAAGCAGCAAAATAGTTTCTTCTCTATCCGCATGTATTTCAGGAAAAAAGGAACCTCCATCATTCATTGCTTATCGTCGTGCGGCGACGCTTTCCCGTCCAATGAAATTGATGCGCCTGATTCATGCTCTGAACGCATTGATCGCAGGGGCCGTCAGCCGGTCGGTTCCATCGCGCCGCTCCAGGCCCGGATCACGGCGTAGCTGCGCCAGGGCTTCCAGGCCAGCGAGGCGAGCTCGGCTTCCCTGGCCGGGTTCTTCAGCCCCTGCACACCGAGCGCCTTGTGCAGCGCCACGTCGCCGGCCGGAAAGGCGTCGGGCCAGCGCAGTGCCCGCATCGCGATGTACTGCGCCGTCCAGTCGCCAATGCCGGGCAGGGCTTTCAGTGCGGCGATGGTGGCATTGACGTCGGCGCCGCCGTGCAGTTGCAGGCGCTTGTCGGCCACGGCCTGGGCGATGCCGACGATGGCGGCCTGCCGCTGCTTGACAATGCCGAGCTGGCCCAGCGCGTCGCCGCTCGCCTGCGCCAGCACCGCCGCGGCAGGAAAGAGCCGCGTCAATTCGGGCCAGGGGGTCTCCATCGGCTCGCCGAACTTGTCCACCATGCGCTGCGCCAGCGTGCGCGCGGCCGCCACCGTGATCTGCTGGCCCAGCACCGCGCGCACCGCGAGTTCATAACCATCCATCGCACCGGGCACGCGCAGGCCGTCGCCGCCCGGAAAACCGGCGTGCAGCACGCTGTTGATGGCCTGCGGGTCGGCGTCGAGGTCCAGCATGGCGCGCAGCCGCCGTATCACCAGCGGCAGCACCTCGCGCAGCGAGTCGCTGATGCGCAGCACGACGTGGCAGCGGCTTTCGTCGAAGCTGGCGTGGATCCAGCCGGCGTGTACCTTGCCGCCGACCTCAACACGAAAAGTGCGACCTATCCCCATGCTGCCTGCGTCCTCAGCTACAAATTCGATAGCGTTGATCTGGCGCTTCCTGAAAAAGCCCGTCATCGCGGCCACGTCATACGGTGGGCGGTAGCCCAGCCGGACAGTGATGCCGGTGTCCGGCGAGGTGGCGCCCTGGCGCCGCATCTGTGTCGGGTTCAGGCCGTAGTGGCCGACAAAGGCCGCATTGAAGCGCCGCACACTGGCGTAACCGCTGATCAGTGCCACCTGCGTGATGGGCAGGGCGGTGTCGGCCAGCAACTGCTTGGCCGTCAGCAGCCGGCGCGTCTGCAGGTACTGCAGGGGCGACACGCCGAACTGCGTCTCGAAAATCCGCCGCACGTGGCGGTCGCTGACGCCCAGTCTGGCGGCCAGCAGTTCGACGGACGGTGCGGCTTCAGTCCAGGCCTCCGGCTCGTCGAGCAGGCGGGCCGCCTGGTGCGCCAGGATGTAAGAGGCGTCCTGGATGGACCAGACCACCGAGTGCGGCGCCAACTCAGGCCGGCAGCGCAGGCAGGGCCGGAAGCCCGCGTTTTCGGCCTGGGCGGCATGGCCGAAGAAGCGGCAGTTCTCGCGTTTGGGCGTTTTGACGCTGCAGACCGGCCGGCAGTAAATGCCGGTGGAGGTCACACCTGTAAAAAAGCGGCCGTCAAAACGGGCGTCCCGCGCTTTGAGCGCGAGGTAGCAGGCGTCATCGGCGAGAGGGGTGGCATCCGGGGTCATGGGCTCGATGATACGTGGCGGGCGGGTTTTGACTAGCCGTTTTCGGACATCTCCCGCGTGCCCCTGGCGCCTACAATCGATGCTGTTTCGCAACCCCAGGAGTGCCCACCCCATGCAGCTTGACGCATCCATTTTCAAGGCTTATGACATCCGCGGCGTGGTGCCCTCCACCGTCAATGAACCGGTCGCCGAGGCCCTGGGCCGGGCTTTTGGCAGCATCGCCCTGGCCCAGGGCGAACAGACGGTGGCCGTGGGGCGCGACGGGCGCCTCAGCGGGCCGGCCCTGAGCGCGGCGCTGATGCGCGGCCTGGTGGCCAGCGGCGTGGATGTGGTTGACATCGGCATGGCCACCACGCCCATGCTGTATTTCGCGGCCAGCACGCTGGCCAGCTCCGGCATCCAGATCACCGGCAGCCACAACCCCAAAGACTACAACGGCTTCAAGATGGTGCTGGCCGGCCGCGCCATTTACGGCGAGGACATCCAGGCCCTGCGCCGCAGCATGGAAGCCGAAGGCTGGGCCGCGCCGGCCCGCGCGGGGCGCATCACCAACGTCAACGTGCTCGCGGCCTACCGCGACCGCATCGTGGCCGACATCAAGCTGACGCGGCCCATGAAAATTGTCATTGATTCAGGCAACGGCATTGCCGGGGCGTCGGCGCCGGACATCTTCCGCGCACTGGGCTGCGAGGTGACCGAGCTGTTCAGCGAGGTCGACGGCACGTTTCCGAACCACCACCCGGACCCGAGCAAGCCGGAAAACCTCAAGGACCTGATCACCGCGCTGCAGTCCGGCGACGCCGAGCTGGGCCTGGCCTTTGACGGCGACGGCGACCGGCTCGGCATCGTCACGCGCGACGGCAACAACATCTACCCCGACCGCCAGATGATGCTGTTTGCGCGCGATGTGCTGTCGCGCGCGCCAGGCGGCGCCATTGTGTTCGACGTGAAATGTTCGCAGCGCCTGGCCCCCGAGATCGAGGCTGCCGGCGGCGTGCCCATGATGTACCGCACCGGCCACTCGCTGATCAAGGCGAAGATGAAGGAAGTCAATTCGCCATTGGGCGGCGAGATGAGCGGCCATATCTTCTTCAAGGAGCGCTGGTTCGGCTTTGACGACGGTACCTACGCCGGCGCCCGCCTGCTGGAAATCGTGAGCCGCGCGCCCGACGCCGGGGCCCTGCTCAATGCCCTGCCCACCAGCTTCAGCACGCCCGAACTCAACGTGGCCTGCCGCGAGGGCGAGCCGCACACGGTGGTGGAGGCCCTGGTGTCCCTGGCCATGGAGGCCATGCGAGATGCCGGTCCTTCGCCGGCCGGTCCCGATCCCTCGGGCGGCAGCGCCCTGCGCGAAGCCCTCAACGCCGGCGCCAAAATTTCGACGATAGATGGCGTGCGCATCGACTGGGCCGACGGCTTCGGCCTGATTCGCGCCTCCAACACCACGCCGGTGCTGGTGCTGCGTTTTGAAGGCCGCACCCCCGAGGCGCTGACGCGCATCCAGGCCGACATGTTGGGCCTGCTGCGCAGCGTCAAGCCCGACGCCAGTTTTGCAGCCGCAGTCCATTGAGTTCACCCGCGCAGTGAGAATCCTCCTGGTCAAGCTCTCGTCGCTCGGCGACGTGGTGCATACCTTGCCGGTGGTGCAGGACATCCTGGCGGCGCGCCCCGGTGCGCAGATCGACTGGGTGGTGGAACAGGCGTTTGCGCCTTTGTTGTCCCCGCTGCTGGCGAGCGGCCATGTGCAGCACGTCATCCCTTGCCAGATACGCCGCTGGCGCAAAGCGCCGCTGGCGTCGGCCACGCGGGCCGAGTGGCACGTTTTCAAACAACAGCTGCAGGCCGTGCCCTACGACGCGGTGATTGACCTGCAGGGCCTGACCAAATCCGCCCTGGTGGCGCGCCTGGCCCGGCTGGCACCGGGCGGCAAGCGTTACGCGCTGGCCAACCAGACCGAGGGCTCGGCCTACGAAGCGCCGACGCGCTGGGTCGCCGACGTGGCAATTGCCATGGAACCGCACATTCACGCCATGCAGCGCGGACGCGAGCTGTGCGCGCGCGCCCTGGGCTACGCCTTGCCGCCGGTCCCGGATTTTGGATTAAAAGTGCCTTCAGCCCTTATGGAGCGTGCGCCAGCAGCTCCTGAAAACATAGCGTTCGTGCACGGCACCTCGCGCGCCGACAAGCAGTGGCCGCTGGAGAACTGGGTCAGGCTGGGCCGGCAGCTCATTGCACACGGCTACCGCATTGCCCTGCCGCACGGCAGCACGGACGAACTGGCGACCAGTCAGGCCATTGCTGCAGGCTTGAACGCGGGAAGTGCGGAAGATCGGACCATCGTGTGGCCGCGTTTGCCGCTCGACGCGCTGACGCAGCAGCTGGCGCAGTGTGCCGGCGTCATCGGCGTGGACAGCGGCCTGAGCCACATGGCCGTTGCGCTCGACCTGCCGCATGTGCAGATCTACAACTTCGACACGGCGTGGCGCACCGGGCCATTGCCGGTGCCGACCGGCTCAGGTGCCCCGCGCCAGCGCAGCGTTTTTGCCCGGCCCACCCCGTCGGTGCAGGCGGTCTGGGATGCCTGGCTCAGTTGCCAGCCGCTCCCGGCGCAGGTGTCCGAATGGGCGCCGCTTCCCTGATGGTCCGCCAGCTTTATTCACTGTTGATGTGGGCGGCCCAGCCTTTTCTGCGGCGCAAGCTGCGCAGGCGCGGCCTGGCCGAGCCGGGTTACCTCGACGCCATCGACGAACGTTTCGGCCATTACACCCAGGCTGCCGAAAGCACTTCCGAACTGGTGTGGGTGCACGCCGTGTCGCTGGGCGAAACCCGCACCGCGGGCATTTTGCTGGCGGCCCTGCGCGCGCAGTGGCCCGGGCTGCGCATCCTGCTGACCCACGGCACCGCCACCGGTCGGGCCGAAGGCGCGGGCCTGCTGCGCGCGGGCGACGTGCAGGTCTGGCAGCCCTGGGACAGCCAGGCCGCCGTGGCGCGGTTCTTCACGCACTTCCGGCCGCGTCTGGGCCTGCTGCTGGAAACCGAGGTCTGGCCCAACACCGTGGCCGGCGCGCAGGTGCGCGGCGTGCCGCTGGTGCTCGTCAACGCGCGGCTGTCCGACAAGTCGCTGCAGCAGGCGCTGCGCATGGCGCTGCTGTCGCGGCCGGCTTATGCGGCGCTGGCGGCGGTGTACGCGCAGAGCGACAACGACGCACAGCGCCTGCGCGCGCTCGGTGCGCCGGTTCGCGCCGTGTTCGGCAACCTCAAGTTCGACGCCGCGCCCGACGCCTCGCAGCAGGCGCTGGGCCGGCAATGGCGCCAGGCGCTGGGCCGCCCGGTGCTGATGCTGGCCAGCTCGCGCGAGGGCGAAGAAGACAGTTTTCTGGAGCAAATCAAGGCGTTGGCCCTTTCCACACGGGCACAAACCGCTCCTGAAAAGAGAGCAGATGGCGAGCCGACGCCGGCCGACGCCGACTTCCAGATCCTGATCGTGCCGCGCCACCCGCAGCGTTTTGACGAGGTGCAGGCCCTGGTTGAAAAGAACGGCCTGACGGTGGCGCGCCGCTCCGGCTGGAACGGTGCGCCACCGGCCGCCGCCGATGTCTGGCTCGGCGACTCGCTGGGCGAGATGGCGCTGTATTACGCCCTGAGCGACGTGGCCTTGCTGGGCGGCAGCTTCGCACCGCTGGGTGGGCAAAACCTGATCGAAGCGGCCGCCTGCGGCTGCCCCATCATCATGGGCCCGCACATCTTCAACTTTGCCGAGGTTGCCGAACTTGCCGAAGCCGCCGGTGCCGCGCGCCGGGTTTCGGACATGGCCGAAGCCGTGCGCGCAGCCCGCGCCATGCTGAGCCGGCCGGCCGCGCAGCAAGCCGCCGCGGCCGCCGGCCGGCAGTTTTCGGCACAACACCGCGGTGCGGCCGCCAACACGGTGCAGGCCCTGGAAAAACTTCTGACGGACTGAAGGCATGGCAGAGCCGCTCGTCAACCAGTACGGCCCCGATGTGCCCCAGGCGATTGCCCGCATGATCGCGGCGGTGCACCCGGCCTTCGAGGCCAAAAAATTCATGCGTGATGTGCTCCAGGGTTATGAGGCCCTGGCCCTGATGCCGCGCGGCAAACACATTGCACGCGCCTTGCAGCGGCACCTGCCGCCGGACTACCCGAAAGCGGTGGCCGTCCTGCTGGCCTCGCTGGACCAGCCGCACGGCCGGCCGGAAGGGCTCAGCATGGCGTCTTTCCTGTATCTGCCGCACACCATGTTTGTGGCCGAGTTCGGACTGGATCATTTTGAGGCGTCGATGCACGCGCAACATGCGCTGACGCAGCGCTTCACCGCCGAGTTCAGCATCCGCCCCTTTCTGCAACACCACGAAATCGCCACGTTGACGCGCCTGAAACAGTGGGCCAGCGACCCGAGTGACCATGTGCGCCGCCTGGTATCCGAGGGCAGCCGCCCGCGCCTGCCCTGGGCCAGCCGCCTGCCGGCCTTCCAGAAAAATCCGGCGCCAGTGATTGACCTGCTGGAGCTGCTCAAGGACGACCCCGCGCTGTACGTACGCCGCTCGGTCGCCAACAACCTCAACGACATCGGCAAGGACCACCCGGACCTGCTGGCCAAAACCGCGAAGCAGTGGCTCAAAGGTGCCAGTGAAGAACGCCGCTGGATCGTGCAGCACGCGCTGCGCTCAGCCGTCAAGCGCGGCGAGGCCGGGGCGCTGGAAGTGCTGGGCTTCGGCAAAAGCGCCAAGGTCGAAGTGTCGAACGCCCGCATCACGCCCGCGCGCGTGCCCATGGGCGAGAAGGTCAACATCGCGTTTGACGTGTCCAACACCAGCGGGAAGACGCAGGACGTGCTGGTGGACTTCTGCATCCACTACGTCAAGGCCAGCGGCAAAACCAGTGCCAAGGTCTTCAAGGTCAAGGTGCTGAGCCTGGCACCGAATGAAACGGTGCGGTTGAGCAAGACGGTATCCACTGCGGAGATGACCACGCGCAAACACCATGCGGGGAAGCACCATGTCGACATGCTGCTCAACGGGCTGGCGAGGGAGCTCGGCTCTTTTGAATTGGTAGCGGAAAGTCGCAGATAGGCCAGAACTTGGCAGACTCCGAGATCGCCTTAGCCAAAGGACGTATCCCTACATCAGGACGCGCAGGCAACCAACTGATCTTGTCGCATCTCAGACAGCGCAATTCGAATGGATTAAATCATTGTCGCTTTGACCCAGGAACTCATAACGTTTCACCTCGACTTGGCCTAAACAATATTCAAGTCCAGAGTCGATCGCATTCTCGACCGCTTGCTCGCAGGCATCCATGAACCACTCAGCGCTGTCGCTTGTACTCGCATAGCCTAGTGTCAGATCGGGCAGGGTTGGCAGGCCCAAGCGACACACTTCCATGATCAGACCGAGGGTGACATCGACAGCGCATCCGGCAAGCTCCGAGCTTTTTGAATGTCCCCGGTGACGGCGCTTGATCCAAGCGTCATATACATCCATCTGAAACCCCAGAAAAGTGATGGGTCCGGCCGGGATCTGGAACGAAACAAGAAAGCTTACATATCCTGCGGGAGCGCTCTCACCAGGGACGAATAGGAGTGCCAGGCCAGGCAGACGCACGCTAACGTCTCCAACGAAGTCCTCTTCTACGATCGGAGTTCCAAACCGTTCCCCTGGTCGGCGGTGAATCCATAGCGCTTCGTCATATTCCTCAGTAACTTCGTAGCGAGCGTTCTCGTATGAAATGCTTCTTTCAAGGCTTTGCAGCATTTGGCGCTGAATACCATTTACATGATCAATCAAGAACACTTCGTCCGTTTTGCGCGATCCTTGTCGCCTATTTGCCTCCGACCCTTTTAAAAGTACAGGAGCGTAGGGCGAAGAAAATCCCTTCGCGATCAATTTGGCAAGATCTATAGATGGCTTCATAGATAACGATAATTTTGCATTTTTTATACTTATCTCTATGTAAATATTTTGATTAGAATAATTCTTTTACAAAAAATTGTCGAGGTGAAGATGAAAAAAATCACTTTAGGTAGATTTGTCGCGCAATTTACCAAGCATCACCAGCTACCTATGGGGTGCAATATCCTCTTGACGCCCAAGCGGGGGCAAGGCACGCGCCCAAAGCGAATAGATGCTTCATTTGAAGCAATTGATTCGAAAAAATGCCGTGTGGTTGGAGATGCCGAGACAGTAAGGGAATTTTTAGAACTCATGTCGAGCCATGCACCACGGCTGGGGATATGGAGCAAACAGTACAGGCTAGTCCTCGTAGCCCCCGACGGCACGCTTGTCCCTCCAGGCTGGACTATCGAGAAAGTACGAGGCCTGCCGCCTGCAATTACGAATCGAGAGAAAGAGAAGGCGCAAACTCTTAGGGAAAAGCTGGCTGATATCTTCAATAGCACAGGAAACCAGCTACCGCCGCGCCTGGTTGTGCAGGCTGCAATTCGCGCGTTGGTAGACGCGGGGTTTCGCAAGCCGGCAATCAAGAAAGCACTCTAAGTGGCCAGAGCTTGTCGTGATCTGCTGACAACAGAGGAGGGGTTGCCGACGGGTGTTCATGACCTGCTCCTGATACGTACCTGCCTTCGTGGACAGGTAGCGGGCAGCGAGCTGTCGGACGACTGGACCAGCTGCGCTGCGCTACTTGTGCTTGATCCTGATTCCCGTACACGTCAGCGCCTGCGGGCATTACGTGCGGGATTTCAAAGCTGTCGCGTTGAGGTTATCCCCCTCTCGCATCTAGATGAGATAAGGGATGCGGTAGGGTCCGTTGACGCCTGCATTGATCTTGTCGTCTGGGCGAAAGGCGGGGCTGCAGGGCGCTTGAACACATTGACCGACCTGTTTCCAACCGTCCCCGGGCTTCGCATCCTGTTGTCAGATCAGACGGATATTTCGCAGGGTCAGTCAGGGGACGGGTCATCTTTGGGCTGGCAGTGCGTTGTACATGACGCTCAAAAAATTGAGGCTGCCGTAGCGATTTTTCAAATGCTTGCCTGCCTGCATGCGCCGACAACCTTTAACTGCTTGGATCATGAGGATATCGAGGCTCTCTTTGAGTATGGTGCACGCGTGGTGCTGGTTCGTGGTACCTGGTTTGACCGCCAGCTGATATTCACCGATGCGGATTCTCGTCTCATAGCCCACTCCAAGCATGCTGTCTATATTTCCGACGAGGAGTCATGGACCGAGTTTCTCGATTGCGCTTTGATTGCAAATTCGATTCGCAGCATGATGGTACCGGGTGCGAAGTTATTTTCATTCAGTTCAGATGGATTTCTTTGGCATGGTTGGCCAACCCAAGCTCGGACTGTCAACGTTATGTGCGCCATAGGTTCTAGCGTTAGCGTCCCACAGACGGACGCGCATGACAATGTTCAATGACTACCTTCAATTTTCTTCCACTCTTGAAAGCTGATACATGTCTACGTTCGACGATGCGATTCGAGCATACCAATGCAATGGCTGTCTTTATTCCAGCACTTTAGGCAAATGTAAGAAGGCAGAGCTACACAATGTAGGGTGCAGAAACCACAGCATCTCCCAAACCCGTATTAGTGGAGGAGGAAGCGGGGTCCTTCACGGCGTTCGCCTTGGAGGTTCTGGGAACATCGCACCGGGTCTGGGGCCGGGATTCGAAGTATTCCCAATCGAAATGAGGACTTTCCGTATTTCTCAAAACTTCGAAAGCTCGGCGGTACCGATTGCCAAGCCCGTATTGAAAATGCTCGATCAATTAGAAAATACGCTGGTTCGTTGGAGTACGCCTGAAAAGTACGGTGATTTCACGACGGTTTTCCTTGGCGATGTGCGCGCCTATTTTGCCGATACACCCGAAGTCGCAAATGCTCAACTTAAGCCCTTTGTTGGGTGATTTACTCATCCGTGAAAGGCCGGGAGCGCACTGTTGACGCATTTTTCCGATTTTTCCGGGGCCTCGCCGAGTTCAGCGAGTCTTGGTACGCAGTGAAAAAAACGTGTGAGTCTGTCGCTCTCTTACTGCACCAGCAACGAATTAATCAGCAACAAATCTTCCGGCGTCAGCGTGCCATTGGCCTGGCGCAGCCGCAGGCCGCCGATCAGCACGTTGTAGCGCGCCTGGGCCAGGTCGCGTTTGGTCTGGAACAGCTGGCTCTGCGCATTGAGCACGTCGATGTTGATGCGCACGCCGACCTGGTAGCCGAGCTTGTTGGCATCCAGCGCGCTTTGGCTGGACGCTTCGGCGGCTTCCAGGGCCTTGACCTGGCCCTGGCCCGACAACACGCCGAAGTAGGCGGTGCGCGTGCTCAGGGCAACGCCGCGTTTGGCGCCTTCGAGGTCGGTGCGGGCTTTTTCTTCGAGTGACAGCGTTTCGCGGATGCGGTTTTGCGTGGCGAAGCCGGCAAACAGCGGCAAGTTCAGCGCCAGGCCGACCGTGGTGCTGTTGCTCCGGTTGTCCAGCGGGCTGGTGGCGCTGCCCTGGGGGTTGCGCTGCACGCCGTAGCTGGCAGTCAGGTCCAGCGTCGGTTTGTGGCCGGCTTCAGCCTTGTTGATTTCGAGCTTGGCGACTTCCAGGTTGGCCTGGGCCTGGCGCACCGTCGGGTGGATGTCTTCAGACTGCCGGACCCAGGTGTTCACGTCGGCGGGCACCAACGGCGGCAGCTCGACGGGCACCAGCAGGCCTTTGGGCTGGGCGTCGGTTTTGCCGACCAGCTGGTCGAGCGCGATTTTCTTGACGCGCAAGTCGTTTTCGGCGGCAATTTCCTGGGCGGTCACCAGGTCGAAACGCGCCTGCGCCTCGCGTGAGTCGGTGACGGTGGAGGTGCCGACCTCGAAGTTGCGTTTGGCCGAAGCCAGCTGTTCGCCGACCGCAGCTTTTTGCGCCCGGACAAAGGCCAGTGTGTCCTGCGCGGCCAGCACATCGAAATAGGCCTGGCTGGTGCGCACGATCAGGTCCTGCTCGGCAGCTTCGAGCTGGGCCTTGGACAGCACCACTTGCTGCTTGCCCTGTTCGTAGGTGGCCCAGTTGCCGGGCCGGTACAGCGGCTGCGAGGCGTTCAGCGAGCCCGTCTGCGTCGGGAAGTTGCGGTCCATCACTGGGTTGGTGTTTTCGAAATTGGTGCGCGACGCTCCCAGCGACAGCCCGGCGGTTGGCAAAATGCCGGCCTTGGCCTGCTCGGCCTTGGCCAGGTTGGCCTCGTACAGCGAACGTGCCGACTGGTAGGATGCGTCGTACTCGCGCGCCGAACGGTACAGCTCCACCAGGTTCTGCGCCTGGACGGCTGGCGCAAAAGCCGCCAGCACGGCACTCAACGCAAGAGACAGGGGCAACAGGGCCGGTTTTTTGAAGAGCGTTTTCATGGGGTGTCCTGATGAAATGTGAAGTCAGTGAAGAGGGCAGGCCAAGGGTCAGTAGCGCGGGACGGAGGCATCGCGCTGCACGGACCACGCGTTGATGCCGCCCTGCAGGTTGACCACCTGCGTGAAGCCGTTTTGCGCCAGGAAGCTGGCCACCTGCTGGCTGCGCGCGCCGTGGTGGCACAGGCAGGCCACCGGCTGGTCGGCCGGCAGTTCTTCCTTGAGATCAAAGATCCGCGCGGGGACGGCACGCATCGGAATGTGCAGCAGCCTGAAACCGTCTTCCCTGACCGACGCCGTCTGCACTTCCCACGGCTCGCGCACATCGAGCACGATGGGTGCGGGGCAGCCGGCCGGCAGGCTGGCAAGCCAAGCGTTGAAGTCGGCAGGGGACAGTTGGTCAATCATCGGGACGGCTCGGGTTAAAAGTTGAATTTGGACGGTTCAGGGAAGTGGAGCAGGCGCGGAGCAACCGTGTCCCAGCCCTGCGTGGTGCGAAAGGCGACGTCGCCGACGCGGCTGACCAGCGTGGCACGCATGACGGGCTCAAAACCCACGATGGCACTGAGCCGTCCGCCGATTTTCAGCATCGCCAGCAGCGCGGGCGGCACCTCGGCGACCGAGCCGCTGAGCACGATCACGTCGAAGGGACCGCTCAGCGGGTCGTTGCCAGTGACCGCCTGGCCGAGTTTGGCGGCGCCGTCGCCGGTGCGGACTTCGGCGTTGTAGACGCCGGCTTTTTTCAGGTTGTCCCGGGCCAGCTGGGCCAGGTCGGGGTCGATCTCGAGCGTGATGACCTGCTGGGCGCGGTGTGCCAGCAGGGCGGCCATGTAGCCGGAGCCGGTGCCGATCTCGAGGACTTTTTCATGTTTTTGCACCGCCAGGTCCTGCAGGATGCGTGCTTCGACCTTGGGCGCCAGCATGCACTGGCCGGGTTTGGCGCCCAGCGGGATCTCCATGTCGACAAAAGCCAGGGCGCGCATCGCGGGCGGCACAAAGTCCTCGCGCTTGACCACGGCCAGCAGGGAAAGGACCTGGCTGTCCAGCACTTCCCAGGGGCGGATTTGCTGCTCGATCATGTTGAAACGGGCTTGTTCGTAGTTCATGGTGTGGCCTGTAATAAACGGGGGGACGGTCGGGGAAAACCCATCATTTTAGTTGGGGGGCAGCCACAGGGGCGGGCAGGGCGCGCCGGCCGGTGAAGATTCGTTTGAACCATTGCGCCAGGTCATCCAGGTAGCAATAGGTCACCGGCACCACCACCAGCGTCAGCAATGAGGAGGTAATCACTCCGCCAATCACGGCCTGGCCCATGGGCGCGCGCTGCTCCGAGCCCTCGGTCAAGGCAAAGGCCAGCGGCACCATGCCGAAGATCATGGCCAGCGTGGTCATCAGGATGGGGCGCAGGCGCACGCGGGCGGCCGTCAAGAGGGCTTCGCTGCGCTCCATGCCCGGGATGCGGCGGCCGTCCGTGTCCGTCCGGTCTTCGCGCATGCGGATCGCAAAATCGACCAGCAGGATCGCGTTTTTGGTGACCAGGCCCATCAGCATCACCACGCCGATGATGGAAAACATCGACAGCGTCGAGCGGAACAGCAGCAGCGCCAGCACCACGCCGATCAGCGTGAGCGGCAGCGAGGTCATCAGGGCCATGGGCTGCAGAAAGCTCTTGAACTGGCTGGCCAGGATCATGTAGATGAACAAAATCGCCAGCACCAGCGCCGAGATCGCGTAACCAAAGGACTCGGCCATGTTTTTGGTCGAGCCGCCAAACTGGTAGCGGTAGCCGGGCGGAAAGCTGATGCTGTCGAGCGCCGTGCGGATGTCGGTGGAGACCTCGCCGGCCGAGCGGTTGTAGACGTTGGCATTGATGGCGACTTCGCGTGTCAGGTCGCGCCGGTTGATCTGGTTCGGGCCGGTGGCTTCTTTCACCGTGGCCACTTGGCTCAGGCGCACCGTGCGGGCCGAGCCGTCGGGGTTGCTGCCGATGACGCTGCTGATGAAGGGCAGGCGCTCCAGGTCCTGCGGTGCGTTGCGGGAATCGGGTGCGAGCCGGACATTCACGTCGTAGGTCTGGTCGTCGGGCGCGCGCCAGTTGCCCACCGTCTGCCCGGCCACCAGCGTGCGCAGCGACGCCGCGATCTGCGCCACCGACAGGCCCAGGTCGGACGCGGCATCACGCTTGACGTCCACTTCGATGGTCGGTTTGTCGGCCTTGAGGCTGGAGTCCAGGTCCACCAGGCCGGGGATACCGCTGATTTTGGCCATCACCAGGCCGGTCAGGCGCTCCAGCTCCTTCAGGTCGGCGCCCTGCAGAGAAAACTCCACTTGCTTGTTGCCGCCCACCGCGTCCAGCAGACCGACGTGAGTGACGGTGATGCCGGGCACCTGCTTGAGGCGCTCGCGCAGCACGCCGGACATCTCGTCCACGTTGCGGCTCCTGGCCTTGCGGTCCACCAGGCGCACGTAGATGCTCGCGTACATCTTGCCTTGCGCACTGCCGGTGTTGATGGTGGACAGCGTGTACTTCACTTCGGGGAATTCGCGCAGAATGGTTTCGACCTGCCGCGTCTTGGCCTCGGTCGCCTCCAGCGATGAACCCACCGGCGTGTAGAAATTGAGCGAGGTTTCCGAAAAATCAGCCTTGGGCACAAACTCGGTGCCGAGCAGGGGCACCATGAAAACACTGGTCACAAAAATCGCCAGGGCCAGGCCCACCGTGGCCAGCCTGTGGCCCAGGGACCAGCGCAGGATGCGCTGGTAAGTCTCGGCCAGCGAGTCGGTGGCGCGTTCGAACCAGCCGGTCACCCGGCCTATGGTCCGGTCGTAAAAAGTGACCGGTTTTCCGTGTTGGCCGTGTGCATGAATGCTGGGGTCGTGCCAGATGCTTGACAGCATCGGGTCCAGCGTGAAACTGACAAACATCGAGATCAGCACCGCCGCCACGATGGTGACGCCGAACTCGTGGAAGAACTTGCCGATGATGCCGCCCATGAAACCAATGGGCAGGAACACCGCCACGATGGAAAACGTGGTGGCCAGCACCGCGAGGCCGATTTCCTGCGTGCCCTCCATCGCGGCCTGGTAGGGCAGCTTGCCCATCTGCACATGGCGCACGATGTTCTCACGCACCACAATCGCATCGTCGATCAGCAGGCCCACACACAGGCTCAGCGCCATCAGCGTGATCATGTTGATGGTGAAGCCGAACAGGTTCATGAACAAAAACGTGCCGATGATGGAGATCGGCAGCGTCAGGCCGGTGATCACCGTGGAGCGCCACGAGTTCAGGAACAGGAAGACGATCAGGATGGTTAGCAGCGCGCCTTCGATCAGCGTGCGCCGCACGTTTTCAACCGCCACCCGGATGGGCCGCGAGCCGTCGCCAATCGGCTCCAGCCGCGTGCCGGGCGGAAGCTGGGCCTCCAGCTCTTTGAGCGCCTTGTTCAGCCCGTCCACCACCGCAATGGTGTTTTCGCCCTGGGCCTTCTGCACGGTCAGCAGCAGCGTGCGCTGGCCGTTGTACAACGCCAGGCTGTCGATCTCCTGCGAGCCGTCGCGGATGGTGGCGACCTGGTCCACGGTGACGGTGCTGCCCGCGCCGGCGGCGGACACCTTGCGCGCCACGATGATCTTGCCGAAATCCTCGGGCCGTTTCATGCGGGCGTCGATTTTCACGACGCGTTCCTGCGCCAGCGAACGGATGGCGCCCACCGGCAGGTCCTGGTTTTCGTTGCGCACGGCGCTCGCCACCTGGTCGGCCGTGATGCCCAGGGCTTCCATGGCCTGCGGGTTCAGGTAGATGTTGATTTCGCGCTTGCTGCCGCCCACCAGGCTGACCGAGCCGACGCCGCGCACGTTCTCCAGCCGTTTCTTGAGCACCTGGTCGGCCCAGTTGGTCAGTTCGACGGCGGTAGGCAGGGCCGCTGTGCCTGCCGCTGCCGGTGTTTTTCCATCTGCGCTTGCCGCCATCGGCAACACGGCCACCGACCAGATGGCGCGGTTGGCCGGGTCGAAACGCAACACGCGCGGCTCCTTGACCTCGTCACGCAGCAGCGGACGCAGCGACGCAATCTTTTCGCGCACGTCTTCCGCGGCCTTGCGGCCGTCGATCTGCAGCTGGAATTCGATGATGACGACCGACTGGCCTTCGTAGCTGCGCGAGGTCAGGGCGTTGATGCCGGCAATCGAGTTGACGCCTTCCTCGATTTTCTTGGTGACTTCGCTCTCGACGATCTCGGGCGAAGCGCCGGGGTATTCGGTCGTGACCACCACCACCGGAAAGTCAATGTTCGGAAACTGGTCGACCTGCAGGCGCTGGTAGGAGAACAGGCCCAGCACCACGATGGCGAGCATGACCATGGTCGCGAAGACCGGATTTTTCAGGCTGACCTGCGTGAACCACATACCAGCTTACGGCGCGGTTTTGGCGGAGGTCGCGGGCGCGGAAGCCTGGGCCCAGGCGGGCGCCTGCGTGAACTTCACGGCCGTGCCCTCGCGCAAGGCACCCACCGCGCCGGCGATCACCACCGCGTTGTCCGCCAGCCCCTTGACGGCCACCAGGGTGCCCTGGCCCGCGTCTGTGGCACTGCTGCCGCGCAGGCCCAGCTCCACCGGCTTGTGCACGACCTGGTTGTTGTCCACCACCTGCACATAAGGCGCGGGTTTGTCGGTGCGCACGGCGCTCAGCGGCACGGCCAGGGCCGACATGCGCGTCGTGCCCAGCGTGCCCTGTGCAAACAGGCCCTGGCGCAGGCCCAGGGGCGTGGCCGTGTTGTCGATGCCCAGGTACACCAGCACGCTGCGGCTGCCGCCCTGGGCGCTGGGGTTGATGCGTGCCACCGTCGCCTTGACGGTTTGCGCGCTGCCTTCGATCTGCAGCACGGCGCTCTGGCCGGGGCGCACCGTCAGCGCATCGGCCGCGCCGAGGCTGGCTTCCATTTCAAGCCGGCTCAGGTCCACAATTTCCAGCACCCGCACGTCCACCCCGAGGCGTTCACCGGGCTGGGCCAGGCGCTGCGCGACCTGGCCCGACAGGGGGGCGCGCAGCACCGTGTCGTCCAGCGATTTTCTGGCCACCTCGGCAGCGGCGAGGGCAGCCCGGTGGTTGGCCTTGGCCGCGTTGAGGTTGGCCAGCGAGGCGTCGAGCGCCGTTTTGGAAATGAAACCCTGGTTGACCAGGGCCTGGTTGTTGTCGTACTGGCGCTGCACGATGTCGATCTGTGCTTTGGCCGAATCGGCCTGCTCCTGCGCCTGCCGCATGCGCGACTGGTACTCGCTGGCGTCGATGCGTGCCAGCACCTGCCCGGCCTTGACGGTGTCGCCTTCCCGCACCGTCAGGCCCTGCAGTTCGCCGGCCACCCGCGTCTTGACGAAGGCCGAGTTGACGGCCTTGAGGGAACCCGACACCGGCAGGCCTTGGCTGAGCTCCACGGTTTTGGCCTGGAACACATCGGTGGCGGCCAGTTCGACCACGGTTTGCGCCTTGGCTGCCGTGGTGTCGGCCAGCGCCTGCTGCTGCTTTTTGCGTGCCGACAGCGTGCCCCACACGGCCGTGGCCAGCAGCAGCAACAGGACGAGGGCGATGGCCCATTTGATCCAGGGTTTCATTTTTTCGACTTGGCAGTGGTGGGGGCCACGCAGATCCCGTGGAGGATGGTGTCGACCTGGGTGGCGATGTATTTGGTGGCGTTGCCAGGCAGGCTGGGGTCGGCGCAGGTGCCCGCGGAATGTTTGGCCAGAATCAGGAAGATCATGGGCGCAATCACGCTGTAGATGGCGTAGTCGAGGTCCATCGGCCGGAATTCGCCGCGGTCGATGCCGCGCTGCATGATGCGGCGAAACAGCGCCTGGCCGGGCAGGATGACTTCCTGCTGATAGAAAGCGGTGATTTCCGGAAAATTGCCGGCTTCGCTCATCATGAGTTTGGTGATGCCTGAGGCCCGGGTGGCGCCCACGCGTTCCCACCACACCGTCATGCAGTAGGCCAGCATCTCGGCGGTGGTGCCTTCAAAACGTTCGAACTCGTCGTTCCACTCCTTGAAGCGGCCCGAGATGTTTTCGCGCACCACGGCCTTGAGCAGTTCTTCCTTGCTCTGGAAATACAGGAACAGCGTGCCCTTGGAAACGCCGGCGCGCGCGGCCACTTCTTCGGCGCGGGTCGCGGCAAAGCCTTTTTCAACAAACAGGTCGAGCGCGGCGTCCAGCAGTTCGCCGGGACGCGCTTCCTTGCGCCGCTCGCGTTTGGCCGAGAGCGTGGCGGTGGTATCGCTGAGGAATCTGGAGATGGACATGAGTTACTGACTGACTGGTTAGTAATGTAGTGCCTTGCTCCCGGTCCGTCAAGAGACCCGCCCACTTTATCCGGGCTCAGGCAGGTGAAGGTTCGGTAAAGCTTGCGGCAGATCAAGGCCGGGCAATGCGCAGGGCCAGCCACTCCTTGAGCACCAGCCGCGACGCATCCAGCCCATCGGACGATGGCAGCCATTCCAGCACACCGTTGCGGCTGGGCAGCATGAAACCCATGGGCGCAGCGGTCACCGTGAAGCCGGCGCGCTCGAACGCCAGCACCGAACGCGGCATGTGCCAGGCATGGGTGACCAGCGCGATCCGCTGCACGCCGTCTTTGTGCAGCAGCGGCCGCAGCAGGCTGGCGTTTTCCGCCGTGTCGCGCGAGCGGTCGTCGACCCAGCGCAGCTTCAGGCCATAGTCCTGCTCGGCCATGCGGCGTGCGACTTCGCCTTCGGACAGAACTTGTGCGTCGGCCGCGCCCCAGCCCAGGCCGCCGGCAAACGCCACCGGCAGGCCGGTCTGGCGCGCCAGCCAGGCGCCGTAGCGCAGGCGCATGGCCGCGGCGGGGGAGGACTGCGCCTCGCCATACTCCGGCGCCACCGGATGCACGCCGCCGCCCAGCACCACAATGGCCTGCACACCGCTGCTTTTCAGCGCGGCGACCGTCACCGGCGTGTGCTGCGGCAGGATGGTCTGCGCCAGCCACACGGCGACCGCATGGCAGCTCAGGAACCAGAGCAGGGCCACCCCGGCAAAGGCCGGCACCAGGCCCCACGCCTTTTTGCGGATGGCCAGCAGCAGGCCCAGCAAGGCCAGCAGCAACGGTGCCGCTGGCGGCAGCACCAGCGTGGCGAGAATCGGCTTGAGTTCACCCAGTGACATCATTCAAAATGCTCTCAAATAAATAGCTGTTTGCGCAAGTGCAGTAGGGGCTGGCGGCCGATTGAATTCATGAACTTCGGGAGGCAGGGGCCGGGGTCGGGGGCAGGACGGCTAAGGGGTTTTCCGGTTTTCCGGATGATCGCTGCCTGAATTCAATACCATTCGGTCAAGCCCGCACAAACAAGCCAGAACCGCCCATCGTAACCAAACAAGGATGATCACCCATGACCCAAGACCAAGACCAAGACCCATCGAACGACGCCAGCCCGCAGACCATCACGCTGGGCGGCGGCTGCTTCTGGTGCACCGAAGCGGTGTTTGTGCAGGTGCGCGGCATTCTTGACGTGGAGTCGGGCTACAGCAACGGCCATGTCAGCCAGCCCAGCTACGAGCAGGTGTGTACCGGCACCACCGGCCACAACGAGGTCGTCAAGCTGGTCTATGACCCGGCTCAGATCAGCCTGCGCGCCATTCTTGAAATTTTCTTCGTGATCCACGACCCGACCACGCTGAACCGCCAGGGCAACGACAGCGGCACGCAATACCGCAGTGGCATTTACTACTCGACGCCCGAGCAGAAACAGGTGGCGGAGGACATGGTCAGCGCGCTGAACCGCGACAAGCTGTTTGGCAAGCCGGTGGTCACCGAGGTATTGCCGGTCAGCAATTACTCCGCGGCCGAGGAATACCACCAGGACTTTTTCGAAAAAAACCCGAACCAGGGTTACTGCATGGCGGTGGCCGGACCCAAGGTGGCCAAGTTCCGCAAGACGTTTTCGGAATACGCCAAAAGCTGAGAACGTAATTCTGGTGCACGGCGCCCGCATCTGGTGCGAATCAATGCTGCGTGGTGCGGGGAAACCCTTGGTTTGCTTGATGGTTCAAATGTCCTATTGACAGAACAATAGGACTGTTCCTACCATCGGCCCATGTCACCCGCATTGCCCATGACGAAGTACCACCAGATTTATCTGGTGCTCCGCGAGCAGTTGCATGAAGGCCGGTTCGCCGACGGATTTCCCGGCGAGTTGGCGCTGATGCAGCAGTTCGGCGTGGCGCGCGTCACGGTGCGTCGGGCGCTGGAGCAACTGGCGTCCGAGGGCTTGATCTCGCGCGAGCCGGGTCGTGGCACGCGGGCCCTGGACCTTGGCGCCTCGCAGGCCGCACCGCGCGGCCAGGCCGGGCAGCGGGCCCAGCTCACCGGCCTGCTGGAAAACCTGGTCAGCATGGGGCTGAAAACCTCGGTCAACGTGCTGGAGGTGGAGCTGGTCACCGCGTCCGCCAGCGTCGCCACTGCCTTGCAACTCAAGCCGGGCGACCCGGTGCAGAAAGCGATCCGGGTGCGCAGTACAAGGGAAGGCCCGGTGTCCCACATCACGACGTATGTGCCGGCAGACATCGCCCGCAAGTTCGGGCGGCGCGAGCTGGCCAGAAAACCGATTCTCATGCTGCTCGAAGAGTCCGGGGTCAAGGTCGGCCGTGCCCACCAGACCATTTCCGCGCGGCTGGCCGATGTCATGGTGGCCCAACATCTGGACGTCGCGGTCGGCTCGGCCCTGCTGGCCGTTCGCCGCCTGGTCTACGACGACCAGGACCGTCCGATTCAATGGCTGCATGGTTTGTACCGCCCGGACAGGTACGAGTATGAAATGCAGTTGTCGCGCGTTGGCAGCATCGATGCCAAGGTGTGGGTCAGCAAAGAGTTGTCCGCCAAGTTCCATTAATCCACTTCAGGAGAATGCCATGAGTACACGTCGCCATTTCATATCCCAGTCTGCCGCGGCCGCTTCGGCTCTGGCATTTCCCCTGGTCGGGGGCGCGCAGCCCAAGGCCATCAAGGTCGGTGTGCTGCACCCCGTGACCGGCGCGCTGGCTTATTCGGGGCAGCAATGCCGACTCGGCGCGCTCATGGCGATTGAGGACATCAACAAGGCGGGCGGCATCAAGTCCATGGGCGGCGCCAAGCTCGAGGCGCTGCTCGGTGACGCGCAGTCCCAGCCGCAGGCCGGCGTGGCCGAGGTCGAGAAGATGAATGAAGCGGGCGTGTCCGCCGTTGTCGGCGCCTTTGCCTCGGCGATCTGCCTGGCCACGACCCAGGCGGCCGCCAAGTACAACCTGCCGCACGTGGTCGATGTCGGCGTGGCCGACCAGATCGTCGAGCGCGGCCTGAAGAACACCTTCCGCTTCGGCCCCGGCTACCGCAAGTGCGCCGAGACCGCCGTGGCCAACCTGCATGTGCTCAACACCGCCGCCGGCAAGCCCGCCAAGACCGTGATGATTGTTCACGAAGAGTCGCTGTTCGGCACCGGCACGGCCAACCTGCTGGCGCGCGAGCTGCCCGGTTATGGCTACGAGGTCAAGGAAGTGATCAAACACGCGAATCCGACGCGCGACTTCAACAACATCGTGCTGCGCATGAAGGCGGTCAATCCCGACATCGTGATCCCGGCCAACTACTACAACGAGTACGCCCTGCTGGTGCGCACCATGCAGCAGCAGAAAGTCAGCCCCAAGGCGATTTATTCGGTGCTGGGCGGCGCGGCTTCAAGCTACAAGTTCGTCAAGGAGTTTCCGGACGCGGCCAACGGCATCATCGACTGCAACCACTGGTTCAACCCCAAGGACAAGCGCTCGGCCGAACTCAAGAAGCGGGTCGAGGCCCAGGGCCTGTTCTTCAGCTACGAGGTGTTCATGACCTACACCTCGATGCGGCTGCTGGCCGATGCCATCGACAAGGCCAAGTCAGCCGACCGCGCGGCCATCATCAACGCGCTGCAGAACAGCACTTTCTCCGATCACATCATGCCGTACGGTGCGACCAAATTCGTCAACGGCCAGAACATGGGCGCCCAGCCGCTGATGACGCAGGTCCTGAAGAACGACATCAAGGTCATCATCCCGCGCGACTACCGCGAAGCCGACCCCCTGTTCCCGCTGCGGGCCTGAAAAAGCACCGTTCGCACCGCGCCTGCGCCAGCGCCTTCATGCGCCTGGCCGGGCCCGGTGCCAGCGGCTGTGCCACCTCCCTGTGTGACCCATGTTTGACCTCAGCATTCTTTTCCCCTCCCTGCTCAACGGCGTGACCACGGGCGCGGTCTATGCGCTGATCGCGCTGGGCCTGACCCTGATCTACGGTGTGCTGCACATCATCAACTTTGCCCACGGTGCGGCCCTGATGATCGCGCTGTATGCCGTCTACATGCTCAAGCAGCATCTGGGCATAGACCCCTACCTGGCGCTGCCGCTGGTGGTGCCCGGCATGTTTGTGCTCGGTTATGCCCTGCAGCGCCTGATCATCAACCGTGCCGCCCATGGCAAGGATGAAAACATCCTGCTCGTGACCTTGGGCCTGTCCATCATCCTGGAGAACGCGGCCCTGCTGTTCTTCAAGTCCGACACGCGCACGATAGACACGGCTTACATGCTGACCACCGTGGCCATCGGCCCGGCCATGATCGCGCTGCCCAAGCTGGTGGCCTTTGCCGGCGCGCTCGCGGTGTCCGGCCTGCTGCTGTGGATTGTCGGCAAGACCGATCTGGGCCGTGCAATACGCGCGGTCGCCAAGGAAAAACACGGTGCCAAGCTCATGGGCATCGACGTCGACCATGTCTATGCCATGAGTTTCGGCATTGGCCTGGCCTGCCTGGGCGCCGCCGCCTGCTTCCTGCTGCCGGCCTATTACGTGAACCCGCAGGTCGGCAGCGGTTTTGTGCTCGTGTCCTTCACCATCGTGGTGCTGGGCGGCATGGGCAGCTTTGGCGGTGCCTTGCTCGGCGGCCTGCTGATCGGCGTGGTCGAGTCGCTGGGCGGCCTGTACCTCGGTGAGTCGCTCGGACAGATCGGCATCTTTGCCATCTTCATCGCGGTGCTGCTGTTTCGCCCGCAGGGCCTGTTTGGAGCCAAGGCATGAGAAGCGGCATGAAAGACCTGACCGGTATTGTGCTGTTTGTTGCGCTGGTCGCCGGCATTCCGCTGGTGACCGATTCCGGCGTGATCCTGAACTTCGTGATGATGGCGCTGTATGCGGCCCTGCTGGCCCAGGCCTGGAACATCCTGGGCGGCTTTGGCGGCCAGTTTTCGTTTGGCCACGCGTTGTTCTTCGGCACCGGCGCCTACATCCAGGCCATCGCCCAGCTGCAGGGCGGGCTCAACGCCTGGCTCGCCCTGGGCCTGGCGGTGGCCGGCAGCGCCGGGGTCGGCGTCTTTGTCGGCGCGCTGTCGTTTCGCTACGGCCTCAAGGGTTCGTACTTTGCGCTGGTGACGCTGGCCTTCGCCGAGGTGTTCCGCATCCTGGCCCTGTCCGTGCCCTTCACCGGCGCCGGTGTCGGCCTGATGCTGCCGCTGCAGGAGTCGTTTGCCAACATGCAGTTCGGCTCGCGCAAGGGTTATATCTACGTCGTTCTCGGTTTTGTCGCGGCCGCTCTGCTGGTGAGCTGGTGGCTCAAGAACTCCCGCTTTGGCGCCTACCTGCAGGCGGTACGCGACAACGAAGACGCAGCGCGCGCGATTGGCGTCAGTCCCTTCGGCATCAAGCTCGGCGCGATTGCGCTGTCGGGTGGCTTCATGGGGGCGGGCGGCGCTTTTTACCTGCAGGTGTTCCAGTACATCGATCCCGGCATTGCCTACGGTGCCCACACCTCGGTCGAGGCGCTGGTCGCCGCCATCGTCGGCGGCCTGGGCACGCTCTGGGGCCCGGTGCTGGGTGCGCTGGTGCTGCATGTGCTGGCCGACATCACGCGCAACCTGTTCGGCGAGCTGCCCGGTATCAACATGGTGATTTATGGCGTGGTGCTGGTGGCCATCGTGATGTTCATGCCACGCGGCATAGGCGGGCTGGGCGCGACGGCCCGGTCGCTGTGGCGCGGGCGCGGACACAAGAAAGGAGGCCGCGGTGGCTGATTCCCTGCTCTCCATCCAGGGCCTGTCCAAATCCTTTGGCGGACTGCAGGCCGTGCAGAACGTGAGCCTGGACGTTCCCCGGGGCAGCCTGACAGCGCTGATCGGACCCAACGGCGCGGGCAAGACTACGCTGTTTGCGCTGATGTCCGGCTTTCTGAAACCCGACAGCGGCAGCGTGGTGTTCGACGGCCAGGACATCACCGGCCGCGCGCCGCACCTCAATGCGCGCCAGGGCATGACGCGCACCTTCCAGATCGTGCAGCCGTTTGCCACGCAGACCGTGCGCGAGAACATCGCTGTCGGTGCGCACCTGCATCTCAAGGACAGGCGCAGCGCGCTGAGCCAGGCCGAGGAGGTCGCCGCCCGCGTCGGCTTGACGGCCCTGCTCGACAAGCCGGCGTCCGACCTGACGGTGGCCGGCCGCAAGCGGCTCGAGCTCGCGCGTGCGCTGGCAACGCGGCCGCGCCTGCTGCTGCTCGACGAGGTGCTGGCCGGCCTGAACCCGCAGGAGATCGCAGAGATGATTCCGGTGGTGCGCGGCATTGCCCAAAGCGGCGTCACCGTGCTCATGATCGAGCATGTGATGCAGGCCGTGATGAACCTGGCAGAACATGTCTGGGTGCTGGCCCAGGGCCAGCTGATTGCGCAGGGCACACCGGCCGTGGTCACCGCCGACGAGAAGGTGGTCGAAGCCTATCTGGGCCACGGCACGGCAGCGCGCCTGCGTGCCGGCGCCCTGGCGGCAACGGGAGGGGCCTCGTCATGAGCGCGTTATTGGAAATCCGCGGGCTGCGCGGTGGTTACGGCCAGGTCGAAGTGCTGCGCGGCGTGGACCTGACGGTCCAGACCGGCGAAACCGTGGCGCTGCTGGGCAGCAACGGCGCCGGCAAGTCCACGCTGAACAACGTGATCTGCGGCATCTACCCGGCCTGGGCCGGCAGCGTGTTGTTCGACGGCCAGGACCTGAGCCGCGCGCATTACCGCGATGTGGTGAAGGCCGGCCTGATCCAGGTGCCGGAAGGGCGCAAGGTGTTCCCCAATCTCACCGTGCTGGAAAACCTCGAGCTCGGCTCCTTCACGCGTGCGCGTGAGCGCCGCGCCAGCAACCTCGACAAGGTGTTCGGCATTTTCCCGCGCCTCAGGGAGCGCCTGCCGCAGCTGGCCGGCACCATGAGCGGCGGCGAGCAGCAGATGCTGGCGATCGGCCGTGGCCTGATGGCCGAACCGCGCCTCTTGATCCTCGACGAACCGTCGCTGGGCCTGTCGCCTTTGCTTGTCGACGAGATGTTCGGCCTGATCCGCAAGCTGCGCGAGGACGGCCTGGCGGTGCTGCTGGTGGAGCAGAACGTCGGCCAGTCGCTGGAAATCGCCGACCGGGCCTATGTCATGGAAAACGGCGGCATCCGTTTTTCCGGCCAACCGGCGGACCTGCTCGGCAGCGACGAGTTGCGCCGCGCCTACCTGGGCCTTTGATCCCTGATGGAGATTGATCATGAAACGTCGTGAAATTTTGTTGTCCTCTGCTGCCCTGCTGGCGGCAGGGGTGTCTGCGCAAGCCCTGCCCACCCGCATCCTGGTCGGCGCGCCGGCCGGTGGCTCCACCGACACGCTGGCCCGCACGCTGGCCACCGAACTGGGGCGCTTGTTGGGCAAGGTGGTGATCGTCGAAAACCGGCCCGGCGCCGGCGGCAATATCGCGGCCGAGGCCGTCGCCAAGGCCGCGCCCGATGGCAACACGCTGTTGATGAGTTTCACCAGCCACGCCATCAATGCCTCGCTGTACCCCGCGCTGCCGTTTGACCCGATCCGCGACTTCACGCCGCTGACCTGTGTGGCGACCTCGCCCTCGGTGCTGGTGGCCCACCCCTCGGTGCCGGCCAAAGACGTGCGTGAGCTGATAACACTGGCCAAGGCCAAGCCGGGGCAGCTCAACTTCGCCATTGGTGCGGTGGGCTCATCGCTGCATCTGGCGGGCGATCTGTTCAAGATGCAGTCGGGCGCCTTCATCGTGAACATTCCCTACCGCGGTACCGCGCCGGCGATTCAGGACGTGATTGCCGGGCAGGTCGAACTGATGTTTGCCGCGATCGGCAATGCGCAGGCGCAGGTGAAGGCCGGCAAACTCAAGGCGCTGGGCGTGACCAGTGCCAGACGCCTGCCGGCCTTTCCGGACGTGCCCGCGATTGCGGAAGTGCTGCCCGGTTACGAGTCGAGCGCCTGGTTCGGCCTGTTCGGCCCTGCGCGCATGGCCCCCGAGCTGGCCAAACGCATCAGCGATGCCGCGCGGCAGGCGATTGCCGCGCCCGAGGTGCGCCGCCGGCTCGATGCCGAAGGCGCGCAAGCCGTGGGCAATTCACCGGAAGAATTTTCGAAGTTCGTGCAGGGCGAAATCCAGCGCTGGGCCAGGGTGGTGAAGTTTTCGGGAGCCAAACCGGAATGAACACGCCAGCACCTGCGCCGCAGACCCTCGCCCAAAAGCTGATTGCCCGGGCGGCCGGACGTTCATCGGTCTCGCCCGGCGACATCGTGACCTGCGCGGTGGATCTGGCCATGTTCCACGACTCGTCCGGTCCGCGCCGGCTCAAGCCCATGCTGGAAGAACTCGGCGCGCAGATCTGGGACAAGTCGCGTGTGGTGCTGGTGATGGACCACTATGTGCCGGAGCGTGACGACGAGTCGCGCCGGATCGTGCGCATTGCGCGCGACTGGGCGCGTGAACAGGACCTGCCCCATGTCTACGACAGCCAGGGCATCTGCCATGTGGTGGTGGCCCAGCATGGCCACATCCGGCCCGGCATGTTCTGCGTTGGTGGTGACTCGCATTCGCCCACCGGCGGGGCGTTTGGCGCCTACATGTTCGGCATCGGCAGCACCGAAATGCTGGGCGTGGTGGTGACCGGCGAGATCTGGCTGCGTGTGCCGCACACATTGCAGATGCACTGGCGCGGCCATCTGCAAAAAGGCGTGACTGCCAAGGACATGATGCTGCACATGATTGGCCGCTTCGGCATGAACGGCGGGCAGTACCAGGCGGTGGAGTTTGCCGGTCCCGCCGTCCAGGCGCTGGCCATGCAGGAGCGCATGACGCTGTCCAACATGAGCGCCGAACTCGGTGCGCAGGTCGGCCTGATCGCGCCCGACGAGGTCACCGCAGCGTGGCTGCAGGCCGCCGGTGCGCCGGCCAGCTCGCTGGCCGACCTGGACCGCTGGCAGAGCGACGCAGGCGCGACCATGACGCGCCATGAATTCGATGCCGCTGCGCTGGCGCCGTTTGTGGCCGCGCCACACAGCCCGGCCAATGCCGATGTGGTGGGCCGCTACAGCGGCACCCCGGTGGACGTGGCCTACATCGGCGCGTGCACCGGCGCCAAGCTCGACGACTTGCGCGCGGCCGCCGAGGTGCTGCGCGGCCAGCGCGTGGCGCCCGGCGTGCGCCTGATGGTGGCGCCGGCCAGCCAGAAAGACCAGAACGCCGCGCGCGAAGAGGGCGTGCTGCAGGTGCTGCTCGATGCTGGCGCAGAGCTGTTCCCCACGGCCTGCGGCGCCTGCGCCGGTTATGGCGAGACCATGGGCGACAACACCACGGTGATCTCCAGCACGGCGCGCAACTTCAAGGGCCGCATGGGCTCCGCCACGGCGCAGGTCTACCTGGCCTCGCCCTACACCGTTGCCGCCTCGGCCCTGCGCGGTGTGATCACTGATCCGCGCGAGGTGCTGGCATGACGACGCCATCCGCAACCTCGCACCGTGTCTGGAAACTCGGTGCCGAGATCGACACCGATGTGCTCGCGCCCGGCCATGCCATGAAACACGGCATCGACAAGATCGCCACCTATTGCCTGGAATCCGTGCGTCCCGAATTCGCCAGCCAGGTGCGGCCGGGCGATGTGATCGTGGCCGGGCCCCACTTCGGCATCGGCTCCTCGCGCGAGCAGGCGGCCGCCGTGCTGGTCAAGCTCGGTGTGGCGGCGGTGATTGCCCCGTCGTTCAGCGGCCTGTATTTCCGCAACGCCTTCAATGTCGGCCTGCTGCTGTTGACCTGCCCCGAGGCTGAGCGTTTGCAGGAAGCCGAGCTGGTCGCACTCGATACCAAACATCTTGCGGTGATTTCAGGCGCGGGAAAGCGCCTCGCCTGCGAGCCCATCCCCGACTTCCTGCTGGACATGGTGCGCAGCGGCGGCTTGATGAATCAACTACGAATCCGACTTGGCAAGAAAGCGACTCAATGACTGAAATTTCCGCAGGGCCGGCGATGGACCCCGTCACGCTGGCCGTCCTCCGGGGCCGTCTCGAGCAGGTCGCCGACGAGATGGACGCCACGCTGTACCGCAGCGCCTTCAATCCGATCATTGCCGAGGCGCACGACGCCTGCCACGGCCTGTACGACGCCGGCTCGGGCGACACGCTGGTGCAGGGTAAGTCCGGCCTGCCGGTGTTTGTCGGCGCCATGGCGTTCGCGGTGCGCGCAGCGGCCCGGGTGGCGCGCGAGCGCAGCACACCGGGCGACCCGGCCGCCGGCATGGCCGACGGTGACACCTGGCTGTTCAACGACCCTTACGAGGGCGGCACCCATGCCAACGACTTCAAGCTGGTGCGGCCTTTTTTCCGCGGCGGCAAGCTGTTTTGTTACCTCGCCTCGGCCGCGCACTGGCACGACGTCGGTGGTGCCGTGCCCGGCAACTACAACCCGGCGGCCACCGAATGCTGGCAGGAGGCGGTGCAGATTCCGCCGGTGCGCATCGTGCGCGCCGGTGCACTCGACGCCGATGTGCTGGCCATCCTGCAGGCCAACACCCGATTGCCCGACAGCCTCTGGGGTGACCTCAACGGCCAGCTGGCCGCGCTCGAGCTCGGCGTGCGGCGACTGCATGGCCTGCTCGACGAGTATGGCGACGCGCTGGTGCTGCAGGCCATGGGCGAGCTGCGTGCGCGTGCCGTGCGGCTGATGCGCTCGCACATTGCCTCGCTGCCCGACGGCCGCTACTCCTTCAGTGACATCCTGGACAACGACGGCGCCAAGGACGAGCCGCTGACCATTGCGCTCGACATGACGGTGCAGGGCGAACGCATGACGCTCGATTTTTCGCGTACCTCGCCGCAGTGCGCAGGCCCGGTCAACATCTCGCGCGCCACCGCGATTGCCGCCTGTTATGTCGCGCTCAAGCACCTGTTTCCCGACGTGCCGGCCAATGCCGGCGTGCTCGACGCGGTGGACTTCGTGCTGCCCGACGGGCTGGTCATCAGCGCGGCGCGGCCACGGCCGGTGGGTGGCTACACCGAAACCATCTTGCGCATGATTGATGTAATTTTCAGCGCGGCGGCGCAGGCCGACCCGACACGTGCCGTGGCCCAGGCCTACGGCACCATCAACGCGCTGTCGATTGCCGGGCACCGCACGGACGCGGCCCGCCAGGGCCAGCGCTGGGTGATGTTCAGCTTCTTCGGCGGCGGCCACGGCGGCCACTCGGGCGGCGACGGGCTGAGCCACGGCAATGCGCCGATCTCCACCGCCACGATTCCGCCGCTGGAGATTCTGGAAGCGGCCTACCCGGTGCGTTTCACCGAGTGGTCGCTGCGCGCCGACTCCGGCGGCGACGGCCAGTTCCGCGGCGGACTCGGCGCGAACTACGAAATCGAACTGCTCGAGCAGGACGCCGAGGTATTCATCTTCGGCGAACGCGGCAAGTCGGCGCCCAAAGGGATTGCCGGCGGCGGCGAGGCCGCGGTCAATGTCTTCAGCTACGAGAACAACAATGAATGGAAAACACCCCCGATGGTCTCCAAGATGGTCGGCATCAAGCTGAAAAAAGGCGAACGCGTACGTTTGCAGACGCCCGGCGGCGGCGGCTTTGGAGCGCCTGCGGATCGCTCGCAGGCTGCGCGTGAACGCGATCTGGCGCTCGGTTACGTGACGGCAGGCGCCGCGAAGAAGGAGGGCGTATGAGCACGCCAGGCGGCCTGGTTGTCGGCGTCGATGTCGGTGGCACCTTCACCGATTTGTTTGTATTGGATGAAGCCAGCGGCAGTGCGCGCATCGTCAAGGTGCCTTCCACCCGCGGCGAGGAAGCGCGCGGTTTCATGAACGGTGTCGCGCGGGTCGCCGATTCGGCGGCCAGCATCGCCACCATCGTGCATGGCACGACGGTGGGCACCAATGCGCTGCTCGAGCGCAAGGTGGCGCGCACCGGCATCATCACCACGCGCGGCTTCCGCGATGTGCTGGAAATGCGCCGGCGCGACCGCCCGCAAACCTGGGGCCTGCGCGGCAGCTTCGAGCCCATCGTGCCGCGCGACCTGCGGCTGGAGGTCGATGAACGCGTGCTGGCCGACGGCAGTATCCACACCGCCGTGGACCTGGACCAGGTTCGCGCCCAGGCGCAAGCCTTGCTGGCCGCGGGCTGCGAGGCGGTCTGTGTGTTTTTCATCAACACCTATGCGAATCCGGCCAATGAACGCGCCGCCGTCGCCGCCGTGCGCGAGCTCTGGCCCAACGCCCATGTGACCGCCGCCAGCGAAGTGCTGCCGGAAATCCGCGAGTTCGAACGCTGCTCCACGGCCACGCTCAATGCAGCGCTGCAGCCGGTGGTCGGCAGCTACCTGACGCGCCTGGAGTCCGACCTGCGCGGCCAGGGCTTTGCCGGCGAGCTGCTGATTGTGCAGAGCAACGGCGGCGTGATGTCGCGCCAGACCGCCTGCGATGTGCCGGTCCGCACCGCGCTCTCGGGCCCGGCGGCCGGCGTGATTGCCTGCGCGGCGATTGCCCGCTCGGCCGGTTTCCCCAACGCCATCACCGGCGACATGGGGGGCACCTCGTTTGACGTGTCGCTGGTCGCCAAGGGCGAAGCGGCGCTGTCGGCGCAGACCTCCATCGAGTTCGGCATGGTGGTGCGCTCGCCCATGATCCAGATCGAGACCATAGGCGCCGGCGGTGGCTCGATTGCGTCGGTCGATGCCAGCGGCATGCTGCAGATCGGCCCCGAGTCGGCCGGCAGCAACCCGGGCCCGGCCTGCTACGGCCGCGGCAACACACGCCCGACGGTGACCGACGCCAACGTGCTGCTGGGCCGGATTGCCGCCGACCGACCGCTGGGTGGCGGCCTGCTCGCGGCCATGGACGCCGGCAAGGCGCGCGCCGCCATCGAGCAGCATGTGGCGCGACCCCTGGGGCTGGACGTGATGGCTGCGGCCGAGGCCATACTCACGGTGGCGAACGCCAAGATGGCTGGCGCGATCCGCGTGGTGTCCATCGAACGCGGGCACGATCCGCGCAACTTTGCCTACATGCCGTTTGGCGGCGGTGGCGCACTGCATGTGTGCGCCATGATGCGCGAAGTCGGCGTGACCACCGGCATCGTCCCGCGTTACCCCGGCGTCACCTCGGCGCTGGGCTGCGTGATGGCCGACATGCGGCACGATGCGGTGCAGACCCTCAACAAAGGCCTGGCCGAGCTCGACATCGCCGATCTGCGCCAGCGCATCACCACCGTGGCGGCGGCCTGCCAGCAACGGCTGGACTCGGCCGGCGTGCGTTTCTCCGAGGTGCAGGAAGTCATCGCGCTGGACATGCTGTACGCAGGCCAGACCCACACGGTGCAGGTGCCCTTGCCGGTGACGCAGGCGGAGCTGATCACCGCGGCGGTGATTCAAACCGCTTTTGAAGCGGCTTACCTGGCGGCCTTTGGCCGCGTGCTGGGCGGCATCGCGATACGCGTCATGAACCTGCGTTACGCCCGTATTGGCGTGCGGCCCAAGTTCGACCTCGCGGTGCTGGCCCCGACAGGCGCCGGTTCGACGGCGTCCAGCGGCGAACAGCAGGTATTCCACGCCGGGCGCTGGTGGGCGGCGGTGCGTTACCCGCGCCTCGACTTGCCGGTGGGTGCGCGTATAGACGGTCCGGCCATTCTCGAGCAGCCCGACACCACGGTCTGGCTGGAGCCGAGCTTTCACGCGACGGTCGACAGCTTTGGCAACCTGCTGGTCAAGCCATCATGAACGCCTCACCGAAAAAAATCGCGCTGATCATCGTCGATCTGCAAAATGATTTTCTCTCGCCCGATGGGGCCTACGCGCGCGGTGGTGCCGCCAGCGCGGCTGCGCGTGAACTGCCCGGCCGCGTGGCCGGCGTGGCGCGTGCGCTCAAGGCCGGCGGCGGCCTGGTGGCTGCGAGCCAGTTCACGCTCTGGCCCGATGCCCAGGGCGAGCCCATGATCTCGCCACACCTGCTGGCCCTGCGCCCCTTCCTGCGCCGTGGCGACTTCGCGCCCGGCAGCGCGGGCCAGGCCAATGTGGCCGAGCTGGCGCCCCTGATCGATGTCTCGGTCTGCAAGGTCGCTTACTCGGCGTTTTTCAACACCCAGCTCGACTGGGTGCTGCGCCATGCAGGCATAGACACCGTGGCCGTCTGCGGCATCGTCACCAACGGCGGCGTGGCCAGCACGGTGCGTGATGCCCACATGCGCGAGTACCACACCATTGTGCTGAGCGACGGCTGCGCGGCCTTCAAGCCCGAAGTCCATGCGACGGCGCTGGCCGACATGGGCACGATCGCGCAGGTGATGCGCTGTGACGAGTTCATTGAATCTTTGTCATGACATTGCCAGTGATTCACCGCGCCGGGCGCGTGGACGCCCCGGTTCATGTGCCGGTGGCGATTGTGGGCGCCGGCGCCTGCGGCCTGACTGCGGCGCTGATGCTGCGCGACGCCGGCATCGAGTGTGTGGTGCTCGAGCGCGACGCCGTGCCCAGCGGCTCGACCGCGCTGTCCTCGGGCTTTGTGCCCGCGCCCGGCACGCGCGTGCAGAAGTCCAAAAACATTGACGACAGCGCGCAGCGTTTTGCAGCCGACATCCAGGCCAAGGCCCATGGCACCGCGGTTCCGCAGCTGGCCACGGCTTATGCCGAGGCGATTGGCCCGGCGATCGACGCCTTGCAGGCCCAGCATGGGCTGGACTTTGTGTTGCTCGATGATTTTCTCTACCCCGGCCACAGCCGGCACCGCATGCATGCCGTGCCCGAAAAAACCGGCGCCGGCCTGATGGCGCGCCTGCAGCAGGCCGCCGAAACAGCAGACGTTCCCATCGTGACCCGCGCGCTGGTGCGCGAGCTCTGGTTCAATGACCGCGATGAAGTTTTGGGCGTCGCCTACGAGCGGCCCGACGGCACGCTGGAGCAGTTGTCCTGCGACGTGCTGATCCTGGCCTGCAACGGCTTTGGCGGCAATGCAGCCATGGTGCAGCAGCTCTTGCCCGAGATGACGGACGCCACCTTTGCCGGCCACATCGGCAACGACGGCAGTGCCATCGCCTGGGGCCGCGCACTGGGCGCGCGCCTGGCCGACCTGGGCGGCTACCAGGGCCACGGCTCCTGGGCCGTGCCGCAGGGTGCGCTGGTGTCCTGGGCGCTGATGATGGAGGGCGCGGTACAAATCAATGCACTGGGCCGGCGCTTCCACGACGAAACCGGCGGTTATTCGGAAGCCGCCGTGCAGGTGCTGGCGCAGCCCGGCAGCGTGGCCTGGAATGTGTTCGACGAACCCTTGCTGACTTTTGCACGCAGCTTTCCCGATTTCCGCGAGGCCGAAGCCGCCGGTGCGCTCAAGCGCTGCGATAACGAGGCAGCGCTGGCCACGCTGATCGGCTGCGATGCCGGCGCCTTGCACGCCACGCTGGCGGCTGTGACCCCTGGCGCCGCGGCGACCGACGGCCGCGTCTTCAAGCGCGCGCTGCAAGCGCCTTTTTACGCCGTCAAGGTGACAGGCGCGTTGTTTCACACCCAGGGCGGGCTCGACATCGATGCACATTGCCATGTGCTGCATGAAGACGCGAGCCCTTTCAAGAATTTGCTGGCCGCCGGCGGTGCCGCGCGCGGTGTCTCGGGCAACGCGGTCTGGGGCTACCTCTCGGGCAACGGCCTGCTCAGCGCCATTGCAGGCGGCTACATCGCGGCGCGCAGCGCGGCCACGCTACTGGAAATCAAGCCATGAACCCATCTCTTTCATTGAAGCAGCGCCTGGCGCAGGCCCAGGCCGTGCTGGCCCCCGGCGTCTACGACGCGCTAAGTGCCCTGGTGGCCGAGCAGGCCGGCTTCGAGGCGCTCTATTTGTCGGGCGCCTCAATCGCCTACACGCGCCTGGGCCGCTCCGACGTGGGGCTCACCACCTATACCGAGGTGGCCGACACGCTGGCCCGCATCACCGAGCGCGTGAGCCTGCCAGTCATCGTCGACGCCGACACCGGTTTTGGCAATGCGCTTAACGTCATGCGCACCGTCAGGGGCTTCGAGCGCGCCGGTGCGGCCATGATCCAGCTCGAAGACCAGACCTTTCCCAAACGCTGCGGCCACCTCGACGGCAAGGCCGTGGTGCCGGTGCAGGAGATGGTCGGCAAGCTCAAGGCCGCGCTCGATGCCCGCACCAGCGCCGACACGCTGATCCTGGCCCGCACCGACGCGATCGCCGTCGAGGGCCTGGACGCGGCGCTGGAGCGCGCCGAGCGGTATTTTGAATGCGGCGTGGACGCCCTGTTCATCGAGGCCCTGCGCACACCCGAACAGATGGACACGGCCTGCGCCCGTTTTGCCCAGCGTATTCCCATGCTCGCCAACATGGTCGAAGGCGGCAAGACCCCGGTGCAAAGCGCCACCGAACTGGGTGCGCGTGGATTTCGCATCGTCATCTTCCCCGGCGGCACCGTGCGCGCCGTGACGCACACGTTGCAGGGCTATTACGCCAGCCTGCACCAGCACCAGACCACGGCACCTTGGCAAAAGCAGATGCTGGACTTTGATGGGCTCAATGAGGTCATCGGCACTGCGGAATTGATGGCTGTCGGCAAGCGCTACGACTGAGCAGGCCGCCCTCGTGGGGCCTGACGGCCCGGCATGTCTTCGGGCCGGGCGTTCAGCTCAGCTCCGGCGCCGCGCCATGTAAAACCATTCCTGCCCCGGCTCGGCGCGCGGATTCGGAAACACCACAAAACCGTCGTGCGGCGCCTTCACTTCCACGCCGCTGTGGCGCACGCCAATCAGATCGCCGGCCTTCACCGCATCAAAACTGCGCCACTCGCGGCTGAAGCTGTCGCCCGCGTGTTCGCGGTCGGTCACATCGACCAGGCGCAGGATTTCGCGCTCGGCAGTTGAGGCTTCCATCGGCTGCGACACCATGCCCAGCAGCGCCAGCGTTTGCACAATCGCGTGGCGCGCCACCTGCACGCCCTGCGGGTCGTCATGCTGGCCGCATTCCAGCGTCACGCCGTAGCCGCCGCGTGAACGCATGTACTCCGTCGTGCCGACGCCGTAGTTGGGGTTGGTCACCAGCGTCTGGGCGCGGGCCGAGCCTGCAGGCACCGGCGCTGCCGCACGGCGCTGAACGCCACGTGCATAAGTGTCCAGCCAGCCTTCGACAATGCGCGGCGCGCCGGTGCACAGGGCCAGCTGCATTTCTGCTTCGGCTTGGTTGAAGGGCTCCAGCGTGCCCGTGTTGTTCTGCGGGCCAATCATCACAAACGGCGCACCGCCGGTGTGGAAGGAGTGCAGGTCCAGCAGCACGTCATGCGCGTCCAGCAGTGGGCACAACACATTCGCTATGCGGTCTTCAAAATCCTGCGGAATCGCACTCGGCGCCATGTTGCGGTTCAGGTTGCGGTCGCCGGTGCGCTGCTTGCGCTGGTAGGCCAGCGGGTTGGTGACGGGTACAAAAGTCACCGTGCCGCGTTCGATGGCGAACTGGCCGTTGTCGATGTCCTGCAGTAGCTGTGTGATGGCTTTGGCGCCGCAGACTTCGTTGCCGTGGACGGCGCCGAGGACCAGCAACTTCGGGCCGGGGGCCAGGCCGTGGAAGGTGTGCGTGCGCAGGTGGGTGGGAGGGGGCGGGGAGTAGGCGGGCGCATCGCCCTGTAGCTTGTTGGTCATAGTGGCTTGTTTATACAGCGCTAGGCTTGGGTGTCTGACACTTTCGATGTATGGGCTTGTCGCCATTCGCAGGACGGGGAAGTTGTCGATGACCACCTATGATTGTTCTGTCTTTTCCGCATGGCGGTTTACGAACCACAACAATCACCGGAGTCTGTCGCGTGACCAAAATTGAAACTGATGGATTTCTGTCCGATGAGGCAGTGGAAGGACGGGCAGTATTTAGAGCGCGATTCTCGGATGCTTTTTCCCTGGCAGAGGATTTGAATCGCGTAGCTGTAAAGAAGTTGGGCGAGGCCAAGTTGGCTGATGTTGCCGATGGGCACTTCATTTTGTATCTCCTCACCATTCGGATTATTGAATCATTTGAAGCGATCATTATTTTGATGGAACGGGGCATGCTCGCACCTGCAAAATTGATCGTGCGCCCCGTTTTGGAGGCATTGTTTACGCTAGCGGCTCTTGAAAAAGACAAAGAACTTATAGCCAAATACTTCGGCACGCAGAGTAAGGCGCAATTCGCACTTCTTTGGTCGTCGACCCGGTGGCGTAACGAAGAGTTAAAGAAGTTTTTCAAGGAATCCAAATTAGAAGCGAAGTACATAGAGAGGAAGAAAGAGCAAAAGGAAAATCCGCCAGAGACCTTGCGGCCGATAGATTGGGCTGAGGCGGCTGGTTACGAGGATTTTTATCATCTTCACTATGTCCAATATGCATCGTTTACGCATTCAAACCTTAGTGCTCTGGAAGACCACATGGACAGGGATGGCGAAGAAAAAGTTGAGGCGTCTTTCGGTCCTTCAATAACGGGTTTTTATGAGCTGTTGAGAGACGCTACGAACTTTACGCTCCTGTCAGTGATGCACATGTGTTCTGCTTTTCACCTACCGATCGATTCGGATGCGGCTCGAATCCAAGAAGGTATCGAAAAGTTGAATGCCGTTTACAGTACAAACCAGTAAGGCGCCGAGAGGAGGCTCCACCACATTAATGTCCAGAACGAATAGCTCGAAGCCCTTAGTTCCCGGCATCATCGTTGAACCTTGAACTCGCCGCCATGACCACACTAGAACTCAAAATTCCCCCGCCTGCGGTAGCGTTGACCATTGCGCTGCTCATGTGGCTCACATCCATCCTTTTTGGCTTCATCCCGATACCGCTGGACTACCGCCTGGGCGCGGCGCTGGCCTTGCTGGTCATCGGGCAAGGCATCGGCATTTCCGGCATCGTTCTATTTCGGCGGGCCAAAACGACCCTCAACCCGTTCAAACCGGGCGCCTCATCGGCGTTGGTGACTGGCGGCATTTTCCGTTTCACGCGCAACCCCATGTACCTTGGTCTGCTGCTCACGCTACTGGGGTGGGCAGCTTTCCTCGCGAGCCCGCCGGCGCTGGTTTTTCTGTTTCTTTATGTGGTGTACATCAATCGCTTCCAGATTGAACCGGAAGAGCGCATCCTGTCGTCGCTCTTTGGCGACAACTACGAGGCCTATAAAACGCGCGTTCGCCGCTGGGCATGACGCTCTCCAAATGCCACGCTGAATAGCCGCTTTCGCCTGCTGCGCCGGCGGAGCGCTGAAGCAGGCGTTGGCCAGTTCTGGCTAAAAGAAATTGACCTGCCTGCACCGGTCGGTCGAATCAGGCCAAGGTGTCGGTGATAATGCAACAAAATTGCGTTAAGGTGCGTGATCGTTCTGATTGCGTACAGACTTCCAAACCCAATGCCCTCCCTCCCTTCCGACAACGCCACCGACCCGATTGACGCCTTGCTGTCCGCCCACGGCCTGCGCCGCACCGCGGCCGCGCGCCGTGTGCTCGGCTGGCTGCTGGCGCATCCGGACACCAGTTACACCCATGCGCAGTTGCAGGCGGCGCTGACCGAGGGGGAGGAGCAGCCTGGATTGCGGATCAAGTCCGCAATGACAAAGACGGGAAAGAAGGCGAGGGCGGTTGAAACTGCGCCGCTGGATCGCGTCACGCTGTACCGCCTGATCGACCGTCTCACGCAGGTCGGCTTGCTGCTGTGCCGGGTGGACGCCAGCCGGGTGCGGCGTTACCAGGCGATGCCGGCGGGGGTGCATGCCATGCCGCACTTTGAATGCCAGAGCTGCCACCGCGACAGCCCGCTGGAAAACGCGCTGCAGGCCAGCGCTGGCGACCTGGACCGTGCGGCGCAGTCGGCGCTCGACGCCCTGAAGGCCCTCGGGTACCAGGGCATGAGCCTGGACTTTGCCGTGCGTGGCGTGTGCGCCGACTGCGCGACGGGCAGTACCAGCGGTCATCGGCAGCGGGGTGTCGCCGCGTGATCCGTACGCGGCAACTGGCCTACCAGTACCCCGGCGGCGCCGAGCTTCGCTTTGACGACATCGATGTGCCGCAGGGCGGGGTGTTGCTGCTGCGCGGCGCATCGGGTTCGGGTAAATCCACCTGGCTGGCGCTGGCGGCGGGGCTGCTGGCGCCGACCGCGGGCGACATCACGGTGGCCGGGCAGCCGCTGACCGCGCTGGGCAAGGTGGCGGGTGATGCCTGGCGTGCGAGGACGATTGGCTTTCTGCCGCAGAAACTTCATTTGAGCAGCGCGCTGACGGTGCACGCCAACCTCGCGATCGCGCAGTGGGCGGCCGGGCAGGCGCAGGACGATGCGCGCATCCGTGAGGCGCTGACGGCCCTCGGTGTGCAGGACCTGGCTGCGCGCAAGCCAGCACAGCTCTCGGGCGGGCAGGCGCAGCGGGTGGCGCTGGCGCGGGCGGTGTTGCTGCAGCCCAAAGTCATCCTGGCAGACGAACCGACGGCCAGCCTGGATGATGACGCGGCCGCGCAGGCCCTTGAACTGCTGCAGGCGACGGCGAAGCGGTACGGCGCGACGCTGGTGATCGCCACGCACGATGCACGGGTCGCCGCGAATCTTGATGACAAAATAGGCTTCCAGCCCTTATTCCTAGGGCGTAGATAGCTATGAATACCGTAGCATTCGCCTGGCGTTTCCTCTGGTCCCGGCCGCTGGCGGCGGGGCTCAATGTGCTGCTGCTCAGCCTCGGGCTGGCGTCGCTGAGCTTTGTGCTGCTGGTCAGCCACCAGATCGACAAGGCCTTCGAGCGCGACCTGGCCGGCATCGACGTGGTGGTGGGCGCCAAGGGCAGCCCCATGCAGCTGATTCTGTCGGGCGTGTTCCACATCGACGCGCCGACCGGCAACGTGCCGCTGGCGGCGGTGAAAGAACTCGAACAACACCCGCAGGTGGCCAAGCTGATTCCGCTCAGCCTGGGCGACAGCTTGCAAGGTTTTCGCATCGTCGGCACCACGCCGGATTACCTCACGCATTACCAGGCGGCGTTCGCGCAGGGAGGCGTGTGGACGGTGCCCATGCAGGCGGTGCTGGGCGCGCAGGTGGCGAAGCAAACCGGCCTGAAAGTCGGCGACCGCTTCGCCGGCAGCCATGGCCTGGGCGGCGGCGGGAACAGCCATGGGCAGACGCCTTATGTGGTCAGCGGCGTGCTGGCGCCCGGCGGTTCGGTGCTGGACCGGCTGGTGCTGACGGCGCTGGATTCCGTCTGGCAGGTCCATGAAGATCACACGGCACTGGACGCCGACGACCGCCAGACGCTCGAAGAAGAGCGTGAGGTGACGCTGGCGCTGATCCAGTACCGCACGCCGCTGGCGGCGGTGACCTTTCCGCGCTTTGTGAACAGCAGTACCGAGATGCAAGCCGCCGCGCCGGCGCTGGAGATCACGCGCCTGCTGGGCATGATCGGCGTGGGCACCGATGTCTTGCGTGCGCTGGCCGGTGTGTTGCTGCTGACCGCGGGCCTGAGTGTGTTCATCGCGCTGTGGAGTGCCGTGCGCGAGCGCCGCGCCGACCTGGCGCTGCTGCGTTTGCTGGGCGCGCCGCCGCGCAAGGTGGCGGCGCTGTTGCTGTGCGAGGCGCTGTGGCTGGCGCTGCTGGCGACCGTGCTTGGTGTGCTGGCGGGGCAGGGGCTGATGGCGCTGCTCGCCTGGCTGCTACAGCTGGACAAGTCGGTCCTGGTCGGTGCGTTGTCGTGGCCGGTCGGGTTGGTGAGTGTGCCGGTGCTGGCCGTGGGTGTGGCGCTGCTGTCAGCGCTGCTGCCCGCGTACGAGGCCTACCGAGTCCCTGTGTTTGAACTTTTACAGTCGAGATGAACCCCATGATCAGGAAATATATGAAAAAAATGCTTGCCGCCCTTGCCGCCCTTGCCGCCCTTGCCGCCCTTGCCGCGCTTGCGCTGGCAGCTACGTTTTCGATAGCGCATGCGCAACACAAGGACGCAGAAACCAAGGAAGACATCCAGCGCCACCGCGCCATGGCGGCCGCGCACGAAGCGGCTGCCAAATGTCTGGAATCGGGCAAAAAGGAAGATGTCTGCGTGAAAGAGCTGCAGGCTTCCTGCAAGGGGCTGGCGGTGGGAAAATACTGCGGCATGAAACACGCGCATTGACGCGCCGCCACCGCACCGTTTCTGGAGAACCCATGAATATTTCTGCTTTCACAGTTTCCAAGGCCTCGCCGTTATTGCTGTCGCTGCTGCTGGCCGCCGGAAGTACGAATGCGCAGTTGAGCTCACCCCTGCCTGCCGGCAGCGGCAAGCCCGCGGCGGGCAAGGCGGCGCCTGCGCCGCTTGGCAGCATTGATCTGCCGGCCGGGCAGGGCGCGGGTGTGCACGGGGCCAACAGCCCGTTTGCGCCGCTGGCCCCGCGCGGCGATGTGGTGCCCTGGTCGGTGCTGACCGATGTGAAAACCAAGAACGAGAAAAACCGCATCCTGCCGGTGTTCAATGAGGGGCAGCTCGGCATGAACGGGAAAATACAGCGCATCCAGGGCTTCATGATGCCGCTGGAGCCGGGCAAAAAGCAGCGCCACTTCCTGCTGTCGTCGGTGCCGCTGACCTGCTCCTTCTGCCTGCCGGGCGGGCCCGAGAGCATGGTCGAGGTCAAGACAAAGACGCCGGTCGACTACAGCATGGAGGCGGTGGTGGTGGAAGGCCGCCTGCAGGTGCTGCATGACGACTCGTACGGCCTCTACTACCGCATCAACGATGCGGTGACGGTGAAGTAAACACCATGGTCTTGCGGCGCATGGCATGGCGGGCGGCCTGGGGCTATCTGGCCCTGGTGCTTATGCTCGCGCCCATGTTGGGCCAGATGCATGGCCTGATTCACGGCGCCAGCGGCGACCGGCAGGCTGCGCAACAACTCCTTCAGACCGATACGCATGCGCATGACCACGCCGACGGACGCGGCTGGCTGGCTGATCTTTTTTCCGTCCATCTTGATGATTCGGATTGCCGCGTTTTCGACCAGCTGTGCCACAGCGATGTGCTGCCGGCAGCGCTGCCGTTGGCGCTGCCCATGGCGCTTTCCTCGTTTGTTCTTCAATTTCTGGAAGGCGAAGTACTCGCCCGCCGGGCTGCACTTTTCGAAGCGCGCGGCCCACCCCTGGCTCGCTGAATCCCTTCCCTGAAGTCCCGTGTGATGCCTGCCGGCATGGACACGGCGTTTCCGTCTTCCGATTCAACGAGTCCCCATGAAAAAACCATTCCCCCGCCCTGCCATCGGCACGGCCACGCTGTCCCTGCTCGCCCTGGCCGGCGCGGCGGCCCACGCGCAGGCCCCTGCGCCCACGCTGAAAGAAATCACCGTCACCGGCAACCCGCTGGGTGCGACGGACCTGATTACCCCCGCCACGCAGTATTCGGGCGCCGGCCTGCTGCTGCGCTCCAAAACCACGCTGGGTGAAACGCTGGACGGCACACCTGGCGTCAGCAGCACCTACTTCGGCCCCAACGCCAGCCGGCCCGTCATCCGCGGGCTGGACGGCGACCGCATCCGCATCCTGGCCAACGGCGGCGGCTCGCTCGATGCGTCCAGCCTGAGCTACGACCACGCGGTCACGGCCGACCCCATCAGCATCGAACGCATCGAGGTGTTGCGCGGCCCCGGCGCCCTGCTGTACGGCGGCAGCGCCGTCGGCGGCGTGGTCAACGTGATCGACAACCGCATTCCGCGCGAGCCGCAGTTTGACGAGAAGGGCGGAATCAGCGGCAAGGCCGACCTGAGCCTGGCCAGCGGCAACTCGGAGCGCGGCAAGGGGGTGCTGCTGGAAGGCGGCAACCAGCGCTACAGCCTGCACGTGGATGCTTTCGACCGCCACACCAGCGACGCGAAAGTGCCGCGCGATCTCAATTGCACCAAGGCCGGCGTCACCACCCGCTTGCGGCGCATCTGCAACTCCGCGAGCGAGGTCAGCGGCGGGGCCGTCGGCGGCTCGGTGTTTTTCGACAACGGCTACCTGGGCGCATCGGCCAGCAATTACCGCAGCACCTACGGCACGGTGGCCGAAGACGAGGTGACCATAGCCATGAAGTCGGACCGTTATGCGATCGAAGGCGAAGTGCGCAACCTCGACGGGCCCTTCCAGAGCATCAAGGGCCAGTACAGCCAGACCGACTACGGCCACACCGAGTTCGAGGGCGCGACCGCCGGCACGGTGTTCAAGAACAAGGGCAGCGACTTCCGGCTGGAAGCACGCCATGCCAGGCTCGGCAAGCTCGACGGCGTGTTGGGTTTCCAGACCGAGTCGAACCGTTTTTCCGCCGACGGCGCCGAGGCTTTTGCGCCCTACAGCAAGACGGCGCAGTCGGCGGTGTTTGCCTATGAAGAACTGGGCACGGACTGGGGCAAGCTGAGTCTGGGCGGCCGGCTGGAGTCGGTCAAGGTCGAGTCCTTCGGCAACCCGCGGGTGGCGCGGTTCACACCGGCGAGCAAAGACTTCAGGCCCGGCAGCTACGCGCTGGGCGCCTTGTGGAACGCGGCACCGGGCTGGCAACTGACCAGCAACCTGGCCTACACCGAACGTGCCCCCAAGGACTATGAACTGTTTGCCGACGGCCCGCACATTGCCACGGCCGCCTATGAGGTAGGCAACGCCAGCCTGACGAAAGAACAGTCGGGCAACCTCGATCTGGGCGCGGCCTGGAAGTCGGGCGGGCACAGCTTCAAAATCAACAGCTATGTGAGCCGCTTCAAGAACTACATCGCGCTGAACCAGACGGCGGGCGTCACGCGCAATGCGGAAGATGGCGCGGTCAATCCGGTGGAAGACACTGGCAACCCCGGCTTCACCGCCGCGGGTGCCGAGTTCAAGCCGCTGGCCGAATTCCGTTACGAGCAGGTGCGGGCACGCTTCACCGGCATCGAGGCCAGCGGCAACATCCGCCTGCTGGAAGGCGCCTCGCAGGTGGACCTGGCGCTGCGCGCAGACGTGGTACGCGCCACCAACCTCAGCAACGGCCAGCCGCTGCCGCGCATCGCGCCCTGGCGCGTGGGCGCCTCGCTGCTGTGGGCCAGCGGACCCTGGGGCACCAGCCTTGGCTTCGACCACAACGCCGCCCAGAAGCGCGTGCCGGCGCCGCCGGTGGGCGCCACGGGAGCCTACACGCTGTGGAATGCCGCCGCGTCCTACCGCGTCAAGGCCGGCGCCGCGACGCTGCTCTGGTATGCGCGGCTGGACAACCTCACCGACAGGTTGGCCTACAGCGCGAGCTCGGTGCTGACGAGCACGGCGTTTCCGAAAGCGCCGCTGCCGGGGCGTAGTTTGAAGGTGGGGTTGCAGGCGAGTTTTTAGGATGCTTCGGGTGGTAGCGGTCGAGTCGAATGCTTTGTTGCATCACGCTGCGTCCCCGGTTCGTTCTGGACAGTAGGAGCGACTCCCCACTCCCACCCCTAACCCCTCCCTCGCCCCGCTGGGCGATGGAGGGGGACTTCATGTGGTCGCGTGTGCTGCGCTCGCGTGCAAACGTGACGGCCTCTTGACGCCGACCTGACGCGCTACGCGCGTCAGGTCTCCCCGCCTTCGGCATTTGGTATTTGTCTTCGCTTCCTTCACCCGTCGGGCTGGGCCGAGGAGCGCAGGCAAAAGCGGATCAGGGCGAGCGATTGTCTGAGCCGAAGGCGAGTTCGAGCGAGACCCCGCTTTTGTCGAGCACCGCAGGTTGCCCGTAGCGAAGCGAAGGGACCCAGACCATCGGGTCGCCTTTTTCTTTGCTTACTTTCTTTTTGGCGCGACGCAAAAAGAAAGTGAGTTGCCGCCGGGCAACCCCCGGCTTATTGGAAGCGCCAACACTGTTCAAGCTTGCGCAGGCTTCGACAGGCTCAGCCCGAACGGGCAGAGGCGGGATTGGGGGCACACCGGTAACCCCGTTTGCGCTGAATCAGCACAACAGCAAGTCCTTCCCGGATAATGGTTTTCAACATATCAGGAGACGCCCGTGACGGATGCCGAACAGCCTCTTTCCTCGCTCAACGCCGACTTGAGTCCGTCCAGCAGCCTGCTGGCCAATTTGCGCCACGAACTGATGCGGCATCCGCCGTTTGCGCAGATGCAGGCCGGCGACGTGGACTTCTTCCTGAGGCATGCCCGGCAGAACTACTTCGCACCCGAAGAAATCCTGATTGAACCCGACAGCGGGCCGGTCAAGGAACTGTTCTTCATCCGCCAGGGTGCGGTGATCGGCGAGCGCGGCCTGGCCGAGCTGTCGGGCGGTGCTTTCCATTACGAACCGGGCGAGCTGTTTCCCATCAGCGCAGCGCTGTCGCAGCGCGCGGTGACCGCGAGCTACCGCGCCGTGGCCGACACCTTTGTGCTGGCCCTGCCGCTGGCTTCCATGCATGCGCTGGCCGTGATGAGCCCGCCGTTTGCCGACTTCCTGAACCGGCGCATCCTGAAGTTCCTCGACCTCTCGCGGCGTGCCCTGCAGGTGGCTTATGCCTCGCAGGCGCTGGCCGAACAGTCGCTGGAAACACCGCTGGGTGACGTCGCGCGCCAGGCGCCGGTGAGCTGTCCGCCCGACACGCCGCTGCGCGAGGCGCTGGGCCGCATGCACCAGCAGCGCATCGGCTCCATGCTGGTGACCGACGAAGGCGGGCGGCCGCTGGGCATTCTCACGCGGTATGACATCCTGGGCCGGGTCACGCTGGCGGCGCTGCCGCTGGACACGCCGATTTCGCAGGCCATGGTGCAGCCGGTGCTGACGCTGAGCCACGAACACACGGCGCTGGACGCGGCCCTCCTGATGAGCAAACATGGCATCCGCCATGTGCCGGTGACGCGCGACGGGGTCGCCGTGGGCGTGGTGTCGGAGCGGGACCTGTTTGCCATGCAGCGCCTGAGCCTCAAGCAGGTCAGCACCTCGATCCGTTCTGCCGCCGATGTGGAGATGCTCAAGATCGTGGCGCAGGACATCCGGCGTTTTGCGCACAGCCTGCTGGGCCAGGGGGTGCATGCGCGCCAGCTCACGGCGCTGATCAGCCACCTCAACGACGTGCTCACCTTGCGCCTGCTGGAGATCAAGGCCGGGGAGCACGGCATTGACCTGAGCCGCCTGTGCTGGCTGGCGCTGGGCTCGGAAGGGCGCGGCGAGCAGACCATTGCGACCGACCAGGACAACGCGTTGATCCTGCCCGACGACACGACGCCGGCCCAGCGTGAGGCCGCGCTGCGTTTTGCCCGTGACGTCAATGTGGCGCTCGACGCCTGTGGCTACCCGTTGTGCCGCGGCGGCATCATGGCCAGCGAGCCGGCCTGTTGCCTGACCCTGCGCCAGTGGCGCGAACGTTTTGCGCACTGGATAGAACACGGGGCACCCGAGGATTTGCTCAATGCCAGCATTTACTTTGACTTCCGGTCGCTGGCCGGTGATGCACGCCTGGCCGACAGCCTGCGCCAGGAGGTCAGCGAGTCGGCGCGGCGCGCGCCGCGTTTCATCAAGCAGCTGGCGACCAATGCGCTGATCCACAGCCCGCCGCTGAACTGGACCGGCAGCATTGCGGTGGGCGACGGCGGCATGATCGACCTCAAGCTGCAAGGCGCCGCAATTTTTGTCGATGTCGCGCGTATTTATTCGCTCAGCCGCGGCGTGACCGCCACCAACACCCGGGAGCGGCTGGACGCTGTGGGTCCGCTGCTGGGGCTGGCCCCGTCCGAATACCAGGCCTGGGTCAGTGGCTTCGAGTTCTTGCAGACCCTGCGCCTGCGCGTGCAGCTCGAAGGAACGGCCTCGCCGCAGCAGCCGAACCACCTGAAAGTCGATCGTCTCAACGACATCGACAGGCGCATTTTGCGCGAGTCGTTTCGCGTGGCGCGTTCGCTGCAGCAGCGCCTGCAGCTGGACTATGAGCGATGAGCTGGGCGGACTGGCTGAAAAAGCCCTTCGCCGCGCTGGCCGGCGCGGATGAGGCGCGCTGGGTGGTGCTCGATGTGGAGACCAGTGGGCTGGATCCGCAGCGCGACCAGTTGCTGGCGATCGCCGCCATTGCCGTGCAGGTGGACTGGGCGGCCAAACGCCTGAGCATCATGCCGGGCGACAGCTTTGAGGTGGTGTTGCGCCAGTCGTCGGTCGGCTCAAGCAAAGACAACATCCTGCTGCACGGCATCGGGTTGCAGCGCCAGAGCGAAGGGGTGCCGCCCGAGCAGGGCCTGCGCGCCTTTGCCGACTTCGTTGGCGACTCGCCGTTGCTGGCCTTTCACGCCCCGTTCGACCAAGCCATGATTGGCCGCCACGTCGCGCAGCACCTGGACACGGGGCTGCCGAACCGCTGGGTGGACATTGAGCAGCTGTGCGCCGTGACCCATGAGAAGGTCAAGGCGCGCGCGCTGGACGAATGGCTGGCCCATTTCGGCATTGTCTGCGCGCCCCGGCACCAGGCGGCGGCCGACACGCTGGCCGAATGCGAGCTGCTGCTGCGCATCTGGCCGCGCATGGCCGGGCAGTGCAAGTCCTGGCGCGATGTGGAAAAACTCGCTGCCCATCAGCGCTGGATTGCCCGGGCTTGAGTCCGCGCCGAGGGGGGGCGCGTGGCGGCTAAGATCGTCGGGTGAATTCGCTGGTTTGCTCCCCCGAGCACGGAGTTTTATGCAATTTCTACAATCCCTTCCGGTTTCGGCGCAAGCCATTGGACTGCTGCTGCTGTCCAACGTCTTCATGACTTTTGCCTGGTACGGCCACCTGAAGAACCTGGCGACCTCGCCCTGGTACATCGCGGCGCTGGCCAGCTGGGGCATTGCGCTGTTCGAGTACCTGCTGCAGGTGCCCGGCAACCGAATCGGCTTCACGATGTACAACATCGGGCAGCTCAAAATCATGCAGGAGGTCATCACGCTGACCGTGTTTGTGCCTTTTGCGGTGTTTTACCTCAACGAGCCGCTCAAGCTCGACTACCTGTGGGCGGCGCTGTGCATGGTGGGCGCGGTGTATTTCATCTTCCGTTCGGCCTGACCCGGGCCTTGCGATTGACCATGAGTGGCTCTTTGCCAAGCAGGGCCGCGGAACCGGCCTTGGCCTGTCCTGAGCCTGCCGAAGGGCCGGGCCGCAGGCGCGGCGGCCCCCACGGGGCAGGGAGCGACACGCAGTGCGCAACCGTGGGGGCGTTAAACTCCCGGAAGTCATGAATTTGTCATATGTCTGACATGTACCGCCTTAGGAGTTGAAGATGCTGTTTGGCAAACTGTTGCCGCGTGAAGGTAATTTTTTCGAGTTGTTCAACCAGCATGCTGACCGCATCGTGGAGGCCGCCCACGCGTTCTCCAACCTGGTGGTCAACTACAGCGATGTGCAGAAGCGCGAGGCCTACAACCGGGAGGTCGACAACGCCGAGCGCGCGGCCGACCGGATCACGCAGGAGGTCAACCGCATGCTGCACAAGACCTTCATCACGCCAATCGACCGTGAGCAGATCCATTCGCTGATCAATACCATGGACGATGTCTGCGACCTGATCCAGGACTCCGCCGAAACCATGGCGCTGTACGACGTGCACCACATGACCGAGGAGATCGTGCGCCTGACGGACCTCAGCGTCAAATGCTGCGAACGGCTGAAAGACGCGGTCGCCCTGATTGACAAGCTCAGCGACGCCGCCACGGCCGAAGCCGCCCTGAAGACCTGCGAGGAAATCGACAAGCTCGAGTCCGATGCCGACCGCGTCATGCGCTCGGCCATGAGCAAGCTGTTTCGCGAAGAGCCTGACGTGCGCGAAGTCATCAAGCTCAAGGCGATTTACGAGCTGCTGGAAACCATCACGGACAAATGCGAGGACGTGGCCAACCTGATCGAGGGCATCGTCCTCGAAAACTCCTGAACATGGAGACCGTACAGACGGCCCTGTGGGTGGTGGTCATGCTGGTCATTCTGGCCGTGGCCTTCGACTTCATGAATGGTTTTCATGATGCAGCCAACTCGATTGCCACCGTGGTGTCGACCGGTGTGCTCAGGCCCGGGCAGGCGGTGCTGTTTGCCGCGACCTTCAATTTTGTCGCCATCTTTGTCTTTCACCTCAGCGTGGCCGCCACCGTGGGCAAGGGCATTGTGCAGCCGGGGATTGTCGACACCCATGTGGTATTTGGCGCGCTGATAGGCGCCATCAGCTGGAACCTGGTGACCTGGTACTACGGCATCCCGAGCAGTTCCTCACATGCGCTGATTGGCGGCATTGTCGGCGCGGTGATGGCCAAGTCGGGCGCCGGGGCGCTGGTGGCCGGCGGCATCCTGAAAACCGTGGCCTTCATTTTTGTCTCGCCGCTGCTGGGCTTTTTGCTCGGTTCGCTGATGATGGTGCTGGTGGCCTGGGTCTGCCGGCGCGCCACACCGTCGCGCGTGGACCGCTGGTTCCGGCGCCTGCAGCTGGTCTCGGCCGGCGCCTACAGCCTGGGCCATGGCGGCAACGATGCGCAGAAAACCATCGGCATCATCTGGATGCTCCTGATTGCTACCGGCTACACCTCGGCCAGCGACAGCGCCCCGCCAACCTGGGCGATTGTCAGCTGTTACATCGCGATTGCCGCGGGCACCATGTTCGGCGGCTGGCGCATCGTGAAAACCATGGGCCAGAAAATCACCAAGCTCAAGCCTGTGGGCGGCTTCTGCGCGGAAACCGGCGGCGCCATCACGCTGTTTCTGGCCACCGGCCTGGGCATTCCGGTGTCGACCACCCACACCATCACCGGCGCCATCGTCGGCGTGGGCTCCACCCAGCGCGCTTCCGCGGTGCGCTGGGGTGTGGCCGGCAACATCGTCTGGGCCTGGATTTTCACGATCCCGGCCTCGGCCTTTGTGGCCGCCATCGCCTACTGGGTCAGCCTGCAGCTTTTCTGACCGCCGCACGTCTCGCGGGTGCACGTGGGGGCTCTCTCCTTCAAGCAGGGGCCGCGGAACCGGCTCCGCCGGGCCGCAGGCGCAGCGCCCCCTCGGGGGGCAGCGCAGTACGCGTAGCGACAAGCGTGGGGGCCTTATTTGTGGCCTGGTATTCAAAGTAGCGCTGGAAGCTGAACACGATGCTGGACATCAGCGCAATCGTGCCGAACAGCAGGGCCAGGATCACGGCCGCCATGGTGATCCAGTTGGTTTTGCCGCAAGCACTGTCCGGTGCAACCGACGGGTTGTGTTTTGCATTCCATTTTTCGGGTGCCATCAGGCCGTAATAAATCGCCGTCAGCGCCGTGGCCGCCAGGGTGAAACCCAGCAGCGGTACCAGCGCCCACGCCAGCTGGTCGTCCTGGCCGTACTGCCGCACGCGCTGAACGCCCCACCAGCCCAGGGCAGCGGCCAGGGGATGCAGCCAGGCCAGCAGATCGCGCCCGCCGTACAGGTAGAGGCGATGAATGCCCAGCTGGCCGCCGGCAAAAGCCAGCCAGGCGGCCAGTGTCTTGTTCTTGTTTTTCATGAATGCAATCAGGGGCGGGAGGGTGAGGAAGAGGGGGGTGCGTCGTCCAGGGGCGGCAAGGTGTCGCCGGCGCCCAGTGTTTTCTGCATGATCACAATATCACGCCAGGCGCCCATCTTCCAGCCGCAGGACTCGACGACGCCCACCAGCGTGAAGCCGAGCGCGCGGTGCAGGCCGATCGATCCCGCGTTGGCCGAGTCGCCGATGATGGCCATGATCTTGCGGATGCCGGCGGCCTCGCAGCGCGCCAGCAGTTCGCTCAGCAGGGCGCGGCCCAGGCCTTTTCCCTGCTGGCCGGGTGCCAGGTAAATCGAATCCTCCACCGAATAGCGGTAGGCCGGCCGTGGCTTGAACCAGTTGCCATAGGCAAAACCGACGACCTCGCCGCCTTCTTCGGCGACCAGGTAGGGCAGGCCCTTGGACAACACGTCGGCACGGCGCGTGGCCATGTCGGTCACGCTGGGGGGGGCGGTTTCAAAGGTACCGGTGCCATGGAGCACATGGTGGGCGTAAATGGCGGTGATGGCCGGTATATCGGTGTCAAGGCTGGCTCTCAGGAGGGTCATGGCGTGCCAAAAATGGGTTGGAAGGACGTTGGAGGTGCGCAGCTGGTGGGACAGCGGCAAGCCGCGGGTTATAATCTGCGGCTTTGCAGCATTTCGCTGGCCGGGTGCCATGTCGTGTGTCTCAAGCGCTGCAGGAACATTTTGGGGTGATTTTTTTTCACCTCACCACCCGAAGGATAAATCATGGTCGTCATCCGACTCTCGCGCGGCGGTTCTAAGCACCGTCCATTTTTCAATATCGTTGTAGCTGACAAACGCGTCCGCCGCGATGGCCGTTTCATCGAACGCATCGGTTTTTACAACCCGATTGCCAAAGGTGGCGAAGAAGGCCTGCGCATCGAGCAGGACCGCCTGACCCACTGGCTCGGCGTGGGCGCACAAGCGTCCCCCACCGTGCTGCGCCTGGTCAAGCAGGGCGCTGCTGCAGCTCCCAAGGCTGCCTGATTGTCGGGTTCCTGAATGTTGCCCGGCCTTGAGCCGTCTGGCCTGCCAGACGATGCAGTTGAAGTCGGGCGCATTCTTGACGCCTGGGGCGTCAAGGGCTGGGTAAAAATCCTGGCCCACAGCGCCTCTTCCGAGGCGCTTTTTTCATCCGGCCGCTGGTTTTTGCAGCCGCCGGATACCAAACATCGGCCCGGTTTTGACGCTTTCTCCGGCACCGTGGTGCTGACGGTCAGCGAATCCAAAACCCATTCCGGCTCCGTGGTGGCCAAATTCGAGGGCATCGACGACCGCACGCCGGCCGAGGCCCTGCGCGGCGCGCGCATCTTTGTGCCGCGCAGCAGCTTTCCCAAGGCCGGCAAGGACGAGTATTACTGGGTCGACCTGCTGGGCCTGAACGTCGTCAACCGCGAAGGCGTGGCTCTGGGCAACGTGCGCGACCTGATGGCCACCGGCCCGCATTCGGTGCTGTGTGTGGAATACACCGAAGGCGAGCAGACGCTGGAACGCATGATTCCCTTTGTGGCCGCCTATGTGGACGCCGTCGATCTGCCGGGCAAGACCATCACGGTGGACTGGCAGCCTGACTACTAGGGCCCCCACGCTCCCCACTTCGTGTGGTTCGCTGCCCCCCGAGGGGGGCGCTGCGCCTGCGGCCCGGCTAAGCCGGTTCCGCGGTCCCTGCTGGGTTGGGAATACTCCGGCCACATCGCTTGTCGCTTCATAGCGCAAAATCCAAGCCATGCGTTTTGACGTCATCACCCTGTTTCCCGAGCTGTTTGCGCCGTTCCTGAGCAGCGGCGTGACGCGCCGCGCCTATGAATCGGGCCTGGTCGAGGTGAAGCTGTGGAACCCGCGCGATTTCGCCGAAGGCAATTACCGCCGGGTGGACGATCGCTCCTTTGGCGGCGGCCCTGGCATGGTGATGTTGGCGGAGCCGCTGGCGCGTTGTCTTGAAAAAATCCGCGAGGAGCGCGCCGAGCCTGCCGGCCAGCAGGCGCCGGTGGTCCTGTTTTCGCCGATTGGCCGCCCGCTGGACCACACGGGCGTGCAAGCCTGGTCGGCCGGTTCCGGGGCGGTGCTGGTCTGCGGCCGTTACGAGGGCCTGGACCAGCGTTTTATCGACACCTATGTCGACCAGCAGATCAGCCTGGGTGACTTTGTGCTGTCGGGCGGCGAAATTGCCGCGATGGCCTTGCTGGACGCGGTGGCGCGCCTGCAACCGGGCGTGCTCAACGACGAGGGCAGCCACCAGTTCGACAGTTTCAACCCGGCGCTCGACGGCCTGCTCGATTGCCCGCATTACACCCGGCCCGAGACCTGGCGCGGTCAAACGGCCCCCGAGACGCTGTTGTCGGGCAACCACAGCCACATCGAGCGCTGGCGCCGCGAGCAACGCCTGGCCCTGACGCAGCAGCATCGGCCTGAACTGCTGGACAAAGCCCGCGCCGCCGGCAGCCTGACGGCCGCCGACGAGGCATTTCTCGCGGATTTAAGCAAAAACAGGGCTGCGGCTCCCTGACCCCCTGAGACTTCCAGAAATTCAGATTTTCGGGATGAAGTGCGAGGCGCTTGTCGCATCGCTCTTCGAGCTCATACGAGGGTCGCGCAGCAACCGGAACGTACTTCGGTACGTGAGGATTGCGAGCACCGCGCAACGACGCAATTCGCCCGAAAGATGGATTTATGGAAGTGTCATATAATCAAAGGCTTTTCGGTCCTCTGGCGGCCACTGCAACCATCTTGACCATCCCTGATGTGTCCATGGATTTGCGGTCTTTAGCGTAGCGCGTGTATGAACGAAAAAGTTAGATGGAATAAATCATGAATCTGATCCAGACCCTAGAGCAGGAAGAAATTGCCCGCCTGAACAAGACGATCCCCGTGTATGCCCCCGGCGACACCGTGATTGTCAGCGTCAACGTGGTTGAAGGTACCCGCAAGCGTATGCAGGCTTTTGAAGGCGTCGTGATTGCCAAGCGCAACCGCGGCCTGAACTCCAGCTTCATCGTGCGCAAGATCTCCAATGGTGAAGGCGTCGAGCGGACCTTCCAGGTCTACAGCCCGCTGATCGCCAAGATCGAAGTCAAGCGCCGTGGTGACGTGCGTCGCGCCAAGCTGTACTACCTGCGCAGCCGCAGCGGCAAGTCGGCGCGTATCAAGGAAAAGCTGGGCGCCAAAGCTGCATAAAAACAGCCGGCCCGCAAAAAAGCCGCTCTCCGGAGCGGCTTTTTTTATGCCCTGTTAATCTTGCGTTCTCATGACGGCGCCCCGCTTCACCACGCCTTTGCCCACCTTTGATCCCCGCAGCATCCCGGTGATCGGGGTGGACACGCACCTGTCGGGCGTGCCGGCGCAGGAACTGACGCCACAGGCCCTGCGCCAGCGCTTCCGGCACCCGCCGGTCTGGACGCCGGAACACAGCGTCGAGAAAAGATTTTCCAACCGCGAGCCGGCGCTGGCGGCCGTGCTGCTGCCGCTGGTCATGCGTGATGAGCTGACGCTGTTGCTGACGGAGCGGGCGGGCAACATGTCCACCCATTCCGGCCAGATCGCGCTGCCCGGCGGCAGGACCGACGACACCGACCACGATGCGGTGGACACGGCCTTGCGCGAGGCGCACGAAGAAATCGGCCTGACGCGCGAGCATGTGGAGGTGCTGGGCATCCTGCCCACCTATGTCACCGGCACGGCCTTCATCATCACGCCGGTCGTCGCGCTGGTGCGGCCGGGTTTTGCGCTGCAGCCCAGTCCGTCCGAGGTGGCCGACATTTTTGAAGTGCCGCTGCGTTACCTGATGGACCCGTCCAACCACCAGCGCCACGAGTTTGAATTCGACGGTGTGCTCCGCCAATGGCTGTCGATGCCCTACACGGGGGAGGAGGGCGCGGACGCGAAGGAGCGTTATATCTGGGGCGCGACGGCCGGCATGCTGCGCAACCTCTACCGCTTTCTGAGCGCATAGACAAGCCACCCCCGTCCAGGCTCACTGCGTGTAGCCTGTTCCCCCTCGAGGGGGGCGGCGCCTGCGGTCTGGCGGAGCCAGTCCCGCGGCCCCGGCTGAACGAGAGTGCCACACCCAGGAAAATGAGCTTGAGAAGATATCCAGACCAGCAGGGGCCGCGGGTCCGGCTTTGCCGGCCCGCAGGCGCAGCAGCCCCCTCGGGGGGCAGGGCGCTACACGAAGTGAGCAACCGTGGGGGCCAATCAAGCAGTGCGCGACTGTGGGGGCAGTATCATGCTGCATGAGTTTTTTTGCTGTTTTGTTTGCTCTCATCATCGAACAGGCGCGGCCACTGGCGCGCGGCAACCCGATTCATGCCGGTTTGCGCCGCTGGGCGCGCTGGGCCAGCCGCAGCCTGGACGCCGGCAAGCCGCAACATGGCTGGATCGCCTGGGCCACGGCGGTGGTGGGGCCGGCCCTGCTGACCCTGGCGGTGCACTGGCTGCTGTGGAGCGTCAACGGCGTGCTGGCCTTTGCCTGGAGCGTGGCCGTGCTTTACGTGACGCTCGGTTTTCGCCAGTTCAGCCACTATTTCACCGACATACGCGATGCGCTGGATGACGGCGACGAAGCGACCGCGCGCGAGCTGCTGGCCCAGTGGCGACAGGTCGATGCCAGCGAACTGCCGCGCAGCGAAATCGTGCGGCATGTGATCGAGTATTCGGTGCTGGCCGCGCACCGCCATGTGTTTGGCGTGCTCGCCTGGTTCTCGGTGCTGGCTGCGCTGGGCCTGGGACCGGCCGGTGCCGTGTTGTACCGCATGGCCGAGTTTGTCTCGCGCTACTGGGCCTACAAGTCCAAATCGACCGGCGAGGGCGCAAGCCCGGCCCTGCAACAGGCCGCGGCGCGGGCCTGGGACGTGATCGACTACGTGCCGGCGCGCCTGACCTCGCTCGGGTTTGCGGTGGTCGGCAGTTTCGAGGACGCGATCGACGGCTGGCGCAACTACATGCAGCGTTCGCCCGCGGGCCCGGAAAACCGCAATGACGGCGTGATCCTGGCCGCGACCTCGGGAGCGGTCAACGTGCGCCTGGGCGGCGAAGCGCTGAAAGCCGCGTTGTCTCCCGAAGCGTCCCTGGGCTTCCAGGCCGACGGCATCGACGCAGGCGACCTGCAGGCCACCGAGAGTACGCCGGGGCGCGAGCCGGAGGTGGGGCACCTGCGCAGCATCGTGGGCCTGGTCTGGCGCTCGGTGGTGCTCTGGATGATGCTGCTGGCGCTGCTGACGCTGGCGCGCCTGCTGGGCTGACCATTTGCCACTGACGTTGCCTGCGCATGTCTGACGCTCCGTCGTTCTGGAGTCCGGCGCTTCGGGGTCTGGTGCCCTACACGCCGGGCGAGCAACCCCTGATCGAGGGGCTGGCCAAACTCAACACCAACGAAAATCCCTACCCGCCTTCACCCCGGGTGATCGCCGCCATCAGCGCTGCAGCGCAGGAGGGTCTGCAGCTTTACCCCGACCCGCAGGCGGCCGGGCTGCGGCAGGCGATCGCGGACTTTCACGGCATCGCTGCCGGACAGGTGTTCGCCGGCAATGGCTCGGACGAAGTGCTGGCGCACGCCTTTTTCGCTTTCTTCCGCCAGGGCAAGCCGGTGCTGATGCCGGACATCAGCTACAGCTTCTACAAGGTGTATTGCGGGCTGTACGGCATTGACACCGGGATCGTTCCACTGGACGCTGCCATGCGTATCGACGTGGCGCAGTACCGGGCACCCTGCGGCGGCGTGGTCATCGCCAACCCGAATGCGCCGACCGGGACCGGCCTGCCGCTGGCGGACATCGAGCAGTTGCTGCAGCAGCAAAGCCGCTCGGTCGTGCTGGTCGATGAAGCCTATGTGGATTTTGGCGGCGAAAGCGCCATCGGCCTGGTCAGCCGTTACCCGAACCTGCTGGTGGTGCAGACCCTGTCCAAGTCGCGTTCACTGGCGGGGCTGCGCGTGGGATTTGCCGTCGGCCAGCGTCACCTGATCGAAGCGCTGGAAGTGGTGAAAGACAGCTTCAACTCCTACCCGCTGGACCGGCTGGCGCTGGCCGGCGCCACCGCGGCCTACCAGGACCACGCCTACTTCGAGAGCACCCGCGCGGCCGTGATGCAAAGCCGCGAGGACTTGAGCCGTGACCTGAGCGACCTGGGGTTCGAGGTGCTGCCGTCTCAGGCGAATTTTCTGATGGTCCGCCACCCAGCGCACGACGCCGCGGCCCTGGCCGCGGGCTTGCGTGAGCAGCGCATCCTGGTGCGCCATTTCAGGCTGCCGCGTATCGAGCAGTACCTGCGCATCAGTGTGGGAACGCCCGCGCAGTGTGCGGCGCTGGTGCAGGCCTGCCGCGCGCTGGTGAGCGATCAGTAACGCGGGGGCTGCGACAGCTCGGCGAACAGTTCGCTATACAAACGATAGCGACTGGCGCTTATGTTGCTTGGGCCAGAGGCCGATTTGACCTCTGAAATCACGCCGCAGCCGGGTTCATGCAGATGCGTGCAGTTGTAGAACTTGCAGTCCTGCGCATGGGCCTTGAGGTCGGGCATGTAGTTGGCCAGCTGCATCGGCTCGATGTGGTGCAGGCCGAACTCCTGGAAGCCCGGCGAATCGATCAGCGCGCTGGTTCTGGCGTCGTCGAGCCAGTACAGCGTGGTGCTGGTGGTCGTGTGTTTGCCCGAATTGAGCGCCTGCGATATTTCTGCGGTCAGCACCTGCGCGCCCGGAATCAGCAGGTTGGTCAGGCTGCTCTTGCCGGCGCCGGAAGGACCCAGCACCAGCGTTTTCTTGCCGCGCAGCAGCTCGCGCAACTGGGCGGTTTGCGCGTCGTTGGCAACGGGCGTGTCGGTTTTCGGCTTCACCGCCAGCGGCACCACCTGGTAACCCATGGCGCGGTAGGGCGCCAGCTTGGCCCAGGCGCGTGCAAAGGGTTCGGCCAGGTCACTTTTGTTCAGCGCGATGATGGGGGTGATGCGCTCGGCCTCGGCCGCGATCAGCGCGCGGGTCAGCTGGCTCTCCGAGAACTCGGGCTCGGCCGCGATCAGGATCAGCACCTGGTCGAGGTTGGCCGCGAACGACTTGGTGCGCATGTCATCCTGCCGGTAAAACAGGTTGCTGCGTTTTTCCACCTTCTCGATCGTGCCTTCGTCCTGCGAGGGCAGCCACAACACACGGTCGCCGACAACGGCCTGGCTCTTCTTGCCGCGCGGATGGCAGATCAGGCGCTGGCCGTCGGGCGTTTCCACCAGGCAATGCCGGCCGAAACCGGCCACCACCAGGCCGGGCAGGGTCCCGGCGGAAGAAACAGTGGTCAAGCCAGCAGCGCGTCAACCTTCGACGCGCAGAAAAAGTCGCTGACCGAAATGCCGTTCACGTCGTGCGTGTTGAAACGCACCGTGCACTTGCCATAACTCAGCGCCAGGTCCGGGTGATGGTCCTCGGCATTGGCAATGAAAGCCACGGCGTTGGCAAACCCCATGGTCTCGTGAAAGTTCTTGAAGCTGAAGGTCTTCTCCAGCGAACCGTCGATCAGGCGCCAGCCCTGCGGCTGCTCGCCGTTGAGCAGGCTCAGCTGGGTGACGATCTCGGTGGCGCTCAGCGCGCGGCGGTTCTGGTGAATCGGATTGCTCATGCGGGTGTTCCGGTGGGTGCACCCATGCGGGACAGCCGCTCGGAGGCCGGCGGGTGCGAATAATAAAACTTCACATACACCGGGTCGGGCGTCAGTGTGCTGGCGTTGTCCTGGTAGAGCTTGAGCAGGGCGCTTTGCAGATCCCGGCCGTCGGTCTGTGCGATGGCGTAGGCGTCGGCTTCAAACTCGTGCTTGCGCGAGAGCAGGGCAAACAGCGGCGAGATGAAAAAACTGAAGAGCGGCACCACCAGCAAAAAGAGCAGCAGGGCCAGGGCGTCGTTGCTGCCTGTCATGTTCGGCCGCACGCCCAGGCCGGTGTAGAACCAGACCTGGGTGGACAACCAGCCCAGCAGCGCAAAACCGGCCAGGCTCATGGCAAACATGGCGACTATGCGTTTGATGATGTGTTTGTGCTTGAAGTGGCCGAGTTCATGGGCCAGCACCGCGTCAACTTCGGCGGGGTTCAGCTGCTTGAGCAGGGTGTCGAAAAACACCACGCGTTTGGAGGTGCCAAAACCGGTGAAGTAGGCGTTGGCATGGGCCGAACGTTTGCTGCCGTCCATCACGAACAGGCCCTTGGCGGCAAAGCCGCAGCGCTGCATCAGGGCGGTGACGCGCGCCTTCAGGCTTTCATCTTCGAGCGGCTGGAACTTGTTGAACAGCGGCGCAATGACCGTGGGGTAAAGCACCAGCACCAGCAGGTTGAAACCCATCCACACGCCCCAGGCCCAGAGCCACCACCAGACACCGGTGCTGCCCATGATCCAGAGAATCAGCGCCACGATCGGCAAGCCGATCACGAGGCCGACCAGCAGTGACTTCACGAGGTCGCCCAGCCACAGCTTGAACGTCATCTTGTTGAAGCCGAAGCGTTCTTCGATGCGGAAGGTGCTGTACAGCGTGAAGGGCAGGTCCAGCAGCCCGTTGACCAGACCAAAGGCGGCGAGCAGCGCCAGCTGAGGCGCCAGGGGGCCGTAAGCGGCCAGGCCTGAGTTCACCAGTGCCTGGTTCAGCTGGTCGATGCCGCCCAGCAGCGTCCAGCCGATCAGCACGGCCGTGCCAAAAGCCAGTTCGAGCAGGCCAAAGCGCGCCTTGGTGATGGTGTAGTCGGCGGCTTTCTGGTGCGAAGCCAGCGAAATCGTGGCGGCAAAGGCGGCCGGCACCTGGTTGCGATGCCGCGCCACGTGGCGGATCTGGCGCGAGGCGAGGTAGAACTTCGCGAGCAGCACCAGCACCAGGGCGCTTGAGAACACCAGGGTAAAGACAAGAGAATAGTCAGCCATGGGGGAAGTTTAGGCGATCAGCGAGAATCGCAAGATGGCTGAAAACGAAACCCTGCTGAAAAAATCCGATCTGAACCTGGTCTGGATCGACTGCGAAATGACCGGTCTCGACCCGGAAAAGGAGCGGCTGATCGAAATCGCCGTGGTGGTTACCGGCCCGCAACTGACGCCGCGCATCGAGGGCCCGGTGCTGGTGATCAAGCAGTCCGACGAACTGCTCGGGCAGATGGACAACTGGAACAAGGGCACACACGGCCGCAGCGGCCTGATCGACAAGGTCAAGGCCAGCATCGTGACGGAAGCCGATGCCGAAAAGCAGCTGCTGGCCTTCCTGGCGCAGTACCTGCCCAAGGGCACCTCGCCGATGTGCGGCAACACCATCAGCCAGGACCGGCGCTTCCTGGTCAAGTACATGCCCAAACTCGAGGCGTTTTTTCACTACCGCAATGTCGATGTCAGCACTTTCAAGGAGCTGGCCAAACGCTGGCGGCCCGAGGTGTACAGCGCGTTCAAGAAGCAGCAAAGCCACACGGCGCTGGCCGATGTGCATGAATCGATCGACGAGCTGGAACATTACCGGACCCACTTCCTGAAGTGATTCTTGCTTTCACCCCTTTTTGCGCGGGCGCTGGTAGCTATTGAAAAGAGAGCAATAAGCGGTTGTTCGCGGCGGGCGCCAGCAGGGTTGAAGGTCTTTCGGCGACGGGGGACTGGTGTAAACCCGTAAACCATGCCATAATCAATGGCTTGACGGATGCACGGGGTGCACCGCATTTGTACATCTACCTCACACTTTTGGGCTCTACCAACAGAGCCATCGCTTCAGGCACCGGTTTTTCCGGAAGTCGCCCGAACCGAAATATTCGTTTGATGGTTGATGTTTTATTAACCACAAACGAAGCCTTCCGCAACGCGGCAGGTGGTCGTTTCTTGTTCGCCTGCTCAAACCACAAGTGGAGCAGCGCGCAAGTGATTTGTGAGAAAAAACATGACTGATTCTTTTGAAGCTCGCGGCGACTTTATGGCCGAAGCAAACACCGATACCGATATCCACGTGATTCCGGATTTTTCTGACGCGCCCGTCGCAGCAGAAACGTCGCTGGACGCCGTCGTCGCGGAGCCCAACGGCTTCGTGAAACTGGGCCTGGCCAAGGAACTGCTGCAAGCCGTGGCCGACATGGGGTTCACCCAGCCGACCGCCGTGCAGATGGCGACCATCCCCAAAGCCATGCAGGCGCTGGATGCGGACGTCAAAGCCGACCCGAAAGCCAAATTCACCGACCTGCTGGTGTCCAGCCAGACCGGCAGCGGCAAAACCGCCGCCTTCCTGCTGCCCGTGCTGCACACCCTGCTCAAGCAGCAGGAAGAGGCCGAGCGCAATGAACGCGCCGAGTTTGAACGCCTGAGCGCCGAGGCCGTCGCCCGCGGCGAAGCCCCGCTGAAAAAGCCCAAGCGCAAGGACCCGACCAACGCGCGCAATTTCAAGGCTGCCACACCCGGCGCCCTGATCCTGTGCCCGACGCGCGAGCTGGCCCAGCAGGTCTGCGCCGACGCGATCGACCTGGTGCGCCATTGCCGCGGCCTGCGCATTGCCAACGTCGTTGGTGGCATTCCTTACCAGCTGCAAATTGCCAAGCTGCAAAACGCCGACCTCGTGGTGGCCACCCCAGGCCGCCTGCTGGACCTGCAGCGCAGCATGCAGATCAAGCTCGACCAGGTGCAATTCCTCGTGGTTGACGAAGCCGACCGCATGCTGGACCTCGGCTTTGCCGACGACCTGACCGAAGTCAACCAGCTCACCATCGAGCGCAAGCAGACCATGATGTTCAGCGCCACCTTCGCGCCGCGCATCATGCAGCTGGCCACGCGTGTGATGCGCCAGCCACAGCGTGTCGAGATCGACTCGCCGCACGAAAAACATGCGTCGATCACGCAGTCGCTGCTGTGGGCCGACAACATGACCCACAAGCGCAAGCTGCTGGATCACTGGCTGCGCGACACCACCATCAACCAGGCCATCGTGTTTGCCTGCACCCAGGTCGAGTGTGACGGTCTGGCCAATGATCTGGTGCAAGAGGGCTTCAGCGCCGTGGCGCTGCATGGCGCCCTGGGCCAGGGCCTGCGCAACCGCCGCCTGATGGCGTTCCGTGACGGCCGCGTGCAGATCCTGGTCGCGACCGACGTCGCTGCCCGTGGTCTGGATGTTCCGACCATCACCCACGTGATCAACTACGGCCTGCCGATGAAAGCCGAAGATTATGTGCACCGCATCGGCCGTACCGGCCGTGCCGGCCGCGAAGGCCAGGCAATCACGATTGCCGAGTTCCGCGACCGCCGCAAGATCCAGGACATCGAGCACTACACCCAGCAGAACCTCAAGCCCAGCGTGATCGCCGGACTCGAGCCACAGCAGCGTTTTGCACCGACCTCGGATCGCCCGCGCGGCAATTTCGGTGGTGACCGCAATGACCGCGGTCCCCGCAGCTTCGGCGGCGGTGGTGGTGGCCGTTTTGGCAACGACCGTGCCCCTTCGGGTGGTTTCGGTGGCGGCGCTGGCGGCGGCTACGCCGGCAAGAAGCCTGCCTTCGGCGCTGACCGTGGCGCCGATCGCGGTGGTTTCGGCGGCAACCGTGATGACCGTGGCGGTGACCGCGGCGGTTTCTCCAACAACCGCAATGACCGTGCGCCTTTCCAGGCACCGGCTGGTGGTGGTGCCTTCAACGACCGTGACAACCGCGGCCCGCGCCGTGATGACCGCGGCTTCGGCAACAACAACAACGGCGGTTTTGCCCAGCGCGAAGAGCGTGGCGGCGAGCGCAGTTTTGGTGGCCGTCCGGAAGGTTTTGCATCGGCCCCCCGCGGCGATTTCTCTGACCGCAAACCGGCGTTTGCAAAACCTGCCGGCAAGGTGTTTGTTCCGCGTGACGCCCACAAGCGTCCGGCACGCCCCGCACGTTGATTTTTGCGCTGACAACAAAAAAGGCCCGCTCTGCGGGCCTTTTTTTATGGGCGTCAGCGTGAGGTTTCAGCTCATGCCGTTGCGGCTCGCCAGCTCGACAAACAGGCCCGAATGGTCCAGCTCGCCGAGACCGTGGGCGATGCCTTCGGCGTAAAGCTGCTCGAACAGTTTGGTGACTGGCGCCTCGAAGCCGATTTCTTCGGCGGTAGCCAGCGCATTGCGCATGTCCTTGAGCTGGATGGCGAGGCGGGCGCGGGAGGTGAAGTCGCGCTCGACCATGCGCTGGCCGTGGACCTGCAGGATGCGGCTGTCGGCAAAACCCCCGGTGATGGCTTCCTTGACCTTGGCCATGTCGGCGCCGCCCTTGGTGGCAAACAGCAGCGCCTCGGCCACCGCGCCTATCGTGATGCCGACGATCATCTGATTGGCCAGCTTGGTCAGCTGGCCCGCACCATGGGAGCCCACATGGGTGGCGCGCCCGAACACCTGGAGCACCGGCAGGGCACGCTCAAAATCCGCCGCCTTGCCGCCCACCATGATCACCAGCGTGCCGCTTTCGGCGCCGCCCGTACCGCCGGAGACAGGCGCATCGAGATGGGCGACACCGAGCGCGCCCAGGCGTGCCGCATGGTCGCGTGCCTCGCGCGGCTTGATCGAGGCCATGTCGATGAACAGGGCGCCCGGCTTCATCGCTGCAGCGACCCCCTGGGTGAACAGCACCTCTTCCACCACCAGGCCGTTTTCCAGCATGCCGACCACGATGTCGGCGCCCGCTACCGCCGCGCTCGCCTGGGCATGAACGGTCGCGCCCAGCGCCGTCAGTGAAGCGGCCTTGGCCGGCGTGCGGTTCCACACCTGCAGGGCATGGCCGGCCTCGCACAGGCGCCTGGCCATGGGCAGGCCCATGCTGCCGGTGCCCAGAAAGGCGATGCGGGGGATGACTGTGTTGCTGCTGGTGCTCATGGCATGTTCCGGGCTGTGGCGTGGCCACCATCATGCCGCACCCTGTAAAAGAAGGCTGTCAAGCGGCTTTCTTCATGGCCGGTGAGAACATGGCTTCCATCTCATTGCGCACCTTGTACGCCGGGGTGGAGGTGTCCATGGCCACGTCGGCCCAGCTCAGGCTCTGGCCCTTCTTGACGGCGCGTACGACCTTGACGTTGTGCGCCAGGCCCAGCGGCAGGCCGCCCATCTTCACCGAGGTGTCGGCCGGCAGCAGCTTGCCCCAGACGGTATAGCCACCCTCGCCGTCGAGCATGTCGCCGGGTTTCAGATCGCGTTTGGCCGTGGCCACCACATCGGCATTCCAGCAGGTCGCGACGCCGGTCGGCTCACCGCGCAGCGCGACGCTCGCCACCGACACGCCGACTTCCAGGCCTATCAAATGCCAGCGCTTGTACAGCGTGAAGTAGCGCCCGCTCGGGTCGGTGTGTGCGTTGTACTCTTCAAAGCAGTTCTTGATGTAGTCGGTCTCGGCTTCAACCGTGACCCAGACGCCCATGCGGATGTCGTAGGGAATCTTGCGGCCGTTGGCTTCCAGCGAGGAGATCACTTCCACCATGCCCTTGCGCTCGAGCACGCCGCCTTCGGAAATCGGACGGGTGACAAAGGGAATGTCCTCGACGCTGGCCGGCGGATAGAGCAGACCGTTGCTCGGCACCGTCAGGCCGGTGGCATTGGCCACGGCGGTCGATTCGATCGAGGGTTTGGAGCCGTCGAGGAAGCTGTTGAACATCTTGGGGTTGAGCCCGCCACGTGCGGCCTGCTCCGGCGTGAGGCCGTAGTTGCCCCAGACCGTTTCGGGTGTCGATTCGGAAAAATGCGGCAGCCACTTGTGGCCGCGGCCTGCCGCCACGACGGGAAAACCGCAGGTGCGGGCCCAGTCCACCAGGTCGCAGATCAGGGCTGGCTGGTCGCCGAAAGCCAGCGAATACACGACGCCAGCTGCCGCCGCCTTGCGCGCCAGCAGCGGGCCGCAAAAGGCGTCGGCCTCCACCGTGACGTTGACCACGTGTTTGCCGTGCGCAAACGCCTGCAGGCAATGCTCGACCGCGGCCACCGGGTTGCCGGTGCATTCCACAATGATGTCGATCTGCGGATGCGTGACCACCGCGTTCCAGTCGTCGGTGATCCAGGTTGCTCCTGTTTTGATAGCTTCCTGCGCAGAAGGGGCCTGGGTCAGGGCCGGATTCCACCCTACACGCGCAAGGTTGGTGCGGGCGGCGTCGGGCGACAGGTCGGCGATCGCCACCAGGTGCACACCTGGCGTTTTCGGGATCTGAGCGAGGTACATGGAGCCGAACTTGCCGGCGCCTATGAGGCCGATGCGGATGGGCTTGTTGTCTGCCGCGCGTTGCTGGAGCTTGGTATAGAGATTCATGGAAGCAGTCCTTGTCATTGCGGGCTTGACCCGCAATCCATGGTGGAAGGGATGGAGGTGGTTAACGGGGCATGGATGCCCCCGGATCGGAGTCCGGGGCAGGCTCCTCAAGTCGGGCCTGACATGCAACTTGGCTCAGGCCGCCTTGCGCTCCGGCACGATTTCTTCCATCGAGGTCTGCAGCGCGGTGGCCGGCACGCCGTCTTTCCAGGGCAGGTCCACCGGGTAGTCCTTCAGCAGGCAGTCGTCCGGCAGGCAGTCGATAGCCGTGAAGTCGCGGTGCGCGATGTATTCGGGGCGCTTGTGGCGGCGGATGTGGTTGCTGACCGCGCACAGGCTCAGGTAGACGCTGACGCGGTTGAAGGGCGACAGGTTGCTGCCCGAGGCATGCACCAGGCAGGAGTGGAACAGGATCATGGAACCGGCCGGTCCCTTGGGACTGACGATACCGCCTTCCTTGCCGCCGGCGCGTTGCACCAACTGGCGGATCAGGTCGTTGTCCACCGTCCACAGCGGGTAGCTGGTGGTGGTCAGGTCGTGTTTGGCATCGACCACGCCCTTCTTGTGGCTGCCCGGAATGAACATCAGCGGGCCGTTGTGTTCCGTCACGTCGTCGAGAAAAATGGCGACGTTCATCGCGCGTTCGGTCGGCATCATGTCGTCGTTGAGCCAGGTGCCGTAGTCCTGGTGCCACTGCCAGACGTCGCCTTCAAAGGCCATCTTGCCGTTGATCTTGAACTGGTGCATGTAGAGTTTTTCGCCGAGCAGGTCTTCCACTGGCCCGATCATGCGCGGGTGCCGGCCGAGCTTGGCAAAAGGCTCGCTGTACATGTGCGCGGCGAAGTTGGTGCGCACGGCATCCTTGCCTTTTTCACGCACGTTGTAGTCCTCGCGGCGGCTGTAGAGCTCGGGCACGGCGTCGTTGAGCGCCTGCGTTTCCTCCGGCGTGAACAGGCCGGGAAAAAACAGGTAACCGTCGCGGTCGAATTGGGCGAGTTGTTCAGCAGTCAGGTTCATCGGTGTCTCCTTGGGGTGGTTTTCAGGCGGGCAGGGCGGTAGACGGGGGCGTCGGGTGCAGGGCGCTGGACAGCAGGCCCGAGAGGTTGTGGCTGGCGTCTTCCCCGTGCTGGCGGATCAGGTGTTCGGCGGTGGCCTCATCGCCGGCGCCTATGGCCTGGGCGATGGCCTCGTGTTCGTCCCAGATCGATTCGCGCATGGTGGACACCTGCAGCACCGCGCCCATGGCGCGGCGGATGTGGTGCCAGTGCAGTTGCGCGCTCTGGGCGATCAGGGGGTTGCCGGAGGCGTCATAAATCGCGCCGTGAAATTCGGCGTCGGCAGCCATCATGGCCTTGACATCATGGCTGCGTGCGGCGGCGCGCCCCTGGCTGATCAGCGCCGGGGCGATCTGGAAATGGGCGCGGGCGGCCAGCCGCGCGGCCAGTGCATCGAGCGCGCTGCGCACCTGGTACACCTGCATGAGCCAGCCCACGTCCAGCGGTGCGACCAGCACGCCGCGGCCGGGGGCGTCGAGCACAAAGCCGTCTTTTTTCAGCAGCCGCAGGGCCTGCAGCACCGGCTGGCGCGACACCGCCAGCTGCTCGGCAATGTCCTCCTGCGTGATGCGGGCGCCCGGCGCCAGCGAGCCCTCGCTGATCGCGTCGAGCAGGCTTCGGTAGACCTGGTCCACCAGATCCGGGCTGGATTCGATTTTGATGAGTTGGGGTGTCATGGCTTTAACTCTGTATACAGAATACGATAATCGGCGATCAAGCTGAAGCGGGTTTACCCGAGGGCCTGGCGGGTGCGTCCGACTGTGCCAAGATGACGGGCATTTATTGATCTTTTCCAAATACACGACAGTGAATTGGACTGCTCTCACCCTCGCCCCTTGGGAGAGGGACGGGGTGAGGGGTTGAGCGTTCTGACTGTCATGAATTTTGAAATGCTCAATAGAACCAGTTCTTTATGCCGATTCTTCAGGAGCTCCCATGACCCGACCCGATCCCGCCTGGCTGGACCGCATGTACAACAACCGCGCCCTGGTGCCTGAACACGCGGCGCATTTCAGCCGCTGGGCCCAGACGTCCGCGCAGGCGCGCAGCAGCCAGCCCTGCACGCTGGACCTCCCTTATGGCGCGAGCCCCGGCGAGAAACTCGATGTGTTTCCTGCGGCACGCGCCACACCGGGCGGCGCGCCGGTGGTGGTGTTTGTGCACGGCGGCTACTGGCGCTCGCTCGACAAATCGGAGCACTCGTTTGTGGCGCCGGCGTTCACGGCGGCGGGAGCCTGCGTGGTGATTCCCAACTACGACCTGTGCCCGGCGGTGACGATTCCCGAGATCACGCTGCAAATGGTCAGGGCGCTGGCCTGGACGTATCGCCATGTCGCCGCTTTTGGCGGCGACCCGGAACGCATCACGGTGATTGGCCATTCGGCGGGCGGCCACCTTGCGGCCATGCTGCTGGCCTGCCTCTGGCCTGTCCATGCGAAGGACCTGCCGGCCGATCTGGTGAAAAACGCGCTGTCGATTTCGGGCCTGTACGAACTTGAGTCCGTCATGCACACGCCTTTCCTGAAGGACTCCCTGCAGCTCACACCCGCGCAGGTCGCGCAGGCCAGCCCGGCCTGGCTACCGCCGCCCAAACAGGGCGTGCTCTACACCGTGGCCGGCGCCGATGAAAGCGAAGAGTTCCTGCGCCACAACGCGCTGATCGAGAAGGCCTGGGGGCCGCGCGTGGTGCCGGTGCGCGAAGCCCTGCTGGGCCTGAACCATTTCAGCATCGTCGAGGCGCTGGTGCAGCCCGGCCACCGGCTGCACCAGCTGGCGCTGCAGTTGCTGGCGGCCACGGCCGCCTGAAGGCTCACATCAGCAGGTGTTCGCCGGCGTTGTCGCCGCCCAGGATGACGTAATTGACCTTGCGGATGTCCATCAGCCGGGTGCCGCCCGAATAACTGATGGCGCTCTGCACGTCTTCCTCCATCTCGCGCAGCGTGTCGGCCAAAGAGCCCTTGACCGGCTCGAGAATGCGCTTGCCTTCAACGTGTTTGTACTCGCCCTTGTTGAAGTCCGAGGCGCTGCCGTAATACTCCTTGAAGAGCCGGCCATCGACCTCCACGGTTTTGCCGGGACTTTCTTCCAGGCCGGCCAGCATGGAACCGATCATGACCATGGTGGCGCCGAAACGGATGGACTTGGCGATGTCGCCGTGTTCGCGGATGCCGCCGTCGGCAATGATGGGTTTGGTCGCCACGCGCGCGCACCACTTGAGCGCCGAGAGCTGCCAGCCGCCGGTGCCAAAGCCGGTTTTCATCTTGGTGATGCAGACCTTGCCGGGGCCGATGCCGACCTTGGTGGCGTCCGCGCCCCAGTTCTCCAGGTCAATCACCGCCTCCGGCGTGGCCACGTTGCCGGCAATCACAAACGACGCGGGCAGCTTTTCTTTCAGATAAGCCACCATGCGCTGCACCGTGTCGGCGTGGCCATGGGCGATGTCGATGGTGATGTAGTCGGGCGCCAGGCCTTCGGCCACCAGCCGGTCCACCGTCTCGTAGTCGGCTTTCTTGACGCCCAGCGAGATCGACGCATAAAGGCCCTGGGCCGCCATGCTTCTGACAAAAGCCAGGTTGTCGAGGTCGAAGCGGTGCATCACATAGAAATAGCCGTTTTGCGCCATCCACACGCTGATCGCTTCGTCGATCACCGTCTTCATGTTGGCCGGCACCACCGGGATGCGGAAGCGGCGGCTGCCCAGCGCGACGCCGGCGTCGCATTCGGAGCGGCTTTCCACGCGGCATTTGCGCGGCAGCAGCAGGATGTTGTCGTAGTCGAAGATTTCCATGGATTCCAGGCTCCTGAATTAAAAACAGAAGGCACTTGGATTGGACCGGTTTGCCCGCAAGGTCTGCGGAAACAAAAAACCGGGCGCAATTGCTTGGGCCCGGTGATTGATTCTAGGCGCTTGTGCGGGGGGCGAGGAGATGCGGCGGCGTATAGCCGTTATATGCCCGTGCAGATGCAGATGGAGAGGGCGCTATTTCCCGGCGCAGCGCGATTGTGCCGCCGCGACGATACGCCCGCTGGCGTCCTGCACCCAGCCGATGACGCGCAGCCGGTCGGTGGTCGTGCCCGCCGGGATATCCAGGGGGCGCGACTCGATGAATCGCAGTTGCTCCTGTTTTGATAGCTGGTTGCGTCCATCCCACTGGACCTGGAGCAGGTTTCGCACAAGGTTTCTGGGCGCAGGCGAACCCTCGGTGCCGGCGGGAAGGGCTTCCACCAGCGCCAGCCAGGCGGTCCAGGGCTGGCCGGTGGCCCTGTCTGCCGCCCCCCTGAACGCGATCGACGCGCCGATGTAGCCGGAGACCGGCAGGCCGTGCGCCACCCGCAGCGCGCCCGCGCGACCTTGCACCGGCGCCCGGAGGGTCAGGCTGGCCGCCGGCGGCGCCGCGCCCAGCGCCTGCAGGCGCTTGAGCGCATCGCGCGTGGTCACGGCAGACAGCGGGGCGTCCTCGCCCCGGCCGCCGGGCAGGACCCAGTCCAGCGCCACGGCGGCCCGGCCGGCCAGTGCGGTGGCCGGGTCGGTCCAGCAGGTGGCGCAGTCGGCATTGATGAAACGCTCCACCAGGGCCACCGGACGCTGTTGGCCATCGCTGGCACAGGAAGACTGGGCCAGGGCCGGCTGGGCCAGGCCGGCGGCCAGCAGAAGGGTCGATAACACGGGTACTCGGGGGGCGACAGGATCTGGCATCAGAGGCTTTCTACAATGGAGAGATGTTCTCAGAAGTCGTCCCAAGCTCCCCCCTCTTACAGAATCTTAATCCGGAGCAACTCGCGGCCGTCACGCTGCCCAACACGCACGCGCTGATCCTGGCCGGCGCCGGTTCCGGCAAGACCCGCGTGCTGACCACCCGCATCGCCTGGCTGCTGCAGACCGGGCAGGTGTCGCCCGGCGGCATTCTGGCCGTGACCTTCACCAACAAGGCGGCCAAGGAAATGCTGTCGCGCCTGTCGGCCATGCTGCCGGTCAACGTGCGCGGCATGTGGATAGGCACCTTCCACGGCCTGTGCAACCGGTTTTTGCGCGCCCACTACAAGCTGGCGAATCTGCCGTCGACCTTCCAGATCCTGGACACGCAGGACCAGCTCTCGGCGATCAAGCGCCTGTGCAAGCAGTTCAACATCGACGACGAACGTTTCCCGCCCAAGCAGCTGATGTGGTTCATCGCCGGCTGCAAGGAAGACGGCCAGCGCGCCAAGGATGTCGTGGTGCGTGACGAGGAGACGCGCAAGAAGGCCGAAATCTACGCGCTCTACGAAGAGCAGTGCCAGCGCGAAGGCGTGGTCGATTTCGGCGAGCTGATGCTGCGCAGCTACGAGTTGCTGCGCGACAACGCACCGGTGCGCGAGCACTACCAGCGGCGCTTTCGCCACATCCTGATCGACGAGTTCCAGGACACCAACAAGCTGCAGTACGCCTGGATCAAGATGCTGGCCGGCCAGGGCGACGATGCCGCCCCCGGTGCGATGCCCGGCGGCTCGGTGATCGCGGTCGGTGACGACGACCAGAGCATTTACGCCTTTCGCGGCGCGTGTGTCGGCAACATGACCGACTTCGTGCGCGAGTTCCAGGTGCAGCACCAGATCAAGCTGGAGCGCAATTACCGCAGCTTTGGCAACATCCTGGACTCGGCCAACGAGCTGATCAGCCACAACAGCAAGCGCCTCGGGAAAAACCTGCGCACCGAGGCCGGCCCGGGCGAGCCTGTGCGCGTCTTCGAAGCGACGTCCGACTTTGCCGAAGCCCAGTGGTTTGTCGACGAGGTGCGTGAGTTGGTGCGGGGCGGCATGGCGCGCAAGGAAATTGCGCTGCTCTACCGCAGCAATGCGCAAAGCCGGGTCATGGAAACCGCGTTGTTCAACAACGGCATTCCCTACCGCGTCTACGGCGGCCTGCGTTTTTTCGAGCGCGCCGAGATCAAACACGCGCTGGCCTATTTGCGCCTGATCGAGAACCCGAACGACGACACCAGCTTCATGCGGGTGGTCAACTTTCCGCCGCGCGGCATTGGTGCGCGCAGCATCGAGCAGTTGCAGGACATCGCACGGAGCTCCGGTTGCTCGCTGCATGACGCAGTCAGTGCCGTGCCCGGCAAGGCCGGCGCCAACCTCGGCGCCTTTGTCGCCAAGCTCGACGTGTTGCGCGAGCAGACGCCGGGCCTGAGCCTGCGCGAGATCATCGAGCTGGTGCTGCAGCACAGCGGGCTCGAAGAACACTACAAGCTCGAAAAAGAAGGCCAGGACCGGCTGGAGAATCTGGGCGAACTGGTCAACGCCGCCGAATCCTTTGTCAGCATGGAAGGTTTCGGCCGCGATGCCGTGGCCTTGCCGGTCGATGAACTCGGCACGCCGCTGTCGCAATCGCCGGCCAGCCAGGGGCTGGACCTGTCCGCGCCGCTGGGCGATGAACCTCTGCCGGAACTGCTGGCACCCAACCAGGAAACCGGCGAGACGCTGTCGCCGCTGGCCGCCTTCCTGACGCATGCCGCGCTCGAGTCGGGCGACAACCAGGCGCAGGCCGGCCAGGACGCGGTGCAGCTGATGACCGTGCATTCGTCCAAGGGCCTGGAGTTCGACTGCGTGTTCATCTCCGGCCTGGAAGACGGCATCTTCCCGCATGAAAATTCCCTGAGCGACGCCGGTGGTATTGAAGAAGAGCGCCGCCTGATGTATGTGGCCATCACACGCGCGCGCCAGCGCCTGTACCTGAGCCATTCGCAGACGCGCATGCTGCACGGCCAGACGCGGTACAACCTGAAAAGCCGTTTCTTCGACGAACTGCCGGAGGCCGCCCTCAAATGGATCACGCCGAAAAACCAGGGCTTTTCGTCGGCCTACGGCGGTGGCAGTGGCGCCTGGGGTGCTGCGAATTCAGGCGCTGGTGGCGCCCGTGGTGATTGGGCCAAGGCCGCTTTTGCTTCAAAGAATCAGGGCGGGGGCCAGTTCCCCAACCCGGCGGTGCCGGTGCAGCGTGAGGCGCCGGCGCATGGGCTGAAAAACGGCATGAATGTGTTTCACAACAAGTTCGGTGAAGGCAAGGTCATGATGCTCGAAGGCAGCGGCGACGATGCCCGGGCGCAGATCAACTTCACGCGGCATGGTGTGAAGTGGCTGGCCCTGAGCGTCGCCAAGCTCACGGTGGTTTAGGTACCTTGGTTAAGATGGGGCAGACGACCAACCGCCCGCGAGACAAAAATGAACGAGACCGAGACCAAGACCAAGACCAAGCCTGAAGCAGACGGTGCCACCGTCGAGGTCAGTCACCAGGAGTTCCGAACCGGGTTGCCCATGGGCCGGTTCCGCCTGATCGTGAACCCCGAGCGAGCGCAGAAATACGTCAAGCACCGGCTGTTCGTGATCGGCATCGCGCTGCCACTTCTGGGCATAGGCGCGGCGCTGGCCCTTTCCGGCCATGTGTGGTGGGGGCTGCCGCTGGTGGTCGCCGGCGCCTTGCTGCCCCGCGTCATCAAGGCGCATGCCGCCAAAATCCTGCTGCACCTGGCGCTGCATGATGCCAGGACTTACCGGGAAGCGATCGAGTACGAAATCCTGGAAGTACGTCGCGCGACCTGAGCAGCCTTCCGTCTCGCCCGATCACGGTGACCTCGACAAACTTCGAGTCGACGCGGTTTTCCGGCGAGAAGCTCCCCTTGAAACCGCCGACGTCGCGGTTGTTCATTTTTAGAGTTGGCGCATGATTTTTACGCGGGTCGGGTCAGCGCCACGGCGAGGGCCAGCGGCTTGTCGTCGGCCAGCAACTGGCGCGTCACGGCCAGGGTCTGGTCCGGCTTGTGGCTGTCGTCCCATGATTCTGCATTGCAGAATTTATAGACCACAATGCTGAGGAATTGTGCGGCCAGCCCATTCGGCCCATGTTATGAAATTCCATCATTCCATTGAGAAATCCCGGGAGATCAGTCATTCGAACAACATGAACTGATAGGATTGCAATATTCCGCATTGCAGAACACTATGAAAAAAGTACGCACTTCAGAACCGGCCGCTTCGGCCAAGCCGCTCGCTGGACACGCGAAGGAAGACCGGCATTTTGTGACCGCGCTGGCACGCGGCCTGGACGTGCTCGGTGCCTTCCGTTCGCGTGACCGCACCCTGGGCAACCAGGAACTGGCGCGCCGCTGCGGCCTGCCCAAGTCCACGATTTCACGTCTGACCTACACGCTGACCAAACAGGGCTACCTCGAACATGCCCAGGACGGCAACGGCAACCCGGGCTACCGGCTCGGCAGCGCGGTGCTGGCGCTGGGCAGCGCCATGCTGGCCCGCATGGACATGCGCCAACTGGCACGGCCCATGATGCAGGAACTGGCCGACCGTTCGCAGGCCATGGTCTCTTTGGGCATACGCGACCGCCTGAGCATGATTTATGTCGAGAACTGCCGCAGCGAATCGGCCCTCACGCTGAGCCTGGACGTCGGTTCGCGCATTCCGCTGGCCAGCACGGCGATGGGGCGTGCCTACCTGGCCGGCTGCAGCGACAGCGAGCGCAGTGCGCTGATGGACCGCATCCGGGCCCAGGACGAAAAAGCCTGGCCGCAGACCCGGGACGCGCTGGAACTGGCCCTGGCGCACTACCGCGAGCACGGCTGTTGCGCCTCGTTTGGCGAGTGGCAGAAAGACGTGAATGCCATCGCCGCGGCTTTCCGTCCGGGAAGCGGGCGTTCGGTGATGGTGGTCAATTGCGGCGGACCCGGTTTCAAGCTCTCGCCGCATTTCCTGATGACCGAGGTGCGGCCGCAGTTGGTGGCGCTGGTGCGCCGGTTGCAGAATGCCGCCGGCGATGTCTGGTGAGGCCGGCTGGCGGCAGCGCCGGGCCGCCGGCCCAGCGGCCCGGGCTCAGTAGGTCATCTGGTCGCGGCCGTCCTTGACGCCTTTTCGGCCGGCGATTTGCCAGGCCGTGCGCTGGTTCACCAGGCGGGCCAGAAATTCAAGCTCTTCGTCGGTATGGTTCAGCGCCTGGGCGGGCGACAGGTAGCGCCCGTTGCGGGGTTCGGCGTCGGCCCAGAACGACTGGTGGTATTGCGCCTGGGACACCTGCTTGTCGCTGCCCGCGCCCAGGTCCACCGTGCCATAACAGTTGCAGAAATAGTTGCGGTTGCTCTGGTCGGCAAAAATCTCGGCATACACGCCGGTGCCGCGTATGCCGGCGGTCAGGGTCGGCATGACGATGGCGCGGTTCACGCCTTTGCCCCAGACACTGGCCACTGCCCCGGTCAGCAGGCGCAGCAGGCTGACCACATTGAGCGTGGCACCACGTTCCACCGACAGGCGCGAGTTCTGGCGCACCTGGAAGGCCGAGTTGCCGATCGCAAACACGAGGTTGGCGCCCGGTCCGGTCTGGATCACGTCGCCGGTCTGGATCGTGTGCTGCGGGCTCAGGCGGCTGTCGTTGAGGGTGGCGTCGCCGGTCAGCTGCACGATGTTGCTGCGCTGCTGCGCCATCGCGGCCGGCAGGCCCCCCATGGCCACCCAGGCCGCTGCGGCCTTGAGCGCGTCACGCCTCTGGAACCACAGGATTTCCTTTTCTTGCCGGCCTTGCAGCAGGTGCTGTGTCATGGCGTGTCTTCGGGGCTGGGGTTGTTGTCGTTGTTGGCGGGGCTGTCGGGCGGGGTGGCATCAAAACTGTCGCGGAAGGTGAAATACAGCGAGCTTGAAAACATCGCGGCCATCAGCAAGGCGGCCGGCATGACCAGCGCGGCCGCGGCCTCGGGGCTGGCCAGCAGGCCGGCCAGCAGGCTCACCGCCAGGCCGATGAGCATCAGCACGACCATCCAGGTCAGGCCGAACAGCGCGTAGGCGCCGGCGTTCCTGACACACACGACGGCACTGAAAAACAGGCTCTTGACCGGTGTCACGCCATGCCAGTGCACCAGCGCGGGTGCATGCCAGAACAGGATGGAGACCGGCAGGTAGAGCGCCATGATCACCAGCATCACTCCCTGCATTTCGGGTGCCAGGGCGCTTTCGCGGCTGACCGGCACATCGAAAAACAGCGGCACCACCGACACGATCAGCAGGCAGGCGGCCGCATACAGAAAACCCAGCACCAGCATGGCGCGGGCGCGCTGCCGGCCGGCGCGGAAGGCGCTGACAAGAATGGCGGGCATCGGAAAACGGCCCTTGGTGGCCTCCAGCGTCGCGGCCATCAGGCCCAGGGTGGCCGCCGGCACGATCGCCAGTGCCAGCACCACACCAACAAAGGGAATCAGCGATGCCAGCGTGGCCGCCGCCATGTACATGAAAAACAGGCCGGCCAGCGCCAGCGGCTGCTTGAAGAAGGTTTGTATGCCGAGTTTGACCCATGTGATGCCAGTACGCGCGGGAACGATGTTTAGTTTCATTGCTTGGGTTGCAGGTTGAGGGGTTCGGGTCGGACGAGGGTCAATCGAAGAGGCTAAATGTGCGGACTCGGTGAACAAGCCGGACAGTTTGCTGCAAAAAGCGGGCCCTGCGGCGGCTTTTTCGCACCAGCCGCTCCGGCCGGGGCGCGGCGCAACAACAGGGTCAGGCCGACAGGCTGCACGGATGGGCCACGCGCTGGCGCAGCACCCGCTCAAAATGGCCGGGGTCGTGCGCCTGCAACAGCGCGGCTTCGCGCGGCAGGTAAAAGTCCCACAGCCGCGAGATCCAGAAACGCAGGGCGCCGGCGCGCTCCATGGCCGGCAGCAGGCTGCGTTCCTGGGCGTTCAGGGGCCGCACGGCCTGGTAAGCCGCCAGGAAGGCCGCGGTGCGCGTTGCGTCGCGTTCACCGGTGGCCAGGTCCACACACCAGTCGTTGAGGCTGACGCCGATGTCAAACAGCAGGGCGTCCCAGCCGGCAAAGTAAAAATCAAAAAAACCGGTCAGGCGCAGGCCGCTGCCTTCGCCGTCAAACATCACGTTGTCGCGAAACAGGTCGGCATGCACCGGGCCGCGCGGCAGCGCCTGCCAGGCCGAGCAGGCGGCGACATGATTCTGGTAGGCCAGTTCGGAGCGGATCAGGCTGCTTTGTTCGGGGCTGAGGTAGGGCAGGACCACCGGCACGGTCTCATTCCACCAGGCCAGGCCGCGCAGGTTGCCCTGCTGGCGGTCGAAGTCCTGTCCCGCCAGGTGCATGCGCGCCAGCATGTCGCCCACCGCAGCGCAGTGGGCAGGTGTGGGCGCCAGTGCGCTGCGGCCGCGCAGGCGGTCCACCACGGCGGCAGGTTTGCCCTTGAGCTTGTGCAGGATGTCGCCGGGCCAGCTGCCGCCGCTGGCCGTCAGCGCAGCATGGGGTTCAGGCACGGGAATGCCGCGCTGCGCCAGATGCTGCATCAGGTAGAGGTAAAACGGCAACTGCTCGAAACCCAGGCGCTCGAACAGCGTCAGGACGTAGCGGCCCTGATCGGTGTCGGCGAAATAGTTGGTGTTTTCGATGCCGCCCGAGCAGGGGTCCAGGGTCTTCAACTGTCCCAGACCGAGCGAATGCAAAAGGGGAGCGGCCTCGTCAAACGAGACTTCGGTGTAAACGGCCATGCCTGAAACGGAAACTGAAACTAAAGGGAAAACTAGAACTTGAGCACGTTCCAGACACGTTTGCCGGTGCTGCCGGCGCCCGAGGTGGACGGGGCGGTGCCGCCGCCCTTGGTGGCGTCGGAAGGCTGGACCTCGTAGGCCGGCACATTGGCTTTGGGCTGCACGGTGATGCTTTGTGTCTCGCCACCCACCCGCACTTCGTCGATGCGCGAACCGGCGTCTTCCGTGCGGATGCGCTGGATGGCCGGCTCGGGCCGGCTGCTGACGGGGTTGGTCCCGGGCGGCAGTGCTTGCGCAGGTGCCGCTGCCGGGGCAGGCGCCGCCGTCTGGGCCAGCACGGGGGCACAGGCCAGAGCAGCCGTGGCGGCGAACAGAAGGGAGCTGAGAGGGTGTTGCATGCCTGCATTGTAGGGGGCCGGCACCCCCGTGGATAGGACTGGCAAAACGGTGACAATCGGGGCCATGAGCACCGACAAAAAAACACTGCTGCTGGTGGATGGCTCCAGCTATCTCTACCGCGCTTTCCATGCGATGCCCGATCTGCGCGCCGACCCCGGCAACCCGCAAAGCCCGGCCACCGGCGCCATCCGCGGCATGATCAACATGATGCAGAAGCTGCGCAAGGACGTGCGCGCCGACTATGCCGCCTGCGTGTTCGACGCCAAGGGCCCGACCTTTCGCGATGCGCTGTACCCCGAGTACAAGGCCCAGCGCTCGGCCATGCCCGACGACCTGCGCAGCCAGGTCGAGCCCATCCACGAAGTCGTGCGCCTGCTCGGCTGGACGGTGCTGGACGTGCCCGGGGTGGAAGCCGACGACGTGATCGGCACGCTGGCCTGCATGGCGTCGCAGCAGGGCATCGAGGTCATCATCTCCAGCGGCGACAAGGACCTGAGCCAGCTGGTCGATGAAAACATCACGGTGATCGACACCATGAACGACCGCCGGCGCGACCTGGCCGGCGTCGAGTCCGAGTTCGGCGTGCCGCCGCGCCTGATGGTGGACTACCAGACCCTGGTCGGCGATGCGGTGGACAACGTGCCCGGCGTGCCCAAGGTCGGCCCCAAGACGGCGGTGAAGTGGCTGCTCGAATACGGCTCGCTCGATGCGCTGGTGGCGCGCGCCGGCGAGATCAAGGGTGTGGTCGGCGACAACCTGCGCAGCTCCCTGGACTGGCTACCCAAGGGCCGCGAGCTGCTGACCATCAAGAAAGACTGCGAACTGCAGGATTACATCGAGGGTTTGCCTGCTATGGAATCCATAGCTGTCGGCGCCCAGCAGACGGAGGTCTTGAAGGATTTTTATGACAAATACGGCTTCAAGGGCCTGGTCCGCAGCCTAGACGCCCAGAATGCGCCGGCCGAGCTGCCGGCCGGACCCGACACCCATCGCCAGGGTCGCGCCGCGCCCATAGCCTCGTCCGACGAACCGGGGCTTTTTGACGAGCCGGCTTTTCTGGCCACCCCGCTGGCCGAGCGTGCCACCAACCTGCGTTACGACACCATCTTCACTTGGGAGGCCTTCGAGCGCTGGCTCGCCAGCATCGAAGCCGCCGAGCTGGTGGCGCTTGACACCGAAACCACCTCATTGGACGAAATGCAGGCCCAGATCGTCGGCCTGAGCTTCAGCGTGACGCCGGGCGAGGCCGCTTACATACCGCTGACGCACGACTACCCCGATGCGCCGGCGCAGTTGCCGCGCGACGAGGTGCTGGCGCGGCTCAGGCCGTGGCTGGAAAACCCGGCGAAAGCCAAGCTCGGCCAACACGTCAAGTACGACCGCCATGTGTTTGCCAACCACGGCGTCGAGGTGCAGGGTTACACCCACGACACCATGCTGCAGAGTTATGTGCTGGAAGTGCACAAGCCGCACGGCCTGGCCAGCCTGGCCGAGCGCCATGTGGGGCGCAGCGGCATCAACTACGAAGACCTGTGCGGCAAGGGCGCACACCAGATCAAGTTCAACCAGGTCGACATTGCCAAGGCCGCCGAATATTCGTGTGAGGACTCGGACCAGACCCTGGACGTGCACCGCGTGCTCTGGCCGCGGCTGCAGGCCGACGACAAGCTGCGTTTCATCTACGAACTGGAAATGCGCAGCAGCGAAGCCCTGTACCGCATCGAGCGCAATGGCGTGCTGATCGACGCCCCGACGCTGGCCAAGCAGAGTGGCGAGCTCGGCACGCGCATCCTGCAACTCGAAGCCGAGGCCTACGAGATTGCCGGTCAGCCTTTCAACCTGGGCAGCCCCAAGCAGCTGGGCGAGATCTTCTTTGACAAGCTGGGCATGCCGGTGATCAAGAAGACCGCCACCGGTGCGCGCAGCACCGACGAGGAAGTGCTGGAAAAACTCGCCGAGGATTACCCGCTGCCGGCCAAGCTGCTGGAGCACCGCTCGCTCTCCAAGCTCAAAGGCACCTACACCGACAAGCTGGCCCAGCTCGCGCACCCGAGAACGGGGCGGGTACACACGCATTACGCGCAGGCGGTGGCCGTGACCGGCCGCCTGTCGAGCAACGATCCCAACCTGCAGAACATCCCCGTGAAAACCGCTGAGGGCCGGCGCGTGCGCGAGGCCTTTGTGGCGCCGCCCGGTTGCCTGATCGCCAGCGCCGACTACTCGCAGATCGAGCTGCGCATCATGGCCCACCTGAGCGGCGACGACGCGCTGCTGCACGCGTTCACCGACGGCCTGGATGTGCACAAGGCCACGGCCGCCGAGGTCTTCGGCGTGGACCTGGACCAGGTCAGCAGCGAGCAGCGCCGCTACGCCAAGGTCATCAACTTCGGCCTGATCTACGGCATGAGCAGCTTCGGCCTGGCGCGCAACCTGGGCATCGAGACCAAGGCCGCGGCCGCCTACATCGACAAGTATTTCCAGCGTTACCCCGGCGTGAAAAACTACATGGAGCAGACCGTGGTGTTTGCCCAGAAAAATCATTTCGTCGAGACCGTGTTTGGCCGGCGGCTCTATCTGCCCGAGATCAATGGCGGCAATGGCCCGCGCAAGAAGGCGGCGGAGCGGCAGGCGATCAACGCGCCCATGCAGGGCACGGCGGCCGACCTGATCAAGCTCAGCATGGTCAAGGTGCAGGACGTGCTCGATGCCGAACAACGCGCCACCAAGATGATCATGCAGGTGCACGACGAGCTGGTGTTCGAAGTGCCCGAAGCCGAGGTCGAGTGGGTGCGCCACGAAATTCCGCGCCTGATGGCCGGGGTGGCCGACCTCAAGGTGCCGCTGCTGGCCGAGATCGGCATCGGTCCGAACTGGGAAAAGGCGCACTGAAGCCGCAGGGACAGGCGGCATGACAGACATCAAGACCTACGGCATGTCCGAGCGTGCCGACCACCTCGATTTCGACATCCGCTCCCAGCTGGTGCGCCCGCCGCTGGTCAGGCCGCACCGGCATGAGTATTTCCAGATCCAGATCAGCCTGCAGGGGGACACCGAGCAGAACGTGGCCGGCACCGTGCGGCCTTTCCGGCGCGGCTACCTGAGTTTCATCCTGCCCTACCGGGTGCATGTGATCCCGCACCCCGAAGGTTCGCGTTACGTCATCATCAACATGGCTCAGCAGTTTTTGCGGCCCGGTCTCGACGTGGACCCGCTGGACCTGGAAGACGTGCCCTTGAGCCGTGCGCCCGAGCTGGCGCCTTTCCTGTTTCAGGAGTACGCCGACTTCCATTTCACGGAAGAAGAATTTCCCGACATCGAGATACTGCTGGGCAAGCTCGCCCTGGAAAATGCCAACCGCCGTTTCGGTTCGGTCGAGATGATCCGCGGCCTGATGCTGCAGCTGATCGCGCTGGTGTGCCGCAAGTTCGAAGCCGACCTGCTGCGTTTTTCTGCCAGCCAGGCGCAACTGGGCAGCCGGCGTGCCGGCCTGCAACGCGCGGTGCGTTATATCCGCGAGCACCTGGCCGGCGAAATCACCCTGGCCGATGTGGCTGCCGCGGCTTTCCTGTCGCCCAACTACCTGGCGCACCTGCTCAAAAAGGAAACGGGCAAGACCTTCACCGAGTTGGTGACCGAGCGGCGCCTGGAGTTTGCGCAAGAGCTGCTGACCCACAGCAGCCAGCGTATCGCCAGCATCGCGCATGCCTCGGGGTTTGTGGACGAGGCGTATTTCGCGCGGCGCTTCCGGCAGCGTTTTGGCCAGACCCCCCGGGCCTTTCGCGATGGCGTGCGCGCCAAGATCTCCGGCGCGGCCTGATCTCCTGCGCGTGTTGCATTGAATCGTCCGGTAAATGCGTAATTGCGTCTGTACGCCAGTCCCGGGCGCGGCCTAAGCTTGCGGTCGAGACAGACACAGACCACACCCAAGGAGACAAACATGAAAAACACCTCCAACATCACCGACATGAGCAAACGCGGCCTTCTGCAATCCGGCGTCCTGATGACCGCAGGCGCGGTGGTCGGCTGCGCCACCCCGGGCACGGCGGCCAACACCCCGACCACGCCATTCACCGTGCCCGGCACCTATGTGCCGATTGCCGGCAGCAGCGAGATGTTTCCGGTGCGCCGCATTTACTGCATAGGCCGCAACTACGCGGCCCACGCGATCGAGATGGGCTCGGATCCGACTCGCGAGCCACCTTTCTTTTTCCAGAAACCGACGGATGCGATTCAGGTGGTGGCACCCGGCACCGTGGCTGACCATCCCTATCCCAGCCTGACCAAAAACTACCACTACGAGGTCGAACTGGTGGCGGCCCTGACCAAGGGCGGGCGCAACATCCCCATGAGTGCGGCGCTGGACTGTGTTTACGGCTACGCCCTGGGCCTGGACATGACGCGGCGCGACCTGCAGCGCGGCATGGGTGACCAGAAAAAGCCCTGGGAGATCGGCAAGAGTTTTGACCGCTCGGCGCCCATCGGCCCCATTCACAAGGTGGCGCAGACCGGCCACTACACCAAGGGCGCGATCTGGCTCAAAGTCAACGGGCAGACCAAGCAGCAGGCCACGCTCAACCACATGATCTGGTCGGTCGCCGAGCAGATCTCCAGGCTCTCCGAGGCCTTCGAGTTGTTTCCCGGCGACATCATTTACTCAGGTACACCGGAAAACGTCGGCCCGGTGGTCAAGGGCGACGTGATCGAATGCCACATCGACGGTTTGCCCGGACTCAGCGTCAAGATCGTGTGAGCCCGAGTGGAGGCGAGGGCAGGGGCGCATGGCAGAGACGGGGTGGGAGGCAGGAAATACCTCGTGGTATTTCCTTGCACCAGCAGGAATTTATGCCACCACATAGACTCAATGTGTTTTGATTCACGCCCATTCAACCCAGACATTGAGAAAACCGCCATGCTCAACAGCGACCAGAAATCCGAGTTTGATTCCCTGCTCCCCGGCCACAGCAACGAGAGCGGGGCGACCCGTCGCACGGCGCTCAAGGCAGCACTCGGCGTCGGTTATGCCGCCACGGCCCTGCCCATCATGGCGCAGACCGCGATCAAGACGTCTGCCGAAGGCTTGAAAGCCGGTGAAACCTCGTTTGAAGTCAATGGTTTCAAGGTGCCAGCCTATTACGCTGCGCCCGCGGGCAAAACCGGCCTGCCCGTGATCCTGGTGATCCAGGAAATTTTTGGCGTGCATGAATACATTGCCGACACCGTCCGCCGCTTTGCCAAGGCCGGTTACCTGGCCATTGCGCCCGAGCTTTATGCCCGCCAGGGCGACCCCGCGGAGTTCGGCGAACTGGCCAAGCTGATGGCCGAGGTCGTCTCCAAGGTGTCTGACGCCCAGGTCATGGCCGACCTCGACGGCGCCGTGAAATGGGCGGGCGCCAACGGCGGCGACACCGCCAGGGTGGGCATCACCGGTTTTTGCTGGGGCGGCCGCGTCACCTGGCTGTACAGCGCGCACAACCCCGGCGTCAAGGCTGGCGTGGCCTGGTACGGCCGTCTGGTCGGTGCCAGCACGCCGCTTACGCCGAAACACCCGATCGACATCACCCCCATCCTGAACGGACCGGTGCTCGGCCTGTATGGCGGGCAGGACAGCGGCATCCCCCTTGACACGGTTGATAAGATGAAAGCGGCCCTTGCTGGCGGCAGTGCCGCGGCAAAGGCATCGCAGTTTGTGGTGTACCCTGATGCCCCGCACGCTTTCCACGCCGATTACCGGCCGAGCTTCCGCAAGGAGCCGGCAGAAGACGGCTGGAAACGCGCTCTGGCGTGGTTCAAGGCCAACGGCGTCGCTTAAACTCAAGCCCGCCCGGCACGGAGCCGCCCCACAGCAATGTGCGGCGGCTTTTTTGCGTTTTAGGCGAGTTTTTTGCAACATTTTCGGGCTTCAGCCCATACAGATCGGGCGTGAGCAGCTATGACATTGATAGCAATTTTGACTGGCACGCTGGCCGCCGGCATCGGCAGCGTGTGGCTGGCGGCACTGCTCAGCTTTGGTGTGCTGGCCCGCTACACCAACCACATGCTCAGCCTGGCCGCCGGCGCGTTGCTGGCGACCGCCTTCATGCACCTGCTGCCCGAGGCTTTCGAGAGCCAGGCCGGCGCGCAGGAGCTGTTTGCCACCTTGCTGGTCGGTCTGGTGTTTTTCTTCCTGCTCGACAAGGCCGAGCTGTATCACCACGGCCATGAGCACCATGACCCCAAGAGCCCGCAGCAGGTGGACTATCTGATCGCGCCGCTGCGATCGGGCAACTCCGGGCGCGCCGAACACGTCAACACCGCGCCCGCTTCCTTGCAGCCCGGCCAACAGCATCAGCATCTTCACCATCACCATCACGGCCAGCCCGCCAGATCAGGCAGCTGGGCCGTGCTGACCGGCGACAGCGTGCATGCCTTCGGTGACGGCATCCTGATTGCCTCCGCCTTCGTTGCCGACATGCGCCTGGGCGTGATCACCGCGCTGGCCGTGCTGGCGCATGAAGTGCCGCACCACATGGGTGACCTGGTGGTGCTGCGCCATACCTCCGGCAACCGCAGCATGGCCCTGATCAAGGTGTCGCTGGCCGGCGCCGTGACGGCCCTGGGCGGACTGGTCGGTTACGCGCTGGTGGACATGCTGCACGACTGGCTGCCCTATTTCCTGGTGGTGGCCTCCAGCAGCTTTGTCTATGTGGCGCTGGCCGACCTGATTCCGCAGCTGCAAAAACGGCTGACGGCCCGTGAAACGCTCGCGCAGATAGCCTGGCTGGGCGTGGGGATTGCGCTGGTCACGCTGGTCAGCGGGGTGGCGCATTCGTCTCATTGAACGGCTGGCGGCCTTTGTCTGCCGACGGGCCAGCCTTGTCAGCCGGACACTGACAGGCAGAAGGCATCGCAGCCTATAGGCGCGGCGCCCGGGTGCGGCCATTATGGAGGCATTCTTCGAGGACGCTGCCATGAATCTGCTGACGCCAACACCTTTCAAACCCCGCCGGACCCGCCGCATCGCCGCGGCCTACATCGCCTACCTCACCACCGTCTGCGCCAGCATGGCGGCGGCAGCGGCTGTGGTGACCGAGACCGTGCCGCTGACGCTGGGAGGGTTCTGAGATGCATGCCGAACCGAATGCCCTTCCCGAAGAAGACGAACCGGTGGTGACACCGGGCGACGATAGCAACGACGACCCCACGCCGCCGCTGCCGGTGGACCCGAGCGGCACGCCGCAGCGCAATCCGGCGGTGGATCAGGCGGCCAATGACACCCGGCTGGCGCTGCCAGCGGAAGAGGACGAGCCGGAGATCGGCTACGAGCGCGATATTCCGTCCGACGGCCGCGACCTGGAAGGCGAGGGCATGATCCGTGAGCTCGACAAACCGGTGGAGCCAGCCCCGGGCAAACCGGAAAGGGAGTAGCCATGGCGAGCGACCCCAACGTGCCCCCGCCCGAGCCGGTGCAACCCATCGCCACCCCGCCCAACCCCGGCCAGGTGCAGCCCACGCCGCAGCCCATATAGCCGCTGGCGTGCGTTGGCTGTCAGAGCCCGGCGTGCGTCAGTTGTGCGCGGGTCGGCAGGCCTTCGCTGTCGCCCGCTACCTGCACGGCGCGCGCCCCTATCCAGGCACCGCGCCGAACCGCTTCCAGAACAGGGCGTCCCTCCAGCAGGGCGCTGATCACGCCGACGGCAAAGCCGTCACCGGCGCCAACCGTGTCCACCACCCTGGCCACCGGCCAAGCCGGTACATGCCCGGTGCCGGCGCTGGCGCTGTCAAACCAGGCGCCGTCGGCGCCCAGCTTCACCACCACCAGCGCAGCGCCCCGCCGGCGATAAAAAGCAGCAATGCCTTCGGTCGTGGTTTCGCCGGTCAGGAAACGGCCCTCTTCGAGGCCAGGCAACACCCAGTCGGCCCGCGCGGCCAGGTCGTTGATGGCCTCGCGCATGAGTTCGGGTGTGGCCCATAAGGTCGGGCGCAGGTTGGGGTCGAACGACACGCTGCGTCCGGCGCCGCGCATCAGGTCCATGCTCCGGCGTGCGGCTGGCAGGGTGGTCGCCGAAATGGCGGGAAACACGCCGGTGGCATGGAGGTGCCGCGCCGACAGCAGCCAGGCTTCGTCGATATCGCTGAGGGCCATGTGACTGGCGGCCGAGCCCTGGCGGTGGTATTCGACCGGCGGGTCGCTGCCGTCCAGCACACTGCCCTTGATCATGAAGCCGGTGGGCTGCGCCGCCGTGAGCACCACCTGCGAGCAGTCAATGCCTTCGGCCGACATCGCCCGGATCAGGTAGCGGCCCATCATGTCGGTGCCCAGCCGGCTGGCCCAGCCGACCTTCAGGCCCAGGCGCGCCAGGCCGATCGCCACATTGGTTTCGGCGCCTGCCGTGTGTTTGTAAAAAGAGGTGGCGTCTTCGAGCGGGCCCGGCCGGTCGGCCACCAGCAGCATCATGGCTTCACCAAAAGTGACGACGTCCAGCGTGCTGGTCATGGGGGTTCACGGGGAGAGTGCAGGGTGCGCGAATCGTAGCACCTCTCGTACGCTACTTTATTGATAGCTGCTTGCGCCTGTCGGACAAGGGCTGGAGCCCGATTTGATGCGGCTGCAGAACCAACCGCAACGGCATGTCACTTTCGTGCTGTCCTACAAACACATCAACGGTGTCTGACACAGGCGCACGGGAGCGCTGCCTAGAGTCGTTTTTATGTCTGGCCGTCCGCCAGGCATGCAGCACCGCCGGTGCTGTGAGTGACCAACCAACCATCACCAGGAAGCCCACCATGAGCAAAGCACCCCCCAAGATGAACGATGCCGTCGACCTGCTCGATACCGACCACATTGCCGTCAAGAAGCTGTTCACCCAGTTCAGGAAACTCAGCGAAGCCAAGGCGCCCGCCGATGAGCGCAAGGCGCTGGCCGACAGGATCTGCAAGGAGCTGACCGTGCATGCCGACATCGAAGAACAGATCTTTTACCCGGCGGCACGCGAGGCCATTGGTGACGACGCGCTGCTCAACGAGGCCGAGGTCGAGCATGCCAGCGCCAAGGACCTGATTGCGCAGATTTCGGACATGGATGCGGACGCAGAACTGTTCGACGCCAAGGTAATTGTGCTCGGCGAATACATCGACCACCACGTGGAAGAAGAGCGTGAAGAGATGTTTCCCAAAGCCCGCAGGAGCGACATGGACCTCAAGGGCATGGTTGCCGACCTGAAGGCGCTCAAGCAAGAGATGCTGGCCAACGATGATGTGTCCGCCTGAGGGGGGCGCCACGGCGACCCCGCCTCGCGGGGTCTGCCCTGAAGGTTTGCCGCGGCGATCAGGCCGTGGTGGCGCCGACCCGGGGATCGAAGGAGAAATAGAAACACGCGCCTTGGCCCTCGGATGACTCGCCGCGTATCAGGCCGCCGTGCCGCTCCAGAATGCGGTGCACGGTGGCCAGTCCGATGCCGCTGCCTTCGAATTCGGTGTCATGGTGCAGCCGGTGGAAGGGCTTGAACAGGCTGTCGGCATATTCCATGTTGAAGCCCGCGCCGTTGTCGCGCACGAACAGCATCTTGCGCCCGCCCTCGCGCGCCGGCAGCAGGCCGAATTCGATGGTCGCTTCCGACTGCTGGCGCGAGTATTTCCAGGCGTTGCCGATCAGGTTTTCCAGGATGATGCGTGCAAGTTTGCTGTCGCAGCGGCCGCGGATGCCCGCCTGGATCGTGACCTGCACCGGACGCTGCGGGTCGCGTTGCCTTTCCTGCAGGACCACCTGCTGCGCCATGACGCTGAGGTCCACATCCTCCAGCACCAGCTTGCCCTTGCTGACGCGGGCCAGCGCCAGCAGGTCGTTGATCAGTTCGTGCATGCGTACCACGTTGACCCGGACACGGTCGAACAGGCGTTGCTCCTCGTCGCTGAGCCGGCCCTTGAGGCGGCGCGCCAGCAGCACGCTGAATCCCTCGATGCTGCGCAGCGGGGACTGCAGGTCGTGCGAGACCGAGTAACCGAAAGACTCCAGCTCGGCATTGGTCGCCATGAGCTGCTCGGTGCGCTCGTTGATGCGCTGCTCCAGGGTTTCGTTGAGCCGCAGGATTTCCCGGTCGCGGCGCAGGCGCACCAGTTCAGCGGTGATGCGGCTGGCGAAAATCTGCATCAGCGCGTCCCGGTCGGCGGAGCGGGCTTGGGGCTTTCGCCACAAGGCATTGACGACGCCGATGGGGGAGCCATCTGCATCGCACAGTGCCGCGCCGACGTAGGCGTGGAAGTTGCCCTCCGTCAGGACCCGGTCTTGCGGAAAAAGCTGTTGCACGTCTTCGTTGTAGACACACAGGGCGGACTGGCTGAGGACCTTGTCGCAGGGGGTGCCGGTCAGCGCATAGGTGATGTTGGGTTGCAGCACGCCGTTCTGGACCAGGGCGAGAGAGGTCACGTTTTGGCCATCCGTCGTTTCGCCCACCATCACCAGATCTGCCTCCACCGCCCTGCCCAGATGCTGAACCACAGACTGGAAAAACGCTTCGCCAGTTTCGCCCGACAGCCCCTTGGCGATATCTATCAGCAGAGCTTCACGGCGCTTCTGCTCGGTGACGTTGATGGTGGAGCTGAGTACGCAGGGCTCACCGCCGATTTCCAGAATCACTGCCCACATGCGGCAATCAATCAAACTGCCGTCCTTGTGGCGCAACTGGGTTTCGAGGCCTTCCACCCGGCCCCGCTGGCGCAATGTGTCAATGAATTTCTGCCGTTCCGCCTTGTCGCGCCAGCCGCCTGTATCCACCGACCTGCGGCCCACCAGCTCGGCGGCGGAATACCCGTTCAGCCGGCCTTCGACGGCATTGACGGCGAGGTAGGTGCCATCGGAGACTCGGGTGATCGCCATGTCGATGGGGCTGAAATCAAAAGCCTTGGAGAACAGTTCGGCCGACTGGCGCGCTGCCAGTCTGGCCTGGGTTTCGGCGGTGGCGTCGGTGATGGTGGACACCACGATGCGTCCCTTGCTCACACCCTCGATCTCGGACGACAGCAGGATGTTGATCAGCCTGCCGTCCTTGGTGCGGCCCTCAGCCGGAAGGTTGATGGCCCGGTTCGCCGCACGCATCAGGCGCTGGAAATCTTTTCGGGCCTCGGGCTTGTCCCACAACATCGCATCGTTGCGGCCGAGCGACTCTTCGCGGGTGTAGCCGTAGAGGCGTTCGAAAGCAGGGTTGACATCGAGCACCGTCATGGTGTCGGCGTCCTGCACGATGATGGCCGCCGGGCTGTTGCGAAAAATGCGGCTGAAGCGGTCTTCGCTCAGGCGCAGTTCGTCTTCGGCCTTCTCGCGCCGGCGCAGTTCGGCATGTTGCTCGCGCAGCGCCCGGAGCACCACCTGGCGGCTGGTGTACACGCTGCCGGCAATGCCGGTGAGCAGCAGAACATTGACCAGCCAGAACCTCAAATTCACCTCGAAATCCGGTTTGACCAGCAGGCCGGCTTGTTCGGCCCAGCTCAGCAAGCCCAGCACAAGGGCACTCATCGCCACCGCTGAGATCAGGGACATTTTTCCCTGCATCATTCCGGAGGCAATCACCGCGCCGACAAAACCCAGCAACAGCGCACTGCGGACCGATCCGTAGGCCAGCATGCCGGCCGCCGACAGGCCGATCAGGGAATAGACCAGCAGATAACTGGTCCACTGGTAGTGCCCGCGGTGCAGCAGCCAGTAGCCGAACGCGGTCAGTGCCAGCGCGACGGTGATCACGATGATTTGCACGTCGCCGATTTCCTGGGCAAGTGACAGGCCCAGCACCATCGGCAGGCTGGCCAGCAACATCAGCAACAGCGACCGCAGCCCGTGCGAGTAGCGTTTTTCGATCAGCTCCGCAGCCAGCAGGCGGGTGGTTTCGGGATAGGAAGAGGTGTGGGGCATGGCGGGGGCTGGTCTGATGAATACTAAAGCACTGCATCGCACGCGTGAAACTATTTGCTCACGGTCTCAGTCCCCTTTGGCCACGGGATGGCTGGGGTCGCTGCACCAGTCGCTCCAGCTGCCGGCGTAGAGGCCGGTGCGGCCCAAGCCGGCAATTTCCATGGCCAGGAGGTTGGGCACGGCACTGACGCCACTGCCGCAGTGGTGCACCACGCCAGCCGGGTCGCGGCCCGCCAGCAGCGCTTCAAACTCCGCCCGCAACTGCTCGGCGGGCTTGAACCTGCCATTGGGACCGAGGTTGTCGCCAAAGGGCCGGTTCAGCGCACCGGGGATGTGGCCGGCCACCGGGTCCAGAGGCTCGATCTCGCCGCGAAAACGTGCCGGAGCGCGGGCATCCACCAGGGTCTGGGCGGGCTGGCCGAGGTGGGCGGCCACCGTTTTACCGTCGACCAACAGCGCCTTTTCCGGGCCGGGAAAAAAGATGGACTGGAAATGCGAGGGCTCTTCGCCGCGGTTGACCGCACCGCCAGCCGCCTGCCAGGCCTGCAGCCCGCCGTCGAGCACGGCCACCGCTTCGTGGCCGGCCCATTTGAGCATCCACCACAGGCGGCCGCAGTAGTTGGCGCCATTGCGGTCATAAACCACGGCCTGCATGTCGTTGCTGAAACCCACGCTGGACAGCCAGGTGGCAAATTTTTCGCGGTTCGGCAGCGGGTGGCGCCCGCCGGAAGCGGGCTGGTCCGCGCCGCTGTGCACGGTCAGCACGCCGTGGGCGCCGGGCACGCCGTGTTTGGCGCTCAGGTCGGAGTCCAGGTTGGCATAGACCGCGCCCGGTATGTGCGCCTGCAGGTACAGCTGTTTGCCAGCCTGTGGCTGCATCAGGTCAAAGCTGCAGTCAAAGATCCGGCAGGGCTGGTGGCTGGCCATCAGCGCCTGCAACTGTCCGGCTGAAATCAGGGTGGTGTACATGGCGGCTCCGGTTGAAAATAAGCCCGTGAAATCGATTCAGTGTTCTTCGGCAGGCGCGCCCGGCGCGGCCCGGGCACGAAGCACGGTGGCGGCGATGCCGCTGGCCACGATCAGCGCCATGCCGGCCCAGCCCAGCAGGGGAATCTGGTCGCCAAACAGCACCAGGCTGTAGATCGCGCCAAATACGATACCGGAGTATTGCAAATTTGCCACGACCAGCGTGGCGCTGCGGGTTTTCGCCATGCTGTAGGCCCGCGTCATGCACAGCTGGCCCAGCGAGGCCAGCACGCCCAGCGGCAGCAGCCACAGCGCCGGCTTCCAGTGCCATTCGGAAATGCCCGCCACCAGCATGCCCAGGCCGCCGGCGACGGCCGAACCGACGGCGAAATAAAACACCGTGCGGGTTTCGGGTTCGCCGACCCGTGCCAGCGCCATCACCTGCATGTAGGCAAAGGCGGCCAGCAGGCCGGACATCAGGCCGATCAGGCCGGCAAAGGCCTGGTTTTGCTCTATCGTTGGTCGCAGCATCATCACCACGCCGATAAAGCCGGTGATCACCGTCAAAACCAGTGGCCCCTGGCTGAAACCAGCCCCCGCGCCTGTCGCTTCGTGTGCCGCGCGGCCGCCGCGCGCCGGCAACAAGCCCATCAGCAGCGCGCCGCCGACCAGAAAGGTGGCGATCCAGACACTGCTCATGTAGTTCAGCGTCATCGCGGTGGCCAGGGGCAGGTGGGCGATGGCGTAAAACCAGGCGCCCAGCGAGATCACGCCGACCAGGCTGCGCCACATGTGCATGCCGGGATACCGGGTGGCCAGCGCCACGCCACGTGTGCGGGCCAGCGCCCACATGAAAAACATGCCCAGCAGTCCGCGGTAAAACACCAGCTCTGCGCTGTTGAAATACACCGAGGCGAACTTGACGCAGACTGCCATGGTGGCAAAGAAGAAGGCGGCGGCCAACATCCAGAGGGCTTGCATGGCGGAGCTCGTTGTTAGAAGTGAAAAGCGGTTGCAGTCCAGGCGATTCCTGCGGCAGCAGCTATCGAATTAATAGCGTTGGCTGCAGGGAGGAACCGCGTCAAAGCATTTGCGTGGTCTTGCTGGCGCCCATCTCGCGGCGGTACCACTCGTGAAAGTGCTGCATGCCGTCTTCCATCGGGCTCTGGTAGGGGCCGAACTCGTTGTCGCCGCGCTGCATCAGGGCTTTGCGGCCGGCGTCCATGCTCAGGGCAATCTCGTCGTCTTCGATGCAGGTCTCCATGTAGGCAGCCTGCTGCGCATCCATGAACTCGCGCTCGAAGGCGCAGATTTCCTCGGGGTAGAAAAACTCCACCACGTTCAGCGTCTTGTCCGGCCCCTGCGGGTGCAGGGTGCTGACCACCAGGGCGTGCGGATACCACTCGACCATCACATTGGGGTAATAGGTCAGCCAGATCGCGCCGTACTTGGGCGGCACGCCCTTGCGGTACTGCAGCACCACGTCGTGCCATTTCTTGTAGACGTCGGTGCCCGGCTTGCCGAGCTTGTCGGATACACCGACGGTTTGCACCGAGTAATTTGGCGTCAGTTCCCAGCGCAGGTCGTCGGTGGTCACGAAAGCGCCCAGGCCGGGGTGGTAGGGGCCGACGTGGTAGTCCTCGAGATAGACCTCGATGAAGGTCTTCCAGTTGTAATTGCACTCGTGCAGGGTGATCCGGTCGAGCTGGTAGCCGGAAAAATCGAGGTCGGGCATGGCGCCCAGCGGCGCCATCTCTGCGGCGATGTCGCGGCCGTTGTCCTCAAACACCAGGCCGTTCCAGCTGCTGGTCTGGTAGCGGTTCAGGTTCAGGCAGGGGTCGACCTCGAAATGCGGCGCCCCGATCAGCTCGCCGTTGGTGTTGTAGGTCCAGCGGTGCAGCGGGCAGACGATGTTGCTGCCGGTGTTGCCGCGGCCCTGCAGCATGGTGGACTGGCGGTGCCGGCAGACGTTGGAGATCAGCTCGACCCCGGTGGCATTGCGCACCAGGGCCCGGCCGCCGAGCTCCTGGGGCAGGGCGTAGTAGTCGCCCAGATTCGGCACCGAGAGCTCGTGCCCCACGTAACGCGGGCCGCGGGCAAACAGCTTTTGCTGCTCCCGCTGGTACAGGCCGGCGTCAAAGTAGCTGGAAACGGGAAGCTGGCTGGTGGCCTGCAGGAGACGGAGGCTTAGATCAGACATGCAATTTCCGAAACAGGCAGTTTCGGGGGTGGATGAAGGGGCAGACAACCCTGTCAGGCAGGCGGGGCGTCAAGGCGTGAAGCCTGTCGATTGTACCGTGCAGGTCCCGCCTTGTGCCGCTGCGGACCTGCCGTGAAAGTCTGTATCACCCCATAAACAGGTGGCCGGGCACACGGACAATGCCGGCAGGGCGGAAAATGGCGCACAACGGCCTAAAATCAGTCCTCCAACCAAATACCCATGGCCAAAACTTCCTCCTCCCCCGTCCCCGCCACACCCGCCAGTTACGAAGCTGCGCTGGAAGAACTCGAAACCCTGGTGGCCCGCCTCGAATCCGGCCAGTTGCCGCTGGACCAGCTGCTCACCGGCTACCAGCGCGGCGCCGAACTGCTCAAGTTCTGCCGCAGCAAGCTCGAGGCCGTGGAGAACCAGATCAAGGTGCTGGAAGGCAACGAGATCAAGCCCTGGAACCAAGAGTAAGCCCATTGACTGAGTACACACATTTTGTGCTGGGCGCCTGGAGCACCCGCCACCTCGCCGCCGTTGAGCGGGCCCTGAGCCGCTGGGTGGCCCCTCCCGTACCCAGGCCCGCACCGGCCGGCCTGGGCGACGCCATGCGTTACGCGGTGCTCGATGGCGGCAAACGGCTGCGTCCCCTGCTCGTCATGGCGGCCTGCGAGGCGGTCGACGGCAGTCCCGCTGCGGCGCTGCGTGTGGCCTGCGCGGTGGAGCTGATTCACGCGTATTCGTTGGTGCACGATGACATGCCCTGCATGGACAACGACATCCTGCGGCGCGGCAAGCCGACGGTGCATGTCAAATTCGGCCAGGCGCAGGCCCTGCTGGCCGGCGATGCGCTGCAGGCGCTGGCCTTTGAGCTGCTGACGCCGGAAGACGACTCCATCGAGGCCGCGACGCAGGCGACCCTGTGTCGCATGTTGGCCCAGGCTGCGGGCTACCAGGGCATGGCCGGTGGACAGGCCATCGACCTGGCCAGTGTCGGCAAGGCGCTGAGCTCGGCTGAGCTGCACGACATGCACCGGCTCAAGACCGGCGCCCTGCTGCAGGCGAGCGTGATGATGGGCGCCGCCTGCGGTGCCGCCACGGCCGTGGCTCAAAACGCGCTGTGCGACTACGGTGCCGCCGTGGGGCTGGCTTTCCAGGTGGTGGATGACATCCTGGACGTCACAGCCGATTCGGCCACACTGGGCAAGACCGCGGGCAAGGATGCCGCCCAGGACAAGCCCACCTTTGTGTCGCTGATGGGCCTGCCGGCTTCGCGCAATTACGCGCAGGAGTTGCTGTCCCAGGCGCATCACAGCCTGAAGGTCAGCGAACTCAGGCACACCGCCGCGCTCAGCGCGCTGGCCGACATGCTGGTCAACCGAACGACTTGAGCACAGACTTGAGAAAAGAAGCGACTGGCCTCTCCAGGAAACGAGACATCAGAAACAAGACACCACGATGTACCCACTGCTAGAAACCATCAACAGCCCCGCAGACCTGCGCCTGCTGCCGCGTCCCCAGCTCAGGACGCTGGCCGACGAATTGCGCGCCTATGTGCTGCACAGTGTGTCGCAGACCGGCGGACACCTGAGCTCCAACCTGGGCACGGTCGAACTCACGGTGGCGCTGCACTATGTGTTCAACACCCCCGAGGACCGGCTGGTCTGGGACGTGGGCCACCAGACCTACCCGCACAAGATCCTGACCGGACGGCGCGACCGCATGGCCAGCCTGCGCCAGTTCGGCGGCCTCAGCGGCTTTCCGCGGCGTGACGAAAGCGAATACGACACGTTTGGCACCGCGCATTCATCGACCTCGATTTCTGCCGCCTTGGGCATGGCGATGGCGGCCAAACAAAAGGGTGAGGACCGCCATGCGGTGGCCATCATCGGTGACGGCGCCATGAGTGCCGGCATGGCCTTCGAGGCGCTCAACAATGCCGGTGTCTGCGACTGCAACCTGCTGGTGATCCTCAACGACAACGACATGAGCATCAGCCCGCCGGTCGGCGCCCTCAACCGTTACCTGGCGCAGCTCATGAGCGGGCAGTTTTATGCCTCGGCCAAAAACGTCGGCAAGCAGGTGCTCAAGGTCGCGCCGCCGCTGTTCGAGCTGGCCAAGCGGCTGGAGACCCACGCCAAGGGCATGGTGGTGCCGGCCACGCTGTTCGAAAATTTCGGCTTCAACTACATCGGCCCCATCGACGGCCACGACCTCGACTCGCTGATCCCCACGCTGGAAAACATCAAGCATCTCCAGGGCCCGCAGTTCCTGCATGTGGTGACCAAAAAAGGCCAGGGCTACAAACTCGCCGAGGCCGACCCGGTGGCCTACCATGGTCCGGGCAAGTTCGATCCGGCCATGGGACTGCAAAAGTCCGCGGCACCGGCGAAACAGACTTTCACCCAGGTGTTCGGCCACTGGCTGTGCGACATGGCAGAGAAGGACAACCGGCTGGTCGGCATCACGCCGGCCATGCGCGAGGGCTCGGGCATGGTCGAGTTCCACCGGCGGTTCCCCGACCGTTATTACGACGTCGGCATCGCCGAGCAGCATGCGGTCACGTTTGCCGCGGGCATGGCCTGTGAAGGGCTCAAGCCGGTGGTGGCGATTTATTCGACCTTTTTGCAGCGCGGTTATGACCAGCTGATCCACGATGTGGCGCTGCAGAATCTGCCGGTGGTGTTCGCCCTCGACCGCGCCGGTCTGGTGGGCGCCGACGGCGCCACCCATGCGGGCGCCTACGACATCGCCTACCTGCGCTGCATTCCCAACATGAGTGTGGCCTGCCCGGCCGATGAAAATGAGTGCCGCATGCTGCTGAGCAGCGCGTACGAACAGAACCATCCGGTGGCCGTGCGTTACCCGCGCGGCGCCGGTGCCGGGGTAGCAACACAGGCCCATCTCGATGCCTTGCCCTTTGGCAAGGGCGAGTTGCGCCGCCAGGGCACGGGCGTGGCGATTCTGGCTTTTGGCACCTTGCTGCATCCGGCCCTCGAAGCTGCCGAAAAACTCGGCGCCACGGTCGTCAACATGCGCTGGGCCAAGCCGCTCGACACCGGATTGCTGCTGCAGGTGGCGGCCAGCCACGAGGCCCTGGTCACGGTGGAAGAAGGTTCGATCATGGGCGGTGCCGGCAGTGCCGTGGCAGAGGCGCTGGCGGCTGCGGGCGTCGTCAAGCCCTTGCTGCACCTGGGACTGCGCGATGAATTCACCGAGCACGGCGACCCGGCCAGGCTGCTGGCCCTGCAGGGGCTGGACGCGGCCGGCATCGGGCAGGCCATCGTCACGCGTTTTGGCATCCTGCCCGCACCGGCCCAGCCGGCCAAGCGCACGCTCAAATCCGTGGCATGACAGCGCCCATGAACAGCGCGCCCGGCCTTTCGGCGGGGCCATCGGCCATGCCCGATGTGCAGGGCCGGGCCGACCTGCGCCGCCTGCCCATCCAGCGCGTCGGCATCACCTCGCTGCGTTACCCCTTGAGTGTGGTGGTGGCGGGCAAGGCGCAGCCGACGGTGGGGACGTGGACACTCGATGTGGGCCTGCGCGCCGACCAGAAGGGCGCGCACATGTCGCGCCTGATCGCCTGGCTGGATGCGCTGACGCTGCGCGGCGAGGCCCTGACTGCAGACTCGCTGCGCGCCGACATGGCGGGCATGCTCCGCCTGCTGGAAGCCGATGACGGCCACATTGAAGTGAAGTTTCCGTTTTTCATCCGGAAGTCGGCACCGGTCAGCGGGCAGCAAAGCCTGATGGAATACGACGGCGCCTGGCTGGCCCGGCGCCAGGGCGGCGCAACCTGCATCAGCATGCAGGCCACGGTGCCGGTCAAGTCGCTGTGTCCGTGTTCCAAGGAGGTCAGCGACGACGGCGCGCACAACCAGCGTTCGCACATCAAGCTGCTCGCCGGGATCACCGAGGCGATGGACTGGAGCGAATTGGTCCGTTTTGCCGAGGACAACGCGTCCTGCGAGCTCTGGGGTCTGCTCAAACGCCCCGACGAAAAATGGGTGACCGAGCGGGCCTATGCCAACCCCAAGTTTGTCGAGGACCTGATTCGCGACGTGGCGCTGGCGCTCGATGCCGACGCCCGCATCGCCGGCTACCGGGTCGAGGTCACCAACTTCGAGTCGATCCACGCCCACGACGCCTATGCGGTGATCGAACGCGGCATCGCTTGAACGCTTGCACGACCGGTTACCCTCTGATTTTCATTCCTGACAGGAGCCTGAAGACCTGCGATGTGAGAGGTGTTTTGACGGGATAACCCCCGATGGCCAGGCTTCCCCGTTTTCTACAATAAGCATGCATACAGATTGGGCCGCATGGAGCGGCGCTGTCCAAGAACCAACCGTTTTATCAACTCCCGGAGTCTTTTCAATGGATCGTCGTTCCCTCATCAAACATGCCGGCATCGCCGGTGTGCTTGCCGCTGGTGTTGCACCGGCCGTACACGCCCAGGCTGCCATCCGCTGGCGCCTCGCATCGAGCTTTCCCAAGTCGCTGGACACGGTGTTCGGCGGTGCAGAGACCTTTGCCAAAAAGGTCAACGAAATGAGCGGCGGGAAATTCGTGATTTCCACGCACGCAGCCGGCGAGTTGATGCCTGCTTTCGGCGTGGTCGATGGCGTGCAGAACGGAACGGTCGAGATGGCCCACACCGCGGCCTACTATTTCTTCGGCAAGGACGACGCTTTCACGCTGAGCTGCTCGATTCCCTTTGGACTGAACAGCCGCCAGATGACCGCCTGGATGTACGAGGGCAATGGCCTGAAGCTGACGCGCGAGTTCTACGCCAAGTACAACATCATGAACTTCCCGGGCGGCAACACCGGCGCGCAAATGGGCGGCTGGTATCGCAAGGAGATCAAGTCGGTTGCCGACATGAAGGGCCTGAAATTCCGCGTGGGCGGTTTTGCCGGCAAGGTGCTCGAGCGCATGGGCGTGGTGCCGCAGAACATTCCGGCCGGCGAGATCTACCAGGCGCTCGAAAAAGGCACGCTGGATGCTGCCGAGTGGATTGGGCCCTATGACGACCAGAAACTGGGTTTCAACAAGGTGGCACCTTATTACTACTACCCCGCCTGGTGGGAAGGTGGTCCGCAGCTGGAGTTTTTCATCAACACCAAGGCTTACGAAGCCCTGTCGCCCGAAAACAAGGCGATTGTGACCGCGGCTTCCGCCTACGCCCACACCGAACTGCAGGCCAAGTACGACGCCAAGAACCCGACGGCCCTGAAGCAGCTGGTGGCCTCGAAAACAAAGGTCTTGCCCTTCCCCAAGGACATCATGGATCGTGCCTACAAGGAGTCCATGGCCCTGTACGCCGAAATCAGCGACAAGAATCCGGCCTGGAAAAAAATCTACGATGATTTCTCCAGCTTCCGGCGCGACCAGAATCTCTGGTTCCGTTTCACCGAAGCGCGTTTCGACAGCTTCATGCAGGCGCAGAAACTGTAAACCGCCACGGCCGGCCAGACAGGGCGCCACTCCCCATGCGGGGGTTGGCGCCCTGTTGCGTTTCTCCATCAGGTGAAGCCCGGAGGGGGTAACTCCCAATAGTTATGGCGTTGCCTCCTCCTAGACTCGCGGGGTGTCACTAATCCTTTTAATCTATCAATAACCGAGGAGTTTGCTCATGGATCGTCGTTCGCTTATCAAAAATGCCGGCATTGCCGGTGTCCTGGCTGCTGGCGTAGCGCCCGCCGTCCAGGCCCAGGGTGCCACCATCCGCTGGCGCCTGGCATCGAGCTTCCCGAAATCGCTGGACACCATTTTTGGTGGCGCTGAGACTTTTGCCAAAAAAGTTGGCGAAATGAGCGGTGGCAAATTCACCATTTCGACCCATGCTGCCGGCGAGTTGATGCCTGCGTTCGGCGTGGTCGATGGCGTGCAGAACGGCACGGTCGAAGTTGCGCATACCGCGCCGTATTACTTTTTCGGCAAGGACGAGACCTTTGCCCTCGGTTGCGCCATTCCCTTCGGCCTGAACAGCCGCCAGATGACCGCCTGGATGTACGAGGGCAACGGCATGAAGCTGATGCGCGAGTTCTATGCCAAGTACAACATCGTGAATTTCCCGGCCGGCAACACGGGTTGCCAGATGGGCGGCTGGTACCGCAAGGAGATCAAGTCGGTCAAGGACATGAAGGGCCTGAAGATGCGCATCGGCGGCTTCGGTGGCAAGGTGCTTGAACGCATGGGCTCCGTGCCGCAAAACATTCCTGGTGGCGAAATTTACCAGGCGCTGGAAAAAGGCACGATTGATGCAGCCGAGTGGGTCGGTCCTTATGACGACCAGAAGCTGGGCTTCAACAAGGTCGCTCCGTTTTATTACTACCCCGGCTGGTGGGAGGGTGGTCCCCAGCTCGACGTGTTCGTCAACAACAAGGCTTACGAGGGCCTGTCTGCAGAGAACAAGGCGATTGTTGAAGCCGCTGCCGCCTACGCCCACGTCGAAATGCAGGCCAAGTACGATGCCAAGAACCCGACCGCGCTGAAGCAACTGGTGGGCGGCAAGACCAAGGTCCTGCCTTTCCCCAAGGATGTGCTGGACCTGGCCTTCAAGGAGTCCATGGCCCTGTATGCCGAGATCAGCGCCAGGAACCCGTCCTGGAAAAAAGTGTACGACGACTACGCCAACTTCCGCCGCGACCAGAACCTCTGGTTCCGCTTCACCGAAGCGCGCTTCGACAACTTCATGCAATCCCAGAAGCTGTAAACCGCTTCCGGGTTTACTGTCCAAAGCCCCGCTCTGCGGGGCTTTTTTTCGCCTGTCTGAGACCGCCCGTCTTGACCGCCGACGTTCGGCGCTTGCCTGAGGGTTGCAACTGCCCTGTCAGGCGCACCACGGCTCCGCGCATCGACGCCAGGGCGGGGCGAAGCAGGTCAGGCTGCCTTGCAAACGTTTGCGGCCATCCGGGCAGTCTGTGGGGGGGCACGGAAAAAAGAAAGCCCCGGCATGCCGGGGCTTGATCTATGGCGCGTCCTCCAAAGGGTTGCGCCTGGCCCTGCGGCCTATTTTTTCTTGTCCTTGTCCATGGAGTCCTGCATGGCTTTCATCGGGTCGTCGTCAGCGAGCTTCTGCTCGGCGGCAGCTTCCGCGGCGCTGCCTGGGACAGGCACGGCTTCCACCGGCTCTTCCTGAACCTGCAGGATGACTTTGTCGAGATCGATTTTCTCGACCTTGTCGAGACCGCTGGACACAATGCCCGGGAAGGCAATGATCAGGCCGACCATGACCACCTGGATCAGCACAAAGGGCACGGCACCCCAGTAGATCTGCATGGTGGTGACCGGCTGGATCAGCTTCTTGGTGACCTTGTCGGTGTATTCCTTGATGGGCGCGACGCTGCGCAGGTAGAACAGCGCAAAACCGAAGGGTGGGTGCATGAAGGAGGTCTGCATGTTCACCGCCAGCAGCACGCCGAACCAGATCAGGTCGATGCCCAGTTTCTCGGCCACCGGTGCCAGCAGCGGCACCACGATGAAGGACAGCTCGAAGAAGTCCAGGAAAAAGGCCAGGAAGAAGATCAGCACGTTGACCACGATCAGGAAGCCGGTCTGGCCGCCGGGCAGGCCGCTGAGCAGGTGTTCGACCCATTTCGGCCCGTCCACGCCCTGGAACACCAGGCTGAAAATGGTCGAACCGATCAGGATGAAGACGACAAAACACGACAGCTTGGTGGTGGTGTTGAGCGCCTGCTTGAGCAGGGACAAGCTCAGGCGGCGGCGCGCAAACGCCATGATCAGCGCGCCCAGCGCACCCATGGCGCCGCCTTCGGTGGGCGTGGCGATGCCGAGGAAAATCGTGCCCAGCACCAGGAAAATCAGCAGCAGCGGCGGGATCAGTACAAAGGTTACACGCTCGGCCATGCGCGACAACAGGCCCAGGCGGGTGACCTTGTTGACCACGGCGATCACGAAGGCCAGGATCACACCCAGGCACATGGACACCACAATGGTTTCATCGAGCGGCACCGAGGTGACGGTTTCGCCTTTCCACCAGGTCTGCACCTGGGCGTAATTTTTGGCAAAGTAGACGGCACTGCCGGCGGAGGCAATGGTCAGCAGCAGCAGCGACAGCAGGCCGGCCTTGCCGTTGTCCTCGCGGATGGTGCGCGCTTCGGCCGGCAGGGCGGGAACCCACTGCGGCTTGATGAAGGCCAGAACAAACACGTAGCCGACATACATGCCGGTCAGGATGAAGCCGGGTACGAACGCGCCCTTGTACATGTCGCCGACGCTGCGACCCAGCTGGTCGGCCAGGATAATCAGCACTAGCGAGGGCGGAATGATTTGCGCCAGGGTGCCGGAAGCGGCAATTACCCCCGAGGCCAGGCGCCGGTCGTAACCGTAGCGCAGCATGATGGGCAGCGAAATCAGGCCCATGGAGATCACCGATGCCGCGACCACGCCGGTGGTCGCGGCCAGCAGGGCGCCGACCAGGATCACCGCGATGGCCAGGCCGCCGCGCAGCGGGCCAAAGAGCTGGCCAATGGTGTCCAGCAGATCCTCGGCCATGCCGCTGCGCTCGAGCACCAGGCCCATCAGCGTGAAGAACGGGATGGCCAGCAAGGTGTCGTTCTGCATGATGCCGAACAGCCGCAGCGGCAGGGCCTGCATCAGGGCTTCGGGCAAGACGCCGAGTTCGACGCCAATGAATCCGAAAAACAGTCCGCAGGCGCCGAGGCTGAAGGCCACCGGAAAGCCCATCAGCAGGAAGACGATCAGCCCCATGAACATGATGGGGGCGAGGTTGGCGATAAAAAATTCCATGATGGTGTTCCCGGTCAGCCGACAGTTTTGGACTCGGCGAGGCGGCGTATCGCCTCGGCCAGCTCTTCTTCGGCGGTCTTCTCGACCTTCTTGGCAGTCGGATCGTCAATCAGGCCCTTCAGGAAGGCGATGCGCTTGATCAGTTCAGACCAGCCCTGCAGCATCAGCAGGCCGAAACCCAGCGGGATCATGGCGTACACCGGCCAGCGGATCAGCCCGCCCGCGTTACCCGAAACTTCCCCGGAGCGGTAGCCCTGCAGGAAAAACGGAATGCCGTAATACAGGATGGTCAGGCACACAGGGGTCAGGAAAACAGAAAAGCCGATGATGTCGACCCAGATTTGCCCGCGTTTTGACAGTTTGCTGGAGACGACATCGATCTTGACGTGTTCGCCGTGGAGCAGGGTGTAGCCCGCGGCGAGCAGGAAGGCGGCTGCAAACAGGTACCACTGCACCTCGAGGTAGGCGTTCGAACTCATGTTGAATACCTTGCGGATCACGGCATTGACCGCGCTGATGACGGTGGAGGCAAGGATCAGCCAGATCACGTATTTGCCGATCTGGGCATTGACCCAATCCACGGCATTGGAAAACTTCAGTAAGGCGCGCATTTTGTCTCCAGGAAAAAAGAATCCACGCATAAAAATCATCCGGCAGGCCTTCTGGGGAAAGGCGTGCCGGATACTGGTTGGCGCGGGTGGAATTCTATAGAGGACTATAGAAGCCAAGCTGACAGCTTCGTGACGGTGTTATCCCGTAGCGCCGGCTGTTTGGCATGCCCGGGGCTTACCCCAAAAAGGTGCGCCGTGCGGCGGTCAGGCCGGGTTTCAGAGGACCTGTACGCCGCTGCCTTCCAGCATGCGGCCTATGACACGGGCTTCCGAAAAGCCCTGGCTGTGGAAGCAGGCCAGAACCTCGCTGGCGATGTCCGGTGCGCAGGACACCAGGAGGCCACCGCTGGTTTGCGGGTCGGACAGCAGGGCCTGCTGTGCCGCACCCAGGCCCGCCGGCAGCCGCACTTCATGGCCATACGCGGCCCAATTGCGGCCCGAGGCGCCCGTGACCATGCCACGCCCCGCCAGGTCCAGCACGCCGGGCAGCAGCGGAATGCTGTCCATCTGCAACTCCATCTTCAGTTTTGCGCCGCGCGCCAGCTCCAGCCCGTGGCCGAGCAGTCCGAAGCCGGTGATGTCGGTCAGGGCATGGACACCCTCCATTTTTGCCAGTGTGATGCCCGGTTTGTTGAGCTGGGTGGTGACGGCAATCATGCGGGCATACCCCTGGGCGTCGAGTGCTTCTTTCTTGAGCGCGGCCGACAGGATGCCGACGCCCAGCGGTTTGCCCAGGATCAGCACATCGCCCGCGCGGGCGCCCGAATTTTTCTTGACCCGCGAGGGATGGACCAGGCCCATCACCACCAGGCCGTAAATCGGCTCGACCGAATCAATCGTGTGGCCGCCGGCAATCGGAATGCCGGCGTCGCGGCAGACATCCTGGCCGCCGCGCAGGATGGCGCCTATGGTTTCCAGCGGCAGCACGTTGATCGGCATGCCCACCAGTCCCAGCGCCATGATGGGTGTGCCGCCCATGGCGTAGACGTCGCTGATCGCGTTGGTCGCGGCGATGCGGCCAAAGTCGTAGGGGTCGTCCACGATGGGCATGAAGAAGTCGGTGGTGGCAATCAGCGCCTGCTCGTCGTTGAGCTGGTAGACGGCGGCGTCGTCCGCGGTTTCGATGCCGACCAGCAATTGCGGCGGGATGTTGAGGCCCGGCATGTTGCTGGAGTTCTTGAGGATTTCACTGAGCACGCCCGGGGCGATCTTGCAGCCGCAGCCGCCGCCATGGGACAGGCTGGTCAGGCGGGGAGGGGCGACGGGTATGCGTGGATCGGGTGCATTCATGGGGTGGGTTTCCTGGGCGGTGCGGCAGACAATGCGCTGAGCACCAAGTTTAAGACAAGGCGTTTTTCCGCTTCGGGGTCGAACAGGTGGGCGCGCTCGCTGCATTGTTTTTCGAGCAGGGCCAGAAAACCTGCATCGGTGGCGCAGCGCAGCAGGAGCGCCGCCAGCGCAGCGTCGTCACCCACGGGAAAATAGCCCGCATAAGCGGCGCCCAGCATGCCGATGTTGCCGTTGATTTTTGATGCCAGTACCGGCGTGCCGGACTGGACGGCCTGCAAGATGACCTGGGCGCCGCCTTCCATGCGCGAGCTGTTGACCAGCACGTGCGCCTGTTTGATGTGCTGGCGGGTTGTTGCCTGGGGCAGACCGCCCAGCCAGCGGTAGCCGGGGATGGAGGCCTGCGCCGTCCGCACGGCCAGCGCGAGATCCGGTGTGAGTGCGTCCCCGATGTGGTCAAACAGCAGGCGTACTGGCGGGCTTGCGGTTCCCGGGGCCAGCCGCGCTGCCGCCCGTATCCAGGTCAGCGGGTCTTTTTCCTCCCGCAGGTGGCCGACCATCAGGGCGCGAAAGTGCCGCACCGGTTTGACGGCAGGCTTCAAGGCGCGCGCCGACTGGTAAATCACGCGGGCCTTGTGGCGCAGGGCGGCGGGCAGCGCCTGCAGGCCGGCCTCCTGCAGCACCACCAGATGTGTGGCCAGCGCCAGCGATTGCTGCGCGCTGGTGTCCGTAAGGATGTCGCGGTACAGGTCGGTGCCCGTCAAAATGAGAATCAGTGGTTTGCCGGGGCACTGCCGCGCCCAGGCTGCGATGGAAGGCGCCGAGCGGCGTGCATGCAGCGCGATCAGGGCATCGGCCTCGGCCGAAGGGGTCGATTCCGGCCACTGCGCCCGCAGGCGGGTGGCACAGTGGCCCGCCAGGCATTGTGCCCAGCGCCTGGCGGTGTGCCAGTTGCCGTTGTTGGCATCGGCCAGGGCCGGGCTGACCAGCACCACGGTTTTTGTTTCGGACACGTTGCCCATGGACCACCTTGTTTCGCGAGCCGGAGAGCTCCCCTCGCAGCAAGGTTAACAGGCCTCAGGCCGGCCCGTCTTCGGCATCTTTGGCCGCCGTGAGTTCGCCCTTCTTTGCGTCGTAGACAAACTGTTTCCTGGCAAGCGCCGGCTGGTAGTTGAGCATGTCGATCAAGAAGCTCAGGGCGCCGAGGTTGTTGCCGAGGCAGTCAAATGTCCCGGCCGCGAGAAGCTGCTGTCCGTCGACATCGGCGTGCAGCATCTGGTCGACGAGTTCGCGCATGTGCACCACCGCCAGCGGGGCCTGGTCCAGCCCCAGCAGGGCCAACACGCCGCGCATCTGCCCCAGTTGCCCGGGCACCGCGCTCAACACCGTCTTGTCCTGGGGCGCACGGGAAAAATTGTCCAGCGATTTTTCCAGATCACCGAGCGTCACCCGCAGTTCAACCACCAGGGTCGCCATGGTTTGTTTGTCGCTGACCCGCCGGTAAAGCTCTTCCATCCAGGGCTCCAGCGGCTGTGACGGCCCACCGGCCTGGGCCGCGGCTAGCCGTTCGGCGAGCCGGGCCGTGCGGGCGGTCAGTTGGGGGTCACTGGGGTCGAGATCGTCAAAAGCGACTTCGAGGTACAACACGGCCGTCGCCACTTCCAGCGCCAGTTCGGGGCTGGGCACCTGGCCTGAGCGTGCGGTCGTCTCGATCACCCGCGCCAGCACGCGCGCCAGCGGCTCGCTGGGCGGGTGCATTTTGACCAGGGAGTCCGTGACCAGGCTGAACTGATCGTTCATGGTCTTGAACCGGGTGAGGTCGCCCGAGCTCACCCATGACCAAGTGTCCTTGGCTGAACTGATCCGCTTGCGGGCCTGGGCGATCAGCGCCGGGGCGAAGCGCCCGAACTGGATGGCCTCGTAGTCGATGGGCTGAAAGCGGTCCAGGCCATAACTTGCACGGACGGCCGACAGCACCGGGGCATCCGTGGTGTTCTTGGGCACCGCCTGGGTGCAGAGAAAGAGCAAATCCTGCGCCAGCCTTTCCGACGCACGGACGTTGCCCCGCGCCAGGGCCGCATACTGCAGCAGGATGCGCAAAACAGCCCTTTTGGCATACACATCCACTTTCAGCAGGCCTTGTGCGAGGGCTTCAAAAAAGCCGGCCGCCAGTTTCCAGAAGGCCCTGGGTTCACTGTCCGTTTCCGCCCGCGCGAAGCCCAGGCACATGTCGCACAGGTGTTGGGCCGCCTCGGGATGGCTGCTCCGGACGAGTTTCAGTGTCCACCGGTCCAGCAGTTCCCGGCTGGCGTCGCCGTAGGCCAGGGGAGGGGCGCCGGACGCCAGCTCCGGCTCAATCCAGTGCCACGCAAAGGCCCAGAGGTCTGCCGGATGGATGCGGTCCGCGCCGACCAGGCCCTGGACATCGCGGTACTGGGGGAACAGCGACACGGCCGAAGCTGGTTTGCCCGCCAGCACATCCTCGAGGTAAGCGGTCAGGGCAAAACCGGCCAGTTCGACCTTGTTGACGGCCTCCGGGGTGCATTGACCGGGTGTCTGGACAAACTTCTGCACCGCGGCCTCCATCGCCCGCAGCACCAGTGCCGGCGCACTCAAACCGACCATCTCCAGCGCGCCCACCGCCTGATGCAGCTGCTGGCGGGCGATGCGCAACTGGCTCGCATCAAGCGCGGCAAGCTCAGCGTCCTGCGCCACTTCGGCTTCCCGCACAAAACGTTTCAGCGCCTTGCTCGAACTGTCCAGTGATTTTCCGAGTTCATCCAGGACCCAGGCCAGTGGACTCATGTCCATGATGCTCAGGTCGAGATCTTCTGGGGAGGCATTCAGCTCGTTGGATGGCATAAATGGCGGACCGGTTGATGGATCTGATTCACACGCGAAGGCAAAGGAGGAACCCGGCAAGCGGCCTTGCCTTGATAGAAAAACCATCGAAGTCTATCCCGACTGTGCCGAACCGGTGATGGGCGGGGTGACGACCGGTCGGGAAAAGCGCTTGACTGGTCGACGCCAGGTCCTCTCCAGCCGGATTTTCACCGGCGCGCAGGCGGCTTGCCGCTGTCCCTGGCGGTCGCAGGTCTGCTATTCTGGGTTCCCCATGCGCGGTGCGCCGCTTGCCAGGGTTGGCATGCTGCAGCCGGCTTACCAGGACGACGGTTTTGGCTTCAGATCCGCTACCCCCTTCATCACCCCATTTGTCTGCTGCCCACGCAGCCGGCCTGATTGACTCGCCCTTGATGCGCAGCGCCGGACGGGATGCCCTGTCGCTGGCCCTGATGGATGCGCGCAACCATACCTTGCGCCTGTTTGGCCAGTACCAGCAGGCGCTGGAGTCCGTCAACTTTGCGGTGCCCGAGTTGACGGTCCTCAATCCTCCGCTGTGGGAGCTCGGGCATATCGGCTGGTTTCAGGAGTGGTGGATCGGGCGCAACATGCAGCGCGCCCGGGGTGACCGCTGCGAGCCCGCGCATGCGCGGCTGGCCTCCATCGAACCGGGCGCCGACCGCTGGTGGGACTCGGCCAACGTGCCGCACCACCAGCGCTGGACACTGGATCTTCCCCCGGTCGCGAGTTGCCGTGCCTATTTGCTCGACACGCTGGAAAGCACGCTGGAGCTGCTGGAGAAAACCGGGGAGGACGATGATGCGCTCTATTTTTTCCGCCTCTGCCTGTTCCACGAGGACATGCATGGCGAAGCCCTGAGCTACACCGCGCAGACATTGAGCCTGGGCCTGGACAAGGCGCTGCTGCAGGCCTTCACGCCACCCACCATGACCCTGCGCGAGCCCTTGCTGGTGCCGGCCACCGTCTGGACGCTCGGCAGCGCCGTGGCGCCGGGATTCGTGTTCGACAACGAGCTGGCCCAACACACGGTCAGCGTGCCCGAGTTCGAGATCGACGCCCAGCCGGTGAGTTGGGCGCAGTTCGTCGAATTTGTCGATGACGGCGGCTACGACCAGCCCGAGTTCTGGCAGCGCGAAGGCTGGGACTGGCTGCAGGCCACGGCGAGCCGTGAAGGACGGCGCGGCCCGCGTTATGTCGAGCAGATCGGTGTGGCCAGCGGCGCGGTGATGCAAACCCGCTTTGGCAAGCCGATGCGCATGCTGGGGAACCAACCGGCCATGCACATGAGCTGGTGGGAAGCCGACGCCTGGTGCCGCTGGGCCGGGCGCCGTTTGCCGGCCGAGGTCGAGTGGGAGGTGGCGGCGCACACGGCCGCGCGGCGCGGGTTTCGCTGGGGCGATGTGTGGGAGTGGATGGGCAGCACCTTCCGGCCCTACCCGGGTTTTGTGCCCGGTCCCTATGCCGATTATTCGCAGCCTTGGTTCGGTACGCACAAGGTGCTGCGCGGCGGTTCCTTTGCGACCCGCGCCCGCATGAAGTCTCCGAAGTACCGCAACTTCTACCGGCCTGAGCGGGACGATATCTTCTGCGGGTTTCGCTCCTGCGCTCTGTAGTGCTATCTGTTTGATAGCTGGTGGCGATTTTTGGGTAAGGGCTGGAGGTGGATTTTATTGTTGGCCCGTACTGCTGGGCTTGTCGAGGCCTCTTTGATTCAACAGCCGGCGGTTTGCCAGCAAGCCGGGAGTCGCCCGCCGGGGCGAGACCCGGCCAGCAGGCAGACCCGCAGGCTGGAGAGACTCCAGAGTTTGCTATGAATTAAATAGCTACCAGCGCAAACGCACCAAGGGCCGGAGCTAAAAAACCTCAAGACCGGGAAACCTTCGCTTTCCGGTAATTCCACCACGGCAACATGGCCCGCAGCGACAGCACCTTGCCGCTCTGCGCGTGGTCGCCGCTGTAGCCGGGCAGTCCGGCCAGCGTCGTCTGCCAGTCGCTGCTCTGCAACTCTTTCAGCAGCGCCTGCACCTGTGGCTGCGGCAGTTCGGACTTCAGGCAGACCAGGTGGTAACGCTCCTGGATCAGCGGCACAAAACCGAGGTCTTTTTCACGCGCTGCGGCCTCGATGCCCAGGCCGGCATCGGCGGCGCCGCTGGTGATGGCCTGTGCGACCGCGCCGTGGGAGGGCTCCTGCGTGTTGTAGCCTTCGATGCCGTCCGCGTTCAGACCGGCCTGCGCCAGCAACTCGTCGAGCAGCACCCGCGTGCCGGTGCCTGCCGCGCGGTTGACATAACGGATGCCCGGCCGCTTCAGGTCGGCGATGCCGGTGATGGCCAGCGGGTTGTTCTTCGCCACCATCAGGCCCTGCTGGCGATGCGCGAAACCGATCAGCTTGTGCTGGCCGGGCTTGAGCAGGCTGCGGTAAGTCAGCGCCGCCACCGACTTGCTGTCCGGCTGTTCCAGGGTGTGAAAGCCGGCCATCATGCAACGACCGGCGTTGAGCGCCGCAATCGCGTCCACGCTGCCCATGAAACGGATGTCCAGGTGCAGGCCGTGCGCACTGGCCTGTTCGCGCAGTGCGCTCAGCGCGGCGTCGTGGCTGGCATACAGCGTGAGCACGTGGGCCTCATCGTCAAAGGCGGTGGAAAAAGCCCGTTCGATGTCGCCGCGCAGCGCTTCGATCTGCGGCGCCAGCCTGGCCTGGGCCTGGCGCTCGGCCCACAGCAGCTTTTCGCCAAATTCGGTGAGTTGGGCGCGCTGGCCCTTGTCCCAGACAATCAGCGGCCGCTGCAGGGTCAGCTCCCACTTTTTCAGCGCCCCCCAGACATGGCGGTAGGACAGATCGAGGGCGCGCGCCGCCTTCGAAATGGAGCCCTGTTCGCGCACGGCGTGCAGCAGGTCCATCAGCGGATTGCGGATCAGCGTGTCCTTGCTGCGCTCGGGCGTCAACAGGTAGGAGAGTTCGACTTTGTGCATGGGGTGGCAGGACGGTGTGCTGATTATGGGCGCAAGACCGGGCGCGTCTTCCTTATGCAATCGGCTTCATAGCTCGTGATTCCCGATGGTGATCCGCGGCCATCGCTTCTACGATAAGGTCACAACTTTTCTTTTGCATGAACACTTTCTCGGACAGCGCCGGCACGGCGTTCTCGCTCATCGTTTCCCTGGATCCCCTGTTGGCGAGCATCGTGCTCCGGTCGCTGGCAGTCAGCGCCTGTGCCTGTGCGATCGCCTGCAGCGTCGGGCTGCTGCTCGGAGCCTGGCTGGGCGTGGCACGCTTTCGCGGCCGCGGCATCCTCCTGACCGTGCTCAACACGCTGCTGGCCCTGCCGTCGGTGGTGGTCGGGCTGGTGGTTTACCTGCTGCTGTCGCGGTCCGGCCCGCTGGGTTTTCTCGGTTGGCTGTTTTCCTTCCAGGCCATGGTGCTGGCACAGGCCGTGCTGGTGCTGCCGGTGGTAACGGCGCTGGTGCGCCAGACGATTGAAGACGCCGACCGCCTGCACGGCGAACAGTTCCAGTCGCTGGGCGCGGGCAAGGGCATGCGCAGCCTGCTGCTGCTGTGGGACGAGCGTTATGCGCTGCTCACCGTGCTGATTGCCGCCTTCGGCCGCGCCATCTCCGAGGTCGGCGCGGTGATGGTGGTGGGCGGCAACATCGACGGCTTCACGCGGGTGATGACCACCGCGATAGCGCTGGAAACCAGCAAGGGCGACCTGCCGCTGGCGCTGGCGCTGGGCCTGCTGCTGCTGGCCGTGGTGCTGCTGCTCAATGTGCTGATCGCGCTGGTGCGACGCTGGCGCGAGCGGCTCGATGACGGCCTGCCCGAAACGGCCCAGCTGCTGGTGCCCGAGGCTGGAGCGGTCAAGCCATGAGTGCGCTGTTCGAACTGGAAGCGGTGGACGTGTACTTCGGCCAGACTCGCGCGCTGGCCGGGTGCGCACTCAGCATCCATGCCGGCGAACGGGTGGCCCTGGTGGGCGCCAACGGCAGCGGCAAAAGCACGCTGCTCAGAACCCTGCACGGGCTGGTCCCGCCGACGCGCGGCGCGGTGTCTTCAGACGCATCGGTGCGCCAGGCCATGTTGTTCCAGCGGCCCTACATGCTGCGCGCCAGTGCCCTGAACAATGTGGCGCTGGGCCTGTGGCTCAAGGCCGTGCCCTGGAAAACTGCCCAGACCCAGGCGCTGCAGGCGCTGGCGCGTGTCGGGCTGGCGGGCATTGCCCGCCGCAATGCCAAGGCCCTGTCAGGCGGGCAGCAGCAGCGGCTGGCGCTGGCGCGCGCCTGGGCCTTGCAGCCCCAGGTCCTGCTGCTCGACGAGCCCACCGCCAGCCTGGACCCTGGCGCCAAACGCGAGGTGGAGGCGCTGATGACCGAGTTTGCCGACGCTGGCATGACGCTGGTGTTCAGCAGCCACAACCTGGGCCAAGTCAAGCGCCTGGCCAGCCGCGTGATCTACCTCGAACACGGCCGGCTGTTGGCAGACCTGCCGGTTCATGACTTTTTCAACGGCCCGCTGCCGCTGGAAGCCGAGATGTTTGTCAAAGGAGAACTTGCATGACTCCCACCCCCATCCTGTTCCGCATAGTCAGGTGTTTCCGGGCCGCAGCCTTTGTACCCATTGCGCTGGCAGCTACGGTTTCAATAGCGCAGCCACACACCATCGTGATGGCCTCGACGACCTCGACCGAGCAGTCGGGCCTGTTCGGCACACTGCTGCCGGCCTTCAAACAGGTCAGCGGCATAGCCATCAAGGTGGTGGCCCTGGGCACCGGCCAGGCCATCGACATGGGCCGCCGCGGCGATGCCGACGTGCTGTTTGTGCACGACCAGGCGGCCGAGGAAAAAGTTGTTGCCGAAGGTTTTGCGATCAAACGTTACCCGGTCATGTACAACGACTTCGTGCTGGTCGGCCCGGTTGCCGATCCGGCGAAAACCAAAGGCAAGGACATTGTCGAAGCACTGAAAAAAATCAATGCGACCAACGCCCCCTTTGTCTCGCGCGGTGACAAGAGCGGCACCCATACCGCCGAGCTCCGTTACTGGAAAAATGCCGGCGTCGACAACCCGCAGTTTGCCGGCTACAAGGCCTGCGGCTGCGGCATGGGCCCGGCGCTGAACATCGCGGCCAGCTCGGGCGCCTACGTGATGGCCGACCGCGGCACCTGGCTGGCGTTCAAGAACCGCGCTGACCTGGCGGTGCTGGTGGAAGGCGATACACGCCTGTTCAACCAGTACGGCGTGATGGTGGTCAACCCTGCGAAACACCCGAAAGTCAAGGTGGCCGAGGCGCAGAAGTTTGTGGACTGGGTGATTTCGCCGGCCGGCCAGGCGGCGATTGCCAGCTACAAGATTGGCGGCGAGCAGCTGTTTTTTCCAAACGCCCCGCGCCAGTGAGCGAACGCGTGGACGCGATGCCAGGTTCTCCAATTCAAGCAGGGGCCGCGGAACCGGCTTCGCCGGGCCGCAGGCGCAGCGCCCCCTCGGGGGGCAGAGAGCTACACGAAGTGAGCGAACGTGGGGGCTACCTTAGTAACCCCAGCGCAAACGGCAGGCTGAACATGCCGAGCAGGGTCGACAAGGTGACCAGGCCGGCCACATAGGCGCCGTCGTAACCCATGCGGGCCGCCAGCACGTAACAGCTGGAGGCGGTGGGCAAAGCCGAAAACGCCAGCAGCACGGTGGTCTGCACCGGCGACAGGCGAAACACCCAGGACAGGCCCAGCGCAAGCAGCGGAATCAGCAGGTGGCGGATGACCAGCAGTGCCACCGCCAGGGTTTTGGCCCGGGCCAGCTGGCCGAACTGCAGGCCGGCGCCGGCAGCCATCAGGCCCAGCGCCAGCGAGGCCGCACCAATGCGGGTCACGGTGGGTTCCAGCCAGACCGGGATCTGGAAACCCGCCAGGTTGGCGGCCAGGCCGGTGGCGGTGGCGATGATCAGCGGGTTGCGCACCAGAGCCCCAAGGAAACCGCTGTTGGCGTGGCGCGCCATCGGCCAGACGGCGCCGACGTTGAACAGCGGCACGCAGACGCCAATCAGCACGGCAATCAGGAGCAGGCCTTCGGCGCCGGCCAGGCGTTCGGCCAGCGCCAGCCCGATGAAGGAGTTGAAGCGGAAAGCCACCTGCGCGCTGGCCGCGTGCTCTCGCCGGTCAATATGCGACCCCAGCCAGGGCAGGTGCGGCAGCGAGTAAGCCAGCGCAATACCGAGCACGCCCATGCTGAGCCCGGCCGCCATCAGGCTGGAGGCCGCGCCCAGGTCCAGCGGGCTTTTGACGATGGACTGGAACAGCAGGACCGGAAACAGGAAGTAATACACCAGGCTTTCCACCTGCTGCCACACCGTGCGGTTGAGGGCGGTGTAACGGCACACCAGGTAGCCGCAGAGAATGAGGGAGAAGTCCGGGAACAGAAGTTGGGCGTAATTCACCCCGGCAAGAATAGCCGCAATGGCCGCAAAGCCTAGGGATCCTCTGCCTGACTCCCGGCGTGCGCGTTCGGGTCCACAACGGGATGATTTGCTCGCCAACACCACGCAGCGTGTGCTGAAGCACACGCAAGGGGTTTGGTGAGGAAAGCGCCCGTTTTGGTCCGAACCCGAAGGGGCGTGGTTTTGCGGGCGATCCGCTTCGTTACAAAACCAGGCAAGGCGTACAGCCTTGCCTTGGGTTTTGCGCCTCACGGCTCATCCCGCAAAAGCCCCGCCGCGCACGGCGCGAGTCAGGCAGAGGATCCCTAGGGATTGCCCTTATGCGTATTCCACAACAAGGTGGCACGGTGCTTGCGCTTACGATAGAGCTTGTTTACTTTCTATCGCAAGGAAAATCGTTATGCAACGTCGTTATCTGCTCACCCTTTCTGCACTGACGCTGGCCACGGCCGCGGCCGGTTCTGCACTGGCCCAGTCCTACCCGAACAAGGTTGTCAAGCTGCAGGTGCCTTTTGCACCGGGCGGCACCACCGACATCGTTGCGCGCGTGATCGCCGAGCCGCTGGGCAAGGCTTTGGGGCAAAGCGTGATCGTCGAGAACAAGGCCGGTGGCGGCGGCGTGGTCGGCGCCCTGGAAACCGTGCGTTCCGTGCCGGACGGCTATTCGCTGGGCATGGCGACGGTGTCCACCACGGCGGCCAACCCGGCCATCAACACCAAGATCCCGTACAACCCGCTGACGGACTTCACGCCCATCATCAACATTGCGGCCACGCCCAACATCATCGCGGTGCACCCGAGCTTTCCGGCGCGCAACTACAAGGAGTTCATCGCCGAGATCAAGAAGAACCCGGGCAAGTACTCCTACGCCTCGTCGGGCACCGGCGGCATCGGCCACCTGCAGACTGAGCTGTTCAAAAGCCTGAGCGGCGCCTTCATCACGCACATTCCCTACCGCGGCGCGGGCCCGGCCCTGAACGACACGGTGGCCGGCCAGGTGCAGATCATTTTCGACAACATCCCCTCGGCACTGCCTTTCATCCAGCAAAAACGCCTGATCCCGATCGTGGTGGCCGCGCCGCAGCGTCTGGCGGTCCTGCCGGATGTTCCGACCTTCAAGGAAGTCGGCCTCGAGCCGGTCAACCGCATGGCGTATTACGGCATTCTCGGCCCCAAAGGCCTGCCAAAAGAGGTGGTCGACAAGGTCAGCGCGGCCACGCTCAAGGCCCTGCAGGACCCGGCAGTGCGCAAGCGCATCGAGGACACCGGCTCCATCATCGTCGGCAACACGCCCGAGCAGTTCACGGCCCAGATCAAGGCCGAGTACGAGGTCTACAAAAAAGTGGTGACCACCTCCAAGCTGTCGCTCGACTAAGAACCGGCCAGGCGGTTTGACCGCCTTTCCCGTGTTTCCCCGGCCCTGCCAGCCTTGAGTTGGCGGGGCTCTTTTTTTTTGCAGGGGTCTGTTGGTTCAGTTTGTTATCGTTGCGCTTATGAATCCCCAGAGCCAGTCCAGCATTGATGCCTTTGTCGACGCCATGTGGCTGGAAGACGGCTTGTCCAAGAACACGCTGGCCGCCTACCGGCGCGACCTGTCGCTGTATGCGCTCTGGCTCGGTGCGAAAGAGCAGGGCGCCCGCAAGCTCGACGACAGTTCCGAGCGTGACCTGAACGCCTATTTTTCGGCCAGGCACGCCAGCACCCGGGCGACCTCCGCGAACCGGCGCCTGACGGTGTTCAAGCGCTACTTTCGCTGGGCCCTGCGCGAGCGTCTGATCTACGCCGACCCCACCCTCAAATTGCAGTCGGCCAAACAGGCCCTGCGTGTGCCCAAGCTCATGTCGGAAGCCCAGGTCGAGTCGCTGCTGGCCGCGCCCGACAAGGACACGCTGCTGGGCCTGCGCGACCGCGCCATGCTGGAGCTGATGTACGCCAGCGGCCTGCGCGTGAGCGAGCTGGTGGGACTCAAGACTTTCCATGTCGGCATGAACGAGGGCGTGCTGCGCGTCATGGGAAAAGGCCGCAAGGAGCGCCTGGTGCCCTTCGGCCAGGTGGCGCGGCAGGCGATCGAGCACTACCTTGCCGAAGCGCGCCCCGCGATCCTGGGCGGGCAGCAGACCGACGACCTGTTTGTCACCGGCCGCGGCAGTGGCATGAGCCGCGTGATGTTCTGGATGCTGGTCAAGAAACATGCGCTGCGGGCGGGCATCACCTCGCCGCTGTCACCGCACACCTTGCGCCATGCCTTTGCCACCCACCTGCTCAACCACGGCGCCGACCTGCGGGCGGTGCAGCTGCTGCTGGGCCATGCCGACATCTCCACCACCACCATCTACACCCATGTGGCGCGCGAACGCCTGAAGGCGCTGCACGCGCACCACCATCCCAGAGGCTGAATCCGCAGCAAGGGATGGGGGCAGGGCAAAATGGTGTTTCCCCTTTCACTTCCGGACTCCCCTCTCATGTCACGCCTGAATCGCCGTCACGGCCTGTTTGCCCTGTCCTTGCTTGCCCTCGGCACCAGCTGGATGCCCCTGTCTGCCGCCGCCCAGAGCGCCTGGCCGGCACGCCCCATCCGCATCGTGGTGGCTTATCCGCCCGGCGGACTGAGCGACAACATCGCGCGGGCGCTGGCCGACAAGCTGGCCGTGCAACTGGGCACACCGGTGGTGGTGGAAAACCGGGCCGGTGCGGGTGGCAGCATCGGCATGGACGTCGTGGCCAAGGCCGCGCCGGACGGCTACACCATCGGCTTTTCCTCGATCAGCCCGCTGGCGCTGAACCCGCACCTGGGCAAGCTGCCTTATGACCCGGCCCGGGACATTGCCCCGGTGGCCAGCGTGATGTACTCGCCGGTGGTGCTGCTGGCCACCTCGGCTTTTGACGGCAAGGACTTCAAGGACCTGCTGGCAGCAGCGAAAGCCAGGCCGGGCAGCATCCGCTGGTCCACCTCGGGGCTGGCTACGGTGGGCCATATCGTGCTCGAGCAGGTCCAGCACGGTGCCAAAGTGGGGATCACCCACATCCCCTACAAAGGCGGCGGCCAGCAACTGACCGACGCCCTGAGCGGGCAGTTTGAAGTGATCACGACCAACCTCAGCGGCGCGGTGATGCCGCACATCCAGTCGGGCAGGCTGCGTCCGCTGGCGGTGGGTGCACCGGCGCGGGTGGAGGCCCTGCCGCAGGTTCCGACCTTTGCCGAGCTCGGTTTTGCACCGGCCAACCTGAGCTCGCTGTTCGGCGTGTTTGCACCTGGAAAAACACCCGAGGCCGTGCTGTCGCGCCTGAACACCGAAATCAATCTGGCCCTGAAGACGCCCGAGTTGCGCAAGCGCCTGCTGGGCGCCGACAACGTGCCGACGGGTGGCAGCGCCGCCGAGTTCGGACGGCAGATTGCGCAGGAGTCGGACAACAACGCCCGCATCATCAAGGCGGCGCAGATCAAGGGCGACTGAAACGCGGGGCGCAGCATGCTATTTATTTAATAGCTGTCTGCGCACGTGAAATAAGGGCTGGAAGCCAATTCTTTCGAAAATTTCCGGGAGACACCCGGTTCAACCCGGCGTGCTGCCCGCGCCGGCCGGCGGCGCATACATGTAGTCGCGCCTGAACGGGTAAACGCTTGGCGCACCCTTGCCGGCGTTGCCGGACGCGCCCTCGGCGGGCCGGGTGGCCAGCATCTGGTGCAGCGAGAGCCAGCCTTGCTCGAAGCCCATGGCGCTGCCGGCCAGGTAGAGGCGGTAGGCGCGCAGGATTTTTTCGCCGCGTTCGCTGCCGCTGCGGGCGGCCAGCACCTGCTGCGCCGCGTCCAGCCGGGCCTCCAGCGCATCGGACCAGTCCCACAGCGTGCGCGCATAGTGAGGCCGCAGGTTTTCCATATCGACCATCTCCAGCCCGCCGCGCGCCATGTGGTTGAGCACGTCGCTGACATGCAGCAATTGCCCGCCGGGGAAAATATATTTCTCGATGAAGTCGCCCATGCCGGCACCGAGCTGGTCGTTGTCCGGCCCGCCGGCGGTGATGCCGTGGTTCAGGACCAGCCCGCCCGGTGCCAGCAGGCGCCGGATCTTGTTGAAATACGCCGTCATGTTGCTGCGGCCCACGTGTTCGAACATGCCCACCGACGAAATCTTGTCGAAGGGCTGGCTTTCATCGAGCTGGCGGTAGTCGCACAGCTCCATCCGGACCCGGCCCTGCAGGCCCTTGTCGGCGATCAGCTTCTGCACATGGGCGTGCTGGTTTTTTGACAGGGTGATGCCGGTGGCATCAACGCCGTAATGCTCGGCCGCCCACAGCAGCAGGCCGCCCCAGCCCGCGCCAATGTCGAGGAAGCCCTCGCCGGGCCGCAGCATGAGTTTGCGGCAGATGTGGTCCAGCTTGGCCTCCTGGGCTTGGGCCAGGGGCATGGCGTCGTCGCGGTAGTAGGCGCAGGAGTAAACGCGGCGCGGGTCCAGCCAGAGGGCGTAGAAATCGTCCGAGACATCGTAGTGGAACTGGATTTGTTCGGCGTCTTTTTCCGGCGTGTGCGCCCTGAGCGCCCGGATCTGGCGCTGCAGGGTGGTCCACCAGCCGGCGTCGATGTGGACCGGGTTGGCCGGCAGCAGGCTGACGGCCACGGCCATCACGTCGCGCATGCGGCCTTCCAGGAGCAGCTTGCCCTCGACAAACTCCTCGGCCAGCGCGCCGATCTGGCCGGCGCGCAGCCGGGTCAGGCTGGACCAGTGGGAAAACGACATTTTGACCGGCGCGCCGGGCGGGCCGAGCACCTGGCCCGCGGGCAGTTGCACGGCCACCGGCGACGGCAGGCGCACGATTTGCGACTCAATCTGGGGCACGAGATGCCGGATCATTGCAAACCCTCCTCTGAGACTTGACGGTCTGAAGCCGAAATATTACTCAATCCTGCGCCAGCTTGCCGGTGTTCCGTACCCTCGCGCCGTGGAAAAAATTACCGATTCAGTGTCAGCCGCCCCGGACCCCGCTGTATTGATGTGTATCAAGCCGGCGGGCCTCTGCGCCGCGCGCGGCCGCTGTGTCGTGGTTCAGGTCCCCAGCCGGGCCAGTTCGGCCTCGTCAAACCCGGCGGCGCGCCGGGCGGCCAGGTTGAACGGGCCTCGCAGCGCGGGCGCTCCATACCTGGCCGCCAGTTCAGCATAAGTTGCCACGGGATCGAGCTGGCGCTGCCCGCACAGGTGGCGGTACCAGTGGTTGCCGATGGCGACATGGCCGATCTCGTCGCGCAGGATGATGTCCAGAATGGCCACCGCGCGCAGGGCGGCGGGGCTGCCGACCCGGCGCAGTTTGGCCTGCATCGCGGGGGTGGCGTCCAGCCCGCGGGCTTCCAGCGTGCGCGGCACCAGCGCCATGCGCGCGAGCACGTCGCCGGCGGTTTTTTCGGTCATGTCCCAGAGGCCGGTGTGGGCGGGAAAGTCGCCGTAGTCATACCCCAGGGTCTGCAGATGCTCACGCAGCAGGCTGAAGTGTTGTGCCTCTTCCGCGGCCACTTTGAGCCAGTCGAGGTAATAGGCCTGCGGCATGCCGCCAAAGCGCCAGGCGGCGTCGAGCGCCAGGTTGATCGCGTTGAATTCGATGTGTGTCACCGCGTGGAGCAGGGCGGCCAGGCCCTGCGGGGTGAACGGGGAACGCTTGGGGACATCGAGGTGGGAGCGCAGCTCGGGCCGCACCGGACAGCCGGGCAGGCCGGCGGGCACCTCGAAACGGTCATGAAACGCTATCGAAAGAGTAGCTGCCTGCGACCGCAGGAATTGGGCCAGAAGCACTTTTTGCTGTGGATCGGGCTCCATCAGCGCCTGCAGGGCCTGCTGGCGCAGTTCGGGGGGCGGGGGCGTGCTCATCAGTCCTCCATTGTCGGCGATAGCGCTGGATGGGCGGGCACAGACCCGCCAAGACAGGGGGCGGGCGCATCCTTACAATTGGGGCTCACCCCGCCGCACGACCTTGCCCCCCTTCCCACGACTCATCAAAGACCCATGGCCATCTACCAACTCGACGATCTGACCCCTGTCATTCATGAATCCGCCTGGGTCGCCGACAGCGCCCAGGTCATAGGCCGTGTCGAGCTGGCCGAAGGTGTCAGCGTCTGGTTTGGCACGGTGATCCGCGGTGACACGGACAGCATACGCGTAGGACGCGGCTCCAACATCCAGGACGCCAGCGTGCTGCATGCGGACGCCGGCGTGCCCCTGACGATTGGTGAAGACGTGTCGATCGGCCACCAGGTCATGCTGCACGGCTGCACCATAGGCGACGGCTCATTGATCGGCATAGGCGCGATTGTTCTGAACAACGCGAAGATCGGCAAAAACTGCCTGGTGGGCGCCGGTTCGCTGGTGACCGAAGGCAAGGAGTTTCCCGACGGCTCCATGATCCTCGGCAGCCCGGCCAAGGCCGTGCGGCAACTCTCGCCCGAGCAGATCGAGGGTTTAAAAATGATTGCGCAGCACTATGTAGAGAATGCCCGGCGCTACAAGGCTGGCTTCAAGAAGATCGCCTGATCACCACCCAGACCATGACCCAACCCCAAAATTCCATACACAGAGCCAGCGTTGGCGCGCCTATTCCGGCAGGGGCCGCGGATCTGGCTCTGCCGGCCCGCAGGCGCAGCGGCGAAGCGACAGCGGGAATTCCGTGCCAGCAGGGGCCGCGGAACCGGCTCCGCCGGGCCGCAGGCGCAGCGGCCCCCTCGGGGGGCAGCGCAGTACACGAAGTGACAAGCGTGGGGGCTTAATGTCCGAGCTGCACAAATTCATTTTCGACGGCCTGCCGGTGCGCGGCATGCTGGTGCGCCTGACGGACGCCTGGCAGGAAATCCTCCAACGACGCAAGACGGGCGGCGGCTACCCGCCCGAGGTCATGCAACTGCTCGGCGAAATGACGGCCGCCGGCGCGCTGATGCAGGGCAACATCAAGTTCAACGGGGCACTGGTCCTGCAGATTTTCGGGGACGGTCCGGTCAAGCTGGCCGTGGTCGAAGTGCAGCCCGACCTGAGCCTGCGGGCCACCGCGACCGTGACCGGCGACGTGTTGCCGGGCGACAGCCTGAGCCGTCTCGTCAACGTCACCAACCAGGGCCGCTGCGCGATCACGCTGGATCCGAAAGACCGGCTGCCGGGCCAGCAGCCCTACCAGGGTGTGGTGCCGCTGTTTGGCGACCAGCATGAAAAGCTCGAAAACCTCGGCGAAGTGCTGGAGCACTACATGCTGCAAAGCGAGCAGCTCGACACCCGGCTGATTCTGGCGGCCGACGGCCAGGTCGCGGCCGGCCTGCTGATCCAGCGCCTGCCGGTGCAGGGGCAGGGCAACCTGCAGGGCGGCCAGCGCGCCGACGAAGACGAGATCGGCCGCAACGAAGACTACAAACGCATCGCGCTGCTGGCCGGCACGCTCAAGCGGGAGGAGTTGCTGGGCCTGGATGCCGACACCATCCTGCACCGCCTGTTCTGGGAAGAAAAAGTCACGCGTTTTGTGCCCAGCACGCCAACCTTTGCCTGCAACTGCTCGCAGGAGCGTGTCAGCGGCATGTTGCGCAGCCTCGGCACGGCCGAGGTCGAAAGCATCATCGCCGAGCAGGGGCGCATCGACGTGGGCTGCGAGTTCTGCGGCGCGCAGTACGGTTTCGATCCGGTCGATGCCGCACAGATTTTCACCCGCCAGGAAAGCCAGCTGCCGCCCGCGCCTACCGTGCAGTAGCTGCAATGCTGGCGACCATCAGGGCGGACGGCGCGCCAGCAGGTCGCTGAGCAGGCGGCGTTCGCAGGCCGGGTCGCTGCAGGTGTCGCAGGCCCAGACCCAGGGGTTGCGCGCCTGCACACCGGCTTGGCTGCCGTCCTGCAGCCCCTGCAGCGCGGCCAGTGCATGGGCCAGGCGCTGCGGTCCCTGGCCGTAAACCACGGTGTAGGGCACATCCGCGCCGGCAAGCGTCAGGCGCAGGTGCTGGTCAACCGCGTCCTGTGCCGCCGCGAGGCCGGCGGCTGCCGGCAGATCCAGACCCATGAGCAGGACCCGATCGAAGCCGTGCTGGCCGGACAGGCCGTCCGCCCTTGCACTTCGCACAGCCGCCAGTGGCGGGTTGTCGGCGACCAGGAATATCGGGTGTGGGGTGGGGCGATTGTCAAGCGCCGCCAGGAGTTCGCGAGCCAGTTGGGTCTTGCCGGTACCCGCTGCGCCCAGCAGCGCGACGTGGCGCGGAACGGGCCCGGGTTCAGGTCTGGCGCTCAAATCATGAGTCAAATCAGGATCCAGCCCTTACAGGTAAAGCGCTGGATGCTATCAAAAGCAGAGCAAGAGAAGCGCGCGATGGCCGCGGTCAGGGCGCAATCTGTACAAAAATTTCATTGGGTTTGACCATGCCCAGCTCCTGGCGTGCCTTTTCCTCCACCATCTCCAGGCCTTCGCGCAGGTCCTTGACCTCGGCGGCCAGCCGTTCGTTGTCGGCGTGCGCCTGGGTGTTCCTGGCGGTCTGCTCGCTGAGCCTGCGCTGCATCTCGTTGACGCTGGGAAGGCTTCCCCGGCCAATCCAGAGCTGCGCATGCACGATGACCAGCAGCGCAATCAGGAGGGCGGGGACGACGCGGTTGCCCACGATCAACGGTTGTGTTTAGCGCAGGTTGTAGAAGGCAGCGCGGCCAGGGTAGATCGCGATGTCGCCCAGGTCTTCCTCGATGCGCAGCAGCTGGTTGTACTTGGCCATGCGGTCCGAGCGACTCAGCGATCCGGTCTTGATCTGGCCGGCGTTGGTGCCGACCGCGATGTCGGCAATCGTTGAGTCTTCGGTCTCGCCGGAGCGGTGCGAAATCACGGCGGTGTAGCCGGCGCGTTTGGCCATTTCAATCGCGGCAAAGGTCTCGGTCAGGGTGCCGATCTGGTTGATCTTGATCAGGATGGAGTTGGCAATGTGCTTGTCAATGCCTTCCTGGAGGATCTTGGTGTTGGTGACAAACAGGTCGTCGCCGACCAACTGCACCTTCTTGCCCAGGCGTTCGGTCAGGATTTTCCAGCCGTCCCAGTCGCCTTCGTGCATGCCGTCTTCGATGCTGATAATGGGGTATTTGTCGCACCAGGTGGCCAGCATGTCGGTCCACTGCTGGGCATTGAGTTGCAGGCCGCCTTCGCCTTCCAGCACATACAGACCGTCCTTGTAGAACTCGCTGGCAGCGCAGTCCAGCGCCAGGGCGATCTGGTCGCCCGCGGTGTAGCCGGCCTTGTCGATCGCTTCAAGGATCAGCGCAATCGCTGCTTCGTGGTTTTCCACGCTGGGCGCAAAGCCGCCTTCGTCGCCCACGGCGGTGCTGATGCCGCGGTCGTGCAGGATCTTCTTGAGCGCGTGGAACACCTCGGCTCCCCAGCGCAGGGCTTCGCGGAAGCTGGGCGCGCCCACCGGCACGATCATGAACTCCTGCAGGTCCAGGCTGTTGTTGGCGTGGGCGCCGCCGTTGATCACGTTCATCATGGGAACGGGCATCTGCATCGCGCCCATGCCGCCGAAGTAGCGGTACAGCGGCAGGCCGGCTTCCTCGGCGGCGGCGCGTGCCACCGCCATGCTGACGGCCAGCATCGCGTTGGCGCCCAGGCGCGCTTTGTTCTCGGTGCCATCCAGGTCGATCAGCGTGCGGTCCAGGAAGGCCTGCTCGCTGGCGTCCAGGCCCAGCACGGCTTCGGAGATTTCGGTGTTGATGTAGTCGACGGCCTTGAGCACGCCCTTGCCGAGGTAACGCGAGGCATCGCCGTCGCGCAGCTCGATGGCTTCGCGCGAACCGGTGGAGGCGCCCGAAGGCACGGCGGCGCGGCCCATGACGCCGGATTCGAGCAACACGTCGCATTCGACGGTGGGGTTGCCCCGGCTGTCCAGGATTTCGCGGCCGACGATATCAACAATTGCACTCATGGAGGTCTTTCAAATCAAAAAAATAAAAAACGGGCAGGCGAGGGCTCAGACACCTTCGACGATGATCATCCGCATGATGGCCGCGCCTTGCCGCGCGGCCCTGGCTTTGCCGTATTCAGGGGAGGCGTCAAAGGCCTGCGCCGCTTCAAACGTCGGAAACTTCAGGATGACCAGGCGCTCGGGCGCCCAGTCGCCTTCGAGCACCTCGACCTTGCCGCCGCGCACGCAGACCTCGGCACCATGCGCCTGCATGGCCGCGCTGGACCACTTCTTGTATTCCTCGTACTGCACCGGGTTGGTGACCGTCACATTGGCAATGATGTACGCACTGGTCATGATCAGGCCTTGAAGTTGTTTTCGAGAAAACCGTTTTTCTTGGTCACGCGATCAAGCTCGAGCAGCGTCTCCAGCAGGGCCTTCATGTGTTTGAGCGGCACCGCGTTGGGGCCGTCACTCATGGCCTTGGACGGGTCCGGGTGGGTTTCCATGAAGAGGCCCGCAATGCCGACGGCCACGGCGGCGCGGGCCAGCACCGGCACCATCTCGCGCTGGCCGCCGCTGGTGGTGCCCTGGCCGCCGGGCAACTGCACGGAATGGGTGGCGTCAAACACCACGGGGGCGCCGGTCTCGCGCATGATGGCCAGGCTGCGCATGTCGCTGACCAGGTTGTTGTAGCCGAAACTGGCACCGCGTTCGCAGGCCATGAAATTGTCTTCGTTCAGGCCTTTTTCGCGTGCGGCCGCGCGGGCCTTGTCGATGACGTTTTTCATGTCGCCGGGCGCGAGAAACTGGCCCTTCTTGATGTTGACCGGTTTGCCTGACTGTGCCACCGCGTGGATGAAGTCGGTCTGGCGGCACAGGAAAGCCGGCGTCTGCAACACGTCCACCACGGCCGCCACGGCGGCAATCTCGGCCTCCGAATGCACATCGGTCAGGATGGGCAGGTTCAGCTCGCGTTTGACCTTGGCCAGGATCTCCAGGCCTTTTTCCATGCCGGGGCCGCGAAAGCTGGTGCCGCTGGAGCGGTTCGCCTTGTCGTAGCTGGACTTGAAGATGAAGGGAATGCCCAGTGAAGCCGTGATCTCCTTGAGCGTGCCCGCCGTGTCCATCTGCAGTTGCTCGGACTCGACAACACAGGGGCCGGCGATCAGGAAGAAGGGCTGATCGAGGCCCACGTCAAAACCGCAGAGTTTCATGCCACCACTTTCAATGTTTTTCCGGCCGCCTGGTGGTCCAGTGCGGCTTTCACGTAGGCGTTGAACAGCGGGTGGCCGGCCCAGGGGGTGGACTTGAATTCAGGGTGGAACTGCACGCCGATGAACCACGGGTGCACGTTTTGCGGCAGCTCGATAATTTCGGTCAGGTGTTCGCGCTGGGTCAGTGCCGAGATCACCAGGCCGGCTTCACGCAGCCTGTCGAGGTAGTGGACGTTGGCCTCGTAGCGGTGGCGATGCCGCTCGGTGACCACGTCGCCGTAGATTTTGTGGGCCAGGGTGTCTTTGGCCACGTCGGAGCTTTGCGCACCGAGACGCATGGTGCCGCCGAGGTCGGACTGCTCGTTGCGCGTCTTGATGGTGCCGTCTTCGTCTTTCCACTCGGTGATCAGCGCGATGACCGGGTGCGGTGTGCCCGGCGCGAACTCGGTGCTGTTGGCGTCCTTCAGGCCCGCCACATGGCGTGCAAACTCGATGGTGGCGACCTGCATGCCCAGGCAGATGCCGAGGTAGGGCACCTTGTTTTCGCGCGCAAAACGCGCCGCGCAGATCTTGCCCTCCACGCCGCGTATGCCGAAGCCGCCGGGCACCAGGATGCCGTCGAACTTGGCCAGGCGCGAGACGTTGTCCGGCGTCAGGGTTTCCGAATCGACATACTCGATGACGACCTTGGCATGGTTTTTCATGCCGGCATGGCGAATCGCTTCGTTGAGTGACTTGTAGCTGTCCGACAGGTCCACATACTTGCCGACCATGGCAATGTGCACTTCATTGGCCGGATGCGCAGTTTCGTAAACCAGGTCGTCCCAGCGCTTGAGGTTGGCCGGTGGCGTGTTCAGGCGCAGCTTGTCGCAGATCAGCCCGTCCAGGCCCTGCTCGTGCAGCATGCGCGGCACCTTGTAAATCGTGTCCACGTCCCACATGGAAATCACGCCCCACTCGGGGACGTTGGAGAACAGCGAAATCTTTTCACGCTCTTCGCTGGGGATGGGGCGGTCCGCACGGCACAGCAGCACATCGGCCTGGATGCCGATTTCGCGCAGCTGTTTGGCGGTGTGCTGGGTCGGCTTGGTCTTGAGCTCGCCCGCGGCAGCGATCCAGGGCACATAGCTGAGGTGCACAAAGGCCGTGTTGTTGGCGCCCAGGCGCAGGCTCATCTGGCGCACCGCCTCGAGGAAGGGCAGCGACTCGATGTCGCCCACCGTGCCGCCGATTTCGACAATCGCGACATCGACCGCCTGCGGCGTGTCGTAACCGGCGCCGCGCTTGATGAATTCCTGGATTTCGTTGGTGACATGCGGAATGACCTGCACGGTCTTGCCGAGGTAGTCGCCGCGGCGTTCCTTTTCCAGCACGCTTTTGTAGATCTGGCCGGTCGTGAAATTGTTGGCCTTGCGCATGCGCGTTTCGACAAAACGCTCGTAGTGGCCCAGGTCCAGGTCGGTTTCCGCGCCGTCGTCGGTGACAAACACCTCGCCGTGCTGGAACGGCGACATCGTGCCGGGATCGACGTTGAGGTAAGGGTCCAGCTTGATTAAAGTGACTTTGAGGCCTCGCGATTCAAGGATCGCTGCTAAGGAGGCTGAGGCGATTCCCTTGCCCAGGGAAGACACCACACCGCCGGTGACGAAGACAAATTTGGTCATGTCAGGTACGAACCGCAAGTTCGCTTAGGTGGTAAACGGGGATTATACGGGTGAGTCCGCGTTCGCCCCGGTTCGCGCCGTCAAGGGCTCGGACAAACTGGGATACATTGCGGGGCATGACGAAGCAAGCAAATGAAGAAGTCCCCGACGCAGGCGGCGATCTGGCCGGCCGGCACATCGTGCTGGGCCTGTCGGGCGGCATTGCCTGCTACAAGGCGGCGGAGTTGTGCCGCGCGCTGATCAAGCAGGGTGCGACCGTGCAGGTGGTGATGACCGAAGCCGCCGAGCAGTTCATCACCGCGGTGACGCTGCAGGCGCTCAGCGGCCGGCCGGTCTACACCAGCCAGTGGGACGGCCGGGAGGCCAACAACATGGCGCACATCAACCTGAGCCGCGAGGCCGACGCCATCCTGATCGCGCCCTGCAGCGCCGACTTCATGGCCAAGCTGCTGCATGGCCGGGCCGACGACCTGCTCAGCCTGATGTGCCTGGCCCGGCCCATCGCCACGGTGCCGCTGCTGATCGCGCCGGCGATGAACCGTGAAATGTGGGCCCATCCCGCGACCCAGCGCAACATGGCGCAGCTTTCTAGCGATGGCGCGACCATCCTGGGCGTGGGCAGCGGTTTCCAGGCCTGCGGCGAAACCGGCGACGGGCGCATGCTGGAGCCGCCCGAACTGCTCGAGGACATCATTGCCTTTTTCACGCCCAAGGTGCTGGCCGGCCAGCACGTGCTGGTGACGGCGGGCCCGACCTACGAGGCCATCGATCCGGTGCGCGGCATCACCAACCTGTCGAGCGGCAAGATGGGTTTTGCCGTGGCCCGCGCCGCGCGCGAGGCCGGCGCGCAGGTCACGCTGGTGGCCGGGCCGGTCAGCTTGAGCACGCCGCGCGGCGTCACGCGCATCGATGTGAAATCAGCACAAAACATGCTTGAAGCCGTGATGCAGAAGGCGCCAGTAGCTACTATTTTCATAGCAACTGCGGCGGTGGCCGACTGGCGGCCGGCAAGCAGCGCAGAGCGCAAGATCAAGAAAGACGGCTCGGGCCAGGCGCCCCAGCTGGCTTTCACCGAGAACCCCGACATTCTGGCGACGCTGGCGCAATCGCCGCGTGGCGTGTCGGGTGCGCTGTTCTGCGTTGGTTTTGCCGCCGAGAGCCATGACCTCGAGGACCACGCGCAGGCCAAGCGCCAGCGCAAGGGCGTGCCGCTGCTGGTGGGCAACATCGGTCCGGCCACCTTCGGCCGTGATGACAATGCCCTGCTGCTGGTCGATGCGCAGGGCAGCCGGGAGCTGGCGCGTGCCTCCAAGCAGTTGCTGGCGCGGCAACTGGTGGCAGAGATCGCCAGCCGGATCCAGCGGGCAGGGTGAGGCCGCATGCAACTGCCTTCCGACACCCCGCCCGACGGCGACTTTGCCCGGTATGTGGAAAAGCTGAGTGCCACCGCGGCGGCGGCTGTCCTTGCCAGGCAGGCGAAGGCCGACGCGCAGCCGGGCACCGGCCTGATGTATGGGGCCGCCACGCCGGCGCGCCAGGAAGCCGCCAGGGACGCTGCGTCGAGCCGGACCGCCGGACCGTCCTTGTGGACGGTGGGCAAATGGGTGCTGGTCGGCTGGATGGTGCTGCAACTGGTCTCTGCGGTGATTCCGGGCGCCGGCATGTTGGCCCTGCCGCTGCTGATCGGTTTTGCCGCATGGGCGTTTTACCGCTTTAAAAAATACTCGCCGGAGTTGCTCAAAGCGCGCTTGCGTGGGCTGAGCGAACAGGCCGCCAAAGAATTCAAACAAGGCAAGTGACATGAACATCGACGTCAAGATCATCGACGAGCGCCTGCGCGGCAACCTGCCCGCCTATGCCACGCCCGGCAGCGCCGGGCTGGACCTGCGTGCCTGCCTGGACACGCCGCTGACGCTGCAGCCCAACGCCTGGCAGTTGGTGCCCACCGGCCTGGCGATCCATCTGCACAACCCCGGTTACGCGGCCATGATCCTGCCGCGCTCGGGGTTGGGGCACAAACACGGCATCGTCCTGGGCAACCTGGTGGGGCTGATCGACAGCGATTACCAAGGCCAGCTCATGGTCAGCGCCTGGAACCGCAGCGATGTGGCCTTCACGATCGCGCCCATGGAGCGTATCGCCCAGCTGGTGATTGTTCCCGTGGTGCAGGCCGAGTTCAACGTGGTCGATGATTTCGCGGCAGCCAGCGAGCGCGGCGAAGGCGGCTACGGCTCGACCGGCAAGGTCTGAGAGGCTGAGCGGGCAAGGCGCAGCGTCAGGCTTTTCCTACACCTGCCGGCAGTGGGCTCCCACGCCGGGACAGCCTGGGACCCCACCCGTCCACCGACGCGGCGTGGGTGTAATCAATGCAGCAGGGTCCTCAGGCAACTTGTCCTTCAACGGCAGATGCGGTGGGCCCTCTGAATGTTCACCCACAGGAGATTTCCATGCGTCAAGCTTCCCGTTTCATTTCAGTCATTTCATCCGTGGTTGTGGTCGCCGGGCTTGCCGCCTGCGCTGCCCCCATGAGCCAGCCGGCCCCGGGCTCGACCTATCCTGCGGCCACTTATCCCGCATCCACTTACCCTGCGCAGAACCCGCAGGGCAATTACATCGAATACGGCCGAGTCAGCAATGTGGAAGTCCTGCGTACGCAACAACCGGCCACGACCTCCGGCCTGGGTGCCGTGATCGGCGGCGTGGCCGGTGCAGCCGTGGGTAGCCAGATCGGCGGCGGTAGCGGACGCACGGCAGCCACCGTGATTGGCGCTGTTGGCGGTGCCGTTGCCGGCAATGCCGTCGAGAAGAACCGCAACACCCAGCCCGTGAACGAAACCTACCGCGTGTCTGTCCAGCTGGACAACGGTGGCACACGTGCCTATGACGTGCCTTCTTACGGCGAGCTGCGTATCGGCGACCGCGTCAAGATCGAGAACAACCAGCTGTACCGCATGCGTTAAGCCTCTGCGGCGTCAGCTCAGGCCGGCCTGCTCTCTGGAGCAGGCCGGCCTTTTTATGGGTGGGATTTAGTGCAGCGTGTTGTTGCCGGGAGCTTGCGATTCAAGCTTGAAAAACCCGGTCCCCATGGAGCCTTGGCCGATTTCTGCCTCGGTGGCCTCGCGCACGGACTCGACCTTCAGGCTCAGGCGGATCGCGATGCCGGCCAGCGGGTGGTTGCCATCGAGCACCACATGCTCGGGATAAATTTCGGTCACCGTGTAAATGCGGTCTGGCGGCGTGTCAGGGTTGACGCCGACGGGCAGGGCGGCGCCGTCAAAGGTCAGGCCTTCCTCGAGTTCGGCCGGAAACAGCTTGCGGGCTTCCAGGAAAACCAGGTTTTCGTCGTAGTCGCCAAATGCGTTTTCAGGCTCCAGATGCAGGTCGATCGTGGCGCCCGCCTCATGGCCCTGCAGGCTTTCCTCGATTTTGGCGAGCAGGTCATCGCCGCCTAGCAGAAACTCCACCGGCTCGTCGAGCTCGTCCAGTATTTCGCCCAGGGTATCTTTCAGCGTCCAGGTCAGGGCAACAATGCATTGCGGGGTGATTTTCATTGGACAATTGTTCCATGGATGTCAATCAACCCCTTGCCCTTCTCGCCGGTCTGGCCCCGGCCCAGTTCATGCGCCGCCACTGGCAGAAAAAGCCCCTGCTGGTGCGCCAGGCCATGCCCGGGTTCAAACCCTTGCTGAGCCGCAGGGAGCTGTTCGACCTCGCGGCGCAGAAACAGGTGGAGTCGCGCCTCGTGGTGCAGCAGCCCACCGGCTGGCGCATGAAGCAGGGGCCGTTCGGGCCGCGCAGCCTGCCGGCCCTGAGCAGGCCCCAGTGGACCCTGCTGCTACAGGGCGTGGACCTGCATGACCGCCGGGCCCATGAGCTGCTGCAGCACTTCCGCTTTGTACCCGATGCCCGGCTCGATGACCTGATGATTTCATTTGCCACGCCTGGCGGCGGCGTGGGTCCGCACTTTGACAGTTACGACGTTTTCCTGCTCCAGGCCAGCGGCCGCCGACGCTGGAAGATAGGCCGGCAGAAAGACCTGACGCTGCAGGAAGGTGTGCCGCTGAAGATCCTGCAGAACTTCGAACCCGAGCAGGAGTTCGTGCTGGAGGCCGGCGACATGCTTTACCTGCCGCCGCGTTATGCCCATGACGGGCTGGCCGAGCCGTCGCAGGACGAGGACGGCAAGGCGCAGGAATGCATGACGTATTCGATTGGTTTTCGAGCGCCCAAGCGCGCCGAGCTGGCGAGTGAACTGCTGCAACGTCTGGCGGATTTCGCGGGTGATGATGAGGACGGTGGTGCCGTCAGCCAGGGCCTGTACCGCGATCCATCGCAGGCCGCAACGCCAACGCCCGCGGCTGTGCCGGAAGGCCTGCTCGCTTTTGCGCAAAAGGCGGTGCATGACGCCTTGGAAGACCCGCTGGCGCTGGCCTGTGCGCTCGGTGAATGCCTGACGGAACCCAAAGCCTCGGTCTGGTTTGACGACCCGTCGGGACGGTGGGACCCGCACTGCGCCGAGGGTCTCTGCCTGGATCCGCGCACCCGCATGATGTACGACGCGCAGCATGTGTTCATCAATGGAGAAAGCTACCGCGCCAGGGGGGCCGACGCGACCCTGATGCGGCGCCTGGCCGACCAGCGCCGGCTCTCTGCCGCCGACCTTCGCCGCGCGGGACCTTCGGCGCTGGACTTGCTGGCAGACTGGCATGCGGCCGGCTGGCTGGCTCATCCGGACGGTTGCTGAACCACGCGACAGGCCTGCTGTTTCATGCCTTCAAGGAGCCGATGATGAACGATCCCCATCCTTCCGCAGCGCCTTCTTCGCCCGCATTGCTGCAGGGGCGCTTCGAGGGGCGCTCGGCATTCGCCGATCTGGTCCGGCAAGCCTTCGCGGCAGCGGCCGCGCAGGGCTGGCGTGAAATCATTCTTTGCGACGCCACGTTTGAGGACTGGCCGCTGGGCGAGCGCAGTGTCGCGCAATCCCTCAACGACTGGTCAACATCGGGCCGCACACTGACCATGCTGGCCCAGAACTATGACGAAGTGACGCGCCGGCACGCGCGGTTTGTGAGCTGGCGCCGCACCTGGTCTCACATTGTTGAATGTCGCGGCAGCGGCCAGGTGGCGGCCAGCGACCTGCCCAGTGCCTTCTGGAGCCCGGGCTGGGTGTTCGAGCGGCTGGACCTGGTTCGCAGCACCGGTGTGGCGGGACCTGAAGCTGCGCGGCGCGTCGCACTGCGGGAAAGGCTGACGGAGAAGCTGCTGCGCAGCAGTCCGGCCTTCCCGGCGACCACATTGGGGATTTGACGCAGTGGGGCGATGCCGCAGGGCGCCAAGCTGGTGAAAGGGGCTGTCTGGTAGTGGTATTACGTTGCTTTTTTGTGAATTGAGGGTTTTTACGCCGGTGAAAACCCGCATATACTCGCTCCCAGGGCAGTTTGAGCTCGCGTCACTCGCCCTCACGTCGAAAAAACTCGAATCGTAAGGTTTGGGTTTTTTTTTGACGGATTTATAAGTTGTCTCTCTCATTCATCAAGGATCTCGATATGAACAAGTCCCTCGTTTTGGCCGCCATCGTCGCTGCGGTTGCCCTGGCTGCCTGCGGTAAAAAAGAAGAAGCGGCTGCACCTGCTCCTGTCGTTGTCACGCCAGCACCTGCTCCAGCACCTGCCGAGGCAGCTTCCGCACCTGCAGCTGTCACGCCTGCACCGGTTCCTGCTGAAGCCCAAGCTCCTGCCAGCGCCGCGAAGTAATTCCTGCTGCTTGCCTGAAAGCCGCCTGCGGGCGGCTTTTTTACGCCTGTCCTGTGCGCAGGGGGGTGCGGATCAAACGTCCAGCCAGTGCGTTCCCGCGCCGGCGTCTGCCACCATGATTTCCGTGGCGCTTCCCAACGCCTCCAGCATGGCTTGCCGGGCCAGTTCCGGCCGATTGTTCTGCTGGCTCAAATGGGCCGCCACCAGCTGCCTGAGACCGCCATGCGCGACCGAGCGGGCGATCTCGCCCGCGGCCGCATTGGACAAATGGCCATACATGCCGCCTACACGCCGCTTGAGAAAGGGCGGGTAGACCGACTGGGCCAGCAGGTCGCTGTCATGGTTGCACTCGAGCAACAGGGCGTCGCAGTGTGCGAGGTGGGCGAGCAGGTGGGAGGTGGCGTGACCGAGGTCGGTCAGCAGCCCCAGTTTGGACGCGCCGTCCGTGCAGGTGAGCTGCAGGGGCTCACGCGCGTCGTGAGGAACCGTGAACGGCATGAGCTGCAGTTCGCCGAGGTCGATGGCCTCCCCATCGCGTGCGGTGTGGAGCAAGCCGTCGAAGTCGGGCAGGCCGATGCCTTCCTGGGTGCCGCGGCTCATCCAGACCGGGACCCGGTGGCGCCGCGCGAACTGGCGCGCGCAGCCGATGTGGTCGCTGTGTTCGTGGGTGATGAAGATGGCGTCGATGTCGCCGTCGGCGAGGCCTGCTTGGGCCAGCCGCACCGAAAGTTGCCGGATCCCCAGGCCGCAATCGACCAGCAGCCGCGTTGGCCGCAGCCCGGTCGCCTCCACCAGCGTGGCATTGCCTGTGCTGCCGCTGCCCAGGCTTTTGAACCTCAGCACCGGCCAGGCTCCACGCGACGCTTTAGTCTTATTTCAGGTCGTCGGCAATGACCTGCACGATGCGCTGGGCATTGGCCGACGCTTCGGGATTGCCCTGGGCGTTGAGTACGGAGACGGTGGTCGCTTCGCCCTGGCTGCGTACGGCGATCCGGTATTTGAGGGGGGCCGGGCCTGCCGAGGAGCTGCTGAAGAGCTTGCTGAAGAAGCCGGGTTCCTTTTTGTCGCCGGTAGGCTCGACGTAGCGCACAAAATAAGTGCCTTGTGCACGGTCACGGTCTTCAACGGTGAAACCGGTGCGGTCCAGGGCCAGGCCGACACGGCGCCAGGCGCGCTCAAAACCTTCGTCGATCTGAAGCACGGGCATGTTGTTGACATTGGCGACACGCGCACTCTGCCGCGCCGGGCCGCTGGCGACCAGCGCCTTGGACTGCTCCTGGCTGACACCGAGCTTGACCATCAGGCGGCGCAGGAATTCTGCTTCCAGTTCCGGATCGGCCGGGCGTGGCTGCCACACCGTGCCATCGCTTTTTTGCGGTGTCCTGACCGTGCCCGTCAGCACCTCCACCATGCCGCGGTGGCTGATGTAGATCTCGGTGCCGCCGGTCGGCGTGCGCTCCAGGCGGGTGCGGAACTTGTCGCGTTCGCCGGTGGAGTACAGGCTGTCGAGCAGCTTGCCCAGGGTGGCGCGGATGAAGTCCTGTGGCAGCTTGGCGCGGTTTTCCGCGTAGTCGGTTTCCATGATGCCCAGGTTTTCCTGCTCGGTGGCAATCAGGAAACCGTTTTCCTGCCAGAACTCGCGCACCGGACCCCACAGCTTGTCGGCCGGGCGGTTAACCACCAGCCAGCGCTGTGTGCCCGCGCGCTCGATGCGCACGTCGCCGACCGTCAGGGCCGCCGTCGGCACGGACTGGGTGGTCTGGCCGACCTGGAAGCCGCTGGCCGTCACGGAACTGCCGGGCACGACGTAACGTGTATCGCGCGACAGCTGCGTCAGATCGGGAGGAACCTCCAGCGAGGGCGCCTTGCCGGCGCTTTTGTAATCGACCTTGTCGCCCTGCATCGACTCGCTCAATGAAGAGCAACCTGAGAGGAGGAGCGCGGCGACGAGCGCCAGCAACGGTGCCGCGGCAAGCCGTGGTGCAGATACAGATCCGGAAGCGCTGGGCGTGTGCAATGTCATCACTGGGGTTTCCTTAAAAATCAGAGCAGGCCGCAAACGCGCAGGGCGTTTTCGACCGTGGCCTCGTTGGCAGTTTCAAGCGGTGTCATGGGCAGGCGCAGGGTTCCGCCGCACAGTCCCATGCGGGCCATGGCCCATTTGACCGGAATCGGGTTGGCTTCCACAAACAGATGTTTGTGCAGCGGCAGCAGCTGGAGCTGGATGTTCATAGCGGCCCGGGTGTCGCCGGCGATGGCCGCAACACACAGCTCGTGCATCAGGCGCGGCGCCACATTGGCCGTCACGCTGATGTTGCCTTGGCCACCGCACAGCATCAGCGCCACGGCGGTCGGGTCGTCGCCGGAATAGACGGCAAAACCGGCCGGCACTTCCTTGATCAGCCACTGCGCGCGCTCGATGTTGCCGGTCGCTTCCTTGATGCCCACGATGCCGGGCACCTGCGCCAGCCGCAGCACGGTGGCGTGCAGCATGTCGGCCACCGTGCGCCCGGGTACGTTGTACAGCACCATCGGCAGGTCCACGGCTTCGGCAATCGCGGTGAAGTGCCGGTACTGGCCTTCCTGCGTCGGCTTGTTGTAGTAGGGCACGACCTGCAACTGGCAGTCGGCACCGACGGTTTTTGCAAAACGTGCCAACTCGATGGCTTCGGCGGTGGAGTTGGCGCCGCAGCCGGCCATGACCGGCACCCGGCCCTTGGCTTGCTCCACCGACACGCGGATGATCTCGCAGTGTTCTTCAACGCTGACGGTGGGCGACTCGCCGGTGGTGCCGACCACGCCAATGCAGTCGGTGCCCTCGGCAATGTGCCAGTCCACCAGCTTGCGCAGGGCCGGGTAGTCAACGCTGCCGTCTTCATGCAGGGGGGTCGCCAGTGCAACAATGCTGCCGGTAATGGTTTTCATGTCTTTATGTCGGGTTGGGGCCCTGGGCGCTGGTCATCTGCCGCCGCATCAAGCCAATTCCGCATTCTACCTAGGGCGCCGGCCAGGGAATCAGCCGAACAAGGGGCTGCTGTCGTCGATGCTGGCCAGCAGGCGTTGCCGGCCCGACAGCACATGGCGGACTGCCGCTGATTTAGCCTTTGCTTTGGCCCCTTTGACAATAGCCTCGTAAATCGACTTGTGCTCGATGTTGGAGCGCCGCATGTTACCCCGGGAATTGAAGTAGCGTCGCCTGAAAAGGTGCAATTCCCTGACATAGTCATCGTAGGTTTCGTGCGCCCGCTGGTTGTTCGACAGGCGCAGGATCAGGGCGTGAAATTGCAGGTTCAGGTCATAGTAAAGATCGGCATTTTCGGCGTCGCAGGCGGCATCCATCTGCGCCAGTAGTAGCTCGAACTGCTGCTTGTGGTCTTCATTGACGTGTTCCGTCGCCCGTTCGGCCGCAAAACCGAATACCAAGGCTCGAAGTTCGTAGATTTCCAGCATCTCTCGTATCGAGATCTGCCGGACAAACACACCGCGATTGACCACCGCCTTGACGATGCCGAGACCGGTGAGCACGCGGATGGCCTCACGGATCGGGCCGCGGCTGGTGCCCATGCGCAGCGCCAGCGCGGCCTCGTTGAGGCGTTCGCCGGGTTTGAGTTCGCCGGTGTAAATCAGGCGCTTGAGCTCATCGGCAATGAAGATCGGCAGTCCCTGCTCTGGTTTTTCTTTGGCTGGTGACATGGCTTGGCGGCCGGTTGGGCGCTTTGCGGCGCGTGACAGAGTATTCGGTATGGTAGCGGACAAGTTCCAATGCAGACAAAAAGCATAAAAGTGTTCTCTATTTTATAAAAAATGTTGACACTTTGAGGATTGACGGATGACACTTGCGGTTTTCGTTTGCGAATTTTCCGGATCCAACATGCCTCATATGCCAGCTTCTTCCGCGCTTGCGCGCTTTCGGGTGGTGGACCTTACCCAGGTCCGTGCCGGGCCCACCGCTTGCCGGCAGCTGGCAGATTGGGGCGCCGATGTGATCCAGGTACAGATGCCCGAGCACATGCGCGGCGACGACACCCTGGGCGGGCAGGAAGGCTCGGACTATCAGTACACCCACCGCAACAAGCGCTCAATCACGCTCAACCTGAAAGAGCCCGAAGGCATCAGCGTGCTTAAGCGCCTGATTGCAGGCGCCGATGTGGTGGTTGAAAACTTTCGGCCCGACGTCAAGTTCCGCCTGGGCATCGACTATGAAACCCTGGCCGTGGACAACCCGGGCCTCGTGTACGCCAGTATTTCGGGCTTTGGCCAGACCGGCCCGCTGGCAGCGCGGCCCGGCTTCGACCAGATCGCCCAAGGCATGGGCGGCCTGATGTCGGTGACCGGCATGGTCGAACAGGGCCCCATGCGTGTGGGTATCCCCATCGCCGACTTGTGTGCGGGCATTTTTGCGGCCCAGGGCATTCTGGTGGCGCTGCTCGAGCGCCAAGCCTCGGGCAAGGGCCAGTGGCTGCACACCTCGCTGCTTGAGTCCATGGTCTACATGATGGATTTCCAGACCTCTCGCTGGCTGATCGATGGTGAAGTTGCCACCCAGGCCGGCAACTTCCACCCGACCAGTATTCCGACCGGCGTGTACAAGGCGCGCGACGGTTACATGAACATCGCGGTGTTCGGTTCCAAGATCTGGGAGCGCTTTTGCGACATCCTCGGCGCGCCGCAATGGGTCAGCGACGAGCGTTACAAGGATAAGCGCGGCCGCTCCATCAACCGCGACTCGCTCAACGCCGAAATCAACCGGCTGTTGGCCGCACATGACCGCGACTACTGGATAGAGCGCCTGAACGCTGGCGGCGTTGCCTGCGGCCATATCAATACGATGGCGGAAGTGTTCGAAGAGCCGCAGATTCAACACCTGGCCATGGTCAAGGAGGTGGTGTCCACGCACCTGGGTGCGCAGCGCCTGGTGGGTCAGCCGGTGCAACTCGAGCGCACGCCCAGCAGCATCGCGCGCGCCGCGCCGCGCCGCGGGGAGCACACCGAGGAAATCCTGTCTGAACTGGGCTGGGGCGCCGATGACCTGGCGCGCATGAAATCAACCGGAGTGTATTGATGGCTGACGTGACTTATGAATCCCCCACTGAACGGGTGCAGACCTGGCTCGATGCCTCGACGCTGCATATCCGCTTCAACAACCCGGCGCGCCACAACGCGCTGTCGGTGGACATGTGGGAGGCGGTCCCCCCCCTGTTGGCCCTGGCGGAAAGCGACGAGCGCGTGCGGTTGGTGGTGTTTTCGGGGGCGGGCGAGAAAGCTTTTGTGTCCGGCGCCGATATCTCCCAGTTTGAGGACATGCGCGCTGCGCGCGAGGCGGTGACGCGTTATGAACACATGGCGGAAAACGCCTTGATGAGCATTCTCAACTTCAGCAAGCCCACGCTGTCTTGCATCCGCGGCTACTGCATAGGCGGCGGCGTGAATGTCGCGATCAGCTGCGACATCCGTATTGCGGCCAGCGATTCGGTGTTTTCGATTCCCGCTGCCCGACTGGGCCTGGGCTACCGCTACTCGGCCATGAAAAACCTGGTGGACCTGATCGGCCCTGGCGCCGCCAAGGACCTGTTTTTCACGGCCCGCAAGATAAGCGCCGCCGAAGCCCAGTCGCTGGGCCTGGTCTCACGTGTGTGCGAGCCGGAACAACTGTCCACGCTGCTGGCAGAGTACACCTCGGCCATGGCAGCCAATGCGCCGCTGACCATACGCGCGGCCAAGGCCATCACGGCTGAAATCCTCAAGCCATCTCCCGAGCTCGACATGGCGCTGTGCCAGCAATTGATCCGCGGCTGTTTTGACAGCGCGGACTACGCCGAAGGCCGCCAGGCTTTCATGGAAAAGCGCAAGCCGGTTTTTGCCGGCAAATAAGCAGCAGCCTTTCGTTACCCCGACACACAAAGAAAACACCATGCAGTCTTACTGGATGCAAATGACTGGCGATCACGCCACGCTGGAACTGCGCGACGTGCCGCAACCTGACCCAGGTCCGCAACAGGTGCTGGTGCGCCTGCACGCAGCCAGTTTGAACCGGGGCGAGTTCATTGCCGGCCATGGGCTGCACGGCAAATCAGGCAGCGCCAAGGCCGTCGGCATGGAGGGTGCGGGCGAGGTGGTGAAGCTGGGTCCGGGCGTGAGCAGTTTCAAGCCGGGTGACCACGTCATGGGGCGCTGTCTCGGGGCTTTCGCCGAATATGCCTTGATGGACTTGCGCGAAACCATGGCCATGCCCGCGAACCTGTCGTGGGAAGAAGCGGCCAGTGTGCCGCTGACCTTCCTGGTGGTCTACGACATGCTGGTGTTGCAGGGGCGCCTGTCCGCCGATGAATGGCTCCTGATCAACGGTGTGTCATCGGGCGTCGGCGTGGCTGCCTTGCAAACCGCCAAGGCCCTGGGGGCGAAAGTGATGGGCACTTCCGGCTCGGCTGGCAAGCTGGCCCGTCTCAAGCCGCTGGGCCTTGACGTCGGCCTGTGCACGCGCTCCGCTGATTTCTACGATGCGGTGATGCAGGCCACCGGCGGCAAGGGCGTCAACCTGGTGGTCAACACAGTGGGCGGTTCGGTGTTTGCCGAAGGTGTCCGCTGCATGGCCTTCCAGGGACGGCATGCGACGGTCGGCTATGTCGATGGCGTGCTGAAGGCCGGGATCGACCTCGAGGCGCTGCATGCCAGACGCCTGACTTTTTTTGGTGTATCCAACAAGCAGCGCACGCCCGAGCAACGCGCCCAGGCGGTGCCGGGCTTCGTCGCCGACATCGTGCCCGCCATTGCGGCGGGCCGCATCAGGCCGCTGGTGGACAAGGTGTTTCCCTTTGCGCAACTGGCGGATGCCAAGGCACATATGGAGGCCAGCCAGCACCTGGGCAAGATCGTTCTGGCTATTTCAGGCGAGCGCTAAAACGCATTTCGAATAACTAAACGAAGGAGACATTCATCATGAAAAAAATTGGCATCATTTCAGCATTGGTTCTCGGCGGCCTGAGCATGGGCGCCGCAGCCCAGGCACCCGTTTATCCTGCTAAGCCGATCCGGCTGCTGGTGGGTTTCGCGCCGGGCGGCGCGGCGGACTATGTGGCACGCGCGATGAGCGACGCGCTCGGCAAGGCCTTGGGCCAGCCCATCGTGATCGAGAACCGCGCCGGCGCCGGATCCAGCATTGCCGCCGAAACAGCGGCCAAGGCCGCGCCGGACGGCTACACCATTCTCATCGCCAGCCCCAGCAGCATTTCGGTGAACCCCGCGCTTAATCCCAAGCTCGGCTATACCGCCCGCGATCTGATGCCCATCACCAAGTTGACCACGTCACCGCTGGTGATTGCCGCCAATCCCGCCATAGGCATCACGTCCATCAAGGAGCTGATCGACAAGGCAAAAAAAGCGCCAGGCACGCTCAACTACGCGACCTCCGGCAACGGTTCGGCGCCGCACCTGGGCGCTGCGCTGTTCCTGCAGATCACCGGCGTGCAGATGACGCACATCCCGTTTCGTGGCGGCGGCCCAGCCATCCAGTCGGTGATTGCCGGCGACACTCACCTGACTTTCGGCACGCCGCCTTCGGTGCTGCCCATGGTGCAGGGCGGCCGCCTGCGCGGCTTGGCGGTCAGCACGCGCGAACGCACTCCGCTGGTACCCGGCGTGCCGGGCATGGCTGAAGCCGGCCTGCCGGAGTACAGCATCGAATTCTGGTACGGGTTTTTTGTGCCCGTGGGAACGCCGCCGGCCATCGTCAAGAAGATATTCGACGCGGCCACCATGGCGATGCAGCAGCCCGCGGTCAAGGCTGCTCTGGCGCGCGAAGGCACGGACGTGGCGCTGTCCGCTTCGCCCGAGGCGTTTGCCGCTTTCCTGAACGAAGACGCGAAGTTCTGGGTCAAGCTGGTCAAGGACGCGGGCGTCAAACTTGACTGAAACTCCAGGCCGATTCCGCCGGCTTACAGGACGTAGCGGGGCGCAGCTGCTGCCGGCGTTGTTTCCCGGACCGCCGCAATCCGCTGTATGAAGCGCGCTGGCGCATCCTGGTAGCCGTCCTCAAAGGCAACAACCCGCAGGTTGCGGCATACCTCCAGCAGTTCACCGTGGCGCAGCAGAAAGTCCGGCCGCGATGGCTTGCCGACAGTTTCGTTGCCCTGGGCAAAGGTTTCGTAAATCAGCACGCCGCCCGGCGCCAGGCTGGCCAGCAGTGTTGGCAGCAGGGGGCGCCACAGGTAATTCGTGACGACGACGGCGTCGAACTGGCGGCCGGCAAAAGGCCAGGGGCCGTTTTCAATATCGGCCACCACGGCTTCGCAGGCGTTGGCCGGGATTGCTATGGATTCGATAGCTTCCTGCGACCGATCCACGAGGGTTAGGGGGTGATTTAGCTGGTGAAACCACCAGGCGTGCCGGCCATGGCCGCAGGCGACGTCGAGCACGCGGCCCTGGGCGGGTACCAAATGGGACCAGCGCCGGACCCAGGCTGACGGGGTGGGGCTGGTATGGGCAGGAGCGGTATCGGTTTTCAATGCGGCTTGACCTCGTCCTTGAGGGCGGCCAGCGCCATGGATTCGACGGTCCCGGGCGCGAGCAGCTTGAGCCAGCGCCCGAGTTTGCCTTTGGGTGTCATCACGACTTCACGCGCGCGTTGGTCCATGCCCTCAAGAATCAGCCGGGCGCAGGTCTCGACGCTCATGGCATTGTCTTCCCGGAGGCCGCTGGCACCGGCCGGGGCGCCCGCGGCGTTGAAGCCCCGATGGCGGATCTGCGTGGCGACCACGCCGGGGTAAGCGGTGGTGACGCTGACGCCGGCGGTTTTCAGTTCGGCGCGCAGGGCTTCAAAAAAACCGGTCATGGCGAATTTGCTGGCGCTGTAGGCGGTGCGCCCGGGCACACCGACCAGCCCGGCCAGGCTGGAAACCGCCACCAGGCTGCCGCGACTTTGTTTCAGGTGGGGCAGGGCGGCATGGGTGCACCACACGCTGCCCCAGAGGTTGATGCGCATCAGGTCCTCGTACCAGCCGAGGTCGTCGGTTTGGACATCTTCAAACAGCGCCTGCGCCGACATGCCGGCGTTGTTGATCAGGGCGTCGATTTGGCCGAAGGCCTGGGCGGCCGTGGTGATCAGCCGGCGGCACTGGGCCGGCTCGGAGACATCGGTGCGGACCACCAGCGCCGCGGCCCCGCCGGCCCGGCACTGGGCGGCGACGGCATCAAGCGCGGCGTCGTTGCGCGCGGCCAGCACCAACGCCACTGCCGCGCCATGGCGCTGCGCCAGCTGACGCGCCATTTCCGCGCCTATGCCGTCGGACGCCCCGGTGATGACGATGGTTTTCATGGCCCTGCTGTCCCCTGCGTGTGTGGAGGCGAAAGACTACCACCGTTTGATGTCTGCACCGGCCTCTTGCCCCGGCGCGGTCTATCCCTTACGCTGTGCATCTGATTCATGCATCAGGCCAACCCATCGGGCGCAGACGCCGCGCCCGGCACCCAGGAGCGCGCCATGTCCTCTTCCACGCATCCGGTTCCTTCGGCCGTCCCCGCCCTGCGCACGCTGGCGCTGGTGGGCGCAGCGGCCAGCGGCAAAACCACCCTGGTCGAGGCCTTGCTGCACCAGGCGGGCGCCATCGGCGCCCCGGGCAGCCTGGAGCGCGGCACAACGGTCAGCGATTTCGATCCGCTGGAGCGCCGCGCCCAGCATTCGCTGCATTCCACGCTGGTCCACCTGCAGCACCAGGACACGCGCATTCACATCATCGACACGCCCGGTGCGCCGGACTTTCTCGGGCAGTCGCTGCCGGCGCTGGAGGCGGTGGAAAGCGCCGCCCTGGTCGTCAGCGCCGCCAGCGGGCTGGAGCTCATGAGCGGCCGCATGATGGACTGGGCCGCCGGCCGCGGTTTGTGCCGCATGGTGATCATCAACAAGATCGACGCGCTGGGCACTGACCTTCCCGGACTGCTGGCCGCCATCCAGGCCGCCTTCGGCAAGGAATGCCTGCCGCTGAACCTGCCCGCCGGCGGGGGCACCCGGGTGGTGGACTGCTTTTTCAATCCGGCCGGGGAATCCGATTTTTCCAGCGTGGCGCTGGCGCACCGCGCGCTGGTCGAGCAGGTGGTCGAGGTCGATCCGGCCTTTGTCGAACGTTACCTCGACGAAGGCGACGTGGATCCCCAGGAGTTGCATGCGCCGCTGGAGCAGGCCTTGCGCGAGGGGCACCTGATTCCCGTGTGTTTTGTGTCGGCACGCAACGGTGCCGGCGTGGCCGAACTGCTGGACGTGATGGTCAAACTGCTGCCGAATCCGGCCGAGGGCAACCCGCCGAAGTTCCTGCGCGGCGAGGGTGCAAGCGCCGTCCCGGTGCGGGCCGAGCCCGACCCGGCCAGACATGTGCTGGCGCATGTTTTCAAGGTCAGCGTGGACCCCTATGTCGGCAAGATGGGCATCTTCCGGGTGCACCAGGGCACGGTGACCCCGGGCAGCCAGCTCTACATCGGCGACGGCAGGCGCCCCTTCAAGGTCGGCCACCTGTTCCGGCTGCAGGGCAAGGACCACATGGAAATCGCCAGCGCCGGGCCGGGGGAGCTGTGTGCCGTGGCCAAGGTCGACGAGATCCATTTCGATGCCGTGCTGCACGATGCGGCGGAGGACGAACACATCCACCTGCAGCCGCTGGACTTTCCGGTGCCGGTGCACGGGCTGGCCATCGAACCCAGACGCCGCGGCGATGAGCAGCGCATGTGGGACCTGGTGCAACGGCTCGTCGATGAAGACCCCTGCCTGCGGCTGGAGCATGTGGCGCAGACCAATGAAACCGTGGTGTACGGCCTCGGCGAGCTGCACCTGCGCACGCTGATCGAGCGGCTGACCGAGGTCTACAAGTGCGAGGTGAACACGCGGCCGCCGCGTATTGCCTACCGCGAGACGGTCACCGCGCCGGCCGCCGGCCACCACCGCCACAAAAAGCAAAGCGGCGGCGCCGGCCAGTTCGGCGAGGTCTTCCTGCGCATCGAGCCGCTGGCGCGCGGCGCCGGCATCGAATTTGTCGACCAGGTCAGGGGCGGCACGATTCCCGGCCAGTACATGCCGGCCGTGGAAAAAGGCGTGCGCCAGGCGCTCGACGGCGGGGTGGTTGCGGGCTTTCCGGTCAGCGATGTGCGGGTGGTGGTGTACGACGGCAAGCACCACAGTGTGGACAGCAAGGACATTGCCTTCGCGACGGCCGGACGCAAGGCGGTGATCGAAGCCGTGCGCGCCGCGTCGCCGGTGGTGCTCGAACCCGTGGTCAATGTCGAGATCACGGCGCCCGAGGCCGTCATGGGCGACATCACCGGCGACCTGTCGGCGCGCCGCGGTCAGGTCAGCGGCACGCGCGGGCTGCAGGCAGGCACGCTGGCCGTGCTGGGCCAGGTGCCGCTGTCCGAACTGGCTGCTTACCAGTCGCGGCTTAACGCGCTGACCGGCGGGCAGGGGGCCTACACGCTGGCCTTCAGCCACTACGAGGTCGTGCCGCCGGCGGTGCAGCAGCAACTGGCCGGGCAGTACCGCGTGCGCGATGAAGAGTAGGCGGGGGCGGGGCTAGAAGCAGGCCCAGAGCTGGTCAGCCAGGGTCAGCAAAAAATCGGGCCGCAGGTACAGCGCAAACACGACCAGCGTGGCCGCGATGGCGAGTAGATACAGGGCGAGCTTGCGTACCATGTCAGGCGCCTTGGGGCAGGCGGCCCGCCGCAGGCCGGTGGATGGCCGCTTCGCGCACCGGCAGGTTGATCAGCGCCGCAAACACGCCCAGGCCGATCGAGATGTACCAGACGAGGTCATAGCTGCCGGTGCGGTCGTACAGGAAGCCGCCCAGCCAGACACCCATGAATGAGCCGATCTGGTGGCTGAAAAAGACGAAACCGCTGAGCATGGACAGGTGCTGGATGCCGAAAATCTGCGCCACGACGGCATTGGTTGGCGGCACGGTGGACAGCCAGAGCAGGCCCATCAGGCTGGCAAAGATGTAGACGCTGGCCGGGCTCAGGGGCGCGGCGATGAACACGGCAATCACGACGGCCCGCGCGAGATAGATAAAGGCCAGGATGTTCTTTTTGGCGAGTCGCTGGCCGAGGGCGCCCGCCGCATAGGTGCCGAACACATTGAACAGGCCGATCAGTGCCAGCGCATAACTGGCCACCTGCGGCGACAGCCCCTTGTCCTTGAGGTAGCTGGGCATGTGCACGCCGATGAACACCACCTGGAAGCCGCAGACGAAGTAGCCGGCCATCAGCAGCTGGAAGCTCGGGTACTTGAAGGCCTCCTTGAGCGCCTGCAGGATGGTCTGTTCACGCGGCGGTGCCTGGCCGGGGCCGAAGCGGGTCTCGCGCAGGCCAAAGGCCAATGGGGCGATCAGCAGCACCGCGGCGCCCAGCACCAGCAGCGCCTCTTTCCAGCCCAGGCCGCTGATCAGGAAACCTTCGACCGGCACCATCAGGAACTGCCCGAAAGAGCCTGCCGCCGCTGCCACACCCATGGCCCAGGAGCGTTTGTCGGCCGAAATGTTGCGGCCGATCACGCCATAGATCACGGCATAGGTGGTGCCTGCCTGCGCCGCGCCGATCAGCACGCCGGCCGTCAGCGTGAACAGCAGGCCGGTCGGCGACAGCGCCATGCCGACCAGCCCCAGCGCATACAGCACGGCGCCGCCCGCAATGACGCGAAAGGCGCCAAAGCGGTCGGCCAGCATGCCGGCAAAAATGCCGAACACGCCCCAGGACAGGTTTTGCACGGCCAGGGCAAAGGCAAAGGTTTCGCGGGTCCAGCCCTGGGCCTGGGTGATCGGCTGCAGCCACAGGCCGAAGCCGTGGCGTATGCCCATGGACAGGGTGACGATGGCGGCGCCGCAGATGAGCACCTGGGCCATGGAGAGATTTCGGCTGGGAGATTGCATCCGGAGAATGTACCCAATGCGCTGCGTTCTGTTTTTGAAAGTTTTTGCGGTCATTGATGAGCGTCAGGCATGGGTTTCGGAGTGTGGTGAATAAAAAGCTGTATATTTATCCAGTCTTAAAATCATCCGGGACTACAATCCACCCCCCATGGCGACCAAACTACCCAACGACTACTCCGAAGGCTCGATCCGCGTGCTCAAGGGCCTGGAGCCCGTCAAGCAGCGGCCCGGCATGTACACGCGCACCGACAATCCGCTGCACATCATCCAGGAAGTGCTGGACAACTCGGCCGACGAGGCGCTCGCCGGCCACGGCAAGAAGATCAAGGTCACGCTGCACACCGATGGTTCCGTCAGCATCGAAGACGATGGACGCGGCATTCCCTATGGCCTGCACCCGGAGGAAAAGGCGCCGGTGATCGAACTCGTCTTCACCCGGCTGCACGCCGGCGGCAAGTTCGACAAGGGCAAGGGCGGGGCTTACAGCTTTTCCGGTGGCCTGCATGGCGTCGGCGTCAGTGTGACCAACGCGCTGTCCAAACGCCTGGAAGCCACCTCCTACCGCGATGGCATGGTGGCCCGGCTGGTGTTCGAGGCCGGCGATGTCACCGAGCCGCTGGAGCTGCGCAAGGCCGCTGACGGCGACCGCAAGTCCGGCACCACGGTGCGGGCCTGGCCGGACGCCAAATATTTCGAGGCCTCGGCCCTGCCCATGGCCGAGCTGACCCACCTGCTGCGCAGCAAGGCCGTGCTGATGCCTGGCGTCACCGTGACGCTGGTGGTCGAGAAGACCAAAGAGGTGCAGACCTGGGTTTACAAGGGCGGCCTGCGCGACTACCTGATGCAGACCCTCAACGCCGATCCGGTGATTCCGCTGTTTGAGGGCGAGGGTTTCGCCGATGCGGCGCACGACAGTTTTGCCGAGGGCGAGGGCGCCCAGTGGTGCCTGGCCTTCACCGAGGACGGCCAGCCGGTGCGTGAGAGTTATGTCAACCTGATCCCGACCAGCGCCGGCGGTACGCATGAAAGCGGCCTGCGCGATGGCGTGTTCCAGGCCGTCAAGGGTTTCATCGAGCTGCATTCGCTGCTGCCCAAAGGCGTCAAGCTGCTGCCGGAGGACGTATTTGCCCGCGCCAGTTATGTGCTCTCGGCCAAGGTGCTGGACCCGCAGTTCCAGGGGCAGATCAAGGAGCGGCTCAATTCACGCGATGCGGTGCGCCTGGTTTCGAGTTTTGTGCGACCGACGCTGGAACTGTGGCTGAACCAGCATGTCGACTACGGCAAAAAACTGGCTGAACTGGCGATCAAGGCCGCGCAAACCCGCCAGAAGGCCGGCCAGAAGGTGGAAAAACGCAAGGGCTCGGGCGTGGCCGTGCTGCCGGGCAAGCTGACCGACTGTGAAAGCAAGGACCTGGCGCACAACGAGGTGTTTCTGGTCGAGGGCGACTCCGCCGGCGGCAGCGCCAAGATGGGGCGCGACAAGGAAAGCCAGGCCATCCTGCCGCTGCGCGGCAAGGTGCTCAATACCTGGGAGGTCGAGCGCGACCGGCTGTTTGCCAACACCGAGATCCACGACATCGCGGTGGCCATTGGTGTGGACCCGCACGGCCCCAACGATTCCCCGGACCTCAGCGGCCTGCGTTACGGCAAGATCTGCATCCTCAGTGATGCCGACGTGGACGGCTCCCACATCCAGGTGCTGCTGCTGACCTTGTTTTTCCGGCATTTCCCTCAACTTATTGCGACAGGGCATATCTTTGTGGCGCGGCCACCGCTTTTTCGGGTGGACGCCCCGGCCCGCGGGAAGAAGCCTGCATCGAAGGCGTACGCGCTCGATGAAGGTGAATTGACGGCCATTCTCGACAAATTGCGCAAGGAAGGCGTGCGTGAAGGGGCTTGGGCGATCAGCCGCTTCAAGGGCCTGGGCGAAATGAATGCGGAACAATTGTGGGAAACCACACTCAATCCTGATACGCGCCGGCTGTTGCCGGTGCAACTCGGCAATTTTGACTTTGCCCAGACCGAAAGTCTGGTGACCAAGTTGATGGGCAAGGGCGAAGCCGCGGCGCGGCGCGAACTGATGGAACTGCACGGCGATGCCGTGGAGATCGACATTTAAAGGACACCATGCGCCACCTGCAGATTTGCAAGGCATGAGTTATTTCATGCATAAAAAATGGCTCCAGCCCTTGTGGTTATTGCGCAGACAGCTATCATTTTTGATTATCGCTGTCGCCCTGCTGCTGGCTGGCGCGCCAGCCCGTGCCGACGTCTGGGGCTATGTGGACGGCCAAGGGGTGGCGCATTTTTCGGCCGAGCGGCTCGACGAGCGTTACCAGCTGTTTTTCCGTGGCGGTGAGAGTTTCGACACCAGCCGTGGCGGGCGCGCTTCGGCGGGCGCCTACGGCGGCGGCATGCCCGGGGCACCGCCCAAGCTGCTGGCCTTTTTCGACGTTTCACCCAACTACAAGGCGGTCAAACATTTGCTGCGCGAAGCGTCGGTGGCCAATGACATCGACTACGAGCTGCTGCAGGCGCTGATTGCCACCGAGTCGGGCTTCAACACCCACGCGGTGTCGCCCAAGGGCGCGGTGGGCCTGATGCAACTGATGCCACCCACGGCCCAGCGTTACGGCGTGCGTGCCGACAAAAATTCCCCGATCGAGAAAAAACTGACCGACCCGAGAACCAACATCGTGGCCGGCTCACGCTACCTGCGTTACCTGATCGACCTGTTCCCCGGCCAGCTGGAGCTGGCAGTGGCGGCCTACAACGCCGGCGAAGGCGCGGTCCAGCGCTACGGCAACAAGATTCCGAACTATCCCGAGACCAAAAATTACGTCAAGACCGTGATGCAGCTCTACAGCCACCTCAAGCCGCCGAGCATGATGGGTGAAACACGCCGCTCGGGCCGCGTCAGGATGGAAATGATGGGAGGCAGCAAGATTTCTTCCAGCCCGTCCGTTGGCGGTGCCACCGGGCGCGGCAACCAGCTGCCGACCCTGGTCGTGCAAAGCCCGGTCGCTCCGGAATTCCGGGTCGAGCGCGACTAGTGTCCTGACGTGGAGTTGCCGCTTCGCGTGAGGCCATAATTCCCTGCGACAGCTTGCCCGCCCCTCGGCGCGGCCATCTCTTTTGACCTCTATCCTTTTTGCAGTTTGAACCCCGATGGACGACCTTTTTACGCCTGCTCCGCCTTCCTCGCCCGACGTCCCTGACCAGGAATCGCTGGCCGCCTATGCCCAGCGCGCCTACCTCGAATACGCGCTCAGCGTGGTCAAGGGCCGAGCCTTGCCCGATGTCTGCGACGGCCAGAAACCGGTGCAGCGGCGCATCATGTACGCCATGGCGCGCATGGGGCTGGGCTTTTCCGGCGCAAGCGGCGCCAAGCCGGTCAAAAGCGCGCGTGTGGTGGGTGACGTGCTGGGCAAATACCATCCGCACGGCGACCAGGCGGCCTATGACGCGATGGTGCGCATGGCGCAGGACTTCAGCCAGCGCTACCCGCTGATCGACGGCCAGGGCAACTTCGGCTCCAGAGACGGCGACGGCGCCGCGGCGATGCGCTACACCGAGGCGCGGCTGGCGAAAATCACCACTCTGCTGCTCGACGAACTCGACGAAGGCACGGTCGACTTCGTGCCGAACTACGACGGTTCTTTCGAGGAGCCGCGCCAGCTGCCGGCGCGGCTGCCCTTCACGCTGCTCAACGGTGCCAGCGGCATTGCCGTCGGCCTGGCCACCGAGATCCCGAGCCACAACCTGCGCGAGATCGCCGACGCCTGCATCGCGCTGATCAAGACACCCAAGCTCAGCGACGACGAGCTCTACACGCTGATCGCCGGTCCCGACTACCCGGGTGGCGGGCAGATCATCTCGACGGCGGCCGACATCGCCGCCGCCTACAGCACGGGCCGCGGCTCGCTCAAGGTGCGCGCGCGCTGGAAGATCGAAGACCTGGCGCGCGGCCAGTGGCAGCTGGTGGTGCAAGAGCTGCCGCCCGGCGTCAGCACGCAGCGTGTGCTCGAAGAAATCGAAGAAATCACCAACCCCAAAATCAAGGCCGGAAAAAAAGCGCTGAGCCTGGACCAGGTCCAGCTCAAGCAGACCGTGCTGGCCGTGCTTGATGTGGTGCGCGACGAGTCGAGCAAGGACGCGGCCGTGCGCCTGGTGTTCGAACCCAAGACCAGCCGCATCGAGCAGTCCGAACTGATCACCACCATGCTGGCGCACACCAGCCTGGAAAGTTCGTCGAGCATCAACCTGACCATGATCGGGCTGGATGGCCGGCCGACACAGAAAACGCTGCGGCAAATGCTGCAGGAGTGGATCAGCTTTCGCCAGACCACGATAGAGCGGCGTTCGCAGCACCGCCTGAACAAGGTGCTGGACCGCATCCACATCCTCGAGGGCCGGCAGCTGGTGCTGCTCAACATCGATGAAGTCATCGCCATCATCCGCCAGTCCGATGAGCCCAAGGCGGCGCTGATTGCGCGTTTCAAGCTCAGCGACCGGCAGGCCGAAGACATTCTTGAAATCCGCCTGCGCCAGCTGGCCAGGCTGGAAGCCATCAAGATCGAGCAGGAGCTCAGCAGCCTGCGCGAAGAGCAGGGCAAACTCGAGGAAATCCTCGGCAGCCCGGCCGCCTTGCGGCGCCTGATGATCAAGGAAATCGAGGCGGATGCCAGGCAGTTTGCCGACCCGCGCCGTACCCTGATCCAGGCCGAGAAAAAAGCCGTGCTGGAAGTCAAGATCCTCGACGAGCCGGTGACCGTGGTGGTCAGCGCCAAGGGCTGGGTGCGTGCGCGCAGCGGCCACGGCCACGACGCCGCCAGCTTCGCCTTCAAGTCGGGTGACGGCCTATACGGCACCTTTGAATGCCGCACCGTCGATACCCTGCTGGTGTTCGGCACGGCGACCAAGGGCACGGGCCGGGTGTATTCGATCCCGGTCGCCATGTTGCCCGGCGCACGCGGCGATGGCCAGCCGGTGACCACGCTGATCGAGCTCGAAGCCGGCACGCAGCCGGCGCATTATTTCGCCGGACCAGCCGGCGCCACCTTGCTGCTCAGCAGCAGCGGCGGCTACGGTTTCCTGGCCACGGTGGAAAACATGACATCGCGCCTGAAGGCCGGCAAGGCCTTCATCAGCTGCGGTGAAGGCGAGACCATTTGCAAGCCCTCGCCGGTGGCGGGCTGCGGCGGCGCCGTACCTCTGAGCCCGGCGACCCACGTGGCCTGCGCCTCCACCGGTGGGCGCATCCTGACTTTCGAGATCAGCGAGCTCAAGACCCAGGCCGCCGGCGGCCGCGGCCTGATGCTGATCGACCTCGATGCCAAGGACACGCTGGCCGGCGCGGCGGCGTATACCCGCAGCGTGAAGATCGAGGGCATAGGCCGTGGCGGCAAGGAGCGCGAGGAAACGCTGGAGATCCGCAGCCTGAACAATGCCAGAGCCGCCCGCGGGCGCAAGGGCAAGGCGGCCGACCTCGGCTTCAAACCGACGGGCATTACCCGGGTCGAGTGACGGGGTCGCAGCTGCTATTTTTTCGATAGCTGCTTTCGCCCGTGGATATTGGGCGGAGGCGCTGTTTCTTATGAGGCCGTTCGGGCTGGGTCTGTCGAAGCCGGTTCTTTGCTTGCTGCGCTGTGGTTTGCCAGCAAGCCGGGTCTCGCCCCGGCGGGCGAGGCACTTTACTTTTGCTTCGCCAAGAGGGTGTAGAAGAAATAAACTATGCTCTCCATTTGACGTATGGCCAGGAAAGAGAAGATGAGCAAGACAGGACGCCCGCCGAGCATTCCTCCCACAGAGTACAAAGCACTGCGCAAAGTGGTGCAAGAGCATCCCCAAGCCACCTTGAGCGAGTTGGCGCTGGCTTGGGGCGAGTTCACTGGTGGGCAGGCGCCCAGCACGGTCACGCTGCGGCGTACTTTGCAATTGGCAGGATTGCGGCGCCAGCGTCCACCAGTAGCGCCAGCAAGGCGTGCCGGCACGACAGCGCAGCGCTATGGCTACACCCAGCGGCACCGCAACCTGCCCGCGAACGCAGCCCTGACCGATGCCGAATGGGAGTTGGCCCGCGATCTCTTTGAGCCGCAGGCGGGCGCTCGCGGGCGTCCCGCGCTGCACGATCGTCGCGCCATGGTCGATGCCTGCTGCTACGTGTTGCGCACCGGCGCGTCCTGGCGCAGCCTGCCCGCGGGCGTCTATCCCCCCTGGCAGTCGGTGCAAAAGGCCTTTGTGCTGTGGGCCCGCGATGGCCGCTTCGAGCAGTTGCAGGAACGCCTGCGCCAGCAGTGGCGACTGCGCATCGAGCGGGCGGTTCAGCCCAGTCAGGCGGTCATCGACTCGCAGTCCACACGCGGCAGCGCCCAGGGCGGCACGCTCGGCTTTGACGCAGGCAAGAAGGTCAAGGGCCGCAAGCGCCATCTGGTGGTTGACACCCTCGGGCTGGTGCTGGCCGTGGTGGTCACCAGCGCGGCCGTGCCCGACCGCGAAGCGGCGGCCCAAGCGGTGGTACAGGCCTGCGCACGCACCTCGAACTCGATCACGACGCTGTGGGCTGACAGCGCCTATGCCGGCCGCTGCGCCCAGGATATCGAGCAACGCACCCAGGTACAGGTGCGTATCGTGCGCGCAAGCACAAGGGCGCGCTGGGACGATGCGCAGCAAAGCCTGTGGCTTCAGCCGCAGGTGCAGGCCATGCCCGCCCGGCGCTGGGTGGTTGAGCGCACGCATGCCTGGCTGGAGCGCTACCGCAGGCTGGTCATGCACCACGATCGCAAGCCGCTGTACGCCTCGGCCTGGGTCTGGCTTGCTCAGGCTCGCATGCTGCTCAGCCGCTTGGCTTAGTTTGTTTCTTCTACACCCTCCAAAGAAAAGTACCCAAAAGAAAGGCGACCCGATGGTCTGGGTCCCTCCGCTTCGCTCCAGGCAACCTGCGCTGCTCGACGGGTGTGGGGAGAAAGCGGGAGCGGATGCAGACAGGGGGAGACATGACGCGCGCAGCGCGTCATGTCGGACTCAACAGACCGTCATGTTTGCACGCGAGCGCAGCACACTTGGCCAAATGAAGCCCCCACCATCGCCCAGCGGGGCGAGGGAGGGCGGGGGGAGGGAGTGGGGAGTTGAAACTACCGTCCAAGCCAGGCCCGAGTGGCAGCGTGATGCCTGGGTCATGTACGATAAAACTACCTTGTCCGCCGTAGTGAAAGCCGGATTGCAGACCAACCACGGGAGGCCGGATCAACAGCAGCGGGTTTGAGCGCCTTAAACTGCCGCCCAGAACACCGCAAACCAGTCCTTCGAATCGGTCCAGTGTTCGATCTGCGAAAACCCCGCCTGTCGCAGCAGCGCTGACATGCTGTCCAGCGTGTATTTGTACGAGCTCTCGGTATGAATGCGTTCACCCATCCCGAAACGTCGCTCGCCGTTCGGCCAGTGCACGGTCAGTTCGCAGCGCGCCTCCAGGTGCATCTCGATGCGGGACTGCGCTTCGTTGAACAGGGCGACATGGCGCCATTGATGCGGGTCGAAGTCGGCGCCCAGTAGCGTGTTGACGTGGCGCAGCAGGTTTTTGTTGAAGGCAGCGGTGACGCCCAGCGCGTCGTCGTAGGCGGCTTCCAGCGTGGCCCTGTCCTTGACCAGGTCGATGCCGAGCAGCAGGCCGCGTGCAGCGCCTTGTGCCGGGTCTGCGATGCGCTGCAAAAACGCCAGCGCCTGGTCCGGCGAAAAATTCCCGATGCTGGAGCCGGGGTAGAAAAACACACGGTCCTGGCGCTGCACCTGCGGCGGGAGCACCAGCGTGGCCGAAAAATCCATGCCCACGCCCACAATGGCCAGCTCCGGATAGGTGTTTTGCACCTGTTCCGCAGCATCGCGCAGAAAGTCCACCGAAATGTCCACCGGCACATACTGCCCGGGCTGCAGGTGCGGGATCAGCCGCATGGCTTTGGCGCAGCTGCCGGCACCCAGGTCGATCAGGCAGGGGCGGCTGATGCCGGCGCCGGACAGCGCCGCCGCCATGTGGCCGTGGGCCGCGTCGAAAATGCCGGCCTCGGTACGTGTCGGGTAGTACTCGTCGAGAAGGGTGATGGCTTCAAAGAGTTGCGAGCCCAGGGCATCGTAGAAATATTTGGGCGACACACTCGCGGCCGCCGCGCGCAGTCCGTCCGCCAGTTCACGCGCAGCGCCGGGCTGCCCATGGCCGGACGCGTTGTAGCGGTCGATGAACTGCGGCGACGCAGGCGCGAGGGCGAGCCTGGGGTGGGGAAGGGGAAAGTTCAAAATCGGTTCAGCGTGTGCTGGTGTGGGTTCAGGCAATTTACTGCAGGGCACGGCCTGCCTTTGTAGGACTGTTTCGCTTTGCTGGCAAGGGGGTGAGTGCCGGTTGATTGTCTGCGCATCCCGGATGCCCTGCGCCGGACTGCATTAATCAGGCCCTGCTAAGCTTGGCGTGACCATGTCTTCATTCCCACACCCGATGGCGTCCAGGCGTCTTTTTTTGCAGGGCGCCGCCTGCGCGGCAGGTATGTCGCTGCTGGGGCTGGATGCCCTTGCCGCGGGCGAAGCCACTTACGCTGTGTCGCCCTGGCAGGGCGCTGTCCCGCCGCTGCAGGCGGTCGACACCCAGGGCAAGACCTGGCGCCTGTCCGAACTCCGGGGCCGTGCGGTGCTGCTCAATTTCTGGGCCAGCTGGTGCGAACCCTGCCGCGCGGAAATGCCGACCCTGCAGCAAATCGCTGATTTCTACGGCTCCGACAAGCTGCTGATACTGGCCATCAATTTCAAGGAACACCCGACCCGCGTCATGCAGTTTGCGGCCAGCACCGGCCTGAACCTGCCGGTGCTGCTGGACCCGCAAGGGCAAACGGCGCGTGCCTGGGGCGTCAGGGTGTTTCCCACCACGGTGCTGGTGGACCGGCAGGGCCTGCCGCGCCAGCGTGTGCAGGGCGAGGTTGACTGGACCGGCGCCGCCGCGACCCAGTGGGTCGAGGCCCTGCTCAAGAACTGAGCCGCCTCATTCCAGTGGCAGGACGAGGTCCGCGGTGCCGGGGCAGACCCAGCGCGCGAACTCGCGCGTGGTGTCCATGCAGCCGCCGTCGCGGTACATGCCGCGCGGTTCGCGGTAGCGCTGCATGAGGGCCAGGATGCGTTCAAGCTCGGGATCATCCTGCTGCGCCGCCGCCACCAGCGTTTCGACTTTGGTTTCATCGATGCGTTCATTGCCTTCCGGGTCCCGGTACAGCGCGTTGCGCCACTGGTAGATTTCCAGGCATTTGTCGGCCAACGTGTAGGGCTTCTCGCGTTTCCAGAAGTTGCTGAACTGGCCACCACCGAGGTAAATCACCCAGGAGCCTTCATAACCCGAAGCCTCGGCCGAGGCTTCGTCGGGATTGCGAAACCAGGTTCTGTCGCCCGGCACAAAATAATGCGGGGGCAGGGGCGCCTCCATCGATCCCTGTTCGCGCAAAAAAACATCGTGAAACTGGCCCGACATGATGGGCCGGGCGGCCCAGAGCGTCTGCAATTGCGCATACAGGGCGGGGTTGCAATGCGCCAGTTCCTCGGCAATGCCCAACAGCATCACGTATTCGGTGGCGCGATAACAGGAGAACGAATACAGCGTGCCGGACACCTCGGGCTGGGTCGCCTTGGCCAGGGCGGCGATCAGCGACACGCCGGGCCGGATGACAAAACCGATGTCCTTCCTGTAGGTCCAGCAATCCTCCGGCCGTTCCGCCTGGCTGGTGTGAAAGGACAGGCTGGTCTTGCGGGCCGCCCGCGCGATGTTGTGGCGAATGCGGACGGCGCACGCCAGTTCATCCAGGCTGGGGAATTCAAAGGCCACCGGCCCCATCAGCATGGCTACCACGATCTCGCGGGTCAGGTCGGCCGGTTCGTCGTCGGTTTCCAGCTGCAGCCTGCGAGCCAGCGGGAGTGTGTCGTAGCCGGGGGCCCAGGCCTCGCCCTGTTCCGCGCTGAGGCTGAGCCGGATGAAGTGGCCGGCGCCATCGTCGCCTTCCGTGCAGCACACACAGTGCGCCAGGTCCTGCGCGTCCAGCCGCGTCAGCACCGCCTGCAGCGTCGCCGCCGGCCCCTGGCCGGCGGTGCCGCGTAGCAGGATGCCTTGCGGCCCCGCTGGTTGTTTGCCCGATTTGCCCATGCCATCGTCTCCGGCTTTTATGTTTCGTTATCGTGGGAGCTTGCAACTTTGATGGCGCGCGGGACGCCAGGAGGTTGCCTGATAAATATAACCGAGCCCTTTCCACCTTCATGACCGGCACGACGATCGCCGCCATAATTGCCCCTCGGCGCAAGCTTTCTGCTTTCCGCCGCATGGACATCCCGGTGCACCTTCTCATGCCCGGTCACGTCTGCCCACCCACCTTCCGGAGTTCTTTTGATGACCACCGTTCGCCGTACCTTCCTGAAAAATACCGCTGCAGCGGCCATGGCGGCCGCATTGCCTGCGCTCAGTTTCGCCCAGGCTGCGCCACGCCGCCTCTTCGCGCCCCAGAGCGGCGCCTGGCGCACCTTTGACGTGACGACACGGGTCGACCTCGTCAAGCCCCAGGGCGCCGCCAAGGTCTGGTTGCCGATTCCATCGGTCAACAGCGACTACCAGCGGTCGCAGGGCAACAGCTTTTCGAGCAACGGCAAAACCGACCTGACCGACGATGGCGTGGACGGCGCCAAGATGCTGTACGCCGAATTTGCCGCGGGCCAGGCCCAGCCTTTTGTCGAGCTGACGAGCCGCGTGCAAACCCAGGGCCGTGCGGTCGACTGGTCGCAGAAAACCGCGGTGCGCGAAGATGCCGACACGCTGCGCTACTTCACGCGCCCGACGAAGTTCCTGCCGACCGACGGCATCGTCCGTGCGACGGCGCAGAAAGCCATCGCCGGCGCAAGAACCGACGTTGAAAAAACGCAGAAGCTCTACGACTGGATCGTGGCCAACACCTACCGTGACCCCAAGGTGCGCGGCTGCGGTGAAGGCGACATCAAGACCATGCTGGAAACCGGCAACCTGGGCGGCAAGTGCGCCGACCTGAACGCGCTGTTTGTCGGCCTGTGCCGCTCGGTCGGCATTCCGGCGCGCGACGTGTACGGCATCCGCCTGGTGCCCTCCAGCTTTGGCTACAAGGAACTCAGCGGCAACCCCGTCAGCCTCAAGGGCGCGCAGCACTGCCGTTCGGAAGTGTTCCTCAAGGGTTACGGCTGGGTGGCGATGGACCCGGCCGATGTGGCCAAGGTGATGCGTCTGGAAACGGCCGACTGGATCAAGAACACCACCGACCCGGTGGTGGCGCCGGTCAACAAGGCGCTGTTCGGCGGCTGGGAAGGCAACTGGATGGCCTACAACACCGCCCACGACATTGCCCTGCCAAACTCGAAACTCGAGAAGCTGGGCTTTTTCATGTACCCGGTGGCAGAAGACGCGGGCGGGCGTCTCGATTCCTACGCGCCGGATGACTTCAAGTATCAGATCACGGCGAAAGAAATCTAGCCCCCACGCTTGCTCACTGCGTGTAGCCGCTGCCCCCCGAGGGGGCGCTGCGCCTGCGGCCCGGCTAAGCCGGTTCCGCGGCCCTGGCTTGACTGGAACCGGGCCCGGCAGAGGGTCAGTGCGGCGTTCTCAGGGGAGCTCCAGCCGCAGCTTGCTGCTGAACTGCCGTCGCTCGCCGGTGAAAGGATCGTCAAAGGCGATGCTTTGGGCCAGCAGTTGCAGCGGATAGCGGTAATCGTCTTCCGGGGTGGGGTCCAGCGGTGGGTAGACCCGGTCGTTGACGATGGGCAGACCCAGTGCATACATGTGCACGCGCAGCTGGTGTTTTTTTCCGGTCACGGGGCTCAGGCCGTAACGTGCCAGCGGCCCGCTGACTTCGAGCAACTCGATGCGGGTTTCGCTGTTGGCGACGCCGGCCACTTCGGCCTGGCGGAAAAAGGGCTGGCCTTCCACGATGCGGCTGGTACAGACTCGCGGAAACGTCAGCTCCGGGCGCCAGGGCGCAATCGCTTCATACCATTTGCTGACCTCCCGTTGGCGGAACAGGTCCTGGTAGGCAGCGCGCTCCTGCGCTTGCACTGAAAACAGCACCAGCCCGGCCGTTTCGCGGTCAATCCGGTGGAGGGGACTGAGCCCCGCGATGCCCAAGCGGTTTTTCAGGCGCACCAGCAGGGTCTCCTGCAGGTAGTGGCCCGATGGTGTGACCGGTAAAAAGTGCGGCTTGTCGACCACGACCAGGTGGTCGTCCTGGAACAGCAGTTCTTCGTCAAAGGGAATGCGGGTCTCCGCTGGCAGGGTGCGGTAGTAATACAGCCGCATGTGACCGCGATAGGCGCGCGCCGGTGTGACGGCCTCGCCGAACTCATCGACCACCTCAGCAGCGGCCATGCGTTCCAGCCACATCGCACGCGGAATGTCAGGAAAACGTTGGACCAGAAAGTCGGTGATGGTGGGCCAGTTGCCGGCAGGCAGGCTGACACAGCTTGGGCCGACACCTTCGCGCGTGGGCAGGCCGCCGAATTTATTAGCCCCCACGCTTGTCGCTTCGCGTGCCTTCGGCGGTGCGCTGCCCCTTGCACGAATAAGAGGGGCGCTGCGCCTGCGGACTGGCAAAGCCAGATCCGCGGCCCCTGCTGGTGAAGAGCGAGCCTCGGCGGCCGTAGGGGCCTGGGCTTCTACAGTTTTAAGGGGCTTGGACACGCGTAAACACCACGTCCCAGACACCATGCCCGAGCTTGATGCCGCGGTTTTCGAACTTGGTGAGCGGCCGATAGGCGGGCTTGGGGGCATAACCGCCCTGGCTGTCGTCCGCCGTGTTTTTCAGCAGGGGTTCGGCGCTGAGCACCTCGAGAATCTGCTCGGCATAGGGCTGCCAGTCGGTGGCGCAGTGCAGGTAGCCGCCCGGCTTGAGGCGGGCCGCCAGTTTGGCCACCAGTGGCGCCTGGATCAGCCGGCGCTTGTTGTGTTTTTTCTTGTGCCAGGGATCGGGGAAAAAAATGTGCACGCCGTCCAGGCTGCCGGGCGCCAGCATGTGGTCCAGCACCTGCACCGCGTCGTGCTGCAGGATGCGGATGTTTTCCAGGCCCTGCTCGCCAATGCGTTTGAGCAAGGCGCCCACGCCGGGTGTGTGCACTTCGCAGCAGAGGAAGTTTTTGTCGGGCATCAGCGCCGCAATATGCGCCGTGGCTTCACCCATGCCGAAGCCGATTTCCAGGATGGTGGGTGCGACGCGTCCGAACGCGGCTTCGACGTCCAGCGGCGCTGCAGCGTAGGGCAGCAGGAATTTCGGGCCGGCATCGGTGAAGGCCTTGGCCTGGCCGGCGGTGGTGCGGCCGGTGCGCAGGACAAAACTGCGGATGGTGCGCAGACGCGTGGGTTCGGGTGACGCGCCTTCCGGCGGGTTTGACGGCGGGTTGGAGGTGGGGGATTCAATCACCGCTCAATTTTAGTCGCCCGGCTCCAGAGCGCCACGGCTTGCTGTAGCCAGTCAGCGGGCGTCCGGGCAGACAAGCCTGCGGGAAGACCCAGTACCTGCCCGGCTTCATCCAGTGCCTGCAGCGGCTGGGTGGTGTCCAGTGCGCTGGCACCGTTCTGTTTGGAGAGCTTTTCGCCGTTGGCCCCGAGCACCAGCGGCGTGTGGAGATAACGCGGCAAGGGCAGGCCCAGCGCACGCTGCAGCAGGATCTGCCGCGCCGTGTTGTCGGCCAGGTCTTCCCCGCGGACGATGTCGGTGATGCCCTGCGCGCCGTCGTCCACCACCACGGCGAGCTGGTAGGCCCACAGGCCGTCGGCGCGCTTGAGCACAAAGTCGCCGACCTCCTGCGCGACGTCCTGCTGCTGCGCGCCGAGCCGGCGGTCCTGCCAGTGGACAAGCTGGTCTGCTATCGAATCAGGAGCTGTTTGCACCCGTGTGATAGGGGCTGGAGGCCGATTTGGCTTCATGTTTTCAGTGAGGAAGCGCCACGCCCGTGCGGGACGACCCTGCAGGCCGTGACGGCAGGTGCCGGGGTACACCAGCTCGCCGTGGCGTGGCCGCGGCTCGCCACGGGCCTCCAGTGTCCGTGCAATGTCCTGCCGTGTGCAGGCGCAGGGGTAGGCGAGGTGGGCGGCGATCAGCTGGTCCAGGGCGGCTTGGTAGTGGCTGCTGCGCTGCGACTGGTGCAGCGGCGGCGCATCCGGCCGCAGTCCGCAGGCGGCCAGCTGCTGCAGGATCAGGGTGTCGGCGCCGGGTACGCAGCGCGGCGTGTCGATGTCCTCGATACGCACCAGCCACTGGCCGCCATGCGCCCGCGCATCGAGCCAGCTCGCCAGCGCGGCGACGAGCGACCCGGCGTGCAGCGGACCCGTGGGCGAGGGCGCAAAGCGGCCTCTGTAGGCCCGCGGCTCCACGCCCATACCCATCAGGCGATGGTTAATGCCATTTCCAGGCCAGAGATAAACGCGTCTTCAGCCCGGTGGCCGACGCACCAGTCGCCGCAGCTGCCGATGCGCGATTTCGCATCCCACAGGTGGGTCTGGCCCAGCGGTTCGGTGGTTTGCGCATAACGCCAGCGGTGCACCACGGCGTGCGGCGGCTCGGCGCGTATGCCGGTGACCTCGGTGAAGGCCCTGAGCAGCTTGGCCTTGATTCGCTCGTCGTCGTCTTCCAGGTGCCGCGTGGACCAGTCCGGGCTGGCCTGCACGGTCCAGCGTTCGATGGGGCTGCGCCCCGGCTTGGATGATTCGCGCGCCAGCCAGGCAATGCGGTGGTGGGTGCTGCGCGCCGCATTCCACTGCGGCCCCAGGTGCGGCAGCGTCGGCTGCTGCCCTTGCGGAAAAGCCAGCATCAGGGTCCAGCAGGGGGCAATGGCAACACCGGCGAGGGCTGGCATCAGGGCCTTGCCCTGCTGGGAGCTGAGCAGCAAGGCATGGGCCTGCGGCGCGGGCACGGCCAGCACCACGGCATCGAAGCCGGAATACACCTGGCTGCTGGCGCCCGGTCCTTCGGTCTGCAGCTGCCAGCGCTCGGGGTGCAGCTTGTCGCGTTCCATCCGGATGACCTGGGTTTCCAGCGTCAGCGAGCCGTCCGCAACCAGGGGCTGGGCCCACTGCTTGAGCAGCGCGCTCATGCCCGGTGTCGCCACCCAGTGAGGTTCCCGGGGCGGCGGTGCGGACGCCACGACACGGCCGGCCTCGTCGAGGATGCGCACGGTGTTGGCGCTCCAGGGCCGCACCACGCCGGGGCTGGTGGCCAGCGCCTTTTCGAAGCGCGCATCACGCACGGTGAAGTACTGCGTGCCGTGGTCAAAGCCGCCAAATTCCGTGTTGCGCGTGGCCATGCGCCCGCCCGGGCCGCGGCTTTTTTCAAACACCGTCACGCGGTGGCCCGCCTGCATCAGCGTGCGGGCACAGGCGATGCCGGCCATGCCCGCGCCGACCACGGCGATATGGCGTGGCACGGGCGTGGCAGAGGGAGTAGAACGGGATTTTTTGGTCATGTCTTTGTACTTTTTATGGCGGGGTGAAAGGGGCAGTTGGCTTGCGGGTCCCGGCGGCGGGCTTTCCCGGATTTTGGCAGCACAGCGCAAACATCATTGGAAATCATGATCACACTCTACACGCTGGCGCGACCGGCCGACCGAACATTCGCCGCGGGTCAGGGTTTTACACAGCATGGTCGCGCTCCAGCAGGGCTTTTCGCGTCGCGGGGCTGTCCAGCTGCTTGAGCCACCACTGCAGCGCGCGGCCCTCGCTGCCGCTTGTCACGCGGCGCCAGGCATAACTGACGGGGATCAGGCGTTCTGCCCGCTGCACGCGTTTTTCGACCAGCCTGCCGGTGGCGATGTGGGGCCGCGCCAGGTATTCGGGCAGAAAGCCGCCGCCCAGGCCGCGCAACTGCGCATCGAGTTTTTCCTGCATGCCCGGCACGGTGAAGATGTCCTGGCCGCCCAGCAGTCCGACCGAGACGCCGCTTCCCCGCTGCACCGAGTCGGCGACCGCCACCGCCCGGTGCGGCATCAGCATCGCGTCGGTGATGGGCTCGGGGGCCTGCGCCAGCGGATGGTGCGGCGCGACGGCGTAGATGAAATGGATGCTGCCCAGCGGCTTGCCCTGCACCGACTTGTGCAGCCCGGGCTCGATGGCCACGCCGATGGCCAGATCGGCCTGGCCCGAGGTGAGGGCTTCCAGTGTGCCGGACAGGGCTTCTTCCCTTAACCGCAGGCGGGTGGGTGGGTTCAGCGCAAAAAAGGCCTCGCACAACTCCATCACGGTGGTGCGCGAGATCACGCTGTCGACCGCGAGTGTCAGCTGGGGCTCCCATCCGGTGGCGACCCGTTTGACGCGGTTGGCCACAGCGTCGAGTTCGGCCAGCAGGCGCGTGCCTTCGCGCAGCAGCTCCTTGCCCGCCTCGGTCAGTTTGGCCTGCCGGGAGGAGCGGTCGAACAGCAGCACGTCCAGCGCATCTTCCACCTGGCGGATGCGGTAGGTCAGCGCGCTGGGCACCACGCCGAGCTCGCGTGCGGCCGCCGCCATGCTGCCGGTGCGGTGCACGGTGCCGATCAGGCCGATGGTTTCGGGGGTCAGCGCATCGCGCACGCGGTTGTTCATTGATGGGCTGGTAGTTCAAATAATTTGAATGATGCCATCAAATAACTGCAATGGCCAGGGCCGCGCCGGCCCCTACATTGGAGGCATTGCCAACGCACCCTGAAAGGAGCTCCAGATGCTGACCCCTAGATCTTCCAGCGAACGCGGTTACGCCGACCACGGCTGGCTCAAGTCCTTCCATTCCTTCTCGTTTGCCGGTTATTACGATCCGGCCCACATGGGTTTTGGCAACCTGCGTGTCATCAATGAAGACAGGATCGCTGCCGGCAAGGGCTTCGGCACACATGGCCACCGGGACATGGAAATCATCAGTTATGTGCTCAGCGGCGAGCTGGCACACAAGGACAGCATGGGCAACGTCAAGGGCATTCCGCCAGGTGACGTGCAACGCATGAGTGCGGGCACCGGTGTGCAGCACAGTGAATTCAACCATGCCGAAGGCCAGACCACGCATTTCCTGCAGATCTGGATTGAGCCCAATGTCACCGGCATCCCGCCCAGCTACGAGCAGAAAAGCTTTCCCGACAGCGACAAGCGCGGCGCGTTGCGGCTGGTGGCATCGCCCGACGGGGCGCAGGGCTCCGTGACGATTCACGCGGATGCCAGCGTGTATGCGGGCCTGTTCGACGGCGACGAGACGGCCGACATGGCGCTGAACCCGCAACGCAAAACCTATGTGCACCTGGTGCGCGGAGAACTCCAGGTCAACGGCCAGCCTCTGAAGGCGGGCGACGCGCTCATGCTGGAGGCAGAAAGCCGGCTGCTGCTTGCCGATGGCCAGGAAGCTGAGGTGCTGGTTTTCGATCTGGCAGCCTGAACGCCAAAGTGGCCCGGGACTTGCATCGCCGGGCGTTTCGTTTCCCATTTTTTCTTTCATCACTCTCAACAAAAAGGACTCACCATGCTCAACTCACTGCAAAACCCGCTTTCCCTCCTTGGCCGCGTACTGATTGCCCTGCTGTTTGTTCCGGCCGGCTTCAGCAAGATTGGCGGATTCACCGGAACGGCAGGCTACATCGCTTCCAAGGGTGTCCCCCTTCCGGAAGTGGCTGCAGCGATCGCCATCGCGGTTGAGCTGGGCCTGGGCCTGCTGCTGCTGATCGGCTTCCAGACCCGCTGGGCGGCACTCGGCATTGCCGTGTTCACCGCGGTCATCACCTTCATCTTCCACGCCTTCTGGGCCGACCCTGCACAGTCGCAGGCCTTCTTCAAGAACATCGCTGTGGTCGGTGGCCTGCTGACCATCGCCGTCTGGGGTGCCGGTGCCTGGAGCGTGGACGGCAAGCTCAAGGACTGATCGCGGCACGCCACGACCTGCCCGCAGGCCGGCTCCAGGGCCGGCCTGCCTGTTTCCTCCTCCTCATTTTTCTCTTCTCTCTTCTTCCTTTTCTGAGCCCAAGGACAACACACCATGACCAACCTCGTCGTCGTTTACCACTCCGGTTACGGGCACACCCAGCGCATGGCGCAGGCGGTGGCTGAAGGCGCCGGCGCCGAGCTGCTGGCCATCGACGCCGATGGCAACCTCCCCGAGGGTGGCTGGGAGCAGCTCAAGGCTGCCGACGCCATCATCTTCGGCTCGCCCACCTACATGGGCAACGTGAGCTGGCAGTTCAAGAAGTTTGCCGATGCATCCTCCAAACCCTGGTTCAGCCAGGAGTGGAAGGACAAGCTGGCCGCCGGTTTCACCAACAGCGCGGGCATGAACGGCGACAAGCAGGGCACGCTCACCACGCTGTTCACGCTGGCGATGCAGCACGGCATGGTCTGGGTCAGCCAGGGCCTGATGCCGTCGAACAGCAAGGCCGCCCAGCGCGACGACATCAACTACCTGGTGTCCTACAGCGGTGCGATCGCGCAGTCGCCTTCCGATGCCGGCGCCAGCGAGATGGCCGCGGGGGACCTGGCGACAGCCCGGCTGTTCGGCCAGCGGGTGGCCGATGTGGCTGCAAAGTTTCACACCTGACCCCTTCCTGCCCCCCCCTCTTGCCCCTCTTCCTGACCCTCTTTTACGAAACCAACGCTGGAGTTACTGCCATGCCTGTCGACCTGACATTGACCGGACACGACAAGGACCTGGGAGGCGGCTTCCGGGTGCGCCGCCTGCTGCCGGCCGGGCAGCGGCAGGCGGTGGGACCCTTCCTGTTTTTTGACCATTTTGGCCCGGTCACGCTCGCCCCGGGAGGCTCGCACGACGTGCGGCCGCATCCGCACATCGGCCTGGCAACCGTGACCTACCTGTTTGACGGGGCCATCATGCACCGCGACAGCCTGGGCTTCAGCCAGCGCATCGAGCCCGGCGCCATCAACTGGATGACGGCAGGACGCGGCATTGTGCATTCCGAGCGTGCGCCGCAGGAGCTCAAGGGAAGTACTTACGTCAACCACGGCATCCAGCTGTGGGCGGCCCTGCCGCGCGAGCACGAAGAGGCTGAGCCGGATTTTGTGCACACCCCGGCGTCGGCCATTCCGTCGCTGGTGCTGGGCGGCGCGCAGGTGCGTGTGTTGATCGGCGAGGCGTTTGGCCAGCGTTCGCCGGTCAGGACGTTCTCGACAACGGTCTATCTCGATGTACAGCTCGCTGCCGGCGCGGTGTTCGAACTGCCGCCGCTGGCCGAGGAACTGGCGGTGTATGCGGTAGACGGCCCGGTGGTGGTGGACGGCGAACAGGTGGCTGCGCATACGCTGGTTGTGCTTGCGCCCGGCGCGGCGGCATCGATCACGGCCAGTGAAGCGGTGCGGCTGATGGTGATAGGCGGCGACGCGCTCGATGGCCACCGCTTCATGTGGTGGAATTTTGTGTCCAGCCGCAAGGAGCGCATTGTGCAGGCCTCGCGCGACTGGGAGGCCCAGACCATGGGCCAGGTGCCGGGGGAGGCGGAGCTGATTGCGCTGCCCGAGCGCCGCTTTACCGCAGAATGAGTTTTATGCGGCGGCGCCGTCGCGTGCCAGCCGCAAACCGCTGAATTGCCACTGCGCCTAGGGCGGAAAAAAGTTGCGGTAGCTGGCACGTACATGGCTTTGCGGCGTGGCGCAGGAGCCGCCGCGCAGCACGAACTGGTTGCACATGAATTTGCCGTTGTATTCGCCGACCACGCCCTCCCACGGCTTGTAGCCGGGATAGGCGTTGTAGTTGGACTGCGTCCACTCCCAGACATCGCCAAACATCTGGGCCGGATGGCCCGTACTGCGTTGCTGCAACGGGATCGGGTGGTAGGCGCCGCCTTCGACAAAGTTGCCTTCGGCCCGCTGGCCGGGCGGGGCTGACACACTGCGCGCGGCGAGCTCCCATTCAAATTCCGTCGGCAGGCGCGCGCCGGCCCAGCGCGCATAGGCGTCGGCCTCGAAATAACTGAGGTGACAGACGGGCGTGTGCGGGTCCACCTGCACCAGGCCCTGCAGCGTGAAGTTGCGATACGGGCCGTTCTGCGTGTCAGGCGCCTGCCAGTACAGCGGCATCGTCGCTCCGCGGCCTTGCACCCAGTCCCATCCCATGGCCAGCCACAACTCGGGCCGCCGGTAAGCGCCGTCCGCCATGAAAGCCATCATCTCCCCGTTGGTGACCAGCCGGTGGCCGATTTCAAACGGCGCCACATAGACCTTGTGGCGCGGCGTCTCGTTGTCAAAGGCAAAGGCGCCGTCCATGGCGGGGTCGAAGCCATGCTCCCGCAGGCCGCCCTCAAAGCCCAGCCAGTGCAGCGGCTGCGGGCTGATGCCGGCCAGCGGCCAGTGCCTGGCATAGGCCGGATGCGCCGGGTTGAAGGACAGGGCGTGTTTGATGTCGGTCAGCATCAGTTCCTGGTGTTGCTGCTCATGGTGCAGGCCCAGTGTCAGCAGTTGCACCAGTTCGTCTTCGGCAGCACCGGCCGGGGTCTGCCGGATGACGTTTTGCACGCGCTCGTCCACTGCGGCCCGGTAGGCCAGCACCTGCTGCAGGGTCGGCCGGCTGATCAGGCCGCGTTGCGGCCGCGGGTACTTGTCGCCAACGCCGTTGTAATAGCTGTTGAACAGCACCCTGAAGCTGGCATCGAAAGGCCGGAAATCTTTTTCGAAACGCTCGAGGACAAAGGTCTCAAAGAACCAGGTCAGGTGGGCCAGATGCCATTTGGCGGGGCTGGCGTCGGGCATGGACTGCAACTGGCAATCCTCGGCGCTCAGGGGCTGGACGAGCCGTTCGGTTTGGCTGCGGACCTGTTCAAAGCGCAGCGACAGGCCGGAGATCCCTGCGGCGGTGCGTCGGGCAGCGGTGGGCGTTGGCATGGCGGTTCCGTGCGTGGTGATGGGTGCGAAAGCCGGTTCAGCTTCCCACAACTTCGGCGAGCGCCTTGTCAGACGATGCCCCGACATTGACGCGGGGCTGGAGGGCCGGGTCCAGCGCGCGCCGCGCATCAAAGACAAAACAGGCGCCGTCAAAATGCGCGTGGCCGTTTTCTTCAAAGTATTTCAGGATGCCGCCGTCGAGCTGGAAGACATGGCCGACACCCGCCTCGCGCATGAAGATGGCGGCCTTTTCACAGCGTATGCCGCCGGTGCAGAAGCTGACCACGGTTTTTCCCTCAAGTTCTTCGCGGTGCTGCAACAGAGCCTGCGGGAACTCGGTGAATTTGTCGATGCGCCAGTCGATGGCGTGCCGGAAGGTGCCCACGTCGACCTCAAAGGCATTGCGGGTGTCCAGGGTCACGACGGGCCGCCCCTCATCGTCGTGGCCGGCATCCAGCCAGCGTTTGAGCGTCGCGGCATCCACCGCCGGGGCGCGGCCGGCCGCAGGCTGGATGGCCGGGTGGTTCATGCGGATGATTTCGGGCTTGATCCGGACCAGCAGTTTGCGAAAAGGCTGGGCATGGGACCAGCTTTCCTTGACCTCCAGGTCGTGGAAGCGGGCATCGTGCCGCAACCATGCCAAAAAATCATGAATGTCGGCGCGCGGGGCGGCCAGGAACAGGTTGATGCCTTCTTCCGCCAGCAGCACCGTGCCTTTGATGGCGCGGCTCTGCAGGGCTACCAATACATTGGCCTGCAGCCCGGACAGGCCTTCGAGGGCCACAAACTTGTAGGCGGCAATGTTCAGGATGCGCATGATCGGGCCATTGTAGGCAGCGGGGAAGGCGGCGGCGCGCGGACCCGACCCTAAAATGAAGCCATGTTTGTCCATTTACGTATCCACACCGAGTTTTCAGTCGTCGATGGCACCAACCGCATCGATGAAATCGTGGCCGCCGCAGCGGCCGACCGCCAGCCCGCGCTGGCCATCACCGACCTGGGCAACCTGTTCGGCACGGTCAAGTTTTACAAGGAAACGCGCAGCGCCGGGGTCAAGCCGCTGATCGGTGCGGACGTGTGGGTGCAGGTGCCGGGCAAGGAAGCCGGTGCGGCGCCGGCGCGGCTGCTGCTGCTGGTGCAAAACCGCCAGGGCTACCTGAATCTGTCGGAGCTGCTGACCCGGGCCTGGACCCGGGGTGTGGTGCGCGACCAGGCCATCATCAGCCTGGAATGGCTGCAGGAGCTCGGCGAGGGCCTGATTGCCCTGTCCGGCGCACAGGGTGGCGCGGTGGGGCAGGCGCTGGTGCAGGGCGACGGCCCGCGTGCGCTGGAATGCGCGCTGCATTTTGCGGGCCTGTTTCCGCACCGTTTTTACCTGGAGCTGCAGCGCGCGCAACGCGCCGACGACGAGCAGCATGTGGCGGCGGCGGTGCAACTGGCCGCCCGCCTCAAGCTGCCGGTGGTGGCGACGCATCCGGTGCAATTTCTGGGTTACGAGGATTACGAGGCCCATGAAGCGCGTGTCTGTATTGCCGAGGGCGAGATCCTCGGCAATGCGCGGCGCGTGCGCAAGTTCACGCGCGAACAGTATTTCAAGTCCTCGGCGCAGATGGCCGCGCTGTTTGCCGACCTGCCTTCGGCGCTGGCCAACACGCTGGAAATCGCCAAACGCTGCAACCTCAAGCTCGACCTCGGCAAACCCATGCTGCCCGAGTACCCGACGCCCGAGGTCGCCGGCGTGCGCATGTCGCCCGACGAGTATTTCCGCTACGCTTCTTTTCAGGGGCTGGAAGAACGGCTCGCGCATCTGTATCCGATTGAGGCGGTGCGCAACGACAAGCGGCCGCAATATGTGGAGCGGCTGGAGTTCGAGATCAACACCATCCTGAAGATGGGTTTCCCGGGCTACTTCCTGATCGTGGGCGACTTCATCAACTGGGCCAAGAACAATGGCTGCCCGGTCGGCCCGGGCCGAGGCTCGGGCGCCGGTTCGCTGGTGGCGTATTCGCTGAAGATCACCGATCTGGACCCTTTGCAGTACAACCTGCTGTTCGAGCGTTTCCTGAACCCGGAGCGGGTGTCCATGCCCGACTTCGACATCGACTTCTGCCAGACCAACCGTGACCGCGTGATCGACTACGTGAAGGACAAGTACGGCCACGCGGCGGTCAGCCAGATCGTGACCTTCGGAACCATGGCGGCGCGCGCGGCGATCCGCGACGTCGGCCGGGTGCTCGATTTCTCCTATGGCTTTTGCGATGGCATTTCCAAACTGATCCCGAACAAGCCGGGCCAGGCCGTGACCCTGCAATTGGTGCCTGCTGATCGCAAGAAAAACGACAAGATGGTCTACGCCCTGGAGGCCGAACCGGTGCTGGCCGAACGCGAGGCCAAGGAAGAAGACGTTCGCACCCTGCTCGAACTTGCGCGCAAACTCGAAGGGTTGACGCGTAACGTCGGCATGCATGCCGGCGGCGTGCTGATTGCGCCCGGCAAACTCACCGACTTTTGCCCCCTGTACCTGCAACCCGGCAGCACCTCGGCCGTGAGCCAGTTCGACAAGAACGACGTCGAGGCCATCGGCCTGGTCAAGTTCGACTTTCTGGGCCTGGCCACCTTGACCATCCTGGAGCTGGCGCGGGAGTTCATTGTCCAGCGTCATCCGGCGCAAAAGGACTTCAAGTTCGAGAACCTGCCGCTGGACGACCAGCGCGTCTATGCGCTGTTTGCCGAAGGCAAGACCGAAGCCGTGTTCCAGTTTGAAAGTATCGGCATGCAGCGCATGCTCAAGGACGCGCGCCCGAACCGGCTCGAAGACCTGATTGCGATGAATGCGCTGTACCGGCCGGGTCCGATGGACCTGATCCCGACCTACATCGCGCGCAAGCAGGGCAAGGAAACGCCCGAGTACCCGGACCCGCGCGTCAAGCCCATCCTGGAAGAGACCTACGGCATCATGGTCTACCAGGAGCAGGTGATGCAGACCGCGCAGATCCTGGGTGGTTATTCGCTGGGCGGCGCCGACATGCTGCGCCGCGCGATGGGCAAGAAGGACGAAAAAGAGATGGCCTCGCAGCGGGAAATTTTCCGCAAGGGTGCCGGCATCAACGGCCTGTCGCAGGAAAAGGCCGACGAGGTTTTCGACTTGATGGAGAAGTTCGCGGGCTACGGCTTCAACAAGTCGCACTCCGCTGCCTACGCCTTGCTGGCCTACCACACGGCCTGGCTCAAGCGCCACTACACCGCCGAATTTTTCTGCGCCAACATGACGGTGGAGATGGGCGACACCGACAAGCTGAGGATTCTTTTCGGCGATGCGCAGAAGATGGGCATCAGCTTCGAGTCTCCCGACGTCAACCGCGGCCATTACCGCTTCGAGCCGATCACCGACAAAAGCATCCGTTACGGTCTGGGGGCCGTCAAGGGTACCGGCCAGCAGGCGATTGCCGCCATCGTGGCGGCGCGCGAGGCCGATGGGCCCTTCACCTCGCTGTACGACTTCTGCCTGCGGGTCGACAAGTCAAAGATGAACAAGCGCACGGTCGAAGCCCTGATCAAGGCCGGTGCTTTTGACAACCTGCAGCTCAACCGCGCGTCGCTGCTGGCCTCGGTGGACCGGGCCTTCGAATTCGCCGCCCAGGCCGAGGCCAACGTCAACCAGGGGGGACTCTTTGACATGGACTCGCATGCGGCGAGCACGCAGGAGCCGCCGCTGGTGGCGGCCGTGCCCTTCGGCGTGAAAGCGCGGCTGGTGCAGGAAAAAACCGCCATCGGTTTTTATCTCTCGGGGCATTTGTTCGACGAAGTCGAGACCGAGGTGCGGCAGTTCATCAAACGCAAGATCGACGACCTGATCGACTCGCGCGACCAGACCCTGCTGGCGGCCATCGTCAGCGACCTGCGTGTGATCAACGGCAACCGCGGCAAGCTCATCATCTTCAAGCTCGACGACAAGACCGACACGCTGGAAGCCTCGGTGGACGAGGCCACCTTCAACGCCAACCGCAACCTGCTCAAGGACGATGAACTGGTGATCGTGCAGGGCACGCTGCAGCCGGCGTCGGAGCGCTTTGGCCGCCGCTTCAAGGTGACACAGGTCTGGAGCCTGGAGTCGGCGCGCTGCCGCTTCGGCAAGTACCTGCGCGTGGCGGTCAACGGCACGGCGCCCGACGTGCAGCGCATCGTGCGCGACTTTCCGCCGCGCAAGGAAATGTCGGAGCAGGGGGAGGTCAGCCGCGGCCTGCCGGTGCGCCTGAGCCTCAAGCGCGACAGCGTGGTGGCCGAACTGCAGCTTGGTGAAGCCGCGAAATTTTTCCCGACCGATGCAGCGCTGGCCAGCTGGATGGCGCAGGCCGACCAGGGGCGGGCACAGATTGTTTATGAGTGAATAAGGGCTCCGGTCCTTGTCCTGATTGCGCCGAAAGCTATCTTATTGATAGCGTTCGCGGTGCGCGGTGCTCAGTCCTTGGGCCGGAATTCCAGAATCATCGGCGTTGGTACCCGGCCATCCACATCGCGCGGCATGGTTTCGGTGCGGAGGATGGCCTTGATCACCGCGTCGTCCCAGGCCTTGTTGCCGCTGGACTTGATCAGGCGCTGGCTGATGATGCTGCCATCCAGTGCGGTGCGCACCTCGACCTCGGCGGTCGGGTTGCCGGAGATGTCCTCGGTGAAGACGATGTTGGGTTTGACCTTGGCGCGCACCTTGCCCCCGTAGCTGGCTGACGGCCCGCTGGCTTTTTGCGCCGAACCCTTGGCGTCGGCGCTGCCCGTGGCGCCGGCCAGGCCCATGGCCCGCTTGATGTTGTCCTGGCGCTGCTTTTCCGCTGCAGCGTCGGCCATTTTTTTCTTCTCGGCCTCTTTCGCGTCCTGCTTTTTGTCGTCGGCTTTTTTCGCTTCGAGTTTCTTCGCTTCCTCGGCCTTGCGTTTGGCCAGGTCTTCCTTGAGCTTCTGCTCTTTTTCCTTTTTGGCCTGAAGCTCTTTCAACCGGTCCTGCTCGGCCTTGGCTTTGGCCAGCTCGGCTTCCTTCTTCTTGAGTTCGAGCTTGCGTTTTTTCTCGCGCTCCAGCGCGATGTCCACGTCCGGTGCGGGGGGCGGCGGTGGCGCCTTGACCACGGGCTCCGGTGGGGGAGGAGGAGGGGGCGGTGGTGGCGGCGGCGCTTCCACCAGTTTGGGCGCGGCTTCCTGCGGCACGCTGGACCAGAGTTCGGCTTCGAACGAGATATCGGGGGTGCTGCGCTTCCAGTTCACGCCCCAGGTCAGGGCCGCGATCAACAGCAGGTGAACCAGCACCGCCAGGCCGAAGGAACGCAACGCAGCGGGCTCGCGGTGCGGGGCAAACTCGGGGCGATCGGCGGCAATGGGCATGAAAAAATTCAGCGCGGGGCGGGGTCAGTTGCCGGTCTGCACCGAAAGGCCGACGCGGGCCACACCGGCCTTTTGCAGCGCGTCCATGACCTTGACCACAGTCTCGTACTTGATGGATTTGTCGGCGCTGATCACCACCGGTGTAACCTGCTCACCGGCCGGCACCGCCGGCTGCAGGCGCTTGACGGCGGCGCCGACCTCGCCGAGCTTGACCGCTGTGGTCGCGCCCGCCGACTTGATCTGGATGACTTCGTCCTTGCTGATCTCGATCTGGATCGGCTTGGGCGGCTGCCCCGGCGCCTTGCCGACCTTGGGCAGGGCAATCATGCTGGGCGTGATCAGCGGCGCCGTCACCATGAAGATGATGAGCAGCACCAGCATCACGTCGATGAAGGGCACCATGTTGATTTCGCTGATGGTGCGGCGGCCGCGGCCGCGGGGGCTCACTGCTGGCATGGCTTGAGATCCTTTATCAAGGCCCGGGTGGTCACCGAAACCAAGCCGGGGCCGCGGGACCGGCTTTGCCGGGCCGCAGGCGCAGCGGCCCCCTCGGGGGGCAGCGCATTACACGAAGTGAAAAGCGTGGGGGCACACATACCTAGTGACCTGAAGGCGAATGCGCGCCCAGGTTGCGCTGCAGGATGTTGGAGAACTCCTCGATGAAGGTCTCCAGCTTGTTGGCCACGCGGTCGATGTCGTGGGCGAAGCGGTTGTAGGCCACCACCGCGGGGATGGCGGCAAACAGGCCGATCGCCGTGGCCACCAGCGCTTCGGCAATGCCGGGCGCCACGGAAGACAGCGTCACCTGCTCCAGCGCGGCCAGGCCGGTGAAGGCGTGCATGATGCCCCAGACCGTGCCGAACAGGCCGACGTAGGGCGAGACCGAACCGACCGTGGCCAGAAAGGACAGGTTGGATTCCACCGCATCCATTTCACGCTGGTAGCTGGCACGCATGGCGCGGCGGGCGCCGTCAAGCAGGGTGCCGGGGTCTTCCATGCGGCGCTCGCGCAGCTTCTGGAATTCACGCATGCCGCTGGCGAAAATGCGCTCCATCGGGCCGCTGTGTTTGGCGTTCTGGTTGGCGGCGGCAAACAGGTCGTTCAGGCTGGTGCCGGACCAGAATTCGCGGTCGAACTCGTCATTGAGCGATTGCACGCGCTTGAGCGAGACGATCTTGCGGAAGATGGCGGCCCAGCTCGCGATCGACACGCCGACCAGCAGTGCCACCACGCCCTGGACCACCCAGCTGGCGTTGAGAATGAGGCTGACAATGGATAAATCCTGGTTCATGTTTTGGCTTCCAGACGATCAAGGATGTTGGCGGGAATTCTGGCGGGCTTCAGGCTGGCTGCCTCCACCCAGCCGATGCGTATCGTGCCTTCGCAGAGCAGTACCGGCGTGCGCTCTGATTTTAATAGCGAACTCTGACCGATTATCAAGGACGCCCGGCCCTTTTCGATCAGGCTGGCGGTAACAATCAGTTCATCGTCCAGGCGCGCGGGCCGGTGGTAACGAACACTGGTTTCCGTCACGACGAACATGCCGCCGGTGCTCTCACGCAGGCTGTGTTGTTCAATGCCCAGTGATCTGAGCCACTCGGTGCGTGAACGTTCAAAAAATTTCAGGTAGTTGGCGTAGAACACGATGCCACCCGCATCCGTGTCTTCCCAATAGACCCGCAAGGGCCACTGGAAGGTGGTGGCCGCCAGGGCACCGGTGGCCTCAGCCAAGGACGGCCTCCAGCCGGGCGACGGCCTCTTTGAGTTGCGCCATGGAATTGGCCGTTGAAAAGCGGACGTACTGCTCCGGTGCCATGGTGCCGAAATCGCGCCCGGGGGTCACCGCCAGGTGGGCGCGTTTCATCAGCTCAAAAGAAAAGTCCCAGCTGCCGCTGACGCCCAGCCGGGCGGCGGCATCCGTGCAATCCGCATAGGCGTAGAAAGCACCGTCGGGCATCACGGGCACCGTCAGACCCAGGCGATTGAGTTCGGGAATGAAGTAGTCGCGCCTGGCCTTGAACTCGGCGCGGCGCCGTTCGTACTCGGCCAGGCTGTCGGGTTCAAAACAGGCCAGGGCGGCGTGCTGGGCCACGGTGCTGGGGCAGATGAACAGGTTCTGCGCAATGCGCTCGATCACCGGTGCCAGTGCCTCGGGCACGACCAGCCAGCCCAGGCGCCAGCCCGTCATGTTGAAGTACTTGCTGAAGCTGTTGATGCTGATGATGCTCTCGCCGAGTCCGCCTTCCATCGCCAGCGCTGTCTGACCAAAATGCGCCTCGTAACTCAGCCCCAGGTAGATCTCGTCAATCAGGGTGATGCCGCCGCGGCTGTGCACAAACTCGTGGATGCGCCGCAATTCTTCCGGCGCAATCGACGTGCCCGTCGGGTTGGACGGCGAGGCCAGCAGCACACCGCGGGTCTTGTCGGTCCAGGCGGCCTGCACTTTTGCGCTGCTGAGCTGGAAGCGCTCTTCGGCGGTGGTGGGCAGCAGCACCGCGTTGCCGTCGGCGGCGCTGACGAAATGCCGGTTGCAGGGGTAACTCGGGTCCGGCATCAGGATCTCGTCGCCCGCTTCAATCAGGGCCAGGCAGGCCAGCTGCAGCGCCGCCGAGGCGCCGGCGGTGATGATGATGCGGCCGGGCGCAACGTCGGCCTGGAAACGCGTGGCATACCAGTCGCTGATGCGTTCGCGCAGCGGCTGCAGGCCGGTCGCCTGGGTGTACTGGGTGTTGCCGTCCCGGATGACGCGGGCCGCGGCCTGCTGGACCAGCGGCGGCGCGGTGAAGTCCGGCTCACCGATGTTCAGGAAGATCATGGGCTCTGCCGTGTGGGCCACCTGCTGGGCCATGCTTGCCGCGGCCTTGGCCACTTCCATCACATAAAAGGGTTCGATGCGCTGGGCGCGCCGGGCTATCCTGATCTCGCTCACCGCGCGCCTCAGGCTTTTTTGTCGGCGGCGACTTCAGCGGCGCGAAAGGCCGGTGCCAGTTTGTGCAGCACACCGTTGACGTATTTGTGGCCGTCGGTGCCGCCAAAAGCCTTGGCCAGCTCGATGCACTCGTTGATGATCACGCGGTAAGGCACGTCCAGGCAATGCTTGAACTCGTAGGTGCCAATCCACAGCACCGCATGTTCGACCGGCGATATTTCCGCCATCTTGCGGTCCAGCAAAGGCGTCACGCTGTCGTCCAGCGATGCGGCTTCGTCAATGCAGCCGTGCAGCAGCGCGTCGTAATGCGCCGCGTCGGCCTTGTGAAAACCCACCAGATCGCGGGTGAAGGCGTCAATGGACGACGCCTCGTTACGCCCCACCAGATGCTGGTACAGCGCCTGCAGGGCAAACTCGCGCGCCCGGGTGCGCGCTGACTTGTCGGCGGCTTTTTTGACACCCGTGTCGGTCAGGCCGTTGCGGGTCTGCGGCGGGCGCTTGGGTTTGAGTGGTGTCTTTTCAGTCATGGCGCGCTTGTTGGGGGAGGGGAGGACCGGGGTATCAGTCAAGTTCGTTCAGCAGGTTGGCCATTTCCACCGCCACGCGCGCCGCATCGCGGCCCTTGTCGGTCTGGCGGGTTTCGGCCTGGGCGATGTTTTCGACGGTCAGGATGGCGTTGGCGATCGGCAACTGGTAGTCCAGGGCCAGCCGGCTGACCGAGGCGCCGCTTTCGTTGGCGACCAGTTCGAAGTGGTAGGTCTCGCCGCGGATGATGCAGCCCAGAGCCACCAGCGCATCGTACTGGTCGCGCTCGGCCATGGCCTGCAGGGCCGAGGGGATCTCGAGCGCGCCCGGCACCTTGACGTGGTGGATGTTTTTTTCCTCGACACCGAGCGCCAGCAGTTCCTGCCAGCAGGCCTTGGCCAGCGCGTTGGTGATGCTTTCATTAAAACGCGCCTGGACGATGCCAATCGAGAGTTTTTTGCCGTCCAGCTTGTCGGCCGTACCTTTTTCTGCACCAAACACGGTTATTCCTTTTTGTTGGCAATGTAGCCGGTGATCTCGAGGCCGTAGCCCGTCATGCTGGGCATGCGGCGCGGGTTGCCCATCAGGTTCATTTTGTGCACACCACACTCGCGCAGGATTTGCGCGCCCACGCCGTAGGTGCGCAGGTCCATGCGGCCGCGCTCGGGGGCCTGGCTGGCGCGTGCGGTGCCTTCGAATTGTTCAAGCAGTTGCGCCGCGCTTTCGCCGCAATTGAGCAGCACCGCCACGCCTTTGCCCTCTTTGGCAATATAGGTCAGGCTCTGGTCCAGGCTCCAGGAGTGCATGGAGCGGCCGGTTTCCAGCGCGTCGAGCACCGACAGCGGCTCGTGAACCCGCGCAGCCACGATCTCTTCGGGTGACCACTGTCCCTTGACGAGCGCCAGATGCAGGCCCTGGCTGGTCTTGTCCTTGAAGGCATGCGCGGTGAATTCGCCAAAAGCGGTATTAAGTGTCCGCGTGCCGATTTTTTCAATCAGCGAATCGTGGCGGCTGCGGTGTTCGATCAGGTCCGCGATGGTGCCGATTTTCAGCCCATGTTCAGCGGCAAAGACCTGCAGGTCCGGCAGCCGGGCCATGGTACCGTCGTCTTTCATGATCTCGCAGATGACGGCCGCCGGCGAGCAGCCCGCCATGCCGGCCAGGTCACAGCCGGCTTCGGTATGGCCGGCGCGCATCAACACGCCGCCATCGACCGCCTGCAAGGGGAAGATGTGACCCGGTTGCACGAGGTCGCTGACCTTGGCATTCCGTGCCACCGCGGCCTGCACCGTGCGGGCCCGGTCTGCCGCGGAGATGCCGGTGGTCACGCCCTCGGCGGCCTCGATCGACACCGTGAAGGCGGTACTGTATTTGCCGCCATTGCGGGTGGCCATGGGCGGCAATTGCAGCATCTCGCAGCGTTCGCGCGTCAGGGTCAGGCAGATCAGGCCGCGGCCGTAACGTGCCATGAAGTTGATGGCTTCCGGGGTCACGTGATCGGCGGCGAGCACCAGGTCGCCTTCGTTTTCGCGGTCTTCTTCGTCGACCAGGATGACCATGCGGCCGGCCCGCATGTCGGCCACGATGTCTTCAACAGGGGAGATGGCAGTGGTCATGGTTCAGTTTTTCTTTCCGTCCTGGAGCATGCGCTCAACGTAGCGCGCAATCAGGTCAATTTCCAGGTTCACCTGCGATTGTGGTCGCAGATGGCCCAGGGCTGTGTTTTGAACCGTGTGGGAAATCAGGTTGATGCTGATTTCGCAGCCGGCCTGGCCGCCTTCCAGGTCGGTGACGCGGTTGACGGTCAGGCTGGCGCCATTGACTGTGATGGAGCCTTTGTAGGCCAGGTACTTGGCCAGTTCGCGCGGGGCGAGAATGCGCAACTCCCAGCTTTCACCCACCTGGGCGAAATGCGTGACGGTGCCGATGCCATCGACATGGCCGGCGACGATGTGGCCACCCAGCCGGTCGTTGGCGCGCAGCGCCTTTTCAAGGTTGATCGGGCCGGGGTCGGTCAAGCCACTGGTTTTGGCCAGCGACTCGGCCGATATTTCAATCAGGAACTGGTTTTTGGGGAGGTCGAGCGCGGTCACGGTCATGCAGGCGCCGTTCAGTGCGATGCTGTCGCCCAGGCCCACGTCGTCGAGGTAGCCCGATGGCGCTTCGATGGTGAGTCGCTTGCCATGGTCCAAAGAGCTGCCCAGGCTATGGATGGCGACGATGCGCCCCACGCCGGTGATGATTCCGGTAAACATGGCGCTATTTTCGCAGAGATTGCGGGCGGCCATGGGCCGGACCGACAAAGCAGGGCTAAAAGAGGTCGCGTCCCCTGACTCTGGCCACGATACGAAGATCGCGGCCCAGCCGGTCGGTCGAGCGAAACTCGAGGTCCAGCGCCTGCGACAGCTCGGTGATCGGTCCGAAACTGGCCATGCCGCTGCCCTGGCCTATCAGCTTGGGGGCCAGGTAGACCAGAAACTCATCGACCAGACCTTCACGGATCAGCGACCCGTTGAGCTTGTGCCCGGCCTCGACGTGGACTTCGTTGACCTCGCGCAGGGCCAGGTCGCGCAGCATGGCCGCCAGGTCCACCTTGCCACCCTTGCCCGGCAGATAAACGACAGTCGCACCGCGCGCTTCAAGGGCTGCTTTTTTGGCATCATTTTGCTCGGCAGCGTAGATGTAAAGCGCACGGCCAGCTATGAAAAGATGAGCATCCAGCGGCGTCTCGAGCCGGCTGTCCACCACCACCAGATGCGGCTGGCGCGGCGTATCGACCAGCCGCACATCGAGGCGCGGGTTGTCTTCAAGCACGGTGCCGATGCCGGTGAGCACGGCGCTGGCGCGTGCGCGCCACGCATGGCCGTCCGTGCGGGCGGCATCCGAGGTGATCCATTGGCTGACCCCATTGTCCAGCGCGGTCTTGCCGTCCAGCGACGCGGCCACCTTCATCCTGACCCAGGGCGTCTTGCGGATCATGCGGCTGAAAAACCCGATGTTCAGCTCACGCGACGCCTCCGCGCCCGGCCCGACCTCGACCTCAATGCCCGCGGCCCGCAGGCGCTCAAAGCCCAGGCCGGACACCAGGGGATTGGGGTCGGCAATCGATGCGACCACCTTTTTGATGCCGGCGGCGATCAGGGCGTTGCAACAGGGGCCGGTGCGGCCATGGTGGGAGCAGGGCTCGAGGGTGACGTAGGCGGTTGAACCAGCGACTGCATGTCTCCTGGCCGCCGCATCGCGCAGGGCCATGATTTCTGCATGGGGTCCGCCCACGGCCTGGGTGCCGCCGGTGCCCAGCACCCGCTGGTCACCAGCAGAGACGATAACGCAGCCCACCCGGGGGTTGGGTTCGGACAGACCTGTGGCTTGTCGCGCCCGCTCCAGGGCTTGGTCGATGAACGGAAGGAGTGGCTTCATCCTGAGTGAGGCAGCGCTGTTTGGGGTTTGCAAGGGTGAAGGTTGCCCATTTTAATCCGCCTCGGTGGCCTGCCTGACGCGAACCACTCGTTCGGGCAAAGCGACCGATTGTCGGGCCACAGGGGCTTCTGGCAACCGCATGCGCTAAGGTTCAGCCTCCAATAGCGTAACAACAGGAGATGGCATGCGCAGTGGCAAGCAAAGCGGTTTCACGCTGATTGAGTTGATGGTCACTGTTGCTATCGTGGGCATTCTGGCAAGCGTCGCCTATCCCTCCTACACCAGCCACATCAGAAAAGGCGTGCGGCGTGCGGCCCAGGCGCAGATGATGGATATCGCCAATCGGGAGCAGCAATACCTGCTGGCCAACCGTGCTTTCGCCTCCTACGATACGTTGACGCTTAGTGGCTATTCACTCCCCACTGACCTCACTGCCAAGTACACGCCCACGATCGCCCTGGTCGGCGGTACGACCACGGCGCCCGGCTTCACCATCACGTTCACGGCCATTGGCGTCCAGGCCCAAGACGGCAACCTGACACTCACCAGCGAAGGGGTGAAGGGCCCGGTGGACAAATGGTAGTCCCCGTGTCGTCCCGCATTCCGTGTCGGCAACTCGGCGCCTCGATGATCGAAGTGCTGGTCACCATGATCATCATCGCTTTCGGCCTGCTCGGGATGGCGGGGCTGCAGATGCGCATGCAGAGTTCGGAGATGGAGGCCTACCAGCGCAGCCAGGCGCTTCTGCTGCTCAACGATATGGCCAACCGCATCGCGGCAAACCGCAACAATGCCAGCTTGTATGTCATGGGGACCACGGCGCTAGGGACGGGGATGACCTGTCCCACGGCGACCGCGACCATCGTGCAGCAGGACCTGCGGCAATGGTGCGAAGCCTTGCAGGGGGCCGCCGAGGTGTCCGGCACGGACAAGGTGGGCGCGATGGTCGGCGGCCGCGGATGTGTCCAAACCGCCAGCGGCGACTACCTGGTGACCGTGGCATGGCAGGGTTTCACGCCGATTTCGGCACCACCGGCATCCGTGACGTGCGGCGCCGGCCAGTTCAATGGCGACAGTGCGTCCAGTTGCAAGAACGATCTGTGCCGACGTGCAGTGACCACCTTGGTTCGAGTCGCCACCCTATGAACAAAACCCACCGCATGCAGCGCGGCTTCACCTTGGTGGAGCTGATGATTTCGCTGGTCCTCGGACTGCTGATCATCCTGGCCCTCTTCATCATGTTGATCAACGTCAATCGCAACAACAGCGAGCTGAGCTCCACGAACAGGCTCATCGAGAACGGCCGCTTCTCGCTGCAGTTGTTGACGTCTGACGTTTCGCATTCGGGCTACTGGTCGGGTCATGTTCCCGAGTTCGACGATTTGACGGGCTCGACCACCATTGGACCCACAGATGTGCCGACAGGCGTGCCCGATCCGTGTCTCGCATTCTCGCCGGCCAACTGGACCGACGAGTACAAGAAAAATCTGGTCGGCATCGCGGCGCAGGGCACGGATATTCCGGCGGTTGTGCCGTCCCCGACAACGCCATTTTGCGGCAGTGTCGTCACGAATCCCCAGCCCAACACCGACGTTCTGGTGGTGCGCCATGCCGAGCCGTGCCTGGTCGGTTCGGGTACCGACGATTGTTCCGATACGCGCGCCAGCGCCTCGCCGCACCTGTACTTCCAGGCGTCGCGCTGCGACACGGATACCGCCAATTTCGTGCTGGACACTTCAGCCTTCACCTTGAAGGCGGGCGACTGTACCGCGGCGGCCCCCATCCGGCGGTTCTCCTCCAGCATCTACTACGTACGCGATCACGCCAACGCGGCGGGAGACGGCATACCGACACTGATGCGCGCGCGTTTTGGTGTCAACGGCACCCCGCAATTCCTGTCCGCCCAGGCGCTGGTGGAGGGGGTGCAGGGCTTCCGGGTGGAATACGGGGTGGACAACAAGAGCGACACCGCCGCCACGGTCGACCTGGCGGCGCTGGCCTTGCCGATCGCGTGGCCGACGGGCGCCACCACGCTGAACACCCCCACGAATCGCGGCAATGGCCTGCCGGACGAATACATCCGCTGCTCGCAAGCAACGCCCTGTACTGCGGACCAACTGGTGAACGTGACGGTGGTCAAGCTGTATGTGCTGGTGCGAGCGGAAAGGACCACGTCAGGCCATACCGACACCAAGCAATACTGCCTGGCCAGTACCTGTACCGATCCGACGGACTACATGGGCCCGTTCAACGACGGCTACAAGCGCCATCTGTTCACCCAGACCGTCCGCTTGACCAACGTAGCCATGCGCAGGGAGACGCCATGAGTTCAATAGTGAGAGGCTCGCGACCTGGGCCGGGCCAGAGCGGCGCCACGCTGGTGGTCGCGCTGATCATGCTGACCTTGATCACCCTTCTGGTGGTCAATGCATTCACGCTCAGTTCATCCAATCTCAAGGCCGTCGGCAACATGCAGGCGCGCGACGAAGCGATCGCTGCGGCCAACCAAGCCATCGAACTGGTCGTGAGTTCCTCCTTCACCGACGCGCCGGTGGCGCAGGAACTGAATGTTGACATGAACAAGGACGGTACGACGGACTACAACGTCAAAATTGAGCTGCCCAAATGCGTGCGGGCTATAGAGGTGCCCAACCCCGAAAAATGCGAGGAAAACCTCAAGGCGCTGTGTGCCGAGAACAACTGGCACACCGAGTGGGACCTTCAGGCCACTGTCGGCGATACCGCCAGTGGCACGTCCGTCGTTGTGCACCAGGGCGTGCGCGTGAAGCTCAGTAACAGTCAAAAAACGGCGACCTGTGCCATACCAACCACCTGAGTCCCTGTTGGAGAACCTCATGAAGCAAAAAATATTTCAAGGCATCGCCGTACTGCTCGTGTTCGTGGCGCATGTGTCCACCAGCCTCGCGGAGGACATTGAATTGTTCGTGGGCGCGCCACCCACCACCGCTGAAACACCGAATGTGCTGATTGTTCTGGACAACACGGCGAACTGGAACACGGCCTTCGTGAACGAAAAAGCCGCGCTCGTGTCGGTTTTCCAGGGAATGCCGGTCGACAAGTTTCGGGTCGGCTTGATGATGTTCAACGAGACGGGCGGTGGAAACTCGGGTAATGACGGTGCCTATGTTCGGGCGGCAGCTCGAACGATCACAAGCAGCAACAAGACCGCCTACGCCGACCTGATCAATAGCCTGGACATTACCGGCGACAAATCCAACGGCGGCAAGGTCGGCAAAGCCATGATGGAAGCGTACTACTATCTCAGCGGGGGCACCCCACACGCCGGCAACCAGAAGAACAAGGCCGACTACGCCCTCAATACCGAGGGCAATGCATCCGACGATGCTCTGCATGCGCTTGCCGGCAACGCACTGGCATCGAAGAACAGCACCACCTACCTCAAGCCGGGTTCGGGTGATTGCGTCAAAAATTACATCATCTACATCAGCAACGGCCCGGCGCAAGACAACAGCGCGGACATTACGACTGCAACGACCGCGCTTGCCGCCGCCGGCGGCAAAACAACCGCCATTTCACTCAACCCCAGCGGTTCGCAGGACAACCCGGCCGACGAATGGGCGCGGTTCCTCAAGAAGAGTGCGATCAAGGGGGTGGTGTACACGCTCGACGTGAACAAGGACACTTCGGGCCAGGGTCCTGGATGGACGGCCTTGCTGAAAAGCATGGCATCGCAAAGCGGTGGACGGTATTTTGATGTGGGCACCTCAGGTATCGCGGACGCCATCAACTCCATCCTCTCCGAGGTCCAGTCCGTGAATAGCGTGTTCGCGTCGGTCAGTCTTCCCGTGAGCGTGAACACGCAGGGCACCTATCTGAACCAGGTATTCGTGGGGATGTTCCGGCCCGACGGCGACAGTGCGCCGCGCTGGAAGGGAAACCTCAAACAGTACAAGATGGCTTTCATCGACAATGAGTTGAAGCTGGTGGACGCAGACGGGAAGGCGGCCATCAACGGCCAGACCGGGTTCATCACGGAGTGCGCGCGAAGTTACTGGACGCCGGCGACGGTAGATACCGAGTGGAACAGCGCGCAGGAAAGCGACTGTCTCACGGTGGTGGGCGCGGAGTCGTCCAATTATCCGGACGGCAACGTCATTGCCAAGGGCGCGCAGGCCTACCAGCTGAGACTGAGTTCCACCAGGACTTCGCTCACTTGCAACGATGCGACTTGCAGCAGCCTCGTCGCCTTCAATAATACGAACGTTTCGCAGACGCAGCTTGGCGTGAGCACCACGACTGACCGCGACAATGTGATCAATTGGGCCAAAGGCACGGACAACATGGACGAAGATATCGACGGTTCCTTCACCGACCGCAGGTTGTCCATGCACGGTGATGTGGTTCATTCTCGCCCCGTGGCATTGAATTTCGGAACAACGGCGGCGCCCAAGGTCGTTGTTTTTTACGGCGCCAACGACGGCTGGTTCCGGGCGGTGAACGGCAATCGAACGGACGCGATCGGCTCGGTGCCAGCCGGGGGCGAGCTTTGGTCTTTTGCACCGCCAGAGTTCCTGCCGAAGTTCTCCAGACTCCGCAATAACACGCCATTCAACTACTACCTCAACACGCCAGCGACGGGCACCCAGAAGAAGGACTACGCCATTGATGGCCCTATCACTGCGTACCGAGGGACGGTCGGCGCATCAACCGCCACCAAGACATTCCTCTATGCCACCATGCGTCGCGGCGGAAGATCGATCTACGCCTTCGACGTGAGCAACGCCGACACTGCGCCAACCAGCCCCGCGCTCAAATGGCGGATCGGCTGCACCGCGGACGGCACCTGCTCCAGCGGTATGAGTGGCATCGGTCAGACCTGGGGCTCGATCAAGACGTTCACGCACGGTAGCTTCAGTTCCGGCAACACGCCCCTGCTGATCTTCGGCGGTGGGTACGATGCCTGCGAAGACTATGACCAGTTCAGCACGACTGGCGCGAACCACAACTGCACGTCAAGTTCCACCGGCAACCATGTCTATATCGTCAACGGCGACACGGGTGCCGTTGAAAAGAGCTTTGATACCTCGGCCTCGGTGCTGACTTCGTTCAACAAGTATCGCGGGGTTATCGCCGACATGGTCACCGTTTCGGGCAGCGACGGCCATGCGAAATACGCTTACATTGCCGACCTGGGCGGCAACATATTCCGCATCACCATGACCGGCGCGCCATCAGCCTGGACGATGAAGCAGATTGCGTCGTTCGGGTGCGACACGACCACCACCAGCTGCCCGGCGAACCGCAAGCTGATGTTCGCCCCCAGCGTGGTGAATACGGCGACAGGTGAATACACGCTGCTGGTGGGCTCCGGCGACCGGGAGAAACCGATCACGGGCTACACGGCGGCAACGGCGGTGACCAATTACTTCTTCATGTTCAAGGACAAGCCCGATGACACGTCCTACCCAGGCACCACCGATTGCGGGATCGCCGTGGTGTGCCTCAACTCCTTGCTCAAGATCGAGCGGGACGCGGCGTCGCCCTCTAGCCTTGGAACCAAGAAAGGCTGGTACCTGGCTCTTCATTCAACCGAGCAGGTCGTGACCCAACCCCTGACCATCTTCAGCGTCGTCACCTTCAGCACCCATGAGCCGGCTGTCAGGGGAGGCGTCAGCTCCGGCTCCTGCAGCAACCTGGGTACCACACGTGTCTACAACGTGGACTATGAGTCCGCCAAACCCCGGGAGGGCGACCTGCGTTATGAGGACGTGGTGGGTGACGGCCTCCCGCCTTCGGCGACAGCGGGCCTCGTCACGCTCGACTCAGGCCAGACGGTTCCTTTCTGCATCGGCTGTACCGGAGACTCGCCTCTCGAATCGAAGAAACCGACGTCCTCGTCATCAAGCATCATGCCCAAGGGACGCCTTTACTGGTATCTTCAAAAGAAATGACAAGCACGATGGCTTTACGGCTTCAGCGCTCCCCATCCGGCGCGGGGGCGTCTCGCGGCTTTACCCTGATCGAGCTGCTGGTCAGCATGACCGTGCTCGGCATTCTGGCCGCTATCGCGGTGCCGTCATTCAACGAGGCTTTCCTGAGCAACCGGCTGGCGTCATTCAGCAACTCCTTCATCGCGAGCGTCCAGCTCGCGCGCAGCGAGGCAATAAAGCGCAATGCCGTGGTCAAGATGTGCCGATCGTCCAGCGGCACAAGTTGCGCGACCACGGGCGGTTGGCAGCAGGGCTGGATCATCTTCAGCGACAACGGCGCGAGTGGTAACGCCGACAACGGCACTGTGGACAGCGACGAGACTCGCGTCTCTTATCAGCAAACCCTTTCCACCGATTATTCTTTCACGGGCAACAACTATTCGATCGCTTTTCAGCCGTCGGGCCTGGTTGCTGCGAGCGTCAGCCTGACCTTGTGCCGCTTGGCGCCCTCCGCGGGATCGCAGGAGCGCATCATCGGCGTTGGTACGACGGGGCGTGTTTCGGTGAGCACGACGAGAACCGGCGTTTGCTCGTAACTAAATAGTTCGCTGGTGTTTATTTATCACATTAATTAAACCTGCCTTATCCTCACTTTGGAGGAGGTAAGGTTGGTGCACCCTGGCTATCTTTCGGTGTATGCCGAAACAGCCAAACCTTCCTGCCGCGCCGGAAGCCAACCCGGAATCCCTTTTGCGCAAGCGCTCGATGCGCGGGTTCACGTCAATCGAGTTGCTGGTGGTAGTCGCTATCCTGGGCATCTTGCTGGGCGCGTCTGTGCCATGGGTTGGGACCTTCGCCGACTCGATGCGGCTGAGCTCGCAAGCCAATGCCTATCTCTCGGCGCTGCACCTGGCACGCAGCGAGGCGATCAAACGCAACAGCAGAACAACCTTGTGCAAGTCTGCTGACGGATTGAGCTGCGCCGCGAGCGGCGGCTGGCAGCAGGGCTGGATCATCTTTCACGACCCCAACCACAATGCTGCCAAGGAGGACACGGAGGTGATGGTGCATCAGTCGCCAGCCCTTCCGACCAGCTTTCGACTGGTCGGCAATCCGAATGTTGCCAAGTACGTGTCATTCGACGCCACGGGGGGCACCAAGCTGGCTTCCGGGGCCTTCCAGGCGGGCACGTTGACGATGTGCCGGCAATCGGCGTCGGGTGGCGAGGCCCGGCAGATCGTCATCAATAGCGCGGGCCGGCCCCGAGTGCAGAAAGTCGTGGTCGCTACTTGCGTTTAGATCTGACCGCCTGGGTCAGCGCCTGACCTCATCGACCAGCGTCTTGAACTCGTCAATATCCTCAAAACTCCGGTAGACGCTGGCAAAACGCACGTAGGCGACCTTGTCGAGCTTTTTGAGTTCACGCATGACGAGCTCGCCGAGGCGGGCCGACGGCACCTCGCGCAGGCCCAGGTTGAGAAGCTTTTCCTCGATGCGTTCGATGGCCGAGTCCACCTGTTCGGTGCTGACCGGGCGCTTGCGCAGCGCGAGATTCATGGAGTCGAGGATCTTGCTGCGTTTGTATTCGATGCGGCGGCCGTCCTTTTTGACGATGGCCGGAAAGTTGACGTCGGGCCGCTCGTAGGTGGTGAAGCGTTTTTCACACGCGCCGCACTGGCGGCGGCGGCGTATGAAGTCTGCGTCTTCCGACACCCGGGTTTCGACGACCTGGGTTTCAAGATGGCCGCAGAAAGGGCATTTCATGCGGCTTCGCCTGGACTTGCAAGCATTATTGGCCTCCAGCCAGCACGGGGCATGCGCAAGAAGCTATCAAAAGCGTAGCGTTTGCACATGCGCCGGCCCATCAACGATACACCGGAAACCGGCTCGTCAGTGCATTGACCTTGGCGCGAACCGCTTCAATGTTGGCGGCGTCGCGCGGGTTGTCGAGCACGTCGGCGATCAGGTTGGCCGTCAGACGCGCTTCCTCGTCCTTGAAGCCGCGCGTCGTCATGGCCGGCGTGCCGATGCGCACGCCGCTGGTGACCATCGGTTTTTCAGGGTCGTTGGGAATGGCGTTCTTGTTGATCGTCATGTGGGCAGCGCCCAGCACCGCCTCAGCTTCCTTGCCGGTGATGCCCTTGGCGCGCAGGTCCACCAGCATGACATGGCTTTCGGTACGCCCGCTGACAATGCGCAGGCCACGCTGCGTCAGCGTGTCGGCCATGATCTGGGCGTTCTTCAGCACCTGCTGCTGGTAAGTCTTGAACTCAGGCGCCAGCGCTTCCTTGAACGCGACCGCTTTCGCGGCGATCACATGCATCAGCGGGCCGCCCTGCAGGCCGGGAAAGATGGCGCTGTTGATGGCTTTTTCGTGTTCGGCCTTCATCAGGATGATGCCGCCGCGCGGGCCGCGCAGGCTCTTGTGCGTGGTCGATGTCACCACGTCGGCGTGCGGCACCGGGTTGGGGTACACGCCCGCGGCCACCAGGCCGGCGTAGTGGGCGATGTCCACCATGAAGATCGCACCGACCGCCTTCGCGACTTTTGCAAACCGTTCGAAGTCGATGCGCAGGCTGTAGGCCGAGGCACCCGCAATGATCAGCTTGGGTTTGGACTCGTGGGCCTTGCGCTCCATCGCGTCGTAGTCGATCTCTTCCTTGTCGTTGAGGCCGTAGGAGACGACGTTGAACCACTTGCCGCTCATGTTCAGTGCCATGCCGTGGGTCAGGTGGCCGCCTTCGGCCAGGCTCATGCCCATGATGGTGTCGCCGGGTTTCAGGAAGGCCAGAAATACGGCTTCGTTGGCCGAGGCGCCGCAATGCGGCTGCACGTTGGCCGCTTCGGCACCGAAGATTTTCTTGATGCGGTCGATGGCCAGCTGTTCGGCCACGTCCACGTGCTCGCAGCCACCGTAGTAGCGGCGGCCGGGGTAGCCTTCGGCGTATTTGTTGGTCAGTTGCGAGCCCTGCGCGGCCATGACGGCGGGCGAGGCATAGTTTTCGCTGGCGATCAGCTCGATGTGGTGTTCCTGGCGCGCGTTTTCAGCAACGATGGCAGCCCACAGCTCCGGGTCGGTTTGTTCCACAAGAATGGTGCGGTCGTACATGGCAGTCCTTCAAGACGTGGTCCCTGTCATTGGATGAATGAAACAAGGGCTGCCCAGGCGAACGGCTGAACGCTGTGGTCATCGCTTGAGCCCAGCGGTGCGCTTCCCAGTGGTATCCCACGTCAGCAGTCTCCCTGCAAAACAGGGGCTGCCTATCGCCAGTCGCGCACACCTCTAGTGTAACGGACCCGGCGCCTGACTGACGACCGGCCTGTGAAAGGCCGGGTCGCACTCAGGAGCTTGCGAGGCTGGCGACTTTGTCGCTGGCCTTGCCCCTGGGCAGGTCGTCGGCGTCTGTGTGCGCAGGCAGGGACGCTGGAATGGCCAGCGGCGGGCGAACGGTCGGCATGTAGGCCGGCGCACGGCCACTGACAACAGCCAGCAGACGGGCGTGTTCGGCCATCACCTTGGCGGCATAACCGCCATCGCTTTCCAGATTGGCGGCGCCCACATAGAACTTCAGGCCGGCTTCCACCGAACCGGCGCGGGCGATGCATTCCTGCAGCACCTTCACACCTACCCGCAGGTTGGTGACCGGGTCGAAGGCGGCGAGTTTCCCGCCGAAGTTCTCATATTTGGCGTGGTGGATGTTGGTCATGACCTGCATCAGGCCCTGGGCGCCCACCGGGCTTTGGGCAAACGGGTTGAAGCCCGATTCGATCGCCATGATGGCCAGGATCAGCGTCGGGTCGAGCTTGGCTTTCTGGCCGATCTCGAAGGCTTCCGAGACGAGCACGCTCAATGGCTCAGGCGCCACGCCGTACTTCCTGCTGAGCCAGAAGGCCAGCGCCGCCTGTTGCCGGGGCAGGTCCTTGGGGTTGGCGGCCGTGGCCCGGTCGATCGCATCAGGTTCGGTGAAACCAATCTCGGCTTCCTGGCGCTCCTGCAACCAGGTCATCAGCCGGGATTCGCCGGCCTGACGCAGGTCGGGTCGGGCGGTCAGCGTGATCACTGCAAACACGACGGCCAGGCCGACGAGTGCGAAGCTGTTGTGGGTGATTTCAAAAAAGCCCTGGGCAATGTCGTCGGCAATGTTTGCCAGACTGTTGCCCACGTTTTTCTGAAGCGTCCGCATAACCGATGCGGGAGTGGATTGTCCTAGCGCTGTCATAGCACTCCTTTCTATGCACATCGACTTTTTGAGCCGTGCGCTTTGATTGGGTCGCCATCAAACCAAGGCCTTGCCTTGGGGGTGTTGACCCCTTGTCTGACTTTGCCGGGTTCGGCAGCGGATTCGGGTTGTCCCGTAGTTTTGGGTGGGACGGCGGATTCTAAAAGCGCTCTTAATAACTTGTCAAGAATATCAAATTAATTTAATATGCATATAAACGCATTAAAAGCTCAAAAAGAGTATCAAGACCCCCTGTTTCTCCCGTTTGGGCGGTTTTTGGGGTTTCGCTCCAGGTCGTCAGGCCGGCGCATTTTTTGGAGAAGAAGACCGTAGGTGTTGACAGCAAGGGCTTTTAACTCAAGCGCTTGCAAGGTTTTTCAGAGAAAGTGCCGGAGCATTCGAGCAGGACGCTTTTGGAGCGCGATGTGGAAGTTGCCGCATGGTCATGTAGGACAAGGGCGCAAAGCTGTAAACCCCCAAGAAAATGGCAATCGCGGGCTGATTTTTGATTACAAATTTCGACTTGCGCCGAGGGCGCCTGAGGTTTAACCTGCAGTTGCTTGAGTACCTCAAGCATCAGCCGGGTAACCAACCCCGGTCAAACTGAGAGCAATCACTTGCTTTCATCGCACTGGAGACGATCTTCTCTTCTTTGCGAAGCCCGACGGCATGAGCATCACGCTCGCCGTCAACCCCGGTCGGCCTCGCTGACCGGGGTTTTTATTTTGGGCTGGCCTTTTCGCTCAATCAGCCATTGACCTTTTTTCTGCGCGTTCAAGACTTAAGGCCCATGCCCGGCCATGAACTGAAACGCAATTCCTCCCAACTCTCCAGTCTCTTCAAGTCTTTTCCGGGCAAAGCAGGGGCATGCTGCGCTCAGCATATGGCACCGCCGCTGAGCATGGGCGGGAGCGGTCGGTCATTGGTCTGGGCGCTGGCTCGCGCCCTGGTGCCGGTGGATCGGAAGTCGTTGTCTGAAAAAATGCCCTCTGTAATGCCGGGCAGGCAGCTCTGGGCGGGCGCGGTGGCGTTCCGTCCCTGATCGCTGGAGCTGACCCCCCTCAGCGACCTGGCCATCGCGAAAAGCGCCAGCGCGCCGGCGCCTGTTGCTGCATCAAAAAGCGGTCTGCTTTCCCCAGGAGCGACCCAGCTAAAAAATGCGCCCCTACATCCCTACATCCCTACATCCCTACATCCCTACATCCCTACATCCCTACGTCCCTACGTCCCTACATATATGTGAATAGATGCAGAAATGTAGTTGATGCTGCGGCTTGCGTGAATCGGCAATGCCACCGGGTTGAAGGGCTGGCCCGCGGCTCACCGCACACGCGCCTTGAGACGAGGGCGCGCCGGTAAACTCGGCGCCGCCTTGCGGGAAGGCGTCACTCCGGGGGGGCTGACCGGCGCTGCTCAAGCAGGTTTGCCGGCGCGCCGTGGGGTCGGGGACTACCTCACTGCCGTGGGTGGTTTGCCCGCCAGGCTCTTCCTGGGCGCGCCCAAAAACGCGCCCGCAGACGCCAAATGGACACCGCTCGCCGAACTTAATTTGGCGATGCCATAAAAACAGCGAAAATAGCCGCATTGCTTTATTTCTGAAGCTTGGGTCGGGGTCGCGGGCATTTGCCCAGCGGCTCCTCTTTTTTACGCCGGTCCCGCCCTGTGCCTGCTGATGCCGGCAGGCTGTAGAGCCCAGGGGCGGACCTGCAATGTCCTGATCCCTGAAGATCCCCCGCTTCGCCGGTCCTACTTATCCATATGCTGCGTTTCCCCATGTCCAAATCTGCCAAGCCCGAAACACCCGCCGTGAAAACGCCTTCCACCAAGAGTGCCGACAGCCATCCGCTCGATGGCCTGACGGGCGGGGCTTTCTCCGCGCCCACGTCGGGCGAACGCACCACGCGCATTCGCGAGTGGCTGGCCACCGGTCCAACGGCCGAGCAGATGGCCGAGGTCTACAAGGACCTGGCCAACCGCGACAAGGGCGCGGCCAAGCCGCTCAAGGAAAAGCTTGACGAAGCCAAGCGCCTGAAAAGCCAGGAAACCGTGGCGGCCGAGTGGGCTGAAAAGGGCCATGCCCTGCTGGCCCTGAAAAAGCTCAACATGGCCGACGCCCTGGCCTGGCAGCGTGATGCCGCCAAGGCCGGTGCGCCGTTGTCGCGCGAGCCGCTGGCCGGCCTGAAAGCCCAACTGGCCGAACGCGTCAAGACGATTGAAGACCTGCAGCACCGCACCCAGGTGCAGCGCGAGGCCGCCGTGCTGATTGCCCAGCGCATCGAAGTGCTGTCGACCAAACCCTGGCGCGACGCACAAGGCGTGTGGGAAGCCCTGCGTGCTGACGTGACGCACTGGCAGGCGCAGGCCGACGAGCTCGCGCAGGACGCCAACTGGCCCAGCGTGGACGCCAAGTTCCCGCCGCTGCTTGATGCCTCGCGCGGCCAGCTGCTGGCGGTGTGGGAAGCCTTTCAGGGCGCGCTGTCGCTGGCCGTCGCGGCTGCCGAAGACGCCGCCGCACCGCTGCCGGCGGTGCCGGTCTGGGCCGATGAATTACGCAGCGCACGCGGCACGCCGCGTGGCGGCGACGCCGCAGCCGGCGAGCAGCCCGCGCGTGCGCCCAAGGTCAAGATCGATCCCGCCGTGCTCAAGGACATGCGTGAAAAATCAGCGGCCATCGTGCAGGCCGCGCTCGCCAAGCTTGAGCATGAAGTCACCGAAGGCCATGGAAAATCCACGCCCAAGGTCGCGGCCGAGCTGCGCCAGGCGCTGAAGGAAAACATCCGCAACATCGACAGCACGCTCGAAGCTGCGGCACATGCCGCCTTGACGGCGGCCGGCGAACTCGAAGGTTGGCAGCGCTGGCGTGCCGACCAGATCCGCGAGGAACTGGTGGCCAAGGCCGAAGCGTTGGTGGCCAAGCCTCTCGGCGGGCGCAAGCAGCAGGAGGCGCTGCGCACCATGCGCGAACTCTGGAAAACCAGCGACCAGGGCGGCATCCCCAACCACGCGCTCTGGAAGCGCTTCGACGACGCCTGCAACGAAGCCCACAAGGTGGTCGAGGTCTGGCTCGAGAAGGTCAAGGAGCAAAGCGAAGCCGTGAAGGCCGAGCGCCGCGCGCTGATCGACGAGGTGCAGGCCTGGACCGAGGCCAACAAGGGCAACACCGACTGGAAGTACCAAATTCGCAGCCTTAATGGTTTTGTCGAGAAGTGGACGGCCGCCGGCCACCTGGGCGAGAAGGCCTTTGCCGAGATCCAGCCGCTGTGGAAGGCCGCGATGGATGCCGCCGATGCACCGCTGAAAGCCGCACGCGCCGAGAGCCTGGCGCACCGCAAGGCCATGATTGAGGAAGCGCAGATGCTGGGCGCCGAGCCGCAGCTGCGCATCGACTCCGTCAAGGCCTTGCAGCAGCGCTGGCAGCACGAAGCGCAGGCGGTCCCGATCGAGCGCAAGCAAGAGCAAAAACTCTGGGACGCTTTCCGCAAGCCGATCGACGACGCCTTCCAGCGCAAGACCGCCGAGCGTGAAAAAGCCGCGTCGGCCTTGGGTGAGCATGACCGACTGGTGCTCGAGCTGTCCAAAGCCCTCGACGCCGCCAATGCCACCGGTGACGTGCAGAAAATCCGCACCGCCATGGCCGACCTGGAAGCCGGTTTGCGCGGACAGTTCAAGCCGGCCGCGGCAGCGGCTCCCGCAGCCAGCGTACCGGCTGCTGAAATGGCCGCAGCGCAAGATGGTGAGTCAAATCAGGCGCAGGCCCTTGATACACCTGCGCAAGAAGCTCCTGAAACCATAGCAGAAGACGCAGGGGTCACAGAAGCTGGAGCAGAAGCAGAAGCAGAAGCAGAAGCGCCTGCGGCAGAGGAGAGCGACCAAGCGCCAGCCGCTGCCGCGCCGCCGGCTCCTCCCCCGAAACCCGCCAAACCGGTGGTGGCCATGCGCGGCGATGACCGCCCCGGCATGCGCAAGGCCGAGGCGGCGCCTGCAGGCCGCGGCGGCAAGTTTGGCGACCGCAAGGACGCGCGACCCGGCGGTGGCAAGCCCGACGGCCGCGGTAACCGGCCGGCCGACAACAAGTTCGAACCCTACCGCCCCGAGCGCGAGAGCCGTTTCAGCGAACGACCGGCCTACGAAGAGCGCGGCCCGCGCCTGGGCGACGCCGCCTTTCGCGCGCAGCGCGAAGCGTTCGAGCACGCCCAGCAGGCGCTGCGCAAACTGTCCGAGCAGGCGCATGGTGAAGTGTTGACCCACCTGCTGACGGCCTGGGAGAAGCGCGACCCTGCGCTGCTGCCGGATGCCCAGGCCCTCGGCAAGCTGGTGACGCCGGCCACACGCAGCGCGTGGATGAAGGCCCTGTCGTCAGCGCCCAAAGGGGATGCCGCGGAGACCCTGCTGCGCCTGGAAATTGCCGCCGAACTGCCGACGCCAGCCGAACACCTCAGCGCGCGCCGCATGTTGCAACTGGTGTTGCTGACCAAACGCAACGACCCGGCGCCGGCGCAGACCTGGGGTGAGGACACGGCCAAAGTGCTGGCCGCGCCGTATGACGCGGCCCATGTGCGGCGTCTGCAGAATGTGCTGAAGGCGCTGATCAAGCGCTGAGAGGGCGGGGTCCTTGCGGTGTCGTCTGGGGTCACCCGGCGCGCCGCCTTGGACAGTCATAGCTTGCTATTAATTAAATAGCTTACTGCGTCCGTCCCTAAAGGGCCGAAGGCCGATCGACCTTGAAGAACTGGTCGAACAGCGCGGTCAGGGCCGCAAAGTCCTGCGTGAAGCGCTCGCGGTTCACGAAGTAGGCTTCACAGCTCACCGCAAAAAATTCCGCTGGCGCCGTGGCGCCATAGGGGTCCAGCCAAGGCGGCTCGCCACCGAAACGCTCGGCCATCGTGACCTGCTCGCGAAAAGCATCGTAAGCCGGCTGCATCACCTCGCGCCAAGCCTTGTGCGCAGCCCGCGAGGGCAGGGGCGGGCAGCCATCGGCGGCGCCGTCCTTCATGTCGATCTTGTGGACGAACTCGTGGATCACGACGTTGTAACCGTGGCCGGCCAGCGCGCCGGCCGAGGCCACGTCCTGCCAGCTCAGCGTGACCGGGCCGCGCTCCATGGCTTCGCCGGACAGCACCTCGCTGTAGCGGTGCACGACGCCGCTGGCGTCCTGCATCTCCCGGCGCGCGATCATCTGCCCGGGGTGAACCACGATGCCGACGAAGTCGCTGTACCAGCCCAGGCCCAGGTGCAGCACCGGCAGGCAGGCCTGCGCGGCAATCGCTACCGCCATCTCGTCGGTGACCACCAGGCCGTGTGCACCGGTGAATTCCTTGTGCGCCAGAAATTCGCCGACCAGGCGGCGCAACTGCAGCCGCTCCGCCGCCGGACGCTCGGCCAGAAAAGAATGGGCGGCCAGCGTGGCCTCCCACAGCGTGTCGGGAAGGGTGTCGGCGCGCGGCGTGCGTCCGAACAGCTGGCGCAACCAGTTCAGCATGGGGGGCTTACAGCAGCGGGATGCGGCGCAGACCGGTGGCCGTCAGGCGCAGCACTTCCGCGCGCGGCACGGCCGCTGCGGCGTCCCAGTCGCTGAGCACCACGCGTGAGTAGCCGTGCCCCAGGTCGTGCACCGCCGGCCGGTGGGTGTGGCCGTGGATCAGGATCTGGGCGTTGGCGGCTTCGAGTTGCTCGCGGGCCGCGCTGCCGTCTACGTCGGCATAAGGGGCGCCGGACTGCTTGCGCGCCTCGCTTTGTTCGCGCAGGCCGCGTGCGATGGCCTGCCGCTCGGCCAGCGGCCTGGCCAGAAAGCTGCGTTGCCAGGCGGGGCTGCGCACCTCGCGGCGAAATTGCAGGTAGTCCACATCGCCCAGGCACAAGGCGTCGCCGTGCGAGAGCAGCCAGCGCTGTTGGTTGAAGCCCAGCACGGTCGGGTCGGCCAGCAAGGTGGTGTGGCACAGCGCCATGAGGCGCGGGCCGACCAGGAAGTCGCGGTTGCCGTGCATGAAAAACAGTGCCAGCCGGCCGGCGGTCTGGCCCAGCAGGCGGGCGCAGCGGTCTTCGAAACTGTCTTGATCGCCTGCTGCCACATCGACGGCGTCGTCACCGACCCAGACTTCAAACAGGTCGCCCAGAATGAACACCGCGTCGGCCGGCGTGCTTTCCATGTAGTCGCGCCAGGCGGCAAACGTAGCGGTGTCGGCCGCCTGCAGATGCAGGTCGGAAATGAAATCGACCGTGCTCCAGGACGGCGGCGCCTGGAGCTCCGCTATCCGGGGAACGGTCGACGGGATTTTCACGGGCTGAACTTGAACGGGCCCAGTCCAGACGGAAATCAGGCCAGCAGGGCGGCTTTTTCAATCACCACGTCGGTTTGCGGCACGTCGTCATGAAAGCCCTTGCGGCCGGTCTTGACGGCGGCGATCTTGTCGACCACGTCGGCGCCGCCCACCACCTTGCCGAACACCGCATAACCCCAGCCCGACGCGTTGGGCGCGGTGTGGTTCAGAAAGGCGTTGTCGGACACATTGATGAAAAACTGCGAGCTGGCCGAGTGCGGTGCATTGGTACGCGCCATGGCCACGGTGTAGTGGTCGTTTTTCAGGCCGTTGTTGGCTTCGTTTTCGATCTCGCCGTCGGTGGGCTTTTGTTTCATGCCGACTTCAAAACCGCCGCCCTGGACCATGAAGCCCGGGATCACGCGATGGAACACCGTGTTGTTGTAGTGGCCCTTGTTGACGTAGCTGAGGAAGTTGGCCACCGATTTCGGTGCCTTGTCCTGGTCGAGTTCAAGGGTGATGACGCCGTAGCCGGCAATGTGGAGTTCGACTTTGGGATTGCTCATGATGGGTTATTTGACAAGGGTTGCAGAGTTGATGAGGATGGGTGTTCTGGGCACGTCGCTCGGGAAGGGGCCGCCCGGGCCGGTGGGCGTGGCCTTGATCTTGCCGACCACGTCCATGCCGCCGACCACCTTGCCGAACACGGTGTAGCCCGGCGACTGGGCGCTCGGATTCAGGAAGTCATTGTCCCTGACATTGATGAAAAACTGCGACGAGGCCGAGTCCGGGTCGTTGGTGCGCGCCATGGCCAGCGTGCCGACTACGTTTTTGTCGCCGCCTTTGGCCAGCGCTTCGCGCCCTTCATGCGCCACCGGCGGCCGTGTCGGTTTTTGCGCATAGCTGGCATCGAAGCCGCCGCCCTGGACCATGAAGTTGTCGATCACGCGGTGAAACACCGTGCCGTCGTAGTGCTTGTCCCTGACATACTGAAGAAAATTGGCGACCGTTTTGGGTGCCTTGTCGGGGTAGACCTCGACGACGAAATCGCCGGCGCTGGTCGCAAACCTGACCTTGGGCGCGCCAGCCGCGCCTTGCGCCCAGGCCTGCCCGGCCACCAGGGCCAGGGTTGCGATCGCCAGGCAGGCGCGCCGGCCGATGGCCTTGTTGCTGAAAGTCATCCAACCACTCCTTCAAAAAATATTTTCCATTGCTTGCCCTGGCGCATCCAGTACTGGCGCCGGACCGGGCCCGTGCGCGAGCCACTGAGCACCTCGCCAAAGGTTACCACCATGGTGTCGGTGCTGTCGGTCCAGCGCAGGTAAGACAGGTCCTTGAGCTGCACCGTGCGGCCGCGCTGTTTGCCGGCTTCGGTACGCAACTGGGCCGTCCAGTCGTCGCGGGTTTTGCCGTAACTGCTGAAGTCGCTGCTGTACAGGCTGCTTAGGGTGGCCAGGTCGCCGACCGACTTGGCCTGGTGCCAGCTGTTCAGTGCCTCCTCAAAGGACTTGCTGTCGGCCTTGATGCTGTGCGGCGCCACCCATTGCAGGCTTTGGGCAATCACCACCGGCGTGGTGCGCACTTCCACGGTGCGGATGATGCGTTCCAGATCCGGGTTGGCCAGCACGATACAGCCGTCGCTGGCCTGCGGCGCGCGTGAAAACTGGGCCGGCGGTGTGCCGTGCAGCCAGATGCCGCTGCCGGTCTTGCCGCGCTTGAGGTCCAGCGCATTGGGGTAGTTGATGGGCAGGGCGCCCGAGCCGTAAAAGTCTTTCAGAGACTTCGGGTCCAGGTTGCTGGTGACGAAATAAATCCCCAGCGGGGTGCGCGAATCACCCTCGACGGATTTTTCGATGCCGGATTTCCCGACCGAGATGTAGTAGTCGCTCACCAGCTTGAGACCAGTGGCGGTGTTTTCAAACAGGTAGAGCCGGGCCCGCGAGGCGTCGACCGCGATGGCATGTTTGTTGCGCGGCGACAGCGCCAGGAACTGCGAGGGAATGGTGCCCGGCGCCGGCCGCTCGCGCAGCGCCTTCAGCCGCATCAGGGATTCCTGGCGCAGCTCGGCCAGCGTGCTGGCCCCGGCTTTGGCCGCGCCCTCAGACATGTCGCCCGGCGCGCGCAGCGGGCGGGAGCGGGCGGCCAGCAGGTCGCCATAGACCAGTTGGGCCAGCTGGAAATTGGGATGGTCGTCCACCAGGCGCTCGGCCTTGACCAGTGCCTCGCGCCCCCTGGCCTGGCCGGCGAGCTTGTAGATCTCGATCAGGCGGGCTTCGGCTTCGCCGTCCTTGACCGCCGGCCGCACGGCCGCCCGGGACGGCGCTGCGCTGCTGGGGGAAGCGGTGGCGGCATGGGGCTTCCTCTTGTCCACGTTCTGGGCCGGCGCGGGGCCGCACATCACCGACAGTGCCGTGACAAGGAGGGTGGCGGATGCCCGTTGCATGAGTGAGGGGTCAGGGGCCGTGGAAAAGGTCAGGCAAGTGCCAAGGGTGCGCACGCAGCGGGGCGGCCATCAACCGCCGGTGGATTCCCTGACGATGAGCCAGCGTTCGCCGGCCTTGGCCATGTCCAGTGTCTTGCGGCTGGAGATGTTGAGCGCATCGGCGCTGTAATCCTGCCTGAATTTGGCGGTGGCCTTGCTGCCCTTGACGTCGACCGACAGGTTGCTGACCTTCACGCTGATCTTTGACTTGCCGACGATGCGGCTGCGCCGCTCTTCTTCCCAGGCCTTGCGCGACTGGTTGCCCGGTGTGTCGAAGTCCTTGGCATAGGCGGTCAGGTAGGCGGTCATGTCCTTGCTGGCCCAGGCGCTGGCCCAGGCCTTGACGGTGGCTTCCACTTCCTTTTCGGCGGCGCTGACCGGTGTGGCCGCGGCGGGTGCGGGCGACGACACCGGTGCGGCGGGGGCCGGGGCCGCAGGGGCGGGCGCTGCGGGCGCGGCCGGCGCTGGGGCTGCTGCCGCAGGTTTGGCCGGCGCGGCGGGTGTCTGGGCCGTCACGGGCGCGGCCGGTGTCGCCGCAGCCGGTTTCTGGGCTTTGGCCTCCGGCGTGAACAGGGTGCGGATCAGCGCCAGCTTGGGCGGCACGGCACTGTTGCCGCCGTCGAGCTGCAGCGCCTTGCTGTAGGCCTGGCTGGCCAGCTTGGCATACACGTCGCCCAGGTTTTCATGCGCGGTGGCGTAGCTCGGGTTGGTGCGTATGGCCATTTCGAGGGCGGCCCTGGCCTTGTCGAACTGGTTCTGGCCGGCGTAAAGCACGGCCAGGTTGTTGTAGGGCTCGGGCAGCTCCGGGTAATCCTGCGTGATCTTGGTGAAGGTGGTGATGGCGTCGTTCGGCTTGCCGGCTTCGGTCTGGATCACGCCCTTGATGAAACGCATCTGCGGGTCGCGCGGCTTGGTGGCCAGGTACTTGTCGGCCCTGGCCATGGCTTCCCCCAGCTGGCCCGCACGCACGAGGGCGTTCACCTCGGTGTACTCGTCGGCATGCGCGGGCGGCACACACAGGGCCGCGACCAGAGCCAGCAAGCGCAGGGCCGTCGGCAGCGCCTGGTTTGAAAAATAAGCTGACTTGGACATATTTCCTCTGGAACGCATGGAGTGGCTGGTATCAAACAGGAAACGAAGAAGCCGGCTGTGCAGTGGGCTGCATGGGCTCTTCCTGGCTGGCTATACTGGATGATTGTATCTGAGGGGTATAGTTTAAGCTCCTGCTAAAAATCACCATTGGCATCCCGTCGCCAGACCTTTTGGAGCAGCTTTTCCCTTTGCTGATGCACCTGATGACCCGCCCCCGCCCCCGCTCCAGCGCCCCCTTCCGGTTCCGGCGATTCCAGCCAGACTGAACACCCAGATTTTTCATGAGCCTTCGCATTTACAACACGTTGACGCGTGCCGTAGAAGATTTTTCGCCTCTGGTTCCCGGCCATGTGCGCATGTATGTGTGCGGCATGACCATCTACGACCTCTGTCACATCGGCCACGCCCGCATGATGATGGCCTTCGACGTGATCCAGCGCTGGCTCAAGGTCAGTGGCTATCAGGTCACCTATGTGCGCAACATCACCGACATCGACGACAAGATCATCAAACGCGCTGTCGAACGCGGCATCACCATCCGGGCGCTGACCGACGAGATGATCACGGCGATGCACCAGGACATTGGTGCGCTCGGCATCGAGCCACCCACGCTGGAGCCGCGCGCCACCGAATATGTGCCGCAGATGCTGGGCATGATAGACACGCTGGAGAAAAAAGGCCTGGCCTACCGCTCGGACAACGGCGACGTGAACTACGCGGTGCGCAAGTTCGAAGGTTACGGCAAGCTTTCGGGCAAGTCGCTTGATGAGCTGCGCGCCGGCGAACGTGTCGCCGTGCTGGACGGCAAGGAAGACCCGCTCGATTTTGTCCTGTGGAAAGCGGCCAAACCGACCGAACCTGCAGATGCCCAGTGGGACAGCAGTTACGGCAAGGGCCGGCCCGGCTGGCACATCGAGTGTTCGGCCATGAGCTGCCAGACCCTGGGCGAGACCTTCGACATCCATGGCGGCGGCGCCGACCTGCAGTTTCCGCACCACGAAAACGAGATCGCCCAGAGCGAAGGCGCCAACGGCAAGCCGTTGGCGCGCTTCTGGGTGCACAACGGTTTTGTGCGGGTGGACAACGAGAAGATGTCCAAAAGCCTGGGCAACTTCTTCACGATCCGCGAGGTGCTGGCGCAGTACGACCCGGAGACCGTGCGTTTTTTCATTGTGCGTGCGCACTACCGCAGCGCGCTCAACTACAGCGACGCGCACCTGGACGATGCGCGCAATGCGCTCAAGCGCCTGTACACGGCATTGCATGAAGGCGACTTGCTATTGGCTAGTCGCGGACTGGTCGCAAATTCTGCAGGGAGCATTTTTGAACTAAAAGATTCTGAGGGTGATGTCGGAAAGTTCTCATCTGCCATGAATGAGGACTTTGGTACACCCGAAGCGGTGGCTGTGCTATTTGGCGTTGCTCGTACGCTCCAATCTGTTCGAAACAGTTTGGTTCATGCTCATTTGCTTCGGGAATCTGAGATCGATGGTCTCTGGACCAGCTTGTATGAAGAAACTGTCCTTTTGCGATCGTTAGGGAAGTGCCTGGGCCTGCTGCAAAACGATCCGGCCGCCTTCCTGCAGGCCGGCGCCGGCCTGGACGAGGCCGCCATCCAGGGCCTGATCGAGCAGCGCGCCGCCGCCAAGGCGGGCAAGAACTTTGCTGAGGCCGACCGCATCCGCCAGGACTTGCTGGCGCGCGGCATTGTGCTGAAAGACACGCCGTCCGGCACAACCTGGGAGGTTGGTTCATGACTCATTTTTCAAGAAAAAAAGGCCTCCATCCCATGAATGACGGGCGCAAGAAGCTATGAAAAAGATAGTGAAAATCGGCCCGGCCAGCACCGAGCTGGCCGATGTCGCCGAGCCGGCCCTGACCATCGTGCCGGGCTACTGGGCCGATGCCTGCAAACACCTGGTCAAGAAAGACCGGGTCATGAAACGCCTGATTCCGCAGTTCGGCGACGCCTGCCTGCAGTCGCGCGGGGACGCCTTCAGTACACTGGCACGTAGCATCGTGGGCCAGCAGATTTCCGTGAAGGCGGCGCAGACGGTCTGGCACCGTTTTGACGCGCTGCCGAAAAAAATGACGCCCGGCAACGTGCTCAAGCTCAAGGTGGACGACATGCGCGCCGCCGGCCTGAGCGCGCGCAAGGTCGAGTACCTGGTGGACCTGGCGATCCACTTCGACGCCGGCACGGTGCACGTCAAGGACTGGGCGGCGATGGACGACGAGGCCATCATTGCCGAGCTGGTGGCGATTCGCGGCATTGGCCGCTGGACCGCCGAGATGTTCCTGATCTTTTACCTGACACGCCCCAACGTGTTGCCGCTCGACGATGTGGGGCTGATCAATGGCATCAGCCAGAACTATTTTTCCGGTGAATCGGTCAGCCGCAGCGATGCGCGCGAAGTCGCCGCCGCCTGGGCGCCGTTTTGCAGCGTCGCAACTTGGTATATTTGGCGCTCGCTGGACCCCTTGCCGGTCCTGGGCGCCGAGAAGTCCTGAATTAAGAAGCAAGCCTGAGGAGCAGACCATGGCCAAAAAGACCTTTCTCGATTTCGAGCAGCCGATTGCGGAGCTCGAAGGAAAAATAGAAGAGCTGCGCTACGTGCAGTCCGAGTCGGCGGTCGATATCTCCGAAGAGATCGACCAGCTCGCCAAAAAGAGCCAGCAGCTCACCAAGGACATCTACAGCGACCTGACGCCCTGGCAGATCACCAAGATCGCGCGCCATCCCGAGCGGCCCTACACGCTCGACTATGTCAACGAACTGTTCACCGACTTTGTCGAGCTGCACGGTGACCGGCATTTTTCCGACGACCTGAGCATCGTCGGCGGCCTGGCCCGTTTCAACGGCACGGCCTGCATGGTGCTGGGTCACCAGAAGGGCCGCGACACGAAAGAGCGCGGCCTGCGCAACTTCGGCATGAGCAAGCCCGAGGGTTACCGCAAGGCCCTGCGCCTGATGAAAACCGCCGAGAAGTTCAAGCTGCCGGTGTTCACCTTTGTCGACACCCCGGGCGCCTACCCCGGCATCGACGCCGAGGAGCGCGGCCAGTCCGAAGCCATCGGCCGCAACATCTTCGAGATGGCGCAGCTCGAGGTGCCCATCATCACCACCATCATCGGCGAAGGTGGCTCCGGTGGCGCGCTGGCCATCTCGGTGGCCGACCAGGTCGTGATGCTGCAGTACTCCATCTACTCGGTGATCAGCCCGGAAGGCTGCGCCTCCATCCTCTGGAAAACCTCGGAAAAAGCCGAGGAAGCCGCCGAAGCCCTGGGCATCACCGCGCACCGCCTGAAGGCGCTCGGCGTGATCGACAAGATCGTCAACGAACCGGTGGGCGGCGCGCACCGCGACCACAAGCAGATGGCCGCTTTCCTCAAGCGCGCGCTCAACGACGCCTTCCGCCAGGTCAGCGACCTCAAGGTCAAGGAGCTGCTGGACCGCCGCTACGAGCGCCTGCAAAGTTATGGCCGCTACACCGACACCAAGGCCGACGCGAAATAGCCTGATCACCGCCCCGCGGCGGCTGACCTGACATGAGCCGCCGGGCCGTTCCCAAGGCGATTGCCGCAGCCTGCAAGGCGAAGGTTACCCAGTGAGCACCACCGTCGACGACGCCCTGCGCGTCTTTTCACCGCAACTGCCTCTGGCCGTGGCTTACAGCGGCGGCGCCGACTCCACGGCCTTGCTGCTGGCCTGCGCCGACAAATGGCCGGGGCAGGTGAGGGCGGTGCATGTGCACCACGGCCTGCAGGCCGCTGCCGACGGATTTGCCAGCCACTGCGAAGCCGTGTGCGCGCAGCTGCAGGTGCCCTTGCGGGTTGTGCGGGTCATGGCCAGGCATGCGCCCGGCGACAGTCCGGAGGACGCCGCCCGCAAGGCGCGTTATGAAGCATTTCGGGCTCTGGCCCATGAGGAATGGGCGCAACCAGCTATCAAAAGCATAGCTCTTGCGCAGCATGCCGACGACCAGGTCGAGACCATCCTGCTGGCGCTGAGCCGCGGTGCCGGGCTGCCCGGCCTCAGCGCCATGCCCGCCCACTGGCAGCGCGACGGCCTGGACTACCACCGCCCCCTGCTGCAGGTGCCGGCGCCGGAGATCCGCGCCTGGCTGGCGCGGCGCGGCGCCGCCTTCATCGAGGACCCGAGCAACACCGACGAACGTTTCACGCGCAACCGCATTCGCGCACGCCTGCTGCCGGCACTGGCGCAGGCCTTCCCGCAGTTCCGCGAAACCTTTGCGCGCAGCGCCCGGCACGCGGCGCAGGCGCAGGCCGTGCTGCTCGAGGTGGCGTGCGAAGACCTGCAGCTGCTCGGCAGCCCGCCCGAGATCAGGGCCCTGCAACTCCTGTCCAGACCGCGCCAGGCCAACGCGCTGCGCCACTGGCTGCTGGACGCCCACCAGGCCACACCGAGCACAGCGCAGCTCGACCAGTTGCTGGCGCAGGTGGCGGCCTGCACCACGCGTGGCCACCGGATTGACCTGAAGGTGGCCCATGGCCACGTGACACGGGATGGTGCGTATTTGCACTACGCTGTTTAGCGTGCCGAGCAGTACACGCAGCGACCAGCGTGGGGGCCTAGTTATAATTGAAGGCTTTGCTGGCCGGCCGTCAGGGCGCTTTTCACAGCGCTTTCCGCCAAAAAGGCAAAAAAAGACCGCATCCCCAACTCCTGATTGACACCCTGCAATGGCTTTGATCGTTCATAAATACGGCGGCACCTCGATGGGCTCGACCGAGCGCATCCGCAATGTCGCCAAACGCGTGGCCAAGTGGGCCCGGGCCGGCCACCAGATGGTGGTGGTGCCCAGTGCCATGAGCGGCGAAACCAACCGCCTGCTGGGTCTGGCCAAGGAACTCGCGCCTGCGAAGGCCAGCGACGCCTACCACCGCGAACTCGACGCCCTGGCCGCCACCGGCGAGCAGGCCTCCAGTGCGCTGCTGGCGATTGCGCTGCAGGCCGAGGGCATGGACGCCGTTAGTTACGCCGGCTGGCAGATGCCCATCCGCACCAACAGTGCCTACACCAAGGCCCGCATCGAGTCGATTGACGACAAGCGGGTGCGCGCCGACCTGGATGCCGGCAAGGTGGTCATCATCACCGGCTTCCAGGGCATGGACGACCTGGGCAACATCACCACGCTGGGCCGCGGCGGCTCGGACACCTCGGCCGTGGCCGTGGCGGCGGCCATGAAGGCGCATGAGTGCCTGATCTACACCGACGTGGACGGCGTGTACACCACCGACCCGCGCGTCGTTCCGGAAGCGCGCCGGCTGCAGACCGTGAGCTTTGAAGAGATGCTCGAGATGGCATCGATGGGCTCCAAGGTGCTGCAGATCCGCTCGGTCGAGTTTGCAGGCAAGTACAAGGTGCCCCTGCGCGTGCTCTCGAGCTTCACGCCCTGGGACATCGACATCGACGAAGAGGCCAAGTCCGGCACCCTGATCAGTTTTGAGGAAGACGAAAAAATGGAACAAGCCATCGTATCGGGCATCGCGTTCAACCGCGACGAAGCCAAAATCTCCATCCTCGGCGTGCCTGACACCCCGGGCATTGCCTACCAGATCCTGGGCGCCGTGGCCGACGCCAACATCGAAGTTGATGTGATCATCCAGAACATCAGCAAAGACGGTAAAACCGATTTCAGCTTCACCGTGCACCGCAACGACTACGCGCGCGCCATTGACCTGCTCAAGGCCGAGGTCCTGCCCAAGCTGGGCGCGCAGGAGATCACCGGCGACGCCAAGATCTGCAAGGTCAGCATCGTCGGCATCGGCATGCGCAGCCATGTCGGCATTGCCAGCAAGATGTTCCGCTGCCTGAGCGAAGAAGGCATCAACATCCAGATGATCTCCACCAGCGAAATCAAGACCTCGGTGGTGATCGACGAGAAATACATGGAGCTCGCCGTGCGTGCCTTGCACAAGGCTTTTGACCTGGACCAGCCCGCCGCCAGCCCCTGATTGCCCGACAGCGGCCCAAGTCGTGAGATAATCCGGGCTCAGACAGAATTCAGGAAACGTGACCGAGTGGCCGAAGGTGCTCCCCTGCTAAGGGAGTATGGGGTGTAGAGCCTCATCGAGGGTTCGAATCCCTCCGTTTCCGCCAGACAAAAAGCCACCGCAAGGTGGCTTTTTTTTGTCCTGCTTCAGGTGTGGCGCCGCGAGTCGTGTCGCAACCAGTCGTAAAAAAGCGGGCGTCGCCTGGGCGCAGACGTTATGGTGGCGTTTTACCTTCCGGAGCCCCCATGTTGTTGAAGACCCCCCTGATCAGCGCGACGCTGGCATGTCTTGCCGTTCTGGCCGGCTGTGCCGCGCCCGGTGTACCCTCGACGGGTGCCAGTCCCATGCCGCCACCTCCGCCGGGGACGGCCTGCAATGCGGACGGTGCCCGGTTCGCGATTGGCAAGGCGCCGGGCGCGAGCGTGGTCGAGGAAGCGCGCCAGCGCTCGGGCTCCTACATGGCGCGGGTGCTGCGTCCCAACCAGGCCGTCACCATGGAGTTCAACGCCCAGCGGCTCAACCTCGAGCTTGACGCCGCCGGCGTGATTCGGCGGGTACGCTGCGGCTGAGGGCTGCCGGGCGCGGTCCGCGCCTGTTTTGTTGTGTGAAACACTTGTGCTATATTTTGAGAAATATTGATACAAATGTTTCATGCCGGCCTCCTCACTGTTTTCCAACGCCCCGCTTGACGGCCTGAGTCCGGAGCTGCTGCGTGCGGCGCGCTGGATCGAGGTGCATCCGCGCGAGGTGGCGCTGCATTCCATGCGTGAATGTGCGCGCCGGGCCGGGCTGGCGCCGGCGACCTTGAGCCGCCTGTCGCAGGCGCTGGGTTTCCAGGGCTTTGAGGCGATCAAGCATCTCTGCCAGGAGTCTTTTTCAGCGCAGGCCGGTTATGCCGGGCGGGCCGAGGTGCTGCAGGCCAGCGCGCGCCATGACAAGGACTGGCTGGCGCTGCTCAATGAAACGCAACACGCCAATACCGCATCCGTCAGCGGGCTGAACCAGGCCGCGCAGCTGGAGGCCGCGGCCGATGCCATGCTGAAGGCGCGGCGCGTTTATTTTCTGGGCCTGCGCGCCAGCCATGGCCTGGCGCTGCACCTGCACTACACCTATGGCCTGCTGGCGTCCAACGGCGTGCTGGTGCAGGGCCTGGGCGGCACGCTGATCGACCAGATCGGCGACATCGGCCCGGGTGACCTGCTGGTGGTGACTTCCGCCGCCGCGTACACGCGCCAGACGGTGGACGCCGTGGGGAAGGCGCGGGCGCAGGGTGCCGGCGTGCTGGCCCTGACGGACAGCGCCCTGTCGCCGATCGCCCGCTCGGCCACCCACACGCTGCTGTTCCGGACCGACAGCCCCTCATATTTCCACTCCATGGTCGGCGCCCTGGCATTGACCGAAGCGCTGGCTGCCGCCGTGGCGGTGCGCGGCGGCCGCAAGGTGCTGGCCCACCTGCAAACCCGGCAGGATCGCCTGGACAGCGAGGGCGCGTACTGGGACGAACGTGCCGACAAGGCCGCCACCGGCCGGCCCATGACTTCTTCTTCACCAAGGAAATAAGCCCCATGCCTGCAGCCGCCACCCATGTCTTTCATCGCCAGTTGCAGCACACGCCGCCAGTGGCCGTCAGCGGCCGGGGGGTGTACTTGACCGATGCCGATGGCAAGACTTATATCGACGCCTCGGGCGGCGCTGCGGTGTCCTGCCTGGGCCACGGGCATCCCGACGTGCTGGCCGCCATGCACGCGCAGATCGACAAGCTGGCGTATGCCCACACCAGCTTTTTCACTACCGAAGTCGCCGAGACACTGGCCGCCCAGCTGATCAGGACGGCGCCGCCAGGCATGAGCCATGTGTATTTCGTCAGCGGCGGCTCGGAGGCGATGGAGGCCACGCTGAAGATGGCGCGCCAGTATTTCGTCGAGATCGGCCAGCCGCAGCGCACGCATTTCATTGCGCGCAGGCAGAGTTACCACGGCAACACCCTGGGTGCGCTGGCCATAGGCGGCAACCAGTGGCGGCGCGAACCGTTCGCGCCCATCCTGATGCCGGCCACCCATGTGTCGCCCTGCTACCCCTACCGCGAGCAGCGGGCCGGCGAAACACCGGAGCTCTATGGCCAGCGCCTGGCGCAGGAACTCGAGGATGCCATCCTTGAAAAAGGCGCAGACCGCGTGATCGCCTTCATTGCCGAAACCGTGGGTGGCGCGACCGCCGGCGTGCTGGCGCCGGTACCGGGTTACTTCAAGGCGGTGCGCGAGGTCTGCGACCGGTATGGCGTGTTGCTGATCCTCGATGAAGTGATGTGCGGCATGGGCCGCACCGGCACCCTGCATGCGTGCGAGCAGGAGGGTGTGTCGCCCGACCTGCTGGCCGTGGCCAAGGGCCTGGGCGGCGGCTACCAGCCGATTGGTGCGGTGCTGGCGCAGAAGAAAATTGTCGATGCGATGCGCGCGGGCACCGGCTTTTTCCAGCATGGCCACACCTACCTGGGTCATGCAATTGCCTGTGCGGCGGCGCTGGCCGTGCAGCAGGTGTTCGAGCGCGACCAGCTTGTCGCCCAGGTGCGCACACGGGGTGCTTTTTTGCAGACGCTGATGCAGGGACGCTGGGGCGAACATCCCCATGTCGGGGACATCCGCGGCCGTGGTTTGTTCTGGGGCATTGAGCTGGTGCAGGACCGCGCGAAGAAGACTCCGTTCGATCCGGCACGCAAAGTGCATGCACGCATCAAGAGGGAGGCGATGGCACGCGGCTTGATGGTTTACCCGATGGGCGGCACCGTCGATGGCCGTTATGGTGACCATGTCCTGCTGGCACCACCGTTCATCAGCAGCGAAGCCGAACTGACCATGGTGGTGGAGCGTCTGGGTTCGGCCATGGATGCCGCGATCGCCGCGGTTTGAACAACAAGTTTTACAACCTGGAGAAACTGATATGAGCAAGAAGTTTGCGTTGAGTGCGCTGAGCACCGCGAGTGCCGCTGTGGCCATGGCCGCGGCCCTGATGTCTGCGCCGGCGGTTGCCCAGCAGAAGTTTGTGACCATAGGCACCGGCGGTGTCACGGGTGTGTATTACGCCGCGGGCGGCGCCATTTGCCGCCTGGTCAACAAGGATCGCGCCAAACACGGCATCCGCTGCTCGGTCGAGTCCACCGGTGGCTCTGTGTTCAACGTCAACACCATCAAGGCCGGCGAACTTGACTTCGGCTTCACGCAGTCGGACGTGCAGTACAACGCCGTCAAGGGCCTGGGCCAGTACAAGGATGGCGCCTACAGCGACTTGCGCGCCGTGTTCGCGGTGCACCCCGAGCCCTTCACCGTGGTGGCCCGCAAGGAAGCCAACATCACGAAGTTCGAGGACTTCAAGGGCAAGCGTTTCAACGTCGGCAACCCCGGCTCCGGCACGCGTTCGTCGATGGAAGAGCTGCTCGCCGCGATGGGCTGGAAGCTCGGTGACTTTTCGCTGGCTTCCGAACTCAAGGCCGACGAACACGGCCCGGCCCTGTGCGACGGCAAGATCGACGGCTTCTACTATGCCGTGGGCCATCCGTCAGCCAACATCCAGGACCCGACCACGTCGTGTGGTGCCAAACTGGTGTCCCTCACCGGTCCGGTGGTCGACAAGCTGGTGGCCGACAAGCCTTATTACGCCAAGGTCACGATTCCGGGCGGCCTGTACCCGAACAACCCGCAGCCCACCGCCACCTACGGCGTACTCGCTACGGTTGTGACTTCGGCCAAGACCTCGCCCGAGACGGTGTACCAGGTGACCCGCGCCCTGTTCGAGAACTTTGAGGAGTTCAAGAAACTGCACCCGGCTCTGGCCAACCTGAACCCGCAGAACATGGTCAAGGATGGCTTGAGCGCGCCGCTGCATGAAGGTGCCGTGCGTTACTACAAGGAAAAGGGCTGGATCAAGTAATCCGGCGCAGCACGCCAGCTGCAAGCCGCACCGGGTGCGGCTTGCAAACCAGAAAAGGGCGGAGTGGACTTCGCCCTTTTTTTTGAAGCTCGTGCAAGCGACTTCCTGTTCCTGAAGGATGACCATGGCAACCGATATCGAAAAGGCGCCTGAAGCGCTGCAGCAACTCGTCGCCGAGGTGGATACCGGCGGGCGCAAGCCAACGGGCCTGACCGCGGGCATCATTTTTGCCGTCGCGCTCATCTGGGCGCTGTTCCAGTACTGGTATGCCTCGCCGTTGCCGTTTGCGTTGGGCTTTGGCATCCTCAACGACACCGAAGCACGCGCCATCCACCTGGGCTTCGCGTTGTTCCTCGCTTTCCTGGCATGGCCTGCGCTGCGCAGTTCGCCCCGCGACCACGTGCCGGTGATGGACTGGGTGCTGGCGTTGCTGGCTGCGTTTGCGGGCGCCTACATCATGCTGTTTTATGCGCAGATCGCCACCCGCCCCGGCCAGCCGACAACGATGGACGTGGTGGTGGCCAGCGCCGGCATGGTGCTGCTGTTGGAGGCGACACGCCGTGCGGTCGGCTGGCCGATGGCGGCCCTGGCCGTGGTTTTCGTGGCCTACAGCATGCTCGGTCCCTGGCTGCCCGACGTGTTGTCCCACCGCGGCGCCTCGTTGAACCGGCTGGTCTCGCACATGTGGCTGACCACCGAGGGTGTGTACGGCATCGCGCTGGGCGTGTCGGCCGGCACCATTTTTGTATACGTGCTGTTCGGCGCCTTGCTGGACCGCGCGGGCGGCGGCAACTACATGATGCAGGTGAGTTTTGCGGCGCTTGGCCACCTGCGCGGCGGGCCGGCCAAGGTGGCGGTGGTGTCGTCGGCCCTCAACGGCATGATCTCCGGCTCGTCGGTGTCCAACGTGGTCTCGGGCGGCATTTTCACCATTCCCCTCATGAAGAAAGCGGGTTACGGCGGCGTGAAGGCCGGCGCCATCGAAACCATGTCCTCGGTCGATGGCCAGATCATGCCGCCGGTGATGGGGGCGGCCGCCTTCCTGATGGTCGAGTATGTCGGCATTCCGTATTCGGACATCGTGCGCCATGCCTTCCTGCCGGCCATCCTGTCCTACCTCGGCCTGTTCTACATCGTGCACCTGGAGGCGCTGAAAATGGGCATGCAGCCCATCATCCGGCGTGAACCGAAGCCGCTGCGCGACCGCGTGCTGCGCAATGCCTTCGGCATCGCCGGCAGCATCATCGTGATCGGGTCCTTGTACTACCTGTTCGAAGGCATGAAGGCACTGCTGGGTGGCGCCGCGCCCTATGTCATCGTGCTGGCGGTGATGGCGCTTTATGGCGTGTGCCTGCACCAGGCGGCGCGCAGCCCCGACCTGGCGCAGGACATCGACATCGACAATCCCAAGGCGCTGGATACCTGGCCGACGGTGCGCGCCGGCCTGCACTTCATCATTCCCATCGGCACGCTGATCTGGTGCCTGATGGTCGAGGAGATGTCGCCGGCCCTGGCGGCTTTCTGGGCCGCCACCATCCTCGTCGTGCTGATGATGTCGCAGCGTCCGCTGATCGACTGGTTGCGCCGCACGCGCACGCCGGACGCCTGGCACGAGGGCTGGCGTTCGGTGGTCGACGGTTTTCACGACGGCTCGCGCAACATGATTGGCATTGGCGTGGCCACGGCGACCGCCGGCGTCATCGTCGGCGGCATCACGCTCACGGGCCTGGGCCTGCGCATGACGGAGTTCGTCGAGTTTGTGTCGCAGGGCAACGTGATTGTCATGCTGCTGTTCATCGCGTTTTCCTGCCTGGTGCTGGGCCTGGGCGTGCCGACCACCGCCAACTACGTGCTGGTGGCCACGCTGATGGCGCCGGTGGTGGTGGATCTGGGCGCGCAGTCGGGGCTGGTGATTCCGCTGATCGCGGTGCACCTGTTTGTTTTTTATTACGGCATCATGGGGGACATCACGCCGCCGGTGGGGCTGGCCACCTTCGCGGCGGCCGCCATCTCGGGGGAGGATGCGATAGAGACCGGCATCCAGGGGGCCATCTATGCGCTGCGCACGGTGATCCTGCCCTTCATCTGGATCTTTAATCCGCAGTTGCTGCTGATCGACGTGGGCGGGGCGTTCTCCTTTTTCAGCATCGTGACCGCCAGCATGCTGGCCACGCTGCTGTTTGCCGCCGTCACCATGAACTGGTTCCGCATCAAGAACCGCCTGTGGGAAACCCTGGCGCTGCTGGTGGCGGTGACCCTGCTGTTCCGTCCGGATTTTTTCATGGACCGGATCGCACCCGAATACCGTGACGCCAAACCGGCCGAGGTGTTCGAGATCGCGCGCAATGTGGAAAGCGACGGCCGTGTTGTGATGGTCACGCGCGGCACCACGCTGGAAGGCCGCGAGATCGTCAAGACCGTGGCCATCCAGCTCGGCGACAAGGGCCCGGAAGGCCGCAAGCGCCTGGCCGACGCCGGCCTGCAACTGGTTCCGCTGGGCGACACCCTGCAGATCGGCCAGGCCAAGTTCGGTTCGCGTGCCGCCAAGGCCGGGGTGGAGCAGGGCTGGGACGTGACCGCTGTCAAGGTGCCGACCGACAGACCCACGGCCCACTGGTTCTACCTGCCCGCGTTGTTGCTGGCCCTGCTGGTCTGGTGGTCCCAGGGCAGGCGCATGCACCGCGGCAGCGGTCCGGTGCCACCCACTACGGCTGCCTCTCCTTTATAGTGAAATAGGCTTACAGCCTTTTCTGCATCTGTGCAACAAGCTATCAAAAAAGGAGCATTTCAGGAGTCGACCGAGGCGCTCCAGCGGTCGCCCCAGGCCTTGTCCTGGGCCTTGTCCAGCGAACGCCGGTCGCGTTTGGTGGGGCGGCCGTGCTCCAGGCTGCCGGCCGGTTCATTGTTCAGCCGGCGTTGTTCGGCAGCCGCTTCCCGCAACCTGATGCTCTCCGGTGTTTCTTCGTAGAGCTGCTGCGCCACCGGCGCCGGTCCGCGTTGCTGGCTCAGGCCCCGGACCAGCACGGTGCGCGTGACCGGACCTTGCCGCATCGCCACCGTGTCGCCGGCCTTCACCTCGCGCGCAGGCTTGGCGTCCTGGCCGTTGACCTGCACGCGGTTTTTGCCGATTTCGTCGCTTGCCAGCGAGCGGGTCTTGTAGAAGCGCGCGGCCCACAGCCACTTGTCAAGACGCATGGTGAACCTCGCGTACGCCGCCATGCCAGGGAAGGGGAAACCTGTGGTTCATTGCCCGTCATTGTGTACCAGCGGCAGGCGCACGGTGGCGTCCAGCCCGGCAATACGCCCATGGTCTTCGCGGTTTTCCAGCGTGATGCTGCCGCCCAGCGCCTGCGTGATCTCGCGGCAGATCGCCAAACCCAGGCCCGAGCCGTGGCGTACATTGCCGGCCGAAAAGGGCTGGTACAGGCGTGCTGCCAGTTCGCCCGAAATGCCGGGGCCGCTGTCGCTGACGGTCAGGGCCAGGTACTGGGTGTCGGTGACGAGCCGCACCGACAGCGAGCCGCCGCGCTGGCTGTGCTTGATCGCGTTGTGCAGCAGGTTGCGGCAGAGTTCACCCAGCATCCATTCGTGTGCATTGACGCTGGCCGCCGTGGTCTCGATGTCAAAGTCCAGGTCCTTCTCGGCAATCAGCGGCGCCAGGTCCAGCGCGACCGCGCGCACGACGGCATCCATGTCCACCGGCCCCAGATCCGCCTGCTGGCGCAGCTGCTCAACCTTGGCCAGCGCCAGCATCTGGTTGGCCAGCAGCGTGGCGCGGTCCACGGTCTGGTTGATTTCGGCCAGCGCCGCCTGGGCATCCATGTCGCCGTGCAGCGCTGACTGCACCTGCACCTTCAGTACCGCCAGCGGCGTGCGCAACTGGTGCGCCGCATCGCGCACAAAACGTTTCTGGTTATCCAGCAGGTGCTGCAGGCGGCCCATGACCTCGTTGGTCGCCTCGACCAGCGGCAGCAGCTCGCGCGGCGCGTCCGGTGCGGCGATCGCCGTCAGGTCACCCTCGGGCCGTGCCTGCAGCTCGGCGCTGAGGCGGCGCACCGGGCGCGTGGCGCGCTGTACCACCACCACAGCCACCAGGGCGATCACGGCCAGCAACAGCGCCTGGCGCCAGAGGGTGTCGAACAGGATTTTTCGCGCCAGCGTGGTGCGCAGCTCCAGCGTTTCGGCCACCTGGATGACAGCCATGCCGCGCCCGTTCGGGCTGGCCACTGGCTGCAGCAGGACGGCGACGCGCACCGCGTCGCCTGCATACACATCGTCGTAAAAATCGACCAGCGCCGCGTAAGGCGGTTTGGCCGGGATGCGGCCGCGCCAGAAAGGCAGCTGTGCATAACCCGACACCATTTCGCCGTTGAGGCTGGACACGCGGTAAAAAAGCCGGCTCTGGTTGTCGGCCTCGAAGGCTTCGAGCGCCGCATACGGCACGGTCACGCGCAGTTCGGACTGCCCGTCGTAGCCGCTCACGTCCAGCTGCTCGCCTATCGACTTGGCCGAGGCCAGCAGCGTGCGGTCATAGGCGGTGTTGACCGCGCCCAGCGCCTGGCTGTACAGGCTGGCCGTGTTGAGCGTGACCAGCAGGCCCACCGGCAGCAGGATGCCCAGCAGAAGGTAACGCCTGAGCGATATGGCCCCCACGCTTTTCACTTCGTGTAATACGCTGCCCCCCGAGGGGGCTGTGCTTGCTTGGGGCGGCCCGGCGCTGCGCACGTTGGCCTCAACACCTTTCATTGCGCGTCCACTTTCAGCAAATAGCCCAGGCCGCGCAAGGTGACCAGGGTCACGCCGGTGTGTGCCATTTTCTTGCGCAGGCGGTACACCACCACCTCCACGGCCTCGTACTGCACATCGGTCTCGCCGGGAAACACCAGTTCGAACAGCTTTTCCTTGGACACCGCCTGGCCGGGCTTGACGATCAGGGCCTGCAGCAGGGCCAGCTCGCGCGGCGTCAGTTCGAGAACCTGGTCGCGGTGGTAGATCGCGCCGCTTTCCTTTTCATAACGAAGCTGGCCCACCAGGTGGTCGCCGGCCCCCGGCTCGCTGCTGGAGGCCGTGCGCCGGCGGCTCAGGGCACGCAGCCGGGCCTCGAGTTCGTCGAGGTCAAAGGGTTTGGGCAGGTAGTCGTCGGCCCCTAGGTTCAGGCCAACGATGCGGTCGCCCACCGTGCCGCGCGCCGTCAGGATCAGCACAGGGGTGGTCAGCCCCTGGCGGCGCGCCTGCTCGAGCACCTGCAGGCCGTCCAGCCCGGGCAGGCTCAGGTCCAGCACCACCACATCGGGCTGGGCGGCGGTCCATTGCGCTAGCGCTTTGCGGCCGTCGGTGCAGCCCAGCACCTCCATGCCGCGCCGGCCCAGGGCGCGTTGCAGCGCCGCCTGCATGGAAGGGTCGTCCTCGATCAGCAGTAATTTCATGGTGGTCAGCATGGGCAGGACATTAGCACTTTCCCTAGGGCTTTCGGACAGCCGTTTGACAGACAGGAAGCGCATCATTGGCTTGTTACCCACACACAAGGAGACATACATGCGTCGCGATACCTTTTTGAAATCCCTGGCCGCGTTGGCCGCTACGGGGGCTTTCCCCCTGTCGGCCCTGGCTGCCGCCAATGTGAAGATGATGATTCCGGCCAACCCCGGCGGCGGCTGGGACACCACCGGCCGTGCCCTGGGCAAGGCCCTGACGGACTCGGGCGCCGCATCCACCGTCAGTTACGACAACAAGGGCGGTGCCGCCGGTGCCCTGGGCCTGGCCCAGTTCATCAACGGTAGCAAGGGCGACCCGAATGCGCTGATGGTGATGGGTGCGGTGATGCTCGGCGGCCTGATCACCGGCAAGCCACCGGTCAGCCTGTCGCAGGTCACGCCGATTGCGCGCCTGACCAGCGAGTACAACGTGTTTGTGCTGCCCGCCAACTCGCCGTTCAAGACCATGGCCGACGTCGTGGCCCAGCTCAAGAAAGACCCCGGCAGCGTCAAGTGGGGCGGCGGTTCGCGCGGCTCCACCGAGCACATCGCCGCGGCCATGATTGCGCGCGAAGTCGGCGTGGACCCTTCCAAGATCAACTATGTCGCTTTCCGGGGCGGCGGTGAAGCCACCGCAGCCATCCTGGGCGGCAACGTCACCGTGGGCGGCAGCGGCTACAGCGAGTTTGCGGAGTACATCAATACTGGAAAAATGAAGGCGCTGGCCGTCACCTCCGACACCCGCCTCAAGGGCGTCAACGTGCCCACGCTCAAGGAGCAGGGCATCAACGTGGTGATCGGCAATTGGCGCGGTGTTTACGGTGCACCCGGCATCTCGGCTGCCGAACGCCAGGCCCTGACCGAGATGATTCTCAAGGGCGTCAAATCGAAGAGCTGGATTGAAGCCTCCGAGAAAAACAACTGGACACCGGCCTTGCTGACTGGCGCAGCCTTCGAGAAGTTTGTCGACGATGACATGGCGAGCCTGCGTGCCACCATGGTCAAGTCGGGCATGGTCTAAGACTGCTGGCGTATCGGCCTTTTCGGTTTGTCATGGCGGCCATGAGCCGCCATCCATGCCCGCGCACGCAAGGTTGCAGTGGATGCGGCATGGATCCCGGTTCCAGTCCGGGATGACAGTCCGTATTCCAACGAGACAACCCATGACACAAGCATCCCCTTCTCCCGCGCAAATTCGTCTGCAGACCGTGGTCGGTGCCGGCGTGATGCTGCTCGCCCTCGGGCTGGCGGCAGGTGCCGTCAGCATCCCGTCGGCGGCGGGCTACGGCGGCGTCGGACCGAACTTTCTGCCGTGGGTGATTTCTGCGGCGCTGCTCATTTGTGGCGTCTTCATCGTGCGCGAAGCGCGCACCGGTGGCTTTCGCTCCCTGGAGGCGCCCGCGGACGCGGTCCAGGGCTACTGGCCGGGCTTTGCCTGGGTGTCGGCTGGCCTGCTGGCCAATGCGGCGTTGATCACCACCATCGGCTTTATTTTCAGTTGCACCCTGTGTTTTGTACTGGCGCTGCAGGGGCTGCGCGGTGCGGAGGGCAGGGCAGACCGGCGGCCGGTGGCCTGGCTCAAGGACGTGCTGATCGGCATCGCAATTTCCGCGCCCGTGTACTGGACCTTCACGAAATTCCTGGCGATCAACCTGCCGGGCCTCACTTCATCGGGCTGGTTGTAAATCATGGACCTCTTCAACCAACTGCTGCAGGGCTTTGCCACTGCGGCCACACCGGTCAACCTGTTGTGGTGTTTTGTGGGCTGTGCGCTGGGCACGGCCATCGGCGTGTTGCCCGGCATCGGGCCCGCCGTGGCGGTGGCCATGCTGCTGCCCATCACGGCCAAGGTCGAGGCCACCGCCTCCATGATTTTCTTCGCCGGCATTTATTACGGCGCCATGTACGGCGGCTCCACCACCTCCATCCTGCTGAACACGCCGGGGGAAACGGCCAGCATGGTGACAGCCATGGAAGGCAACCGCATGGCCAAGAGCGGGCGCGCCGGTGCGGCGCTGGCCACGGCCGCCATTGGCTCGTTTGTGGCCGGCACGATTGCCACGGTGATGGTCACCCTGTTTGCGCCCATCGTGGCGGAACTGGCCGTCAAGCTCGGCCCGCCCGAATATTTCATGCTGATGCTGCTGGCCTTCACCACGGTCAGTGCGGTGCTGGGAAAAAGCACGGTGCGCGGCCTGACGGCCCTGTTTGTCGGGCTCGCAGCGGGCCTGGTCGGGCTGGACCAGATTTCCGGCCAGGCGCGTTACACCGGGGGGGTCCCCGAGCTGCTGGACGGCGTCGAGATCGTTCTGGTGGCTGTCGGCCTGTTCGCCGTGGCTGAAGCCATGTACGCCGTGCTTTACGAGGGCCGCGTGGTCGAGTCGCAAAACAAGATGAGCCGGGTCCACATGACAGGCCGGGACTGGCGCCGCTCCTGGCCGGCCTGGCTGCGCGGCACCGCCATTGGCGCGCCGTTCGGCTGCATTCCGGCCGGCGGCACCGAGATCCCGACCTTCCTCAGTTATGCCACCGAGAAAAAGCTGGCCAAGGACAGCGACCGGGCCGAGTTCGGTACGGCCGGTGCCATCGAAGGCGTGGCCGGCCCCGAGGCTGCCAACAACGCCACGGTCACGGCGGCCATGATTCCGCTGCTGACACTGGGCATTCCGACCTCCAATACCACGGCCATTTTGCTGGGCGCTTTCCAGAACTACGGCATCCAGCCGGGGCCGCAGCTGTTCACCTCGTCGTCGGCTCTGGTCTGGGCGCTGATTGCCTCGCTGTACATCGGCAATGTGATGCTGCTGGTGCTCAACCTGCCGCTGGTGGGCCTGTGGGTCAAGCTGCTGAAAATTCCCAAACCCTACCTGTATGCGGGCATCCTGATTTTTGCGACGGTGGGCGTCTACGGCATGCGGCAAAGTGCGTTTGACCTGTTCCTGCTCTACGGCATCGGTGTGCTCGGGGTGGTGATGCGGCGCTTTGACTTCCCGACCGCGCCGGTCGTGGTCGGCATGATCCTGGGCCCGCTGGCCGAAGCGCAGCTGCGCAACGCCATGTCGATCGGCGAGGGCAGTGCGATGGTGTTTCTGCAGCGGCCCATGTCGGTGGTCCTGATCGTGGTGGTGCTGGCGGTGCTGATCCTGCCGCGCCTGGTCAAACGCTGGTCGGCACGCCGGCTGGCGACCTGAGGCCGATGTTTAGCGAGAAATAGGCCGCCAGCCCTTTATCCACGGGCGCAGAAAGCTATCAAAAAAAGAGCGATGCGCGCCCTGAAGGGTGTGTGTCGCATCTGGCCGGCGGCAGTCGCCCAAGCGCCGCGCTACCATCTGCGCATGGAACACACCGACACCACGCCGCACGGTTTGCCGCTTGATGCGCAGAGCATCCTGGAGCTGGCCGCAAGGTCCATGTTCCAGCTGTTTTCCAGCATCAGCCAGGGCATGTTTCTGGTGGATCGCACCGGCCGTATTGTCTGGGTCAACGAGGGGTACAAGCGGTTTTTGCCGGCGCTGGGCTTTTCTTCCGTGGACCAGTTTGTCGGTCACATGGTGGAGGAGGTCATTCCCAACACGCAGATGCGCCGCGTGCTGGAAACCGGCGAGCCTTTCCTGATAGACCTGCTGACCAACCGCGCCGGTACCTTTGTTGTCAGTCGCATCCCGCTGCGCGATGAGAGCGGCGGCGACGTCATCGGCGCCATCGGCATCGTGCTGTTTGACCATCCCGAGACCACGCTGCAGCCGCTGATCAGCAAGTTTGCGCTGCTGCACCGCGACCTCGATGACGCCCGCCGCGAACTGGCCAGCCAGCGGCTGCAAGCGCCGGGCCAACGCCAGTCCAAATACACCTTTGCCAGTTTTGTCGGCACCAGCCCGGCCGCGGTTGAGGTCAAGCGCCAGGCGCGGCGTGCGGCCCAGACCTCCAGCCCGGTGCTGCTGCTCGGTGAAACCGGCACCGGCAAGGAGTTGCTGGCCCACGCCATCCATGCGACCTCCAGCCGGGCGCGCAGACCTTTCATCAGTGTCAACATTGCGGCCGTGCCCGACACCTTGCTGGAGGCCGAATTTTTCGGTGTGGCGCCGGGTGCCTACACCGGCGCCGACCGCAAGGGTCGCGACGGCAAGTTCAAGCTCGCCGACGGCGGCACGCTGTTTCTCGACGAGATCGGCGACATGCCGCAGGCCTTGCAGGCCAAGCTGCTGCGCGCCCTGCAGGAGGGCGAGATCGAGCCGCTGGGCTCGAACAAGCTGATTCCGTTTGACGCGCGCCTGATTGCCGCGACCTCACGCGACCTGGGCGCGCTGGTGCGCGAGGGCAAGTTTCGCGAAGACCTGTTTTACCGCCTCAACGTGTTGCCGATCAAGGTGCCGCCGCTGCGCGAGCGCCGCTCCGACATTCCGGCGCTACTCGAGGTGCTGGGCGAGGAAATGGCGCTGCGCAGCGGCGACCGCCAGCCCGAACTCGCGCCCGACGCGCTGGCCCTGCTGTCGGCGCAGACCTGGCGCGGCAATATCCGCGAGCTGCGCAACGTGCTGGAGCAGGCGGTGATGCGCAGTGACTCGCTCAACATCGGCCGCGCGCAGTTTGAGGAGGTGCTCAAGGAGGCCGGTATCGAGCGTATTGCACCTTTGCCTCTGGCCGAATTTGGGGACGGCGCAGAATCCGCCTCCGACCCGCTGCGCCCGCTGGCCGAGCAGGTGGCGCAGGTCGAGCGCCGCGCCATTGCTGCCGCCATGGCTGCGACCGGCGGCAACAAGCTGGCCGCCTCGCGCCTGCTTGGAATTTCCCGCGCCAAGCTGTACGAGCGTCTGGATAACCCTGTATAAAAACAAGGCAATTGTCTGAAATTAAGTCAATATAAATGACTTATAAACAGACAATTCAAATCAAGATCTAAAAAAACCTATATAGATCAATGGTTCTTTTCTGGCACGACATGTGCAATCATGGTGCATCGCCCAACAACAGGAGACATCCATGCATCGTCGCACGCTGATCGCGCTTGCCGCACTCGCCACCGCTTTCGTTTCGCCACTGGCCCTGAGCCAGGCCAAAGAAATCAAGATCGCCCACATCTACAGCAAGACCGGTCCGCTGGAGGCCTATGGCAAGCAGACGGCCACCGGTTTCATGATGGGTCTGGACTACGCCACGGGCGGCACCATGATGGTGGCCGGCAAAAAAATCGTGGTGATCGAAAAGGACGACCAGGGCAAGCCGGACCAGGGCAAATCCCTGCTGGCTGCCGCTTATGGTGATGACAAGGTCGATCTGGCTGTCGGCCCCACCGCCTCGCCGGTGGCGCTGGCCATGCTGCCGGTCGCTGAAGAGTACAAGAAGATTTTGCTGGTCGAGCCCGCGGTGGCCGACTCCATCACCGGCGACAAGTGGAACAAGTACATTTTCCGCACTGGCCGCAACAGCTCGCAGGATGCGATTTCCAACGCGGTAGCGCTGGACAAGGAGGGCGTGACGATTGCCACCATGGCGCAGGACTCGGCCTTCGGCCGCGACGGCGTCAAGGCCTTCAAGGAAGCCATCAAGAAGGGCAAGCTGGTGCACGAAGAATACTTGCCGCCAGCGACCACCGACTTCACGGCCGGCGGCCAGCGCCTGATCGACAAGCTCAAGGGTGTGCCCGGTCGCAAGGTGATCTTCATCATCTGGGCCGGTGGCAACCCGTTCAAGATCGCCGACATGGACCTGAAGCGCCACGGCATCGAGATCGCCACCGGCGGCAACATCCTGCCTGCGATGGTCGCCTACAAGCAGTTCCCCGGCATGGAAGGCGCCGCCTACTACTACTTCGGCATGCCGAAAAACCCGATCAATGACGCCATGGTGGCCCAGCACTACAAGCAGTTCAAGGCGCCGCCTGACTTCTTCACCGCCGGTGGCTTCTCGGCTGCGATGGCCGTCGTCACCGCGCTCAAAAACAGCAAGGGCGACACCAATGCCAACACCCTGATCAAGACCATGGAAGGCATGAGTTTTGACACGCCCAAAGGCAAGATGACCTTCCGCAAGGAAGACCACCAGGCCATGCAGAGCATGTACCACTTCAAGATCAAGGTGGACCCGGCGTTTGCCTGGGGCGTGCCTGAACTCGTGCGCGAGATCAAGGCGGAAGAGATGCAGATCCCGATTCGCAACAAACGCTAAAACAGCGTGCTCGGCTACTGCGCAACCGCCATGCCGCGTTGCGCAGTGCTCGAAATCCTCATGGACGTTTAGTCCATTCCGGTTTCTGCGCGCTGTGCGCCTTGCCTGACGATTGCTCGCTACGCCGCTCCCGCTGTTTTGGGAGTGCTAAAAATATGCTTCAAACCAAAGAACTCACGATCCGCTTCGGCGGGCACGTGGCGGTCAATGCTGTCAGCTGCACCTTTGCGCCTGGCACCTTGACGGCCATTGTTGGCCCGAACGGCGCCGGCAAGACCACGTATTTCAACCTGATCTCGGGTCAGCTCAAGGCCAGCAGCGGCACGGTGTTCCTCAATGGCGAGGACATCTCCAGCCTGAGTACTTCGGCACGCACGCTGGCCGGCCTGGGCCGGGCTTTCCAGCTGACCAACCTGTTTCCCAACCTGTCGGTGCTCGAAAACGTGCGCCTGGCGGTGCAGGCCACGCACCACGGCAAACACCGGCGCGGCCTGAACCTGTGGAGCATCTGGAGCGACCACAAGGCCTTGCTGCAGCGCGCCGAAGAAATCCTGGAAATCGTGGCGATGCAGGGCAAGGCCGCGATGCCGGTGGCCAGCCTGCCGCACGGTGACCAGCGCAAGCTGGAGGTGGCCTTGCTGATGGCGCTGGAGTCGCAGGTGTTCATGTTCGACGAACCGACCGCCGGCATGAGCACCGACGAGGCGCCCGTGATCCTGAACCTGATCCGCCAGCTCAAGCAGGACAAGAGCAAGACGATTTTGCTGGTGGAGCACAAGATGGATGTGGTGCGCGAACTCGCCGACCGCATCATCGTGCTGCACAACGGCTCGCTGGTGGCCGATGGCGAGCCGGCCGAGGTGATTGCGTCGCCGATCGTGCAAGAGGCCTACCTGGGTGTGGCGCCCGAACGTGCAGGGGAGGGCGTATGAGCGACAACCTGCTCACCCTCGAAGGCGTGCACACCCATATCGGCGCGTACCACATCCTGCACGGGGTGGACCTGGCCATTCCGCGCGGCCAGCTGACCATGCTGCTGGGCCGCAACGGCGCTGGAAAAACCACCACGCTGCGCACCATCATGGGCCTGTGGCAGGCCTCGCAAGGGCGTGTCAGTTTTGCGGGCCGCGACATCACGAAACTCAGCACGCCGCAGATTGCCGAACTCAACATCGCCTACGTGCCCGAAAGCATGGGCATTTTCTCCGACCTCACGGTCAAGGAAAACATGCTGCTGGCCGCGCGCAGCGCCAGGCGCGCCAGCCAGATGGACGAAGCACGCCTGCAGTGGATCTTCTCGCTGTTTCCGGCGGTCGAAAAATTCTGGAACCACCCGGCGGGCAAACTCTCCGGCGGACAAAAACAGATGCTGGCCGTGGCCCGCGCCATCGTGGAGCCGCGCGAACTGCTGATCGTCGATGAGCCCAGCAAGGGCCTGGCGCCGGCCATCATCAACAACATGATCGACGCGTTTGCACAGCTCAAGGCCAGCGGCGTGACGATTTTGCTGGTGGAGCAGAACATCAGTTTTGCCAAACGCCTGGGCGACACCGTGGCCGTGATGGACAACGGCCGCGTCGTGCATGCCGGGTCCATGGCCGAACTGGCCGAAGACGCTGCCTTGCAGCAATCCCTGCTGGGACTGGCGCTATGAACATTCGCGACGCCGGACCGCTCCGGTCAAGCACAGCCCCCGAGGGGCTGGAGCCTGCGGCTCCAAGCCTGCTGGAGCAGGCTTGGACAGGCGACAGAGGCGAAGCGTCTCGCGAGCCGCGGCCTGCAAGGCCTCGCGTAGTACATGAAATGACAAGCGTGGGGGCACTATGACTCTTGATTTCGACTGGAAACCGCTGGCGCTGGTGCCCCTGCTCGCCGTGTTGGTGTTCCCCTTCATCGGCTCCAGCTCGACCTGGCTCACGCTGACTGTCGCGGGACTGGCGATGGGCATGATCATCTTCATCATCGCTTCCGGGCTGACGCTGGTGTTCGGCCTGATGGACGTGCTCAATTTCGGCCACGGCGTGTTCATCGCGCTGGGTGCCTTTGTGGCCACCAGCGTGCTGGGCGCCATGAGCGACTGGACCGGCTCGCAGGAGCTGTGGCGCAACCTGGTGGCGGTGCTGCCGGCCATGCTGGTGGCGATGCTGGTGGCCGGAGCCGTCGGCCTGGCGTTTGAGCGTTTCATCGTGCGGCCGGTTTACGGCCAGCACCTCAAGCAGATTCTCATCACCATGGGCGGCATGATCATCGGCGAGGAACTGATCAAGGTGATCTGGGGTCCGGCGCAGATCGCGCTGCCCTTGCCCGAAGCCATGCGCGGCTCGCTGCTGGTCGGTGACGCGGCGATTGAAAAATACCGGCTGATCGCCGTGGTCGTGGGCCTGGCGGTGTTTGCCCTGCTGGCCTGGACGCTGGCGCGCACCAAGATCGGCCTGCTGATCCGTGCCGGCGTGCAGGACCGCGAGATGGTCGAGTCGCTGGGCTACCGCATCAAACGCCTGTTTGTCGGCGTGTTTGTGGTCGGCAGCGCGCTGGCCGGCCTGGGTGGCGTGATGTGGGGCCTGTACCAGCAGAACGTGGTTCCGCAGATGGGCGCGCAGGTCAACGTGCTGATCTTCATCGTCATCATCATCGGCGGGCTCGGTTCGACCGGCGGCGCGCTGATAGGCGCCTTGCTGGTGGGCCTGATGGCCAACTACACCGGGTTCCTGGCGCCCAAGGTGGCGCTGTTTTCCAACATCGCGCTGATGGCCGCGGTGCTGCTGTGGCGGCCGCAGGGCATCTACCCCGTGACCAACCGCTGAGGATGAGCCCGATGAACACCTTCCTCACCCGCGTTCTTTCCGGCGACTTTCCGCGCAACCGCGTGCTGGCCGTGATCCTGGTCGGCCTGCTGCTGGCCCTCGCGTTTGCTCCCTTCATTTTTCCCGGCGTCAAGGCGCTCAACGTCGCCGCCAAGGTGCTGATTTTTATCGTGCTGGTGGCCAGCTTTGACCTGCTGCTGGGTTACACCGGCATTGTCAGTTTTGCGCACACCATGTTCTTCGGCATCGGCGCTTATGGCATCGCGGTGGCCACCACCCACCTGGGCCCGACCTGGGGAGCGCTGGCCGTGGGCCTGCTCTGCGCGCTGGCGCTGTCGTTTGTGCTGTCGCTGGCCGTCGGGCTGTTTTCGCTGCGGGTCAAGGCCATCTTTTTTGCCATGATCACGCTGGCCGTGGCCTCGGCCTTCCAGACGCTGGCCTCGCAGCTGTCGGAGGTCACCGGCGGCGAAGACGGCCTGAGCTTCAAGGTGCCTGAGCTGCTGTCGCCGAGCATGGAGTTTTTTGAGCAGCCTTTTCTCGGCGTGTCTATCGACGGTCGTCTGCTCTGTTACTACCTGCTGTTTGTGATTGCGCTGGTGCTGCTGTTGAGCCTGCTGCGCATCGTCAACTCGCCCTTCGGCCGCGTGCTGCAGGCGATTCGCGAGAACGAGTTCCGCGCTGAAGCCATCGGTTACCGCGTGGTGGTCTACCGCACCACCTCCAGCGTGCTGTCGGCCCTGTTTGCCACCGTCGCCGGCGCCATGCTGGCGCTCTGGCTGCGTTACAACGGCCCGGACACCTCGCTGTCGTTCGAAATCATGATCGACGTGTTGCTGATTGTCGTGATCGGCGGCATGGGCACGATTTACGGCGCAGCCATAGGCGCGGCCCTGTTTTTGGTGGCGCAGAGCTACCTGCAGGACCTGCTGCGCCTGGGCAGCGAAGCCGCGGCCGGCCTGCCGTGGCTGGCGGCCTTGCTCTCACCCGACCGCTGGCTGCTCTGGCTCGGCGTCCTGTTTGTTTTATCGGTGTATTACTTTCCCACCGGCGTGGTGGGGCGGCTCAGGGCCGTGCGCAGTCAGGGAACAACAACCCGGACCTGAACGCCAGGCCACAAGCAGGAGACAAAAAATGAAGACAAGCTTGAAGACCTGGGGCCGACAGACTGTGGCCGCGCTGGCCCTCTGCGTGCTGGGCGGGATGGCGCTGGCGGCTGATCTGGTCATTGGCCAGGTGGCGCCGCTGTCCGGCGTGCTGGCCAGCACCGGCCACCAGATGGTGGTGGGCGGCAAGATCTATTTCGACCATATCAACGCGCAGGGCGGGGTGCACGGCGCAAAAATCCGCCACGAGGTGGTCGACGACGGCTACAAGGTACCCGAGACCGTGCGTCTCACGCGCGAGATGCTGGCCCGGCCCGAGGTGGTGGCGTTGTTCGGCTTTGCCGGAACGGCCAACGTGACGCAGCTGCTGACCGACGGCGTGCTCGACGTCGGCGGCGCCGCGCTGGTGGCGCCCTACACCGGCGGTGAGTCGCTGCGCAACCCGTTCAACCCCTGGATCTTTCATGTACGCGCCGGTTATGCCGACGAGGCCGAACACATGGTGCAGCAGGTGACGACGCTGGGCATGAGCCGCATTGCCGTGATGTACCAGGACGACGGTTTCGGCAAGGCCGGCCTGCTGGGCGTCGAAAACGCGCTGGCCAAACGCAAGCTGAAGCTGGCCGTGTCGGCCGGTTATGAGCGCAACACCGACAAGGTCGAAGAAGCGGTCAAAAAGATCAAGGTGTCGGACGCGCAGGCCATCATCATGATTTCAGTCAACAAGTCCACGGCGGCCTTTGTCAAGCTCTACCGCGAGACCGGCGGCGGCGCCCAGCTCTACAACATCTCGGTGGTGGACCCGGCTGAACTCGTCCGGCTTGCCGGCCTGAAAAATGCCCACGGGCTGGGCATCAGCCAGGTGGTGCCTTACCCCTTCATGCCGAACACGCCGGTGGTGCGTGAATACCATGCGTTGCTGAAAAAGTACGCGCCCGCCGAAGTTGTCAACTACACGAGTTTTGAGGAATTTGTCGGCGCCAAGGTGCTGGTCGAAGCCCTGCGGCGTGCCGGCCCCAACCCGACACGCGCCAAGGTCGTCAAGGCACTGGAGTCCATGAACAGCTTCGACACCGGCGGCGTCGTCGTCAACTATTCACCTGCCAACCGCATCGGTTCCCGTTATGTGGAAGTGACCGTGATCGGCAGCACCGGCAAGCTGCTGAAGTAGCCGCCGCGGCGCGCGCCCAGAGAAGAACAGATTAAACAAGAGAGTCCGCTTCATGCAATTCACGTCAGAGTATTTGACCTGCGCCGGGCGCGAGATCCACTACACCGAATGGGGCCGCCAGCACAGTGCCACCGTCATCGCCTGGCACGGGCTGGCCCGCACCGGGCGCGACATGGACGAGCTGGCGGCGCACCTGAGTGACCGCTACCGCGTGATCTGTCCCGACACCATCGGACGCGGCCTGAGCCAGTGGAGCCCGGACCCGAAAGGTGAATACCAGCTGGCGTTTTACGCGCGTATTGCGGCAGACCTGTGTGAGCAACTGCACATCGCCAAGGCGCACTGGGTCGGCACCTCCATGGGCGGCGCCATCGGCACCGTCTGCGCATCGGGCCTGTTCGAGCCCGCCATGAAAGGCCGCATCCGGAGCCTGGTGCTCAACGACACGGCGCCACAGATTGCCGACCCGGCCGTCGAGCGGATCAAGTCCTACGCCGGCAACCCGCCGGCCTTTGACACCATGCTCGCGCTCGAGGCCTTCTTCCGGCAGGTTTACAAGCCTTATGGCTGGCTCAGCAATGCCCAGTGGCGCCGCATGACGGAGACCTCGGCCCGTCGCCTGCCCGACGGCCGCCTGACACCGCACTACGATCCGGCCATGGTGCAGCAGTTCACCCACCACCCGGGCGATTACCTGATCTGGGAGCATTACGACGCGCTCGAGATTCCGGTGCTGTGCCTGCGCGGGGCGGATTCTGATCTCGTGCTGCGCGACACCACCACCGAGATGCTGAAGCGGGGACCGGGTGCGGCCGGCTTGACGCAAGTGGTGGAGATCGATGGCTGCGGCCATGCGCCGGCACTCAACGTGCCCGCTCAGCTGGAGCGGGTGGCGGCGTTCATTGATGCGGCGGCCTGAGTCTGGAATGCTATTGATTCGATAGCTGGCGGCGACCGTGGATAAAGGGTTGAAGGCAGATTTTATGCATGATCCCGGCGAAAATGAGCTGGCGCGAATCACGTTTCATCGAGATACCCGTGCGTCATGGCCAGGGCCTGGTTGTCAAAAATCGCCATGGCCGTGCGCATGCGCCTGAAACCCAGTTTTCGGTAGAAGCCTTCTTTACCGGGCACCGCGTAGAGAATGATTTTCCGGTGGCCACGGGAGAGGTTCACGAGTTTGCCGACGATCTCTTTGCCCAGACCCGTGCCTTGGTGGCTGGGCATCACCGCGACGTCGCAGATGTAGGCGCAGTCCACGCCATCGGCGAGCGCCCGGCCAGCCCCGACCAGTTTGCCGTCGTCGTGAACGAAGCACCGGAACATGCTGTTCGTGAAGACAGTTTTCAGGTCGACCGGCTTCTTGTTTCCCAGCGGCGCCGCGAGGTAAAGCGCGGAGAGTTCGTTCCAGTCGACGTTGTCGATGAGGTGGGTCCAGACCAGCGGCATATTGTTCTCCTGATCAAGCAAGGGCCGCCATCTCATTGGGCCCAGTGGTAGGTGGCCGCCGCCTGCAGCGTCCAGCTGCCGTCACCGGGCAGCTCCAGCACCTGGTGGTGGTGCTTCAGCAGCGCCTGGTGGTGGCTGACACTGATGGGGGTGATCGACAGGCCGGCGAGCTGGCGGTACAGGCGCTCCTCGTTGGTCGCGTCCAGCGCGCTGGTGGCCTCGTCGAGCAGCAGGTAGCGCGGCTTGGCGAGCAGGGCGCGGGCGAAGGCCAGCCGTTGCTGCTCGCCGACGGACAGCAGCTTGGCCCAGTCCAGCTCGGCGCCGAGGCCGCCGAAGCGTTCCGCCAGGGTGGGCAGGTTCACCCGGTCCAGCCATGACAGCAGCTCTTCGTCCGAGACTTCGCGTCCGGTCTGGGGGTAGGTCAGCTGGCAGCGCAGATCGCCCTGGGGCAGGTAGGGCTGCTGGGGCAGAAACAACATGTCCGGCCCGGCTGGGCGCACCACCTCGCCCGAACCGGTGTTCCACAAGCCGGCCATGACCCGCAGCAGCGAGCTTTTGCCTGCGCCGCTGGCGCCGACAATCAGCAGCCCTTCGCCCGGGGGAACCGCGAGCGTGAGCCCCTGAACCAGCAGGTGCTCCCGGTTGGGCGTGAGCACCGTCAGGCGGTCCAGTGCAAGCTTGAAGCCAGGTGTGGTGCGGATCTGCGGCGGGGCGTCGTTGCCAGGCCCGGCGGGCTGGTCGGCCTGGGCATCCAGCGCCTGCGAAAAGGCATGCAACCGGTCCACCCCGGCGGAGAAGCGGCTCAGGCCCTCGAAGTGTTCGACGATCACCGTCAGCGCGCTCAGGATGGCGGCGAAGGCGCCGGCGGCCTGAATCGCCCGACCCACCTCCAGTTTCCCGGCGAGCACATCGCCTGCAATGATCACGGTGGGCAGCACCACCGTCAGGAAGCTGTGGGCGAACTGGAAGAGGTTGAGCTTGAACTGCCAGCGCAGCACCTGCTGGAAGTTGGCGTAGGCCGCCTGGAAGATGCGTTGCAGCGCCGACATCTCGCGCGCTTCTCCGTCGTAGAAGGCGATCGGCTCCGCATGTTCGCGCACCCGCACCAGGCTGAAACGGAAGTCTGCCTCGCGCTGCAGCTGGCGGAAATTCAGGCCGATCAGCCGCTTGCCGAAGACCGAGCCGGTGAACCAGGTGCTGAACACGGCATAACCGATCAGGAAGTAAACCAGGCCCTGGGAAATGGACCACAACACGCCGGAAAAGGCGATCAGCTGGATGAAGGAGCCCAGTACGATCATCGAGAAGTACAGCGACTGCTGGGTGAAGGTGTTGATGTCCTCGGCAATGCGCTGGTCGGGGTTGTCGATGCCGGCCACGGCGTTGAGCCGGTAGTAGGCGCGCTGATGAAAATAGCGTGCCAGGAAGTGGTGCGTCAGCCAGCGGCGCCAGCGCAGGCCTAGCGTGTCGCGCACAAAGTAGTACAGGGCGTAGAGCGGAACCGCCGCGATGAGGATGGCCGTGTAGCGCCAGATCGAGGCCCAGAAGCGGTCGGTGTCGCCCGCGGCCAGGGCCGAAGTGAATTCGCCGGTCTCGTGGTTGAACAGCACGCTGGCGGCCGTCTGCGCCAGCAGCAGCAAAATCAGCAGGCCCAGCAGACCCCGGGAACGCCAGCGTTCCTCCGAGCGCCAGTAGGGCCGGGCGATCGTGACGAAACGTCGCCACAGGCGGGCATTGAAGCCGGGTGCTGCTTCTGTGCTCATGGCTGCTGCCGGGCCAGCGGGCCGAGGTGGGATGGGCGGTCCATCCCCCTATTGGACATGAATTCAGGACGGGGTCAGCACGGCAGTGATCACGGCCTCGTCGGGCGCTGCGAAGGTGGTGTTGTGCCGCTCGGTCAGGGGGCCGCCGCCCGGAATGACTTCACCCCCGGCGCCGTAACCGATCGCCTTGAACTTCCATTGCCCCCCAATCAGCTTGAGGTTGCCCACGTGGAGGCCCGGACCGGCGAGTACGCGGTACACGCCGTCATTGACCCGGCTGAGCGTCAAGGCTGGCAAGGTCTTCACCTTTGCTTGCCCGGACAAGCCCGCCCGCCAGCCATCGTCAGGCCTTGATGGCCGCGAAGAGCTCGCGCTTGTCGAGGCCGTACATGTCGGCAAATTCCTCGGCGGTCTTGCCACTGCTTTCAAAGGTGCGGCGCAGTGCTTCGCGTTTGGCCAGTTTCTGGTCACGCTCGGCAAAGGCTTCCTCGAGCAGGGCGGTGGCCTCCAGGTCATTGGTCTGGACCCGGGCCTGGTAGTCCTGGCGGGTCAGGCCGCTGGCCTCGAAAGCGGCCATCAGCTGCGCACGGAATTTGGGCCGCAGGTCCTCGCGGGCGCGGGCCTGGCGGCGGCGGAACAATTCCAGCAATGACAGGTAGACATGTTCGGGCGCCACGTCGTCACCCGCATTGCCCTGCAGGTCGTGGCGCTTGTTGCCGGCGGTCACGCATTGCAGGTAACGCGTGGAGCGTGTGTGGATGCCCAGCGCCGCCTTGAGGCTGTCGCGCTGGAAGTGTTCGGGGTGCGCAGCCAGAAGTTCCTGAAAAATACCGAGCTTGAGCGGCAGAAAATTGCCGTCGAAGAGGTGCGGGTAAAGCTCGAACAGCTTTTCCAGCACGGGTTGCACCGAACGCGAACGACCCGCTGCGGGGGGGGGCTCGCCGGCCGGCGCGCTGGAGGGCTGCACGGCTGGCGTGATCTCGTCCACCAGGACGGTTTCACCGGGGGCTGCGTTTGCTTCTGAAGGGGTCATGGTCATGGGTGGTCATCTTTGGGTCAACCCGTGATTGTCAACCAAACGGCCCGGCCGCTGTGTAAACCCCATGTTCATGGGGTCTGAATTGCCGTCGGTTGCCGGTTTCTGGCTGCTTCGGGCATCCATAATTTGACTGTCATGCGGGAAGGGATCTCCCCATGCCACGCCTGCCGCGCACCCCGGTTTTTTTTGCGCGTTGTGTTCAAAATATTTCTGACAGGAAACCACCATGATTTCTGGAATTAAGGCTGTCTCAGCCAGACTTGCTTTTGCCTTGCTGCTTTCATTGGGCGGTGGCCAGGCCATGGCTGCGGGCGCGCTGGCCATTGACAGCCTGCAGGGTGAAAAATACGGGTTCTCCTTCAACCACCCGACGACCAACCAGGCCGAGCAGCGTGCGATGCGGGAGTGTGGTTCAGACTGTGCCGTGGTGCTGCGTTTCCGTGCCGAATGCGGCGCCTATGCCGCAGACCAGGCCAAGGGCTCCAATGCCTACGGTTGGGGAACAGGAGCGACGAGCTCCGTCGTCCAGCAGCGCGCATTGTCGGAATGCCGGGCCAAGGGCGGCTCAAGCTGCAAGGTCCGTGCATGGGGCTGTGATGCCACGAAGGCCTCGTCCGACCAGGATGCCGGGTCCAAAGAAAACAACGCGGCCAGCACGGAATTCCAGATGCAGGGTGAGTGGCAGGTGGACTATGCCGGCTCAGCCGGATTCCCCTACAACGGGACCTTGCGGGTCAATGAGAAGTCCGGCAACGGCGTCTATCGCGGTGTGATGGTTCTGGCTTACACCAACAACCAGGGCCAGTCCAAGAAGATTCAGCAGAACATGCTGATCACGGTTCGCGGCAACACCGTCACGATCAAGGGCAGCAATCCTGTCTACCTGCAGGGTTCGGGCAACTACGATCCCGACAACTACACCATGACCATCGGCAGTGCCGGTGTCCTGCGCGGCCAGAACAACGACGCCGGGGGTGCTGGCGGTGCTGTGGTGATCAGCAGGCGGTAAACCCCGGCGGGGCGCCCGGTCAGGTTTTGGTTTGTTATTGCCGGGCGCCGCGTGCGAGCGCTGCAGCCCGTGACGCGGCCAGCGCCTGCATATCGGGCACACCCTGGGTTGGCCAGCCGGACAGGTGTTGCTGCGCAATGTCGCTCAGGGCCGCCATCCACGCGGGGCTGTCGTTGAGGCAGGCGATGTAGTTGAAGGTCTTTCCGCCTGCATGCTCAAAAGCCTCTTTGGCTTCCTGCGCAATTTCCTCGAGGGTCTCGAGGCAGTCGCCGGTGAAGCCGGGGCACATCACATCGACACTTTTGACACCGGCCCGGGCCAGTGCCACCAGCGTGGGCTCGGTGTAGGGCTCCAGCCACTTGGCCCTGCCGAAGCGCGACTGGAAGGTGACGCGGTATTGCTCTTTGGCCAGGCCGAGTTGTTCGGCCAGCAGGCGGGCGGTTTTATGGCACTCGCAGTGGTAAGGGTCGCCCAGATACAGCGTGCGCTCGGGTACACCGTGAAAACTCATGACGAGCTTTTCCGCGCGGCCGTGGGTTGCCCAGTGCGCACGCACGCGGGCTGCCAGCGCCGCGATGTAGCCCGGGTGGTCGTGGTAGTGGTTGACAAACCGCAGCTCGGGAATAAGCCGTGTTTTGGCGGCCCAGCTGTAAACCGCGTCGAACACGCTGGCCGTGCTGGTGCCGCTGTATTGCGGGTAGGCGGGCAACACCAGGATGCGTGTCACGCCTTCGGCCTTGAGCGAGTTCAGCTGCGCGGCCACGGAGGGCTGGCCGTAGCGCATGGCGTAGCGCACTTCCACGTGGTGTCCGCGTTCGCCCAGGTAGCCGCGCAGCAGCTTCGCCTGTTTGGCCGTCCACACCTTCAGCGGTGAACCTTCCGCGGTCCAGATGCTGGCGTATTTGGCCGCCGACTTCCGGGGCCGCACGCGCAGGATGATGCCGTGCAGGATGAACCACCACAAGACCTTGGGTATTTCGATCACGCGGTGGTCACTGAGAAACTGCGCGAGGTAGGGGCGCAGCGCCGCGGCGGTGGGCGCATCGGGGGTTCCGAGGTTGCAGTACAGCACGGCGGTGCCGCTGGCTGCGCTGGGCGGCTTCCCATGCTCAAAGGGGGGTTCTGGGGAAAAAGACATGGGTTATTCTCCCCTACCTATGCTTGACCTGAAAATTATTAAAGCCATAACCCTTGACCTTGACGACACCCTTTGGCCGGTCTGGCCGGCGATAGAAAAAGCCGAAGCCGCCCTCGACGAATGGCTGGGCCGCCACGCGCCCATGACTGCGGCGATGTTTGCCAATCCCACGGCGCGCCACGATATCCGCGAGCAGATTGTCCGTACCCGGCCCGAGCTCAGGCACAACCTCAGTGCCATCCGGCGCGAGGCGATCCGCCTGGCCTTGTACCGCTCCCGGGAGAACCCCTTGCTGGCGGAGGAAGCCTTTGAAGTTTTTTTTGCCGCGCGCCATGAGGTGACACTGTTCGATGACGCGATGCTGGCGCTGGAGTTTTTTTCCGCGCGTTATCCGGTGGTTGCGCTGTCCAACGGCAATGCCGATATCGCCCGCATCGGGCTCGCGCCGTACTTCCGCGCCGCCATCAGCGCGCAGGCGTTCGGTGTGGGCAAGCCGGACCCGCGGATTTTCCATGCCGCGGCCGGCGCTGTGGATGCGCAGCCCCACAACGTGCTGCATGTGGGCGACGACGCTGCGCTGGATGTGCTGGGGGCGCTGAACGCGGGCATGCAGACGGCCTGGGTGAACCGGGCCGACCACCTGTGGACGCACGATGCCGTGCCGCATGAAACCGTGACCAGCCTGACCGAGCTGTGCGACCTGTTCCGCCTGGTGGACCCGCAGCCATGACACTGAAGATCTACGGCATCGCGGCCTCGCGCGCATCGCGGCCGCTGTGGGTGGCGCATGAACTGGGCCTGGCCTACGAACACATTGCCCTGCCTTACCAGGGCGGCGCAACGCGCACGCCGGAGTTTCTGGCGCTCAATCCCAACGGGCACATCCCCGTGGTGGACGATGACGGCGTGCTGGTCTGGGAGTCCATGGCCTGCGCGCTGTACCTGGCCGGGCGGTTTCAGGGTGCGGGCGCTGAACCGCTCGCTGCGGTGAACCACGCCGAACAGGCCGAGATCCTGCGCTGGAGCTTCTGGGCCGTCACGGAGTGCGAGAAAGACGCGCTGACCTTTCTGATGCATCGCGTGGCGATGCCGCAAGAAAAGCGCAAGCCTGAACTGGCGGTGCAGGCCGTGCACCGGCTGCTGCCGGCGCTGCGCGTGCTGGAGCAACATCTGCAGGACCGCGACCATATCGCCGGCGAGCGTTTTACCGTGGCCGACATCTGCGTGGCTTCGGTGCTGGCCTGGGTCCAGCGCGCCGAAGCCATGCGGCAATACCCGCGGCTGGCCGGCTGGCTGGAGCGTTGCCTGGCGCGCCCGGCTCAGATCCAGGTGCGTGCCATGGCGCGGCGAAGCAACCCGTCCTGAAGCGAATTTTCTCAAGCGAAAAGGCCTCCGGTCCTTATGAATTGGGCGTCAACGGCTATTTATTTGGCAGCAAGGCCAACGCACATCCGGCCCGGCCGGCGGCGTGTACTCAGGGGCAGGACGCTGGCCTCAGCGCGTGCCGATGGCTCGGCTCAGGGCCTCGTCCACGGTGGCCTGCGTGTTCAGGTTCTTGATCAGGCCCAAGGCATTGCTGCTCGCGTTGATCACGGTCTGCTGGAGAATTTGCTGGTTGCTCAGCGTGTTCTGGATGACGGTGGCGAAGGCCGCTTCCGATGCCTCCGGCGCGATGCTGTTGCCCGGACCGACTTGCACCACCAGGCTGGTTGCCGCCAGCTGGCGGCTGAGTTGTTCCGCCTGCACCGGTGTCAACTCGGAGAGCTGGCCGAAGTTGAGGCTCATCTGGGTGACCAGTTCGCCGTTGATGTAGAGCGCGCGTGTGATCCCGAAACTCACCCGCAGCCCGTCCGCCAGGGCGAAACCGCCGCGCAGGCTGTCCAGCGTCCGGTCGCTCACGGCCAGCCACAGCGCGTCTGCCGCCGAATGCGGGTGCGGGGCCTGGGCCTGGGCCGTGCCAAACACACCGGCCAGTAGCGCCAGCAGGCACAGCCCGCGGCTGCTCCGGATGGAAAGGTTGCGGCTGGCGCGCATCAGAAATCTCCCGGTCCCAGCTTGGGCAGGGCGTTGCCGGCCAGCCCGTCCCGGTGGACGCCGCTGCCCAGGGGCGCCCGCGGCGCCACGCGCCAGTCGGCCGCCAGGTTGAAGCGCGCCGACTCCATGCGGTTGTGCACAACAAACAGCAGGCGGGTGGTCCACAGCGCATCGAAGGTCTGCCGCGGCAGTGCCCGTGTGCCTTGCGACGGGTCGCCAATCAGCACCCGGTCGGCCTGCAGTCCCTTGACCACCACGAAATGGAAGTAGCCGTTTTCGTTGATCAGCACGATCGCCGGAACGCCTGCCTCGTTGAGTTTTTCCAGCGGCTGCTCAAAGCCGTCGGCCTGGAAGCCTCGGGTGGCCAGGAAGTTTTTCATGTCCAGCAGCGAAAACCCTTCGCGCTGGATCTTCTGCTGGTTGCCGCGCGCATACATCTCCTGGAACACCGCTTGCTCGCTGACCGGATGACCGTAGTGATGCGTCAGCAGCGTCGCGATCGCTGCCGATCCGCAACTGAAGTCGTACTGCTGGAGCAGGGTGCTGGCCACACGCGCCTGCCGCAGGCTGGTGACGGGCAGACTGACGTCGCCCGACCCTAGCGATGGCAGGTGAACGCGCTGGGCCGGAACCGACCCGGCACCGGACAACAGCGCGAAACAAAGCAACAGGGCGCGCATGGTGGCTGCCGTCAGTTCATTTGCAGATTCAGGATCACGGCATTCTGGATCAGCACATTCGCGCCGGAATTCTGGATCACCACCGGTATGCCACTCATGTTGGCAAAGGCGCCTGCGCTGATCGCATTGCTGCCGGTGTTGACCTGCTCGGCCATGTTGCCGGCGGTGCTGCCGGTCAGCGTCATGTCGTTGTGCACGAGCACCAACTGGCTACCGCCGCGCTGGCTGTCCAGCGTGGCCTGATCAACCGGCTGGTCGAAGCCGGCCCGGCTGGTGCTGCTGGCCGCCACGCTGTCAGGCGGGAGCGACACAGGCGTTTGCGCTGCACCCGTCGCCGCAAGCGCGGATAGCAGTACCCCACAGGCGGCGCAGGACAATCGCATCGATTTCATGGTGTCCCCTTCGGACTCGGATGGGTGTGCGCCGACCCCACCGTGCGGCCTGCGCCTGACGCAGACCGCACGGGTGTGGCCGGACTCGCCTTATTGGCCGACGGACAGGTTGGCCTGCACGTTCACGCTTTGCTGAACCAGCGAGGTGAAGCCGCTGTTCTGACTCGCAAGCATGATGCCGGCTGCCGATTGCCCAACACTGGTCATGCTGTTGGCCATGCTGAACGTCCCGGCATTGACGCTGTTGGTACCGCCGGCGCCGCCGCTACCGCCTTGGCCCACGCCGCCGCTGCCACCAGCGGCCGTGTTGGTGCCGCCACTGCCGGCGCCACCGGTGCCGCCCGTGCCGCTGCCACCGGCACCGCCGTTGCCACCGGTGTTGCTGCCGTTGCTGGCGCTGCCGTTGGTGGCGCTGCCGTTGGTGGCCGGCCCGCCGGCGCCACCTGCGCCTGCTCCGCCGGTGCGGGTGCCGCCGCCGCCATTGCTGGCGGATGTGCCGCCGTCTCCGCCTGCGCCGCCGCCGCTGAGGCCGCCAGCGCCGCCAGCGCCGCCGTTGGCACCGCTGGTACCGCCGTTGTTGTTGCCACTTGCGGTGGCGCCGGTGCCGCTGCCGCCATTACCCGCACCGGCGCTGCCGTTGGAGGCGCTGCCGTTGCTGACGGCACCGTTGGTGGCGCTGCCACCGGTCGCGCCCACGGCACCCACGCCGCCGGCACCCGTGCCACCGACACCCGCGCCGGAAGCCTGGCCGCCGTTGCCGGTGCCACCGGTGCCACCGTTGCCGGTACCGCCGTTGCTCGTGCCGGTGTTGTAGGCACTGTTGCCGATGCCAGAGACGGTGTTGCCCGTCACGACACCATTGAGGTTGCTGCTGGCGGTCGCGGTCATCACGTTGAAGGCATTGGTGAACGTGCCGGTGGAACCGTTGTTGAGTGCGGCGGAGCGCGCGGCGCTGGCAAGCGCTTCGCCGGTCGTTGCGGTCGAAAACTCATTGGCTTGCGGCCCGTTGCCGCTTTGCCCCGAAGTCGCCGTCGCGGTTTGATTCCCGGTGCTTGCACTGGTGGTGCCGTCAGTACCGTTGTTGACCGGATTGGCCCATGCGGACGCGAATGCGAGGGCAAGGGTTGAAGCGAGAAGTGTCTTTTTCATGGATCCTCCGAGAGTTGGGTTGGGTTGAGTTGAGAGAGGCATCGTTGGGGTGAGTCGCGTTGCCGCAAATCGGTCCCGCGACAGCAAATTCAGTGCCAGCGTGCTGCGGAGCTGGTCCGGTCGGCAAGGCGCTCCCTGCGACAGCCACTGCCCTGCACCGCTTGTTTCAAGGTGTCCAGCAGGTGAGCGCCGGCCCGCACGCGCGTGTTTTTGACGCGAAGTGTCACAGGCGATTGACGGCACGAGGCGACCGGTGCGAAAGACAAAGGCGCGGCGCCTCGACAGCATCGGCGGACTCCCCTTTTCTGGGGATGTCGCAGGTCTGTGACAGATGCCGCTGCGCATGACGGGCTGGGTCGGTCGCTTGGACTTGCTCCCTGCAAGGCCGTGCCTTGTCTGGCGTGTCGCCGGGTCCTGGAATTCCGGGCTGGCGCAGACCGCCCCAAAAGTGTGACAGTTGTTTTGAACTGATCCTGCGTGAATTACGGGTCGTTGCAATGTACGGCTTGCCAGCGTCTGCACGATGCATTTACGCTGTTGCCGTTGCACGAAAAAATCAAAACGCGGAGCATTCGCATTTCATGGCGTACCAGCAGGGGTTCCTGTCATGACAACAACAATTCGCCACCCCCCGGTGTGGGCGGTGTTGGCCTGTTCCTCCACGGTGTTGTTGGCAACGCTCGCGCAGGCCCAGGGGACGGCCTCGTCCCGGAGTGCAAACAAGCGCATCGAGTCACTGCAGCAGCAGGTCACCGAGCAGGGACGCCAGATTGAGGTGCTGCGCGAGGCCCTGCGCCAGCAGGCCACGGAGCAGGAGGCGCGTTATCGCGAACAGCAGCGCGTCGAGCAGGAACGCCAGGAGGCGCTTAGCACGGCGCGTCCCGAAAGCAGGCCGGCGGACGACAAGAAAGAAACCGCCGCGAGCGACACGACCGATGCCACCACCCGCTCGGTGCGCGTGGGCGTGGCGCCGAGCGCGGAGACGCAGCCGCCCGCGGTTGCGCCACTGTTCGATCAGCCCGGCATCCTGACGCCGCGGGGGCGTTATGTGCTGGAACCATCGCTGCAATACGGCTACTCGTCCAGCAACCGCGTCGCGCTGGTGGGGTACACCATCATTCCGGCCTTGCTGATCGGCCTGATCGATGTGCGCGAGGTCAAGCGCAACACCCTGACTGCGGCAATCACGGGGCGCTGGGGGCTCAGCAACCGGCTGGAAGTGGAAGCCAAACTGCCCTATGTCTACCGCTCCGACAACACCATCAGCCGCGAGCTTTTCACCGGCACCGCGTCGGAGAGAGCTTTCAACGCCAACGGCAATGCGATTGGCGATATCGAATTCGCGGCCCGTTACCAGTTGAACCAGCCACGCGGGAATTCTCCCTACCTGATCGGATCGCTGCGCTTCAAGACCCGCACCGGCAAGGACCCCTTCGAAGTAGTGACCGACTGCGTGACACGCTGCCTGGGCAACACCACCGGCACGGGCCTGCCGCTGGACCTGCCGACGGGCTCGGGTTTTTATTCCTTGCAAACCGGAGTGACCTGGCTTTTTCCTTCGGACCCGGCGGTGTTTTTCGGCGGTGTCAGCTACACGCACAATTTCGCGCGCGACAACGTCAGCCGCCTGGTGCTCAACAACCAGCGGGAATTCATCGGCTCAGTGCGGCCGGGCGGCGTCGTGGGCGTCAATTTCGGCATGGGTCTGGCGCTCAACGAGCGCTCGTCCTTCAGTGTGGGTGTGGACCTGAACTCCGTCGGGCGGACCCGGCAAAATGGCGCACCGGTGGCGACGTCGGTGCGCACCCAGCTGGCGTCGTTGTTGCTGGGGTATTCGTACCGCTACAGCAACAAGACCACGCTGAATGTGACGGTGGGTGCGGGCCTGACGCGCGATACCCCGGATTTGACGCTGACCGTCCGGCTGCCGATGTCGTTCTAGGGAGGCTGGCCATGCTGATCCGAAACCTCCTGTGCGTGACCCTCAATGACGGTGCGGGCGGGGTAGCGGAGCACCTGCTCGCGCAGGGCTGGCGCGTGGCGCAGGCCACCAATCTGGCGGCTGCGGGGCGGATGCAGGCCCATCAGCGCTTCCCGGTCAGTTTGCTGATCATCGGCACACCGCTGGATGGGTCGGAGCACGCGCTGGAAGCCTGCGTCAAGGCTTCCAACGGATCGGAGTGGGTGGCCGTGTGCGACCGTGAGGCGCTGGAGTCGCCGGGCTTTCGCGATCTGCTGCTCAACTGTTTTTTTGACCAGCAGACCTTGCCGCTCGTCTGGCACGACCTCGAGCTGGTCCTGGAGCACGCCGCCCAGCGCGCCATGCTTCGCAGCCGGCAGCATCCCCACGTGCATGCGGCAGACAGCCTGGGCCTGGTGGGCCAGGGGCCCGCCATCACCGGTCTGCGCGAGCAGATCCGCAAGGTGGCGGCGACGGAGGCGCCGGTGCTGCTCGGCGGAGAAAGCGGTAGCGGCAAGGAGCTGGCCGCGCGCGCAATCCACCGCTGTTCACATCGCGCGGCGGGAGCGTTTGTGGCGGTCAACTGCGGAGCCATCGCGCCTTCGCTGATTTATTCCGAACTGTTTGGCCACGAACGGGGAGCCTTCACTGGCGCCTCGTCCCAACGGCACGGGCTGATCGAGGCGGCCAATGGGGGCACGATTTTCCTCGATGAAATCGGCGACCTGCCGCTGGAGCTGCAGACCAGCCTGCTGCGCTTCCTGCAGGAGAAGACGATCACCCGTGTGGGCGCAGTGCGCAGCCTGCCGGTGGACGCGCGCGTGGTGGCGGCCTCTCACCAGGACCTTGCTGAATGCGTGGCCATGGGCCGGTTCCGCGAAGACCTGTTTTACCGGCTGAATGTGCTGCCGATCGAGGTGCCGCCGTTGCGACGCCACATGGAGGATGTGCCGATGCTGGCTGAGTATTTTTTCCAGTGCTGCGCGGTCAATGGCACGACCCGGGTGCGGGGCTTCAACCAGCAGGCGATGGCAGCGATGATGGCCCACACGTGGCCCGGCAACGTGCGCGAGTTGTACAACCGCGTGCAGCGCGCGGTGGTCATGACCGATCAGCGGCTGATAGGGTCTGCCGATCTGGGCCTGGCGCCGGCCGACAGGCCCGCTGGGATCGGGCTCGATGCCGCCCGCACCCTGGCCGAGCGCGATGCGATCTTCCTGACTCTGACGCGTGTTGGGCACAATGTCACGCGCGCCGCCCGCGAGCTCGGTGTTTCACGCATGACCTTGTACCGTCTGATGGACAAACACAGCATGAGCCTCCCCAGCGGACAGGGCGCCGGGCCCGGCGCAGGGCCTTCAGGTCTGCCCATGAGCAGCGGCGGCCAAGCCGCTGCGCACGGCACCTTCTAGCGTGGCCGGGTAGGGCCCGGCGATGTAGTCGCCACACGCCAGCAGCCCTGGCAGCAGCTGGGCGGCAGGCCGCTGCAGGCCGGGCAGGCAGGCAAAGGTGGCGCGTTTTTCCACAATCGTCTGTACGGCCTGCAGGGGCGCCAGCCCGAGTTGCCGCTCGCCCTGGGCCAGCACGCGCTGGGTCAGCGCGGCGTTATCGCCATTGCTGGCACTGACGACAAAAGCCAGCAGGCCGGCCGGGCCGCCGAGCTGGCCCCGGTCAAACACAAACTGCGCGGGCGCCTCCCCACCGGATGCGCTGGCGCGCAGCGTGAGCATGGGCTGCGCCAGGCGCGCGCCCGATGAAAACGCATACACCGTGGTGATGGCTTCAAACTGCAGGGCGCGAGCCTGTGCCAGCCATGGCGCGCAGGGCAGGCCGGTGCCTTCTGCCAGACGCGCGGCGTCAAGCGGCGGGCAGGCCAGGATCACCCGGTCAAAGTTTTCACCATCGACCTGCCAGCGCTCGCCCGCGGGAGCGAGCGCCAGCACGCGTGTGCCCAGGCGCAGGGTGGCGCCGCGTTGCGCCAGCCAGGCCAGCGCAGCGTCGGGCAGCAGCGCGCTCAAGTCGGTGCGCGGCAGCAGCAGGTTGGAGCCGCCGGCGTGTGAAAACAGCGAATCGCGCAACACCCGCAAAAACACCTGGCCGCTGGCGCGCTCGGCCGGCGTGTTCAGCGCCGCCACACACAGCGGCTCGATCAGCGTGGCCATCACCGTCGGGCTCAGCGTGCGACACAGCTGCGCGACAGACAGCTCCGGCGCGCAGCTAAATCCCGAGACCTGCCAGCCGACGGCGGCGTGCAGCAGCGAGAGTTTGTCGCGCCAGCCCCAGCCGCGTGCACGCACCATGCCGGCCAGCGCATCGAGCGGGGCAGGCAGCCGGGGAAAGGCCAGACCCGTGCCGTCGGGGAACCGCAGCGTCAGCGGCAGGCGCAGCAGCGCCGTGTCGGCAACCATGCCGACGTCGGCCATCAGGCGCAGCGTTTCGCTGTAGGCACCGATCAGGATGTGCTGGCCGTTGTCCAGCGCCAGCGCCGTGCCATCGGGCCACTGGCTGTCGACGCGCCGCGCGCGCCCACCGGGAATACGGGCTGCTTCAAATACCGTGACCTGCTGGCCGAGCCGGGTGGCTTCGACCGCCGCCGCGCAGCCGGCCCAGCCGGCGCCGATGACGGCAACTCTCACCTTGGAGCCTGTGGTGCCGCCCCATGCGCCAGAAAAAGGCGCTGTCTGAGGTGAGGTATTGACCAGCCGGGGCCGCGGGTCCGGCTTTGCCGGCCCGCAGGCGCAGCGCCCCCTCGGGGGGCAGCGAACCACACGAAGTGGGGAGCGTGGGGGCTCACTGGACCCTGCCGAAGGCCTGTGTTTTCCATGCCAGCCAGAACTTGCGCAGCGGCGTCAGGCTGACACGCTGGTGCAGCACCTGGTAGCCGTCGGCCTCGATCTCGCGCAGCAGGGTGCGGTAAATGCTGGCCATCATGAGTCCGGGCTTTTGCGCGCGGCGGTCGGCCTCGGGCAGCAGCGCCAGCGCTTCGTCATACAGGCCCAGCGCACGCTGCGTCTGGAACTGCATCAGCGCGGTGAAGCGGTCCGAGTACTGGCGCTTGAGGATTTCGTGCACCTTCACGTCGAACTGCTGCAGCTCGTTGACCGGCAGGTAAATGCGTCCGCGCAGCGCGTCTTCGCCGACGTCGCGGATGATGTTGGTCATCTGGAAGGCCAGACCGAGCTTGTGCGCGTACGCGGTGGTTTGCGGCTGCGTCTGTCCGAAAATACGCGCGGCCACTTCGCCGACGATGCCTGCGACCAGGTGGCAATAGGTCTTCAGGCCCGGGAAATCAAGAAAGCGGTTTTGCGTGAGGTCCATCTGGCAGCCTTCGATCACCGCCTGCAGGTGGCGCGCTTCGATCTGGTAGGTGGGTGCCAGCGGCATTAGCGCCTTCATCACCGGATGGGTGGGCGAGCCTGCGTAGGACTTGAGCACCTCGGCCTGCCACCAGGCCAGCTTGGTGTGGGCCACGCCGGGGTCGGTCACTTCGTCAACCACATCGTCGATTTCGCGGCAGAAGGCATAAAAGGCCGTGATGGCCGCGCGCCTTTCCCTGGGCAAAAACAGGAAGGCGTAATAAAAACTGCTGCCGGACGCGGCGGCTTTCTGCTGGACGTATTCCTCGGGGTTCATGGGCGGGATTGTCGCAGGCTTGGGGCGAGGTCAAGCCGGCCGCTGCCGGGATTACATCCAGATCGCGCGCCACAGCATCAGCGCCAGGTCCCAGGGCATGAGTTTGGGACGCTGGCGCAACGTGGCAAAGTGGATCGCTTCGATCTTGTCGAGGATACGCAGGCCGCCTTGCACCACCAGGCGCAACTCCCAGCCCGCGCGCCCCGGCACCCTTTTCACCAAAGGCGCACCTTTCAGCATGTGCGCCCTTGCCGAATGGACGCAGGCAGCTATCAATTTCGTAGTAGCCGGATTCACGTCCAGGGCCTGCAGCCGGGCTTCATCAACGCCGTGCGCGGCCCACAGTTCCTGTGGCAGGTAGATGCGCCCGCGCGGAATGTCCACGCTGAGGTCCTGCCAGAAGTTGATCAGCTGCAACGCAGTGCAGATGTGGTCGCTCTGCGTCAATGACGCCGCATCGGTCACGCCGTAGAGATGCAGCAGCAGGCGGCCGACCGGGTTGGCCGAGCGGCGGCAGTAGTCGAGCAATTCGGCTTCGCTGGCATAACGCTGCTTGACGACGTCCTGTTCGAACGCGCTGAGCAGGTCTTCCAGCAGCGGCACCGGCAGCTGGAACTGCCTGATCACCGGCGCCAGGGCGGCAAAAACGGCCGGCCACCGCGCCGAGACCGGCCGGCCCTCGGCCGCGGCGAACAGGTCGGCGCGGCAGGCCGCCAGGTCGGCCAGCCGCTGGGCGGGCAGGGCGTCGCCTTCGTCGGCAATGTCGTCAGTCGTGCGGGCGAACCAGTAGATCGCCGCCACCGCAGGCCGCAGGCGCGGCGGACACAGCAGCGAGGCCACGGGGAAGTTTTCGTAGTGGCTGGAAGGAGGCTGCAGCGGCTGCGCGAGGTCGGGATGGGGGCCGGAAGTCATGCGCTGGATTGTCGCTTGACAAGCCCTGGGAATTACCCTAGATTACTAACCAGTCAGTCATTAACGGGGTTTTCAGTCTCGCCTGTTTCCTGCTTTTCAGTCTTTTTCGCCACCGCCTTTCCTCAACGCCATCATGAATAAAACCGCTTTTGCCGTCCTCAGCAGCGCCTTGTTGCTGGCCGCCTGTTCCAAGCCAGCCCCGCCCGAGGAGCCGGTGCGTGCCGTCAAGGTCATGACCGTGGGAATGGATTCCTTCGATACCGCTTACGAGTTTGCCGGCGAGGTCAAGGCCCAGGTCGAGTCGCGGCTGGGTTTTCGGGTCGGCGGAAAAATCATCCGGCGCCAGGCCGAACTCGGCCAGCGCGTGAAGGCCGGGCAGGTGCTGGCCCAGCTGGACCCGCAGGACTACAAGCTGGCCGCCGATGCGGCGCGCGCCCAGGTGGCCGCGGCGGCCACGCAGCGCGATCTGGCTTCGGCCGACTACAAACGCTACAAGGAACTCCGGGACCAGAACTTCATCAGCGGCGCCGAACTTGAGCGCCGCGAGACCACACTCAAGGCGGCTCAGGCCCAGCTGGAGCAGGCGCAGTCGCAACTGGCCGTGCAGGGCAACCAGGCCAATTACGCCGTGCTGGTGGCCGACGTGTCGGGCGTGGTGACGGCCGTGGAAGCCGAGGTCGGGCAGGTTGTGTCAAGCGGCACCCCGGTGCTGCGCATCGCCGCCGACGGCCCGCGCGACGTGGTGTTTTTCGTGCCCGAAGACAAGGTGGCGGCCATCAAGGTCGGCATGCCGGTCAAGGTGCGGGTCTGGGCGCAGGACGCCGGGCTGGAAGGCAAGGTGCGCGAAGTGGGCGCCAGCGCCGACCCGCTGACGCGGACCTACCCGGTCAAGGTGGCGCTGGCCACCCGGGAGCCGCCGGTGCTGGGCGCCACGGTCTACGTGCAGCCGCAGGGCCTGGGTGCCGCGGGCGTGCAGGTCATCAAGCTGCCGACCACGGCCCTGCGCCAGGAAGGCCGGGCGACGGCGGTCTGGGTGCTGGACAAGGCGAGCATGACGGTGAAGTCGCAACTCATCCAGGTGGCCACGGCCGACGGCAACGAGGCGGTGGTGGCTTCGGGCCTGCAGCCCGGCATGCTGGTGGTCAGCGCCGGCGTGCATGTGCTCTCGCCCGGACAGAAGGTCACGATTTATCAGCCAAAAGTGGCTGCAGCCGTTGCTCCACCTGCGCAGACAGCTATCAATCCGGTAGCGTCTGCCGCGGCGGTGACGCTGCCCCCGGTTGCTGCGCCTGCCGCGAAGTGAGGCTGGCATGACCCAAGTACAACCGAAGGACGGCTTCAACCTCTCCAAATGGGCGCTGGACCATCCGGCGCTGACGCGTTACCTGATGGTGGTGCTGATGCTGCTCGGCTTCGCCGCCTACTTCGGGCTCGGCCAGGACGAGGACCCGCCGTTCACCTTCCGTGCCATGGTGGTGCGCACCTACTGGCCGGGCGCCACGGCGCAGCAGGTGGCCGAGCAGGTGACCGACAAGATCGAGCGCACGCTGCAGGAAGTGCCGTTTGCCGACAAGATCCGCAGTTACTCCAA